>Ga0247834_1000126_pt1 | contig 136382 bp, 130 predicted proteins | sample LaCruzMarch2015__8_FD_187118 | JGI IMG/M metagenome (GOLD analysis project Ga0247834, IMG submission 187118) | Freshwater microbial communities from meromictic Lake La Cruz, Castile-La Mancha, Spain - LaCruzMarch2015_12m | ecosystem: Environmental > Aquatic > Freshwater > Lake | place: Spain...
TTCCAATTGCTGTAGCAACTTCGTGGTTTGCATCCGTGAATTCATCGGCCGCGGCGCTGGCAATGGATACGCGCTTGCCGGAATCGGCAGAATTGCCCCGGTATCGACTTTGAGCTGCATGCCCGCTTGACTAGCCTCTTGCACCGCCCAGCAAGCTAGCCCATGCCAACTGGTCTCGCCGGCGGGTACCGCGTGGTAAATGCCCGATGGAAACGCGCGCAGCGCGCCATGGCGATCAAATGCCAAGGCCATACTGACCTCTGCTAACCACGCAGCCGCGGTTGGCACTCCGTACTGATCTGCAATCACCCGGAGCTCGTCACGCTCTTGCGCCAAGCGCAGCATCGTCCGAATGAAATTACCACCCTCACCATATACCCAGCTGGTTCTCAAAATAGCGTACTGCCCCTGCGTCGCATGCAAAAAAGCATCCTCGATCGCACGCTCACCGGCGGCCTTGCTTTTGCCATACGCCCCCAGGGGATTAGGCGCATCGGTCTCCCGATAAGGGCCTTCCTTGCTGCCATCAAACACATAGTCGGTGGAATAATGCAAAAAAGTGGCGCCGTGCTGGGCTGCATATTGAGCCATGCGCTCCGGCGCGCCTGCGTTGATGGCATTGGCAAGCAGTTCATTAGTCTCGGCGGCATCGACTGCCGTGTAGGCCGCCGCATTCATGATGCAATTGGGCTTGAATTGATCCAGTGCGGCACTCACTGCGTCTGGCTTACTCAAATCGCATTCGGCTCGCCCAAGGTAATGAAGACGCATTCCGGACTTAGCAGCCCAGTTGGCGCTCGCTTCAAACCTAGCTTGCAATGCTTTGCCAAGCTGGCCGTCTTTGCCGAAAATGAGAATGTTCATCTGGCTAGTCTATGTGCTTGCGTACTTAGCTGTATTGCTTTTGTAGCCAGTCGCGATAGGATCCGCTGACTATGCCTTCAACCCACGCCGGGTGATCTAAATACCATCGCACTGTTTTACGAATACCAGTATCAAAGGTTTCAGCAGGGCGCCAGCCGAGTTCACGTTTCAGTTTGCTCGCGTCAATCGCGTAGCGGCGATCGTGCCCGGGGCGGTCTTTAACAAAGGTAATTTGCTCGGCATACGATTTTCCATCTGCCCTTGGCCTGAGCTCATCCAAAATCGTACAAATGGTTTTAACCACATCGATATTGGTCTTTTCATTCCAACCGCCGATATTGTAGGTTTCACCTAACTTGCCTTTAGCCAGCACTTCCCGAATGGCAGCGCAATGATCACCGACGTACAACCAATCCCGCACTTGCTGTCCATCGCCGTAAATCGGTAATGGCTTATTGCCTAGGGCATTGAGAATCACGAGTGGTATCAGTTTTTCTGGGAAGTGGTACGGCCCATAATTGTTCGAGCAATTGCTGGTGATGACGGGCAAGCCATAGGTATGAAACCAGGCCCGCACCAAATGGTCTGACGCCGCTTTTGAAGCGGAGTATGGGCTGTTGGGCTCATAGGGATGGGTTTCTGTAAATGCCGGATCACTTGCCGATAAGGAGCCATACACCTCATCCGTCGAAACATGATGAAAGCGAAAGCCTGCTTTGTTGCTTTCATCTAAGCCATTCCAATAGGCCCTTGCGCATTCCAGCAAATTAAACGTGCCCACAATATTGGTGTGCACAAATTCGGCCGGACCATGAATCGAGCGATCAACGTGGCTCTCAGCAGCAAAATGCACGATGGCACGCGGCTGGTGTGTTTTTAGCAAATCGGTAACCAACTGCTGATCGCCGATGTCGCCCCGCACAAAGGTATGGCGGGGATCGCCCTCAAGCGCCTCTAAAGTAGCTAAGTTGCCGGCATAGGTTAATTTATCTAGATTGACAACACTTTCCGCAGTCGGATCGGCTAGCCAATCCAGGACAAAATTGCCGCCGATGAAACCTGCTCCACCCGTTATCAGTATCAATTGATGGCTCCTGCATTACATTGATATGGCATACCCGAAAACTTTTTACAAAATTGGAATAGGCCATTATAGGCTTATGCAGACTCATGCTTTAGCCTTAAAATACATTGATTGAGTTTGACACCAACATGGTTACCTATTTACAAAATCAGAATACCGAAAAAACTATAAATGGAAATTGTTTACTTATCTCCAGCCGTCAATATACCAATTGGCGGAATCAAAGTAATTTACCGCCACTCTGAAATGTTAAATAGGGCTGGAATTGCTAGCTCCGTTTTTCATCCTGAGGATGCTGCCTTTTCCTGTAATTGGTTCGAACACAATGCCACTATTCGTAGCGGAAAAAGAAAGCTGTTTCGTAAAAAACATGAGATGTATGAAAAAACACGCTTTGATCCAAAAACAGATTTCATTGTCATTCCAGAGGTATGGGCAAATCAGATCGGATCTCAATGCATTCAGCGAAACTTAAGGTACGGCATTTTTGTACAAAATGGATACATGATTCATCAAGGCGGCAAAAAAAATATTGCATTACTAAATACGGTATATGAAAAAGCAGATTTAATACTGTCAATTTCAGAAGATACAACAGAGGTTCTTAAATTATCCTTTCCAAATCTTAATTCAAACAAAATTTGTAGGGTGATACCAAATATCGCTGATGCATTTAAGAGTCAATACCCCCCTAAGAAAAAAATTATCACTTATATGCCAAGGAAACTTACTGGGCATGCAGAAATGATTCACTTTTTTTTAGAGCAATCATTGCCAGAGGATTGGAAACTCACTGCGATTGATAATAAATCGGAAGAAGAGGTTGTTGCATTGTTAAAAGAAAGCTCTATTTTTTTATCCTTTTGCGAAGCAGAAGGATTTGCCTTGCCGCCAATTGAGGCAGCAATGGCAGGTAATTTGGTTATTGGCTATACAGGCGAGGGGGCTAAAGAATATTTTAAGTCGCCCATATTTACAGAAGTGCATTGCGGCGACTTAATTGATTTTATCGGCCGTATAAAACATATGATCAATCAACTGCAGCGCATTATTGGGAGCCAAGCCTATCAAGAGCAGTTACGCAATTTATCTGAATACTATTCGTCAGAAACCGAATCCCGCCTTTTACTTGAATTCGGTCGCAGAGCACAGCAAATCGTCAATCAAGTAGATTAGCAGACGAATTAAAGAGGGCTAGGCTTGGGAAAGATCATCTAATTCTGAATTGCGATATGTCCACATCGATAGCGCCAGTAAGAGCCCACAAAAATACAACAATATTTCTATGCCGTGTTGAAACGCGTATTCTCCAACGCTGTATAAAACCAACAAGGCAACGCACATACTGATGATGGTTCCACGAAACGGGTGGCGCCCCGTCAGAATGGCATTAAGCAGAAACAGCAGGATGGCGAGGGGCAATAGAACTAACCCAGGAACTCCGAAGGCAAGGCCTAGATCAATCCAAGCAGAATGGGTGTAAACCGCGCTTGTAAAGTTATCCACTTTTCCGCGCAATTGCTGTGCAAAGGATCGAAAAACACCATAACCGAACGGTTGCTCTTGGATCAGTTGCAATCCCACTACCCCCCACGAGACCCTCTCATAGGTGTTGGGTCGAACCGATTCGCCACTCTCGCGCAAAGGGTAGCCGAGTTTTACTGGGTTATGCCAATTGGTGTATTTTTCAACATCCGCCGAGATCGCCATATCCGTAAACAAGTTTTCCCAGCCCGGATTATTTTTCATGTGCTTGTATGTCAACAGTGTCAGTACCGCCAATATCAGCATAAAGAAAAGCAGGGCCTTCCTACTGATGCTAGAAATGGAATCCCGATGGAGCGGGTGATTGGCATTCTTTAGTAAGTGAATGAGGCTAAATCCAATCCAAAACACAATTAATATGATCGCTAGGCCAACCCCTGCCTTTGCATCAAAAATAAAAACGAACGAGTAAATCGCAACAAAAATACCCAGTAATGAATATGCTGGAATGCGGTAATCTTGCTGCCCTTCTGGGGCCGCAAACACATTCGTCTGCGCGCCATTTTGAGCTATCAATTTTTGCTTATTTAAGCCATTGCCTAAATTAGAGCGCTTGGGCACCGACACGAATTGGTCAATCAATAAACCCAAAAGACCTGCAATCAGAATTGTGCCGGCGAGTACGCCGTTAAACTTGGCCCAGTAAATATAGTCGCCGTAGTAGTCGGTCCCAAAAAAGCTGTTGTTCAGTAATGCTTTGGGGATGTATTGATAAATCAACACAAAAAAGCTGCAAAGCAAGCCCAGCCACACGATGGGTAAATACCGTCTATTCCTCAGCAGGCAAAGTCCCGTAGCCGAGCCAAGTGCAATGGCAAGGCATGCCCGCACCCAAGTACTTTTTAGCTCATGCAACTGGCGTAGTGGGTCAATTGTAAAAAAAAGATAATGCACCAGTACCCACACCATCATCGCCGCAACAAGACCAAGGGCTAGGTAGACTAAGAAATGCAAATGCAGTTGTATTTTCTTTTTTTTCAGCTCTACGTAAAAATGAAACCAGTAGTAGAGTGATGCTATTCCGCCAACCCACAGCAAAATATTTCGCAATGCGATGGTGCTCTCAACAGCCCAAATGCCCAATAGGAGTGAGCTCATCAGTACAATAACTAAGTTATTGTATTTTTTAAAAAATGGCTTGATGGCAGGCAATGTGGCCACTTTTAATTCTTCCTAAAAATTAATTTAAAAAAAGTATGGATGTATTGTCTTCTCATTTTCCAGGTAAATTTTGTTTTTTTAAAAATCGCATTGGCTGCGGCGTAGTTGCCTTTATTTACCAAATCATTGATCAGGTCGTATGTATCAACTGCGCCTAGGTATTCATCCGGCAATATGCCCAGGAAATGAGAAAGCTGTTCATGATTTAGCGCGCGTGCAAAATTAAAAAAGCCATGAAAGCCAAATGCAGGATACCAGTCGCCGCGCTCCACAGCAAATTTTTCCGCAACTGCAGTGGGTGCAAATCGAATATCAAACTCCTTCTCTAAGCGCTCTCGGTTATCAATGCAGATGCAAATATCTTCTGGATGGCGCTTGGGAACCTGTGGGCTTAACAGTGCATCAAGCAACTTTACCGACCGGAGTGAAAACCCGCCATTGCCAACTGGCGTTTTAGGATGGTGTGGCCATACGGCACCAATGTAATCGTATTTTAAATAGTCCTCAGTCCACCACTCTGGATGAATAATAAAGCTATCCCATTGAATAATCAAAACGTGGGGGCTAGAGACATATTGCCGCAGCCCAGTTAAAAGGAAATTCGAATAATCCTTGGTTGTTTTAATCGGGGGAGCCTGAACGTATTCAATGCCATTTAACCTTTCTACCCCTTGCGTTATTTCCTGTTTATCTTCCGGATTACTGAGTGAGTTTTTGAGCGGATTCCCAAGCTTAGCGAGATCAGCGATCAACACAACCCGGTTAAAGCGGGCCTGATCAGTGCATTGTTGAATGGCAAAGTGGGCTAGTGCCGGATCCCTAGTCTCAACGCAAAGTAAGGTAACTGCGGATAAGTCTAGCAAGGGTCCGCTCATCGCAGTATTCGGGGGAGCACGCGCAATTTAAAGGCTATTTTTTTCACTATGCGCTTTGCAGACCGGAGTATTTGCGAGCTTACTTTTTTAGTGCTGGGGCCATAGTCGCCCCAACTCTCCCAGTTGGATTGATAGACTACGCCCAAATAATCTTTGGCAAGGATTTTTTCTGTATAGCCAAGCAGCTGATCTGCCCACAATTGATGCTCATAGTGGTAATGCTTAAAAAGTTGCTCGCGCGGATAAATGGGAATTGCCCTAAAGTTCACCAGCGATTCACCGTACCAAGTGAACTCAGAACCGCAGAGCTCAACCGCATCTAAAAAATTCATTTGGTTTGGTGTGAGGTAATTTTCATCCAAGGATTGCCATACTGCGGAGCTCCATAAGAACGGAGCGTAGCCAAAATCATAGGTCACCCCGGTTCTGCCTAATGCGGCTTTGATCGGCTCACGGTCATTTAAGAAATGCCCTCGGATTTGCTTGGGGCCGAACCGATCGGTTGCCTGCAGCATATCCCTGCCTTCATGAATGACGGAGTAAGGAACGGCATCGTAGGCAATAAAGTCGCGCTCATCAAAGTCGCGAATAAAAACACAATCCGCATCCAGTACCAAATAATTTTCAGAGAGGCCCAGGCGCCAAAACTCAGACTTGATGACCTGCTGACGCAGGCCACCCCGAATTTGATACAACCGCTCTATATCTAATTTTGGATTTTTCTCAAAAATCTCTTTTTCATTAAAGACCATCGCCTCAAATGGTGCCAAGTGCTCCTGAAAGAGCGATACATCCTCTTCTGGAGCCGACACATAAAACGGAATGCGGGTGGTATTGTGTTTTTGAATGCTCTGCGCTAACTTGACTGTGCGCAATAGATCTTTTCTAAAGGTGCAGCTGTATAGAACCAGATTGCGTAGGGGTGATGTAGTCATGGGTAAGCGCTGCACTCCGTTGGGTTAGGAATCGAGACAGTATTACTGAAATCCCACTGCCAATTGTAAGATTCTTTTGGCTGCCTGATCGACTCCAATTGGCTGCCAAGCCAATGGTGCGAGGTTTTGCTGTTGCCAATCCAACCACAGCCGCTCCAGGGTCTGATCTATCGAGGATTGATCGTCCGCCGCACTAATGTAGGCATGACGCTCTTCTAGCAATAGGTTCATCTGCGGATTGCGGTGGGTAATCGCCCAAATAGGCCGGCCCATCCAAAAGTACTCGTACATCTTAGAAGGAATGTACTCCGAACACCACTCATCATCGCCATGCAGCAAGAGCAGCACATCGGCCGCCTGCATGCGCTCGGCAATGCGTTCGCGCCCGGATTGCCCAGTTACCGAGTCTTTTTCAATCCGGCCGTGCTCAATCACCACATCCTCAAAACCGTATTGCCGAATTGCTTCTGCTGTGAGTGTATCTACCTTGGCGCCATACACATCGATGCGGAGCACGCCTCGCGCTTGTGGATACCGATTAAAAAACGACGGTAGTGCATGCAAGACCGTGGAAATCGAGCGGTTATTCGCCAAAGAGCCGAAATGGCTAATCGTAAAGTGCTTGCCATACACATGCGTGGCTGCAGAAGGATTGGGCTGATTCGCCTCGCCCTTGCCAATAGCAGTAGTCGGTGGCTCTGCCCCCGGAATGACCATTACCCCATTGGCATTGCTTGGTTCATTTAAATTGGGATTGCGGAGTTTGGCGTAATGAACGGCGCCGTCGGTAAACCACCAGGCTAAGTCCGCATGTTTGCAGATTTGCGCCTCCAGCCACTGCCGTAAGCGGGCGTCGCGATTCTTTGGCCTTGCAAAACCCAGATCGTCTGGGTTGCTGCGGATAACCAAGGGATCATGAATTTCTGCGATCCAATACACGCCGGTTGCTTTTTTTAGCCATAAGCCCGCCAAATGGGCTGACCATGCACCCCCAGTGGAATAGACCAGATCCACTTGCTGCGCCCGAATGCGTTTACGGCCGTACATGAATGCCGGCATCGCCCAAGACCATTGGCTGGAATACCCCAACAAGCCCTTTTCGATCGCAATAAAGGGGGCGAGCACGATGGATACTAGCGGCGTCACAACTTTATAAATCCATCCTCGGCCATACTGATTTGCTATCCAATGCCGAAAGTCAAAGCGAAATGCAGCGGGCCCCCAGGCCAAAAACTGCCGATGCGCAAAGCGCTTGTCTTCAATACCGGTAATCGAACTCAACACCGTTGGCTCTATTGCGGCATCCAAAAAATAGGGTATCTTATCGGTAATGGTTTGACTGGCTGCCCTGCCATCCATATTGAAAGCATGCGACAGAATCAGCCAGCGCCTCTTCGTAGTTGAACTTGGCATCCGTCCCTGGCAGTGCGGATTAGTTACCAGCCACAATCGACATCACTGCCATGCGCACCGCAATGCCGAAGGTCACTTGTTTCAGAATCACGGACTGCGCGCCATCGGCCACCGCCGAATCAATCTCGACGCCGCGGTTCATGGGCCCAGGGTGCATCACAATCGCATCGGACTTGGCGAGCGCCAAGCGCGCAGGCGTGAGGCCAAACTGCTGAAAAAATGCAGCTCCTTCGGGCACCTTACCTGCCTCCATGCGCTCCTTCTGAATGCGCAGGGTCATCACCACATCGACGCCGCGCAAACCCTCTTCCATGCTGTGATACACCTTCACGCCGAGCAAATCCAAATCAGTTGGTAAGAGGCTTTCTGGGCCAATCACCCGAATATCGGTACAGCCCAGTGCAGTGAGCGCATGTATGTTCGATTTAGCAACACGGCTATGGGCAATATCGCCCACAATCGCAACCTTCAGTTTGGTGAAGTCCTGTTTAAAGTACCGCATCGTAAACATGTCCAGCAAACCCTGGGTGGGGTGCTGATGGCTGCCATCCCCTGCATTAATCACGTGCACATACTCCGGAACGTGATTGGCAATCTCAATCGGCGCTCGCGATATGCTGTGGCGCACTACAAAAATATCAGCCTGCATTGCAATTAAATTATCGATCGTATCCATTAGGCTCTCGCCTTTGGTAGTTGAGGAAGTCGATATGTCCAAATTAATCACATCGGCCGATAAGCGCTTAGCGGCAATCTCAAAAGTCGTTCGGGTGCGTGTGGAATTTTCAAAAAAGAGGTTAAAGACGCTCTTGCCGCGCAGCAGCGGTACTTTTTTTACCTCACGTGTTGGATCCGAAATGCTGACGAACTGCTGCGCCGTATCCAATATATACACAATTTGCTCTTTTGGCATACCTTCGAGCGTCAACAAATGGGTGAGATCGCCCGCGCTATTCGTCTGAATCATGCTGCACGCTCCTCAAGAGTAAATTCAAAGCCACCCTGCGGGGTTTTTTCTAAGGCCAAAATTTGGTTTGGTGGCAGTTGCATATGCTGGCCAACAAAATTCGCTGCGATCGGCAATTCACGTCCGCCGCGATCAACCAACACCATTAACTCCACACCAGCCGGCCTGCCAAAATCAAACAGTTCATTTAAGGCTGCGCGAACGGTTCGACCCGTCAGCAATACATCATCGATTAGTACGATGTGTGCACCGTTCACATCAAAGGGCAGATGGGTGCTCATCGTTTCTGCAGAGCGAATCGCATTTAAGCCCTTTTCCGCATAATCGTCTCGGTGAAAAGCCACATTAATCACGCCATAGTGGGCTAAGCCTAAATCGCGCGCCAAGCGCTCCGCAATCCAAGCGCCACCAACGGCAAGCCCAGCAAGCTGAATTGGCTGCTCTGCCGCGAGCTGCGCTTGCAGTGTGGCAAGCAACTTGTTGTACAGCAGTTCAGCATTCATCTTCGTTGTCCTTAACTACTGTGTTTCCGTTGCGGGTTATTTTAAGACCACCTCAACATGACCGGCGGGTTTTGTTGGGTATTTCACCCTCATCCCAGCAAATGGCTCTGCGGCGCCGCATGCTCTAAAAAAAACTGCTCCAAAATTAATCGCGCCGCCTCTGAATCTAGCTGGTCCCGCATCGTCGGGTCTGACTCTAAAACAGCTGAGGTATAGCGTTCATCAACCCAGGTCAACGGAATTCCAAAGCGCCCCTGCAACTGTTGGCCAAAGCGCCGCGCCTTTACTGTCATCGCATGCTCAGCACCATCGGGGTGGCATGGCAAGCCAACCACGAGGTGATCGGGCGCCCACTCGGCAATGCGTGCCGCTATCTGCGTAAAGTGACCGCCATCTTTTTTTGCTGCAATGACGGGTAAAGCCTGGCCTGAAGCCGTAATCGAATTACCGACTGCTAGACCAATACGCCGTGTTCCGTAGTCAAAAGCCAAAACCGTCATCGGTTTAGGCATGCCCTACCTCGCCAGACAAATGCGATGGGTCAAAGCCCAAGGCTTGCATGGTGCGCTCATAGCGCAGGGCTGCGGGCGTTGCAAAAATAATGTCCGCCATGCGTTGACGGCTCAAGGCCACATTAATCCAGCCGTTGAGTGCAATCTCTTCTTCCAATTGACCGGCGCCCCAACCTGAATAACCTAAAGTCATGATGAAGCGCTTTGGCCCGCCGCCGCCAGCAACCGCCTCCAGAACGTCCTTTGAGGTCGTCATCGTCAAACCACCAGGCACGCTTAAAGAGGAGCTATACGCCGCACCAGCTGATTCATGCAAGACAAAGCCCCGCTCAACCTGCACGGGGCCGCCAAAGTACACCACTTGATCGGCAATGGGCTTAATTTCCGATTGCAGCTCAATCTTCTCGAGCAAGGTCGATAACTGGGTATCGGTAGGACGATTCACCACCAAGCCCATTGCGCCCTTTTCGTTGTGCTCAAACAGGTAAATGAGTGAACCGGCAAAATTGTCGTCCAGCATGCCCGGCATGGCGAGGAGCAATTGATTAGCTAAAAAGGTCGCAGAATACATCGAGGCAGAACCAGGACCGGCTCCGCTGGCCACGGCCTCGGAGGCAGCGCCTGGTATTGCGCTTGGATTTGGCTTTGAGGGCGACATTTGATGTTATTTTACCGAATTACCAGCAAGCTCCTAGCCTACAGCCCGTTTTGCTCCCAAACGGCTTAGAGCGACGCTATTGCAAGGGAGTCGTACAGCGAATTCAATTGCTTTTAAGCATCCTTTTCAATTCCAACCTAAGATAACGGACTATGAAAAACCCTTCAACAGCCTTAGTTTGGTTGCGCCGTGATTTACGCCTCTATGACCATACCGCCCTAAGCCACGCCCTTCAGGAAAATCAAGCGGTTTGGCTCGCCTTTGTATTTGATAAAACCATTCTAGATCCCCTTAAGGCCGACGACACTAAACCCACGGCCGATCGCCGCGTTGACTTTATTTGGCAGGGCATTGCACAAATCGATGCCGAGTTGCGCCAAAGCGGAGGCGGTTTGATTGTGCGTTATGGCGACCCAAGGGAGTGCATCCCAACACTTGCACGAGAACTGGGTGTCGCCAATGTGCTGGTCAACCATGACTATGAACCCAGCGCGATCGAACGCGATAATGCGATTGCAGCGCAACTCGAAAAAAAGGATATTGCTTTTAGCTCGTTTAAAGATCAAGTCATCTTTGAGAAGCAGGAAGTACTGACCAATTCGAGTACGGTGTTTTCAGTATTTACGCCCTATAAAAATGCCTGGCTCAAGCGGCTTCTTGAGAGCGATCTTGCGCCCCGCGCTTGCGCCCCTAAAGCGGGGCAGTTTGCAGCGATCCCAAAAAAATTGGATTTGGGTATTCCATCGCTTGAGTCAATGGGCTTTTGCGCAACCGGAATTGAAACCTACCTCCCCCCCGGTTCTGAGGGCGGCACACTTTTTCTAGAGGAATTCCTCACGCGCATTGATCAGTACCAAATTGGCCGTGATTTTCCAGCAATCAAAGGTGTGAGTTATTTGTCGACCCACTTGCGCTTTGGTATGTTGTCGATTCGGGGCTTGGTGCGTGAGGCCCACCGGCGCATGCTAGCCGGTAGCATAGGCGCAACCATCTGGCTCAGTGAGCTGATATGGCGCGATTTTTATTTCATGATTCTGGCGAACCACCCCCGCTTGGCCAAGGGGGTTTCATTTAAACCGGATTACGATGGCATTCGCTGGGAGAGTGGCGCCCTTGCAAAGAAACGCTTTTTGGCTTGGTGTGATGGCAAAACGGGCTACCCCTTGGTTGATGCGGCTATGCACCAACTCAATCAAAGTGGCTATATGCACAATCGCCTGCGCATGATTGTGGCCAGCTTCTTAACGAAAGACTTGGGTATTGATTGGCGCTGGGGTGAAGCCTATTTTGCAAAGCACCTCAATGACTTCGAATTCTCGTCGAACAACGGCGGATGGCAATGGGCCTCTTCCTCCGGGTGCGATGCACAGCCTTACTTTCGCATCTTTAACCCCACTACCCAATCGCAGCGCTTTGATCCACAGGGTAAATTCATTCGGCGCTATGTACCCGCCCTAGAGAAGCTATCGGACAAATCGATTCATGCGCCTTGGGAAGCGGGTCATATTGAATTAGAAGCCGCCGGCATTTTGCTTGGCCGCGATTACCCATTGCCGATCGTGAATCATGACGAGGCCCGTAAAGAAACCTTGGTGCGTTACAGCGTGGTAAAGAAGGTAAGTACTCCTGACTGACTGATTGGTTAAACGATTTCCCGTTAATCCACTACACTTTGCCCATGTCATCCGTTTACGCTATCGGCGATGTGCAAGGTTGCTTAACCCAGCTCGATGCACTGATTGCCAAATTACCCAAGAAATCGAAATTGGTTTGTTTGGGTGATCTCGTTAATCGCGGCCCGAATTCCTTAGGAACACTGCGTCGCCTCAAAAAACTGCAAGAGCAGGGTGTTGCAGAATGCATCTTGGGTAATCACGACCTCAACTTGTTAGCACGCGATGCGGGTTTACGGGGATCACGCCCACTCGATACGCTCGATGGCATCTTAAAAGCCAAAGACCGAGCAGAACTGATTGATTGGCTGCGCCATCGCCCGATGGCCCTCAGTAATGGCTACGCTTTACTGGTTCATGCAGGCGTACTACCCGATTGGGATTTAAGCCAAACCTTGGAGTGCGCGCATGAGGTCGAGAAGGCGCTGCGTAAATCGTCTTACAAGCGGTTTTTAGCCGAGATGTATGGCAATACGCCAACCAAGTGGAGTAAGACCTTAAAAGGAAATGATCGCTTGCGCGTGATCACCAACGCCCTAACCCGCCTGCGGTTTTGCACTCCGAAAGGGCAAATGGAGTTTGAGAGCAAAGAAGGCATAGAGGCAGGGCCTAAAGGCTACCTACCCTGGTTTGAAGTTAAACAACGCAAGACCGCAAATACCCATGTGATTTTTGGGCATTGGTCTACGCTCGGATTAGTTCAAAAACCGCGAGTGACCGGCCTTGATACCGGCTGCGTTTGGGGCGGTAAGCTCACCGCAGTTGAAGTGCCCGACTTTGTCGCGAAAAGTCGTTCAAACAAATATCGCATCGTGCAGGTAACGGGCTACGACCATCCTTTGCAGATGTAAGCCTGCAGTATTGCCAAATACCTATTTCAGTTTGGCAAACGCTTTCTTGGACGCAGTCATGATTTCCTCCAGGACGGTATTGTCATGCGCGATTGAAGTAAAGCCAGCCTCATACGCGGATGGCGCCAAGTAGACGCCTTCATCTAACATCGCGTGAAAGAACACTTTAAATGCATCGATATTGCTTTTAGTCACAGCATCAAATGAAGTGGGAACTTGATCAGTAAAGTAGAAGCCAAACATACCGCCTACGCTATCGGTGGAGAATGGAATACCAGCCTCATCTGCTGCCTGTTTCAGGCCTGCCATTAGCTTCGTAGTTTGGCCACCGAGGCAATCAAAGAAGCCATCCCGCGAAATAATCTCCAAGGTCTTCATCCCTGCCGCAACGGCAACCGGATTACCAGACAAGGTACCCGCCTGATAAACGTTACCAATCGGCGCCAACTTCTGCATGATCTCTTTTTTGCCACCAAAGGCTGCCATCGGCATACCGCCACCCATGACTTTACCCAGACAAGTCAGGTCCGGTGTAATGCCTTGCAAGCTTTGCGCTCCGCCGAGCGCCACCCGAAAACCCGTCATGACTTCGTCGTAAATCAAGACACTACCATACTGCTGCGTTAACTTGCGGATCGCGGCTAAAAAATCTGGTTTGGCTTTAATCAAGTTCATATTGCCGGCAATGGGCTCAATGATCACGGCAGCAATCTGATCACCATGCAACTTAAACGTCTCTTCAATGGCAGCCGAATCGTTATAGGGCAACACTAAGGTGTGCTTTACCAAATCCTGCGGAACACCACCCGATGAAGGTGCATTTTGAGTTGAATCAGCAAAAGTAAGCAAACCCGATCCGGCTTTTACCAAGAGGCTATCGGCATGGCCGTGATAGCAACCCTCAAATTTAATGATCAAGTCGCGTCCGGTATAGCCGCGGGCTAAACGCAAGGCGCTCATCGTCGCCTCTGTTCCACTCGACACCATTCGAATTTGCTCAACACTGGGCATAGTCGCGCAAATGCGCTCAGCCAATTCGATTTCGCCAAACGTGGGAGCGCCGTAACTAAAACTCAGGGTGGCTGCTCGCTGCACTGCCTCAACTACTTCTGGATTGGCATGGCCCGCAATCATCGGACCCCAGGACATGATCAAATCAACGTAACGTTTATCTTCTATGTCCCAAAAGTGGGGGCCTAACGCCTTCTTAATAAAGCGCGGGGCACCGCCCACCTGCCGAAATGCTCGAACGGGGGAGTTCACGCCGCCTGGAATGGTTTTTTGTGCACGCTCGAATATAGTTTCGTTTAAGCCCATGTGACTCTCATCTGCTTTATTGATTAATTAGTCTGATGCTGAAAAGTGTAAAAGGAAATTAAATAGCCATCATCTCAAAATCGTCTTTGCGTGCGCCGCATTCAGGGCAAGTCCAATTCATGGGGACATCTTTCCACAGCGTTCCTGGCGCGATGCCTTCATCGGGCAAACCAGCAGCCTCGTCATACACCCATCCGCAAATCAGGCACATATAGGTTTTCAATTCCATTGCGTTTTATCTTTCTGTCTACTTTTTTATAGCGAACTTCACATCATCGTATTCTGATTCTAAATCGGCTTGCCAGAAGACTCTAAACGCTCCGCTTTGGAGCGCATCTCAAAGCGGAATAAACGACATTCGAGTGGGCCATTAAAGAGCGGGGTTCGGCGTGACTCTTTGATCCGCAACTGCCCCGGCAATGCCATATCGGCCGTCAAGATAAAGACATACCAGCCGCCAAAGGCATCTTTCAGATGCTGGCCAAACTGCTTCATGAACTCTAAAAAGGCAGGGTCGATTTCTTCTTCAGCCTGCAAGCGCTTTAATGACTCACGGCTAGAACGCTTGGCACTCTGGCGTCCGGTCTCAATATTGTGGCTGTATGGATCTACGTCATCCTCCCCGTAACCCTCATCGTCATAGCGGTCCTGAGCCTGATCGCGATCATTACCCCGGCCGCCTTTAATACCCAAGCGCTGTCCATAAGGGGGGTTGAGTAAAGCCAATCCTGGCAAGGCAGCTGCGTCACCATCCCCTGCGCTACTGGCAATTGTAGGAGGCTTAGCTGCCAAGGCATCGACCTGACGCACCATAGGCAAGCCAGGCAACTGTGCGCGCTGCCAGTTGGATTTGGTCATCGAGACCAGTTTTTCGTTAATGTCGCTACCGCTGATCCTTAATGAATGAGCATCCGGAAAGGCTTTACGCCGTTCTAGTATTTCTGCGAGCACCGTCTCTTTTAGAGCTTGCCACTTTTTTTGTTCCGCGCCCACCGCAAATGGCTTCAAACGTAAAAAGCCAAAGCCATGCACCGAGGTAACCAAAGGCCGATACGCCAAGCGTGTAGTGGCTGTTTCTTTGCCAGCCTCATCATACAAACCTGCCCGAATCGCTCCCGACGGAATCCCCATGGCGATCTGCGCTGCCTCGATTAAAAAGGTACCGCTACCGCACATCGGATCAAATAAAGGCTGCTTGGGCTGCCAACCAGTGAAAGCAAGAATGCCCGCAGCCAGGTTTTCTTTTAAAGGGGCATCGCCCTTTTCATCGCGCCAGCCGCGTTTGAACAAAGCCTCACCCGAAGTATCCAGATAGATCGATACATGAGTCGCAGTAAGATGCGCCTGTACACGCACATCCGGAAAGGCGGTATCAATCGAGGGACGGTCGCCCGAGACTTCACGTAAGCGATCTACTATCGCGTCTTTGATTTTCAGGGTCGCAAAATTTAAGCTCTTAAGTGGTGAGCGATGCGCCGTCACATCCACTCGCAGGGTTTGTTTATGCGTAAACCACTCCTCCCACGCAAGGCCATGGGCTAAGCGATATAAATCGTCTTCTTGGCGATAAGTAGATTCTGTCATTTGCAAGAGTACGCGGCTGGCAATCCGTGAATGCAAATTAAGCGCCATGGCTGCCGATAAGGGCCCAGCCAAGCCAACGCCACCCGTTGGGCTCGTTGGCGTTGGATCAATCACCCAAGCGCCTTGGGCTTTGAGTTCCGGACGCTCGGCAATCTGCCGCAGCTCAGTAGCTAAGACTGTTTCCAATCCGCCGGGGCACACCACAAAAAATCGCATGAAGAAAGCCTAGAAAATAAAAAGGAGGTGGATAGCGATTTGCTTAGGGCTTAATCACAACGATAGCAGTGATGATGACGAGCAAAACCACCGGCACTTCATTAAACCAACGGAACCAAACATGACTGCGCTTATTTTTACCTGCCCGGAATTTTTTCAGCAAGGTGTAGCACGAATGGTGATATCCCAAAATGATCAGTACAAAGAGTAATTTAGGATGCATCCAACCCGCGTCACGGCCAATGCCAAAGTGAAGCCAAAGTACGATGCCCAGCACTACCGCGGGCACCATCAAAATGGTCATAAACCGAAAGAGGCGATCGGCCATGCCCAATAGGCGAGCGTTGACTTCGGGATTTGTCTCTTGAGCCATATTGACAAAAATACGTGGCAAATAAAAGAGGCCCGCAAACCACGACGCCACTAAAACAATGTGGAATGTTTTTGTCCAAAGATACGCATCACCCATTTTTATCCCCTTTGTTCGTTTACTAAAGCGGCATTGCCTTAGTTCAATACTAACTACTATACCGATTTAATTAGGTTCTAATTTCCCCATGGCCCATCACAATGTACTTCAGCGAGGTCAAGCCATCTAGACCAACGGGGCCACGTGCATGCAGCTTGTCATTAGAGATCCCAATCTCCGCGCCCAGACCGTACTCAAAGCCATCGGCAAAGCGGGTACTGGTGTTGACCATCACGCTGGCGCTATCGACCTCACGCAAGAAGCGGTCTGCTGTCGCCGTATTGGTCGTGATGATGGCATCGGTATGCTTACTGCCATAGCGCTCAATGTGATCCATCGCCTCATCCAGTGATGCGACCGTCTTAATCGACAAAATCGGTGCAAGGTATTCGGTTTTCCAATCGTCTTCTGTTGCATCTACCAAGCCTTTAAAGCCGGCTAGCTCAAGCGTGGCACGCGTTTTTTTATCCACCCGCAGCTCAACGCCCTTGTCTTGGTAGATTTTGCACAGGCGCGGCAATACCGCACTAGTAACCGCTTCATGCACCAGCAAAGTCTCCATCGCATTACAAGGCGCATAGCGCTGGGTTTTGGCGTTATCGCAAACTGTGACAGCTAAATCAAGATCGGCATCGCGGTCGATAAAGGTATGGCAAATGCCATCGAGGTGCTTGATCATCGGCACCCGAGCATCGGCCATCAGGCGTGCAATTAAGCTCTTACCACCCCGCGGCACGATCACATCAATGTACTCGGTCATGGTGATCATGGCACCGACTGCAGCGCGGTCGGTGGTAGTCACCACCTGTACTGCATTGGCTGGTAGGCTCGCTGCAGCCAAGCCTTCCTGAATCAACCCCGCCAAGAGCGTATTGGAATCAATCGCTTCAGAGCCACCGCGCAAAATCACGGCGTTACCGGACTTGAGGCACAAGGCCGCTGCATCAATCGTCACATTAGGACGGGATTCGTAGATGATGCCGATCACGCCCAAAGGAACGCGCATTTGCCCAAGCTCAATGCCCGAGGCTTGGCATTTAAGGGGACTAATATTGCCAATGGGATCTTCTAGAGTCGTAATTTGCTCTAAACCCAAGGCCATCGACTCAACTGTTTTGGCTGTCATGGTCAGACGATCGATAAACGCAGCATCGTGCCCGCCTTTTTTGGCGCGCTCCACATCGACTGTATTGACTTCTAAGATACGTGAAGCCTGTTCACGTACCAAATGCGCTATGTGCGTGAGGGCTTGATTCTTTTGCTCGGTAGTAGCACGTGCCATCGCCCGCGAAGCCTGCCTAGCCTCCTTGCCTACTGCCTGCATCATCTCGGTAATCGCTGTACTCATTTTTACTCTGCCACTGTATTTATTTGGTCTATTTATCGCAACAAACTGCCCACTAAACGTAATCCATCCCAGGGATCTGCAGGCAAGTCTGCTGCCGATAAACCCTTAGCCTGCCGATCTAAACCCGCTGCAACCTGCATAGCACGCCGCAGCTTGATGGGATTCACGCGGCGCAGGGCTCCAGGGTACAGCTTTTCCTTATTTCCCCAGATGCGATTGGACCGTATCAACTGCTGGACCGACTCACCACGCTGACTTGCGGCCTGTAACTTCGATAGTATCCGAAGCTCCTCGGTCACGCTCCACAGAATGAGGGGCAAAGGCTCCCCTTCCCCTTTGAGGCCATCGAGCATACGGTTTAAACGGGCTAAATCCCCTGCCAGAATCGATTCAGTTAACTGAAATACATCGTAGCGCGCCACCTTGAGGATGGATTCGCGAATGTGCGCTTCCGTCAAAGCGCCCTGCGGATAGAGCAAGCCCAGTTTTTGGATTTCTTGATGAGCGGCAATCAGATTGCCTTCGACTTGATTAGCAATAAACTCCAGCGCTTCTTGACCGGCCGAGCCAGACTCCACAGCTTGCCCTTGTTTTTTCAGGCGCTGCGCTATCCACATCGGTAAATGACTCCGATCAATCGAGTCAATCTGCACCGCGATTGATACATCCTCTAAGGCACTAAACCAGGCTGAGGTCTTGGTTTTGCTATCAAGTCTAGGCAACACAATGCATACGATGGTGTCGGGACCATCATGGCCAGGTGACTGAGACTCCATTTGTGCAGCAAATTGCTTGAGCGCTTCTGCACCATCGCGACCCGGCTTACCCGAAGGAATGCGTAATTCCAACCAGCGCTTGTCGCCAAATAAAGACATAGTTTGCCCAGCAGACAGTAATGATGACCAATCAAAATAGCGCTCATGCATCAACACCTCACGCTCGGTATACCCCAGTTTTCGAGCGACGGAGCGCAATTGATCCATGGCCTCCATCATGAGTAAGGGCTCATCACCACTGAAGACATACACTGGAGAGAGCGCTAGGCTAGATTTGAGTCCATTGATATGCGCTTGCAGCGCATCGCTCGTCATCATTCGAGTGGCAATCCCATGCTTAAGGCTTGCCCATGACAGGCTTAGCGCCGCTAGGTGCAGTCACTCTCGGTTTGGCAGCAGCCGAAATGCGCCGCAGAATCTGCAGGGATAAATCCATGCGCATTGCGTTCGTAAACTGCTGCTGCTGTACATCGGTTGCCAGTACGGTAGAGACCGAAAAGTCCATATCACGGGTAACGTAAATTTCCGATTCAGGAACAACATTCACGCCATTTTGATCGGTTGCCATAAATGCAACCCTGGAATTGAGTCGATAGGCAGATATCTGACCTGCAGCGTTATAGGCCAAAATTTCACGGGTATTGACTTCGCTGATGATCTCCAAAATTAGATCGGCATCTTTAGCGTTATTGGCAACCTTAGAGTCGCTACCCGACAAAATCATCATTTCCAAATCAGCTCGCAATAATGGGGATGGAGCGCCTGTAATCGCAATCACTTTGTACGGAATCGATACCGAGCCACGCATCTTAAAACCACACCCCGTCACCAATAAGGCAGGTAAAGCAATGAATGACCCAAGCCACGTTCTGCGGTCTAAGCTGGGCATTGGGTTCTTGCCCTTTGCGCTGACGCTCACGATAGGCTTGCTTATTTTGGAGTTGATGATGGTGCCTCTATTCCGTTAAACAACAATATTAACTAAGCGGCCTGGAACCACAATCACTTTTTTGGGTGATCCCCCATTTAAGGCCTTCAGTACGATTTCACTTTGCAGTGCAGCAGCCTCAACCGCCTCTTTACTCGCATCGGCCGCGACCTTCATTGAACCGCGCAGCTTGCCATTGACCTGCAATACCAAATCAATCTCCTTTTTCACTAAGGCAGCTTCATCGACTATCGGCCAAGGCGCATCCAAAATCAGTCCATCCTGATTGCTGTAGCCCATCTCGATCCACAAGCGATGCGTCAGGTGCGGCACGACCGGGTAGAGCATGCGTAGCAGGATGCCGATGCATTCACGCAAAACAGCTGGACGAACTGCTTGGCCACTGTCCTTGCTTTCATTCAACTTGATTGGCTCGAGGATATTGAGCATTTTCATGGCAGCCGATACAACCGTGTTGTACTGGCGGCGCTGGTAATCAAAATTGGCTTGCTTCAATATCGTGTGAACTTCACGGCGCAGGGTTTGCTCAGTCTCAGTCAATTCACTTGGCAAAGCAGCATTGGATTCTGCAATAGATCGAATGGCAGCGGCCTGACTGATCGAGTAGGACCATACCCGCCGCAGAAAACGCGAAGCGCCGTCAACGCCCGCACCAGACCACTCAAGCTGCTGCTCGGGTGGCGCCGCAAACATCGTAAAGAGCCTTGCTGTATCGGCGCCGTACTGATCAATCAAAGCCTGCGGATCAACGCCATTGTTTTTACTCTTCGACATTTTTTCCACACCACCAATCGTGATGGGATTGCCATTTAGCTCAATATCAGAACCCACTTTGGGTTTCGAACCCGTTGGCCGACCTTTATTGTCAAGCGTTAATTCCACATCAAGGGGATTGAGCCACGTCTTTTTACCGCTGGCGTCTTCGCTGTAGTAAGTCTCATTCAGAACCATGCCTTGCGTTAGCAAATTAGTAAACGGCTCATCAAACGTAATTAAATCGAGGTCACGCATCACCTTGGTCCAAAAGCGCGCATAGAGCAAATGCAAAATCGCATGCTCGATGCCGCCAATGTATTGGTCCATTGGCATCCAGTGTTGATTGCGCTGATCGACCATGGTCTTCGCATCTGCCCCGGTGTAGCGCATGAAATACCACGACGAATCCACAAAGGTATCCATAGTGTCGGTCTCGCGCCGTGCCGGCTTGCCGCATTTCGGGCACGCCACATTTAAAAAATCAGCGCGCTTATTCAGGGGATTGCCACTGCCATCGGGAACACAATCTTCTGGCAACACCACTGGCAAATCTTTTTCTGGAACAGGGACAGCGCCGCAACCGGGATTGGCTTCATCGCCACAATGAATAATCGGAATGGGCGTACCCCAATAACGCTGCCGTGAAATGCCCCAATCGCGCAAGCGGTAGGTGGTTTTGATTTCGCCAGCGCCTTGCGCAGCCAAATCAGCAGCAACCGCAGTTACCGCATCACTAACGGAGAGGCCGTCGTATTTGCCGCTATTAATGCACTGCGCCTGTTCTTTTTGGGCGTACCAGGCATCCCACTGTGTTGGATTAAACATCGGTGATTCACCAGTGAGTGCAATCACCTGTTTAATCGGCAGATGGTATTTGAGGGCAAAGGCAAAGTCACGCTCGTCGTGGGCGGGTACACCCATCACGGCGCCATCGCCATAGCTCATAAGCACATAGTTACCAACCCACAAGGGTACAGGCTCTTTGTTTAAGGGGTGAGTCACATATAAACCCGTGAACATTCCTTCTTTTTCTTGCGTAGCCAAGTCGGCTTCAATCACGCTGCCGGTTTTGCATTGTTCAACAAAGCGAGCAAGCGCAGGATTTGTGCGCGCAGCCTCGGTGGCAAGCGGGTGTTCTGCCGCCACCGCGCAAAAGGTCACGCCCATGATGGTGTCCGCACGCGTCGTAAAGACGTACAACTTACCATCCTGAATCAGTTCACCGGCACTATTTTTGATTACATGATCAAACGCAAAGCGAACGCCGCGGCTTTTTCCTATCCAGTTTTGCTGCATAGTCTTGACGCGCTCAGGCCAACCTAAATCATCCAGACCAGTGAGGAGTTGCTCTGCGTAAGCAGTGATATTCAAGTAATAACCAGGGATCTCGCGCTTTTCTACCAATGCGCCCGAGCGCCAACCGCGCCCTTCAATCACTTGCTCATTGGCCAATACGGTTTGATCGATCGGATCCCAATTGACGACCTGGGTTTTACGATAGGCCACGCCCTTTTCCAGCATATTTAAAAAGAGCCACTGGTTCCAGCGGTAGTAGTCGGGTTTGCAGGTGGCAATTTCGCGGGACCAATCAATCGCCAGGCCCATCGCGGCCATTTGCTTTTTCATGTAGGCAATATTTTGGTAAGTCCACTCGGCAGGCGGTACTTTATTTTGGATTGCAGCGTTTTCAGCGGGCATACCAAACGCATCCCAACCCATTGGCATTAAGACGTTGTAGCCCTGCATGCGCAATTGGCGCGCCATCACATCATTGATGGTGTAGTTACGCACATGGCCCATGTGCAATTTGCCCGATGGGTAAGGCAGCATCGAGCAAGCGTAATACTTGGGCTTTGGCTTGCCTTCTGCATCGACCGCATCCTCCGTAACGCGATAGACGTCTTTGCTATTCCAATCTGCTTGGGCTGCCGCTTCAATGTTGCGGTAGTCGTATTCCATACTCATCGTGTAAGGCTCTTTTCGCTCTAATCGCTTGGTGATGTCTTTTTTTTTAATGCTTACGAACGCAAACCGAGAACGTCTTGCATATCAAATAGACCCGACGTTTTTTTCTCTAAAAAGCGTGCGGCCCGAATCGATCCTTGGGCATAGGACTGACGGCTGGAGGATTTATGACTAATCTCAATGCGCTCACCTTCACCCGCAAATAGCACCGTGTGATCACCGACAATATCGCCGCCCCGAATGGTTGCAAAGCCAATTGATCCGGGCTTGCGCTCACCGGTATGGCCTTCGCGTGCATATACCGCGACGTCACTCAATGATTGACCCAAGGCGCCTGCAATCACCTCTCCCATCTTCAGTGCAGTGCCCGATGGCGCGTCGACTTTATGGCGGTGGTGCTCTTCGATGATTTCAATGTCGTAGCCGGTATCGAGCATCTTGGCAGCCACCTCGAGCAACTTCAAGGTGACGTTGACGCCCACGCTCATATTGGGGGCAAACACCACCGCAATTTTGGCAGATGCGCTTTTCAGTTGGGAGATTTGTTCTGCGCTTAAACCGGTAGTACCAATAATCATCTTGACGCCATGCGTAGTGCAGGCGGCTAAATGCAGCATCGTGCCCTCGGGCCTAGTGAAATCAATCAAATACTCGGCGTCGCGTAAGCCGTGTGCCAAATCGGCCGTAATCGTCACGCCGGTTTTTTTGCCCAAGAAGGCGCCAGCATCTTCACCCAATATAGGGCAGGATGCATGATCCAGTGCGCCGACTAAAGTCGCGTCGGGTAATTGCAATACCGCCTCAATTAGCATTCGGCCCATTCGGCCACTCGCTCCTGCGATTGCGATTTTCATAATCTCACTCTTTACTTGGCTAAATTTTTCAATTCCACTTCGGCATTACTGACTCAGCATCAATGCTGCTTACTTGACTGGCGTCACGATTACGCCGCTCGGTGCACTCGGCTTGCTCGGAATCAATACCTCGGGCTGTTGCAATGGCGGAGTGACTGGTGCTTTGTTTTGGCCAGTAACGATATCCCAGAAGGAGCGCTTTTGCTTGGCGTAGTTATCGATCTCGGCAACCAGCTCAACCTCGGTTGGTAATGCATCGCCCTGAAACTTCGTCACCTTATCGCCGTCGAAGAACACCGTTACTCGCCGCTCTTTGCTAATTTTTTCGCCGAGGCGTTTGAATTCAAATACGTAATCCCAGCGATTAGCATGAAAGTAACTGGCTAATAATGGGGTGCCCAAAATTTGCCGTACCTGCTCCCGGCTCATGCCAACCTCAAGCTTGGCGTACTGTTCGCTGGAAATAAAGTTGCCCTGAACAATATCCGGCACATAGGGCCGAAAAATACTGTTCATTATCGTCCGCTGGGTTTCATCGACCTTGGTCGAGCAGCCGGTTGCGATCAAGGCGGCCAATACGATTGAAGCTAGCGTGCACCAGCGCAGCAATCGCTTGCCGGGGCTTAAAACCCGCATTGGGACGCTACTTATCGGTAAAAGGCAGTTTTGCATGGCAAGTCGTATCATTAAGATCTTGATTTTAGCCCTCAATCGATGCCTATGAACCAAAACCCCTCCCCAGCCGATTTACGGGATATTGGCCTCAAAGCCACGGCTCCCCGTATGCAGATCCTGGATTTTTTTCATCAGCATCCAGGCGCCCATTTCAGTGCCGAAGAAATCTTCATGGCCATGGCCAAAGAAGACAAAGACATTGGTCTGGCTACGGTCTATCGGGTGCTCACCCAGTTTGAGCAGGCAGGTCTTTTGCTGCGCAGTCATTTTGAGTCCAGCAAAGGCGATAGCCGGGCGATTTATGAGCTCAATGAGGGTACGCACCACGATCATCTTGTTTGCCTTGACTGTGGCCACGTAGAGGAATTTGTCGATGCTGCGATTGAGCGGCGCCAAAAGGAGATCGCCAAATCCTTGGGTTTTACCCTTGAGGAGCACTCCCTAGCCATGTATGGGCATTGCCAAAAGAAAAACTGCGCCCACAAGCGTAAATAAGCCGTTTCATGCAAAAAGGGGCAAAAGAGCCCTTTTTTTTAGCAATTGCAGTCGCCGTTTGGCTGTTTTGCCTAGGCCGCCATCAATGCTTCAGCGGCATTGAGCATCTGCACTGAATACCCCCACTCGTTGTCATACCAAGCCAGTACTTTGACCAGCTTGCCATCGGCCGAAACCCGCGTTTGGCTGGCGTCGTAAATACTGGGGCGGGGGTCGTGGTTAAAGTCGATCGATACCAGGGGCAAGATGTTAAAGCCCAAAATACCCTTGAGCTCGCCTTCGCTGGCTTTTTTCAGGACCGCGTTGACCTCGTCTACGCTAGTGGCGCGCTTAGCCACAAAGGTTAAATCAACCACCGATACATTAATTATGGGCACACGCATTGCAAGCCCATCAAAGCGACCAGCTAGCTCTGGTAAAACCATGCCAATTGCTTTGGCAGCGCCGGTTTTGGTTGGAATCATGCTAGTTGCCGCAGAGCGCGCGCGACGCATGTCCTTGTGATACACGTCCGTCAATACCTGATCATTAGTGAAGGCATGGATGGTGGTCATTAAACCGGATTCAATGCCAATGGCATCGAGCAAGGGCTTGACTAAAGGCGCTAAGCAGTTGGTAGTGCAACTGGCATTCGAGACCACGACATCACTGGGCTTAAGTACTTTTTGATTTACGCCATAGACGATGGTTGCATCAACGTCTTTTTCGCCAGGAGCAGAAATCAATACTTTTTTTGCCCCTTGCTGAATGTGCACCATGGCTTTTTCTTTGGAGGTAAATTTACCCGAGCACTCCAGCACTAAATCCACCTGATGTTCGCCCCATGGGGTCTCAAGCGGATTGCGCGTCGAATACATTTTGATGCGATCGCCATTGACCACCATGTGATCGCCATCGACGGTGACTGTGCCTGGAAAGCGGCCATGCGCTGAATCATATTGGGTGAGGTGAGCATTGATATCAATATCGCCCATCGCATTGATGGCAACAATCTTGATATCGCGCTTACGATCTAAGTTAGGCTGACACTCATACAAAGCGCGCAGGACCATACGGCCAATACGGCCATACCCATTAATTGCAACTCGAATCGCCATCGCTATTCCTCTACTCGTTGTCTAAATGACTGACATTAATTTCTTACTTTACTTGTGCAATGCACTGCTTCACCGTCGTACTAATCTGCTCAACGGTTAAACCAAAATACGCGTACAACTGATTCGCGGGCGCAGACTCACCAAAGGTATCCACACCATGCACTGCCGCGCAGCCATACTTCCACCAGTAATCCGTCACACCTGCCTCAATCGCAATGCGTGGTAAGCCAGCTGGCAATACGCTGGATTTGTATTGCGCGTCTTGCTGATCAAAGTAACTTGTCGACGGCATCGACACTACCCTGACTGGCGTGCCCTCTTTTGCTAGCTGCTGTGCTGTTTGCAATGCCAAGCCGACTTCAGAGCCAGTTGCGATGATGACTGCTTTGGCTTCTTTGCTGGGCTCCTGGACCACATAGCCACCGCGTGCGATGTTCTCGATTTGTTTTGGCGAACGCGCTACAAATGGGCAGTTTTGGCGACTAAAAATCAATGCACTAGGACCATGCCGACGCTCAAGCGCCGCGCCCCACGCAACCGCACTCTCGGTGGTGTCGCAAGGACGCCATACCGCCAAATTGGGTATCAGGCGCAAACTCGATACCTGCTCAACCGATTGATGGGTAGGGCCATCCTCACCCAAGCCAATCGAGTCGTGCGTGAAAACAAAAATGCTACGGAGTTTCATGAGGGCTGCCATGCGCAGCGCATTGCGACTGTAATCCGAGAAGGTCAAGAAGGTGCCACCAAATGGAATGTAGCCGCCATGCAGTGCCATGCCATTCATGATGGCGCTCATACCAAATTCGCGCACACCGTAGTTAATGTGGTTGCCCCATTGATTAGCGCGCACCGGTTTGCAGGCGCTCCAATTGGTTAAGTTCGAACCGGTTAAATCGGCCGAGCCACCCATCATTTCTGGAACAGCAGGTGCTAATGCTTCAATTGCATTCTGACTCGACTTGCGTGTTGCAATCGTTTCGGCTTTGGTTTGGCATTGTGCGAGCAATGCATTGAGCTTATCTGCAAAGTCGGCTGGCAAATCACCGCGCATGCGGCGCACGAGTTCCGCTGCTAAGGAAGGATGCGCTTTTTGGTAAGCAGTAAAGCGCTCATTCCACGCATTCTGAATAGTTTGACCACGACCCCGGAAATCCCATGCCAAATACAAATCCTCTGGCACTTCAAATGGCGGGGAGGTCCAGTTCAAGGCCTTGCGTGTAGCGGCAATTTCATCGGCGCCAAGCGGCGAGCCATGCACTTTATCGCTGCCCGCCATATTAGGTGAGCCTTGACCGATGGCCGTCTTGCAACAAATTAAAGTGGGCTTATCGCTTTGCTTTGCTCTGGCAATTGCATTGGCAACGGCGCTGGCATTGTGGCCATCAACCCCGCGAATCACATTCCAGCCATAGGCTTCAAAACGCTTTGGCGTATCTTCATTAAACCAAGCAACCACCTTGCCATCAATCGAGATGCCGTTGTCATCCCACAGTGCGATGAGTTTATTGAGCTTGAGTGTGCCAGCCAAGGAACACACCTCATGACTGATGCCTTCCATCAAGCACCCGTCGCCCAAGAAAGCGTAGGTGTAGTGGTCAACGACATTAAAGCCAGGGCGATTAAATTCTTCAGCGAGTAATTTTTCAGCCAGCGCCATGCCAACGGCATTGGAGATGCCTTGACCGAGTGGCCCGGTGGTCGTTTCCACGCCCGGCGTAATGCCATATTCCGGATGACCTGGTGTCTTGCTGTGCAGCTGACGGAAATTTTTCAGCTCACTCATCGGCAAGTCGTAGCCGGTGAGATGCAACAGCGCATAAAGCAACATCGAGCCGTGACCATTGGAGAGTACAAATCGATCGCGATTGATCCAGTGTGGATCGGCTGGGTTGTGTTGCAAATGCTGATCCCACAGCGCTACGGCAATATCCGCCATGCCCATCGGCATACCCGGGTGCCCAGAATTGGCTTGCTGTACAGCATCCATCGAAAGTGCGCGAATGGCATTGGCCATACGGGTTTGTAAATTTGACATCGTAAAAGTGGTCTCGAAGGAATTAAATTGGCTATATTGCGGTAATGCCTCAATTTTATCTTCCTCCTCCTTGGGAAACCCAAAAACCTTACCCAATTCCTGCGGAGTTGCTGCACCACCTGCGGGTTCGGCGCATTAGCGAGGGCGAAGTCATTCCCATTTTTGATGGGCAAGGGCAAATCGCCTCGGCCACCCTCACCCGAATGGGCAATAAAGCCGGTGAATTAACGATCACTGCCGTAAAGCAAGACACCCAAAGCGAGCCACCCTATGGCCTCACCCTAGCCCAAGGCCTGGCTGGTGGCGACAAGATGGATTGGGTCATCGAAAAAGCGGTGGAGACCGGAGCCAGTCGCATTGCACCACTGCAATGCGAACGCTCCGTGATCAAACTACACCGCAGCAGTGATGCCGAGCGTGCGCAAAAGCGCTTAATCCACTGGCGCGCCATTACGCAAGCTGCCTGCGAGCAATGCGAGCGCACGGTGCTGCCCCAAGTAGAGCCCATACAGGCGATTGCCGATTACCTTAATAAAGCCTCTGATGAGAACCTCAAAGGCGCCCTCAAACTCATTTTCTGTACGGGTGATCACCCATCCCTGGCAAAAACAATTTCTCCCATGCCTGCGCAAAATGTAATCCTCTTGATTGGGCCAGAAGGGGGATTTACGCCGGAAGAAATAGCGCTCGCCATCAAAGCAGGGTTTCAGTCGGTGTCTTTAGGTAAGCGCATATTGCGTACCGAGACCGCTGGCATCGCAGCCATCAGCACAATCCATGCGATTTGGGATCGCTAATCTAAGCGGGCAATAAAAAAGCCCTGGATCCAAGCAGATCAAGGGCTTGTAGTAAAGCGCAGGGTTTTACGCGAAAGAGTAGAACACCCGATATGGTACGCGGCGCTCAGACCAGAAATCAACCGCATCACGGAAGACATCCAATAAAGTCTCGCGCGCTTCTTTGTCAAATTTCTGGGTGCAAGGCAAGCCTTCCAACACCACCACGAAACCCGGTTGTGGGCCTGCCTTATCCACCATGGTGGTTAAGGTATCCAATAAAGGATCGTAATTCTTCGCTTGCTGCTTGGTAAACACATAGGCATTGGCGATCGACTCGAGCACTTCGCTCTTGGTGAGACCATTTGCGCAATTGGCGTAGATAAAATGCTGACCGAGCTCGGCTGCTGCTTCCATTAAATCGGTTGTGCGGAAGGCCCGGATTGATTGAACAATATTAGGGCGAACACTACGGAGCATCGCAGGCGGGCCGGCATCACGCACTGCTAGGGCAGCGCGCCACGATGCGGGCACTTTTTTTCCAGAAGCATGATTGGCTGCGAGGGTTTGCAGACGCGACAAACCACCCTGAGCGTACACATTGGTTGCCGATGGCTCACCATCAGACTGTTCGTTTCGATCCCAGCTTTCGGCGCGACTGTGATCGTCCCACTCAGCGGATGTAATTTCAGGATTATTCATGATGGTTGATAGGTTACCCCTAAGCCGCCGCCAAATCAAGCCTCATTACAGTAGTTTTTTTATAAACTATTGATTAATATAGATAAATATATATGTGAGCATTTGCTCACATATATAAATTGACCTTAATTTGCCTTGATTCTGGCCTTGCTAGCTGCCTCAACCACCGTTAATGCGGTGACATTCACGATCCGCCGCACGGTCGCCGCAGGGGTCAAAATATGCACCGGTTTGGCTACCCCCAGTAGCAGAGGACCGATAGCAATACCGTTTCCGGCAGCGGTCTTGAGCAAGTTGTAAGAAATGTTCGCCGCATCAATATTAGGCAGTACCAATAAATTAGCTGCGCCAACTAATGGCGATGATGTCACCGCTCCTGCCCGCACTTCCGCATCGAGCGCGCAATCACCGTGCATTTCACCATCAACCTCAAGATCTGGAGCCAGCTCTTGCAAAATGGAGAGAACGGAACGCATCTTTACTGCGGAAGGTGCATCACTGCTGCCAAAATTCGAATGCGATAACAAAGCGACTTTAGGCGTCATGCCCAATTTACGCATCTCACTGGCCGCCATCAAGGTAATGGCTGCCAACTCTTCAGCGGTGGGATCGATATTGACGTGGGTATCGACTAAAAACACTTGGCGTCCAGGCAGAATCAAGCCGCTCATCGCACCATAGACCTTGGCGCCTTTTTCATGGCCAATCACCTCATCAATGTATTTAAGGTGAGTCGACACTTTACTGATGGTGCCGCAGATCAAACCATCGGCCATGCCCTTTGAAAGTAAGGTAGCCCCAATCAGCGTATTACGGCGACGCATCTCCAGCTTGGCAAACGAAGCGGTAACGCCCTTGCGCTCCATGATGGCCAAATAGGATTTCCAAAAGTCGCTAAAACGAGCATCATTCTCTGGATTGATAATATCAATGTCGGCGCCGCTAGCCATACGCAAACCAAATTTCTCAATCCGGTGCTCAATCACACTAGGGCGACCAATCAAGATTGGCTTTGCAATACCTTCATCCAGCACAATCTGCACAGCACGCAATACACGCTCATCCTCACCTTCGCAGAAGACGATGCGTTTTTGCGCTTCAGGAACGCCTTTGGCGATCGTAAAGAGCGGCTTCATCAAGGTACCCGAGTGGTACACAAACTGCTGGAGCTGATTACGGTAGGCATCAAAATCTTTGATCGGGCGCTGGGCTACGCCGTCATCCATCGCTGCCTTTGCAACCGCCGGTGCAATCACCGTGATTAAGCGGGGATCAAAGGGTTTTGGAATCAAATACTCAGGACCAAACGATAAATTCTCGGTACTGTAGACCGCTGCAACCACTTCACTTTGTTCGGCTTGAGCCAGCTCAGCCACTGCCTTGACCGCAGCCACTTCCATGCCGCGGGTAATGGTAGTTGCACCTACATCCAAAGCGCCGCGGAAAATAAATGGAAAGCACAAAACGTTGTTCACTTGATTGGGGTAATCGGTGCGGCCGGTTGCCATCACGGCATCGGGCCTGACTAATTTGACTTCCTCTGGCAAGATTTCTGGCGTTGGGTTTGCCAAGGCAAATACCAAGGGCTTGTCGGCCATCTTTTTCACCATCTCGGATTTCAGAACACCGCCAGCGGAGAGACCCAAGAAAATATCCGCGCCCTCAATCACCTCACTCAAAGTGCGCAATGGCGTGTCTTGCGAGAACGGCTCCTTCTCGGGATCCATTAACTCTTTGCGGCCCTTGTACACCACGCCCGCTATATCGGTGACCCAAATGTTTTTTCGAGGTAAGCCCAAATCGACTAACAAATCGATGCAGGCTAGCGCCGCCGCTCCCGCACCCGAAGTCACGAGCTTGACATTGGATACATCCTTGCCAACTACTTTTAAGCCATTCAGAATCGCAGCCGCAACCACAATGGCTGTGCCATGCTGATCATCATGAAAAACCGGAATTTTCATGCGGGCTTGCAACTTGCGCTCAACTAAAAAGCAATCCGGGGCTTTAATGTCTTCTAGATTGATACCGCCAAAGGTCGGCTCAAGCGCCGCAATGATTTCGACCAATTTATCGGGATCGGTTTCATTGACTTCAATATCAAAGACATCGATACCAGCAAACTTCTTAAACAAGACTGCTTTGCCTTCCATCACCGGCTTGCTTGCCAAAGGGCCAATATTGCCAAGGCCAAGTACTGCAGTGCCATTGGTAATCACGCCTACTAAATTACCGCGTGCGGTATAACGAAAAGCGTTAGCTGGGTCTTTGACGATTTCTTCACAAGCAGCGGCAACGCCGGGGGTGTAGGCCAAGGCTAAATCGCGTTGATTAGTGAGCTGTTTAGTCGCCGCAATCTCGATCTTTCCAGGAACCGGGAACTCGTGATAATGCAGGGCTGCAGCCCGTAAGGCCTTGATTTGTTGTTCTTTACTGTTATCCGCTTGGCTCATCGATAGACTCACTGGTATGGCGATTTGAAGATTGTCATTCTAGTCCTCTCCCGTACAAAACGGCTAACGAACATAAAATGGGGAAATGGAAGCAAAACTAGGGGAATTTGATCTGATCTGGCGTTTTTTCAAAGCCGGCTCAGAATCCATGGCCCAAACCCAAACTGACCAGGTTCTCCTCGGGATCGGGGATGACTGCGCCCTGCTTCAGCCAGATGCAGCACAAAGCCTCGCCGTCACCAGCGATATGCTGGTCGAAGGCCGGCATTTTTTTGCAGGAGCCAACCCCGAATGGCTTGGCCATAAAGCCCTAGCCGTTAACCTATCTGACCTTGCTGCATTGGGCGCAAAGCCGGTTGGTTTTACCTTAGCGCTTGCATTGCCCAATGCGAATGCGGACTGGCTCGCGCAATTTAGCCAAGGCTTATTTCGCTTGGCACAGCAGTGGCAATGCCCTTTAATCGGCGGCGATACAACTCAGGGACCCCTCACTATTTGCATCACCGCTTTAGGTCATGTACCTGCGGGTGATGCCATCAAGCGCTCGAGCGCCAAGGTGGGTGACGATATTTGGGTATCCGGTACGCTAGGAGATGCAAGACTTGCCTTAGGGGCATTGCGCAGCGAATGGCCACTTGACCCCAGCAGCTTAGAAGCGGTCCTACCCCGCATGCACGAGCCCGAACCGCGCATTGCGCTCGGTCTGCAATTGCGTGGCGTTGCGAGTAGCGCCTTGGATGTATCAGATGGACTCTTGGGTGATTTACGCCACATCCTCAAAGCATCGCAAGTGAATGCTGAAGTGCTGATTGATCAATTACCCGCCTCACGTACCCTTACTGAGCAAACACAAGATCTGCGCCGGCAATGCGCGGCCAATGGCGGTGATGATTACGAGCTGTGTTTCACTGCCCCAGCTAGCAAACGAATGGAAGTGGAATCGCTCAGTACTGCCCTACTGCCACTCACACGCATTGGCAGCATTACCTCTGCTAGCAATGGGGCTGAGCCCACACTCATTCTGCGAGATGCCAGTGGGAATTTACTTAATGCTGCAGAGACCATGCGGCTGATGCAATCCTTTGATCACTTTAAGAGTAACTAAGTGGTGATCAACGCCAATCAAACCAAGCCAACTTTACGTTGGATGTTTCAGACTGCTGGTCGCACATTGGCATTGGGATTTGGCAGTGGACTCAGTCCCTTTGCCCCAGGTACGGTTGGCACGCTCTGGGCATGGGCACTCTTTCTGCTGGGGCAGTATTTTTTTAATACCGAAGATTGGCTTTGGATTATTGGCGGCGGACTGATCGCCGCTTGCTGGATTTGCGGGCAAGTGAGTGAAGAATTAGGCGCAGCTGATTTTGGCGGCATTGTGCTCGACGAGATCTTGGCTTTTTGGCTGGTCTTACTCTTGATCATGCCCGCGCCATTTTGGATGCAGGTTTTAGCGTTTGGACTCTTTCGTTTCTTTGATGCAGTTAAGCCCGGACCCATTGGCACAATTGATCTTTACTTTAAACACTGCGCCTGGATTGCGCCCGGCTCGCCCACGACCTTACCCAAAATACTGTGGCGCGGTTTCGGGATTGTGATTGATGACCTCGCAGCGGCTTTTGCAACTCTACTCATTCTTGCTTTACTCAGCACAACCCAGCTGTTACCGTCGTATTAATTTCAGAGCGATCCATTCATAAGGTATTGCATGCAAACTCCCTCTCCATCAACAGCAGCTGAGCTCCATGAATTAACTAGCGCAGTCGCAGCTGCATTCAGTCAGCGCGGCTGGACTCTTGCCGTGGCCGAGTCCTGCACGGGTGGGATGCTCGCAGCCAGCCTAACGGATTTGGCGGGATCGAGTCAGTGGTTTGAGCGGGGCTATGTGACCTACAGTAATGCCGCAAAGACAGCGTGCTTGCAGGTATCGCCCATGCTGATTGAAGCCGAAGGTGCAGTCAGCGAAGCAGTAGCCAATGCCATGGTCTCAGGAGCGCAAATCAGTAGTGGCGTCACTGCAGCGATTTCGATTACCGGCATTGCTGGCCCTGGTGGTGGCACTGAGAAGAAGCCGGTTGGAACCGTGTGCTTTGGCTGGGCAATAGAACGGGTCGATGCCAGCAATCACATCACCACAACTACTGCACACTTTTCAGGCAACCGTCAATCCATTCGGCAACAAGCCGTAGTCTTTGCATTGCGGGGATTACTGCAAACGATTGCTTGAATCGACGTGATTAACCCAACCACCCTTTGTGACGGAAGAAGCTCAGCGGAAGAATCGCTGAAATAACCATCGATAGAATGGCTACTGGATAGCCCCAGGTTTCAGTGAGCTCGGGCATGTGCTGGAAGTTCATTCCCCAAATGCTGGCAAGTAAGGTGGGTGGCATTAAGGCCACTGATACCACCGAGAAGATCTTGATGATCTTACTTTGGTTCAAATTAATAAAACCGACCGTGGCATCCATCAAGAAGTTAATCTTGTCGAATAAAAATGCGGTGTGATTCTCCAGGGAGTCAATGTCACGCAAAATTTGCCGCGCTTCTTCTTGCTGCTCATCCGAGAGTAGTTTGCTGCGCATTAAAAATGACAAAGCTCGGCGGGTATCCATTACATTGCGACGAATGCGGCCGTTAGTGTCCTCTTCTTTGGCAATCGTCTCGAGCACCTCAGCGGCATCTTTATCGCTAATCTCATCGGAGAGCACGCGCTTACCGGCCTGCTCTAAATTCTCATAGACTTCCTCGAGCGCATCGGCCGAATACTCGGCATCGGTTGAGTAGAGGTCCAATAAAACGTCCTTGGCATTACTCACCGAACCAGGGCGCAGACGGGCACGCAAACGGACCAAACGGAATACCGGCAAATCTTCATCGTGAATCGAGAACAGCACTTGCTTGGTCATCACAAACGCAACCCGGACGTTGCGTGAGATCTCTTCTTCATCCAGCAAAAAATCGGTCCGAATGTGCATATGGCCATCGTCCGCCTCAAAGTAGCGGGCCGACGCCTCCAAGTCGCCCAAATCATCCAATTCAGGCAAAAGAACGCCAAAAGCCTCTTTAATCCAGAGTAATTCTTCTTCTTCGGGGTCAATGACGTCAATCCAGATTGGGTTAACGTGCTGCAGGAGCTCATTGCGATCTTCGACTTGCTCTTGGGAGAGGCGGCCATTTTGCAGGACGAACAAGTTAATCATGGTGAACTCCTAGGGAATGCGCTAGTTTATCCTATAGATAATGACAGCTTTGCGAATATAAACTCAAGTCCAATGAACTCAAGCCAAAATACCTTTAACCAGCAACTCCAGACTGCATGGGCTTCGCAAGGGAGCATGTTATGTGTTGGCTTTGATCCTGACCCCAAACGCATGCCCGCTTCCTTGGACGGCAAACCCGTGGGTATTTTTGAGTTCTGCCGCGAGATTGCCGATGCAACTGCCGATGTGGTCTGCGCCTTTAAACCCCAGTTTGCCTACTTCGCATCCCAAGGGGCAGAAGATCAGCTCGAAAAACTGATCCACCATCTCAAAGACCGCTATCCGCATATTCCGGTGATTCTGGATGCCAAGCGCGGTGACATTGGCAGCACAGCAGAGCATTACGCCCTCGAAGCGTTTGAGCGTTATGGCGCCGATGCCGTTACCGTCAACCCCTACATGGGGCGTGATTCGATTGAGCCCTACCTCAAACACCAAGGCAAAGGCGTGATTGTCCTGTGCCGCACCTCCAATCCGGGAGGCTCTGACTTGCAGTTTTTAAATATTGCAAGCGATGGTCAACCGCTGTATTTGCACGTCGCTACCATGGCAGCGAAAGTGTGGAATAGCAGCGGTCAAATTAGTCTGGTAGTGGGCGCCACCTTCCCCGATGAAATCGCTAAGGTGCGCGCAATTGTGGGTGAGATGCCACTGCTCATTCCGGGAATTGGTGCACAAGGCGGCGATCTCAAGGCCACGGTCAAGGCTGGTCATGTTTCAGGAAAGCCTGGTACTGGAATGATGATTAATTCATCGCGGGCGATTTTGTATGCGAGTAGTGGAACTGATTTTGCAGAAGCAGCGCGCGTTGTTGCCATCGAAACGCGCGATGCACTGCGCGCTGCAAGCGCTTTATAAAACCACTTACTTTGTTTGCTTTGCTGCCTTTGGCAGCGCAATGCGATCCATATTAGTAAGGATAAATTCTTGGCGGGCACCATAATCAATTCGGCCCCTGCGGCAATACTGCGCCTTATCAAAACACTTGGGCGCGGGCAACGCTGAAGCCAAACTCGCTGCTTGTTCACGACTCAGTAGCTGGGGCGTGGTTACAAAATAATGTTTTGCCGCAGCGCCCACACCAAAGACCCCTTCACCCCACTCAACGGAGTTGAGGTAAATCTCAAATAGGCGCTCTTTGCTCAGGATTAACTCCAATAGGCCAGTAATCACTAGCTCTTGCGCCTTGCGCACGTAATGCTGCTCAGACGACAAGAAGAGATTCTTGCCCAGTTGCTGCGTGATAGTGGAGCCACCCCGGAGTAAGGGGGCTTTTTTATTCTTGGCCTGCTTTTGGTTTTTCTCCCAGGCTTTTTGCATGTCGCTCACGCGCACACCCGGGTGCTGAAAAAAGATATCGTCTTCGCTCACTAGAACGGCCCGCTTCAGGCTGGATGCAATCCCCTCATACGGCACCCAACGCGATTCGATCGGGCAAGACCAATGCCAGGTACATAAACGCCAGCGCTCGGCTCGCTGAAATGCCGTTGTACTGGGATCAACAAAAGCCCACGCTGCAATTTGCACAGCAAAATAAATCTGCATTGCAACAATGCCAAATAAAAAGCATTTAATCGGATAGGCGATCCAGCGCATGAGGGGAGGTATTTGAACTACGGTGCTTTAGCAGCAAGCTCTTGACGCAGTTCATCTAAAACCGCCCGCGCATTTAATTGCTGAGCAAGCTCTGCTCCGCGCCAGAGTAAAAATGCATCGGCCGCCTGCTCCACCAGCATACCCAATCCATCGCTCACGCGGCAACCCTGATTAATGGCTTGCTGCATAAAGTGGGTCACTTTTCCATAGACCATGTCATAGGCAAATGCCGTGGGTCTAAAAATCCGTTTTGCAATTACATCGCTTATAGGCGAGTCATCACTAAGGCCAGCCGCAGTGGCATTTATGATCAGGTCAATTTCGGCATGACCGGGCTCGCTCCCCAATGCATCGACCGGGCATACCGTGAGTAGCACGCCATGGACATCTGCCATAGCCTGAAAGGCCTTTTGTAAATCCTGTGCTTTATCGATCGATCGATTGGCAATCACAATGGATTGCGGCTTTTGCTCGAGCAATGGGCCCAGTACCCCGCGCGCTGCGCCGCCTGCGCCCAAGATGCAAATCGATGCATTGCTGAGCGCAATGCCTTGAGCCTGCAAGTCACGCACCAGACCAGTACCGTCGGTATTGTCGCCATAGAGCAGCCCCTCGTGTTGCCAGAGGGTATTTACTGCGCCAGCAAGTTTTGCGCGCGGCGTCAAGACGTCCGCTAATGCATGTGCATCCAGCTTAAACGGTACCGTGACGTTCATGCCTTTACCGCCGGCAGCAAAAAAAGCTTTTGCTACTTTCGCAAACTCACCCAGCTCCGGCATGAGTGTGCCGTACTGCATGGCTTGCCCTGTTTGCTCGGCAAAACGCCGATGAATGGTGGGCGACTTGCTATGGGTAATGGGGTTGCCCGCAACCGCATACACATCCACCCCTGAGAAATCAGTGGGATTCGTTTGTAGCTCAGATGACTTACTCACCTGCGGCTCCATGGGATGTGTTGGTCAATTAGATGCATGCTATGAGTGTAGCTAATAAAGGGGGCGTACCCACCTATGGACGCAATTCCAAACGATTGCCTTCAAGGCGGTTTATCGCCCCATCCCGCGTGAACTCAAAGGTGGATACCCAGTCGAGCACATCGATTTGCTTGCGCATCTCGGGCGGAAAAGGGCCATACGGGGCGGCGGCGCGCACGATTGCTACTGCCTGGCGATCCAAATCAGCGATGCCAGAGGATCGGCGCACCTCAACACCCTCCTTACCGCTGCTACTGTTGGCAATTTTTCCTTGGGCATCGACACTCACGACCAGCACCACACTGCCATAGAGTGGCCTACCGTTGACCCGCGGAAAAAATGTACTGCCGTATGCCTCAATCTTTTGCCGCATCGCATCGTAATAGCTGGCAAAGACGACCGCTTTGGTACTGCTCGCCGTTAACACCGCCCTGCGCGGCTCTTTACCATTGGCCTGAATGCGTTTGGCTAGCTCTGCCTCTAAGGCGTTCAGTTGCGAGACGACCCGCTGCTCTTCGCCGCTTCGCCGACCTGCAGCAGCATCTTTTTCAGCCTGCATGCGCGAGAGCATTTGCTTTTGATTCTTTTCCAAGACCTCGAGCTGGGCTTCGGCACTTAAGCGCGCCCGGTGGATCGCGCTGGCGTCTTGATCTAAAGTAACACCGCCGCCTTGCAAATCGGCCTGCGCGAGTTTGACTGCTTTTTTGGGTGGCGTTTGACTGCTGGAATTGACCAGCACCACACTCAATGGCGTATTGAGTCTACGTTGCTGGATTTCGCCATAACTCCAGCGGACGGATAAGAAAATCGCATGCAAGGCCAGCGATAAGATCAGGGCAAACCAAAAGGGGTGGTGACGCCACCACCAATGCAAACGATCGTTCAAGCGCATTTGCACGTAGCTACCCTCACGAAATCGGCGTATCGCCTACCGGGGCTGGATCCGCCGAGGGTATCTCAACTTCTGGCGCATCTACTTCGGACGCATCCATTTCTGATGCAGCAGATTCGGATTTTTCAATCTGATTGACGCGTACGCTAGCACTGAGTTGAAGTAGATCGGTTTCTAAAATAGCAATCTCAGCACGAGTCATACGGGGATGCGATGCGAGTTCAGGTATCGGCAGATGCAAAGGAATAGCTTCCAGACGACTCATTCCCTCTTTAAGATGGCGCGCAAAGACGGTGCGCGGTAGCGGCTCCTGCGCTAACCACCGCAAACACCAGTATTTCTCCATCCGATCTTGGTACTCGGCATAGGACTGATAGCAGGTTTCAAAATCAGCGGCAATCCCCATTAGACTCGCATCGCGCGGCTGAAACGGCGCCACCATTTTTGCCGTGACGCCATGCTTGGCCAAAGCAATCAATTGCCACTGATTGACTAAATCCGAATAGCGTCTCAAAGGGGAAGTGCACCAAGCGTAATACTCCAAACCCAAACCTTCATGCGGTGCTGGTGTGGTTTGCATGCGAGTACGTTGGGGGCCCCAGCCTTTCTGGGTTCGAAATAAAGCCGGCAAACCCTGATCTGCCAGCCACTGTCCCCAAGTGCTGTTGCAATAAATCATCCACTCCGCCACGATGGTATCTAATACCGAACCCCGTGATCGCGGATGAATGTCAACCTGTTCTACTCCATTGACTTGACTAATCTGAAACTGAAAGTCGCGTTGCAGGGCGTTGAGATCGACAACGCCGAGCTGCTCTACCCGCAAGCCATTTTTTGCCCGCTGCTCCTGACGCTTCGCATGCAATTTTTGTGCTGCGCGCCATAGAATCAGCAATTCATGTTGAAACGCAAAAGCATTGTCAGCCTTTGCAACATAGTCTGGATCGGCAAACTGATTAACGGCCTCTTCCAAATGCTCTAAACGTAAGTTGGCAGCAATTGGTACTAATTCAATTCGCGTTTGCACTGACTGAGCGATTAAGTCGCCTTGCGCATCGACATCAACGTAAATCGACACGGCTGGTCTTGCGCTGCCCGTATCCAAAGAAAAACGTGCAATCACCGAATCCGGCAGCATCGTAATCTTGTCGCCTGGCATATAGACCGTTGACATACGCGCCCGCGCCACCTGATCTAGTGAATCGTCCTTACTGATCACCAGGCCCGGAGCAGAAATATGCACGCCAATGCGGTGACCCCCATCAGGCAAGGCCGTGACCGACAGCGCGTCATCAATTTCGGTAGTAGCAGCATCATCAATCGAAAAGGCCTGCACTTCAGCAGTAGGTAATGTTGCAATCGCTGCGTCATAGACTACATCTGTAATCATTGCATCCGCATGGTGGCCTGCACCGTTCGGAAAGTTCGCTTTTAAAAACATCCCTTGGTGATAGGCCAGCGGCGACTCCAGGGCACCGCAACGCATCATGAGTTGTGGGGGCGATTCACCGGTCTCATTGCAGGCTGCCAAAAATGCCTTATAGGCCAGGGTATTTTTATCGGGATTGAAGAGCAGTTGTTTAGCTTGCGATACCAAGCCTTCTGGAAACCGTCCTGCAACTAATTCTGCTTGCCATTGACCCTGCTGTTCTTGTTCACGCTGTTTGCGCTCGAGGGCGGCAATGCCAGCATCGAGTTGTTCTTTGGGTGCGCGCATAAATCGGCCGCGCTGCTTGCGCCGAAAATACACTGGCGCCGATTGCAAGGCAATTGCTAATGCAGCCTGTTGTGCTGCGCTAGCTTGGCCACCAAAATACTCTGAAGCAATGTCGGTAAACGCGAACTCTCCTTCGGGGGCGCAATCCCACAGCAGCTGCAAATCGATCTCAGTAGCCAAGATATTAGCTTCGTCCATCATGCTTTGTGCATCCGGCTTTTCAAAGCGCAGCCAAACTTCTTTAGCCTTCAGCTTGAGTTTCTTGCCAGATAAACCGGTTGCCTGCCATGACTGGGCATCACCCTCACCAGTAGTCGATTGCACAGTAGCAGCTTTAATGTCGCCGCCTTCCTCATAAAGAAGGTGCATATTAAAGGGAGATCCCGCCGCTTACTTCGAGGGTACTGCCATTGATGTAGCTCGCTTCATCTCTAGCTAAAAATACATATACATTGGCGACTTCGTTGGGAGTACCAAGGCGTCCCATCCAGGTGCGTTTCGCGATGTCTTCCAAAATGGCGCTTGGCATTGCCATCACCATTTCAGTACCCACAAAACCGGGGCAAACGGCATTGACTCGAATGCCTTTTGGGCCGAGCTCACGCGCCCAAGTTTTAGTAAAGCCAATCACGCCAAACTTCGTGGCCGAGTAATTGGTCTGACCAAAGTTGCCATACAGACCGACTACGCTGGAGGCATTCACGATGGCGCCGCGTTTGGCCTCCAGCATGTGCGGCACTACCAATTGAGTGCAATTAAACACACCCTTCAGATTGACATCAATCACCGCATCAAATTGCATTTCGGTCATCTTCACGAGGCGCGCATCCTGCGTAATGCCCGCGTTATTAATTAAGATATCAATCCGCCCATGCTTTTTCATAATTGCATCGACCGCCGCCTGAATGCTGTCCCGATCGGTCACATTCATGGCATACGCTTCCGCATTCGGAATCTGCGCGGCACACTTTTCCAGCTCAGCCTGATTGATGTCGGCCAGCATGACTTTGGCGCCCTCCTCGGCAAAGCGAATCGCTGTAGCCAAACCAATCCCTTTGGCCGCCCCGGTGATGATGGCAATCTTGTCTTGTAATCGTGCTGGCATAAAAATGCTTTCTATGTTGTTTTAGTTTGTTGCTGCAATCATGGCCTGCAGTAATTTTTGATGGACGCCACCAAAGCCGCCGTTACTCATCACTAGTATGTGATCGCCTGGCCTTGCTTCCTTTGCGACGGCATGTACTAGTGCATCTAAATCATCAAATGCATTTGCACGGTCCGACTGATCCTGATTTAAGGGGCTCAGCACTTCCGCCAAATTCCAACCTAAGGCCTCTTTACCGCCGGCAGCACCATACGCATAAACACGATCGGCCGTCTCTAAACTCGCTGGTAACTGGGCCTTCATAATGCCCAGTTTCATGGTGTTCGATCTCGGTTCTAACACCGCCAAAATCCGGCCCTTGCCTACGCGCCGGCGCAAGCCATCGAGGGTAGTGGTAATTGCCGTGGGGTGGTGTGCAAAGTCATCGTAGATCGTGATGCCATTATGCTGGCCAACGGTTTCTAAGCGGCGTTTTACGTTTTTAAATTCGGCTAAGGCGCTGGCTGCATCGCGTGGACTAATGCCAATGTGCTGTGCTGCTGCAATGGCGGCCAGGGCATTGAGTTGATTGTGGCGGCCCATCACGCCCGAGTCCGGGGCCCAGCAAACCGTAGCGACTTCCTTACCCTCATGCACTACTGTGAAATCATCATTGGGATGGGCTTGCATCGACCACGTGTTATTGCTATCCATGCCAAATCGAGCCACCGGCGACCAGGTACCGCGCTCGAGCACTCGCTCCAGTGACGCTTCTGCGCCATTGACTACCAAACATCCTTCACTCGGCACGGTGCGCACTAGGTGATGAAACTGGGTTTCGATGGCAGCGAGATCAGCAAAAATATCGGCGTGATCAAACTCCAAATTATTTAGCAGGGCAGTACGTGGCCGGTAATGCACAAACTTACTGCGCTTATCAAAAAAGGCGGTGTCGTATTCATCGGCCTCAATCACAAAGTAAGGACTTTTACCGAGCCGTGCTGAGACCGTGAAGTTCAGCGGCACCCCGCCAATCAAATAGCCCGGCTCTTTGCCATTGAATTCCAAAATCCATGCCAGCATCGCTGAGGTGGTTGTTTTGCCATGGGTTCCTGCCACCGCAAGAACATGTCTACCGTAGAGTACTTGCTCACCCAGCCACTGTGGGCCAGAGACATAAGGCAATCCTAAATTGAGAATCGCCTCCATTAATGGATTGCCACGCGAGACCACATTGCCGATCACAAATAAATCCGGCTTGCTACCCAGTTGCGATAATTGCGCGCTGGAGTATCCTTCGATAAGCTCTATGCCTTGAGCCTCGAGCTGGGTACTCATTGGGGGATAGACATTGGCATCACATCCCGTTACGCGGTGGCCGGCCTGCCGTGCGATGGCAGCGATGCCGCCCATAAAGGTGCCGCAAATGCCCAAGATGTGTATATGCATGATTGAATTTTAGCGAAGGAGTGCGCATGAACCGAAGACAAATGGGAATCATCACCGGAATGAGCTTGGGCGCCCTTGCTGCAGGCCTCATCACCGCAAGCTGGATTTACCGTGACGGCACTGCGAGCGACGAGTCGGTTGCCGCATTGCTCGCCAATCCCTGGATGAAACCAGACAACACACCAGTCAATACTGCCGAATGGCAAAACCGGGTGCTAGTGGTGAATTTTTGGGCATCCTGGTGCCCGCCATGCGTTGAAGAAATGCCTGCTTTGAGCAATCTCCAGGATGAATTCGCCTCGAAAAACGTCTTATTTGTCGGCATCGGCATCGATACACCATCCAACATACGTCAATTTCTGGAAACTACCATAGTTTCTTACCCTATTGTCATGGGTGGATTGCAGGGTAGTAAAATTGGCAAGGCCTTGGGCAATAATCAAGGTGCCCTTCCCTATACCGTCGTCATCAATGCCAAAGGCAAAGTGACGAATACGAAATTAGGTAAGATAAGCGAAGATGAGCTCAGAAAGCAGATAAAAGCTACTATTTAAATAAAATAGTTGTGTTTTAGATTAGGAATAAGTCAGCATTTCAGGCAATTTTAGGCGCTTAAAATCGCCTAATTTCACTCATTTTGAAAAAAATGGATCTTTTTTTCCTGGATTTAGCAAATTTGACCCCAGCCTAGGGGGTATACTTCACTCCATGCTGTATCTATCCAACTCCGCGTTTGCATACCTCGTTATTCGGCAGAAAGCGTCGTTGAGGAATTTGAACAGCCTGACATCATCTGTTCTCAACTGTTTCTAAAATTAGCGATCTATGTCAAAAAACCCGTCAGTTTTAGTTATTCAAGGTCCTAACCTGAATCTATTGGGTAGCCGCGAACCGCAGGTTTATGGTCATACCACCCTCAGTGATATCCACCAAGGGCTTGAGTCCCAGGCAAAAGACGCTGGAATACTACTTAATACCTTTCAAAGCAACCATGAAGGCGAGTTAATTGACTGCATTCAGAAAGCAAAACAGGATGGGGTTGATTTCATCATCATCAATCCAGGTGGCTTTACCCATACCAGCGTTGCCCTGCGGGATGCCTTAGCGGGTGTTGCTATTCCCTTCATTGAAGTGCATTTATCCAATATTCACCAACGCGAAGAATTCCGTAAGCACTCGTATTTGTCGGATATTGCGAAAGGTGTCATTTGTGGACTGGGTCCAATCGGCTATGCACTGGCATTGCAAGCGGCTGACCAGCAGCTCAAACAATCGTAATTTTCTTTCCTGTCATTTTTACCAGAAGGACCTACCTCCATGGATCTGAGAAAACTAAAAACACTGATCGACTTGGTTTCTGAATCAGGTATTTCGGAGCTTGAAGTCAACGAAGGTGAAGACCGGGTTCGCATTGTGAACGCGAAGTTAGCGCAAGGACAAGCAAGTCCTGCACCAATCGCCTATGCCGCCGCAGCGCCTGCTCCCATTGCAGTAACTGCGCCCGCACCTGCAGCGCTAACGGCAGCGGAGAACGCAGCTGCCGAAGAAAGTGCCCTTGCTGCCGCAGGATTTATTTCAAAGTCACCTATGGTTGGAACTTTTTACCGTGCGGCCAATCCGGAATCCCCAAATTTTGTCAATGTAGGTGACACCGTAACGGTAGGCCAAACCCTTTGCATCATTGAAGCGATGAAGCTCTTAAATGAAATCGAATCTGAGAAGGCGGGCATCGTTAAACAAATTTTGTGTGAGAACGGCCAGGGCGTTGAATACGATCAACCTCTGTTTGTGATTGCTTAATTTCTCCACATCCTCTTAAGCCAAGGCGCCATGTTCGATAAGATTCTGATTGCCAACCGCGGAGAAATTGCTCTTCGCATCCAGCGCGCGTGCCGCGAGCTCGGCATTAAGACGGTGGTGGTGTATTCCGTTGCCGATAAAGAAGCCAAGTACGTCAAACTCGCCGATGAAGCGGTATGCATTGGGCCTGCCCCTTCGCCGCTGAGTTACCTCAATATGCCAGCCATCATTTCCGCGGCCGAGGTTACGGATGCAGAAGCCATCCACCCTGGCTATGGTTTTTTATCGGAAAATGCCGACTTTGCTGAGCGCGTTGAAAAATCCGGCTTTGCCTTTATTGGCCCTCGTCCAGAGACCATTCGCCTGATGGGTGACAAGGTTTCCGCTAAGCGCGCCATGATTAAAGCGGGCGTTCCCTGTGTTCCGGGTTCCGACGGCGCACTACCAGACAACCCCAAAGAAATAATTGCGATCGCTAAAAAAGTGGGTTACCCCGTCATCATCAAAGCAGCTGGCGGTGGTGGTGGTCGCGGTATGCGGGTTGTACATACCGAAGCGGCCTTAGTCAACGCAGTCAATATGACGCGTGAAGAGGCAGGCCGTGCTTTCGGTAATCCCGAGGTCTACATGGAGAAGTTTTTAGAAAAACCTCGCCACGTCGAAATTCAGGTTCTGTCCGATACCCATGGCAATGCCGTCTGGCTGGGTGAGCGCGACTGCTCGATGCAACGTCGCCATCAAAAGATTATTGAAGAAGCGCCAGCGCCAGGCATCGACCGCCGTGCGATTGCCAAAATCGGTGAGCGCTGCGCAGAAGCCTGCCGCAAGATGGGCTACCGCGGCGCAGGCACCTTTGAATTCCTCTATGAAGGTGGCGAGTTTTTCTTTATTGAGATGAACACCCGAGTTCAAGTCGAGCACCCTGTCACCGAAATGATTACTGGTGTTGATATTGTGCAAGAGCAAATTCGAATTGCGGCTGGACTAAAGCTACCTTTTCGCCAAAAAGACATCGTGTTTCAAGGGCATGCCATTGAGTGCCGTATCAATGCCGAAGATCCCTTCAAATTCACCCCTAGTCCGGGGCGCATTCTGTCATGGCATATGCCAGGCGGTCCTGGTATTCGGGTTGATTCCCATGCCTATGGTGGCTATATGGTGCCGCCTAACTACGACTCCATGATTGGTAAATTGATTTCCTATGGCAAGACCCGCGAACAGGCAATCCGTCGCATGCGCATCGCCCTCTCGGAAATTGTCATTGATGGCATCACCACCAATATTCCACTGCACCGCGAGCTGATGCTCGATCCCAACTTTGAGGAAGGTGGCACCAGCATTCATTACCTCGAACATCGACTGGAAGAACAAGCCGCCAGCCGAGTGAAGGGATAGTCTTTCTTGAAAGAGCAGGGCCATGCCGTACCGTGAACTGATTTTTACGGTTCATGCTGAAATAGCCGAACCCTTAGGTGATGCGCTAATGGAGCTCGGCGCCCTCTCCATTACCGTGGAAGATGCTGCCGCTGGCGGCTACGACGAGAACCCCCTTTACGGTGAGCCTGGGCTATCTCCCGAGGTTCAAGCATGGGATCGCTCAACCGTTACTGCCCTGTTTAACCCCGATGAAGATGATTCAGATGATGCGGGCTTCATTCCAGAATTGCTCCAATCTCTAAGTGATGTCGGCTTTACCTTAAGGCATCCTGAAGAAAAAATGGTGGCCGAGCAAGATTGGGTTCGTTTAACGCAAAGCCAATTTGCACCGATTCAGATTGGTGAGCGCATTTGGGTGGTGCCCTCGTGGCATGAAACCCCCACCGATCCAAATGCCATTTGCTTAGCGGTTGATCCGGGACTCGCATTCGGAACCGGCAGCCACCCCACTACCCACCTTTGCCTCTTATGGCTCGAGCAACAAAGTCGTTTGCAGAATAAAAGTTTGCTCGATTATGGCTGTGGCTCCGGCATTTTGGCCATTGCCGCCAAAAAGTTAGGCTGCAATCCTGTAGTAGGGACGGACATTGATCCCCAAGCGATGGTGGCTGCACGCAGCAATGCCGAAATTAATGCGGTCGATATCACCTTTGCATTGCCGGATGATGTAGTACCCATGCTCGCTGTCGAGGCTCGTTATGACATCGTCATGGCGAATATCTTGGCGAACCCATTGCAAGTCCTAGCGCCGGCTTTAGTTCAGCGCATTCGCCCAGGCGGTCAGATCGTGCTCTCTGGGGTACTGAGCCGTCAGGCCAATGAAGTAATTGCCACCTATAGCCAATGGTTGACGCTCTCCGTCTGGAAAGAAAGTGACGGTTGGGTTTGCCTTTCTGGCACATTAGAAAATCCTTCCCAGGACCCACTACTGGACCAACCTGAAATAAAAAAAGACTACTCTGATCTAGCTAGCCCGCTCACTCCATCGGCAAGCAGTAGAGGTGTGGTTTTTTCCCAGATCTACAAGTGGGCGCTGATTTGTACTTTGCTATGCGTCCTTGCTATTGCTACTTTGCACTTGACTCGCGATCGCTTACTGCTGTTTGCTGCGCCACGAGTGGATCCAACACCATCGGCATTCCATTTGGAAACGTTTTCTACCTTACTGCACTTTGACCGAATGTTATGTGAGTCATTAAGCTGCGCAGAAGGGCCTATACGCGATTTTTCTGCGTGGAAGATTACTTTGAGTGCGCTTGGGATGCAAACAGCGCAGCAAGACTCTAAAGCGCCTGCAAATCCATCCTTGCTCGAAGTGGAGGTACAAAATCGATTAATGATGCCAATTGCACTCCCGCATTTGGAATTAACCCTCACCGATACCGATGAATCTACCGTGCAATTGATTTCGTTTGCACCCGAAGAATGGTTGCCTGCATCGTGGCGCCAATCCCATGCCGAGTTTGCACTGAAGGGTGCGCCCGGTGGAGAGCGCATTCGTACCCTCATTCCCCTGCAATTACCCAGCAACGCTGCCGGGTATCGTGTGCGACTTTTTTATCCTTCATCTCTTAACCCCGTAGTCCCTTAATTATTACGAAAGTATTTTATGGCTAGCCTTATTTGCGGTTCCATCGCCTACGACACCATCATGAACTTTGAGGGCCGCTTTCAGGATCAAATCCTGCCAGACCAAATTCATATTCTGAATGTTGCATTTTTAGTACCGAGCATGCGCCGTGAATTCGGTGGCTGTGCTGGCAATATTGCCTACAACCTCAAGTTGCTCGGCGGTGAGCCCGTGATCATGGCAACGGTGGGGGGCGATGCCGCGCCCTACCTCGATCGCCTTAGGGACTTGAAGATTGATGCAAGCCACATTCGTACCTTGGAGGGCGCATTTACTGCTCAGGCAATGATCACGACCGATCTCTCGAATAATCAGATTACGGCCTTTCATCCTGGCGCCATGAATGAATCCCACCTCAATCAGGTTAGCCATGTCACTGCTGCACGCACTCAGAAAAAAAGTGCTCCTGTAACGCTGGCGATTGTCGCTCCCGATGGTCGCGCTGGCATGTGGGAGCATTGCCATCAACTAGCTGAGGCGCAGATTCCATTTATTTTTGACCCAGGTCAGGGTTTACCCATGTTCGATGGTCCTGAGCTTTTAGAGCTCACCGAACTAGCAAGCTACCTGGCGGTAAATGATTACGAAGGTGAAATGCTCTCCAAACGGACAGGCTTAACGCTTGCGCAATTGGGTGAACGCGTCAAAGCGCTGATCGTCACCAAAGGTGCAGAAGGGGCACAGATTTATGCAGGCGGTAAGTCAATTTCCATTCCCCCAGTCAAGGCTCCCCAGTTGATTGATCCAACCGGGTGTGGCGATGCCTTTCGGGGTGGATTACTTTTTGGTCTGGAGAATGGCATGGACTGGGAGACAACCGGTCGCCTTGCTAGCTTAATGGGCTCGATCAAAATTGCCCATCAGGGTCCACAAAACCACCAATTGAGCCTGGAGCAAATTAAAGAGCGATTCAAAACGGCGTTTGGATTTGGGTTTTAAGCCAAAAGAACCCAAAGGCGGGCATTCTATTAGCCGAGCTTGATGAATTTGCCATAAAAATGGGGTCCCGAGGGACCCCATTTCATTACTACCTGACCTACAAGCTTGCGCTTATGGGCGTGTGCCGGTTGGGAAAGGCCAAGCAGCAGCTGGATTCAACGCAGTTTGCGTAGAAGCAGCAGGCTTCTTGGCAGCAGGCTTACTTACTTTTTTTTTGCAGCAGGCTTGCGCTTTGCAGCAGGCTTCTTAGCAGCAGCTTTTTTAGCAGCAGGCTTCTTAGCAGCAGCTTTTTTAGCAGCAGGCTTCTTCTTTGCTACTTTTTTAGCAGCAGGCTTCTTAGCAGCAGCTTTTTTAGCAGCAGGCTTCTTCTTTGCTACTTTCTTTGCAGCAGGCTTCTTAGCAGCAGCTTTTTTGGCGGCTGGCTTCTTAGCAGCTACTTTTTTCTTTGCAGCAGGTTTCTTTGCAGCTGGTTTCTTTTTGGCGATTGCCATAGTGATACTCCTTCACGTGAGGATTAGTACGAACTACCGATTAAGAAGACCCGACCATTCAGATCTGACGAGCCATAAGGCCTGACGGAACGAGCGAGCGAGCCATTCATCGGCGCGCGGCTTGATGCTAAGTGCTGCACGCTAATGAATCCTGGAAAAAAAGCCGCGACCCCAAGGGGTGACGGCTTCTTAAAAATATTGGAAAAAAAGGAGAATAAAGAGCAAACGCCTCGTTTGAGGGGTTTTTTAAACTGTGTCTGCTTTAGATTACTAAAACTATCCAACCGTTTACTCTCCTGTGAACCAGTGAGGCGCTTGTAAGATAAAACATTACTCCCAGTTCAGCGCACCACCCGTTTGATACTCAATAACACGTGTCTCAAAAAAGTTTCGTTCTTTCTTCAGATCGATCATTTCTGACATCCATGGAAATGGATTCTCTTCATTTGGGAACATCGCGTCAAGTCCTATTTGCATACAGCGACGATTACAGATGTATCGGAGGTAGCCTTTGAACATCGGCGCGTTCAATCCAAGTACTCCACGAGGCATCGTATCTTCGGCATAACGGTACTCTAATTCGACTGCTTGTTCGAAGATGCCGCGGATCTCTTCTTTGAACGCGGAAGTCCATAACTGCGGGTTCTCCAGCTTGATTTGATTAATCAAATCGATACCAAAATTGCAGTGCATTGACTCGTCACGCAAGATGTATTGATACTGTTCAGCAGCGCCCGTCATTTTGTTTTGGCGACCCATTGCAAGGATTTGCGTAAAACCAACATAAAAGAATAAACCTTCCATTACGCAGGCAAAAACAATCAGCGAACGCAGTAACTTTTGATCGTTTTCTAATGTGCCGGTCTTAAAGTTAGGATCCGTGAGCACGTCAATGTACGGAATTAAGAACTGGTCTTTAGCGCGAATGGACTCAATCTCGTTATACGCATTAAAGATTTCAGACTGGTCTAAACCTAAGGATTCCACAATATATTGGTAGGCGTGGGTATGAATTGCCTCCTCAAAAGCCTGACGCAATAGGTATTGGCGGCATTCTGGAGCAGTAATGTGACGATACGTACCCAAAACAATATTGTTTGCGGCTAACGAATCTGCCGTTGTGAAGAAACCCAAATTGCGCTTAATGATGCGACGCTCGTCTTCCGTCAAGCCGTTTGGATCTTTCCACAGGGCGATATCGCGGTTCATATTGATCTCTTGTGGCATCCAGTGGTTTGCACAACCCGCCAAATACTTCTCCCAGGCCCACTTATATTTAAATGGGACTAACTGATTTACGTCCGTCTTCGCATTAATCACGCGCTTATCAGCAGCATTGACACGCAAGGCTGCGCCGCCTGATAGATTAGCAGCGGCTACTGGCATAGGGGCAGCGGGTTGAGGTGCAATCGCCACCTGATCTGGTTGTGGACGCTGCTGCGGCTCGACCGCAGGCTGAGGTGCCAAAGCAACTTTAGCCAGTGCTGGCGCTACTTCTTCTTCCCAATTCAACATAGTATTCTCCAAATTTTCTTTATTTCACTACCCGTAAGCAAATGGCTTACTGGCATGCTTCGCATTCATCAAATCCAGCATCGCCTGGACGCATCGTACAAGCAGGGCCATCCGCTGCAATAGCCGTTGCCGCTGCTGCATCGGTGCCATTTACACCGCCGCCGCTAGAGACTGAATTAAGCTGCCCACTTGCTACAGTAGACTTCTCCACGTGGGTTGCAGCCATCGTACGGAGGTAGTAGGTGGTTTTTAGTCCACGCAACCAAGCTAATTTGTAGGTGTCATCCAGCTTCTTGCCTGAAGCGCCGCCCATGTAAATATTCAAGGATTGCGCTTGATCAATCCACTTTTGACGGCGTGATGCTGCCTCTACCAACCAAGTTGGCTCGACCTCAAAGGCGGTCGCATAAATATCCCGCAAATCCTGTGGCACACGGTCAATCTTCGACAAGGTACCGTCAAAGTACTTCAGATCAGCAATCATGACTTCATCCCAAAGACCGCGGTCTTTGAGGTCACGTACCAGATACTCGTTTACTACTGTGAACTCACCCGATAAATTGGATTTCACGAAGAGGTTCTGGAAGGTAGGCTCGATGCATGCCGATACACCAATAATATTGGAAATCGTCGCTGTTGGTGCGATGGCTACGCAATTGGAATTGCGCATACCAAACTGCTTAATCCGCGCCCGTAAACTATCCCAATTCAGGGTAGAGGACATATCCACTTCCAAATAACCACCGCGCTCTTCGGCCAGCAAGCGCACCGAGTCTTGGGGGAGAATGCCACGATCCCACAGAGATCCCTTGTAGCTGCTGTAGGTGCCACGCTCTTCTGCGAGGGCATTGGATGCCTGGTAGGCGTAGTAACAAACTGCTTCCATGGATGCATCCGCAAACTTCACAGCCTCATCGCTTGCGTAAGGAATGCGTTGCATGTGCAGGCAATCCTGGAAGCCCATGATGCCAAGACCGACTGGGCGGTGCTTGAGGTTGGAGTTACGCGCCTTCGCAACGGCGTAGTAATTGATATCAATCACGTTATCGAGCATACGCATTGCGGTGCGGATGGTCTTTTGCAATTTGTCGTGATCCAGCACCAAACGGCCATTTGCGTCGGTTGTCATGTGGGCAGTTAAGTTCACGGAACCTAAATTACAGACCGCAATTTCATCATCATTGGTATTGAGGGTGATCTCTGTACACAGGTTAGACGAGTGCACTACGCCAACGTGCTGCTGTGGGCTGCGAATATTGCATGGATCTTTAAATGTGATCCAGGGATGGCCAGTTTCAAACAACATGCCCAACATCTTGCGCCACAACTGTTGCGCAGGGATTGTGCGAGATGGTTTTAAGGCACCGCTTTCAGCCTGCTTTTCATAAGCAACATAGGCTTCTTCAAACGCCTTACCGAACTTGTCGTGCAAGTCAGGCGTATTGGATGGCGAAAACAAGGTCCAGTCGCCGTTTTCCATTACGCGTTTCATGAACAGGTCTGGGATCCAGTTGGAGGTATTCATGTCATGCGTACGGCGGCGATCATCGCCGGTATTCTTGCGCAGCTCCAAGAATTCTTCGATGTCCAAGTGCCATGTTTCTAAATAGGCGCAGACCGCACCCTTACGCTTACCACCTTGGTTTACAGCAACGGCAGTGTCATTCACTACTTTTAAGAACGGCACTACGCCCTGTGACTTGCCATTCGTACCTTTAATGTGGCTGCCGAGGGCGCGGACGTTGGTCCAGTCATTGCCAAGGCCACCAGCAAACTTGGAGAGTAGTGCATTTTCTTTGAGTGCCTCATAAATACCATCGAGGTCATCTGCGACGGTGGTCAAGTAGCAGCTGGAGAGCTGCGGACGGGTTGTTGCTGAGTTAAAGAGGGTTGGTGTGCTGGACATAAAGTCAAATGTCGAGAGCACTTCATAAAACTCAATGGCACGGGCTTCACGGTCAAGCTCATTCAGCGAAAGGCCCATGGCTACGCGCATAAAGAAAGCCTGTGGCATTTCAATGCGGCGGTCTTCAATGTGCAAGAAATAGCGGTCATACAAAGTTTGCAGGCCGAGGTAATTGAACTGCAAGTCACGATCTGCATTCAGGGCAGCAGCAAGGCGTACCAAATCAAATTCACGCATGCGGGGATCCAGCAATTCAGCACCGATACCTTCATTAATGTATTTAGCAAAGTAGGTGCTGTATTCCGCTTGCATATTGCCCTGCAATACCTCGTGACCCAAGATCTCTTTACGAATCACGTGCATCAAGATACGCGCTGTTACCTGGCTATACGCCGGGTCTTTTTCTATCAAAGTACGGGAAGCCAAAATAGCAGAGTCATAGACCTGAGCCATCGGAACGCCATCGTATAAATTCTTGATGGTTTCGGTAATGATGGGGGTCGCATCAATGGCATTGCCTAAACCTTCGCATGCCGCCTGAATGACGGTACGTAGTGCGGCCATATCGAGGGGTTTACTAACACCATTGTCCATGACCGTAATGCCGGACTCCGCATGCTGTGCAGCGGTGTGCGTCTCTGGAGTTGCGGCCCTTAAGCTTGCGCGCTCCTGATTGCGCTTTTCACGGTACAAGACATAGGCGCGTGCCACGTTGTGCTCGCCGCCACGCATTAAAGCCAATTCAACTTGATCTTGAATGTCTTCAATATGAAAGGTGCCGCCATTGGGACGACTGCGGAGCAAAGCACGGACTACGGCATGGGTTAATTGCTCTACTTGCTCGCGCACGCGCGCCGATGCCGCGCCCTGTCCGCCATTGACTGCCAAGAAGGCTTTTGTCACTGCAATCGCAATTTTAGACGGCTCAAATGCCACCACCGATCCATTGCGGCGGATGATTTTGTAATCCGATAATTGGGTTGCCTGCGAGCCGCCAACACCGCCCGCGACAAATCCAGCAGAAGGACTTTGGGTCATATTGGCAGTGGCATTGCCACTGGATTGTTGACCTAATTGCGTCTCTGCCGTTGTTTGATTGGTGTATGTCATAGCGCTCCTGCGTTTACTCAAGTTCGTGTAAGAAATGTCGTTTCAAAACAAGGATTTAAGCTTATTTTGTGCTTGTGTATTTGGGCCAAAAAACACTACATCTAGTGTTTTTTCTACTCCAAGATACTAAGTATAGGGAATTTTTGCAAGTTGCGTATGCTTTTTACTACAAAAAATACCTAGGATTTGCCCTTACTTTTCAAGGAAATATGAGGGTTAATTTTGCTGCAAATTTAAAGGGTGTTTTAGATATTGGCATCTAATGTAAGCGAATACTCACATACACTTAAAGTAGCCTTAATGAGCTAGCGTGATGCTAATCCAAAAGGTAATTGCTCGAGGGGCAATCTGTTGTCTTTTTGAAACCGTACCCAGTCAAACTGAATGCCGGGATCGGTTTTTCGTTCTGGCGCAATGTCACTGTGGCCAACAAAACGGAAGTGCGGGTTCTGGGCTCGCAACTCTGTAATAAGCTGCTGCAAGGCCTGGTACTGCGCTTCTTCAAAAACGGTATCACCATCGCCTTCAAGCTCAATCCCAATCGAAAAATCATTGCACCGTGCGCGCCCCTCAAACTGGGATTCGCCAGCATGCCAAGCCCGATTCTGCGTCGACACAAACTGAATAATGCGTCCTGAGCGGGCGATCAGAAAGTGGCTTGAGACGCGTCGCTGCGCAATATCGGCAAAGTAGGGGTGCGCTTGTGGATCCAGTTGGTTCTGAAAAAAGTCAACAATGTACTGCGTACTGTTCTGCGTTTTAAATTGGCCTGGCGGCAAACTAATGTGGTGCAAAACCACCAAATCCGTTGCGACTTCCTTGGGTCGTGCATCAAAATTGGGGGAGGATCGCCATAGCGCTGATCCCAGCCAGCCCTTGGGATCAATGGCATCCCGGTGAGCGCTAGAGCAGTAAAAGCGGTCTTCATGCATTACCCCTTCAGAGCTGGGCAAATGCACGCCGCAATGACGGCAAGGCTTGATTTCTTCTGGCTCTGCTATTGCTGGTGCCGCTGCCTTCGCCTTTTCTTTCACTTTTTCTACTTGAGCAGTGCGGCCCTTGTTTTTAATCCAAAAGTAAATCAAGCCCACGCCGACCAGCAGCAAAATCCATTTCAGCACAATCAGGTTCGCTGCAAAATGACTTCAAGCACAAAACGGCTACCTACATAAGCCAAAATCAGCGCAACGTAAGCACCCAAGACCCAACGAATTGCTACCAAGCCCCGCAAGCCCACGCGCCAACGGGCCACAATCAGACCTGCAAATAAGAACCAAGAGATCAAAGCAAAGATGGTTTTGTGATCAAACACCAGCGGCCGGCCGAATAAAGCCTGCGAAAAGAAGAGCCCGGAGAATACCGTCAAGCTCAGCAATGCAAAGCCGACGTAAATAAAGCTAAAGAGTAAAGTCTCCATAGCCATTAAGGGTGGCAAGGCCTCTAACCAGTGGCCAATGCGGCTCTCTGGAGAATAGGTAAATTGGCGACGCAGCGCCCGGTCCTGAATGCTCATCAAAATAGCGTGCATGACTGCCAGGCTTAATAAGCCAACGGCACTGGTCGCCACAATAAAGTGTCCTTTAAACCAGGCATCCGATACCGTTCTAGCCGAGAGCAGGGTGCCAGGGAAAATATCGGGCAGGATTGCGCACACCATTGCCAGGGCAATGGCCATCAGGCGCATACTGGAAATCGGCAGCATCCAGCTCTGAAACCAGTAAAACGCCAACCCAACCCAGGCGATTAAGGAGAGGTTTTGGGCAAAGCCAAAGACAAAGCCTTCAGGCGTAAAGATGGAATCATGCAATACCGTACCGTGCACCATTAAAATAAGGAAGATCAGGGCTTGCACTAAAAAAGTAAAGGGTTTTGTCTCTAGTCGATTGCGCGGCCGCACGCTCAATGCGATCAGCAACAGCAGATAAAGTGCTGATGGAAGCCATCCGAAACTAGAGTAACCTAAAATTGCCATTTGGAAAGTCTAATCGATAAATGCTAGAGAACCTCACAGACCGCCTTTCTCGCGTTGTTAAAACGATGCGGGGCGAAGCCCGCCTCACTGAAAGCAATACAGCAGATATGCTGCGCGAGATCCGCTTGGCCTTGCTGGAAGCCGACGTAGCGCTTCCCGTAGTGAAATCCCTACTCGAACAAGTTAAATTCAAAGCCCTTGGCGAGGAAGTGGTTGGCAGCTTAAGTCCAGGACAAGCCCTGGTTGGCGTGGTGCAGCGCGAATTAACCAGCGTCATGGCCGGCGATGGCAGTCAAAGCAACGAACTCAACCTCGCTACCCAACCCCCTGCCGTGATTTTGATGGCTGGCTTACAGGGCGCAGGTAAAACCACCTCTGTTGGCAAGCTCGCCAAATGGCTGCGCGAAACAAAAAAGAAAAAAGTATTAACGGTTTCGTGTGACGTCTATCGTCCTGCCGCGATTGAGCAATTAGAAACCGTTAGTAAATTGGTTGGGGTGGAGTGCTTCCCCAGCAATACCAGTCAAAAGCCAGTGGACATAGCCAACAATGCCCTCGACTGGGCACGGCGCCACTACTTTGATGTGCTGATTGTGGATACCGCCGGTCGCTTGGGTATTGATGAAGCTCTGATGCAGGAGATTGCGCAGTTGCACAGCGCTGTCAAGCCTATCGAGACTCTCTTTGTGGTCGATGCAATGCTGGGTCAAGACGCCGTCAACACGGCCAAGGCATTCCACGAGGCGCTTCCATTGAGCGGCGTTGTACTCACCAAACTCGATGGCGATTCCCGTGGCGGTGCCGCCCTCTCAGTTCGTCATGTGACCGGGGTGCCACTGAAGTTCATCGGCGTCGCCGAGAAGATGGACGGTCTAGAACCATTTGATGCCGAGCGCATGGCCAACCGCATTTTGGGTATGGGCGATATTCTGGCTTTGGTAGAACAAGCCCATCAAAACATCGACGTTGCCAAAGCCGAAAAGCTCGCCGCAAAGATGCAAAAAGGCGGATTTGATCTAGCGGATTTTCGGGATCAGATTTCTCAAATGCAGCAAATGGGCGGTATGGCCAATATGATGGATAAATTACCCAGCCATATGACGCAAAACGCCGGCAAGATCAATATGAGTCAAGCGGATCTGCAAATTAAACGCATGCGCGGCATCATCGACAGCATGACGGTTCAGGAGCGCAGCAAGCCTGAGCTACTGAAAGCAAGTCGTAAGCGCCGCATTGCGGCAGGTGCCGGTGTTCAAGTGCAAGAAGTCAATCGCATGCTCGCGCAGTTTGAGCAAATGCAAACCATGATGAAGCAATTTAAGGGCGGCAAGATGGCCCGCATGATGGGCTCGATGGCAGCGCGTGGCGCGGCTAAAGGGCTTGGCGGCCTATTTAAAAAATAGCCGCACTATCCACACACTGCCCACGTACTGCCCATTAATTAATTAGGCGATCGCTTGCTTGGCTGCTTGAACAGTAGCAATGACATGTTCTTTAATAGCTGCAAGCGAAATATTCTGCGCGGCACTTTCAGTGCGCCCCTGAAACTCGACCTGCCCCTCTTTCAGTCCGCGCTCACCAATCACCACGCGGTAAGGCACACCAATCAGCTCCCAGTCCGCAAACATCGCACCCGGGCGCTCACCGCGGTTATCCAGCACCACGTCAACGCCTGCAAGCACAAGTGCGTCGTGCAAGGCGTCGGCCTCCGCTTTGACGGCTTCCGACTTATCGTAGCCCACCGGGCAAATGACGACCTCAAATGGCGCCATCGAAATCGGCCAGACAATACCCCGATCATCATGGCCCTGTTCAATTGCTGCCCCAAGCAAACGCGTTACGCCAATCCCATAGCAACCCATCACCATCGGTTGTGCTTTACCGTTCTCATCCAAATAGGTGCAACGCATTGCTTCGGAGTAGCGCGTACCCAATTGAAAGACGTGTCCCACTTCAATGCCGCGGCAAATTTCGACAACACCTTTGCCATCGGGCGACGGATCGCCGGCGACGGCATTTCGAATGTCGGCAACCTGCGGCAAGGGCAAGTCACGCTCCCAGTTCACACCCGTCAAATGAAATCCAGTAGCGTTCGCGCCGCAGACAAAGTCACTCATATTGGCTACGGTGCGATCAGCGATGATGACGACATCGGAGCGAACACCAACCGGACCCAAGGAGCCTGGGCTCGCATTGCATACGGCGGCGATTTCTGCCTCGCTGGCAAAACGGGATTCGGCTAGGCCCGGAATTTTGCTGAGCTTGATTTCATTTAACTCGTGATCACCGCGGAGCAAAAGCATGAAGAGTTTGGCGGGGCCCTTCTCTTGGTCGACAGCAAAAACCAGGGTCTTCACGGTTTGCTCAAGCGGCAGCGATAAAAACTGCGCCACTTGGTCGCAGCGGGTTTGATCGGGCGTTGCCACTTTTTGCATAGCGACGGTTGGGGCAGCGCGAACGGATATTAATGAAACCGACTCCGCAGCTTCTAAATTGGCTGCGTAATCGGAGTTGGGGCAATACACAATGGCATCTTCACCGGTATCGGCAATCACATGAAATTCTTGGCTGCCTGAGCCGCCAATCGCACCATTGTCCGCCGTAACAGCTCTGAACACCAAACCCATGCGCTCAAAAATACGGATGTAAGCGTCAAACATCAGCTGATATGACTGCGCAAGGCCTGCTGCATCGCGATCAAAGGAATAGGCATCCTTCATGCTGAACTCACGGCCGCGCATGATGCCAAAACGGGGGCGGCGCTCATCGCGAAACTTCGTCTGAATTTGATAGAAGTTCACTGGTAACTGCTTATAACTGCGGATTTCATTACGAGCCAAATCGGTCACTACCTCTTCGGAGGTAGGCTGAATTAAAAAATCGCGCTCATGCCGATCTTTAATTCGGAGTAATTCAGGGCCCATCTTTTCCCAACGGCCCGTTTCTTGCCACAGCTCTGCTGGCTGAATCATGGGCATGAGTAGTTCAATCGCACCCGCTCGGTTCATTTCTTCGCGAATGATATTTTCCACCTTACGAATTACCTTTAAACCCAGTGGCAGGTAGTTGTAAATCCCAGCACTCAACTTCCGAATCAGGCCAGCACGCACCATGAGTTGATGCGAGACCACCTCAGCGTCTGAAGGGGCTTCTTTAAGGGTCGCGAGAAAGGTTTGTGTGGCTTTCATGTATAGATATAATCAATTCATTGATTTTAAAGGATTCGAAGCGCGATTATGCTCGACCGTGAAGGGTATCGACCCAATGTCGGCATTGTCCTCCTTAACGGCTCCAATGAGGTTTTCTGGGGAAAACGCGTTGGGCAGCATTCGTGGCAGTTCCCGCAGGGCGGGATTCAGCATGGTGAAAGCCCAGAAGAGGCCATGTACCGCGAGTTGCACGAAGAGGTTGGCTTGCTACCACACCATGTCCAGATCATTGGACGGACCAGGGACTGGCTTCGCTACGATGTCCCTGAGGAGTTCTTGCGCCGTCAAACTGCTAGCCGCATGCAACGCGCCAGTTACCGTGGTCAAAAGCAGATTTGGTTTTTACTGCGCCTCACGGGGCACGATAGCGACATTCACCTGCGCGCTACCGAGCACCCTGAGTTTGATGCCTGGCGCTGGCATACCTATTGGATTGAGCTCGATACCGTAGTGGATTTTAAGCGCGAGGTATATGAGTTAGCCTTATCGGAGCTGGCACGCTACCTGACCCGTAATCTGAAATTACAACAACTCGTTTGGGGGGTGCCCCTCGACCTTGCGCAGCACGTTCGACACCATGACTCAGATGCCCCATCCAACTAAAGCAGTCCTTTTTTAGGCAAAGCCCATGCATACCCCCTCTATTACGCGTTCGCGCTTATTTGTCTATGCAAGTTGCTTGCTGGTTTCGGTAAGCATCATAAGCTGCTCTGGTGACCCTCTGATCAGCGGCGTTGATCCCTATGCCCCCACGGTTTTTAAGGAAGGCAATACCAGCATGCCGCTGGTTCCACCCAATCCCAAAACCCTACTGCCATTTTATGTATCGGAAACCACGATCTTTAAGTTTGCCATCGATACTCAATCGATCTTGATTGGCAATGACGGTGTCACGCGCTATATGGTGCAAATCACCAGCCCCAGCGGATCAAAACAAACCCAATACGAAGGCATTCGCTGCGATTCCTTTCAAGCCCGTCTTTATGGGACGTATGAGGCCAATTCAGGTTGGCGCGAAAACCCCCTAGGTGGCTGGGCTACGATCAAAGACAACATCCCCAATCGCTATCAAGCCGCTTTAGCGCAAGGCGCAATTTGCAATTTATCCAGTCAAGATAAAAGTATCAAATCGGTACTCAGGTCACTTAACCCCAATAGTTTTATTGGTGGAAATCAAGTCCCTGATTTACCAGGTAATTAGACAATATCGACCTATTGCTGCGGGCTAAGGCAAGACCCAATTTGTTCGCCAGCAAATAGTCGGGTTAGCACCCCTGGCTCATGACCCGATGCAATCACCGTCGTTGTGCCCGTTGCAGCAGCAGTTTTAGCAGCCAGGACTTTAGTCAACATACCGCCCTTACTTAGGGTACTTCCAGCACCACCTGCCATGGTTTCTAAATTAGGATCGCCAGCAATGGCATTGGCAACGAGGCTTGCGCTGGCGTTTTTTCTGGGGTCGGCTGTGTAGAGACCGCCCTGATCCGTCAGAATCACTAGGGCATCTGCATTTACTAAATTGGCAACAAGAGCTGCCAGGTGATCGTTGTCCCCAAACTTAATTTCATCGGTGACTACCGTATCGTTCTCATTGATGATAGGCACTACACCCAACTCCAACAATGTAGTGAGCGTTGCCTTGGCATTCGCATTGCGCTCGCTATTCGCTAAATCGGCATTGGTGAGTAAGACTTGGGCACTACGCAAACCAAAACGGGCAAAGGAACTTTCATATACCTGTACTAGGCCCATTTGACCCACTGCAGCGGCAGCCTGTAACTGATGAATTTCAGTGGGGCGCTGTATCCATGCAAGGCGCTGCATCCCTTCAGCAATTGCACCAGAACTCACCATCAAGACCTCGCAGCCCGATTTTTGCAAGCCAGCGACTTGTTCTGCCCAATTGGCAATAGCAGCATGATCCAAGCCCTCGCCATTATTGGTAACCAAGCTAGAACCCACCTTCACCACAATCCGTTTTGCGTTCAGTATTCCCATGTACATCTCAATCGTATTGTTTATTCCAAATTAATCTTCAGCGTCCATCACCTTGCGTGCACGCTCATCATCGTTGCCTTGATAGCGCGGGTCGATTGCGCGCTCCTCTGCCGCATCATGCTCACGGCGAACTGAGTCTAAATAATCTTGCAAGGCATAGCAAAGTTTTTCACAACCGAGGCCTGTCAAGGCTGAAATCTCAAAGACCGGACCCTTCCATTTAAAGCGCTTTATGAAGTCTTTTACCTTTGCAGCGCGCTCATCCTCTGGGATCATATCGATCTTATTGAGCACCAACCAACGCGGCTTTTCAGCGAGGGCTTCATCGTATTTACGCAGCTCGTTCACAATCGCTTTGGCATCGGCAACGTTATCAACGCCCTCATCAAAAGGCGCCAGATCAACCAGGTGCAATAAAACGCCTGTGCGCTGTAAGTGGCGCAAGAATCGATGACCTAAACCGGCGCCCTCAGCTGCTCCTTCAATCAACCCTGGAATGTCGGCAATCACAAAGCTACGCTCTTGCCCAACGCGCACCACCCCCAAATTCGGATGCAAGGTCGTGAATGGATAGTCTGCAATTTTGGGTCTTGCGTTTGACACCGCCGTAATTAAAGTCGATTTACCGGCATTGGGCATACCCAGCAAACCCACATCAGCCAGTACCTTTAATTCCAGCTTTAGTTTGCGACGGTCGCCTGGTTTTCCATTGGTCTTTTGCCGCGGCGCACGATTCGTACTGCTCTTAAAGTGAATATTGCCCCAGCCACCGACACCGCCCTCGGCCAAACAGAGGCGTTCACCGTGCGTTGTCAGATCAGCAATCAAATCGCCAGTATCAAAATCGGAAATGATGGTGCCGACCGGCATACGCAATTCAATATCAACACCCGCTCTGCCATAGCAATCGGCACCCCGCCCCGGCTCACCATTTTTGGCGGTATGGGTTTTGGCGTAGCGGTAGTCAATCAAAGTATTGATGTTGCGATCGGCAACCGCATAGACACTGCCACCGCGCCCGCCATCGCCACCATCGGGCCCACCAAACTCGATGAACTTTTCTCGGCGCATGGAAGCACTGCCGGCGCCACCGTCGCCAGCAATTACTTCGATTCGAGCTTCGTCAATAAATTTCATGAATAAAAAAGGCCTCGCTGTGCGAGGCCTGTTCCTAAGAGTTAAATTTCGGTGTTACGTTCAGAAATTAAACGGTCTCAGTCAGGCTGCCTTATGAACGAGGCAATACCGAAACTTGGGCCTTATTCAAGGCGCCTTTAACACCAAACTGCACTTGACCATCGATTAATGCAAATAGAGTGTGGTCTTTACCAATGCCAACGTTTACGCCAGGATGAACCTTGGTGCCACGTTGACGAATGATGATGCTGCCAGCATTAATGTGCTCGCCACCAAATACTTTCACGCCTAAGCGTTTCGATTCTGAGTCGCGGCCATTTCGTGTTGAGCCGCCGCCTTTTTTCTGTGCCATTGTTCTTCTCCTGCTATTTCAGCGTGTGCCTGATTAGGCCTTAATCGTATTGATCAAAATTTCAGTGAAATTCTGACGATGGCCTTGGTGCTTTTGATAGTGCTTGCGCCGGCGCATCTTAAAGATTTTCACTTTGTCGTGACGTCCTTGGGAGATGACAGTGGCCATCACAGCGGCACCATTAACCAGTGGATCACCCAACTTGAGTGAAGCGCCCTCGCCTACGGCAAGAACTTGGTCTAAGGTAATTTCGCTGCCGATATCCGCTGGTATCTGTTCTATTTTCAATTTTTCACCAGCAGCAACTTTATACTGTTTGCCACCGGTTTTTATGACCGCGTACATGGTTTGAAACCTCAAATTAATGAAACATTGAAGCTAATCCACACGGACTAGCTGAGCCGATTATTATATCTTGCATGAGTACCACTGTCAAAACTCCTGATCTGTCTGCCATTTTGGCCCCCATAGCCCCTGATTTAAAGGCTCTAGACGAGGTTATTAAGCGCCGTTTGGCCTCTGAAGTGGCCTTGATTGACCAGATTTCGGGCTATATCATCCAATCCGGCGGGAAAAGGGTTCGTCCCGCCCTATTGATTTTGGTCGCCAAAGCCCTCTCCAGCGGCCGAGAAATCCCCCATGTGCTGGATTTAGCCGCTGTCGTTGAGTTTATTCACACCGCCACCCTCTTGCACGACGATGTGGTGGACGAATCCACCCTGCGCCGTGGGCGTGAGACTGCCAATGCGGCCTTTGGTAACGCTGCCAGTGTGCTCGTAGGGGATTTCTTGTACTCCCGGGCATTCCAAATGATGGTGGCGCCTAACGACATTCGGATCATGCAGATTTTGTCCGACGCCACCAATACGATCGCCGAGGGTGAGGTATTGCAGCTCCTGAACATGAATGACCCCGAAGTAGATGAATCGAGCTACCTTCAAGTGATTCGCTATAAAACCGCCAAATTGTTTGAGGCATCCAGTGAGTTGGGCGCTATTTTGGCTGGCGCGAGCAATAGCGAGCGCGAACTCGCTGCTGCTTTTGGTCGCCACATTGGCACCGCATTTCAGCTGATGGACGATTTACTCGACTACACCGCTAGCCCTGAACAAATGGGCAAAAACGCCGGGGACGATCTGCGCGAGGGTAAGCCAACGCTGCCTTTAATTTTCTTATTGGAAAAGGGCAGCACGGAAGAGCAACTCTTAGTGCGTTCCGCCATCACCCAAAACACCGATCTTCCAGAAGATGTTTTTGAGCAAATTCTCTCTGCGGTGCAACACTCCGGAGCGCTGGAATACACCCAGCTGGCTGCCAAACGCGAAGCAGACCTGGCACTGGGCAATATCAAAGCCTTCCCCAAGAATGCAGCTACCGACTCCTTGATTGCCCTTTGCGAATACTCTCTTGCAAGGCAAATGTAGCAGTCTGTAGGTCCTTTTCCAGGCAGCACTAGTCAGATAAAATAGGTGCACTGGCAACAACGGAATGTAGCGCAGCCTGGTAGCGCACCTCGTTCGGGACGAGGGGGTCGGAGGTTCGAATCCTCTCATTCCGACCACCCCCCCATGGATTGATTTACTTGCCCACCGTTTTTATACGCAAGGCTTTGGCCGTTTCGCGCGCCGCCTCTGCCTCGGCTTTCAAGCGCACCACCTCTTGCGGAGACAAACGCTCAATATTCGAATAGTCGAGCTTCCAGCTTGGATCCTCACTCCAGATTAGCGGCGACTGCATGGTGGTACGAGGTCCGACCGCCGACTCCAACAAACGCAATGCCAACTCAAAATTAGTAGCGCGCGACTCTGGATCATTTGGTCTTGCCGCCGCATTACCCAACGGAAAATCACTAAAGAGCATGCGCGGCACACCGCAGTACTCGACAATGTCTTTTGCGCTCGCCATCACGACAGTGGAGATGCCTGCAGACTCTAAGGCCCTGGCCAACAGACTTTGAGATTGATGGCAGATCGGACAGTTGGGGATCAATACAGCAACATCGACCGCATCCGCTTGGCACATTGCAATGATGGCGGGTGCATCCATCTCGATGGTGTGGCGTTGACTACGATTACTGGGTAATCCATAAAATCGGGGTGAGAGCGATCCAATTCGGCCGGATTGCTGAGCGGCCTGCGCCGCCTCATAGGGAAACCAGCATTCGCTATCGCTCATATTGGCATGCTGGCGATCAATCCCAACATGGGCAATGCGTAAATCCGGCTTACTGGCCATTGATCCTGCATAAGGCTGATAAAACTTTGCACTGGCGTTGTATGCTGCGCCTGCCCCTTGCGGACCCTTATCTGCCTGATAAGGCGCTGCTGTTGTCACTAGGGCCAACCTCGACGCGCTCAGCGGTTTTTTGAGTGGCGTAAATGGGGCGTCGCTGTAATGCGCCCACACATAGGGGTTTTCATAGCCTAAGCCTAAGTAGTAGCTTCGGGTGCGCAACATGTAACGCACGGGTTGATCGAATTCCGGGGCAAAACGGATTTCAGCTGGAGCCGTAGACGGAGTCATAACCGATCCTTGATAAGATAGAACGCATTCAATACTGAAAACAAGAGGAATTCATTATGACGCAATGGGTACGCTATCAGCACCAAGGTCAAATTGGCTTTGGGCAAGTTCAGAATAATCAAATCACGGTATACAGCGGCGACTTGTTTTGCAATCCCACCCCAAGCGGCGCCACACTTAAGCTGTCCGATGTCGTGATTGATATTCCCTGCGTGCCAACGAAGATGGTTGCGCTCGTTGATAACTTCCACGCCCTGGTGACCAAGCTGGAGCATGCAGTACCAGCAGAGCCACTGTATTTCTTGAAATCCAATAGCTCATTTCTGGCTACCAACCAAACCATTCGTACGCCCAAATCCTACTCTGGCAAAGTGGTGTACGAAGGCGAAATCGGTATTGTGATTGGGCGGCGCTGCCAAGGCATTAGTGAGGCTGAAGCTGCTTCTGCTATTTTTGGCTACACCTGCATTAATGACGTCACCGCCATTGAAATCCTCAACCGTGATCCCGGCTATGCACAGTGGACTCGCTCCAAGAGCTTTGATACCTTTGGTGTCTTTGGTCCCTACATCACCACTGGCATCGACCCAAGCCAGTTGCACATTAAAACCATCTTGAACGATCAGGAGCGTCAAAATTATCCCGTAGCCGATATGATTTTCCAGCCCGCCAAATTGGTGAGCTTGATTTCCCACGACATCACCCTAGAAGTCGGTGACATCATTGCCTGCGGCACCTCGGTTGGCGTTGGCTCGATGAAGCCTGGAAGCAAGGTCAGCATCGTGATTGATGGTGTTGGGCAACTCGACAATACATTTGAGTAACTGCATTTAAGGTGGCTGCCCATCTAAGGACTGCACAGCCTATTAAAAAACCTCAAGGCACTGCTGCTTTGAGGTTTTTTCTTGACTACTAAATGAAGTCTATGCGACTTTAGTGCTCCACATAACTCCATCACCAGCACTTAATATCCTGCCGCAAATGGCAAAGCCAAACTGCCATTGGAGGCTTGGACGTTTTCATCTAGCACTTTGGTTAATGCAAAAACCGTACTAAGGCATGGTGTTGGGATCTTGGTGATCTGACCGAGCTCGATAACCGATCCGAGTAAGGCATCAATCTCAAGTGAGCGACCCGCTTCTAAATCCTGCAACATCGATGTTTTATGTTTGCCGACTTTTTCTGCGCCGCCAATCCGGCGCTCGATATCTACCCGGAAGGTAACGCCGAGCTTTTCTCCAATGGTTTGCGCCTCGGCCATCATGTTGCGTGCCAAATCTTTGGTTAGCGGATGCTGACAGATTCCCTCGAGGTGACCATGGGTTAAGGCGCTGATCGGATTGAAGGTCATATTGCCCCAGAGTTTGAGCCAAATCTCGGCACGGATGTCTTCTAGAATCGGCGACTTAAAACCAGCAGCAGCCATCAACTCCGAAACCATCTTGGCACGCTCCGATACCGAACCATCGAGTTCACCAATGGGAAAGCGTGTGCCTTCGACGTGGCGAATCACCCCAGGGGCTTGCGTAAATGTAGCGGGATATACCACGCAACCCAGTATATTGTTGGGATTAATCGTGCGCATGATGAGGCCGCCGGCGTCTACTGTCTCAACTGAGTGATCCTGGTACTCACCAGGCAACTTTTGAAAGTACCACCACGGAATGCCGTTTTGCATCGGAATCAAGATCGTATCGGGGCCCATAATGGATGCCATGTCGTCGACGACAGGCTCGACTTGGTGGGCCTTGACCGCCAAAATAATGATGTCGGGCTTACCAGCATCGATAATCTTTTCAACTGCGGTAACGTTAGCGTGCAAGGGCTCCGGCTCTTCATTGGTAATCAGGGCTAAACCCCTTTCCTGAATTGCTTTTAATGTGGCTCCTCGGGCAACCACCGTTACATCATTACCAGCCCTTGCCAGCATGACAGCCAAATAGCCGCCGATGGCTCCACCTCCGCCGATTACACAGATTTTCATAACAACTCCATAAGAACAAGAAAATTTTCGTACTACCCATCGCAAGCAACTTCCGCTGTGAGATCAGGCAGTGCAGATCAATCGCAGCAAAATACTCATTATTCGGGCCCGTATCTAGGGTGAACGCAACGCAGAACGGGGAACTAAACCACCGAGCAGCATTCCTGCAACGCTGGCCAAAAGTCCCGCCAGTTGCGGCGGTAAAGTCGCTCCAGAAGCTAATATCTCAGCCCCAATCCAAACTGTCAAGCCAAAAACAACGGCCAGCAGACCGCCTAGGGAGTTCGCCTTCGACCAGTAAATTCCGAAGGCAAGGGGTACAAATGCAGCAACTAAGGTTACTTTATAGGCACTTTCGACCATATGAAAAATGGATAGCTTGGAATTCATGGCAAACAAAGTGACTGCGATCGTAAAAAACAGCACGGTAATGCGCATGATTTTCAATAACTCCTGATCGCTTAAGTGCTTATAAAACCCGCGCACGATGTTTTCAGCAAAGCTGACCGAAGGCGCTAATAATGTTGCACTTGCACAACTTTTAATCGCAGAGAGTAAAGCGCCAAAGAACATGATTTGGGCAAATACGGGTGCGTGCTCCATGATCAGTTTGGGCAGAATCATTTGGGAATCGGTATTAATGTAGCGATCGACTAAGGCGGGGTCTATTAAGGTTGCCGAGTAGGTCAAATACATGGGGACAAATGCAAATACAAAATACAAAATGCCGCCCAAAATGGATGCCTGTACTGCGATACTGACGTTTTTGGAAGAACTGATCCGCTGAAACACGTCCTGCTGGGGTATCGATCCCAACATCATGGTGCACAGGGCCGCCGTGAATCCCAAAATGGCTACCAAATTCATATCAGGCCAAAAGGAGAACTTGCCCGCTGCGACAGCATGCTCAATCACCGTCGTAAAGCCGCCGGTCATAGAGGTCATTTCACCACTGATATAGAGCATACCAATGACGATCACGATCATCTGCACAAAGTCGGTAATCGCCACCGACCACATGCCGCCAAAGAGGGTATAGACCAATACGCTGCATGCACCAATAATCATGCCCAGGTCTTGTGAAATGGCACCATCCGACACTACGTTAAAGACTAGGCCAAGCGCTTTAATTTGCGCAGCAACCCAACCCAAATAGGAGGCGACGATGCATAAAGTGACCAGCACCTCAACTGTACGTCCATACTTTTCACGAAAGAAATCGCCAATCGTCAACATCCGGCGGTTATAGAGGTGCTTGGCGAAAAAGAGACCGACTAAAATCAAACATAGGGCTGTGCCGAATGGATCGGCAACGACGCCGCCCAACCCTTCTTTAATGAATTCAGCTGGAATACCCAAAACCGCCTCGGAACCAAACCAAGTTGCAAACACCATGGCAGTGACGATGGGCAGGGGGAGGCTATGGCCTGCTGCAGCAAAATCGGCCGTATTTTTGACGCGCATAGCAGCCCAAAGGCCGATGCCAACCGAGATTACCCAATAGATGACAACAAACCAAATCAGCACGGCAAACCGACCTCTTCCATAATTTGCACAAATTATATGACCTTGTTACTTATGGCAAATAGGTTTTTTGTCACCGATTGGGGCACGCCTGTCTGACATAATTCCAGCATGAGCAAGGCGCATCCCCAATCCATGACCGACATGGCTTACCAGCAGTCCATTTTGGGGGCAGTTTCTAGAACCTTTGCCCTGACCATCCCTTTATTGCCCAAAAGCCTGGAAGTCGTCATTGGCAACACCTACTTACTATGCCGCATCATTGATACGATTGAAGATGCGCCCACCCTCCAAATTGAAGAAAAACGGGTTTTGTCATCCCTATTTTTGGAAGCTGTTTTAGGCAAGCAAGTGGTTGATGCATTTGTGATCCCTTGCCTACGTGCGCTGGAAGGGCATTGCAACGCAGACGAGCGCGACTTGATTGCGAATACCCCAACGGTACTACGTATTTTTCATGGCTTTAATGCAAACGAACAGGCTGCAATTAGCCGTTGCGTTGAAATCATGTCGAACGGCATGCTGCGTTTTCATGACAAGCAAACCTTAGCGGGTTTGCGCGACCTGCCTGAATTTGAAGAGTACTGTTATGTAGTGGCAGGCGTCGTTGGTGAAATGCTCACCAGCGTCTTTGCCATGCACTCACCGGCCTTTGCTCGAGCGATTGCTGGACGCGAGTCCCTGGCAATCGGCTTTGGTCAAGCCTTACAGATGACCAATATTTTGAAAGACTCACCTGAAGATAGCGCGCGTGGCGTCTCCTGGAAACCCCAAGGCTATAGCCAACTCGCCTTGCTGGCCATTGCTGACCAGAAGTTAGCGGAAGCAATGGACTACATACGCCTGATTCCGTCAGATGAGGTGGGCATTCGGCGCTTTTGCTTTTTAGCCCTCGGATTAGCTGTGCTTACGCTCAGTAAGATTGCCGATCGAAACTATTTTTCTCGGGGGAATGATGTCAAACTGTCCCGAAAAACGGTCTGGCTCTTTTACTACTTCACATTACTTGCTGCGCGCTCTGATTATTTGATGCAGCTATTCTGTACTATTGCCGGAAAACCAATCAAACGCGCGCTTCGTGATTGAGAAGCCACAACTTAATATCCCGATAGAGGCCGGGAGAATCCTGCCCCATAAAGCCACCTAAGCTTGCTCTCGCAACAACCCGATGACAGGGAATAACTAAGGGGAACGGATTCGCGCCGCAAGCACTGCCAACTGCCCGCGCACCGGAATGTAAATAGCTTGCAATCGTTCCGTAGGTAATTCTTTCACCGCATCGCAACTGCGCGACCGCATGCCATACTCTCTGCTGAAAACCAGTACCTTGGGGTTTCAGGGGTAAATCAAATACCGCAGTAGGGTCGGCAAAATAAGCGTCACATTGTTGCGCTACCAACGCTGCTAAATCATTCTCTGGCACCTTAAGTAGGGCTGATGGCGCTAAATACGAAATCCGTGACACCATCAAACTTCCTTCGACAAGCTCAGTAGTTATGCCAAGGCATCCAAACGGTGCAGCAATCACGCAACGGTTGGAGCTGGAGTAGGGCTGCGAACGAAATCGTGTTTGTCTCATGGCAATGATCGATATTAGCTGACACGCAAATCAATCCAATCTGATATTACCAACAGGGTGAAGTCACTACAGTAAAGCAAACCGCATTGCATCCATCAATCCAAGCTTCTCCCCTACTTCCATATTGTCATAAGGTACTGTATTCATTGACTACCCCACACGATGACTTCACCATTATTCGAGCATGGCAAGCCATTGTTAGCGAAGCAATTCATGCGCGTGCCACCGATATTCACGTAGAGGCACATGAACATCAAACCGCCATCCGCATCCGTGTTGATGGTGAATTACGCGCACTTCAAACCCCAATCGAGCTTGAACACGAACGTGTAATAGCGCGCATTAAGGTGCTTGCCCGATTGGATATCGCCGAACAACGTACTCCGCAAGATGGTAGGCTAGCGGTCGGGCTCAATTACACCCGCCCAGATGTGGATTGCCGCGTATCTATATTACCTACGCTCTATGGTGAAAAAGCAGTACTGCGCTTGCTGCCATCGCTAAATAAAGACTTGGATTTAAATTTACTCGGCTTGCACCCAGAACAACTGGCGCACCTAAAAGATGCCATTGAGCAGCCCGACGGCTTAATTCTGGTTACAGGACCTACCGGTAGCGGCAAAACACGAACGCTGTATAGCTGTTTAAACCAACTTAATACCAGCGGCCGAAATGTATGCACGATCGAGGATCCAATTGAGATCCGTCTTGCAGGCGTGAACCAGATTGCTTACCACCCAAAAGCGGGCTTGGATTTCAATAGCATTATTCGTGCTTTATTACGACAGGATCCTGATGTCATCCTGATTGGGGAAATCCGTGATGCGATGACTGCTGAATTAGCGATGCAGGCAGCGCAGACAGGCCATTTAGTATTGAGTAGCTTGCATACGCGCAGTGCGATTGCGAGTATCCAACGCCTGCGCAGCTTGGGTGTGGCCAGTGATGTTTTACGCGCCTGCCTGCGTTGCATCAGTTCGCAGCGGCTAGCACGCCAAATTTGTTCTGCATGCCAAGCCGCGGCATTCACGGAGGACTGCCCACAGTGCGGCGGATCAGGCTTGTTTGAGCGCATCGGCATACATGAAGTACTGCCATTTACTAACGCCATTGCCAGTGCATTTGAGAGTCATGCAAATGTCGCCGACTTCACTCGCTACGTTCAGCAAACCGGCTTTCACGATATGCGTTCTGCTGGCATGCGCCATGTTAAGAATCAGCGCATAACCTTAACTGAGCTGCAAACCCAACTGGGCTCCTGGAATTCGTAATGGCTATCAACAAACAGGCGCAGTTGCATTTTGTTGATCGTATGCTCGTTTTACTCGATGCTGGATTGCCATTATTAGAAAGTATTACATTCATTCATCAATCTGCTTCGCCGGCATGGCAAAAAATAACGGCCTCAATTGCACACCATTTATCGCAGGGTGAACGATTCTCCAGCTGCCTATCGCTACAGCACACCATTTTTGATCCCGCATTGATTGGCTTAATACGGGTAAGCGAGGAATCCGGTGATATTACCCTTGCCCTCAAAACCATCCAACAGCAACTGCATTCTCAGATTGCATTGCATCGCCAAATACAACATGCCTTAGCCTACCCCGTGATTACACTGACTACAGCATGTCTGCTAATGCTTGCTATGTTGGTGTGGGTGATTCCCGTATTCAGTGACGTATTTGCACACTTTAATGCGACCTTGCCTTGGTTAACCCAATTGCTTCTCAGTGCATCAGAGCAATTCACAATCTACTTTCCTGTTATTGCAATTGGACTGACCGTATGTGTAAGTAGTCTATCTTTGCTTTGGCTGCGGCATCAAGGCGTACAGCAGCTCAGCGATCGGTATGTATTTCATATTCCAGTGATTGGTAATTTATTGCGCCAATCTGCTTTGGCCAATTGGTGTCGTAGCCTAGGGTATTTAATGCAGGCTGGCTTACCTGCACTGGAGGCAATTCGGATTACCGCGCAAACCTCCAATCAGTGGCTTTGCCATGACCTCAGCGCGCAAATATTTAAATCCCTCGCGCAAGGCTGGTCGTTTGGCGAAGCATTACAACGCGCCGACCCACGGCGGCAATTTTTTGATCTGGAAACAGTACAGTTATTACAAATTGGCAGCGCCAGCGGCTCTTTGGCAACGATGCTCAGCAATCGTGCCAATGCCCTTGAAAAGCAGTTAACAAGTCAACTCAAGCTGTTAAGCCATAGCTTGGAACCTATACTTGTTGTATTCGTAGGACTTTTGATTGGCGGATTGGTCATAATCCTGTACTTACCTATTTTTAACTTGGGGCAAATTGTTTGACTGATCTTACTTTTCTTGCTGATGTCGTACGCTATGGCTTAGTTTTGCCCTTGGCCTATGTGGCTTATGTGGATTTTCGAACGTTTCGGATTCCGGATGCCATCACCTTCCGGCTGATTGCTGGTGGTTTACTTTTCAATCTCTTTTTGGATATGCGCTTTTGTAGCCCCCAAGAGGCTATCTTGGGGGCAACATTTGGATTTGGATTCTTCTGGGGATTAAATTGGCTGTATCGCTACTTCAAGGGCCGCGATGGCCTTGGTATGGGCGATGCCAAATTACTGGCTGCCTTAGGCGCTTGGCTTGGCTGGCAAGCGCTGCCAGGGATCGTATTACTCGCCGCCCTCACCGGATTGCTGGGTGGTCTAATTTGGCTGTATTTAAAAAAACAAGGCCATAGCCAAGCCTTTCCATTCGGACCCTTTTTGGCATTTGCTGGCATTATTTATCTGATATGGCCTCAACTCCTACGCATTCCGCTTTAATTAAACTCAAGGGGCAAATTCCGCTGATTGGATTAACCGGCGGAATCGGCTCTGGTAAATCAGTAGTGGCCAAGCGCTTGGCTGAGCTTGGGGCAACGGTAATCGATTCCGATCAAATTGCCCACGACATCACCGCCCCCAACGGATCGGCCATCGCCGCCATCAAAGCCAGTTTTGGACTGGCTGCATTGGCGGCCGATGGATCCCTCGACCGACCCAAAATGCGTAGCCTTGTATTTGATGATCCTGCTGCACTGAAAACCCTGGAAGCCATAACCCACCCTTTGATCCAAGCAGAAACCGCTAGGCAAGCTGACTTGGCCCATCAGAGCGGTGCTTTGTATTTGGTTTTTGTGGTGCCGCTCCTGGTGGAATCGACTTATTGGTGCGACTTGATTGATCACCTTGTGGTGGTGGACTGCCCCCTCGAGGTGCAAATTGCGCGTGTTATGCAGCGCAGCAATTTAAACCGTACCCAGATTGAGCAAATTATCAATAAACAAGCATCGCGCCCCGATCGACTAGCTGCAGCGGATACCATTTTGGTTAACCAAGGGAGCCTAGAAGACCTCGTTCCAAAAATCGATGCTTTGCACCAATTGATTATCAAAAACGGGGCTGAGCCTAGCAATTCCGCATAGAATAGAATCCGTGATTGTTTATGAATACCCCTTTAATGAGTTAGTCCGAAACATGCTCCGCCTGGAGTACTTGTTCGGGCGCTACACCCATTTTGCTAAATCCGACGACCCCGAGCTCCACCAGTGCGCCATTGCAACTCTATTTGAGTTAGGTGATATCGGCGCACGGGGTGATATCAAATCGCTCCTCTTAAAAGAGTTTGAACGGCAAAAGCAAGCGCTGCACGGCCTCAAGTCATCTACAAAAGTTGACCAGGTGATATTAAGTCAAGCACTCGCCGAGATCGATGATGCATCTGCACATCTAAGTCAATCGCTGGGTAAACCTAATTCAGCTATTGCTGAAAATGAGTGGCTCAACGGCATTCGAACCCGCCTCTCGATTCCGGGAGGCACTAGCCCTATTGATCTGCCAAACTTTCATGCCTGGAAATGCAGCGCACCTGGTGAGCGGCGTGCGTTGCTGCAGCATTTCATTGCGCCATTGTTGCCTTGGAATGAATCGTCCCAATTATTTTTGAAGTTACTGCGCCAATCGGGTGAATCACGCGATGCAGTTGCTCACCAGGGTGCATTTCAGCAAGCGCCCTCGGGCAAGGTCTACCAACTGATGCGCATTGGGGTTGAAGACGATTCCGTCTTTTCTGAAATCAGTGCGAACAAATACTTACTGTCCGTTCGTTTCTTAAAAAGCGAACGCGATAAGAAGCCGCATCCAGTCTTGGAAGATATTCCATTTAAGCTGACTTTGTGCCAGTTTTAATCTCGGCATAAAACTGCTTTAGTAGCTGAATCATTGGTAATGCAGCCGGCAGTAGCGGCTCTACAGTGAGCTGATCACCGTTTAAGTCTTGCCATACTAAGGCTTGGTTTTCCAGCCCAGCAGGCTCGCCATCCCACTCGCGAATAACACTGACATGAATGCGCACAAAAGCATGTGGATAGTCATGCTCAATCGTCATTAACTCGATACCGTCCAGTATTGTGATTCCAAGCTCCTCTTGGAGTTCCCGTTGCAAAGCCTGAAAGTAGGTCTCACCAGCTTCGACTTTACCCCCCGGAAATTCCCAATAGCCCTCGTAAGGTTTACCAGCGGGTCGCTGACCCATCAAGAAGCGCTGCTGCGCATCCACCAGAATGCCGGCGGCTACCTCAGTAACTGGGCGCCGAACATCACTCATGCGTAATTAGGCGTGGGTACCGGCCCAGTGCTTTGCAAATTGCCAAGCAACTCGGCCAGAGCGGGATCCACGCTCCAAGGCCCATACCAAAGCCTGTGATCGAGCTGCTTCAATTTGCACATCACTCAAACCAAAATGCCCAAGCCAATGGGCCACGATAGCAAGGTACTCATCTTGCTTGGGCGGATAAAAAGAGAGCCAGAGACCAAAGCGCTCTGATAAAGATATTTTTTCTTCCACCACCTCGCCCGGATGAATTTCGCCATCGTCATCGTGGTGGTAACTGAGATTGTCTTTCATGTACTCCGGCAATAAATGGCGGCGATTGGATGTCGCGTAAATCAGGATGTTATCGACCTGAGCCGATATCGAACCATCCAAGGCTGACTTCATTGCTTTGTAACCCGACTCGCCATCCTCAAACGACAAATCATCGCAAAAGACGATGAATCGTTCGGGGCGCTCAGCCAATAAATCAGTAATGTCAGCTAAATCGGCCAGGTGCTCTTTTTCAACCTCAACCAAGCGCAAGCCCTCTTTTGCAAAGGCATGCAAACTCGCTTTAATTAATGAAGATTTTCCAGTACCGCGTGCACCCGTCAAGAGGATATTATTCGCCGGTTTCTTTTGGATAAATTGCCGGGTATTTTCTTTGATGGCATCGCGCTGGCGATCGATGTGCTGTAAGTCATCGTAACTGATATCCGAAACGTGCTTTACGGGCTGAAGAAAACCAATGCTACCAAAAATACTGTCGCGACGGCGCCACCGAAATGCCGTCGACGACTGCCACTGCGCCTCATCCAGAGGCTTTGGAAGAAATGTTTCTAAGTGGCTTAGTAGCCGATCTAATTTTTCATTCATGGGCTTAAGAGCGGTAATCGGCATTAATCGAGACGTAATCATGCGACAGATCACAGGTCCACATCGTCTGCTCGGCATTACCGCGACCCAAATCGATTTTGACGGCAATTTCGGCTGCCTGCATTACGCGCTTGCCATCTGCCTCTTGGTAGCTGGGATTACGCCCACCGTCTTTTGCAACCCAAACATCGCCAAGCCACAATTGCACTCGATTGACATCTAAATCAGCAATGCCAGCATAACCAATGGCTGCCAAAATACGACCCAAATTGGGATCGCTTGCAAAAAAAGCAGTCTTTACTAGAGGCGAGTGGGCAACCGCCTCAGCCACTAAACGGCACTCTTCGTTGGTCTTGCCGCCAATCACCTCAATCGAAATAAACTTGGTAGCACCCTCGCCATCGCGCACAATCATTTGGGCCAGCCGGCGAGCAAATGCAATGAGTGCAGTTCGCACAATCGGATAGCTCGCATCCTTCGTGCTTTGTATTGTGACTGGGGATATCCCGGTGGCCATCACAATAAATGAATCATTGGTGCTGGTATCGCCGTCAATCGTAATCGCATTAAACGACAGATCTGCCACCTCTTTGGTTAAGCTTTGCAATACATCTGGAGCAATCGCGGCATCCGTTGCAATAAAGCCCAGCATGGTTGCCATATTGGGATGAATCATGCCGGCACCCTTGCAAATACCGGTTAGTGTGATGAGCCCATCTGGCGCAATCACCACTTGCGACAGCGCCTTGGGCTGTATGTCGGTTGTCATGATCGCTTCTGCCGCATCAAACCAGGCATCGTCGTTTAGATTAGCAATGGCTCGTGGGAGCGCTGCGGTCAGCTTTGCAATCGGCAAGGGCTCAAGGATAACGCCCGTTGAAAATGGCAGTACTTGCTCTGGCTGCACATTTAGTGCCGCTGCCACAGCGCAGCAGGTTTCCAAGGCATCGCGCATCCCTTGCTCGCCTGTTCCCGCATTGGCGTTACCAGTATTAACTACCAGCGCCCGTATGCCGCTATTCGTTTCAGCAACCCAGTCCAAGTGTGCCCTACACAACTGCACTGGCGCAGCGCAAAAACGATTCTGCGTGAATACCCCAGCTACTTGCGTACCTGGACTCAGCGTAATCACTAAAACATCTTTGCGATTGGCTTTTTTAATACCAGCCTCGGCAATGCCTAGTTGCACACCAGCAACTGGGCTGAGCGCTGATCGTTCTGGCAGCGGAAGATTAACTGGCATGATTAGCTCAGGGCACCGTGGCAGGCTTTGTATTTTTTACCGCTGCCACATGGGCATGGGTCATTTCGACCGACCTTAGGTCCAGAGCGAACTGGGGTAGGCGTAACTACGGCGGGCTTTTCATCGGCAACTGTATCGATACTTGCGTCTGCGTGCTGATATTGCACATCCTTAATCTGACTCATGTCTTCATTAATGGATTCGGAGGCAGCGTCCAACTCATCCGCAGTCCGAATTTTGACTGCCATGATGCTTTTCACAACGTCATTCTTAATGACATCCAAGAGTTCGCCATACAACTCAAATGCCTCTCGGCGGTACTCTTGTTTTGGATCCTTTTGTGCGTAACCACGCAAATGAATACCTTGACGCAAATGATCTAAGGCAGCCAAATGCTCGCGCCAATGACTATCCAAGCTATACAACATCACGGAACGTTCAAAGCCAGCAAAGGACTCTCGGCCAGACAGCTCTACCTTATCGTCGTATGCAGTTTTCGCAGCTGCAAGGACATGATCCACCACATCCTCGGCTTCAATGGAATCAGCTGACTGAACCAGGCCAGTCAAATCAACTCCAAGACCCCATTCATTGGCTAGGCTGTTTTCCAATCCCGTTAGATCCCATTGCTCTTCCATGGATTCGGCAGGAACATACAACTGACAGAAGTTGCGTAATGCATCATCGCGCAGGTTAGCAATTAAATCGCCAATGTCTTTGCTCTCCAATACTTCATTGCGGAGACGGTAGGTTTCTTTACGCTGATCGTTGGCAACGTCATCGTACTGGAGCAGTTGCTTCCGAATATCAAAGTTACGGCCTTCAACCTTACGTTGTGCAGACTCAATCGAACGCGTTACCATGCCCGCCTCGATCGGCTCCCCTTCTGGCATCTTCAAGCGATCCATTACCGCACGAAGGCGATCGCCTGCAAAAATACGCAAGAGTGGATCATCTAAGGATAGGTAAAAGCGCGATGAGCCCGGATCGCCTTGGCGACCTGAGCGACCGCGCAATTGGTTGTCAATCCGGCGGCTCTCATGACGCTCGGTACCAATAATATGCAATCCACCCGCAGCTAGTACTTGGTCATGCAGACCCTGCCACTCATCGTGCAAGACTGCAATGCGCGCCTCTTTATCAGCAGCCGCTAAATTGCCATCGGCCTCAATGAGTGAAGCTTGCTTCTCCACATTACCGCCAAGCACAATATCTGTGCCGCGGCCCGCCATATTGGTGGCGATGGTGATCATTTTTGGTCTGCCAGCCTGCGCAATAATTTCGGCTTCTCTTGCATGCTGCTTTGCATTTAAGACTTGATGTGGCAACTTCTTTTGATCGAGTAGATGGGCAATCAGCTCGGAGTTTTCAATCGAGGTAGTACCAACCAATACCGGTTGGTCACGCCCATAACACTCTTCAATGTCTTTAACTACGGCCGCATAGCGCTCGGCCGAGGTTTTGTAAATTTGATCTTGGCGGTCGGTTCGCTGGCTAATCCGATTCGGCGGAATAACGACGGTCTCTAAGTTATAGATTTCCTTGAACTCGTAGGCCTCGGTATCCGCAGTACCGGTCATGCCGGCCAATTTGCCGTACATGCGGAAATAATTTTGGAAAGTGATCGTAGCTAAAGTGCGATTCTCACTTTGAATCGGTACGCCTTCTTTTGCCTCCACCGCCTGGTGCAGTCCATCGGACCAGCGACGTCCAGTCATTAGGCGCCCTGTGAACTCATCCACAATGATGACTTCTTGGTTTTGAACCACGTATTGTTGATCGCGGTGTTGCAAACAATGTGCGCGCAGAGCCGCATAGACATGGTGCATCAAAGTAATGTTCTGAGGTGCATACAGCGAATCACCTGGATTTAAAACGCCGATTTGCGCCAAGATACTCTCAGCCTTCTCGTGGCCAGTCTCCGTCAAATACACCTGTTGGGTTTTTTCATCGACCCAGTAGTCACCTGGCTTTTCAACCCCCGTACCATCCGACTTTTCTTCCCCAATTTGACGCTCTAAATGCGATGGCAAAGAATTCATCTTGAGGTAAAGGTCAGTATGGTCTTCCGCCTGCCCTGAAATAATCAGCGGCGTCCGCGCTTCGTCAATCAGGATTGAGTCAACTTCGTCAACAATCGCATAAGCCAAACCACGCTGAACTCGCTGGCCAACATCTTGCACCATGTTGTCGCGTAAATAATCAAAACCAAATTCATTATTGGTGCCGTAGGTAATATCGGCGGCATAGGCTGCCTGCTTTGCTTCGTGATCCATTTGGGATAAATTGATACCAACCTGCAGTCCCAGGAAGTTGTACAGCTTTGCCATCCACTCCGCATCACGCTGCGCTAGGTAATCGTTGACCGTAACGACGTGAACACCCTTGCCTGAAATTGCATTTAGATAAACCGCTAAGGTGGCGGTCAGGGTTTTGCCTTCACCCGTACCCATCTCAGCAATTTTGCCTTGGTGTAGCGCTAAACCACCCATAATCTGCGCATCAAAATGGCGCATTTTCATGACGCGTCGACTGGCTTCGCGGACCACTGCAAATGCTTCGGCCGTTAAGTCATCTATCGTCTCCCCGGAAGCAAGGCGTGATTTAAATTCCGCCGTTTTTGCTTGCAGCGCATCATCATCAAGCGATTGCAGGGTAGACTCGAGTGCATTAACCTGTGCAACAACTTTGCGATATTGCTTTAAGAGTCGATCGTTGCGACTGCCAAATAGAGTTTTTAGAATGCCGATTGCCATGGGATTTTGACCAAAATTAAGCCTTTGAGTTTATCACCCGAATCCCTTTTTCCCCATGAATCCAAAGCCAAAAACCCCTTATTCCACCAAGCCAAAGATAGCCCGGGAGTGGCTTGACTGCCTGCGCGGACCCGAGGGAATGAATGGCATTTTGGCGCGCACCGAAGACCTTGTGCTTTTGAAGGCCTGCCTGCAAAAATGCCTTAAATCCCTTGAATTAGGCCACTTTGGCTCCAAAATCGAGCCGGTTTGGGTCTCCAACAAGCCAACGGAACTCTTGCTGATGGTGCCCAATGCCACCATCGCCGCGCGTTTGCAGCAATCTTTACCTAGCTTAATCAATGAGTTAAGCAAAGACGGCGTCAAGTGCTCGGCGATTAAGATTAGCCTTAAGCCTGCCCTACCCCGCTCCGAATGGGCAATTCAGCCGCGAGCGCAAGTGCGGGAGAAACCCATTGGCTTAAACGCCGCTGCACGATCAGCCTGGCTTGATTTGCTCGGTAAATTGGAAGCAGACTCTAAATTACGTAAGGCGGTTGAGAAATTACTCAAATCCAAGTCTGGATCGCCCTAAAAGAAAAGGGGTTGACTCTCTAAAGTGTAGGCGGCCGGGGCCTTTGCCTGCGGAAATGATTCAATTGCAAATGCACTCGGGTCCTCGAATAACTTGCGCAATAAGGCGTTATTGAGGGCATGGCCTGATTTTTTTGCAATATACGAACCCACAATGGGGTGTCCAGCTAAATACAAATCGCCAATGGCATCCAGTATTTTGTGACGCACGAACTCATCGTCGTAGCGCAATTCTTCATTATTGAGAATGCGGTGCTCATCCAAGACAATCGCGTTATCCAAACTACCACCGCGCGCTAGACCAATTTCGCGCAAAGCCTCTACCTCATGAGCAAAACCGAATGTGCGCGCGCGGCCGATTTCACTGCGATAGGCCTGTTCTGCAAAATCCACCACGCAATGTTGGCCTGTTTTATCAACAGCAGGGTGTTTAAAGTCAATCATAAAGTCCAGCTTAAAGCCGAAAAAAGGCTCTAGCCGAGCTAGCTTATCGCCATCCCGCACTTCAACGGCCTTTTTAATCACCATAAATTGACGAGCTGCGTCTTGCTCTGCAATGCCTGCAGACTCAAGTAAAAATAAAAAGGATGCCGCACTGCCATCCATGATTGGAATCTCTTCGCAGTCAACTTCAATCAACAGATTATCTAAACCCAATCCAGCGCAAGCAGAGAGTAGATGCTCGACCGTAGAAATGCGAACGCCGTCTTTTTGCAAGACCGATGCCAGACGGGTATCTCCAACTAGCAAGGCATCCGCCGGAATCATAATCGGCTCGGGCAGGTCGATGCGCACGAATTGAATCCCCGAATTGACAGGCGCAGGTTTAATCGACAAAGTGGATTTACGACCGGAGTGCAGACCAATGCCAACCGTTTTAATTGGGTTGGCAATGGTTCGTTGCTTGAGCATAGTCACTTAACTAAATTTAGCTATTAATGAGGCTTCAGTAAAAATTACAACTGCTTTAATACAGAGCCTGCATCGCTGACCTCGAACTTACCTGGCTCTTCGAGGGATAAGGACTTCACAACACCATCTTCTACCACCATGGCATACCGCTGTGAACGAATGCCCAGTCCGCGCTTAGTTAAATCAAATTCCATGCCTAGTTTGCTAGTGAACTCAGCGCTACCATCGCCTAACATGCGTACTTTTTTGCCTACATTGAGATCGCGGCCCCATGCACCCATCACAAATGGATCATTCACAGCGACGCACCAAACCTCATCAACGCCTTTTGCTTTAATTGCATCGAACTGGGCAACGTAACCAGGCACATGCTGTGCTGAACACGTTGGCGTAAATGCGCCAGGTAAGGCAAAAATCACGATTTTTTTACCGGCTACCAATTTATCTATTTCAAAGGCATTAGGGCCAATAGCGCAACCTTCTGTTTCTTCATTCAGAAACTCATACAAGGTGGCATTAGGTAGTTTTTGTCCGACTGCAATCATAAAATCTCCAATTCAATAGTTATCAATGGGTGAGCCAACGCAAGCGCAGGATTCGTCGTCCGGAGGGGCGCTGCGCTGGCATCTCTCATATCACTATTGTATTGAGCAAATTACTAATCAGCCTGTTTCCTTAAAAAAGCAGGGATTTCATAGAAATCCGTCCCTTTATCCAGCATGGTTTTGGCCTGTGGCGAGCTATCTACACCCAAAGTTGGCTTGCTAGAAGGCTCTGCACGGGACCGGAACACCCGCGGCAAATCATATTTACTGTAGTCAACGCCAGATGGCTGCGCTGAACCAGTACCAAATGCATTACCACTCGCTGAGGCCACACTCGTGCCCGAAGCCATTGCCGAATCCATGCCCGCCATGCTCATTGCGGCCGAAGGGCTCGATGGGGCAAAGCTATTTAAATCAGCCATGGTCGGCATGGCATCGTGCGTACCCGTTGCTTTGCGCCAAACGACTTCAGGTTGGCTTTTTTGCATCGCCTGAGGATGGTTTAGACCAGTAGCCACCACCGTTACGCGTAGAGCATCGCCCAAACTATCGTCATACACTGTGCCAAAAATAACGGTGGCATCGTCTGCAGCATACCCACGGATGGCTGCCATGACCTCACGGGTTTCTGATAGCTTCAAAGAACGGCTTGCAGTGATATTAACTAAGACACCACGCGCACCCGATAAATCAACACCCTCTAAGAGCGGTGATGCCACTGCAGCTTCAGCAGCCAGGCGAGCGCGATCCATGCCAGAGACAGTTGCCGTTCCCATCATGGCCTTACCCTGCTCGCCCATCACGGTTTTCACATCCTCAAAGTCAACGTTAATTAAACCTTGAACATTGATGATTTCAGCGATACCCGACACGGCGTTATGCAGTACGTCATCCGCACAAGCAAATGCTTTGTCAAATTCGGCATCTTCACCCATGACTTCAAACAGCTTCTCATTGAGTACAACGATGAGCGAATCGACATACGCCTCTAATTCATGCGCTCCATCTTCTGCCACCTTTAAGCGCTTAACACCCTCAAAATCAAATGGCTTACTAATGACGCCGACCGTCAAAATACCCATCTCTTTAGCAACCTGAGCCACGATGGGCGCTGCGCCAGTACCTGTTCCACCGCCCATACCGGCAGTAATAAACACCATATGCGCACCTTGCAATGAATCAGCAATACGTGCCCGAGCCTCTTGCGCTGAAGCGGCACCAATTTCTGGTTTTGCACCTGCACCAAGACCACTTGACCCTAATTGCAAATTAATGGATGCCGCGGAGCGCTGCAATGCACCCGCATCCGTGTTCATGCAAATAAATTCCACTCCGTCCACACCGCGACGAATCATATGCTGGACAGCATTGCCGCCAGCGCCACCGACTCCAACCACTTTAATGATGGTCTTACCGGCTGTGTCTTGATCTACCATTTCGAATTCCATAAACCCTCCTGAGTTACTTAGTTACATTGACGACGACGAATAAAACTTAAAAATTACCCGCAAACCAATCTTTCATTCGCAAAAAAACACCTTGAAAAGAGCCCGATTGGGATACGCGACGGCCACGCATCAACTGCGCCTGGCCTTCCATTAACAGTCCAATACTGGTTGAAAAGCGAGGGCTTCTCAGCACCTCATGCAAATGCCCACGGTACTCCGGTGTACCGATACGAGCTGGCCTCAAGAAGACGTGCTCAGCCAACTCAACCATGCCTGGCATTAAGGAGGTGCCTCCCGTCAGAACAATGCCCGACGAAACCATACCCTCATAACCTGAGTCCCTTACAACGCCCAACACCAAGGTAAATAATTCTTCAACGCGTGGCTCAATGACAGCAGCAAGAGCCTGCTTTGAGATGGGGCGTGGCTCACGATCACCCACGCCAGGCACATCGATCATGGCGGTGGAATCCGCCATATCTTGGCGAGCAATTCCATAATGAATTTTGAGGTCTTCAGCCTCCACAGTCGGCGTGCGCAATGCCATTGCAATGTCATTGGTAATTTGATCACCCGCAATCGGAATCACAGCGGTATGGCGAATCGATCCTTGACTATAAATAGCAATGTCCGTTGTGCCGCCGCCGATGTCCACCAAGACTACGCCGAGCTCTTTTTCATCTTCAGTTAGTACAGCGAGGCTAGAGGCAAGTGGCTGCAAAATCAAATCGTTTACCTCGAGACCGCAGCGCCGTACGCATTTCACAATATTTTGGGCTGCACTCACGGCGCCAGTAACGATGTGAACCTTTACCTCTAAACGCAGTCCACTCATGCCAATGGGCTCACGCACATCTTCTTGGCCATCGATGATGAATTCCTGAATCAAGATATGTAGGATTTGTTGATCGGTGGGAATATTGATTGCTTTAGCCGTCTCTAGTACGCGCTCTACATCTGTGGAGCCAACCTCTTTATCCCGAATCGCAACCATGCCGCTCGAGTTAAAACTAAAAATATGATTTCCGGCAATGCCAGTAAATACTTGAACGATCCGACGATCGGCCATCACTTCGGCTTCCTCAAGTGCTTTTTGAATCGATTGCACTGTTGCTTCAATGTTGACCACAACACCCTTCTTCAGTCCCTTGGATGTCGTTTGTCCCACGCCAACTACATTAAATTGGCCGTCCGCTCCCAATTCAGCAACCAATGCGACCACTTTTGATGTGCCAATATCAAGGCCGACCAAAAGATCTCGGTTATCTTTACTCATCCAATTTCCTTATTCTTAAATTCACCGCGATACCCCACTCTTTTTCGTATCAAGCTCGGGCTTGGTGGTAGTGGTAGCGCTAGCAGCAAGGTGAACTGCAAAGCCATTCCCATAGCGCAGATCAATTGCATCTACACGGTCACTTAATCGGTCTTGTACTTTGGGCCAATATTCGATTAAACGAGCGACCCGCTCTTCGGTTAAGGCTTTGCCTTGTGCTTCTTCATCCCGGCCAAATTCAATCCGCATTCCATTCGATAGCAGCACATTCCATGAATATCGGTCGGTTAAGTTAACTTTTATTACTTCAACATTCCATGGCGCAAACCAACGAGACGCCCTCTGGTATAGCTGCATAACTTCTTTGCTTGAGTCGGTTGGTCCCGACACTTCAATCAAGCTGGAGGGATCATCCACCTGCTTCAGGCTTCCACTAAATACCTCACCAAAACTATTCATTAACTTTTGCTCATTGCGGTTACCCCAAATAGCAATTGGCTTTTGCTCTTCAATACGGATGGCTAGGCCATTCGGCCAGACCCGCCGAACGCTGGCGTGCCTAACCCATGGAAGGTTTTCAAATGCCTCTTTTATGTTCTCTAAACGCACCGTGAAAAAATTACCTTGGACTTGCTCAAGAACTTGATTTCTTACTTGCGGCAAATTGATGTGCTTTACGGTTTGCCCTGGTAAGGGCTCAACTTGCATTTGGCGCAAGGCAAAAACAGGTCGCTGGCTGAGCCACATTAATCCTGCAACCGTTGCCAGTAAAAAGAAGAGACGCATTAACCAACGACTCACTTCGGCCATTCGTGCAGGATTATTCAGCAGGGGCGTAGACATACCCAAGACAAAATTGAATGAGCGCCTAGCTAAATTACTCATTGTTTTGGGTCCATCGTTTGACTCAGTAACCACAAAACTAAATCGGCATAACTGACACCTGCTGATTTTGCGGCCATCGGCACTAGCGAATGTGATGTCATACCGGGGGATGTATTCATTTCCAATAAATATGGCGTGCCATCGCGACTATCCAACATCACGTCCGCACGGCCCCAGCTACGACAACCCAATGCACGGTAAGCGGCAAGGGCTAGGGCTTGAACCTTTTGATTAACAGCCTCATCCAAGCCAGTAGGGCAACAATATTGGGTATCGTTTGAAAAGTATTTATTGTGGAAGTCATAATTTGCGTCAGGCGGAACAATCCGAATTACAGGTAACGCTTCGGCGCTTTCTCCCTCGCCCACTAAAGGGCAAGTCAGTTCATCGCCAATAATGCAGGTCTCTGCAATCACCTTCGAATCTAAAGCAGCTGCTTTTGCATAGGCAGCCGGCAATTCTTCTACGGTTTTGACTTTGGTTAAGCCCAGTGACGAACCTTCATGGGCTGGCTTGATAATCAAAGGTAAGCCTAAGTGCTTTGCGATTGCCGCCCAATTACTTTGGGGGCTTAGTTCCTCAAATTTAGGTGTTGATAAACGATTACTGAGCCAAATTTGTTTGGTCGCAACTTTATCGATGGATAGTGCAGAAGCAAGGACCCCGCTGCCGGTATACGGAATTTGCAGCAGCTCTAGCAATCCTTGAATCGTGCCATCCTCGCCATAGCGGCCATGCAGTGCAATAAATACGCGGTCAAAGTGTTCATGCGCTATCTCAGTGGGGTTACGTGCGCCTGGATCAAAGGCATGCGCATCAACGCCTTTTTCCAAAAGGGCGCTTAAAACACCATTGCCGGATAAGAGCGAAATTTCGCGCTCACCTGATTTTCCACCAAGCAATACCCCGACCTTACCCAAGTCGCTTGCTTTTAGTCTAGCTAGATCAGCCTTGACTCGCTCACCCCATGGCATCGTGCGATTAAGCATGCTCTGCTCCCGATAGGGCAGCGGGCAGTGTGGATATCGATCCAGCACCCATCGTAATCACCACATCGCCATCACGCAGCATGGCTGTGATCGCCGCAGGCATATCTGCCACTTTAGCTACATAACTAGAGTCAGCAGCGCCGTTGCAGGTCGCTTTAAATAGGCTCTCGCCATCTGCACCCTTGATGCGCGCCTCTCCTGCGGGATAGACATCCGTCAAAACCAATGCATCAAAGCCACGCAATACATCTACAAAGTCACCAAAGCAGTCACGTGTTCTGGTAAAGCGATGCGGTTGGAATGCCAAGACCAAACGGCGGCCCGGATAAGCTCCCCGCGCTGCTGCCAAAGTCGCTGCCATTTCAACAGGGTGGTGTCCATAATCATCGATTAAGGTAAAACGTCCGCCCTTAGACAGAGCAATATCGCCGTAGCGTTGGAAACGCCTACCAACGCCGCTAAATTCCGCTAGGGCTTTAACAATAGCCTCATCTCGCACACCTAATTCAGTAGCTATACCAATAGCAGCAAGGGCATTGCGAACATTGTGTAAGCCTGGAAGGTTCAGTTCAATTTGCAACGGTCCAGGTTTGCTACCATGACGTCGGATCGTGCGGCGCTCGACCGTAAAGCGCATCCGCGTTCCGTCGGCCTGAATAGTGTGGGCCCGTATATCCGCATCATCGGCAGTGCCGTATTTCAAGATGGGTTGCGATACAAATGGAATTAAATCTCGCACATTGGCATCGTCTACGCACACAATCGCAATTCCATAGAATGGCATGCGCTGGGTAAACTGAACAAAGGCTTGCTTGAGCCGCGCCATATCATGCTGATATGTATCCATGTGATCCGCATCAATATTGGTGATCACTTCCATTGCCGGAAACAATTGCAAGAATGAGGCATCTGATTCATCGGCCTCGACCACAATAAAGTCGCCCTGACCAAGCCGCGCATTCGCATTCGCTGAGTTGAGTTTTCCGCCAATCACGAAGGTTGGATCAAGCCCACCCTCGGCAAGTACCGAGGCAACTAAGCTGGTGGTAGTTGTTTTTCCATGCGTGCCTGCAATCGCAATACCTTGCTTTAAGCGCATCAGCTCACCAAGCATCACAGCCCGCTGAATAATCGGAATGTTTGCAGCGCGCGCAGCGAGTACCTCTGGATTGTTGCCAGCTACTGCAGTTGATATCACGACAGCTTCGGCCTTGCCCACATGGCTAGCCTTGTGCCCAATCTGAATATCAGCACCCAGCTCTCGCAGCCGTTTAGTTGTGGCGCTCTCCGATAAATCAGAGCCCGAAACCTGATAGCCTAAATTTAGCAAGACCTCGGCAATCCCACTCATGCCGGCGCCACCGATACCCACAAAATGGATTTGCTGAATAATGTGTTTCATTGCGTTGCCTCTACGGATTCGGCACAAATATCCGCAACCCGCTCTGTTGCATGCATCTTTGCTAAGGAATGGGCGCACTCTGCCATCGCCATTAATTCAGGGCGGCGAATATGTTGTAGCCAATCCGCCAACGCAACAGGATTAAGCTCAGTCTGTGGCCATAACTTAGCGGCGCCTGCTGTTGCTAAAAATTTTGCATTGGCAGTTTGGTGATCGTCAATTGCAAATGGAAATGGTACAAAGCAGGCGGCGACACCGCAGGCGGCGATTTCAGATACGGTCATAGCGCCCGATCGGCACACTACAAGATCTGCTACAGCATATGCCTCTGGCATATCTTCTATGAATGCACGTACATCAGCAACAATGCCGTATTTAGCGTAGCGCTGCTTTAGTTCGGCAAGGTGTTTTTCACCCGCTTGATGCACTACCTGTGGCCTTACTTCAGCAGGCATCAATGCTAATGCGGCTGGAATCGTTTCATTAAGAGCGGCGGCACCCAAGCTACCTCCAACCACCAACAATGTCAGTGGGCCATTGCGTTCGCTATAACGCTGCTTGGGCGATGCCAATGATTCAAATTCACTACGAATGGGATTACCAACCCATTCACCGATTGGCAGGGTGTCTGGAAAGCCGGTTAAGGTTTTGCTTGCAATTTTAGATAGGTAGCGATTCGCGCTTCCTGCAACCGAATTTGCCTCATGCAATACCAATGGGCGCTTTAATAAGACACTCATCAGTCCGCCAGGGAAGGTAATGTAGCCGCCCATACCCAGCACGACGCTTGGCTTTAGCCTGCGAATAATTTTCCAACTTTGTAAGCATGCCCTAGCTAAATTAATAGGTAACATTAATTTGGTCAGCAAGCCTTTACCGCGCAGCCCCCCAAAATTGACTGCCTCAAATGAAAAGCCTCGTGTCGGTACAAGGCGATACTCCATACCGCTGTTATTTCCGAGCCAAGCAACCTGCCAACCGCGGTTGCGTAAGAGTTCAGCGACTGCTAATCCCGGGAAAATATGGCCGCCAGTCCCGCCAGCCATGACTAAAATAGAAGGCTTACTCACAGCTTGCCTCCTCGCATCAATATGCGGTTTTCATAATCAATCTTGAGCAACACAGCCAACGCAACCGCATTCATTAAGATTCCAGAACCGCCATAGCTAATTAACGGCAGTGTTAAGCCTTTAGTTGGCAATAATCCTAAGTTAACGGCCATATTGATAAAGGCTTGCCAACCAATCCAAATGGCAATACCCTTCGCAACCAAACCAGCAAAGCTTCGATCAAGCTGTAATGCGGTTCGCCCAATCAGGAAGGCGCGCCGCACAATCCAATAGAACAAAAAGATAATGACGAGGACTCCAGCGAACCCCAGCTCCTCGCCTATCACAGCCAATATAAAATCCGTGTGTGCTTCGGGCAAGTAATGGAGCTTTTCAACGCTACCGCCCAGTCCAGTACCAAACCACTCGCCCCGTCCAAATGCCATCAGGGAATGGGTTAATTGATAGCCTTTATTGGCTGCATGATCGGCTGACCAAGGGTCTAAAAATGCAAAGATGCGTTCACGTCGAAATGGCGAAAGGGCAATGATGATGGCTGCACTGGAAATTCCAGCTACTACTAGTCCACCAAACAACTTCACATTAATTCCGCCCAGAAAAAGAATGCCAAAGGCGATAAGCGCAATCACCACAAAAGCGCCCATATCCGGTTGCCATAGCAGCAATGCACCAATAATCATGACGGCGACGCCCATGGGCACCAGTCCTTTTACAAAGGAGTGTAGGTATTCTTGGCGCTGTACGGTATAGCTTGCCGCAAAAATGACAACGGCAAACTTCATCAACTCCGATGGTTGGAAGTTCATAAACCCAAATGAAATCCAGCGCCGCGCACCGTTTACGCCCTTACCTATTCCGGGTATAAGGACTGCAATCAAGAGCAAAATGGTGATGCCAAATAAAATTGGGGCCAGCTTATCCCATGCCTTCACGGGTATCCGAAAAACACACAAGCCCACTACTGTGGCAATGGTCAGGGATATCAAATGCCGGATTAAAAAATGATTACTGCTGTAGTTTCTGTACTTTGGACCATCTGCTAAGGTGATGGATGCGGAATACACCATTACCAATCCAATCAGAGCCAAGGAAACGATTGCCCATAGTAATAATTGATCGTATTCCATCATGCGCGAGCGAGTCTGCTCTACGCCCGTAACTGCATCGCGTAAGCCACTACGAAAGCCAGTGATACCGCCCCGCGAGAAGTTCCAAAAGCGATTTAAGTTCATGCACTGACCCCCGATGGGCATCCTGACTCAAGGTTCGAGTCACCAAACTGCATACCTAATTCCTCTACTTCGGACACAAACACTGCTGCACGGTGAACATAGTCCTTAAATTGATCAAAGCTAGCGCAGGCTGGAGAGAGCAGTACTATATCCCCTGACACGGCTCGCTTGGATACCATCGTCACTGCTGCTGCGATGGTTTCACATACCTCAATCGCAACGCCACTTTCTTGCAAGGCTTCCTGAATGCGGGGCCCATCTTTACCAATCAGCAGAACACCCTTGACGAAGCGCCGTACCGGATCACATAAAGGTGAAAAATCCTGGCCTTTGCCATCACCACCCGCAATTAACCAAATCTTTTTAGTGCCTGCTGTATCGCCAAAACCATTTAGGGCGGCAACAGTAGCACCTACATTCGTACCTTTGCTGTCATCGACATACTCTACGTCGCAGATAATAGCAACGCTTTGTACTCGGTGAGGTTCGCCCCGATACTCACGCAAGCCATGCAGTAATTTATTCAGCGGTAAACCCGCTGCACGCGCTAATGCTAAGGCGGCGAGGGCATTGAGGGCATTGTGCTTCCCTCTTATACGCAGAGCATCGGAAGGAATAAGGCGCTTTAGGCGAAGGGTTTCAGGCTCTACTGCCGCCGATTTACGTCGCCGCTTGGGTTTTTCCAGCTCAGCTTCCTCATCCACCTCGGCCCAAACCAACCAATTAATTCCGCCGGCCTGAGGGTCACGTTCAATTCCAAAAGATCCGGGCTCATCTGGCCGACTGGAGCCAAAGCTAATCATTTGCCGATGATCCAACTGACTTTCCAGCAAACGATTTAAATCAATTTCATCTCGGTTCACAACACAAATACTGCTTGGTCCAAAGATTGCTGATTTTGCAGCAGCATAGGCCTGCATGTCTCCATGCCAATCAAGGTGGTCCTGGCTCAAATTAAGGATAGTTGCTGCTCTGGGGTTAAGGCTATATGTAAAGTGCAATTGGAAGCTGGATAACTCCAGTGCCCAAATCTCTGGCAGGTCACGCAAGCCATCGGCTGTATCGAGGCAAGCCATTAACTTATCTAGTGCTGCTGGGCTAATGTTGCCAGCTACTGCCACCGACTTCCCGGCGCGCTCACATAGCTGACCAAGAAGCGCTGTCGTCGTTGTTTTGCCATTGGTTCCAGTAATTGCTAGGATCGTAGGTTGATAAGTCCAATGCTCAGACTCTGATTGCTCGGCAATCGATTCCCGCTCAAGCGCTGCAATGCCGCGTGCAAAAAATTCGATCTCACTCCAGACCGAAATACCTTGCTCCTGTGCCGCTGCCAAGATGGGCTGGGCAGGCTCTGTTATAGGCGATAGTCCCGGGGATATACCAATCACATCAATGTCATCCAAAATACTGGCATTCCAGCTACCGAAATGCATGTCTTTTAGCCCTGCAAACTCAAGCTCACTTAAATACGCTTTTTGCTTTTCATTTAATTCATTGCGATTGCGTGTGTCTGCTAATCGGGTTGCAACACCATGACGCAAGCACCAATGAGCCATGGCGATACCGGACTCACCAAGTCCTAAGATCAAAAAGCGTGTTGGCGCAGCAGAGACCTCTACCGCTTTACTCTGGTCCGGCCGTACAAAAGGATCTTTTACATTGCGCATCGTCTGCTAATCACCGTAATTTCAAGCTTGATAAGCCAACCAACACCAACAAAATGGTGATGATCCAAAAACGAACAACGACTTGGGTTTCACGCCAGCCACCCAGTTCAAAATGGTGGTGCAGGGGTGCCATCCGAAAAATGCGACGCCCTTCGCCATAGCGTTTTTTGGTGTACTTAAACCAAATAACCTGCATCATTACGGAGACAGTTTCTGCTACAAAAATACCCCCCATAACAAACAAAACAATTTCTTGGCGTACGATCACCGCAATGGTTCCAAGCGCTCCGCCTAAGGCTAACGCACCAACATCACCCATAAAGACCTGCGCAGGGTGGGTGTTGTACCAAAGGAAGGCAAGACCCGCTCCGCCCATAGCGCCGCAGAAGATCATCAGCTCACCTGCGCCAGGAATAAATGGAAACAATAAATACTTGGCATAAATTGCGTTACCCATCACATAGGCAAACGCACCCAGTGCAGCCCCGACCAAAATCACGGGCATGATGACCAGGCCATCAAGGCCATCCGTTAAATTGACGGCATTACTACTACCAACAATGACCAGGTAACTCAGGATGATGAAACCCATCACCCCAAGCGGATAGCTAACTTCTTTAACAAACGGAAGATAGAGGTTTGATTTGGCTGGCAAGCTTAATGAAAAGCCGCTTTGCACCCAGTCAATAAATAATTGCAATACTTTTAAGTTATTTACCTCGGAAACAGAAAATGCCAAGTAAATAGCTGCAAATAATCCAATCAGTGTTTGCCATAAAAACTTTTCGCGCGACGCCATTCCCTTGGGGTCTTTGCGGGCAACCTTACGATAATCATCAACCCACCCAATCAAACCAAAACTAAAAGTAACTAACATCACAATCCAAATAAATCGATTGGTTAAATCAGCCCATAAAATACAGGAGGTAAAGATACCAATCAGAATAAGTACGCCGCCCATCGTGGGCGTTCCAGATTTGACTAAATGGGTTTGCGGTCCATCGGTTCGCACAGCCTGACCCATTTTGAGCTCAGTTAATTTCCGAATAACCCAAGGGCCTGAAGCAAGACCGATTAATAATGCCGTCAAGGTCGCCATCACCGCCCGGAAGGTAATGTAATTAAATACCCGGAAAAAACTGTAATCGTCCTGGAGCCATTGAGCCAAGATTAAGAGCATGCCTTACCCTCCATCAGCAACTCGTTTAATGCACTTACTACTCGCTCCATGCGCATAAAACGCGATCCTTTTACTAATATTGCGTATGGCTCTGCAATTAAAGCGTCTTGACTAAATAACTTAGCTACTGCCTGTACAGCAATATTTAAGTCGGTGATGGAGGCAAAATGAATAGCCGTATTCGCACTACCCAATTGAGCGCTATATTCATTAAAGCCCAGCACTGCTGAGCGTGTTTGCTCTCCCAGCGCCAATAGGCTCTGAATGCCTTGCGCTGCTGCATAAGCTCCTACTTCATAATGAAACTCAAGGCCTTTTGATCCCACCTCGCCCATGTCACCCAGTACTAAACAGGTCTTTTGGCTTACGCGACTTAAAGCATCAATCGCAGCGCGCACTGAATCTGGGTTTGCGTTATAGCTATCGTCAATTAAAAGACAGGTGCCAAGCTGATTTGCATGCATTCTGCCGCCTACCGCCTGAAATGACTCCAAACCCAGTTGAATAGTTTTTAAATCAATTTTTGCGGCTAAAGCAGCGGCTGTTGCAGCTAGAGCATTGCGCATATTGTGTTCGCCAAGCACTTGAAGCTGAACTTCTATAGTGCCTTGGCTTGTAGTAATTTCAAGCTTACCGCCTTGTAATGCAGAACCGCGAATTGCTGCTGGACTATTGAGTGCAAAATCGATGACATGACGCCCCTTTGCTTTTGCATGCCAATCCGCACTGAACTCCGTATCGGCTGGAAAGATAGCAATGCCATCTAGTGGTAATGATGCGATGGCATCCGCATGCTCCTTTGCAACAGCAGCGACTGTTTGCATGAACTCTTGGTGCTCACGCTGTGCATTGTTAATTAGCGCTATCGAAGGCTGGGCAATGTTTGCAAGATAGGCAGTCTCACCTGGGTGACTCATACCAATCTCAATAACAGCAAGCCGATGGTACTCACGTAAGCGCAATAATGTCAGTGGCAGTCCAATATCATTATTCAAATTGCCAGACGTAACCAAGCTTGCTTCTTTGCCAACGGCTGCATTAAAAATAGCAGCAATCATCTCTTTTACGGTGGTCTTACCATTGCTACCTGTCACTACGACGAGCGGTAATGTAAATTGCTGTCGCCAAGCTGCAGCAAAGTCGCCTAAACCAATTCGCGTATCTGCAACACATACTGCTGGGAGCTGATTTGGGCATTCCTGCTTATCCTGTATTAGGGCAGCACCTGCACCAGCAGCGCTGACCTCACTTAAAAAGTGATGTGCATCGAACCGCTCACCCTTCAAGGCAATAAATAAGGAGCCAGGCTCGATTGCTCGGCTATCACTTGAGACTCCATTAATTGGGTGACTTTGGGCCGCCAACGCCGAAATATTAATCAGCTTACTGGATGGTAATAGGGCATGAATTTGACCAAGGGTAGTCATAGGCATCAAACAATACCTCCGCTAGCCAGCAGAACGTGCTCTTGATCTGAGAAATCCACTTTTTTGCCATTAATTTCTTGGCTCATTTCATGGCCCTTACCGGCAATCAATACAACATCATTGCCATGCGCATGCCGCACGCCACTGAGAATGGCTGCAGCCCGATCTGAAATGACCTGTACTGATTCACTACTCACCATTCCAGTCTGAATATCCGCACTAATGTGCACAGGGTTTTCTGAACGCGGGTTATCACTCGTAATAATGATGTGATCAGCCAATTGAGAAGCAATTCGTCCCATAATTGGACGTTTGCTTCTGTCGCGATCGCCGCCGCAGCCGAAAATACACCACAGTTTCCCATTCCGGCTGGCTGCAATCGGGCGTAAGGTACTTAAGACTTTTTCTAAGGCATCTGGCGTATGCGCATAGTCCACAATCACTAGCGGTCCAGTATTGCGCATATTGCCCAGTACCATTTCCATTCTTCCGCTGACCGGCTTTAATAATGCAATCCGCTTGCTGGCATCAGCTAGCTCAATCCCACCAGCCAAAAGGCAGGACCATACCGCCAAGCAATTGCTTAAATTAAATTCACCGATGACCGGGACACTGATCTCAGATTTACCGTGGTCTTGCCATTCAAAGACACCTTGATAGCCATTATCTTTAAACTGCATTTCACTTGAAAAGATAGTATGTAGTCGCTTTCCAAACTTCTCAAAGCCAGCAAAGGCACTGCGATTGACTGCATATCCCCATACCTGCACTGTCGTCTTTGCTAATAACTGCATTACTAACTCACGGCCCAAAGCATCTTCAACATTAATAACTGCGTTCTGTAATCCTGGAAACTGAAATAAACGAAACTTGACTGCTGCATACTCAGCCATGCTGCCGTGGTAGTCCAAGTGGTCTTGACTCAAGTTCGAAAAAACAGCCGTGGTGAATTGCACTCCATTTACTCGCCCCTGCTCCAGTGCATGCGAGGACACTTCCATCGCTATCTGCTTGGCATCTGTGTCGAGTAGATTTTTAAGTTCTATTTGGAGGCGAGATGCATCGGGCGTTGTGTAGCCAGTTGCTTTTAAGTGCCCAGGATAGCCAACACCCAAGGTGCCAATGACTGCAGTACGTGACTTAGGTCGATCGAGCGCTTGGGCTAGCCATTGCGTAATACTGGTTTTTCCATTGGTCCCAGTGACTCCAAACACCATCATTTCATTACTTGGATTTCCATACCAATCAGAGCAAATCGGCCCTGCATAGCTTGCTAAATTGACTACCGCAAAACAGCGTGGATCACTTAAGGAGCTGTTGTCAGGTAAATCAGTAGGATCGTAAATTACCGCGGCAACGCCTGCATCTAAGGCTTGAGAAATAAAGGGTCGGCTGTCCTTTATGGCGGCTCCATGCCCCACACGGTAAGCAAAAAATACGTCACCCAGTTGAATCTGCCGCGTATCGCTGACAATGTGCGCCGTTGGTAAAGCCAATCGCCGGAGGTGATCAATCACTTGCTGTGGCTTGATTAATGTGGCCATCATTGCGTTAATACCACTCTTTGAATTGGCACTGCCGTACCAGGCTTAATCGCATCATCCCGCTGCACCATATTTTTAACGGCGCTATCCGGCGCAACATTCATTGCTCGCAGTGTTTCAGAGACAATGGTTGAAAAAATGGGGGCTGCAACTTGACCGCCATAATATCCATTGGTGGTTGGCTCGTCGACCATCACCGCCACCACAATCCGCGGAGCACTCATTGGTGCAATGCCAGTAAAGTAAGCTAAGTATTTATTGCTTGAATAGCCTTTACCTGCTGCTTTGTGTGCTGTTCCTGTTTTACCACCGACTCGGTAGCCTTCGGCGTGTGCTTTTAATGCGGTTCCGCCAGGCTCAGTTACTGACTCCAGCATGCTGCGCATTTCAATTGCTGTCTTTGCTGAAATTACTCGAGTACCAGACTTGTAGTCTGGGCTGTATTCAATGGTCACTGGAACCAATTCACCATCGCGCGCGAAGATGGTGTACGCGCGCGCCATCTGAAAAAGGGACGTTGATATACCGTATCCAAAAGCGATACGTGCCTGATCTGTTGGCATCCATTTTTGATAAGGGTGGACCTTACCTGCAACCGCCCCAGGAAACCCAACCTTAGGTGCCTGCCCAAATCCTACCGCAGTAAATAAATCCCACATTTCACTGGCCGGCATATTCATGGCCAACTTTGAGGTGCCAATATTGCTTGATTTTTGAATTACCTCTGCCACCGTTAGCGAGGGATAAGAATGCGTATCGGTAATTGGCTTTGGTCCAACCAAATACTTGGCGCCGATCGCCATGACTGTATTGGGGTTTACTTGCCCCTTTTCCATTGCCAGCGCAACGGTAAATGGCTTAATCGTTGAGCCGGGCTCGAATGTATCGGTCATCACTCGGTTGCGTAATTGCTCACCGCTCAGAATTTTTCGATCATTGGGGTTATAACTTGGCCAATTGGCTAGTGCCAAAATTTCACCAGTCTGTACATTGATGACTACTGCGCCTGCTGCTTTAGCGCGGTGTTTTTCAACCGCATCTTTTAATGCGTTATAGGCGATATATTGAATCTTGCTATCGATCGAGAGCTTTAAATCTTTTCCGTTTTGCGGCAATTCCAACACACCCATGTCTTCGACTATCCTACCTAAGCGATCTACTACTACACGTCGCTTGCCCGTACTCGCAGCCAAATCATTTTCGCGTGACAATTCCATTCCTTCTTGTCCACGATCTTCCACGTTTGTAAAACCGACTACGTGCGCCATTGCCTCCCCTTCGGGATAAAATCGGCGAAACTCATTATTTAAACCAATACCAGGAATACCAAGTTTACGGATTTGCTGTGCCACTGCTGGATCCACCTGCCGCTTTAAAAAAATCTGATTGCGCTCATCTTTTAATCGTTTACGTACATCTGCTTCACGCATCTGAAGCAGACTAGCGAGCTGCTTAATTTTCTCGTCTGATAAATCTTTGGGTACGGTATCGTTATAGGCAATCACTGCTTTTGCCTCAAGGCTAGTCGCAATTACTTGGCCATTGCGATCTAGTATTTTTCCGCGGCTAGCCGACATTTCTAATTCACGCTGTGTGCCCTTAACGGCCTTCGCTTCATAAAACGCATTTCCTGGACCTTGAATCCACATAGCGCGCACGAGCAATGCAGTAAATGCTACGAACAACATAAATAGCATCAAGCGTGACCGCCACATAGGCAGACGCAATACTAAATTAGGCGTTGTTGAGAATCCGACTCGCTTCACCGATCTTCTCGCAGATAAATAGTTCGATTCGGTGAGATTGGACTCATATTGAGTTGATTGCGAGCGACATCTCGAATCCGTGCTGATTTCGATAAATTGCGTTGCTCGTATTCCAAGCGAAGCCATTCTTGATTTAATTTGCGCTCTTCTATTTGCGCTCGCTCTATTGCAGTGACTAACTTTCGGCCACGCTGCTGTGCCGATACGAGTGAGAGCGCGCAGATTAATAACAAAACGAGTAAAGTCAATGTGGCGCGATTCATTGGCTCACCTGTCGTCGATAAATAAGGCCATCCTCTACGCTGCGCTTTTGAGCAATTCGCATGACTGCTGAACGGGCTCGCGGATTTTCGCTTACTTCGGCACTACTTGGTTTCACTCTGTTGATGAGTTCCAATGCTCCTTGGGGCAAATCCTTCTCTCGAATCGGCAATCCACGCGGCACGTCTACCGCTGAATGCATTTGCATAAACTGTTTAACGATGCGATCCTCTAATGAGTGAAAGCTAATAACAACTAAGCGTCCACCCGGCTTCAGCAAGTTCAGAGCCGCCTGCAGCCCGCCAGTTAAGTCATCTAATTCTTTATTAATAAATATCCGTAGCGCCTGAAATGTCCGCGTTGCTGGATCTTGTCCTGGCTCGCGTTTTTTAACAATGCCGGCAACTAAGTTAGCCAACTCCATGGTGCTTGCTAAGGGCTGATTTATTTTACGACGCATAAGGATTGCTTTCGCGATCGGCAAGGCAAAGCGCTCTTCACCGTAGGTTTTAATCACGTACGCAATATCATCGACGTCAGCTTGATTCAGCCACTGTGCCGCAGTCAATCCAGTTGTGGTATTCATGCGCATATCAAGCGGCCCATCGCGCCGAAATGAAAATCCCCGCTCGGCCTCGTCCACCTGTGGCGAGCTGATACCCAAATCGAGTAGCACTCCCGCTACTGATGCGGGCTCGGCATGCTGTGCCATGCTGGCGAAGCTGCTGTGCACAATCTGAAAGCGTGTGTCGCTTATTTTTTTTGCCTCTGCAATCGCCTGCAGATCCTTGTCGAATGCAATCAACTGCGCATCGGATCGCATCGCTCCTAAGAGTGCTCGGGTATGACCCCCGCGCCCGAAGGTACCGTCGATGACAATCGATTTCTCGGGCGATTCTGTTTGCAGTAAAGGGCTTTCCAATAGTGCAGTTACCGCCTCGGCCAGTAAGACTGGGCGATGAGTCTGATTCATGCGGCCCTATCATTAAAAAGTAAATTGTTTGAGGGCGTCCGGCACACCTTGCATCATTGCGGCCTGCTCTTTTGTTGCGTAGGTTGCTGCATCCCACAATTCAAGGTGACTACCCATGCCGAGAAGAATGACTTCACGCTGAATGCCTGCAGCAGATCGTAATTCGGGGCTCACTAAAATTCGACCTGCAGTATCGAGATCGAGTTCGGTTGCGTTGCCGAGAAAAATTCGGCGCCACCAATGGGCATCCATTGGCAATTGCGCTACACGTGCTCGAAATGCTTCCCACTCGGGTCGCGGAAAGACCAACAAACAGCCATCCGGGTGTTTTGTTAACGTCACTCTTCCCTCACCTTGCACCAGCAAGGCGTCACGATGCTTTGCCGGCACGGACATGCGGCCTTTTGCATCTAAATTGAGAGCTGACGCACCTTGAAACACCATTTACCCCACTTTTTCACACTTCCTCCCACTTTAGAGGAAGGTATTACAAGGGTCAAGTGTTTTAGTGGATTTTTTTGGAATTTCCCTAGTGATTACAATCACTTAGCGATGACTATTAAACTAGGCATTATAAAAATAGTCACCTGAAACAAGGGCTTGGAAAATATTCTTAATAATATATCTTAACTATTAAGTCATATTATCTGAATTAATACTGTTTATTTATACAGTATTAATCGACTTTAGGGCAAATAATGCCCTAGTTTTTAATTGAGTTTCACCAAAATAGCCAAACTTACAACTTGTAGGCGGCAGTTGTCATAACTTTGGATATGGTCTCCATGGCATTTTTGATCGGCTGTGGCAACGGTTTACCGCCGGCATCCCGAGCTGATTGCCCATGCTCAATTTCATCGCGGCGCATCTGATCGACGATGGCACGGGAGCGCATATCAGAAAGAGGCAATGTCTCAAGGTGGCCGTTGAGGTGTTTTTCCACCTGCTTTTCGGTTTCCGCAACAAAGCCCAGACTCCATCGATCACCCGCTAAGCCAGCTAGTAAGCCGATCCCGAAGGATCCTGCGTACCAAATTGGATTCAGGTAGCTGGTGTGGGATCCAAGCTCAGACAAGCGCTCTTCGCACCAAGCCATGTGGTCCATTTCTTCTTGCGCTGCATGGTCCAGCATGGCGCGCGTTTCTGGGCTACGTGCCACGATTTTTTGCGATTGGTATAAGGCTTGGGCACAGACTTCACCCACGTGATTCACCCGCATGAGCCCTGCCGCGTGGGACCTTTCCGCAGGAGTTAACGAATCGATATTTTCCCTTGTCGGAATAGCCCGCTGGGCTTGCGCACCACCAGCGAGCGATCGCAAAGCGACGTCAAACTCCGTAATGAATCGATCCAGCAATGTCATGGGCATAGTTAAAACTATACCGTTACTTCCGCCTTCACGTGTTGCTTTGTCTTGAGACCGAGTTCGGCCAGGAGTGCGCGATCTTCTTCTGCCTCTGGGTTACCCGTTGTTAGCAATTGATCACCGTAAAAAATAGAATTGGCACCTGCCTGAAAACACATTGCCTGCACAGCTCGGCCCAGCTCTTGCCTACCAGCCGATAAGCGCACACGGGCTTTGGGCATGGTCATCCTTGCCACGGCAATGGTGCGCACAAACTCCAGCGGATCCATCGGCGGCTGATCGGCCAATGGCGTTCCTGCTACTGGAACCAAGTGATTGATCGGCACCGACTCGGGATACGGACTCAAATTAGCCAAGCGAGCAATAAAGGCAGCGCGCTGCTCGCGCGACTCGCCCATGCCTACAATGCCGCCACAGCAGACCGACATACCAGCAGCGCGCACATGTGAAATCGTATTCAAGCGATCCTGATAGTCACGGGTCTTAATCACTGAGCGATAAAAATCTTCGCTGGTATCGAGATTGTGGTTATAGAAATCCAATCCTGCACCCTGCAGTGCCTTGGCCTGCTCTGGCTCCAGCATTCCGAGTGTGGCGCAGGTTTCGAGACCCAGGGCCTTAACGCCCCGAATCATGGCAGATACCTTTTCAATATCACGGTCTTTGGGTTCGCGCCAGGCTGCGCCCATACAGAATCGATTGGAGCCGGCCGCTTTCGCTGCCTTGGCTGCCTCCAGCACTTCCTCTAGATCCATCAATTTATTGGCTTTGACATCCGTGTTGTACCGCGCCGCTTGAGGGCAATAGCCACAATCTTCCGGACAGCCGCCGGTCTTGATGGATAACAGGGTAGCTAATTCCACGTCACCCTCGGGGAAATAAGCCCGGTGCACTTCTTGGGCACGAAAAAGCAAGTCATTAAACGGCAAGGCAAACAAGGCTTCGACCCCGGCTACTGTCCAGTCACCCTCAGGAACGCTTGCTTTGGCGACCGATACCGACCTTGCTTGAATCAGGGGTTTTTCGAGGACTTGGCTTTGGGACATAAGGAAATTCCAAAAAAGGGGCGATAAGCCATAAACATAACAGATGAATCCACTTCAAGCCGAAAACTAATGGTCAAATATCACTCATGACGACATCGTTAAGCCAGCCCAAGCAAATAGACGAGTGGATTTCGCGAAGCCTTGCGTCAGTATGGCACCCCTGCACACAAATGAAGCATCACGAGCAAATGCCTTTGGTAACAATTGCTCGGGGTAAGGGCGCTTGGCTGTATGACGATCAAGATAAGCCTATTTTGGATTGCATCAGCTCTTGGTGGACCAATTTATTTGGGCACTCCAACCCATTTATTAATCAACGCATTTACGATCAGCTCGAAAAAATTGAGCATGTGATGCTGGCGGGATTTACGCACCAACCCGTGGTTGAATTATCGGAGCGCCTCTCCGCTTTAACGCAGCATCGCTTAGGCCATGCTTTTTACGCATCAGACGGCGCCTCTGCCGTTGAGATTGCTTTAAAAATGAGTCACCACTATTGGCAACTTTCCGGCAAGCCTGAAAAATCCCGCTTCGTCTGCTTGCAAAATAGTTACCATGGCGAAACCCTAGGGGCCTTGGCCGTAACCGATGTTCCCTTGTTTCGCACTGCGTACGGATCACTGCTGTCGGATGTATTCACGGTAATGTCGCCGGATAGTCGCCAAGCACAAGATGGGGAATCGGCGACCGAAGTTGCGCTGCGCGCCGCGCATGCATTAGAAATCCTGCTGCAAAGAGAACATCATCATATTGCTGCGCTAATATTAGAGCCGCTGATGCAATGCGCTGGACAAATGGCGATGCACTCCCCAATCTACCTGCAGCGTGCCCGTGCGCTGTGTGATCAGTATGGTATTCACCTGATTGCCGACGAAATTGCGGTGGGCTGCGGTAGAACGGGCAAGTTCTTTGCCTGTGAGCATGCGGGCATTTGGCCTGATTTCATTACCCTCTCCAAAGGAATTAGTGGCGGCTATTTACCGCTATCACTGTGCCTGACAACTGACGCCATTTATCAGGCCTTCTATTCGGATGACACCGCCCGCGGATTTTTGCATTCCCACTCCTACACTGGTAATCCATTAGCCTGCGCTGCTGCACTTGCCTGCCTTGATCTTTTTGAAACGGAAGATGTTTTAAATCGCAATCTGCAGCGCGCCCACGATCTGGTATCGGCATTTACGTGGGCGAAGTCAGATGATCGCACCGAGCACTTCAGGCAACAAGGAATGATCTTGGCATTTGATGTTCAACACAAGGTCTTGAGTAGCCCCAAAACATTTGCGCGTGATGTATTTGCACGCGGCATTGAGGAAGGTATTTTGGTAAGACCCATTGGCTCTACTGTCTACGTCATGCCACCCTACATATTGAGTACCGCTGAAACCATGGAAATGGGTGAACGTATTCAGCGGGTGGTGGAAGAAGTTCTGCGCGCACAAAAACCATGAAGCCCAGCACAACCCCGTTCACTGCCCTTGCGCTTGCGCAGGAACAGCTACGCACTCTAGATGCAGCACTGTTACGGCGTCGCCTAAAGCAAACGCAGAGCCCCTGCGATGTCGCAGTTACAGTAGGGGGGCGCCAACTAAAAGCATTTTGCAGCAATGATTACCTGGGTTTTGCTAATCACCCAAAGCTCATCGCAGCCATGGCCGAAGGTGCGGAGCGCTATGGTGTTGGCAGCGGCGCTTCCCATCTCATCAGCGGCCATAGCCAGGTGCACGACTTACTCGAAGCTGAATTAGCCCGCACCCAAGCAGAGCACATTGACGATGCGCGCGCACTTTTCTTTTGCACAGGCTATCTTGCCAACATCACCGCGATTACTGCGCTAGCAGGATTGGGTTTACAAACAGCAAAACAGAATGCTGGCATTAGCATCTATTCCGCCAAGTTAAATCACGCATCCCTCATCGATGGCGTCAAACTAGCAGCAGCGCAGACCAAAGCAGCAGTTCATTTGTTTGATCACACCAAGCTAGCTGATTTAAACAATATGCTGCAAGCGGATGCATCGTCGCATAAATTGATTGTGACGGATGGTGTGTTTAGTATGGATGGCGACTTGGCTCCGGTTGCCGATTTACTCGCGATTGCAGAAGCCCATGATGCGCTGCTGATTGTCGATGATGCCCACGGCTTTGGCGTACTCGGAAAATACGGTCACGGTATTTTGGAGCACTTCCAAATTAAATCGGATCGCATTGTTTATATTGGCACCCTCGGTAAAGCTGCCGGCGTTAGTGGCGCCTTTGTCTGTACTCATAAAACGCTGTTGGAATGCTTGATTCAAAAAGGGCGCCCGTACATTTACAGCACCGCCACTCCCCCTGCAATTGCGCATACGGTGCTAGCGAGCTTGCGTTTGATAGAAGGTGAGGAAGGCCAGGCGCGACGGACCCACTTAAATCAGCTGATTGCCATTTGGCATCACGAATTGCAACTTGAGCACTGGCAAATGAGTTCGTCGATGACTCCGATTCAGCCACTGGTATTGGGCAGTAATGCGGCGGCACTATCAGCATCAAAACAATTAGACGAGGCAGGTTACTGGATTCCGGCGATACGTCCACCGACCGTTCCAGAAGGCAGTGCGCGCCTGCGAATTACCTTCTCAGCCAATCACAGCACCCAAGCAGTGCGCGAACTCATTGCCGAATTACAAAAAATAGAAGCGCTCGTTTACACCGCTAGCGAAACGAAAGCAGTATGAGTCAATTACGTAAGCGTGGATTTTTTATTACCGGCACCGATACCGAAGTCGGTAAGACGCTGATTGCTTCTGCGCTGATTCTCAAAATTAAAGCGCTTGCACCCAATCAAAGGGTCATGGGCTTTAAACCCGTGGTTGCTGGAACAAGCCAATCCGCTACTGGCATTACCGTGAACGAAGATCTAGAGTCACTCAAATTAGCATCCGGCTATTCGGGCAATGCGAGTGATCTATGCCCATACCTATTACCAACCCCGGCAGCTCCTCACTTAGTGGCGAAATCGATGGGCGTCACGCTTGAGCTATCCACCATGCTCTCAGCGTATCAAGCAATCAGCGCAAAGGCCGAATGGACTGTGGTCGAAGGTGCGGGCGGCTTTTTTGTACCCATCAATGAAGAGCAGGATTTAGGGGATTTGGCAGAGGCCCTAAATATACCGGTGATCTTAGTAGTAGGGCTACGCCTGGGCTGCATTAATCATGCCCTCTTAAGCGTTGTAGCAATTGCCCAGCGTGGTCTCACGCTTGCCGGATGGGTAGCCAATACACTGGATGCGGACATGCCCTACTTGCATGAGAATATCGACACACTACGGGCACGCATTGAAGCGCCGCTCTTAGGTATTGTGAATGCACTTCCTGCGGAGTGTCGACAACAAGGTAATCATGCTTACCCCTTAGCGGCAATGCAGTTTGCCGCTAATGCGCTTGACTCAGACCGTGTTGCGCGCTTGATCGCGTAATACGCGCCGCAGTATCTTTCCGACGTTGTTTTTGGGAAGGCTTTCGGTAAACTCGATTGCACTCGGACGCTTGTAAGGGCTGAGCTGAGTTGCGCATACCGCCATAATCTGCTCGGCAGTCAAATCAGGGTCGTCTGATACAACGAACAACTTCACTAACTCACCCGCTGCCGACTCAATACCAACGACAGCACATTCCAATACGCCGGGTATGGATGCAACTACATCCTCTACTTCGTTTGGATATACCTTATATCCAGCAACCGTAATCATGTCTTTTTTGCGATCGACGATGCGGAAAAAACCGGCCGAGTCCATGACTCCAATATCACCAGACTTAAAGAATCCATCTGCGGTGATGGCATTCGCGGTTTCTTCTGGCTGATTCCAATACCCCTGCATCACTTGCGGACCGCGGATGTAGATTTCCCCCACCTCTCCTGCTGGTAACGGCATTCCTGACTCATCTCGAATCGATAACTCCGTATCGGGAAGTGGATAACCAATACCACCAGTAAATGATTTGATCACAGGAGTATTGCAACAGGCTACCGGGGCAGTTTCAGATAAGCCGTAGCCCTCCGCAATCGCAACCCCGGTTAGCGCCTTCCAGCGGTCTGCTACCGATTTTTGCACCGCCATACCGCCACCAATCGTCAGAACCCATTGCGAGAAATCCAGCTTAGCAAAGTCGGCATTATTCAATAGGGCTTGAAACAAGGTATTTACACCGGGGAAAAAATTAATCTCCGGGAACTCCTTCAAAATGCCGACTAGATTTGGAACATCACGGGCATTCGGAACCAAGATAATTTTCGCGCCCAAGCGCATACCCAAAAGACCGCAGCCGGTAAATGCAAAGATGTGATACAGCGGTAGCGCGCATAAAAAGTTCCATTGCGCAATGCGCTTTACCTGCTCTATTGGCTTTAACCATGCCTCTACTTGCAACAAATTGGCAATCAAATTGCGGTGCGTCAAAATCGCGCCCTTACTGACACCCGTAGTGCCACCGGTGTATTGCAATAGCGCAATTGAATTCCCATTTAATTCTGGCCGTAGGTACTGTGCCCGCTGACCAATTTCAAGTGTTGGCTTGAGTTGCAAGCTATTAAGGTTTGCTGGCAAGGTATAGGGTTCGACCTTGCGCTTAAATGTACGAATAAAGCGATCCAGCCAAGGGCCGCGCCAGCCCAAAAACTCACCGATGCTGCTTACAAACGCATGCTTGATTGGCAATCCTGGATTAAGGCGGAGTGCTTGCTCTAGGGTGTTGCCAAAATGCTCCAAAAACACAATCGCTTCGGCACCGCTATCACGCAACTGAAACTCCAATTCATGCGCGGTGTACTGGGGATTAATACTCACTACTACGTACCCTGCTCGCATAATTCCGTATAGAACAACAGGATATTGCGGTAAGTTGGGCAACATAATCGCCACGCGTGCACCCCTGCTTAGTCCAAGGCTTTGCAAATAGGCAGCGAATTGCGTGGATGCATCATCTAATTCGCGGTAGCTAAGGCCTTTACCCATGCACCAAAATGCCGTTCGCTCGGCGTAGCGTGTGAATGCCTCCTCCAATACCTCAGTTAGTGATTGGTAAGCGCTGTAATCCAGGGTTGCAGCTACGCCTGCTGGATATTGAGCAAGCCAAGGGTGGGATGGGGAGGTGTTAGACATAAATTCCACAGTGTTGATTCCGTACTGTAGCAATAATCATTTTTTTTGGAATTTTTTATGTATTGCACTGCAATATGCAGGTGATTTGCCTTTCAGATAAGATCTTCATATGCGATTACTTCCCGAAATCGTCGATTCGGCAGCGACCATTCAGGCCATTCGACGCGACATCCACGCGCACCCCGAGTTGCGCTTTGAGGAAATCCGTACGGCTGAACTGGTAGCGGAGGCATTGACTAGCTGGGGTATTCCGATTGTGCGCGGCTTAGGCAAGACCGGTGTAGTCGGCCGAATTGACGGTGACGCTGGCCCAGGAAAAATGATTGGTTTGCGCGCCGACATGGACGCCCTGCCGCTGCAAGAGAAAAATGCGTTTGCGCATGCATCCCAATATGCCGGGAAAATGCATGCCTGCGGTCACGATGGGCACACCGCTATCTTGCTTGGCGCAGCTCACTACTTTTCAAGTCACCGCAACTTTGCTGGCTCGATCATTTTTATTTTTCAGCCGGCAGAAGAAGGGGGCGGCGGCGCTCGCGAAATGATTAAAGATGGTTTGTTTAAGCAGTTTCCATGCGATGCTGTTTTCGGCTTACATAATTGGCCTGGATTAGCGGAAGGTCACTTTGGCGTTACCCCAGGGCCGATGATGGCATCGAGCAATGAGTTCACGATCACCATTCGCGGCAAAGGCGGTCATGCTGCCTTACCGCACAACAGCGCGGACCCTGTTCTTGCTGGAGCGCACGTGGTAACCGCACTGCAAAGCATCATTACCCGCAATAAGCGTCCAGTCGACGCCGCCGTTCTTTCGGTGACGCAGTTCCATGCTGGCGAGACCAGTAATGTGATTCCCGATAGCGCCATGATTGGGGGCACAGTTCGCACCTTCACGAACGAGGTGCTCGACCTGATTGAGCAACGCTTAAATGAAGTTGCTGAGCATGTTGCGAAGGGTTTTGATTGCCAAGCCGATGTTGTCTTCACGCGCAATTACCCACCCACCATTAACCACGAACAAGAAACCCAATTTGCGATCGGCGTCATGCAGGATCTAGTCGGCACAGATAAAGTGAACACCCGCATTGATCCCACCATGGGCGCAGAAGACTTTGCCTTCATGTTGCAAGAAAAACCGGGGTGTTATGTGTTTTTAGGCAATGGCGATGGCGATCACCGCAGCACCGGTCACGGCATGGGCCCCTGCCACCTGCACAATCCTTCGTACGACTTTAATGACGCGCTAATCCCGGTCGGGGTGAATTACTGGGTCGCATTAGCGCAAAAATTCCTGGCCAAATCCTAAGCCGCCAGGCAATTCCCTTACGAATTTTTAAATTGCGGTGGTCGCTTTTCAATAAAGGCAGCCATTCCTTCTTTTTGATCGTCGGTTCCAAAACAACTATGAAAGAGGCGACGCTCAAAGCGAATGCCTTCCGATAAAGGCATCTCATACGCTGCGTTGATGCTTTCTTTGACCATCATGGTGGTGAGTAGCGGCATATCGGCAATGATTTTTGCAATCGCGCCCACTTGAGTGAGTAATTCTGCGGCGGGGAAAATGCGGCTCACTAAGCCAGCGCGCTCGGCCTCTTGGGCGTCCATCATGCGCCCAGTCAGGCACAGATCCATTGCTTTGGATTTAGAGACTGCTCTCGGTAAGCGCTGCGTGCCACCAGCGCCTGGCAAGATGCCTAATTTGACTTCGGGCTGACCAAACTTGGCGCCATCGCCGGCAATGATCATGTCGCACATCATGGCAAGTTCACAACCACCGCCAAGCGCATAGCCATTGACCGCTGCAATCACTGGCTTACGAATTTTCCGAATGGTTTCCCAATTGCGGGTAATGAAGTCCTGCCGATATGCCTCATGAAACTCATACTGAGCCATCTTCGCAATATCTGCGCCAGCAGCGAATGCTTTCTCGCTCCCCGTAATAATGATGCAGCCAATCTGATCGTCTGCATCAAATGCCAAGAGGGCCGCGCCCAACTCATCCATCAAGGCATCGTTTAAGGCATTAAGGACCTGTGGGCGATTTAAGGTAACCGTTGCTACTTTGCCATCGACGGCGGTGAGAATGGTGTCGTAACTCATTTTTTTCCTTTAAGCGATTGCGATTTTGCAATGCATGATTGCCTGCATTTATTTCGGTAATAGTAACCACATCTGCCCGTCTTGCTTCATCCTACCAGCAAGCTCTCCCGCGGCATCACCTGTTCCCCAATAGTAATCGGCACGAACCCCGCCCACAATAGCCGTCCCCGTATCTTGCGCCATCACCAAGCGCCTTAAACTTTGCTTGCTCAGTGGGCGTGTGGTTGCAATAAAGACAGGCGCTCCGAGCGGCATTGCTTTGAGGTCAACCGCAATACTGCGCTCTGCCGTTAATGGCACCCCCAGCGCGCCGATCGGACCTAGATCAGGACTGACATTACTCGGTAATTCTTTAAAGAACACAAACCGTGGATTCGCATTGAGCATCTCTTCGACGCGGCGGGGATTGCGTTTTGCCCAGCTCTGAATACCCTGCATCGTTGCTTGGCTGCGGGTGATCTCCCGGTTATTTAAAAGCCACTGCGCAAAGGACTTGAATGGCTGCTCATTGGTGCCAGCAAAACCAAGGCGCAGCACCGTACCATCATCTAATTTCACTTTGCCCGAGCCCTGAATTTGCATGAAAGCGGCAGCAACTGGATCTTCAACCCACACAAGCTCTGAGCCCCGCAATAAATTGGCATCCATTAACTCCGCGCGTGTTGGTCCTGGATTGGGTTTATTGCGCTTCCATGCTGCGGGATAGCCATACAAGGGCACGGTGTATCGCGAGGTACGCACACGCGAGCCATTCATGATCGGCTCGTAATAGCCCGTCACTAAACCTGTTTCACTGCCAGTGGAATTGCTGCGAATGGCGTAGGCCTGAAACGCATCTTCAAAATAGCGTCGTACTGTCTGTGGGTTCGAGCCAGACACGGTCTTGGCACGATCACAAACACCGCTCCACGAACGGGTGCTATTGCGCTTCACCATGGCTTTGCAACTCTCAAGCCACGCAGACCACGCCGCACTCAAATCATCCTCTTGCCAGCCGGGTATTTGCTGCCATGCGACCGGACTAAAGCTGGCGATTGGGCTAGTAAAGCTGGCTGCAGGAGCGCTACTATCGATCGATGGCGCGCGTTGTCCTGGGGCTCGTGTGGGCGGGGTAGCGCACCCCACCAGCAAGACCAGCACCAAAGCCCACATCGCGATAAGATGACATCGGGGCAGCGATGGCTGTTCATTGCTTTTACAAAAAGGGTGCCAATTCATCATCATGATTGCCAATTTACTCGATCAATACCCCATGCTGCTTTTTGTACTCGAGGGCCTGCTGGCCTTGGGCTTACTTTTATTCATTGTTTTTTGGACCAGCAAGGGCAGAAAAGAGGACTAGACCCCAAATCCCTTAATGCAGGGTGCGCGGCATCACGAGGGCAAATTCAGCGATTGGTGCCTGAAAAAAGTGGGCGTCCTCCGTAACGCAGAAGTATTCCCCGCGCATAGTGCCGGCAGGCGTAGGCAAGGTGGCCCAACTGGTGTATTCAAACTGCTCGCCTGTGCGCAATAGGGGTTGCTGACCTACAATCCCGAGACCACGAACCTCCTGCACGGCATTGTCTCCATCCGTGATGTGCCAATGGCGTGCAATGAGCTGTACTGGAGTAGTGCCGATATTGCGAATCGTGACGGTGTAGGCAAAGGCAAATTGCCGGTTATCGGGGTCAGACTGCTCTGGCAAGTACTGGGTGCGTACGGAAATACGGATTTCGTGGGAATTCATGGAGGCATTCTGCTTCATCCTGAGGGCAACTGCAAGCTAGAATCTAGGTATGGACCGTCAAAAACCCTTTTCTTTCAAGCCAATATGAGCCAAAAGCCAGAACTCGGTCATTCGAAGCAATGCCTTATTGCCCCCTCCATTCTGTCCGCTGACTTTGCTCGCCTCGGCGAAGAAGTCACTGGCGTTTTGTCTGCCGGGGCAGACTGGGTGCACTTTGATGTGATGGACAACCATTACGTACCCAATCTCACCATTGGGCCTTTGGTTTGCGAAGCCATCCGCTCCTATGCTGTAAAAGATGGCAAGCCAGCCATGATTGATGTTCATTTGATGGTGGAGCCCGTTGACCGCATCATTCCGGACTTTGCGAAGGCAGGGGCTAATTTAATTAGCTTTCACCCCGAAGCCAGCGGTCATGTGCACCGCAGCCTCAACTTGATTCGCGATCAGGGCTGCTACGCCGGCCTCGTATTTAATCCGGCTACGCCACTGGATCACCTTGATCACACCTTGGATTTAATTGATTTGGTTTTGCTAATGTCGGTAAACCCAGGTTTTGGTGGGCAATCTTTTATTCCGAGCACCCTAGAGAAAATTGCGACGCTACGTGCGCGCCTCGATCGCCATGAGCGGGAGACTGGCAAACACATTCGCCTTGAAGTCGACGGTGGCATCAAGACGGACAATATCGCAGCGATTGCCAAGGCGGGTGCCGATACTTTTGTTGCGGGATCGGCTATTTTTGGTAAACCAAATTATGAGGATGTCATTGCGGCCATGCGAATGGAAGTGAGCAAAGCCTAATGCAACGCCCTGAATTTGATGCCCTAGCCGCTCAGGGTTTTAATCGCATACCCCTCGTACAAGAAACCCTAGCGGACTTAGAGACGCCGCTGTCTCTGTACCTCAAACTCACGAGCAGCAGCGGTCAAAAAAATACCTATTTACTGGAGTCCGTTGTTGGCGGCGAGCGTTTTGGGCGTTTTTCATTTATTGGCCTTCCAGCAAAAACCATTCTTCGCTCGATTGGCACGCCGCTCGCGCCCGTTACCGAAGTGGTCACAGACGGCAAGATTCTCGAGACCAACCATGACAACCCATTGGACTTTGTCGATGCCTACTTTAAGCGCTTTAAGGTAGCTGTTCCACCCGGCCTCCCCCGCTTCTGCGGTGGTCTCGCAGGCTATTTTGGCTATGACACAGTGCGCTACATCGAGTCCCGTCTTGCGCAGCATACGCTGCCAGACGAATTGCACGTACCCGATATTCAATTGATGCTCACCGAAGAGCTCGCCGTGATCGATAACGTAGCAGGTCGTATTTATTTAATCGTCTATGCGGATCCCAATATCAAAAATGATTTTGAGCGGGCCCAAGCCAGATTGGATGAACTGCGCCAGTACATCGGCCGATCGATCACCATGCCAGCAACACCGCCAAGCACTAAAACCGAATTGATTCGCCGATTTGATGCAGCCGATTTTGAAGCCGCTGTGCGCCGCACGAAAGATTACATCCTGGCAGGCGACTGCATGCAAGTGGTGATTGGTCAGCGCGTTAGTAAACCGTTTACTGAATCGCCCTTGGCGCTCTATCGCGCACTACGCTCATTGAACCCCTCACCCTATATGTATTTCTATGATTTCGGTGACCTGCAGGTGGTTGGGTCATCGCCCGAGATCTTAGTGCGGCAAGAGCTCCGTGAATCACAAAAGATTGTGACCATCCGCCCCCTCGCTGGAACGCGTCCGCGCGGCGCTACCCCCGAAGAGGATGCGCGCTTGGCTACCGAACTACTGGCCGATCCAAAAGAAATTGCCGAGCACGTGATGTTGATTGATTTAGCGCGCAATGATGTGGGTCGTATTGCCAAAACGGGGACTGTTAAAGTCACCGACTCGATGGTGATTGAAAAATACTCCCATGTGCAGCACATCGTTAGCTCGGTCGAGGGCGAGTTACTCGATAACATGAGCAATATGAATGTGCTCCGAGCCACCTTTCCCGCAGGTACTTTATCGGGGGCTCCTAAAATACGCGCCATGGAAATTATCGATGAAATGGAAATCACTAAGCGCGGTATCTATGGTGGCGCAGCCGGTTATCTGTCTTTTTCTGGCGACATGGATGTGGCTATTGTGATTCGTACTGGTGTGATTCGGGATGGCATGCTGCACTCGCAAGCGGGAGCTGGGGTTGTGGCTGACTCTGACCCGGCTGCCGAATGGCGCGAAACCGAAGCCAAGGCACGTGCGGTTCTGATGGCTGCGGATTTAGTGCAAGGAGGTCTTGATGCTCCTCATGATTGATAACTACGATTCGTTCACCTATAACCTGGTGCAGTATTTTGCTGAACTCGGTGAAGATGTTCGTGTGTTTCGCAATGATGAAATCACCCTGGCGCAGATCGAGGCACTCAAACCAGATCGCATTTGCATTTCGCCAGGGCCCTGCAGCCCAAGCGAGGCGGGCATTTCAGTTGACGTGATTAAACACTTTGCTGGCAAAATCCCTATTTTGGGAGTCTGCCTTGGCCACCAGGCTATTGGCGAAGCATTCGGGGGCGATATCATTCGCGCGCAAAAGGTGATGCACGGCAAAACCGATGCTATTACGCATACAGGGGTTGGGGTATTTGAAAAGCTGCCCAGTCCATTTACAGTAACGCGCTATCACTCGCTCGCGATTGATCGTAAAACCATTCCAACGTGTTTAGAGATTACGGCGCAATCCCCCGATGGTGAAATCATGGGCGTACGGCACCGTGATTTACCGATCGAGGGCGTTCAGTTCCATCCTGAATCCATTTTGTCTGAGCAAGGCCATGCCCTACTCAAGAACTTCCTGCAATTAAAGGTGCATTAAGCCATGCCGATGTCACCATCCGAAGCTCTGCAATCCTGTATTGACGGTCGTGAACTGAGTCACGATGATATGACCGTCATGATGCGTCACATCATGAGTGGCGATATTCCGCCTACCCTGGTTGCTGCTTTTTTAGTCGCGCTACGAACCAAAAAAGAAACCGTCGGTGAAATTGCAGCCGCAGCACAAGTCATGCGCGAGTTTGCCACCCCAGTGCATGTGCCTGACATCGCCCATTTAGTGGATGTGGTTGGTACTGGCGGTGATGGAGCACACACCTTTAATATTTCAACTGCGGCAATGTTTGTAGCCGCTGCTGCTGGCGCCAAAATTGCTAAGCATGGTAATCGCAGCGTGAGTAGCAAGTCTGGTAGCGCCGATGTCTTAGAGGCGTTGGGTGCCAATCTCGCACTCAGTCCAGAGCAGGTTGCACACTGCATCAGTAACGTTGGTGCTGGTTTCATGTTTGCCCCCAACCACCACCCTGCAATGAAGAATGTGGTTCCCATTCGCAGAGAGCTCGGCGTTCGCACCATTTTTAATATTTTGGGGCCGCTCACCAACCCAGCCAATGCCAAACACATTTTGATGGGTGTGTTTAATGCAGAACTGGTCGGCATTCAGACGCGTGTCTTGCAATCCCTTGGTATGACGCATGCCATGGTGGTGTTTGGCCGCGATGGTCTTGATGAAATCTCCCTCGAAGGCCCAACACTCATCGGCGAACTCAAAAATGGGTTGGTGAGTGAATATGAGATTCATCCCCGTGACTTTGGTTTAAGTACCGCACCCACCAGCGGTTTTCAGGTAGCGAATAGCGAAGAGTCCAAGCAGATTGTCTTGCGTGTCTTAGGTGGTGAGGCAAGTCCTGCTAGTGACATTGTTTGCCTTAATGCCGGAGCCACACTCTATGTTGCCGATCTGGCGCCCGATATTGCTACCGGAATTACCATGGCCAAAGCGGCGATTGCAAGCGGCGCAGCACAAAGTACCTTAGACCAATTCATAGCGGTGACGCAAGTGACATCATGAGTGATATCTTAGAGCGCATTGTTGCGACTAAGCGCATTGAAGTCGCGCACGGCTTAAACACCATGCCAATGAAGGCATTGCGCGATCAAGTCGAAGCGCAGCGCCAAGATCCTTTCTACAAACCACGTGGATTCATCGCTGCGATTGAACGTAAGATCGCGAGCGGCAATCCAGGCATCATCGCTGAAATAAAAAAAGCTAGTCCGAGCAAGGGCATCTTGCGTGTTGATTTTGATCCTGCATGGATTGCACAAAGTTATGAACGTCATGGCGCCGCTTGCCTCTCCGTATTAACCGATGTGCAGTACTTTCAGGGCTCCAGTGACTATTTAAAAGCAGCACGCGCAGCTTGTACCCTCCCGGTGCTACGCAAAGATTTTATGATCGACCCCTACCAGGTGTTTGAAGCGCGTGCGATGGGTGCAGATGCCATACTACTCATTGCAGCGGCACTGGATTTAGATCACATGCGTGAGCTTGAGCAATGCGCGCATGATCTTGGTATGGACGTCTTGGTTGAAGTACACAATGGAGAGGAGCTGACGGCTGCACTGCAGCTCAAGACCCCATTGCTTGGTATCAATAACCGTAACCTGAAAACGTTTGATGTCACCTTGGACACCACCATCGGCCTACTCAGTAGCATTGGCGATGACAAGATTGTCGTGACTGAATCCGGCATTCTGGAGCGAGCGGATGTTCTGCGCATGCGGCAGCATCAGGTCAATGCATTTCTGGTGGGCGAAATATTTATGCGAGCACCGAATCCGGGCGCCGCACTTGCTGAGCTTTTTGCCTAGTCATCCAATTTAAGCCTACCGCGCTTAGTTAAATCAATGCCGTATTTTATTAATGCAATCAATGCAATTGAGCCCAATACATCGCCAATAAACATGACCAAAAAGTGATTAAGGCTGCCCGATTCTAAACCGCGTAGCTCAAACCATAACTGATGTAGTCCTGAACTCATCAAGGCATACACTGCAATACATAGCATAATTTTTTGTATGCTCAGATTACTGAGATCATTGCTAATGTGAATATTTGAGAGAACAATCCGCATTGCTAAAAGTGGGGCAAAGCCGGATATCAAGCCTATGCCCATGCAGGTCACTAAATCGGATGGAAAAGCCCCAAAATACGAAATGGCAAATGAGGCGAAGGCAATGCCAATAGCGCCAGACAAACCAAATATCAAAACGAGAAATAAACGTAGACCTGCTGGTAAGTAAACCCAGCTCACGCCGAGGTCGTATTTAAGGGCTTCTGTAAGCCAATCATTCAGAAAAAATAGGATGGCGTACAGCGCTGCACTAACGAATGCGCCCACTGTAAATAAACTAAGCTTCCTAGCTGAGGTCATATCCAAGCTTTTGTACCGGATTTTTGTTACACATTCTCAATTTACCAAACTGGGGTTTATACTAGCTCTAGAGAGTACACAATTAAACTTCCAAATATAGGAAACAATCCTCGAGACCTTCTGCCTTTTCACACAAAATGCCCATCACCTTAAAATCCAATAATCCGGCCTATATTCGCTTTCTCAATCTGATTGATGTGCTTGATCGCATCAATCCCGGCAAAAAATTGGATTCCACAGAAGAGAGCTTACTCAATAAAATTGTTTTAAGTGCGCACCAGAATCAAATCATCTTGGTCGGCGACCTCATTTCACTCACTGATTTGGGCTCGCAAGCCACTTTACATGGCCGCCTAAAGAACCTTCGCGCGATGGGCTACATCGAGATGGCAGTGGATGAAGATGGTCGTAAAAAACACGTTGTACCGACCAAGTTAGCCATGAAACGCTATGATGAGCTATCGAAATGCCTTGAAAAGGCTGTTCGCGCAGGCTAAATTGGCTTAGTTAGACGTTAAATAAGAAATTCAGTACGTCGCCGTCTTTGACGATGTACTCTTTTCCTTCAGCGCGCATTTTGCCCGCCTCTTTCGCGCCCGATTCCCCTTTGTATTGAATAAAGTCATCAAATGCAATGGTTTGTGCTCGAATAAAGCCGCGCTCAAAATCCGTATGGATCACGCCCGCCGCATTGGGTGCGGTGTCTCCAATGCGGATCGTCCAGGCACGCACCTCTTTTACGCCTGCCGTGAAATAGGTCTGCAGACCCAGTAGGGAGTAGCCAGCGCGAATCACCCGATCTAGGCCGGGTTCCTGCATGCCCATATCGGCCAAAAATTCGGTTTTGTCTAGATCGTCTAAATCGGCAATCTCAGCTTCGATGGCAGCGCAAACTGCCACAACTGGGGCACCCTCTTTTGCAGCATGCGCAATCACAGCATCTAAATGGGGGTTGTTCTCAAAACCATCGTCTTTCACGTTAGCCACATACATGGCCGGCTTAGCAGTAATCAAGCAAAGGGGCTTGAGCAGCAGCTTTTCATCGTCACTTAGGTTCATGCTCCTCACAGGCTGGGCCTCATTCAAATGAGCCTGGACCTTACTGAGAACGGCAACCAAGGCAGCCGCTTCTTTGTCGTTCCCTGATTTAGCTGCTTTACTCGAGCGATTCAGGGTTTTTTCAACTGTGGCCAAATCAGATAGCGCTAATTCCGTATCAATCACGCCAATGTCGGAGATAGGGTCAATCTTGCCAGCAACGTGAATTACATTGGGATCATCAAAGCAGCGCACCACATGGGTAATGGCGTCGGTTTCCCGAATATTGGCCAAAAACTGATTGCCAAGGCCCTCTCCCTTGGATGCGCCAGCAACCAAGCCCGCAATATCAACGAATTCGACAGCCGCGGGCACGATGCGCTCTGGAGTCACGATGGCAGCCAAAGCAGCTAAACGGGGGTCAGGAACCTCAACTACGCCTACATTGGGCTCGATCGTGCAGAACGGATAGTTTTCTGCCGCGATTCCAGCTTTGGTAAGCGCATTAAAGAGGGTGGATTTGCCGACGTTAGGCAGGCCGACGATGCCGCATTTTAAAGACATGCCTCCATTGTAATTCGGCTTGTTTCGATATCATCGGGTTATGGCATTCAATTTACCCAAATCCACTGCTTCAGCTAAGGCACCTATACCAGCCGATGGTAGAACACGTCAGTGCGATATTGCCATTATTGGCGGCGGTATTGTCGGCAAAGCCTGCGCTCTGGGTCTGGCGCAACAAGGTTTTGATGTAATCCAAATCGCGCCGGATATAGAACAGCAAACCCCGAAACCCAGCGGGGATCACTGGGCTGAGCGGATTTATGCCATCTCTCCTGGTACACGTACGCTATTGCAATCGCTCCAAGTGTGGGATGCGATTGATCATGCCCGCCTCCAAGTGGTTCGGGATATGCGCATTTATGGCGACCGCGGCCAAGCCAGCGATGGACTGCATTTGTCTGCATTTGAGGCGGGCATCCCCCAGCTGGCCTGGATCGGAGAATCTGATTTACTGGAGCACACCCTCGAGCAAGCCTGCCGCTTTCAGTCGAAATTGGAACGCGTTGTTGGATCGCTCGACAATCTGTTTGTAGAGCCCGATGGCGCCTTACTCAAAGTACATACTGCACAAGCCCCTATCGAGATTAGGGCAAGCTTAGTGATTGCGGCCGACGGCGCAAATTCATCCCTACGCTCCATGCTCGAAATCCAAACCGATGAAAAGTCCTATGAGCAACGCGCCGTCGTCGCCAATTTTTTATGTACCAACGCTCATTTAGAAACCGCATTTCAATGGTTTCTACCAGGCGGTGACATTCTGGCGATGCTGCCCCTCCCAGGCAAGCAGGTGTCGATGGTATGGTCCACCTCCCCTGAAAATGCGGTTCGGCTGCTTACCCTCGATGCCAGCCAATGGCAGTCAGCGTTTGCAATGCTGCAGGATGGTGCGATTGTGCATACTCTAGGAACACTCACCCCACACTCCAAACCAGGCTCGTTCCCTTTACGCAAAATCCGTGCGCAGCGTGTAATCGGTCCTGAGCTATTACCTAAAGTAATTCTGCTTGGTGATGCGGCCCACGTAATGCACCCCTTAGCTGGGCAAGGATTAAATTTAGGCTTACGCGATGTGGCTACTTTACTGCGCATCATGCACGAGCGAGAATCGTTTCGACCGATTGCGGACTTGGTCTTACTGCGCCGCTATGAGCGTGAACGCCAGGGCGATACCAGTGCCATACTCTGGATAACCGATCGGCTCAAGCAACTATTTACCGGCGCCAATCCACTACAGAAAAATATTCGCAATTGGGGTATGGGCTTGGTTAATCGCAGTCACTTGATTAAACGGTATTTGATAAAAGAAGCATTAGGAGAAGTGAAATGAAAAACGCCCTACGAAAAAGCAGTACAGCCCTGGTGTTCTGTATCGGTACGCTCGGCTTGTTAGCTACTACCTCTATAGCGCAAGCTCAAAATACTCAACAGATTAGAGCCGAATTACAAAAGCGACTGGGCAGCACCGCCAATATTAAAGGGGTGTCGGCCTCACCTGTACCAGGCTTATTTGAAGTACAACTCAATGGTGAAATTTTCTACACCGATGCCAACGCAAAATACCTGATTCAGGGTGAAGTCATTGAATTAGCCTCTGGTCAAAACCTGACCGAAAAGCGTCAGGCTGATCTCAATCGAATTCGCTGGTCTGATTTGCCCCTGGGCAATGCTGTCAAAATGGTGCGTGGCAATGGCAGCCGTCAACTCGCCGTTTTTGCTGACCCCAATTGCGGTTACTGCAAGCGCCTGGAAAAAACGTTTCAGCAACTCGATAACGTGACGGTATACACCTTTTTATTACCGATTCTATCGGCAGATTCGATGCAAAAGTCCAAGCAAATTTGGTGCTCTGCGGATGCCACAAAAGCATGGATCGACTGGACCATTAATAACACCGCGCCTAGTGGCAAAGGCGAGTGCACTACACCGATTGATAAGAACCTGGCCTTAGCTAAGTCCTATGGCATCACGGGCACACCCACCATCTTCTTTACGGATGGCTCACGTTTCCCAGGCGCAGTGCAATTGAGTGACATTGAAAAGAAGTTTGCTTCACTAAAATAACGATGATGAATATGCACAATCCAGCACACCCTGGTGAAGTATTGAGGCAGTGGCTTCCCGAAGGTATGCGCATTGAAGATGCGGCCGAGCAACTGCACATTTCACGCACTACGCTGTCCAAAGTCCTTAATGCCAAATCTGGACTCACTGCACCAATGGCATTACGTCTTGCCTCTTGGCTTGGCACTTCGCCAGATCTATGGCTTGGTATGCAACTTCAATGGGATCTACGCCAAGCAAGAAAACTGCGCCTTCCAAAGATAAAACCATTAAAGCGTTTAGAAGTATCCACTTCCTAAAATAAAAATGTCTCTCCCAGCAATTCAATATACCGTCCATGCCGCTGACTTAGATGGTCATCGCTATGAGGTTACCCTGCGCATCGCCAATCCAAATCCCGCAGGACAAGTGCTGCGCATGCCAGCTTGGATTCCAGGCAGTTATTTAATTCGGGACTTTAGTAAGCACATTGAAACCATCGCTGCTTTTTCCGTCACCGATACAGCCGAGACTGAACTGCAGCTTGAGCGCATTGACAACGACACCTGGAAATTACCTCAAGTCGATTTAGGCTCTGTAGTTGAAGTTCGTACTACGGTGTATGCCTTTGATACTTCGGTTCGCACAGCATACCTGGATTCAGAGCGCGGCTTTTTTAACCCCAGCAGTTTGTGCTTGGCTGTGGAAGGTCAAACCCACCTACCTACTGCGCTCGCGATTGCGCCCATCGGCACGTGGTCAGTGCAAACCACCCTAAGTCGCGTAAAGACGGATGCTGCGGGATTTGGTTTTTACCTCGCGCCCAACTATGACGCCCTACTCGATCATCCGGTGGCGCTGGGGCATTTTCAGACGATTAATTGGAAATCCCGCGGCACCCCCCATAGCATGGTGATTCAGGGCTGCCTACAGGAAGTCGATCGTCAGCGTTTAGCCACCGACTTGTCAGCTATTTGTGAATCGATCGTTGATTTATTTGAACCGAAGGCAAAGCAGGCGCCATTTCAGCGGTATTTATTTTTAGTCAATGCAGTTTTATCCGGCTACGGCGGTTTAGAGCACGCAGACAGCACAGCCTTGCTATGCAATCGGGATCACTTACCGCAACACGGCCTCCCACTCCATGAAGACGGCTACCGTGAATTTTTAGGTCTTTGTAGCCACGAATACATTCATGCCTGGTTAGTGAAGCGCATTCAGCCCAAAGCATTTCAACCCTACGATTTACAAGTCCGTAATCACACACGCCTGCTTTGGCTCTTTGAGGGCTTTACCAGCTACTACGATGACTTACAGTTACTGCGCAGTAAGCGCATTGCCTTGCAGTCCTACCTCGATTTAGTCGCCAAGAATTGGAATATGGTTTTACGTGGACCTGGTCGTCATAAGCAAAGCGTCGCGGATAGCTCCTTTGATGCTTGGACCAAGTATTACCAGGCCGATGAACATACTCCCAATGCCGTAGTGAGTTATTACGCCAAAGGCGCTTTAATTGCGCTTGGCCTCGATCTACTCATTCGGGTGCAAACCCGCCAACGCAAATCCTTAGATACCGTCATGCAGTTGCTTTGGGCGGCCCATGGCAATACGCGAGAGGGGCTTCTAGAGAATGGTTTTGATCGGATAGTGCTGGCTGCAATTGGTCCTGACTTTAAAAAGCCGTGGCTGCAATTTAAGGCGCGCTATATCGAGGGCACGCATGACCTACCGCTGGCAGAGTGGCTTACAGCTCAGGGTATTGTGGTTAACGACAAGAAAATGAGTCAGCTCGAGCATATGAAATTGCAATGGGCCATGCGCTACAGCGATCAGAATGGCTGGGTCAAGGTAACGCATGTGCTGGATGGCGGCATCGCGCAGCGCGCCGGTTTAGCTCCAGGTGATTTGATCTCTAGCATCAATGGTCAACGTATTACTCCCAGCCGAATCGATGCGGTGTTTGCCCAATTGCAACTGGGAATGACTGCACGCATGCGCTTTTATCGCCAAGACTGCGAGCATGAAAGCCAATTTGTATTGGAGCCCTCCAGTCCCGTTATCCAGTACCAAATGACTGCGGCTTAAATCAGCTCTTTTGAGTAAGGTGCATTAATGCTAAATGTAGAAGCGCTGATACCAGACGACTGGAAATTACTGCTTGGGGATTACCTCGCTTCACCGGATTGGCAGCAACTACAAACTAATCTACACAAGGCAATTGCGGATGATGCGAATGCCATTTGCCCTGCGCCCCCACTGTTCTTTCGGGCTTTAGCCCTTACTCCAGTAGAAGCGGTATCGGTGGTGATACTTGGGCAAGACCCCTACCACTCGCCGGGCCTCGCGCAAGGCTTGGCATTTTCAATACCCGAATCGATTGTGCCGGGCTCACGCAGCTTTCCGAGTTCCCTCCGCAACATCAGCAAAGCGTTAGAACTCGAAAGTTTTGGTTCCTTGGCACACGGCGACCTACGTGATTGGGCTAAGCAAGGCGTCTTACTTTTGAATACCGCGCTGAGCGTCAAACAAGGGGAAGCTGGTAGCCACTTTCACCTGGGTTGGCAGCACTGCATCAACGCACTCATTCAGCAGTTATCGATCGCCAAACCCAATTTAGTTTGGCTGCTTTGGGGGGCGCACGCGCAATCCAAAATACCCTTGATTGAGCATGGAGTGCTTGATTCAGAGAGGCCCACCCATCTGATATTGCAAGCCTCGCATCCTTCAGGCTTGGGGGTGTATAAAACAGCGCAGCCCTTTTTAATTCAGCAGCACGTGGGCGAGCAGCCCAATGCGAGCTGTGGCCATTTCACTAAAACCAACGATTGGTTGATTACCCACGGCAAGAAGCCCATTCGCTGGATCGGCCCCCAGCAGCAGCCGAGGCAAAGCGGCTTATTTACGGATAAGCGTTAATAGCAAGCCGGCGAGCCAGGCTGAGCAGATTGCGCTTAGCCATTCCGCAATCTGACCCGATTGAAATAGTCCCAAAGCCTGCCCACCAAACGATCCGGCAGCAGCGCCTAGAAAACCGACCAAGAAAAGGGCACAGAGCCCCAATAGTCCGTTTTTTTGGCGTGAGCGCCCAGGGTAAAAGTAATAAGCCGACCATCCAACAGCCGACCCAATTAGTAGAAAAGCCAAAAACCCCATGCGCATCCCCATTAAAACGCCATCAAACCTATAATTAGGGCCTATGAAGCTGTTGACCCTCGGCATCAATCATCACACAGCGCCAGTGGACGTTCGGGAAAAAGTCGCCTTTGACCCTGAATACCTGCAAGAGGCACTCCATGACTTGCGCCAGCACCTCAGCGGCGTCAGTCAGTCCGGCCTGCCTGAAGCTACCATCTTGTCGACGTGCAATCGAACCGAACTGTATTGCGCAGCCAACGATGCCGACTCCGCCACCCTCTTGCACAGCGCTACCTTTGATTGGCTCGCAAAAAGCCAGCAACTGGCTCCCAGTAGTTTAGAGCCCCACATTTATTCCTTGCCCCAGTCCGATGCCGTACGCCATGCGTTTCGGGTTGCGTGCGGCCTTGATTCCATGGTCCTTGGTGAAACCCAAATCCTCGGGCAAATGAAGGATGCGGTTCGTACCGCCAATCAAGCAGGGGCACTCGGTACCTACTTAAACCAACTCTTCCAAAAAACCTTTGCGGTTGCCAAAGAGGTGCGGGGCTCAACCGAGATTGGTGCACACTCGATTTCGATGGCGGCAGCGGCAGTAAGGCTCTCCGAGCGCATCTTTGAACAAATTGCCGAGCAGCGCGTTCTTTTTATTGGCGCGGGCGACATGATCTCTTTGTGCGCAACCCACTTTGTAGCGCGCCGCCCTAAGCAAGTCGCGATTGCCAACCGCACGATCGAGCGTGGTCAAGAATTAGCCGATGCGATTGCATCGCAAAATGTTGAAGCAGAATCATTCAAGTTATCTGACTTGCCAAGTCGCCTACATGAGTTCGACATCATTGTGTCGTGCACCGCGAGCTCTTTGCCCATCATTGGTCTTGGCATGGTCGAGAGCGCTCTTAAGCAACGGCGCCGTAAGCCCATGGTGATGATTGACTTAGCAGTACCACGCGACTGTGAGCCGGAAATCGCTCGCTTAAATGACATTTACCTCTACACCGTCGATGATCTGGGTGTGATGATTCAGACGGGAAGCTCGATGCGCCATGCCGCTGTCAGCCAAGCAGAAGCCATTATTGAAGATCGGGTTGGTAATTTTATGCATTGGCTCAATGGCCGCAACACCGTTCCTTTGATTCAGGACCTTCAGCAGCATGGCGAGCGCCTACGTCAAATTGAACTGGAGCGTGCCATGAAACGCTTGATGCGCGGCGATGACCCTCAAGAAGTCCTCAATGCCATGGCACAAGGCTTAACCAATAAGTTTTTACACGGCTCACTCCATACCTTGCAGCACTCCAATGGCGCTGAACGCGATTCCTTGATTAAACTACTACCTAAATTATTTTCCACCCACTCGAGCGCCTACTCGCACACCTATCATCATGCCGAGCAAGACTCTAGTAAGCACACCAACGACACATCCGACAAGAACGATCTGTAGATGAAACCCAGCATGCGTGCCAAGCTGGAGCATCTGGATACTCGCTTGGCTGAATTAAATTCCCTGTTAACGCTTGAAGAGTCCACCAAGGACATGGATGTCTATCGCAAGCTAACGCGCGAGCACTCGGACATTGCCACGGTTGTCGAGCAATTTGGCTTGTATCGCCAGGCAGAAGCCGACTTAGCCGCGGCTGAAGGCATGCGCGCAGACCCGGAGATGAAGGTCTTTGCCGACGAAGAGCAAAAAGTAGCGGCGGCGAAGATGAATGAGCTCGAGGCTAGCCTACAAAAGGCCTTGCTGCCCAAAGATGAAAACGACGACCGTAATGTCTTTCTGGAAATTCGGGCGGGCACTGGCGGCGATGAGAGTGCCCTTTTTGCGGCTGATTTATTACGAATGTATACCCGCTTTGCAGAGCGCCAAGGCTGGAAAGTCGAGGTCGTGAATTCCGCTGAGTCGGATCTCGGTGGTTACAAAGAAGTGGTGTTGCGCCTTGTTGGCCAATCGGTGTACTCGCGCCTCAAGTTTGAATCAGGCGGACATCGGGTGCAGCGCGTTCCTCAAACCGAAACCCAAGGGCGCATTCATACTTCGGCGTGTACAGTGGCAGTAATGCCAGAGGCCGATGAAATCGAGGCAGTCAAAATTAATCCGGCTGAGTTACGCATCGATACCTTCAGGGCCTCGGGCGCCGGCGGCCAGCACATCAATAAAACCGATTCTGCGGTGCGCATAACGCATCTGCCTACCGGAATCGTGGTGGAGTGCCAAGACGATCGCAGCCAACACCGCAATAAAGAACAGGCCATGAAAGTCCTGGTCTCCCGCATCATGGATGGACGTCAACGCGAACAGCATCAACAGGAAGCGCAAACCCGCAAATCCCTGATCGGCTCAGGTGATCGTAGCGACCGCATCCGGACCTACAACTTTCCCCAAGGCCGCATTACCGATCACCGCATCAACCTTACCCTCTACAAGATTGATGCCATGATGGACGGCGATATTGATGATTTATGCAATGCCCTGGCTAGCGAACATCAAGCCGAGTTACTCGCAGCCCTTGGCGATAACTAAGCCGCTCCAATTCTTTTTGGCCTTCATCTAAACCGATGACAACCCTGCGTTCCCTCCTGAACGAAACTGACTTGCCTAAAAATGAAGCGCGCATGGTCTTGGCCCATTTGCTTGAAATCCACCTGCAATTACCCAAATCGGCTTTACTGACGCACGATGCAATAGAACTCAGCGATACCTTTTGCCGCGAGTGGCAATTACTAGAGCAACGCCGTCTGGATGGCGAGCCGATTGCCTACCTGATTGGCAAGCGTGGCTTTCATGCGATCGAGTTAATGGTAGGGCCGGGGGTACTGATCCCCCGCCCAGAAACCGAGCTCTTGGTCGATCTCGGCCTTGCTGAATTACAAGGTACCCTCAACAAGAAAAATGGTCTAAATGAGAGTGAGTATTCGCTTACTATGCTTGATTTGGGTACGGGCTCTGGTGCAATTGCCCTAGCGATTGCAGCCAGCCAGCCCAATGTAACCGTGGTGGCGACCGATGCGTCGCAGCCTGCGCTGGACATTGCGCAGCAGAATGCAGCGCACCTAAAGCTAAGTAATCGCGTTTCATTCTGCCTTGGCAGCTGGTATGCAGCACTCCAAACCCCCGGTAGCAGTCACCATAGTTTTGATCTCATTCTCAGCAACCCGCCTTACATTGCGGCAGATGATCAGCACCTCAGCAAGGGCGATCTGCGTTTTGAGCCGCAGAATGCGTTGACTGATTTTGGCTCGGGATTGACCTGCCTCTCAACCATCATCGATGGCGCCATAGCCCATTTGAAGCCAGGGGGTCTCTTGGCGGTGGAGCATGGCTTTGACCAATCAGCTGCTGTTCTAGCGCAGATGGCTCAGGCTGGCTTTCAGGACATTACGCCGCATCGGGATTTAGCCGGTCATTGGCGGGTGGCTTCCGGCCGCAAACCCATTTAGGGCAAATCGATAACCCTATTTTTGATTCGGTCTTAAAATTAGTTAATTAATTTTTGTACATACGGAGTAACGCAATGGATACCCAAGCTCAAATCAAAGAAATCGTCACCAGCCATCCCGTCGTGCTGTTCATGAAAGGCACTCCCCAGTTTCCACAGTGTGGCTTTTCAGGCAATGCGATTAACATCCTGCGGGCTTGTGGTGCCGACAATCTGCATACCGTCAATGTCTTTGATGATGAAGGCATTCGTCAGGGCATCAAGCAGTACGCCAACTGGCCAACTATCCCCCAGCTTTACATCCATGGTGAGTTTGTCGGTGGCTCGGACATCATGACCGAGATGTTTCAAAGCGGTGAACTGAAGCAGTTAATTCAGGGTTAATGCGTTATTCAAGCTTCTGCGCCAAGATAAACTGTTCTTTTAAGGTGCGTCGGTTTAAAATTAATACGAATTTACTGACCGTGCCTTGTATGAAAGGATAGAGCAAATGCCTAACTTAATTACCGTTGATCCGGCTATTTGCCACGGCAAGCCTTGTGTGCGTGGTTTGAGGTACCCCGTTGAAAATGTTTTAGAGTGGCTGGCCAGCGGAATGACTACTGAGCAGATTTTGGAAGACTATCCAGATCTAAATAAGGAAGATATTCTTGCCGTTCTTTCCTATGCCGCAAGACTAAGTCATGTAAAGCGATTTGAACGTTTAGTAGCATGAAGTTTTTAGTTGACGCCCAACTACCAAGGCGATTTATTGAATGGTTCGAGGCCCAAGGGCATGATGCAATTCATACTTCTGATCTCCCACTCAAAAATGCCACCCCCGATCAAGAAATAGTATCTAGAGCAGTTTCAGAGGATCGAATTGTTGTAACAAAAGATAGTGACTTTGTTCAATCCTTCTTATTGAATGGTGATCCTGCACTACTGCTAATTTCAACTGGCAATATTTCCAATTTCGATTTGGAGAATCTTGTACAAGCTAACCTAAGCTTAATTGCCATCGCATTTAAAGACCATCGCTTTGTTGAAATATCAAACGATGGTGTAATTACGCATGAATAGTGAGTGATCGCCCCTTGATTCTAGGGTACTAATATGCATTCCTTTTTCATCGTTATTTATGTCATTTGATCTCTCCACGCTTCTCTTTCTTGGTCTACTCATTGCAGCCTGTGCTGGGCTACTAATTTATGTCCTGACTTTGCGCAGCCGCTTTGCCAGTGTGGAGTCAGCCCTTGCTGAACACACTGCCTTAGTAATAAGCCTGCGCGCTGAGCGCGACACAGCCTTACAAAATGCCATCCGCCTCGAGGCCGCACTGGATTCGGAACGCAAGCAAGGTCTAGGTCGGATTGAGTCACTCAATGAAGCGAAAGAGGCCCTGACCATTCAGTTTAAGAATCTCGCCAACGATATCTTGGACGATAAAACACGGCGCTTTACCGAGCAAAATGCCTTAAGTCTTGATGCCCTACTGAAGCCTTTGCAAACCAAGTTAACAGAGTTTAAAGAGCAGGTATCCACTTCCTACGCCAATGAATCCCGCGAGCGCTTTGCCCTCAAAAGCGAGATTGAGCGTCTATCGGCTTTAAACGTCAAGATGTCCGATGAAACGCGCTCACTCACCCAAGCGTTAAAGGGTGACTCTAAAGTCCAGGGCAATTGGGGTGAACTTGTTCTGGAATCCATTCTTGAATCGTCCGGCCTGCGCAAAGGCGAAGAATACCTAGTACAAGACAGTCGTACCCAGGACGATGGCTCGCGCTTACAACCTGATATTGTTGTACGCCTCCCCGAAGGCCGCCATCTGGTAGTCGACAGCAAGGTATCGATTACTGCCTATGCACGCCATGCTGAATCAGTGGATGCCGATACAGCACAGATCGAACTTAATGCCCACATTCAGTCACTGCGCCAACATATTCAGGGGCTCTCCAGTAAAAACTATAGTTCAATCTATGGCTTTGGCTCGGTTGATTTTGTCTTGATGTTTATTCCGATTGAACCGGCCTTTTTATTGGCCCTCAAATCCGCCCCCAATCTCTATCAAGAGGCTCTGGCCAAGAATATTGTTTTGGTGTGCCCCAGTACCCTAATGGCGACCCTCCGTACTGTTGCCCACCTGTGGCGGCAAGACCATCAGAATAAAAACGCACTGGAAATTGCCCGTCAGTGTGGAGCGCTCTACGATAAGTTTGTTGGTTTTATTGATGACATGGAAAAGCTCGGTCAACGGATTGATCAGGCACAAACCAGTTACCACGATGCCTTTAGCAAACTCAAAACGGGCAAAGGTAATTTAATTCGGACAGCAGAGAAGGTGCGTGAGCTGGGCGTGAAACCCAGTAAAACATTACCCACGGGCTTATTGGATTCATCAGCGGATGACGACCAATAAACTCTGCTTTGTTCGGTTTGTGTGATGCCATAAAAAAATCCCACTGCATTTCTACAGTGGGATTTGATTTTTACAGTACTAAAGTAGCTGTACTAAATCAGGGTACTAAATTAAGCAGCTTTGCGGCTACGTGTTGCTGGTGTTGCTGCTTTTTTAACTTGAGCTACTTGGCCCTGAAATGATTCAAATGCTTGCTCAGCACTTTTCTCAGCGGTTGCTAAAGCTTCTTTGCTTACAGCGCGGAACTGCTCAAAGCCCTGCATTGCACTGCCATAACCGGTTTTGAGTGCAGATACAAATGCATCCGAACCAGCAGGTGCGTTTGCAGAAACAGTATTGATCCACTCTTGCATGTTTTTTTGGAATTGCTCAATGCTGGACTCAACCACATTGTTCAATTCTTTATTGCTATCACGCAATACTTTAATTACTTTCTTTTGGTACGCAGCAGCTTGCGTACCAGCGTCTTGCAACATGTCTGCGCTGATCAGATCGGTTACTTGCTTTGGATCTTTGGCGCTGAGTACTTGAGCAATGCTGTCTTGTACGTTCACTAACGCATCTTTGGATGCGGCATAGTTGAGTTCTGCTAATTTTTGTGCGTTCTCTAAAGCAGCTTCGCTGAGTGCAAATGTGCTTTCTAAGCCCTTGCTGCTGATTTGCGACAATTTAGCGTTGATTTGGTCTTGGTTCATGTGATGCTCCGTTTCAATAAGTAAGATTGCAAAATAGGATGTAAGGTGATGCCTAAATTTGGGGTGCCATATCTGTTTGATATTGCACCGCACCATGTAAATGTAACTGATGCAGTGCAACAAATCAAGTGTTTTTGTTGCAAAGCAACAAAATAATAGAAAAAGAGCTTAAATTGAATGAAATCAGTGCATTAGATCATAAAAAAGAGGTTAAATCCTACCGAAAAGTGGCCTCTGCAGCCTGCTTTGGTACTTTTTTAGAGTGGTATGACTTTCTGACCTTTGCCACCTTGGCGGTCACCTTTGGGCCCCTCTTCTTCCCCAGCAGCGATCCTGCGGCCAGTCTTTTGTTTAGCTTGGCCACATTTGGGGTTGGCATGGTGGTACGGCCTCTAGGTGCGGCCTACTTCGGGTCTCTAGGCGACCGGATTGGGCGCAGGCCCGTCTTCATGATCACAATTGCCCTGATGGGCTTTGCCACCCTGGCTGTGGGTTTTCTGCCGACCTACGCGCAAATTGGAATTGCAGCCCCGATCCTGCTGGTGATCCTGCGTTTATTGCAGGGCCTGTCTGCCGGCGGCGAGATTGGTGGCAGCGCGGTGTTTCTAACGGAACACGCTGGCGATTCCAATCGGGGATTTAAAACCAGCTTTCTGTCGACCATGGGACCACTGGGTATTTTGGCTTCCACCTTACAAATTGCTTTCCTGCAATTCTTCTTAACGCCCGAGCAATTTCAGGAGTGGGGCTGGCGCGTACCGTTTTGGGTGTCGATTGTGCTATTTGCGGTTGCCTTTAAAGTCCGCATGGCCTTAGAAGAAACGCCGATCTTTACGGATATGCGCAAAGAGAACAAGCGATCCGCTACGCCTCTGATGGATAACTTTCGGGATCGCGAAACCCGCAAGCGCATGTTCTTATTGTTCTTCTGCATCTCAGCCGGTGGCGCAGTTTTATTCTTTTGCATGCAGGTCTATACCGCGATCTTTCTTAAAACTGCGCTGGGCATTGCGCCAAAGACGGTAGACCTCCTCAGTATCACAGCAACACTGGCACTCTTGCCACTCACCATCTTGGCTGGGGCGATTTCGGATCGAATAGGTAGAAGGCCGGTTGTGATTAGCGGCTTAATCATTGGCGCGCTAGCGATATTGCCAGCCTTTCAATTTCTGCAATACCTGGCATCGGCAGCGCAACTAAATTTACTGCTGGCAGGCGTGACCCTCATTTGCCTTTCCATTCCACTAGCACTGGTGGTGGGTCCGCAGATAGCCTTATTAGCCGAACTCTTCCCTGCCCGCACCCGAAATAGCGCCGCAACCCTACCGCACAACTTGGCTGCTGGATGGATTGGAGGTATGTTGCCTTTTATTGTGACCTGGCTGAATCAAACAATGGGCAGTAACTTAGCAGGGCTGTGGTATCCAACGATTTTCTTGGCGACGGCTGCGATCGTAGCGGTACTTTATTTACCAGAGACCAGGCATGTGAATTTACGGCACTAGCTAATCGATGGTGCCCCATGTCCGACTCGAACAGACCACCTACTGATTACAAATCAGTTGCTCTACCAGATGAGCTAATGGGGCAATTTTTTACAACGCTTGAATTTTATCCTACTTCACAATCGTCAAGGCGGGTCTTGGCTTTTTGGGCGCATCGCTAGCACCCTCGCTGGCATTGCTTGGATCTGGGTTTTTGGCGCCATCAAAGGGGAACGACATGCCTTGGCCGTTTTCCCTGGCATAAATGGCCAGAACATGGGTCACCGGCACCATCACACGTTTAGGTACACCGCCAAAGCGCGCCTGAAAACTGACCCACTCATTGCCCAAATCAAGTTGATGGCAAGCCTCGGATGAGAGGTTGAGCACAATCTCATCGTTCTTTACAAATTCCATGGGCACTTCGACCCTGCCATCGACAAACACCGCAATAAAGGGCGTAAAGCCATTATCCGAGCACCACTCATGCAGTGCGCGGATTAGATACGGCTTCGTACTCGGAATTGAAATGCTGTCGGCAGCCATGGTAATGATTGCAGACCTTAACGCCCCGCAATTAGCGGCGCATCACCTTCTCAGAAGGGGTGAGTGCTTCAATGTAAGCAGGACGACTAAAGATACGCTCAGCGTACTTCAGGAGTGGCGCTGCATTACGCGATAGATCAATGCCGTAGTGCTCAAGGCGCCACAAGAGTGGTGCAATGGCAACGTCCAGCATCGAGAACTCATCGCCGAGCATGTATTTGTTTTTAACAAAGATCGGGGCAAGCTGCGTTAAGCGATCCCGAATGGCTAAGCGAGCCTTTTCATGGGTCTTTTCGGCGGCTTTGCCTTTTTCATTCTCGAGCGCTGCAACATGTACGAAGAGTTCTTTCTCAAAATTGAAGAGGAAGAGCCGTGCGCGTGCGCGTGCAACTGGATCAGGCGGCATGAGCTGTGGATGGGGAAAGCGCTCATCAATGTATTCATTGATGATGTTGGATTCATACAGAATCAAATCTCGCTCGACCAAAATAGGAACTTGGCCGTAAGGGTTCATAACAGAAATGTCTTCTGGTTTGTTGAACAAATCAACATCGCGGATTTCAAAATCCATACCTTTTTCAAAAAGTACGAGGCGGCAGCGTTGCGAGAATGGGCAATTTGTGCCCGAGTACAACACCATCATATGCAAAGATCCTTAAAAATGTACTGCATTAAAGCAACTTCAAACGCTTACTTAATGTTTTTCCAATAGGCTTTATTCAAGCGCCATGCAACAAACGTAAAGATAGCTAAAAACAAGAGCACGATCACGCCGATGCGCTTACGCTGCAACTGCATTGGCTCGGCCATCCACGACATAAATGAGACTAAGTCAGCCATGTTGTCATCGAATTCTTGGGGCTTCATCGTACCTGGAGTGACTTGCTCAAAACCCACAAACACTTTTTGCATGCGGGTTGGATCCTTTGGATCTTTGCGCTCTTCGAAATTCGCTGTGCGAATGCCTTGCATCTGCCACAGAACATGGGGCATACCGACGTTTGGATAGACTAAATTATTCCAGCCGGTTGGGGTGGAATCATCCTGATAGTAGGTACGAAAATAGGTATAAAGCCAATCGGTGCCGCGCGCCCGCGCTTCTACTGATAAATCGGGTGGCACTTTACCAAACCACGCCTTCGCGTCTTTTGGCGTCATCGCTACCGTCATCACGTCACCGACCTTAGCGCCATTCAGAATCAAATTGTCTTTGATCTGCTGATCGGTTAAGCCAATGTCGCGCAAAGAAGAATAGCGTACGCTAACTGCGGAGTGGCAACCAGCGCAATTGTTAACAAATATCTGCGCGCCGTTTTGTAAAGCGGCATTGCTATTGACGCGATCCGGTGCTTTATCGAGCGGATAGTCACCGCCGGCTGCTTGCACGGCAGTGACTGTAAAACCCAATGTAGCCACTACAGTAAGCGCACGAAGACTGGCTTTTACAGTGTGCAGAATGTATTTCATACTGATTCCTAATTTTTCTTTAATCTGGTCTGTAAAAGTGTTTAGTGCGCATGAAAAACAACGCGATCCGGCACTACCTTAAACTCGCCCAATTTACTCCAATACGGCATCAAGAAAAAGAACGCCAAATAGTAAATGGTGCCAATTTGCGATAACTTATCGAAAAGTGGTGATGGTGGCTTAATTCCTAAATACCCCAGCATGATGAAACTCACAACGAAGCTAGCATAAATATATTTATGGAATGCAGGACGCATGCGAATTGAGCGAACGGGTGACTTGTCAAGCCATGGCAAGAAAAACAGAATCACAACCGTACCGCCCATGATGACCACACCCCAGAACTTCGCATCGAGGAAATAAAATCCCGCTGCTAAGCCAACTAGGATTGCAAAGTAGCCGCCCTTAAGGCGAACATCTTTGGCATTCTTAATCGCAAGGCCGAGAACAATTGCGAAGAAAATCCACAACGGCACTAGGAAGTCAGTGGTGGTTGCACGCAGCATCGAATAGAAGGGCGTGAAATACCAGACTGGGGCAATGTGCAACGGCGTCTGCAATGGATCGGCAGGAATGAAGTTATTGGCTTCTAAAAAGTAGCCGCCCATCTCTGGCGCAAAGAACACAATCGCCGCAAAAATCATTAGGAACACACCTAATCCAAACACATCATGCACTGAGTAATAAGGGTGGAATGGAATACCGTCAACGGGTATGCCTTTACTATCCAAGTTGGCTTTGATGTCAACTCCGTCTGGATTGTTCGATCCAACTTCATGTAAAGCAATGATGTGGGCCGCTACCAAACCAACCAAGACCAAAGGCAATGCAATCACGTGGAAGGCAAAGAAACGGTTCAAGGTGGCATCGCCGACAACATAATCACCGCGCAGCCACAAGGAAAGATCTGGTCCAATCAGCGGAATAGCCGAAAACAAGTTGACGATCACCTGGGCGCCCCAGTAGGACATTTGGCCCCATGGCAGGAGGTAACCGAAGAAAGCCTCGCCCATTAGAACCAAGAAAATTGCGCAACCAAAAATCCAAACCAGCTCACGTGGCTTCTGATACGAACCATAAATCAAGCCGCGGAACATGTGTAAATAAACGACCAGGAAAAACATCGATGCCCCGGTGGAATGCAGGTAGCGAATCAACCAACCAAACGGCACTTCGCGCATGATGTACTCAACCGACTCAAACGCCTTTGCTGCATCGGGTTTGTAGTTCATCGTCAGAAAAATACCAGTGACAATTTGCAAGGCCAATACGAAGATGGAAAACGCACCAAAGAAATACCAAAAGTTTAAATTTTTCGGTGCGTAATATTCTGTAAGGTGCGTCTTAATGGTCGAGGTCAATGGAAAACGCGAATCAACCCAAGCTAATACTTTCTCTTGGACGGGTGCATTTTCTGCGGTTTTAATTTCATGAAAGGCCATCGTAAGTCTCCTTAAGCTTTCTTATCGTCACCAATCAGAATCTTGGTATCGCTCAAATACATGTGGGGCGGCACTTCCAAGTTATCTGGGGCAGGTTTGTTTTTGTAAACACGACCAGCTAAGTCAAAGGTCGAGCCGTGGCATGGGCAGAAGAAACCGCCTGGCCAATCGTTTGGCAAGGAAGGCTGTGGGCCGGCTTGCATTTTTGGTGTGGGTGAGCAACCAAGGTGCGTACAAATACCAACCACTACTAAATATTCTGGCTTGATCGAGCGATAGCCATTTTGCGCGTACTTGGGTGTGTACACCGCAGGATCACGCAAGGAATTGGGATCAGCCAATTCGCCATCGAGCTTAGCCAATTCAGATACTTGCTCGGGCGTGCGACGAATGACCCATACCGGCTTACCGCGCCACTCCACCGTAATCATTTCATCGGGCTTCATCCCGGCAATATCAACTTCTACTGCTGCGCCTGCCGCCTTTGCACGCTCCGATGGTTCAAAACTAACAACAAACGGATAGAGGGCTGCTGCACCGCCAACACCGCCAACCGCGGAGGTCGCGATCAGCCATTTGCGGCGATCTTTATCCATACTGGGCTTATCACTCATTTACAAGGCTTTCACAAAAGAAACAAGATAGGTGGAAATTGCTTAATGGAGTGATTTTAAAGTAAAAAGTGGTTTAGCATCGGAGATACGCATTGAATAGTGCGACTTTCACCTACGCCTAATCTGAAAGGAATGAATTTATGGCAGTTTTACAGGAATTTAGGGAATTTGCGGTCAAGGGCAATGTGGTCGATTTGGCCGTGGGAATCATTATTGGCGGGGCTTTTGGCAAGATTGTTGATTCCTTAGTGAACGACATCGTCATGCCCGTGATTTCCTCCCTGCTGGGCGGGAAAATCGACTTTACCAACCTCTTTATTGTGCTGGGTAGCGTGCCGGATGGCGTACCGCGCACTTTTGATGCCCTCAAGAAAGCGGGTATCCCGATTTTTGCCTACGGCAACTTCATCACCATCTCGATTAACTTTATTTTGCTGGCCTTTGTGATCTTCCAGATGGTCAAAATGGTCAATCGCATTCGATCGGCCGAAGCGCCGCCCCCTGCGGTAACGCCGGAAGATATTATCCTGCTGCGCGAGATCCGTGACAGCTTGCAAAATAAGAAGATGAACTAAGACAAAATTATCCATATAAATCAGTTACTTATATAGAATAATGAACCGCCTTTGGCTCCTCTTTTGTCAAGCCGTCACCATCCTCTTAGCGGCATGGTTTGTAGTGACGACCTTAAAACCGGGATGGCTCTCTGCCCCTGTAGTGAGCTCCCTAGTGGATCAAGTCACCCTTCGAGAGGCTCCAGAAGGCACTCAGATCAACCCCGGTTCCTTTGCAGAGGCAGCCAAAGTATCGAGCCCTGCGGTAGTGAACATTTTCACTAGCAAAACCGTCAATAAAAGCAAACCACCTAAAAAGAGTGGTCCGCATCAAAATGAGCCTTGGTTTCGCTTCTTTTTTGGCGACCAAGCCCCAAACGAAGAGCCCAGCTCCAGTCTGGGGTCCGGAGTAATCGTGAGCCCCCAAGGAATCATTTTGACCAACCACCACGTGATTGAAGGGGCAGATGAGATTGAGGTGGCTTTTGCGGATGGGCGCAAGCGCAACGCCAAACTGATTGGCAGCGACCCAGAAACGGATATTGCTGTCCTCAAGATTGATGCCACCGACTTGCCGGCACCCATTACCTTAGGCAAGATGGAATCGGTGCAGGTGGGTGACGTGGTCCTGGCGATTGGAAACCCCTTCGGCGTTGGCCAAACCGTTACTTCGGGTATTGTTTCGGCCTTAGGTAGAAATCAACTTGGCATCAATACCTTTGAAAACTTCATTCAGACCGATGCGGCGATTAATCCGGGTAACTCCGGCGGCGCCTTAGTCGACACCAAGGGCAATCTGATTGGCATCAATACCGCCATCTACTCGCGCAGCGGCGGTAATATGGGCATTGGCTTTGCTATCCCCATCAACACAGCCAAACAGGTGATGGAATCCATTCTCACAAACGGCTCCGTAACACGGGGTTGGATTGGCGTTGAACCTCAAAATCTATCCAAAGAGCTCGCGGAGTCCCTCAACATTCCCCTTTATACCAGTGGTGTACTGATCACTGGGGTCCTCAATGGAGGCCCGGCAGACAAGGCTGGCATGAAACCGGGCGATGTCCTCACACAAGTGAATGGCGAAAAAGTCAATGATGTGGTGACCCTTCTCAATCGCATCGCTCAAACCAACCCAGGCGATGAAGCCAAAGTTAATCTAATGCGCAAGGGTAAAGAAATGACCCTGCAGGTGCAGGTCGGAAAACGGCCTAAATCAAAGGCGAAGAGCTAAGGTGCACTGACACACTAACTCCCGCTAACCGACTGTCAGATCGAGACAACACTTTTGTCTAGCTATTTCTTTGAAGTGACTCCGCTTGCTCAGTAACTTTTCCAGCGCGCTGGATGCAATCGCCTAATTTAGCAAAGTAATCGAGCGCCTTTGGAGTGAGCTCAAGTTGACGCTTGCGACCATCTATGTCGCTTCCATGGCGTATCAGGCCCTCTTTTAATAATCGTGCAAGCCGCCGATGCAAGGTAGCAGGTGAGCCTGCATCGCTAAGTGCACTAATGATGTCGCCGACATAAAGGGATTTGCTCTCGTACGCAAAGAGCGCAATCTGATGCAATAAGCTCCACTCTACTTTGTCGAGCAATATCATGTGTTTACTTTCGACTTCTCTAGCCCATCGCACGTAGCGTAGGTAGGTGCCCTGTAAGGGAGAAAGTTGCACCGCACACCTCCGGAAAAAAAAATCCACAATATTGCATTTAAGACTGCTTTTCCGACACAAACCCGTCACATATAAAAATAATTTAGCCGCACGTTTAATTAACCAGCTGCAATACCGACTGGCATTCCCCCGATTCGGTAGACAGTTAATATTGTCAACAATGAATCAAGGGAGTAGTGATGAAGCGAACCAAATACACCGCTGAGTTCAAATTAGAGGCGGTTAAACAAATTCTTGAAAAAGGTCATTCAGCCACAGATGTTGCTAGCCGTTTAGGCGTTCCTGTGGGTTTACTGTATACCTGGACCCGAAAACTCAAGGGGCTAGATGAGAAACCAATAGAAGACATCAAAGCGCTGCAAGCCGAGATGACCAAGCTCAAAGCAGAACTGAGGCGAACCACCGAAGAGCGCGACATCC
>Ga0247834_1000129_pt1 | contig 135142 bp, 132 predicted proteins | sample LaCruzMarch2015__8_FD_187118 | JGI IMG/M metagenome (GOLD analysis project Ga0247834, IMG submission 187118) | Freshwater microbial communities from meromictic Lake La Cruz, Castile-La Mancha, Spain - LaCruzMarch2015_12m | ecosystem: Environmental > Aquatic > Freshwater > Lake | place: Spain...
AAAGGACAAGCATAACTAGCAACAGGAATTACAAACTTAATTATAGCATTATCATAATTAGTATTAATAAGATTTACAATTTTATCAAATCCTTTATTTGTAAATCCAAAACCAAATGAACCAAATACAGGAACATTGTCTTCTCTGTATTCAATAAAGTTTTTGATATTTTCATTAGTAATAATGTGATTTTCTAACATAGAGTCAACGTTTTCAAATATTGGTCTAGGTATATTAATTAAATTTTTAGTTTCTTGTTCATTTGGGTCAATTGATAATTTTACATCAAACATTGAACTGTCAGATTCGTGGCTAATATACATATTTAATATACTTGGAACTAATAAACTAGGATTTAACCAAGACATAGTAGAATTATGAAAATTAAATATAATAGAAATAACATCTAAATTATTTCTTAAAAGACTCATGTATTGGTCTGGATGTTCAATTTCAGCATATATATAAGTTATATCTTTTTCATGTTTAAGTATATCATATACACGCAGTCCATACTGGTAAACTCCACATTGTTTTTTTACACTATTCAAAAACAAAACTTTCATTTTTAAATAGTTTATTATATATTTAACCTTATTATTCAAAATCAAAGAAAAACAATTGAAACAATCTTCCATTTGAAGCTGTATGTCCAAAATAACAACTTGCAGCATGAATAAACTGCGCATCAAATAACACTAAACGATTATATACATTACCAACCACATCGACTACATCAAACTCAGTAGAATCTAAAAAACCATTTTGAAAGACAATATTACTTTCTCCGTTATCAACTTTCATCTTCTTTGTATATTTAGAACGATAAAATGTAGTTCCTGACTGAGGTGGTGCATCAGGAGTTAAATAAATTAATCCAGCATATGTTTGAAAATCATTATGATAAACTATTTGGTCACCTCCAATACAATATTGAAAACATCCATTAGTTCCGTGAGTTTCCCAATTTTTAATTTTTCTTCCTAATAACTTTTCAAATTGTTCTTTTAATTCTGGAAATTTAAATAATTTATCAGTTCTCTTCCCTTTATGATAATTTACATGTTCAATAAACTCTTGTTTTAAAGCAAAGTCTCTAACTTCATCTGGATTTTTATAAAAATTATCAACAACAATAAAAGAACAAGTATTATCATTAATTTGAGGAATCATTTCATTATTGTTTACTACTTTTTCAACATTATGTAATTTTAATACCTTTGTCCATTTTCCATCTAATAATGCTTCTAACCAAATTGTTTCTATAGCTGGATAAGTACAACTCCAACCACATAAAATCATGTCATATTTATTATAAAATTGATTCACGTCAAATCTTTCATTTGCGTCAGTAAATTCATTATGACTATCTCCTGAAACTCTTAATTGAAGTAAAGGTAAATCATTATGAAAAGTCCAACCTTTTATATATATTGAAGTTTCATTTATAACACACTCGTCAACCCAAGCCTTTACGTTTTCTAATAATGTATCGTGCATATTGTTTATAAATTATTTATTTGTTTAACTTAATTAACTACTAAAAAATACTTGATATAATGCTTGTTCTACCTTTAATACATAAATCTTTGTTCCACAACACGCATTAAATTTATGCGACAATAAATTATTATCACCATATACGGTTGTTATAAATAATGTACTTTTTCCACAATCATCTGTAACTTCTGTTGCAATTAAATCTCTAAATTTATGAATTATTTTTCGTGGAAATTGATTTTCTACTTCTGTATAACGTAATAAACAATAAGGAGAAGTATCTCCTGGACCGATTACTTTTCTTTTATATAATTCAACAACTTCTCTTGATTCACATCTTATAGGTTCAGATAAAATACGAAAAAGCTGGATATAATTAGGATTATTTTCAAATGGATTAATTGACATTTTTATAATATATAAAAAGATATTATTTATATATTATTAACATTATGACTACTTTATTTTTTTTATTTGATAAATATGGATTAACCCTTGAATTTAACTATAAATTAAAAGTTGATAAAGTTTGTGGATGTACTTTAGAATGGAGACTTGACCGATTTCATAATTTATTTACTCAATTAAAAGTATCAAGAAAACAATTTTATGGTATTCCATTTTGTGATACTTATTTACACGGAATTGGCAAACAACTAGATGACCTTGATATATGGAACTATTCAAGTAAACAAAGATTTAATTGTGAAATTATTTCTTAAAATATAATTTTATTTTTTCTAATATGGTTTTAGATTGTATTTGTGGTTGTTTATTATTTAAATCATATCTATCTTTATAATTTTCTAATTTAGCTTTATCAATATACCATTTTGGTAACTCTCCATTATTCTTTGTTTTTAAATAACCTTCCATTACTTCTATTGTATAAACTAATCGTTTTTCAGCATTAGCTTCTTGTTGAATAATCGTTTTTTCTATATCTCTTTCATACTCTGTAAATAATTTATCAATTGATAATATTAATTCATCATAAGGCATTGTTCCTTGAAAATGATAAAATACTTGTTCAACTTCTGAACATTTTAATAAATAATGAGTATAACCCATATACAATCTTGTTGATTCAGAAGAATAATTTTTAATCGAACTTATCCCACTAACAAGTGCGCATAATAAACTAAATGACGTAATTAAATAACTTTTTATATATTCATCAACTCCAGATATAGCAGATAAATAACTTGAACTTAAACTAAATACAATAACAATTCCTTTTATAATTCTGGTTATTTTATCATATAATTGAGATTTAGACAATAATTTAACAGCATCACGATGAAGTCTTTGAAATCTTTTATCTAGTAAATATACTTGTTCATCTTCATATTGAAAAATCTCTAACTTTTTTTCTTCACAAGATTCAGTATTTGGTAAAACTTTCACTTCTGTTAACTCTGTCATTTTACTTTATATTTAATATTCTTTAACTTTATTAACAAATTAATAAAGTTAACTCTTTAATCACAAATACATATGACTTAATATTTCTTCTTCTTTATGATTTCTTTCTTCTGGAAGTAATTCTTTTACTACCTTTTCTGTTACTTCAAATGGTAACTTTATATCTTTTAATGATTTATACTTCAAACGACTTCCTAAAAATCTTGCTGTATTAATCTTTAACATTATTGTCTCAATACATTTTTTCAACCCTCTCACACCTTTGTCTTTATTACAATATGTTTTAATAATATAACGAACAATTTCATCACTAAATACAATATCGCCATCTTTAAAACCAATGTTTGGACTAATCTCTTTTACTAAATATTTTTTACCAATTATGACTTTGGCTTCCATATCTGGATCTGGAACATTTATTATATTAATTCTATCTTTCAAAATAGGATTTATTAAATTAACATCATTAAAAGCAAACACAAATATCACCTTACTTAAATCTACAGTAACTCCAGAAAAATACTTATCTTGATATGTCATATTTTGAACTGGATCTGTAATATGAATTAATAAATTTTGAATATCTACTCCATCATTTGTTAACGAAATCTTATCCAATTCATCCATAAATATAATCGGATTCATTACTTCTGAATCCATTAAACATTGGGATAACATTCCATATCTTGAACCTGAATATGTATATTCAAAACCAACAAATGTAGAACTATCTCTTATTCCTCCCATTGATATCGTTTTCATTGGACGTTTTAATGCTTCTGCTAATCCTCTTCTAATAATTACTGTTTTACCAATACCCGCATTACCACATAATCCAATAACTCTTGGAGAACTTTTATTATTTGTTGAAATAAATTGAGCAATATAATTGACAATATCTTCTTTTACCTTATCCATACCATATACAGCTTCATCTAATTTTCCATACGTATCATCAAAATATTTATGAATTTGTTCAATTGGATGGTCTACTTTAATTGGATTATCTGCATATTTTCCAAATGGTATTTTTAAAAGTGATTCAAACCATTCTACTGCTTTTTCTTTTTCAACATCAATATTTTCTAATCTTGATAAAACATATTGTTTATCTTTTTCTAACATTCCGCTATCCAATATACGTTGTTTTAATTGATTTTGTTTAGATTGTTTTCCTCCTTTTGGAGTACAACCACCTCCTCCAAATAATAATGGAAAAATGCTCGGAAGTATATCATCTTGTTCTTCATCATCTTGTGGATTTATATGAGGTTTATAAGTTCTTTTTTTCTTTGGTTGGTTTTCATCATCATCTCTTCTATGTTTTGAACGTTTTTTTGATTTTTGTTGATTGTCATCTTCTCCATCTACAGGTTCGCCTGAATTTAAAATAATAGATAATAATGACGGTAAGTTTATAACTTGAACAGGATCATTATTATCATCTTCTGGAAGATTTGACCTTGAACGAGTAAGGGGTTTACCAGATTTAATTTGAGTGCGTGTTTTCATTATATATTATTATAAAAGATTTTTTTAAATGATTGATTAAAAAATTATATTAAAATAATAGTATTTTAGTTTCTTGATATTTTTAACCACACAAAATGATAAAAAAATCATTTTATTTTATCATTTAAAATAAAATAACTATAATATATAAACATGGGTAAACAATGTAAATTTCCTCCTTTATTTAGTAGAAATAAGAAAATAAAAAGACGTCCAAAACATTTTACATTTGACACTATAGACATTTATAAATCTAACTTGTCTCCTCAAACAAAACAATCTTTTCCTCATTGGTCTAAATATCCTCTTAGAACACATAGAATAATTAATGCTAAAGACCTAACTGTTCGTCTAATGAGAAAAGCTTTTATCAATCGTTGGGTTCATAACTTTTACTTTTAAATTAGACACAACATGTTCTCCAACATCTTCTATTAACTTTTCGTAATATTATTTCATCTGGATTATATTGTTCAAAATGGTCTTTTATTGACTTAGTTATAGTTGATGTAACCCACATTCCAATATATTCTTTTGAACATAACATATTATAAATTTCTTCTCCAGTTTTATGCTGCCATTCTCCTTCTTCAATTTGAACATGATAAAGTTTATCTTTTATATTTCTAATATATAACCTTCTTTTCATAATTATATAAATTAACTTATATAATTATAATTTAACTTTAATTTTTATTTAACAAAAAATAATCAACAATACGTAATGACTTAACATCTGCTTTATTATATTTTATTACTTGTTCTTCTAATAACTCTTTTGAATTAATACATCTGTTTTCAAATATATAATTATATATAGAAAGAACTTCTATTCCTGACTTTAGTATACATTCGTCATAAGGATTTTCATCTATTAATCCGCTTGTTTTAAATGATTTTATTATTTCTTTAATCGAAAAACCTGTTAAATTATTTAAATGTTTATTACTCATAAAACTTTTAATAAATGTTTCTCTCAAATCTTCCACTACATTTGTTAAATTTAATTTCTTAAATAATTTAGCCTCTCCTCCACCAAAATGAATTAATGTATAATTTGAAAACTTAGTAATAATATCTTCTTTTAATTCCTTTAATAATACTTCTTCTTTACCAGTATAAGTACAATATTTAAATTCATTATCTTGATTATATCCAACCGTTATCATCACGATAACTTCTCTTTTCTCATCAAACATATAACAACTTTCAATATCAATATACAATCTATTTTCATCTGTGTTGTTATTCAAAGAAATATTAAAACTGTTATTACAAAAACTTTCAATTAAATTTTTTTGTTGTAAATGTTTATTATAATTCTCACTTATGATATCCTCAAAAGTATAATGTTTTTTGTTATGAAAATTATTTCTCAACTTATTTCCAAACCCTGATATTAATGACAATTCTTTATATTGATGAGCGAGTTTTGTTTTATATCCTCTCCAAGGGTAATCCATCGTATTATTCATATTTGGTAATAACTCTACCATATTTGGTTTACAAACTCCCAAGTCAAAGTCTTCCTTATTTATCTTTACATATTGAAACCAATTTAATGCCATATCACAAAGTTCAGCTCTTTCTTTATTATTTATATCTACTGCTAATAATTTAAAGCTGTCTTTAGGTAAAATAAATGCATATTTAGTATTTTGTTTACAGTTTTTATTTATTATTTGTCCATACAACATAACTTGACAAGCTACAAATGTATGATAATTATTTTCGATATGAAACATTCCATTTTTTTCAGTACAAGAACTATACTTTACATCAATACAAATATAATCATCATCATTTCCTTCAATCTCAACTGGAACTTCAAATAATCTTTTGATTATAGATTTTTTTATCAAGATATCAGGAAAGCCAAATAATCCAGTATCCCAATTCTTTATAAAAGGTTGTAAAATAATTTCTGCTTTATCTTTAAAAGCTTGTTTTGTGCCTTGATAAAAACTATCTCTATTAATATGTTTCAAAGAAAATTTAAATTTATTCGATTGTTCAATGATATAATCATACACTTTTTTTTCATATTCATTTCCTTTGTTCATTATAAAGGTTGAAAAATTACATTCTTCAAACTCATAAACGTCTTTTTCCATAGGGTCACCATAAAGATTTAAATAATCTAATAAAGGATCTTGTAAAATCCAATTCTTAATACTTGTAACGCTGATTGAAGTCATTTCTATTTGTTAAATTAACTTTAAAAAATAGAATAAAAATCATTTTATAATGTTCTTTCAAATTCTAATGCCTTCTTATCTGGATATATCTTTGAAGGTAAAAATGTTTTAATATGTAAACTATTTAAATTTCTACATCTAGAAAGAGCGACATACCCTTGTCCTGGACAAAATATATCTTTTCCTAAATCTACATATATATTATCTAATGTAAGACCTTGTGATTTATGTATAGATGTAGCCCAACAAAGTTTTAATGGTAACATCTTTCTTACATATTTTACATCTCCATCTTCTATTCCAAAGGAATGAGATGTTACTGGAAGAATTGCACCATTCATAAATTTAACATGAACAATTACACTACCATCCATAGCTGACCTTGTAATACTTTGAATTACACCTCTAGAACCGTTAACAAATCCCATTTCTATATCATAATTAATAGTAAGCATAACTTGTGCTCTGCTTTTTAAATATAAAGTTTTTTCACAAGTAAATTCATCTTCAATTTCTTTTGGTATAAACTCGCCAATCTTTTTACCTTGTTGATCTAAAACTTCATCTACAGCGGTAATAATATTTGTTTCACCTGGAAGTTTGTCAAGTTCTTTTCTATTTTTTTCATAAACATCTGCATTTTTTGAAAGGAGGATAGTAGGGATGATTTCTCCAATTTCTAATCCAACTCTTTTTTGAAGAATTTCAATATCTTCTTTTGTAAATTTACCTATTCTTGCTCTTTTCAATAGTTCCATATAAACATTATCATTAAATCTATGACATTTAGTTAAATTAAAAGTAGTAAAATTAAGGTCCGACCAGATATTAACTTCAAATGGATAAACATCTTTTACTGGTGGAAGTTGTAAAAAATCTCCAGTGCATACAATTTGAATTCCACCAAATGGTTTATCTGACTTTCTAACCACTTTTGCAATAGCATCTAAAAGAGTTAAATAAGTTCCGCCTAACATTGATACTTCATCAATAAAAAGACATTTAGTAAATTTCCATCGTTTTAATATTCTAACATCTTTCTTAATTTTAAATATACATCTTTTAAAGATTTTTTCTGGGTCATCTTCGTTATTTGGTAAAACAACTCCAGCCCAACTATGTAAAGTTCTCCCTCCGATATTAAAAGCTGAAATTCCTGTAGTTGATGTTAATACTCCTTTTTCATACTTTTCATTTAAATATTTAATAAAATAAGATTTACCAGTTCCTCCTACACCAGAAATATAAATATTTTTACCATCTAAAAAAGCTTGTTCAATTTGTTGTTCAGTATTTAATATAAATCTTGGTTGTGAATCTTCTGACATTTTTATATGATTAATGTTTAATAAATTTGAACAAAAGTCATTTTATAAATTAAAAAATTATTTTCTTATTAACTTTTAATAAGAAAATTAAGATGTCATTTCAAACTCTAAAAGAAAGTTATATGAATGGAACTTTTACCTATCAACGTTATGAAGATGAATTTCCATTTCGTAATTGGTGGAGACAAGACCCCTTCTCCGATAAAGCAAGAATTCGTGCAAATGTCGCTGGTTATTATCCTATTAAAAGTAATATTGTAAAAGAAAAAAAACCAGAGGAACCTTATGAATATTCCTATTACTACCCTTGTAGTACTATTTTTCCAAAAAGTCCTTCCTTAGTAAAATCTAAAGATATTATCCATCAACCTTAATCATCTTCTATCTCAATTTTTGAACGTTTTGTTTTCTTTGATTTTGTAACTTTTCTAACATCTGCTTTCTCTTCAAATTCTGCTTGATTTTTTATTAAAATTTTAATAACATCATAAAAATATTTTTCCATATTATATGGACGAGATGACATGATAATATGTCCACTTGAAAATACAAAAAAGGTTACATATTTAGTTTCCATCTCTGCTTCTTTATCTTTGTCATTTAATACTTGAAAATATTCGTCATAACATATTTCAAATAATTTTTGTTCATCTTTTTTAACATCATATTCCATCTTTAATAATTTTCTTTTATTATTATTTTCATATACAAGTTTAATATTAATACCTGTTGCAGTACTTGCTTCAAATATTGCATGAAAATTTGTCTTCTTATTTATAAACGTATCAAGATTTTGACGATTGATCTTAAATCCCAACTGAAAATCTTTATTCTGCATAACTACATTAAAAATTGCATTAACTTTGTCTCCATTCACTTCGTATAATTTTTCTCCAGTCCATTTTTCAACTTCTGTCATAATTTTACATAATTGAGACACCGCTAACATTGAATGTTCGTCCGTTTTACATCCTGTCATTTGAAGCTTTCCATTAGAAGGAACTTTAATATTTAATGGTTTATTATCTTCAGCCATAATAACACAAGAAACACTATGTCTAAAATAATCTTCACTTTTCTTTCCATTTTCTTTTTGATTTTCATTTGAATTATTCGATTTTTTTGCTTTTTTCTTTTTTAATTCTACTCCTCTTATCAATTTTCCATATTTTAATGTTACAATACTTCCTACTGGAAGTTTCTCTATAGTTTGACGAACTACTACACGAGGTTTTCTACCTCGTTTAGCAATAATAGGAGTATAATTTGTAATTGGCATATATTTAAAAAAATTTTCAATATTAATTGACAAATTAGTTATAGCAATAACCGTTCTAGTTGTTGTCATAACTTCATTGAAATTAACAATTGAACCATCCTGTTTTACAACTAATTTAGAATCTTCAATAGACTTTTGTTTAATATCTAACTTGGTCGCGTCAGGACTTCTATTATCAAAATATGCTATTGACATTTCCTTTAAGTATATATTTGATTATTATTCTTTTAAATTTAAATTTAATTTAAAAGATATTCAAAAAATCATTTTTTATCTTCTTCATCATCTGTATCTACAAAATTTAATTTAATACTCTCTTCTCCATTCTCCTCAACTGATATTTCAAACGTACTGGTCTCGCTACTTGTAGAATCTTCTTGGATTATTATACTCTCTTCTTTCTCATCTTCAACTTTAATATTATCTGTCTGGAAAAAACTATTTAATTTATATTGATTCTTTCCTATCACATTTCCTCTATTGATTTCTACATGATTCTTCTTAGGTTTTGGTTTTATTGATATATCAATATTTTGTGGAAGAATTATATTTTCAACTACCGATGCAAGTTCAGTTACCTGTTTACTTTCTTTATTAGAGTTCTCTAATATAACTAATTCTATCTCATTTGTAAGATTTTTTAACCCGACGTTTAAATCTTTAGAAACTATTTCAATATTTTCATTTTTTACTTCTTCAACGACAGGTTTGTCTACTTTTGATTGTTCTATACTATTTTCTAATGATTCAATAGATATACTATTTTTAACTTTATTAAACCCGTCGTTTAATACTTTATCAGAATTTTCAATAGTTATATTTGTATCTGCTATAACATCGTTTATATTTTGATTTTTATTAACTTTATTACTTATATTTTTTATTTCTTGTAAATTATTTTCTTGTAAAATTATTTTCTCAAGATTTTTATTTTCACCAATTTCTTTCATTTCTTTTATTTCTTCTTTTTTATCTATATTTATACCAGTCACTCTATCCTTTTGAAATTTATTCATTAAATCCTTGAAAGAGAAGTCTCTATCTTTATTTTGATTAATAGCTATATCAGCCATATAACTAGTATTAACACGTGATATAGCTGGTTTTTGTAACTGATCACTCATCCTACGGATATTTAAATTAATTGGCTCTATATGTTTTTGTATTGCTTTTTGTATTGCTTGTTCTGAATCTAATGATAAAGCTTTTGTTCTATATGTTGTATTTTTTCGTTCTAACGCAATCTCTAACTCTTCTGCCGAATATTCTGATAATGATTTAAGTTCAGCTCTTGGAGTTTGTGCTATAGATAATCTTTGTTCTAACATATTTAATCTATCTAATAATACATCTTTAATTTCTGGAATTAACTTACTTTCTTCATTTTCTTTTACATCTAATAATCTATCTAATCTGGTACATTCATTTAATGATTCTTTATAAACACCAGTATGTGTAAGTTCTCCACAAACATCTGGTAATATTAATTTATCATCATCGTTATCCTCGTCGTCGATATCAATGATAGAATCATCACCCTTAGTTGATGATTTTAAATTACTCATTGGTTTTTTTCTCTCTTTTTTATTCTTACGTTGTTCTGAATATTTCTTTTTAAATAAATTAATAATTTCAGTAAGAATTATAGGACTTTGTTCAAGTAAACGATCATATTCCATTCTACATACTTTAATAAATGAATCTGCATCTTTTCTTGATAAACGATCATATGTTAATTCAATTGATATATTTCGTTGAAGTTTACCCCATCCTACACTTGCATTTCTATGAGATTCACTATTTTCAGCATAACGAAAATAATTTTGAAGTGTAGTTAAAATACCTGTAAAAATATTTACACCTCCTATTCCTGCTTGCGCATATGTCATATATTGAGCAGGAACATAACCTTGTAAAGCCAAATTTAACGTTCCAGTTAAAGTAGAAAGAATGATGACAGGAAGAGAGAATTTAAAATTTTTCTTTTGATATTTTCTAAAACTTTTATCATGCATCCAATTATAACAAGAAGAAATATCTCCCCACGACCTTAATAATGTCTCTGTTTGATCATTCCAAGATAATTTAACTTTTTGTTCAATTGTATTATTGTTATTTTGATTAGGACTTCCTATATCAATAGTAACTGACGGTGATTTTGTTGTATCGCTCATTTTAATATTATATATTAAGATGAGATTAAAAAAAATTATAAAAGATTATGACATTTCATTATGCAACTTTCTGCTAATATTCCGTGTTGTAATAATTGAGCATGATCGTAATCAGTTGCACATCTAGCTTCACATAAAGAAGTTGGTTTCATTGGAATATCAAATCTTTCACGACTGGTAACACAAACTTTAGCTAATCCATATTTAGTTTGCATAACTCTACATTTAGTAACAGTTTGTTGTCTATTCATAAAATAAACAATAACTAATAAAAGTAATATCAAGTGTAATAATTGCATTTTTACTATTTAGAAAGATAATATTTATAAAAAACTTTTTACTTCATCAACTGTAAATGTTGTTATATATTTATTATCTATATACTTTGCTAAAGGCTCAAAATGCATATTATCGTTATTTATTAATATTATATTAATCTTTCCATTATCTTTTACATCTGTTGTTCCATATCTTACTAATTTCTTTACACGATTTGTTATAAAATAAACATTTATATTTAACTGCTCCGCTACATACTTATAAAACTCTTCAAATGGCCATTTACTTTCACTCTCTAAATTATTTAAATTACTCAAATAACTATTATAATGACATCCTCTTATTATCTCTCTTGATAACACTCTATCTAACCCTGCTTTTACAAATACTTCTTCTATCGTTTCCATATATCCTTCAAACTTTGATGGATTATATGTTCTAATGACATAATTTAAGAAATTTATTTTTTTATCTTTATCCCACCCTTTAAATAAACTATTAGAACATTCATTATCAAGACTTAACACTTCCATTAATTTTCCTTGTAATTTAATTAAACTTATAAAATGTTTTTCATATTCTTCAACAGTATAATTTGCTGCTAAATGTTTTCTTAAATTAATTACATTATCAGTTGTTGCTAATGTCTGATTTAATGCTATTAATACAGAATTAAAATAACAATTACCATCAGGTTTTGATGGAAGTCTTATTAAATTTTCTCCATTCAATATTAAAGGCGATAATGTGGGATATTCTACGATATTATCATATCTCTTTTTAAATACAAAGAAAGAATAAAAATTAGCTAAATAACTTTCATCTTGTGTAAGCAATGAATAATCAATAACTTCTGGAGATGTTATATATTTTTCTAAATAAATATCATACACAGCTAACTCTTTTTCTAACTCTTCTAAATAAATTAAATATTCTTCTTGAGTTGTCGCAGTCTGACTATCCCTCATATTAAAAATAATCTTTTGACCAAACTTTTTATCAAGTGTTACATCTATATTCTTGATTTCATAACAAGGAGTAATTATATTATTTCCAAATACTAATAAATCTTCTAATTTTCGTCCATCCATAAATCCACCTATAAATACTCCATCATCTTTCAACGACTTTCCAATCGTTTTTGCTAATGCTGATAAATCTTCTTTTGAACGATAGAAGAATGACAATGAAAACATCATTGTGACAACATCTACTTTAGTTTTTTCATTATTATGTTCTGAAATAAAATTTAAAATATTATTAGTGTCTTGACCGCCTGTTTTTAATATAAATATTTGTTTATCAATTAAATCTTTTACTTTATCAGAAGCTCTTTCATTAAATGATGTAATAAATTCTTGGTTAGGTTCAATTCCAAATATTTTTTTAATATTTGCTTTAATATATTTATTAATATCACCTCCACGTCCAAATCCAATATCTAATATAGTCTTTTTATTACAATATTTAGTAATTAAAGTTCTCTTATAGTTGTTATATTCTTTTCTAAAAATTTCCATACAATTTCTTAATATAGTTACTTCTTGAGAAATTTCATAAGGAGATGTAGGGAAAATTGCTACAAAACGAAAATTATTAACTATTTCGCTTATCATATATTCTACATCTCCAAATAACTCTTCAAATCTCTTTTTAGAAGTACTTGAATTAAATCTTATTACTAATAATTTACAATTTCCTGCATAAGATAATATTTTATTTTCAGCAACTTTACTTGTTAATAAATCAATAAAAATAATATCAGCAGAATCTACTGTCAACGTAGCGTTTACATTTGTAATATTATTTTGTTCTAATATATTTTTTGTTTTTTCTAATGATTGTTTACTGTCTACTTTAGTATATATTTGTTTAAAAATAGGAGAAAAGACAATAGAAATTGTTCCTGAAGTATCTCCAATAATAATTACATTACTTTCATTGTCTAAATTAAAATATTCTTGTTTATTTCCATATGCAATACAATTAAAAAATATAAAATTTTTTAAAAGTGTAGCTTCTGAATTATCCAACATAACTCCTTGATTTACACTTTCATCTTCTGGTTTTTCTAATTCTGTAATAATAAATTCACCTCTGACCTTCCTAGCATAATTTTCTTGTACTTGTAATTCATTATCAAGTTCTTCTTCTCTTTTCTTTGAAATCTGTTTATATTTAAAAGTTGTATAAGGTACTCTGAAAATGTTGACATTAGTTTCATCCCATTTTAATCGTTGTTGATCCCAAATATTTGGTTCGTTTTTATTAATGTCTCTTACAGAAAAGACGATAATATCATAAACTGGACTATTATTATGAACATCAACAAAGGTAAATCTATAAGTATATTTAAATCTTTTAAAATTTGGTGTTTTATATTCATATTTATGAGGAACTCTTAAAACTATTAAACTTCTCACAAAATCTTCTTGCTCTACAAGTAAATCAACTATATCATAAAATTTATCATCTTTATAATAACCTACTTTTGGATTTGTTTTATAATCTACTCCACTCCAAGGAGGGTTGGTAAATAAAACATCAACAATAAGTTTTTTCATAACATCAACAGGATTCATATTTAAAAAGTAAATATTATAGCTAGAGATAGCAAACATATTGTTTCTTAATAATTTAAATTGAAGAGGGCTAAGTTCATTTGCGTAAGTAATTAAAAATTTACCAATAAACTTCCAAGTGTTGCCTCCAATACAAGAACTTAAATCTAAAATACTCATTTGTTTTAAGTCTGTGTCTTTATAAAATAATTTCATAACTTCGTATGTGTTTTCAGCTTGATCTACGTTTACAGTGTTAGATACACTTACATTTGAAAAACGAAATGGATTTGGAATAATAGATGGAAAATATTCTGTTGGAGTATTTTTATCATCAAATATAATTTCATAAGTTTCTTCAACATCTTTTTCTACCTTTTGTTCTCTGGCATTATCAATCTCTCTTATAACTGTTCCTAAAGTAAGTTCATTAATAATATCTTTCCAAGTTGCATTAGCTACAGTTATAAAGTTTGCATCAGTTGGATTTTTATCAAAACGAATACGATGTATTAAAAGTCCATTATTATCTTTTCCAACTTCTACTACATACCCATCTAAATTAGAACCTTTAATATTATTAAATAACTTATCATTGTCCACTGTAATTTCAATATCATTTTTTGTTTCAGGATCTTTAAAAGTTAAAAATTGTTCTTTAGGACCAACTACTTTTAATTTATATGTTGTATTTTGTAGAGTTGATGATTTATATTCAAATACAAAATCAATAGTAATTTTCGAGTAAAATTTCCACTTATAAATAGGGTCTTTTGGATTATAAGGACCTATGTTTTGAAAAATAATACCATCATTATTTTCAACAATTTGACTTCCGTATGTCTTTGTTACATCTTGAAATAAAAGTTTAATATCATTTGAAAATACTCCTGTATTATAAAATGTCTTTACATAAAATTTAAATTGTTTTAAGAAAGCATCCTTTTGTATTATTGGACTAATCATATCAATCATACGTTGAGCACCTTCTAATCTTTCTGCTAAATTTTTATTTGTATATTTATGAGTAGGGTCTTTTGAAACAACTACATCAAAGACATAAAGACCATATTTAAAAAACTCGACATCAAAAATAATATTAGAAATTGATGATAAATTTTTTGTTTCTTCTAAGACATGACCAATCTTCCAAACTTCTACTTTATTCTTTAAAAAAAATGAATAATATTTTTTTCCATCAGTTACTTCCTCTAATATAAAAAATTGATATCCTACTCCATCAAGCTTATTTGTAATAGTATAATTTTTGAGTCCAGTTTGTGCTTCTTCTATATAAATATTTTTTGGTCTTACTGCTTTTTCTATATTACGATATAAATTAGTTATTAAAGGTTTTACGCCTCCATAAACATCTGCAGAGTAAAGACTGTGAACATTATCAAAAAATATACCAAAAATTTGTTTAATAACAGTTACTAAATCCTTAAAAGAATCTTTAACTCCTTTATTTAAAAGTTCTTCTACAAAGGTTTGATGAAGTTCGGCTTCGATTTCATATTCTGTATAATTTTTATTTGTTTGTGTGACTTTAGTACAGTCTAGATTAAATTTATTAAAGACAAAAGAAGTGCGTTCTCTTTTTCTTTCAAGAAAAGATTTTGTAGAAGAATCATACTCAGATTTATCTTTAGGTGTTTCAAAAGCATGAGAAAAACGAATAGTAGCATTTTCGTTAGATACAAAATCATTTACCACAGTAATATCATAGTTAGATTTTATTTTTTCTTCATATGTAGTTGTAGTAGAAACTATTTTTCTTAATTCACCTTTATTATATACTATATCTTTATGAATAGAAACTGTATTATATGCTTTATTTGAATATAATTTGTCAATAAAAGTTTGAAAATAATTTTCTCCATTATCACTAGAAAAATTACCACGTTCAGTAATATAACCTAGTCTAAATTCAATTTCAGGGGTTACAGACCCTGTTTTGTAGATAAGTTTCTTTATCTTATCTACTTGTTCTCTTGTAAATAATAAACTATATGACATCGTTTAATAATATATTTAGAAAGTATAAATTTATAAAAAAAATCATTTTGTGATATAAAATAATTATATCATAAAAATTTAAATTAATTAAGACGTTTCCTTTCGTCTGTCATCTTATCTAAATGTAATCTTGAAAATTCTAAAAGAATTTTTCGTAACATAGGACTAAACTTTCTAATATCAAACTTTATATCACATACTCTATCATCACTCTTATTTTCATTTATTTTTTGGCCATTATATGGTATCTCGTCTTCTTGTTTTTCTATAGTTGAATAAGTCTTAATTAAAATAAACAAATATTCAAATCCTTGTTTATCAAGCTTTTTTACATTTTCAATTAATTCTTTACATTCTTCAACAGTAATATCAGGCGGACCTTGATTACATCTTTTAGCTAATAAATCAAATAAAGCAAATGACGAAGAAGTTTGTTCCATTTTATATTTATTTAATAATAACTTTAAATAAATATATTAATATTTTTCTTTACAAATAACTTGGCACACCTCTTTGTTGACCATTTCCTCCTTGCTGTGGATAACCTCCATGCATTCCTGGATGTTGTTGTGGAGGATAACCTCCGCCGTATTGTTGTGGTTGCTGTGGATAACTTGGAGGATATTGTTGCTGTGGTCTTTGTTGTTGTTGACCTTTCTCTTTTACTTGATAAGCAGATTCATAAGATAAATAACAAACTCCTTTTTCTTCATCACATACAACATTATAAGGTAATCCTACACTATAAGCAGGAATATCACTTTCAATTTTATAATTCTTTTGTTCAATAAATTGTTGCTTAGTTTGTAACTTTTGAACAACTTCTTGAACAAACTCAGCCATATCTTGAGTAGTTCTCTCTCCATTATATTTTAAGAATGGTCTACCGTTAACATATAAAATAATAAAAGGAACATATTCAATAGGTGCTTTGCTCATTTTACTCATTTTAATAAGATCAGGATTTGCACTAAGATTTGCTAAAGCAAATTTACAATTTCCAATACGTTGAGGAAGACGCTTAAATTCAGGAATTGCGTCTTCACAATGAGCACATCTGTCTCCATTGACGTGGAAACAAACTAATACAAGTCCTTTTGCGTCAATACATAAAAGTTTCTTTCCATCAGAACCTTGTTCAAGAAAAAAGTCTTCGCCTGTTAAATGATATAAATTGTTCATTTTATATTAATTTTAAGAAAATTTAAACTTATAATTCTTTTTTTTATTAATTAATAAATAAAATGGATAATATACAATTACAAAATAAGACAAAAATTCAAGACTTACTTATAGTCTCATTACTTCAAGAATATGAATTTTTAATTTATGTTCTTGCAACTTTCTTTAGCTATATCACTATTCCTCGAGACGGTTATATCACTGTATCAGATGAAAGTATTGAGGCAAATTTAATAGGTAAGCCAAAGCTAACTGACACTATGGTTAAATATGTTATTCGTAATATTATAGGAGTTGATATGGTTTACGTTTCTACTGACTCTATTAAACCTTCTGAGTTTAATATTAGATTATTTGATAATAAAAATGAAGCAGAAATTAAATTTGCTGAAAAACTTTCAAAAGACACACAAAAAATGTTAAAATCTATTTATAACAATGACATCGAAATTATTACTAATGGTGCTTTTAATGAGATTCAACATTACTTAAATTTTGTTTTTAATCAATTTATATCTGACAAAGATGATTCTTTAGAACAAATTCAAAGTAATATTGAAAACTGGACTCATCGTCAAGGTGATAACGTCTTTGTTCCTATTGATTATAAATTTAATAACTCTGTTTATAATACCATCTTACAAACTTATATTTGGATGTTATGTGGACTTACTGACTGGCTTGAAAAAGATACTATTGATGAAATTGATATTCAAACCGCTAACAAAATATTATTTTATAGTTTCTCTTCTTTTTATAATGATAAATTAAATATTCGTGTTAGTAAAAACACTCCTCAATATACAGTTATTAACGACGTTGTATCTGGAGCTTTATACAATCATGATTTTTTTGTTTCTAAAACTGGTCTTGAAATGCTTGTTAGAAATATCAGTAATTTAATTTCACAATATCATACCGATTTATTAAGATCAGATAAATCAAAAGAACAACAACAACAAACGGAAGAACTTTTAAATAAACTTGAAAAAGAAAACAAGTTAAAGTTCAAAAGAGAAAGCACAGATTATCTTATAAAAGAATTTGATACTTTCATTTCTTCTGATATTTATAATCACCTCATGATATTTAGCAAACAGATTTAAAGAATAAGTTATAATTATATATAAAATGTCTGCTAAATACATCCTCAAGATTCAAACTGATAATGAGTTTTTAAGAAATAAGTATAGAGAACGAGTTAATGTTTATGGAGACGCAGGAGTTGATTTATATTGTCCTAAAGATATGAGAATTGTAAATAGAGATCAATCTGTTAAAATTGACTTTGAAATTAGATGTCAAATGGTTGATGTATTTAGTGACGTCATTGACTTTAGTTATATGTTAGTTCCTAGAAGTAGTATTGTTAAAACTCCATTACGTCTTGCTAATAGCATTGGTATTATTGATAGCGGTTATAGAGGTAATATTATGGCATGTGTTGATAATATTGATACATTAGTCGAAGACGAAGAATTAGAATATTATCAAATTAAACAAGGAGATAGATTATTTCAAATCGTTCATCCATCTTTAGAGGGAATTAAGGTTGAATTAGTTGACGAATTACCTTCTTCAAATAGAGGAACAGGAGGTTTTGGAAGCACCGGAAAGTAAAATAATTTTTATTTTAATGATTAAAAATAAAAATTACATTTTCATAATATAAGCAAGAACATAATAAGGAGGCATATTATTATGTGGTTTACCTTCGCCTGTATCATCTGTTATCATTTTACCACCAGAACCTGGCTGCATTGTTTGTCTATCATCACATCCTCCATTTTTAAAACAAGCATTATTATTTGAAATTTTATGATTATGTTTTGGCATTTCTTCAATTGTCAATGAATGTGATTCTGCCCCTCCTTTTTGTTCTAGTTGATTTACACTTAAAGATGAATCTTTAGCAACTGGCCAATCTGTTGGGTTAGCTCCTAACACAAATCTTCCTCTTAAATCTGGAGTATCTTTTGTTCCATCACATAAAGCCCAGCCTTCAGGAACATTATTTACAGAACCTTTCCAAAGCATAATCATACCTTTTGGAAATTGAATACTTGAAAGATTTCCATCAGCATCTGTCAAAACTAAATTATTAGCACCAGATAAAGAAGCATATCTATTAAATCCTTCTTTTACGTGTGAAATGCAAGTCATAATAATATATACTACTAACGCAATTAATGCAATTTGAATAATTTCTTTAGTTTCCATATTTTAATTTTTACTAAAGATAAAATTAAAATATTTTTTTAAAGCTTCATAATATATGCTAATGCAAAATATGGAGGAATGTTGTCGTGTGGTTCGTCGTTACCTGTATTTTCTACAACTAATTTACCTCCTGACGTAGAAGCTTTTACTACGGCATCATTAGTCCATCTATCTGTTGGCCAAAAAGAACATTGACCAGATTTACAATAACCTCCATCATCTCCTTTACCAATAATATCATGATTATGAGATGGCATATTTTTGATTTCTAATTTAACAGTTTCAGTACCTCCTGTAGTTCCCATTGGTCTTGCTGTTAAATCGTTCTTCTTATCACTTGGATTAACGCCCATAACAAATCTTCCTCTTAAATCAGGGGTGCCATTTGTACCATCGCATAAAGCCCAACCTGATGGAATATTTGCTAAAGCACCAGACCAAATGACAACAATGCCTTTTGGAAAAGGAATACTTGATAAATTTCCATCAGAGTCAGTTAAAACCATACTTGATGCTGATGATACGTTAAATCTAAAATCTTCTTTGGAGTTTCTTAAGAAACAGATTATCATAATTACAATAATAATTAATAAAGCAACACACATTTATTTTATTTTTAATAAAATAAAATAAAAATAAAATTAAATTAAAAATGTCTTTTATAAAATCTTTGAGATGGAGATTTTAACATAAAATAAGCAACTATAATAACTATTAATAAAGCAATTGCAATAATAATATACATAGTATTATCTTTTTGTTTGGGTGGTGCTTGAATCTGAGTAACTTTTGTAGGAGTTGTAGTTTTAGGTTTAGTGGTAGTTGTCGTTGAGCTTGGTGGTACGTCTGAAGTATATGTAGAACCAGTAACTGGCTGAGATGGAGCAGGAGATGGAGCAGGAGATGGAGATGGTTCAGGTGCTGTTTGAGTAGTTTGAGACGAACCACAGTTTTGTTGAAGATTAATGTCTTGAGCTTTAAGGTCTCTTCCGGCGTTGATAGTACTATTACATAACGTAACAACTAAATTTTTAGGACATTCTCCTTTTTCTTTTTTAATAATATATTCAACTACAGGGTGATTTGGTTGACATTTAGAATTAGTACAAAAACATACCCCTGATATAGTATCGTATGCTTTTCTATCGGCTTTTTTAATAGCCCTTCTGACTGTAGGAGTTCCGAATAAATCATTCATGCAAAATTCAGTATCCATTCCAGTATCATCTTCGTCTCTATTAATACAAGAACAAACAGGATCTAAACCATTTGAATCAATACAAGCATTCATAATTAAACCTTTTGCTACAGTTGCATTAGCAGTACTTTGTTTGTATAAATTAATAATTTCTGGCCTTGGTACTGGATTATATCTTAAAGTAACTTCTCTAGGAGATGCTATATATAATACATAAAGACCTAATAATCTACTGAAAACATATTTTTGTGTAGATGGTATTGTTTTAATTTTAAGTTCAATGTTAGTTGAATTTGTTTCTTTATATCCCGTTAAAGAATTTCCAAATGTTTTTTCTGTGGTTTCAGTAACAACATCAATAGAACCGCTGTCAGAAAAATAAACAGATGATTTAGAATCAATTAAAGCATCTGAAATTAGTTTAGAGTCCTCAGGAGAAAATTTTTTAATTACAATATATTTATTTGCTCCTCGTTTTTTAAAAGTATTTATAATAAAATCATAAGATAACATGCTCTTTTTTTAAATATAAAGAATATTTAAAAAAAAATATTTTTATTTTCTACGATAATATCTTTGCGCTGGCATCTTATCAATTTCTTTAGCACCAAGCTTTGAACCTAAGAAATAAAGTGCAATAATAAGAACAATAACAATAACCATAATCATAATATAAGCAATCATTCCTGGGCCTTCTACGTCTGGAAGTTTTAGTGCAAGTTCTTCTGCGCCTTTACTCTCAGCTTTTTGTGCTACTTTAGCTTCATTTTCAACAACAGTTTCACTTAAAGCAGAAAGAGAATTAGTTACAGCATCATTAACAAGTTGGTCAGCAACCATTTGAATAACCATATCTTGAGAAACTTTACATTGTTTACCTCTAATTTTAATATTTCCTTTTGCTTTAATGAGAACTGAATTAGTTCCTGATACAGATGTATTAAGTTCTTTAATTTGTTCATCAATCTTATTCTTTTGATCAATAGTATTAATATTTGTAAGAGTATCATTGATAACTTTTTGACCTTGTGGAGTTGCTCCTATTCCAGTTTTATTTTCTTGAACAGCTTCAGCAACATTTTTAACAATATCATTTACTTCATTTGCAATTGTTGTAACTTCTTCACTTGATAAATTAATCTTACTAATAATATCTAATTTCATTTTTTGCGCAAATTCTAATCCACCATCACCGCAATCAATATCAATATCTCCGTTAGTTGATTCAAATACAATACTATTAATACCACTTGCAGTGGTTCTTGTAACATTTTTAGATGTCTTTAACATACACGCAACATTTTGAACTGTCTTATTATATTTATTAGCAATAACTGTAAGTTGTTCACATCCAATCGCTGAAGTATTTGAATTAGATGCTTTAACACCACCAGCAGCACCTCCTAATAAAGATTGAACTTTAAATTGTGCTTCAAATTGTTGAATTGAAGCGTCAGTTCTACAAGCTTGAGCTCCAGCTGCCTCTAAAATTTTATTAGCTTCAGTTGCAACTCCTGCTAAAGGTAAAGTTGGAACAGGAGGACATTGAGCTGCTTCTATTTCATATCTGCTATTTCTAAAATTACGTCTATCTCTTATAAAATATTGATAATGGTCCATTTATAATTTTATTTATTAAAAAAGAAATAAAATTATTTAACAATTTTTTTATCAAACATATTTAATTTTTATAGTTATATGTTTGTAATTGCTGTCTTTGCTTTATAGATTTGTCAATCTTTTTTACAGATTGTAATATCGTTAAATTTTTTAATTGGTCTAACCAAACATTATTACTAACTTTACTTGAAAACATTATATATTATTAATATATAATGTTATTATTTTTAAATTTAACTTTTAATATTTTTTTACTTTTTCTTTTGCTCTTGTCTATCAGTTTTAGAAACTGTATTCTCTTTCTCCCACTTTACATACTTTTCTAATAATTCATCCAACTCTTCTATCCAAATTGTTTCAATCTTTTTCTTCTTATACTCATCATAAGCTTTATTCAATTTCTTTTCTTTTTCTTTTATTTCTGTTAACTTTTCTCCTGTCATATGTCTCACTTGAATACTTAATAAATATTCATAGCTATCATCAATCTTATCAAACTTTCTCTTTAATAATTCTTCTTCTAAACTTTGCATTGACTTATCTTTTAATGTTATCTTATTGTTTAGCACACATTCTAAAAAGTTAATTTTATTTCTTAAAAATAATAATTCTTTTTCCATATTCTTAATAAGCCCGTCTTTTCTTACTTTATAAAAATCATATCTAATACTATAATATTCTCTTATAATTTCTTCTATATTTTCATATTTTTTAATCTTATCATCTTTATCAAACATCACCATATTATTTAAATAATTTGTATCAACTAATCCTAAACTTTCATGATTTACTTCAAAATCTTCTGAAGCAGTTACTGTAAAATTTACTATCTCACTATCACAATGATTAATGATATCTTTTATCTTACCGGCTTCTTGAAGGTCTTCTAATATCGTCTTATATTTTGAAATACTAATATTTTTCTTTCCTAAAGGTATTTCAGTAATCTTATACTTACGTTTCTTTTCATCAACTATTTCATACACACCTTTAGTAATAACTTTTGAACCTTCAACTTCTACAGTTCCTTGGAAATTTCTATAATAAGGTTTAATCTCAAAGTTAGGGTTATTATTTTCTAATAATTGTTTTAATATATTAATAAGTTCTATAATATTATACGAAGGAATACTACAACTCCAACCAGTTCCAATACCCGCACTAATACCATTAACTAAAATCATAGGAACAATAGGAATATAATTTTTCTTTTCAACTACATCACCGTCATCTTCTGCATTTAGTAAAAACTCATCATCTTCTTCTCTGAAAATTAATCTGGTAAGTTGGTCCATTTTTGTAAAAATATATCTTGGACTGGAGGCGTCTTTACCCATTTCTAAACGAGTTCCAAATTGACCTGCATTAAATAATAATGGAATATTATTAGCACCAACAAAACGTTGAGCAAGTCTTGTAATAGTATCAGATAAATTATCTTCTCCGTGATGATAATTAGTTAATTGAGCAACAATTGCTGCAAATTGTGCAACCTTAATTTTTGTATCTTCATATTTAATATTTTTCTTAAATATAGTATATATTACTTTTCTAATACTTTCTTTGAAACCGTCAATCATAGAAGGAATACTTCTTTTACAATCTTCAATACTAAAGTTAATAAGTTCATTATTAATAAACTCATCAATAGAAAGTTCTTCGACTTTATAATCATCAATATCAGCAAATGGTTTAGCAGGGTCATAAGTCTTCAACCATTCTTTTCTAAAATCAGTATTTTCTTTTGAGAAAATATTATTCATAATATCGGTAGTTTTTTCATCTTCTTTTAATGTAACAACTCTTCTACCAAAATCTTCTTTAACATCTGCGGATTCAGACGTTCCTAATCCCTTAAAGTAATTGACGTGTTCTTTTTTAATATTGTTTTGAGTAATATATTGATTGGCTTGATATTGATTAAAAAAGTTAATAACTTTTTTATTTTTCTTAATCTTTACGATTGGAACTCTCATAAAATTAAAGAAACCATCAACCTTTAATAAAGTAGGGAAGAGAGTATGGAAAAAATTATACAACAGCCCAGTAATATGTGTACCGTCAGGGTCAGCGTCACAAATACACATTAACTTACCATATCGTAATCTTTTAAAGTTTACAGGATTAGTATAATCTAATCCTGTTTCTAATCCCATAACTTGTATAAGAGCTTTTACTTCAGCATTATCAATTAAAGTCTTAATCGAACTATTTCTAACATTTAAAAATTTACCTTTAATAGGAAGAACTCCAAAGTAGTCTCTTCCTTTGACTCCATTAAATCCATACTTCATACCTTCTACAGCGTAAGGTTTAGCAGATAATCCTTCAGTAATACATAAAATACATTTAGAAGCTTCTTTTTTACCAGCAAAATTTGCGTCTTCGAGTTTTTCGATGTGAATATGACCACGTTTTTTTTCAGTTTCATTTTTAAGAGTATTAAGTTCTTTAGCAGAGAGCATTTGTTCAATTTCTTGAATAAAAGACCATTTCATAATTTTAGGAATATCGGTTTTTCTAAGGTGAGTTTTGACAATAGGAGAAACAAGTTTTGATTTAGATTGTTCGTCGAATTCGGGGTTAACAGAGTCAGCATAAACGAATACAAAAAAATGTTTTTTAATATCATTAATATTAATTTTCTTTCTATCTTTGTTAGCTTTTTGGTCGTTTATTTTATTAACGATAGGACGAAATAATTCTTCACACCAAGTATCAATGTGAATACCACCGTTTCTTGTGTAAATACCGTTAACAAAACTCATATGATTAAATTCTTTATCTTTTACAATCATAACTCTTGAGTCATCGCTACTGAATATCATATGTTCTTCTGGTAAAGTATCAAAAAACATAGAAACGTAATCTTTAATTCCAGTGATAGGAATAAGTTCATTGTTAAAATAAGTTTGAACTTTGTTAAGACTTGCGGTCATAGCGGTATCGTAAGCGATTCTTTTTAAGAGATTAAAAACGTCATCAGTAATTTCTGAAAGTCCAAATCTGTCCAAGTCAGGTTTGAAAGTGATACAAGTAAATCCATTTTTACCATCTTCAATAGATTTAGGAAAGTGAGTTTTTACTTTATCAAATTTAGCAGGTTGTCTTTTAAACATATTATCAGACCATTCTTGAGTATAAAGAATAGCTTCTTCTTTGTTATAAACATCAACTTTAAAATAATTACTAAAGATATTACAAAGTTTAACACCATAACCATTTCTGCCGGAGGTTTTACGTTCTTCGTTATCATTATAATTAGAAGAGGTTAAAAGATGACCAAAAATCATTTCGGGGATGGGGATGTTAAGCTGTGAATGATTAGTAGTAGTAATATTTTTGCCGTCATTCCAGATGGAGATGGTATTATTTTCTTTATCAATATTAATTTTAATAAATTTAGGAGTAATTTTTTCAGATAATGAGCGCCAGACGTTATCGATTGCGTTAGATAAAACTTCAACATAGATACGGATTAATACAAGGGGGTAAGAGATTTGTTTTTTTATTATTTTATTTTCGTTCATAATATAGACAGGTTCAGGATCTAACATAGTGCGAATAGATTTGACATAAGTATCAGGGCGTTTAAGAATTTGTTCGTGAAGTTCAAGTTTTTGATATTCAACTTTAGAGTTAGATTGTTTAATTTCAAAGCCTTTAGTGTTTACTTTTTCATTTTCTACTTCATCTTCTTCATCAAAAACAATTTTCTTCTTCTTTTCTTTCTTAGGATCAGAAGATTTATTGATTGCTTTAGTGTATTTTTCAATCTTAGTTTGCTTGGTAGACATAGTAGTTTATGAGATGTTATATAATATGAAAAAATATAATTTTAAATTGTAAAAATCATTTTATTTTTCTTTTTGTTAATAATAATAAATGAGTTTTTTACATATTTCGAATAGACATGATATAAGAAATAGAGAAAATTTTTATAATTTTTCTATGCTGAGACAAGAATTAACTCCAGAAGAAGTTCAACAAAAAGAAAAACAATTAATTTCTTCAGTCGAAAATAGAAAAGCAGTCTCTCAAGAGCCTGTTAAATATCAACGTTTTAGTTCAAGAGATGAAGAGTTTAATACTGCAAGAGATTTTGCTTTATTAAAAAGACAAGTATTAGGTGGTGCTAATGATAGTGTTAGAAACGCATTTACAGCAGATTATGTCGATTTGCCAATTCCATCTGATGCAATATTTAATTTATACAATGCTCCAACTAGAGCAAATCCAATAGGAGATACTGCGTCTATTAATGATCCGTTAAGTATAGCAGAGAAGTTGTCAAGTGATAGAGATTGGGAAACAGGAAAAGATTTTTGTAAGAATAGAAGGACAAAGTATGGATTATTTGATACATATGGAAGACAAGCTAATCAAAATAGCGTTCATTGGAGTGATTGCGCGGGAGATGATCCAATGGTTGCAATAGATAGAGATAGATACATTCAGCGTATGGAGTTTGATAGTTATGCTCCATATCAGGTGAGCATTCCTAAAGGTTTATTACTTTAAAATGTTTTAAAATTAAAATAAATGTCTAAAATAAATTTTTTTTTCTTTTTGTCATAATAAATATATAAAAATGTCTATCTCATCACAATTAGTTCAAACAAAAATTAATTCAGGGGGTATCGCTCAATTTGGTGCTTCTATGTCTACTTTAATTCCTGAGTTATCACCTTGTGGCGACAGATACGGTTTCGATCAGTATGGTCGTGAAGCTCCACCAGATTCTGTTGATTCCTTAACTTGTCCTGGTCTTTTCAGTTCTGAAGTTCGTATTAACGTTGAAAATTCATTACGTCCATTTTTATCACCTCGTTATTTTGATTTACCAGTTGGTATTTCTGGAGGTGCTGATACCTTATTTGGTAATGCTGCTATTGGTGGTCGTGTTTCCATTGCTGGTTATAATCAAAACGTCCCAATTGAAGTCTCTTCTTTAGCTGGTGCTAATAAGAATATTAATGCTAATCTTGCTTTCAGTCGTTTAGCTCAAAACAAGACTGGTACTACTAGTTGGTCTACTGCTTCTCAAAATCCAGAACAAGGAGGTGTGAGTTATAACTCTATGTATTAAATTTTCAAAATCTTTTTTTAAATATTTTATTATATTTAAAAAATTATGACTGACGTTTATTATTATATTGCTTTCTTTTTAGGAATTTTAATTGCTGTTGAAGCAGTTGCTCTATATTCTATCGAAAAATTTGCAAAAGAAAGACAAATCAAGTTTTTTATTACTACTGCTATTTGTTATGGTATTCTCATACCTTATCTATTATATAGAAATTTAATGTATAAAGATATTGGTATGATTAATTTCTTTTGGAATATATTTTCTACTATGTCTGGGTTTGCAATTGGAATTTTAATTTTTAAAGAACAAGTTAATAATTTACAATGGATTGGTATCAGTCTTTCTTTAGTTGGTATTGGACTTGTAATTTTAAATGATTATCAAAAAATAAAATGAGTTTTTAAGAATAATTTAAAGAATTAAATATAATTATTAATAAAATGTCTCATCGTTATAATTTGCGTTCTAAAAAGAATATTAACGTACAAGTTAATACAAGTGAAGAAAATAAACCTTTGAATGTTATTTTGTCATCTAATACATCTGAAAAAAACATTAAACCTTTGAATGTTAATATTATTCAAAGAGATGATATTGTTTATGGAAACTTTAAAGAAGGATTATGTTCAAACCATTTTAAAGAAGATTTACTTACTTTTATAGCAAAGTGGAAAGAATTATTACCAAATATCACGGATATAATGATTGAAAATGTTAAAAAAACAGACTACACAAAAGACCCATATAATTATTTACAAGTAAATAATCAATTATTTGAACAAATAAAATCCCAATCTATCTTTTATTTAAAAACAAATAAACATTTAACAATTTTATCAGATTATGATAGAGTAAAAACTTCATTTAATTTATCTATGTTTAATGAAGAACTTACTGATTTAATAATTAATAATACAGCAAAACATACTCAATTAAATTTTGCAAAAAGTTTAAAAGAAAAACTTAGAAGAGTTGCTCTTACTGAGCTTAGAAAACAATTGTTTTAATTTTGTAAAAGTTAATTATAATTTTTTAATTATAATTAATTAATAAAAATGTTGAATACTTTACTTACGACAGTGTCCTCTTCTCTTATGAGACCCTTTCTTAGAACCCTTTACCCACTTTCTTGGACTTTTACATAAAGACTTTTTAGATCTCCATACTTTTGCTGCTTCCTTGATTGGACTTTTAGAACCTCTAAATGAACGTACAAGACGTTGAAAACCGTTTAATTTTTTATGTGATGGCATTTTAAATTATAATAAAGAAAAAAATTAAAATCCTTGAAATTTGTTAATAGATTTTTCATAAATTTCATTCACTTCTTTTTCTGTTAAAATATTCTTATATTCTTCAATTAATTCATCTTTAATTGTTTCTCCATATAATCCTAAAAATTCTTCAAAAACAGATTTATCATCACCCCATAAACTATTAGTAACATCTTCTTTAAGATATGTAGGAAGATTAGCAATAGCTGTATTAAGTCTTGCAAAAACTGCACTTCTTAATTCATCTCTTGGGTCAATTGTTAAAATATAATCTTCTCCTTCTACAAATCCTGATAATACATTAACTAAACGTGAGACATAACCAGTGTGACAAGTATCATCTGAATCTTTAATTTCTTCAAGTAAACGTTTGTAGCATTCTTTCTTAATTTGTTCATCGAAAGATTTAATTTTATTTAATACAATAACAAGAATATCAGATAAGTTAAGATTTTCAAAACGGGTAGGATCAGTCATAACACGAATAAAGAAATTATCAACTTTTGAATTTGTTTCTTCGTCTTGTTTATCAACGTTAATTTCATTATAAATTAAATTATGTAAAAATTCTAAAGTACAATGACCAAGAAGATTATCTTTTGCTTCTTGAAGATAATCTTTATGTAATTTATTAATAATTTTTCTAACACTTTCATTAATAGTTTTATCATGAACATTTTGTCTATTAGTATAAAATGTAGTCTTTTCAAGGTCTTGATCCATATAACCAATTTCTTGAAGAATCTTCATTCCAAAGATAACTTCTTCTTCTCTTCCAAATGAATATAAAATATCAGCACATTCTCCTCTTACATTTTCTGATTGAGACTTATCTTCTGCAAGATCAAGAATAAAATCAAGAGCGTTATCTCTTTCATCTGTTTCGCAGTCTAATTCATCTGGATAAAATGATAGAATATATCTAGCGCAGATAGATAAGATCTTAAACGGATACTTTTTATGAACTCCTATTCTAAAGAAGAAAGGTTGAAGGTCATAAACAAGCTGGTCTGTTAATTTAAAAAACTTATCGTTATTAGAAAAGAAATAAAAACGTTTATTAACTTCAATATTTTCATCTTCTAAAATAGTTTTACAAGCTTCTAAACAATGTTCATGACAATTAATATATGGAATATGAATCATATAACGTATACATTGAAATCTATCTTCGTAATCTACAGAAAGGTCCATTGCTTGTTTTTTAAGATGTAAGAAAGGATGCATATCATCAAAATGAGAATCACCTCCAAAGAAAGATTTACCAAAGTTACGAGTATCAATTCCTAAAAACTTTGGAGGAAGGTGTTCAAATGAACTCATATTACTGACATAACCACTGGTATCAAGTAAATTATCAAGTTTTTTAGTTTCTTCGTTTTGGTTTACTTTTTCTTCATTTACAGTGCTAGAAAAAGTTGAATATTCGCTATCATCATCATTTTCATATAAACAATAATTAGATTTTGTTTCAAAATTAGTTGATAGTTCATTTACAGAACTATACTCAGAGACATTTTGAGGTCTGACTTCGTAATTAGACATTTCGTTAAAATATAATTAAATAATATAATTATATTTTTAGATTTACTTTTTGCATAAAGAAGTATATACAAGATATAAAGCAATAGCGACGACAATGCCGTATAAAATCATATCTTGTTGAGACATTGCTGAAACTTCTCCTCTAAACCCTTCTTTAATCATTTCTTGAGATTTACCTAAATTAATTGGTAAAGTATTTCTTTCAGGTTCAGTTGTAGTTTTCATTGTTAAAAAATCAGGAATAGTTGAAGCAATTGGAGTTGGTACTGGAACAATAGATTTAAAGTTAGTTTTTCCAAGAACTGCATCAATTTGATTAGGTTGTGAACTTCCAGATTGTTTGATGTATTTATTAATAAAATTTCTTAAACGAGTATTATTAACTTGAATACCTTGTTTAACAATGTTTTGAGCAAGGTTCATAACACCATTTTGAGCAACACCTCTATCAAGAACTTCATTTAATAATCTATTATTTTCTTCAAAGTCATTAAGACTAAGAATATCACAAGTTTTAGGACATTGATGAACAGAGATAGGACTTGAAGAATCTAATTTGGCATCTTGTAAATAAGCTGTAGAAATTGCAGAAAGAGTTTTAACGTCTCTATAAGCGTTATTTCCATAAGTTTTACAAACAACAGCACTATTATCAGCAAGAGGATTTAACATCTCGCATCTGGTGTAACATTTGTTAGTAGGGTCAGAAGTGTCATCTCTGCAATATTTAGCAGTGAAAGCTTCAAATAAAAAGTCATTAACTTTTTTTCCTGTAAAATCTGAGGTGGATTGTTGTTCTATATATAAATCGCAATATTTATCCCAGCCTCTTGCACAACGTTGACCCATAAAATTATGACAAAGACCTTTTTCAAAACGCCAAGGATTTTCAGGACAATTTAAATAAGAACCTTCAAGACAACATTGAACAGGATCTGCATTTTTTTCTGTAATAGGATTTTTTCCTCCATATTTTTCAAAATAGTCAGACATCTTTTATTTTTTATAAAAGATAAAAAAAACTTTTTATTATATTCTTATCCTTTTTTATTAAACGTTAAAGAATTTCATTTCAATATATAATCTTAAGATGTCACTTCGTAAAAAAACTAAATCAAATGATACCATCACTTTTAACCATCCAAACATCGCGGTTGAATTTTTTAGTAAAAAATATTACAAACTTCATTTAAAACAACATAATGACGATTGGGCTCGTATCTTAAATGATACTTTAGATAAAATTGAACATGATAAATTAGAAAATTCTGACAAAAGTATCATTTATTATTACCTTAAAAGAAGTGAATATGATGATTTCATTGAACTTGTTGAAAATGTAGAAAGAAAATTAAAACGTTCTCATTCTCAAGATGATGAAAAAGATGAAGATAACGACGAAAGTGAATCTTCCTCAGAAAGTGACTCTTCTACCGATGATGAATTGATTCAAAAAACTTTAACAAGACGTTTAACAAGTCAATCTAAAGGTCACGAAATTGACCATGATCACGTGTCTGATAGTGAAATGGAAGATGTTATTTCTATTTGTAGACGTTTTAGAGCTGTATATAAGTTAATTACTAATATGGCAATTCGTATTGAAAGATTAGAAAATTTATTATTGCCTCCAAAATAAAATGATTTTTTTACATTTTTTATAAAAATTGATTATAAAAAATGCTCTTAATATCTAATATATTAAATCAATATTCTTTTTTAATACCTATTGCTATCACTAAAGTTATTACTTTTTATACTTTCATTATAACATTAGGATTATCCTTTTTTAATCTCGTCAAAAATATACATGTCTCCGCTATCACTGTCAGTTTAGTCTCTTTTTTATCTATATATACTATAAATAAGACTAAACAATATGTTATAAAAATACATTATTTTTCTGATAAACTTACAAAATTATTAGAACAAAATAAAGTTTGTCAACAACTACTAAAACATCCTAATACTCAAAAAATATTATTTGTCTATAACTATATGAAGACTTATATAAATGATAAAATTAATCGTTGTAAGATGAGTTATGAATGCGGCGTACATACTTTAAATGAACGTGTTGTTTTTACATTTATTCATAAAGGTAAATTAACTCGCATTCCAATTGTATTTAATAATTTCGATATTAGAAATATTACAAAAATTGAATATATGTTATTTAGTAAATCTGTTTATGAATGTAACAAAGACCATATTGAATACATTAAAAGTTTTATTGATAATAAATATAGAAATATTAATATATCTCCATTGATGATGGGTTATGAAAAAGTTAAAATTACTTCATTAGATGAAAATTTTAATATGATTGAGAGTGAATATTTGTCAAATCAATATATAAATTGAAAAAAAGTTAAACATTTTATTTATTTAATATAAATAAAATGAACATTTATACTTTGTCTGTTAACGGAACTCATACTTCTATTTTAAAAACTTTTTATGAAACTGTTAAATCTTCTAATCAAAAAGGTTATTATAATATTCAAGTCTTTTTAGGTTCTCCTTACAATTTAACTCGTAAAATATTTTCATCTGATGATATCAAAAAAACCAAACAATACCTCGACCGTCATAATTTAACTGTCTTTACTCATCTTCCTTATGTTATTAATTTAGCAGGAAGTGCTAAGTTAAATAATTATTGTTGGAATGGAGATAAGACCATTGATACTTATGTTCAAGAATGTATTAAATCAATTGAGTATGAATGTGATTTATTAAGTCATATTCAACCTTCTAATAAAGGAGGATGTGTTCTTCATATCGGAAGTATTGGAAAATTAACAGATAGAGAAAAAGGATTAAGATGTGTAGCAGAATCGATTAATAAAATAAATTTTACAAAAGATTCTTGTAAATTAATTTTAGAGACGATGGTAGGAAGAGGAGGAGTTCTTGGAACATCATTTGAAGATTTATATAAGATATATAATATGTTAAATGAAGATAAAAAATCATATATAGGTATTTGTATAGATACCTGTCATATATTTGCTGAAGGCTTATATAAGCTTGATGGAAAAGAAGATATCGATAAAATGTTTAATGATTTTCAAAAATATTTTAAAATAGAAAAGTTAAGTTTGTTTCATTTGAATGATAGTATATGTGAGCATAATAGTAAGCAAGATAGACATTCAACTTTAATGAATGGATGTATATGGAAAGATAAAGTTAATGGATTAAAATATTTTATAGAGTGTTGTAAAAAGTTAAATATTCCAATGATATTAGAAACAGAAGAAAGTGATTATAATGTTGTTGAAAAATTATAAAAAATTATTTTATTATCATTAATAATAAAATAAATGGATTGTTCAATTCAAGAGTTAATTAAATTTGATAGAGAAAAACCAATGGCTTCATTTGGTCAACAATTATTAATTGCAATGATGTCTGTTATTGCTAATAATATTTTATTTAATGTTATTATTAATTTACTTCCAGACGATCATATGGATGAATATCACGAAGATGTTCGACAAGAATTTTCAAATATTCGTAAAAAAGCAGTTTCACCTTTTATTTTTGGTATTTCTGAACTTGTTAATGGAGGTATTTATGCACCTATTGTAGAAGAATTATTTTTTAGATTTTTACTTTTCAAATTAGTTTTTGTCAAAGTATTTAGAATTCATCCTCAAAGTGCTAATATATTACAAGCTATTGTATTTGGATTAATGCATATGTCTAATGTTGTTGCAAGTGAACAACAATTAAAAAAAACTATGTTACAAACATTAAGTGCTACTATTGGAGGTTTAATTTCAGGTTGGAGTTATATGTATACAAATAGTTTATTAACACCTATTATGTCTCATATGATTAATAATATTATTTCAACTGGTTTAGATTCGATAGAATATTCAATGTATTATACTAAACATTCAGTTTAATTTATATAATTTAAATTATATAAATTAATTAACTTTTTCGACAAAATTTAAGGTATGAAGAGAATACATTTGTATATTAGATAAAGGTGATAATTTACTTTGTAATGCTTCTTCAAATTTCTTTTGATATTTTTCTAATACTTCTGGATTATTTGTTTTTTGAAATATATCTTTTTTTAATTCTTCAACAGTCATTGGTGTTACTCGTCGTTCTATGAATTTTAATTTATTAAATGTACTTCTAAACTCTTCTATTGTCATTTTACCTCCGTATTCTCTTAAATGTTTCCAAGATGGAGCATCAATAATTTTATCAAGTCTAATATCTTTTCCAAATAATGACCTATACATTTGTCCCACTAACATCGGAGAGTCTTTATATTTCATACCTTCTGGAAATGTATGGATATAAGCCATAATACAATTAAAACTACAAAACAATCCATCGCAAGTATATGTATTTTCTTTATCTTTTTTTAAAGGAATTCCAAGAGGATGCCATTCAGAAGGAATAGAATGTCTACACCACCAACAATGACCTTTACAATCTTTATTAAGATATTCATTTGTTCCATATTTAATCATTTTTATGTCTTTACCTACATCATCTTTATAAAATGTTTCTAATGTTAATAGTTCTTTATTTGAAATACCAAGTTTTTCAAGATTTGAGGTAAGGTTAGAAATGTCGCTTATAGATTTTTTATTTGATAAAGATGATTTTTCTTTAAATTTTGAAACTTTTTTTACAGCTTGGTCGTCTACGATGCTAAAATTAGATTGTTTTAATGGTGGTTCTTTTTCTATAATATCATTTTTTAAATTATATTGGTCAGTTAATTCATACAAGTTAATATTTTTAAGAGTGATAGTATGGTCTTCATCCTTTATTTCAATCTTTCTTTTAGGTTTTCTAATAAAACTACTCATTGTTGTTAAATAATTTTTATATTTATGATGTAAAAATTATTATGAAAAATCATTTTAAATTTATTTTTAAAACTAATTATCATCGTTTATTATTGGATTTCTAATATCTTTTTAATAATCGTATAAATTAATCTATCTTTTCTTTTATTTTATTTCGTTTTTTCATAAACGTTTTTCCCTCTAAAAACATTTCAATTTTTTTATTATTATTTAATATAAATTCATAAGGAAGTATTTCTGTTTCTATTTCAATATAGTCTGTCTTTTTTGCTAAATCAATTATTTCTTGTTTTTCTAAAATAACAAGAATAATTTTATTTGCATAATTTAAAAGTCCTTCGTTATGGTCTGTATCTTTTTGTTTAAAATTAATGGTTAATATTTGTTTATATTCTTCTTCTACAAAATGTGTTATTAATGATTTAACAGGAATTGGATCAAATATTGCTCCATCTATATATACATTCTGGTCTATATGAGTTTTTGAAAATAAAAATGGAATACTACAACTACAAATTACAGCATCTGTAGATAACATTGTAGGATGAGTTTTATATGAAAAATATGTTTTATTATTATTACTAACATTATAACTATTACAATAAAAAGTTTTTCTAAATTTCATAAAAAGTTCAAGAAGAGTTGGAATATATCCCGTCTTTTCAATTATCATATTTTCTAAATATTTTTTTAAATTATCTGTATTAATTATCCCATAATCTCGAAGTAAACCGTCAAATGACATTAATTTAAAATGTTCTGAAAAATCATTCTTACATAAATATACAAATATTTCTTTAGGGGTATATCCAACTATTAATAATAAACAAATTAAAGAACCAATAGAACTTCCAGCATAATATTCTATATTATTTAATAATTTCTTATCATAATAATAATCAAGTATACCAAGATAATATAATCCTTTCATTCCACCTGAAGATATGCATATCGCTTTATATTCGTTTGTTTCCATTTTCTACTTAAAAAATGTTAGAATTTTTAAGTAGACAATTTAAAAAAAATTATCTTCTCTTTACTTCTTCTTTATATGAAAAAAACATAATTGTAGCAAATAAGATAATTAACATTATAATAATAACATTATAAACTTTAGTATCACACTTAAAATAACGTGAACACATTGGACAATTCATAACGTGATTTAATGTATCAACGCAACTTTGTCCTGTTAAATTGACATGATAATATTCTTTCATATTTATACTTTTATCATTTTTAAGTGCATTTTGCATTGGAGGAGTAACTCCTGGAAATGGTGTCATTGAATCCATACGTCCTGTTAATGGTGGATTTAAAGAACTATCTAATCTTTCTGCATCAGCTAAACTGACACTTCTTTGAGGAGTTACAGGAGGATAATTTGAACGAATATTTGTTAAATAATCTTGTGGAATATAATTCCCCATTTTTGCTTTAGCACTTGGAAGAATAACACCTGTAGTGTTATCGCTATCATAATGGCTAATAGCAGTAGGACCATATGCTTGTGGGATGGTATCATAACCTGTTAAAATAGACTCATCGATGATACTGTATTTTGGAGGTCTTTGACCACCTAATTCTTTTAGTGGAACTGGCATACTTTTATATAATAAAAAGAAAGTTTTTTATAATATTCAAAATTAAAAACATTAATTTATAATAAAAAATATGGATATTGATAAACAAATTGCCTCGCTTGAAACAAAGAATGTATTTAACTTTGATTCTTCCCCTAAAATAATAGCTGCTAAACTATTAGTTATATTTGTTATTGGTATCTTATTAACATACGCAATTAAACCTATGACAATTGTTAATTTAAAATTTGATGGAGAGACTCAACGTTGCTCGTATGAAATTATAAAAAAACGATTATTTGTAGTGTCTATTTTTATTTCTATTATTCTATTTTTTATTTTATCAAATTTTAATATTATATAATTAACAAATGGCTGTTTCTCGTAAATATTGTCGTTCTACACCTGTTAAAAAAATGGGATTTTCTCAACGTTCTAGTTGTAAAGCTCAAGGTATAATTGCTAGAACTTCTAAAAAATTAAAAGGTAAAAAAGTTAAATCTTCTAAGTATAAAAAATCTAGAAAACTTAGAAAACATTCACGTAAATAAATTAATTTATATTATTATTAATTAATTTAATCTTTCACTTATTCGTTATATATTTTTCTTCTCAAACTCATCTAAATCTATATCTGGACCTCTAAATGTTTTCTTTTGTCCTTGAGATGGTGGCGCATTAAACGTTGGTTGAGCACTTGGATCATATGGTGAATAATTTCTATTAAACGATTGTTCTGGTGCCTTTTTTGAAGAGTTTCCTCCTGATACCATTTTAGTCATATATTTTATTCCAATAAACATAACGGCTTCTGATAAAAATAATCCTAACAAACGTAACTCTGGAGGCCATTTCTTATTATCTGAAATATAATTCTTTTCTCCAATTTCTGCTAAAATTGACTCATATTTATGTATTTTTGTTGCTTGTTGTTGAGCAAATCCTTGTATATCATCAAATTCCATAAAATTAATCAAAAAGACTTCTAATCCTTTAAATGCCATCACTAAATACTGCTTCCATTGTTCTGTAAATTGTGATATTTCTAAATCTTTTAGAATAAAATCATATTCTCTTTCCATCATCTTTAAATCACTGTGTTCAGTAAACTCTGGAATCTTTGCTCCTGGATATATACGACGAAGTCTTTGAAATTTATGTAATAAATCTCTCTTTTTTGAAATCTCTTCTTCTTCTACTTTTGTTAAATATGATAAATTTCTAACTCCTCCTTCAACCATTGGCTTTCCACTATTAATCTCTGATAAACTTGGAGGAATATTTGGATTGATTTGGATTGACTTTGGTTGTTCTAATATTGGCTGACTGGTTGGTTGACTATTTGATTGACTGATTGGTTGATTAGATGACTGAGAAACAGACTGTGACTCAGTTTTGTTAATATCACCACGTAATAATCTTGATAAACCGTCATTAGAACGATGTTTTTCTTTACGTTCACTTCTATCTTCTCTATGTTCTTCATTATCTTCGTATTTTTCTTCAGATTTTTTTTCTTCAGATTTTTTAGAAAATACTCCTAATATAGTATCATCGTTATCTACCTCAATCTTTTTCTTAGGTTCTGGTTTATATTCTTCTTTACTTCCTATACCAGAAGAACTTTCAAGATCTACTATACGTAAACTTCTTGATTTTTGTCTTGACTTTTTATCATCTGTTTCTGGAGAAGTAAATTTAAATTCTTCTTTTACAACAGCCGGTTGAACAGGAGGTTGTACTGGAATTTCTGCCATCATATGCTCTAATTCTGGAGGATTATAATCTTTTCCTATCATTTCTGGTCTTACCTTAGTTTTATTTTCTAATTGTTCTAAATATAAACGAGGCATTATAGGAAAATTTGGCATAATAATTTCAGGCTTCCTATCTAACGGAACCTTTACCACTTTTATTTTTCGTTTAAGAGGCATCTCTTTTAATCAATAATTCATTATTCTTTAAATAATTGTTAACATAAAAACAAAAATGATTTATAGACAATTTTTTTATTATTATAACAACAAAAATGAGTATTGACTTTTTTACCCTTTCAGAACCTGATTTCTATAATCACTTAATTCAACTTAGTAATTTATATTATGAAACATCATCTTCTCCTATATCTGATGAATCATTTGATAGATTAGTTGATATATATGAAAAAAGATTTAATAAATCTTGGACTTACCTTGGAAACTCATATCGTAATAGCGTTCAACTTCCTATTTATATGGGTTCTTTAAATAAATGTAAAAATAATCATCAAATTGATATTTTTAAAACTAGGATTAGTGATACTATAGTTTTAAGTGATAAAATTGACGGTATGTCACTTCTTTATTATAAAAAAGATAATAAAATTTCTCTATATACCAGAGGAGATGGTTTTAAAGGAAATGATGTTTCGTTTTTGTTAAAATATATTAATTTTCCTTCAACAAAAAAAACTACAATTGTTATTAGAGGAGAACTTGTAATGTTGAAAAAAATATTTGAACAAAAATATAAAGATCTTTATGACAATCCTCGAGCAATGGTTTGTGGTATTGTTAATTCAAAAGATAAAGAATATGATAAATTAAGAGATTTAACTTTTTATGCATATCATATTTATGACTTTGAAATTAATACTACATCTGATAGTTTTAAAATTTTAGAATCATTAAAATTTAATGTTCCTCATTACACTATATATAATACAAATTTAGTAGATGAAAAACTTTTATCTAAATATATTATTGATTCAAAACAATTAAGTAAATATGAGGTTGACGGTGTTGTTGTATCTGATAATAAAATTCACATTGAAAAATCAGGAGAAAATCCTAAACATACCATTGCTTTTAAAATTTTAGGTAACGTTTATGAAACTACTGTATTAGATGTAGAATGGAACTTGTCTAAATTTAATATATATAAACCCAGAATAAAAATTGAACCAGTAGTTATCGATGGTAGCACCATAAATTATACTTCTGGGTTTAACGCAAAATATATCTATGATAATAAAGTTGGAATTAACACAATTATTGAAATGACTAAAAGCGGAGATGTTATTCCTCATATTGTTAACATTGTACATCCTACGTCACATTTATTTCCTAAAGATAATTGGAAATGGTGCGATAATAAAATTGATATTCAACCTATAATTGAAACAGATGAAGTGTCTGATGTCATATTTATTAAACGTATTGTTTCTTTATTTGAAGCTTGTGAAATAAAAGGGATGAAAGAAGCAACAATTAAAAATATTATAACTAATTTAAAAATAATTGATGATAGAAAGTTTTTTAATATTAATAAAAATATGATAATGACTCTTGATAGAGTTGGAGATAAATCTGCTGATAATATTATTAATTCAATAAAAGATTTCAAACAATTAATAACACTTGATAAACTAATGATTGGGTCTTGTTTAATGCAGGGATTTGGTCCAAAAAAAATAAATGATGTTATTAATAACATACCAAAAGTATCTGACTATTTATTAAATAATAAAAATATTAATATAAATGATTTAGAAGGAGAATTAAAAGATATTGGTTTTAAAACCACAGCAAAGGCTTTTATTGTTTCATTGAAGAAAGTAAAAGAATATTTAGAAGAAAATCCAATGATGAAAGATTGGATTATAAACAAAGAAGTAATTGAACAATTTTCTCCAAAAGTTAAGAAACAAATAGATGAAAATATTATTAAAGTATTAAATAAATATAAACTAAACAGTAATATATTTTGTTTTTCTGGATTTAGAAGTCAAGAATTAGAAGAGTATATTACAAACAACGGAGGGAGTGTAGTTGATTCAATTACTAAAAAAGTTCAATATCTTATTGTAAAAGATTTAGAGAAAGGAGGAAGTAAAGTAGAAAAAGCAATAAAAAATAACATTATAATAATTAATTTAAACGAGAATTAAAAAGTTAATAAAAAAATAATATTATAAATTTATATTTATAATATTGTAATAAAAGAGAATGAGTTTAACTAACGAACAAACGAAACAGATAATGTTAAATATGTTCCCAAAAAAACAAGAACCTGTTCAATCTCAATATCAAACATATCAACAACCTCAATACAAACAACCTCAATTTGATGCATATCGCACGCATATGTTTGACCAAATGGATGGATATAATAAAATTAATAATAATATAAAAAAATGGTATATTTCTATTATGATCTCGATATTTGCTGTATTTTTATTATCTTCTTTTTCATTAAATTTTATTGATGAATTTTGTGCTAAGAAAAATATTGAAGCATTTGATTATAAAGGTGACCCGAAAATTATGTTAATTACTATATTATTCTTATTCTTATTTGCGTTTGTCAGAACCGTTTTAATGTTATTATAAAATGATTTTTTATAAAAAATTTGAATTTTTATCATATAAAAAAACATTATTTAAATAAATAACTTAGCTATATAAAAATGTCATTTCCTTCAACAGAATTTATTAATGCTTTTAATAAAGCTTACAAAAACGAGATTATATTAATCGCTGAACAAATAGCCACTAAATTTGATTTAGACTTATGCGATGTTATTAATTATGTAGAATCTATTTTAAATAACACTGAAAAACCTCAAGAAAAGAAAAAAGAAGTCACTAAAACTGATAAAAAAAAGATTATTCTAGACGATGAACCAATAGAAGAAGCAAAAGAAGAAAAAAAAGAAACCAAAAAGAAAACTGAAAAAGCAGATAATCCTCACGAAGGAAAAACTTGTCAACATAAAATGACTGCAGGTAAAAAGAAAGGAGAATTATGCGGAGATAAAGTTCACATTGACAGCAAGACTGGTATTTATTGTAAAACTCATTTGAAAAATGAAGCTGGTAATAAATTTTTACAATCTACTTTAAATACTAACGGAGAAGCTACAGTTGTTAAAGGTGATAAAGGAGATAAAAAAGAAGAAAAGAAAGTGACAAAAAAGAAAGAAGAAGGACCTTTAATAAACAATAATGCTAATATTAAAGAAGTAATTGAACAAAGAACCAGTCAAATCACTATTAAGAAAAATAAGAAATGGAATATTTATGAACATCCTGAAACTGGTCTTGTAATTGACCCTTTAACTAAAGAAGTTGTAGGTAAATTAAACGATGATAACGGATTAGTCTCTCCATTAACACCTGAAGATATTGATTTAGCAAAAACATTAGGATTTAAAAAAATCAAAATTCCAGACAATCTTCCAACTAAAAAAATAGAAAAATCTGAATTATACGACGACGATGAAGAAGAAGATGAAGATATTTCAGACGTTGAAGATGATGATGATGAAGAAGATGAAGAATAAATTAAATAAGACCTTATCGTAAAGTTAATTATATATTTAATAAATAAATATATAATTTTTATATAATATAATTATAAATGGATAGTAAACTAATAAACATCACTGCTAAATATTCATTAATAACTCAAGTAACAACAGTTATTGTTGATTATTTAGCTCTTCGGATAGAAATTCCAAAAAGATTATTAATTTTAAAACAATTATTAACACTTGAATTTATAGTTCAGTTAATTGAAACTACTTTTTATATATGGTTAGTATCTTCTCCTCATACTAATAAAGAAATTACAAATATTAGATATTACGATTGGTTAATCTCTACAAATCTTATGTTATTTACTTTAATAGCTTATATTAATCATTTATACGAACCAGAAAAAACATTACTTCAAATTTATCAAGAAAATAAACAAACTATTCATTCTGTATTGACTTTGAATACATCAATGTTATTTATAGGATATCTAGGAGAACTTAAAAAAATTAATATAAAACAAGCAGTATATGTAGGGTTTATTCCGTTTCTATTATATTATAATATAATATATCAAAAATACGTAAAAGAAGAAATATTGGTAAAAAAAAATATTTCAAATAGCAATAAGAAAGAAATAAAATTATTATTTTGGTATTTTTTTATAACTTGGAGTATGTATGGAATTAGTGCTTTATTTTCGTATGTTCCTAAGAATATTTCATATAATGTATTAGACTTATTTTCTAAAAACTTTTTTGGATTATTTTTATCGTATAAAGTATACTCTAATAAACTTAATTATAATAAATAAACTTCAAAAAACATTCTTGCTGTTTCTGTTTCTCTTAATATATTATTCCATGAAATAGTTAATCCATCAAAATTATATTTACTTGATACTCCGGTAATAATACCCTGTGTAATAGTGCATACAATATCATCTTCTAAATAATTATGTCCTGATTCATTTTCACAAACTAATAACTTAAGTTTACATATTCCTCGTCTATATGTTAAATTTTCAATAATATCTGACAAACAAATTGATGAATCATTATTAATTTCATTATTAAACATAAAATAATTTTGTTCTACATTAATTGACTTACAATATACTTCTCCGTTGTTATGTAAAGTAATATCTCCTATCTTTGTAGTTAAATTTGTAAAAACTGTATTATCATTTTCGTCTAAAGAAAATTGACTATCTCCTCTTTCACCTTGTTCTCCTTTTTGTCCTTGAACTCCTTGTTCTCCTTTAATTCCTTGAACTCCTTGTGGTCCTTGTTCTCCTCTTTCACCTTTAATTCCTTGTTCTCCTTTTTGTCCTTGTTCTCCTCTTTCTCCTTTAATACCTTGATGTCCTTGTTCACCTTGTGGTCCTTGTTCACCTCTTTCACCTTTAATTCCTTGTTCTCCTTTTTGTCCTTGAACTCCTTGAGGTCCTTGTTCACCTCTTTCACCTTTTTCACCTTGTTCTCCTTTTTGTCCTTGTTGAGACATTGCGGTATATTGTTGCATTACACTAGGAACATTTGCGTTTGTTCTAACTCCAAATCTAATAGGATTTCCAACGTTATTTGTAATCATTTTTATTATAAAAATAATTATAACCTTTTAAGTTTATTTTTTATCATATATATAATAAAAATGGTATATTATTGTTTGTTAATAATTTTATTATTTTTAATATTTTTTTATAGAAAACCTTCTGTTATGATTATTCGTAATAATGAAGATATAGTTTATTCTCCTGCATATGGAAAAATTATGGATATAATATATAATAAAGATAATACAATCAGAATTCCAATCTTTTTATCTCCTTTTGATATTCATTATCAATTATATCCTATAGGAGGAATTTTAACAAATATTTTATATGATAATACTGGAAAATATGAACTTGCTTATAAAGTTAATAAAAGTAATCAAAATGAAAAAGCAATACATACAATTATAAATAAACACGGAGAATTTAAAATATTTCAAATAGCTGGAACTATAGTTAGAAGAATAAATTATTTTAATAAACCTATTACAAAAATTAATACAGGAGAACTTTTAGGCATTATTCACTTTGGTTCAAGAGTTGATATAATTATACCAAATGCTAATATCTTTAATTTAAAAGTTAAAAAAGGAGATAGAGTATCAGGAATGAATACTATATTAGGATATTATTAAAATTTTTATTATATTATATATAATAAAAATTATTTAATGTTTACAAGGTAATACATGTTTTCAAATTTCATTAAAAGTTCTTGTTGTTTTTTAAATGGTAATATTTTTAATCTTCTTTGAAACGATGATAAATGTGTAAAACGTTTACTGCTTCTAATTTTTTCTCTACTTATTTTCTCGTGACAACAAGTTATATCTAAACCAGTTTCTTCTTTGAATTCTCTAAACCCACAAGATTCAAAATTAAATAAATCAGTTGATTCCATTCTTCCTCCTGGTATTGTTATTCTTGGCGTTGGATATTTTCTTGCATATCTTCCAAAACCTCTTGGTTCAATATTTAATAAAACAAGATCTGTAGAACTAGAGTCTTTAAAATAAGGTAAAAATTTATTTAGTGCTTTATAAATGTGTTTTGTAGTAATTTCATTTATATTATCTATATAATTTAATTCTTCGCAATTTTTAAGATTAATAACAAGTTCTGAATCTTCTATTAAAAAATCTGTAACCATTCTAACTGGAACTCCTAAAAGAGCACAAGTTTCTTTTGTAGGAGTTCCATCATAATCTTTTTTTATCATATAAACTCCGTTTACTAATTTATTAGCTCCATATTTTACAAATTTTAAGGCAGATATAATTGCTAAAACATATGCCCCTCTTTTACAATTATTTTTTTTATGCCAATAATCTCTAAATTGTCTTTCTTCATTATTTTGAACACGAAAACTTGAAAATTTATCATTTAAACTAATATTGCAATCTGATTGTTCATCTGAATCTTCTCCGTCACTGGAAAGATTCTCTTTTAATTCTCCTTTCTCCTCCATATATTATATATATATAAAGATATTTTTTAATTCTCAATAACTTTTTTTTAAATTATTTATATTTTTTTATAATACTATTATATTAAATGAGGTCTACTAAACACTCTACTAAACGTAGTAAAAAACACTCTACTAAACGTAGTAAAAGACAATCTACTAAACGTAGTAAAAAACATTCTACTAAACGTAGTAAAAAACACTCTACTAAACGTAGTAAAAGACAATCTACTAAACGTAGCAAGAAACAACAAAAGAAAGGAAATATAACATATAGTCCAAAGAAGCATAAGTTTGTTTTATCTCATAACATTAGCAGACATCAACGTAATATCTTTTTAGGTAATACTTTACATCATACTTTAGCTAAATTTACTCCTGTTAGTTCATGTAATGGTCTTTGCACTGATAAGATTTAAATATTTTACATTATTTTAATTCCCTTCTTAAAAAATCCTCCAACAGGAACTTGAACATCAGGATTATAATATGGTCTTGTTATTCTATCAGAATATTCTCCAAAATTACTTAACTTGTTTAATGAAATTTTATCTTGTGTTTCTCTTTGACCACCTTCATTATATCCAGTATCCATCTTAATATTTGTTGCTAAAGAATATAAAGGGACATTTCTGTCTAATATAACATCAGGTTGTTCAACTTGAATAACTAATTGACTATTACCCATATTTGGCTGAACTAAAGAATAAGTATAATCTTTAAGTTTAATTTCTTTTCCATCTGGAGTATTAACAACGATAGGTTTACTAAATGCTGCATTAACTGCCATATAATTCTTTTCTTTAATATTAGCATTAACATTAATAGCTGTATTTGTCTTTGGATCATATAAAACAATACTACTAAAATTAGTTCCAATTGCTTTGAGTAATGTATCTTTAATCTTTGTCTTATCAACATCTCCTTTAATAGTTGTGCCTCCCATAAGAGTAGTATTAGACATAATATTTTGAGCTGATATTTTAGTGGTGATAGCTGAAGCATCTTTAAAGTGTTCTCTTTCATAAACTTCTTCTGAAGCAGCAGTATAAACAGAAGGATTAGAACGAATTAATCCACCATTACGTTCAACCATAGCAACTTGTTTGACTTGAGTTCTGTCATAAAATCCGGAAACAGAAATTGGAGCGTTTCCTGGATTAGTTGCAATTGCATAGTTTTGATGACTTCTTGGAGCACTAATAGGTTGAAGAGTTTCAAGTGGCATAAGTGGAGGTCTAACAACATCAACTTTGTAAGCTGTTTTTGCACCTTGTCCAGCGCCGTAGTCAACTTTAACCATAGGATTACGTCCTCTGGCATATACAGCAATACCATCGTTAATTCTGGTTGGATCACCGTAAGGAGAATCTGTTCTAATCATATAATTAACATCTCCCATTTCAACCCTTTCCTTCTTTCTAGTAAAAATAGCTTTTGGTGGGTCTCTATAAATAAATGGTCTGTCTGCACCTACAGGATTTACACCTGAACCTTTATGAACTTTCAATGCGCTTTTTGCATACATTCTTTTTTATTTATTATAAATAAAAAAGATATTTTTTTAAAAGATGTTTCTAAATATAATTTAAAATATTATTATTTACAATATAAATAAAATATGAGTATGCAGATTTTTGTTAAAACCTTAACTGGTAAGACTATCACTCTTGATGTCGAATCTTCTGATACTATTGAAAATGTTAAAGCAAAGATTCAAGACAAGGAAGGCATTAACTTATAATGGTGCCGAAAAGTGTCACACTATATACATTAAGGCTCTGTATATAGAAAAATGTTTGTTATCCTTAATATGAAACTGATTTAAATATGTATTTTTACAATATAAAATGAACAATGATGTTTTTAAAATATGGATGGCCGGATTTTATGAAGGCGAGGGAAGTATTTCTAATGATATAAGTAATAACAATAAATTAAGATTATGTATATCTCAAAATGATGTAACTCCTTTAGAAAAAGCTAAAGAAGTATGGGGAGGTAGTGTAAGACAAAGAATAAGAAAATCTCCTGCGTCGGATAAGATTTGCATTGGATATGAATGGAGAATAGGACATACGGAAAGTTTAAAATTCATAGAAGATATTAGACAATATATGATTATTCCATATAAAATAAATCAATTAGAAAATGCATTAAAAACATCAACTGTAAAACTAGATAGAAAATTTAAATGTAAACTATGTGAAAAAGAATATGCTTCTCCTTCTGGAAGAACACGGCATTTTAAATCAGAACATACAAATACAGATACTAGTCAATAATTTATTATTGGCAAGACCTTCAAATTGCGGGAACACCCTTAGAGCTTTAGTTACTATTTTTATTTTGAAAAAAATAAAAAGAACCCAGTTAATTGCTGGCTCCAATAGTAATAAAACTAAAGATTGGGCAATCCGCATCCAAGCTCCTAAGTTCATTATGCAAGAATATGGAGAAGGTTCAGAGACTAGATGGAGGTCGGTTTGAGAAGAGTAGCAATCTTCAATGATAGCTTAAGGTATAGTCCAGTCCTAATTGGAAACTTTTAGGCAGGTACGCCCACCTGATCAACAACGTTTAATATTTGCAGGAAAACAATTGGAATCCGATCGCACTTTAGCCGATTATAACGTTCAAAAAGAGTCAACTTTACATCTCGTTTTACGTCTTAGAGGAGGAAGTATGTCTAAAACTGAACTTTTAATTATGTTTAAAAATAATTTATTAGATTTTTTATCAAACCTTATTGAACAATTTCCAAAGGAAGGTGATTTTGTTTTATTAAAGATTTTATTAAGTGACCAAGTTCCTATCGATGAAGCAATGAAAATCTTCTCTGATAGAATTCTTCCTTATGTTGATATGATTAAAGCCAGAGATGAACGATTCTTCTTAGAATCTACTGATTTATTTGAAGGAATTGCTAATGATAAGGTTAATTATTTTAGAAATATCTGGCTTTCTCCAAACTTAAATCAAGAAGATAAGGATAATTTATGGAAGTGGTTTAGATTATTTTCAAATCTTGCAGTTAAATATTCTCAATTTAATTAATGTTTTTCTTCATCTATTATCCGTTGTTCTTCTTCTTGATTAATTATATCTGAAGGAGTTATCTTCTTTTTTCTTAAATAATGAGATATTTTAGTTGTAAATAATCTTATAAATGAACGATACATATATTGGTCTAATGAATCGTAAGTTGCTAAGTCAACAAAAGCAGCTGAAAGATCAAAATGTTCTCTCTCAACAAAAAACAATAAAATTAAAATTAATATAGCATAAATCCACCAAGGCATTTATCTTTTATTTATAAATAAAAGATAAATTGAATTTTTATTATAATTTTTATTTTATATCATCTTCAAAAATGAACTTACAAGTATTTAATAAATATCTTCACTTTATTCATCCTCATATCTCTTTTAATTATAATGAAAAAACTAAACAAATTTCTACTACTGCTATAAACCCAATTGACAATGGAACTCTTATACTTCTTGAAGAAGGTATTGTAGGAACTACCAAACAAGTCATTCGTCAAATGTCAAAAGAAGAAGAACTTAATAATTTATTATATCCTCGTGAAAATAATTCAGACCTTGAAATCATTAGAAAAAAATACAATCATAACGCTTTTGAATGGGATGAAAAACAAAAAACTTATGGTCTTTTTTATACTATTAGTAGAATAAATCATAACTGTGTTCCTAATGTATTTGTCGTCGAAGTTACAAATCTCGGTAAACCTTTGTTCGCTGTTTTTTCTATAAAAGATATTAAAAAAGGAGATGAAATTATGCTGTCTTATGGAGATGACGTTGGTCATTCTAATCATACCATATTTAATTGGAAATGTGATTGCGGATTAACTGATATAGAAAGAAAAAAAACATTTAATAAAGCACAAAAAAGCGCACACGACTATCTTAAATTTGAATATCATTATTTAACTTTTTTATTAAATTGTTATGAAGAAGATGAAAATGTATGGGAGGAAGAAAACGATATTCAAAATTGCGAATATAATTAAAGTTAAAAAAATGTATTATTAGATTAATTTATAAATAGTTACAGGATAATCTGGACATTCTTTTCCTCCATTTTGAGCAGGAGATTTAATATTACTTTTAGTTCTAGTACCAACTAAATATGTTTTATTGGGATCTAATAAACTTGGGTCAGTATAAATTATACCAGACAATGCAAAAGATTCTAATATTTTATTTTTCTTATTCAATAATTCACTTCCTAATATAACTTTATTATCAAATTGATAATCGTCTTCGTTAATAATTAAACAAGATAATTCTGCTGGTTTTGGTTCTTCTGTAGTTAATGGTGGTTCTTCTGTAGTTAATGGTGGTTCTTCTGTAGTTAATGGTGGTTTTTTAGGTATTTGAGAAGTAGTTTTAGTAAAAAAATAAAAAAAAATACTACTACCTATTAGAAGTATTATAACTATAATAATTATTGGATTCATTTTATATTAATAATTATTTTTTATAATTATTTTTTATAATTATTTTTCTTTTATAATTATAAAAATGAAACAAAGCACTTATATAATAATATTTTTGTTATTAGTAATCATATACAATTTAATGATTACCGACCAGTATAGTTTTTTAGAAAGATTTGCTTTAAGTGGAACTGTAGTGACTGATATAAGTCAGTTAGACCCTACTAAATTTTACTTAGTTGGTACTAGAACTAAAAGTAATATTAAATCTCCTGCTCAAAACGGAGGAACAGAATGTCCAGATTATCCTGTAACTATTTATAAAGAAGCTGCAGTAGTTAACGCTGATTGTATATCTCCAACAGCAGCTATTTCTAGTGTTCCAGATGATACTTTTTATTCTTATGGAACTTCATCTGTTCCTGGTGTTGTTATATTCCCAAGATTTTTTACTACTAATATTACATTTAATATTCCTATCACTAGTACTACAAATGACAATGCAACTAAAAGTATTTCATATAATTTGAATGGTCAAGTTTTACTTGTTGGAGAAACTTCTGGAAACGCTTATTGGTCAAGTAATTTTGGAGCATCAAATCAATCTTTTAATGTTATCCCATCAGGGGTTGTTAAATTTGATAATGCTTCTTTGGGTATGGGTAACGTTACTGCAGGAGGAAGATCTCTTCCTACAAATGATAAATTAATATACGCGGGCACTCTTACTGGAGGGTATGCACCAATTCAAAATAGAACTAGTTATTATTACGGAACTCAACAAGCTATTGGTACTGTTCCAAATATTCAAGGACATGCAGCTGGAACATATGATAATATATTTATGACAATAGGACTAGATGGTAATGTATTCCTTCAGCAACAAGGTTCTTATTATTATAAACTGGTATGGTCTCAACAACCAGGAAAAGCATCAAGTATCAGTTTAGACAAAACAGTTGCTACAATAGTTCAATATAAACCTGCTTCAGGAACTACTTTAGCCAGTAGTATTATTTTTATGGTTTCTTTACAACCAGGTGGTAATGTTGCTAATGCTCCTGGAGGTATTGGTGCTGAAATTTCTACGTTAAATACAGTTGCATTTAAGAAGGTTCTTGGAAGTCCTAATAATATTTCATACGTGTGTGCAGGAGAAGACCTTAGAGCATTTGCTGTTGATGCTGATGGAAATATATTAATTTGTAATAATATTACTACAGCAAGTACTCCATCAGATTGGATTATACTTCCAAAAATATCTAGTGTTGTATTTAGTAAAGTATTTTACAGACAAACAAGTAATGATATTGCTTATGCTTTAGATGTAAATGGAAAAGTTTATGTACAAAAAGGTGTAAATGCAATGTTTAAACAATTATTTAATTTGATTGCTTAAAAATATATTATTAATATATATTAATAATGAGTATTGTATCTTATTCTTATGATAAATTTAAAGAAAGTTATCAAACGAATCTTAATAGAAATTATATTGTTAGGGTAGATTTTAGAAATTGTTTATCTTGGTTTCACCCAAAAACTAATGGAGCAATTATTAATATATTTGAAAGCTGTTGTCCATTACATACAACAGCAAAAAGAATAAAACAACATATTTATTTTATATTTGATTCTCAAAGAGAATTAAATACATTTTTAAAAAATGTTAATGGAAAATTTCCACATTCTAAATTAAATATTCATGTTACAAATATTTTGTGGAAATAGTATTAAAAATATGAGGATATTTACTCTTTACTTCTACCATCATAACTCTTGTTCTTAATCCTGACGTACTCCAATCGTGGTCTCTATTATGAAAATAAATTGGAATTGATAATTCATATCCTGTATATTCTTTTCCTTTCCAATCACTTCCTAACACTCTAATATCTGGTTTTAAATGTACTAAAATTTTATATAAATCATCTTCTGTTGCATAATCAATCACATAATCAATATATTTAATTGATTGTATCATTATCTTTCTTTCTTCAAAGCTTTGAATTGGACTATTTTTATTATTACGATTAATTGTTGGATCAGTATGTAAACCAATAACTAATATATCACCTTGACGTTTGGCATCTTCTAACATTTTAATATGACCTGGATGAAGTAAATCAAAACAACTAGCAGTAAATACTATCTTTTTACCATTACATTCTTTTTTAATAATGTTAATTTGGTCAATAATATGATGTGTAAATAAATCTTTTTCGTGAACATGAACAATAGAATAAGACATCTTTTATTTTAAAATGCTTTTTTTTAAATTTTGTTTAAATATTTAACATAAAAATGACCAGTTGTTTTAAACTCGTAAATTTATTAAGATATAAACAATTTAATTATAATATCGCATTATATGAGTTTGAAAATCCTTATAAATTTAAACAAATATATAATAAACACTTTTTAACTCTTGACTCAATTAAAGATGATTATAAAATAAAACATCTTAATAATTTTAATAATATTTTTAAAATAAATCCTGATAATCCTCAAGAATTAAAAGAACTTTGGAATTGTTACTTAGAATATAAATTATTAAAACATAAATACGCCTCTGAAAATTATTTTTATTTAATACCTGATAAAATGTCAAATTCAATGTATGGGTTTGACCATCCAATCAAACTTCAAAACGTATTACCATTTAATTAAAGTTAAAAATTATTATCTTTATATATTATATATAAAGATGTCTAATATAAAATCTTTTCAAACACCCTTAGAATATGATTATTTATTTAAAATAATTATTATAGGCAATTCCGGAGTTGGAAAATCAAGTTTATTATTAAGGTTTACAGATAGAATTTTTGAATATTCACACGTATCTACTATAGGAGTAGATTTTAAAATTCAAACTATTCAATTAGATAATAAAATAATTAAAATGCAAATATGGGATACTGCAGGAAATGAACGTTTTAGAACAATTACTACTTCTTACTATAGAGGGTCTCATGGAGTTTGTATAGTATTTGATTTAACTGATAAGCAAAGTTTTGAAAATATTAATTCTTGGTTTACTGAAATAGAAAAATATGCTTCTAATAATATTAAAAAAATATTAGTTGGTAATAAATGTGATATTTCAAAAGATCGTGAAATATCTTATAAAGAAGCTAACGAATTTGCTAACAAATTAAATATTCCGTATATTGAAACATCTGCTAAAGATTCAATCAATGTTCAAGAACTATTTATTAATCTAGCAAAAACTCTTAAAGAAGATAAACTTAAAAAAGAATATATTATACCGGAAGAACAAGTCTCACTAATCGGTAAAGATATTACTATTAAATCTTCTTCTTGTTGTTAACAATTATTTAATAATCGTTATTTATTAAATAATTTAAAACAAAAAATATTATCATAAAAATGAGTCAAGCTGGTTCTATGGATCAACTTAAGAATCAGATATTAACTATATCTGCTCTTAAAAATGATGGAAATCTTTTTACTATTATTCAATCCTTCTTATTAGTCTGTATTATTGAACAACTGTTTATGTGTATTCCTACAGTCAAAAATTTTATTGGTCGTTATGTAGAACATTGGTTTAATAATGCTAAAAAGAACATCGTAATAAGTAATAACATTCCCATCACTTTAACAAAACAATCGTCTATCATCTTTTCAAGAAACTTTAAAACAAATATTCCTGAAAATGAATTAACGGACTCTATTATAGAATATATATCAGGACTTAATAACAGTAAATTTGTCAAATATAATAAGTTTTTTTATGTTTGTCATACTGATGTTATTGAACTTGATAATAAAGTAAATGCTGTCGTTAAGAAAACTGTGTTTACTACTGAAGGAGATATAGAACAAACTGAAATTGAAATATTTTCTTATTATTATGACTTATCTGAACTTCATAAGTATGTTAATAAGATATTAGAAACAAGTCGTGCTAAGAGACATAATAAGCTTGGTGAAAAGATTTATTATTTTAATGAAATTAGTGCTCCTCTAACTTTAAAAACTGATGGAACATTTAATTATGCAAACAGTAAAGCAACTATTTCATTTAATCTTACCGAATTTAATACTTCAAAAACTTTATCAAACATTTATGGAGAAGGCATGGAAGTTGTTAGAAAACGTATTGACTTTTTTAATAATAATCGCGATTGGTATGCTAAAAAAGGTGTTCCTTATACTTTTGGTTTATTGATGCACGGTAACCCTGGCTGCGGTAAGACAAGCTTAATTAAAGCCATTGCAAATGTTACTAAACGTCATATTATTAATATCAGTTTGAATAAGTTTACTACTAAGACACAATTAAAGAATTTATTCTTTTCTGATAAAATTACTATTGATAAACCAGGAGGTATGACTGAAAATCTTATCATTCCTATTGAAAAACGTTTGTATGTTGTGGAAGATATTGACTGTGCAACCGATATCGTATTAGATAGAAATTATGTAGAAACAGGAACTCCTAATAATATTGGAAAAGAAAGTCCAAAGACAACTAGTATTGAAGAAATTAAAATAAAAGATGAAGAAGATTATAATAATTTTAAGAATAAGTTAAAAAATAAAGACAAAAAGATTCCTCATATTATATCACTATTCGAGGATGCTTATAGTATAGCTCGTATGGAAAGAAAGATTACATTAGATAATTTTAATGAAAGACATAAAATCAGACGTAGTAAATATATAAATATAGGAACTCCTCAAGAAAAAACAGAATATTACGATGAGTTTATAAATAGTATACCTCAAGATCTTGAAATATTATTAACATACTACGATGACTTTACTGTTAGTAATCATTGGTCTATTGTTAAAACACTTATTGATTTGTTATGTCAAGTTTATACAAATACTAAATCAAAAGAAAATAATGTAGAGACTGGTAGTATAGATGAACAACATATGAATAAACTTTATTCCAACTCTGAATTTATAGGAGATTCAGCTGATGAAAATTTTATGACTGCTAATGAAGCATATAATGAAGTTGCTAAAAAAGAAGCTCTTAATGAAGATGATAATTATTGTACGTTTAAAAATATACAAAGTCAAACTGATATGCTTATTATAAAAGAAATTGTAAAATTAAGTCCAGAGAATTTATTATCACATTTAGGATATTTTCCAATTACTCCTCTTATGAAAAAATTTATACATAAAGCTGTAACTGATTATAATACCTTTTCTTATTTTTCTGGATTATATATTCCAAGGACTATTGATTCAATAAAAGCATCAACTGCTATATCAGAACTTAAAAAAATATTTCTCACTGCTTCTTATGGCTCTAAATTTAAAAATGTAGAAGAAATTGACGTATATATTAAAACAAGAGATGAGAGTCTTCAACAATTCTTATCAAAGTCAATTAAAAATCGCAAAGACACATTATTAAATGAAAATTATTCTGGAAGCACTTTAGCTCATCAATTTTCTGAATATGCTACTGTGGAAGAATTATTAGATGAGATGATTAACAATAAAAAGAAAATAGATAAAGAAGACATTAGAAACTCTAAAAATAAAGAATCAATGAAAGAAAAATCATTAAACGATGTTTTCTTACAAATAAAGAATGAAATGAAAGTAGTTAAATCAGACCCAAGCGGTATGGATGGTATGTTTAATGATGTAAATCAAAAGAAAGAAGAAGCTAAGAAATTAATTGATAATCTTAGCAGCGAAGAAATTAATTTATCATTTTTATTAAACATTTTAGATGGTGTTTTAGAAACTCCTGGACGTATCTTAATTATGTCAAGTAATTATCCTGAACGTTTAGACAAAGCTTTAATTCGTCCTGGAAGAATTGATTTAATGATTGAATTTACTAAGTGTTCTGATAAGACTATTAAAGAAATGTTATCTTCATTCTTTGAGATTAATCCAGTTGTATTATCTATTCATAGATTTCCAGAATATCAATACACTCCAGCAGAAGTGAATCAAATTATGTTTCAAAATATTCATAATTGCGATGATGCAATTCGTATTCTGTTAGAAAAGAGAGTTTAATTATATCGTTCTAATAGAACTTATTGAAAGATTGAATTACAAAAAAATAATTATATTTTAAAAATATGTTTTTAAAATATAAGAAATGTCTTATCCTGCTATTATTCAAATGTTACCAGCTAATACATTACAACAACAAGTTCCTGATAATAGACCAAGACTTGATACTCCTTTATCAACTCAACCTTATCAACCTGACAAAAAGCCTCAACTAACCGAACATATTGTTTATTTAGTAAATGTTAAGCCAAGATGGAATATCGGTCTTTGCGAATGTTGTGATAGCACGTCTGTATGTTTACAAGGTGCATTTTGTCCTTGTATTTTATATGGAAAGATGAAAAGAAATGTAGACGGTCAACCTTGTTGTGGAAATTGTTTAAAGTATATGTTTTGTGCAACTTGTGTGCATGCTGGAGCAAGAAGAAAGATTAGAACTAAATATAATTTGCCAGCAAGACCTTGCAATGATTGTTGTGTGACTTTTTTTTGCAGTCAATGTGCGTTATGTCAAGAGTATCAAGAAGGTTTTACAGAACATAGATGTGCGATTCCAGAAGAACAAAAAATGACAATTTAAAAAAATATCTTTTATATATTATATAAAAATGATTTCCAAAATAACTACAAAAACTGATAAGAAATGCGAAACTTGCAATGGATTTCTATATATCGTTTCTCAGTCAGTTTATATAACTAAATCAAAATATATTAAATTACGTTGTTGTGAATGTAACTATGAGACGATTGAAAGTCTTAATTTAAGACCAAGAATAAATACATTGTAAAATTAAATTAGTGTATTATTAAAATTAACTTTAATAATATACTTTAAATACTATTTGAATAAACACCATAAATAAACTCATGTCTAATATCTAAACAATATTTTGCTTCTTTTCCGCAAACTGAACTTTCATATTTACTTCCATCATAAACAGCTATTGTAATATCTTTAAACATTCTACGAAAATCATAATTATTATGATGTTTTCCTATCATAAAACGATATTCTAAAACACTTCTTTCAATATTATCAGCCCATTTTGGATTAGTAGAAATTTCATATGCATCTCCGCCTTGACAACTACAACAACTTCCCATTTTTATAATAATCATTGTTATATTTAAGTTAAAAAATCATTTTACATTATATATAAAAAATGGACGACCAACCTTTATTAAATAAGTCAGATAAAGAAGGATTAATACAACGACTTCAACGTTTAGAAAATGAAATCCAAGAAATTAAAAAAGAAATTGGTCCACCTCAAGAACAAAAAATGAATGAAGAAAAATCACCAGATTGTTGCGAAGATTGTGCTCAGTGTTGTGTTGCTTTTTCATTATGTTGTGTTATTAATAATGCTCGTTAAAAAAATTATTTACAATTTAAATAAATAATTTTTAAGTAAAATGTCAGAATACTGTTCTTATGGAGACTTTTGTAAGGTTGATTTACAGTTAAACAAAGATGATTCTCAACATCGTCATCATATTACTTGTCCAAAATGTAAAAAAATGTTAGAGCCTATTTATAGACAAGATAGCAAAGTTTATGACTGTGATTGTTTTTGTGCTGAAAATGTTCATTATTCTTGTAAATGTGGAAATACGTTTAAAAAGAGTTTTGAATGTACTGGTGGAAATTATGATGAAGACGATGAATATGAAGTTGAATATTCAAGTAGACCAAAAGTTTAAAGGTAAATATTTATTATTTAAATTATTAAAATAATAAATAAAAGATGAAAGAAAAACATATCAAAGCTTTTATGGAAACTGCTAAAGTCTTTGCTGAATGTTCTACTGCTAATCGTCTTCACGTTGGCTGTATCGCTGTTAAAGATAATAAAATTATTAGTATTGGTTATAACGGAACTCCAAACGGTTGGAATAATGTTTGCGAAGACGAAAATAATAAAACTCTTCCAGAAGTATTACACGCAGAAAGTAATATGTTAATGAAATTAGCAAGAACTACAGGAGGTGCAGAAGGGTCATCTGTGTTTATTACTCATTCGCCTTGTTTAGAGTGTGCAAAGTTAATTTATCAAAGTGGTGTGAAAGAAGTGTATTATGATATAGAATATAGAAATGATGAAGGAATAAAGTTTTTAAAGAGATGTGGTGTAGAAGTAAAAAAATTATAAAAATCTATTTCTAAAATAATTTGCAGCATCTCTTAATACATTTGCTTGAGTATTTAATTGATGTTCTTCATGATTATTAATAACACGATTAAATAAAATATTTAAGGTTGTATGATTATTTCTGAGATAACGTGATAATAAAACAAATTTTAATGGATTTTCTCGTTTAAGATCTTCAAGATAAAGGACAAGACAAATAAACATCCATACTTTTTTTTCTGTTCTTTTCATTATTTATTATTAATAATGAAAAGTTTTAAATGTATTTTAAGCAGATTTTGGCATAACCTCACTATAAAGAGTATAAGCTTGTAAAAGGAACATAACTAAAATAAGAACAAACAAGATTCTAGAAGTATTAACAGCATTCTTTCCAGAAGTGTTTCTATCTTCAGCTGGACCAGTAGTAGTAGTAACCGCAGTAAGATTAATAATACCGATAATAAGTAAAGCTAACACAGCAAGTGATTGAAGAATAACTGACATAGATGGCATCATCATTTTGACTTTTATTTGTTATAAAGAAAAAATAAAAATTTTATAAAAATTTTAATAAAACGTATACATACACTTTATTTTCAGATTTAAAAATAAATATATAAGTATTTTCAAGCTGTTCGTCTATGGTTATTTCTTCTTGTTTTATATCTCTTCCATCATATATATAAAATATCAAGTTAGTATTATTTACTGAATCTTCACTATCTCTATCTGTTGTATTAATTTTATTTTTATTAAAATACCTTGATGTATATATTGCATTTCCTACATTTGATACTTTTTGTGCTAAAAATGTATATCCTTCCATTATATCCAAGTTACTCAAGAAAAATGTATCTTCGTTTACTGATGGCGGTAAACTAAAACTTTTATAATTTAACGTTGGATCAATATTATATAACGCAAGTTCTTTCTTTGTATAATAAATTGTAAAATGCTCAGATTGTTCAAAGTCTTTCGAAGTTGTATAAAAGTTTGGAATATACTTTTTTGTTTTATAACTTATTACTGTATAGATATCATTTTTTGTAATAGAATATAAAGCATATAATAAACGTTTTTTCATTTCTTCATTTGTAGCGATTAAATATTTTTTACTTTGAACAAAAGAATCATTTTTTAAAGATAATTGTCTAACTTTATTTTTATATTCGTGGGTTGTTTTTATTGTAATATATTTATCAAACTCAACTACGTATTCTTTTAATTTATTATTAAAATCATCGTTATTATTTAACTTTAATAAATTGTCTAATTCTTGATTATATTGTTTTGAAAATAAATATAACATATACGAGGTCAACATATTTGACAAACGAATAAAATAATTATATTGTTCTAATAACGAAATGCCAACGCCTAATGGGGCTATATATTCGTTTATTTTACTATCATAAATATTTCTTGTAATAGTATTTACATTTTCATAGTTGTTGGTATAGATAAATCCTTTCATATCATTTTTAATAAAATAATAACCAATTAATATAGATTTGTTTTCAAAGTTTGTATAAAGAACTTTTTGAATATTTTTAATATTTTCACTTTCAAAAAATTGTTTAATTAATTCTGTAGAATATTTATCAATAGATATTGAACTTGTATAGTCTGGTTTTCCTTTCTCAAAGTTTTGATAATCAAATGAAGACAATGGAGAATTATAAATGGTAATAATTTGATTTTCTATTTTTAATTTTATTTTTCTAATTTTTCCAACACTATCTTCAATTTGACTTGTTAATTTATTTTTTAATTTTACATTATTTGTTAAAATATTAAGGGTTGATGAATATAAACTAAATAATTTTTTAATAAAAGAACTATCGGTGTCAAATATTTTTGTAATTGTTCCTTTTACTTTATCGCCATTTGATACATCTGTTTCTAAAACAATTAATTCAGTTTGAGGAAATAATACTTTATCTACTTCTGCTCCATACGTTCTAAACAAAATAACAGTTTTTTCAAAAAGGGCTTGTTTTTCATTTATAATAAAATATTTTTTAAAGTATGGAGAGCAGAAGGAGCCAAGTTTATTTTCATTTTTATTTCTACAAAATAAAATAATATTAACTTGAAATAAATTTTCAAGAATATTTAAGAATTGTAGAGGATCAATATTTTCATTATTATTTAATATTTTAATAACATCAGATGGAAATATCATATTTTGACTTGTTAAATTATAAGGAACCAGTTTCATTATCTTTGAACGAATACTTGAGACGGTTGTATCAATGTCTTTTGCTTCAATTAATGATTCAATTACACTATTAATAGAGGTATTAACACCTTTACGTAAAAATCGATGAGTTCCTAATAAAGTATTAATTTCAACTGTATTTAACAATGCAGTAATATTTGGAGGTAAAACTCCATATCTGTCTTGTTTTAAAATTTTATTAGTTTTAATAATATTATCAAGTTTTTTTTCACCTATACCTTTTTCATCTTCGTCATCAATTTCTTTTTCAATTTTCTTTCCAGATAGATCTACAATTTTATTTTCATAATCATAACGAAGATAACCTTGTGTTGTATGAGGATTCTCATAACAACAAGGTAAAATTCCAAATTTATCAGAATTTGGTAAATTACTTGCTCGATAACCTATATAAGGATGAGAAGAACTTTTACAAGTATACCAAGCTTGTCTTCCTTCTGTTGCTGTTAAAGGGAAAAGCATAACGTCATTACCTTCTTTTATTTCTTTTTCTGCATCTTTTTTATTTAATATAGCAATTGGTTGATTTGTGCAAAATCTACCATAACCACTTACATAAATTTCAGGAAAAATATCTCTTAAATCATCGCTTTCTTCTGCAATAATCATTTTCTTTTTTATAATTTCTTTAATGTTTGGAATATAGGGTGTGTAATAGTCAAAAAAATCGTCTTGTTTATTAATAAACATATAAACTAAACATTCTTGAAGAGTTTGAAGGGAATGTTTTAAGAAAATTTCTGATTTTGCTTTTTTAATATCAATTCTAATAATATTATCACCCACATCGACTTTTCCTTGAAAAGTTTCTACTTCTTCATCTGTTGGTTTTGTAATCGTTTTAATATAAGCTGAACAAGAAATTGAATTAAATAAAAGAAAACGAATACCACCTTTTATTTTTTCTATTTTAAAACTTTCATTAATAGTCATAACTGAACTTACAATATTATTGTTTAATGCATAATCATAAATAATTTCTCTAGGTAGTTTAATTCCTTTAAAAATTAAATATCCTTTACCAAAAGTTTCTCTAAGTGTCATATTTTGTGGCGCATCAATTGGCTTAATATTGTTAAAAAATCTTGTTAAAATTAATGTTTCATTTATAACTAATTCACCTCCTTCAGAAACTATACTATATTTATATTTAAAAATACTATCAGTTTCTAAAGTTTGATCAATTTTTATAACAACATAATTTACAGCTTTTGGAGAAGAGAGGTTAGAATCGCTTTCAATTGCATCTTTAAGAATATAAAGACGAAGTGATTCTGTATTTTCATCTTCTGGTTCGAGCCATTGAATTGGAGTTGTGAAATAATTTAATATTTTATAAAATTTAGAAATTTTAACAAAAGGCATTTCTCTATTTGGTATGAAGCGATTTAAAAGTTCATAAATGTCAACTTTTAATTCAAATTCTCCATCGTATTTTGTTTGAGTTTCTTTGACTTCAGACATATAAGCATCTTTAATTTTTGAAAGTTTATAATCTTTAAGAAGAGAAGCTTGTTTAAAATTTTCAAGTTGAGTTTTAAGACGACCTTCTGCAGATAAATATGACTGTTTATAATCTTCAAAGAAAAATTGATAGTCAGTTAGAGTAGAGTATTGGTCTAAGTATGAATTTAAACCGAATAAGGAAGCATCTTCTCGAATGTCATTATAACTTGTTTCATATGATTCATCTTCAAATACAGAGAAGTTTTCAATCATATAAATGAATACGATTTGAATTTTAGAAATTTGAATTTTTGTATCTTTTGTAATATTATTATAAATGTCGTCAATAGACTTGGAAAATCCATCAATTGTGCTTTCTTCAATGTCTGAATTTTTTATAATGTCAGTAACAGTAAAGCATCTAAAGGAAGAATTTTCGTAATAATTGATTTTATAATCAACTTCTGAAAGAAATTTTATAGAAATATCATTAATGGTTTTATCTTCGGTTTGAATATTATGCTCTTTTAAAATTTTAAGCTCTGCATATTTTGGAATGGTATGTTTTTCAGTAATATAACGATCTTTTATGGTGTCAAGTGTATCATAAGTAAAAATTTGAAATTTTTCATCATTAATTAGAATACTCATTTTTTTCTTTTATTTAAATAAAAGAAAAATATCTTTAATCATTTAATTTTCAATTGTTAAAACAGTTTGATATAATTCAAGAGCAGATGAAACAGTTCCTTTACGAGCAAAGTTATCATCTTCTTTTAACTTTAAAACTTCAATTTTTACTGGTAAATTTTCTGGAAGATATAAGAAATGACTTCTTTTTTCTTCAATAAGATTCACTGGATCTGTTATATTATTTTGAGGTGTAATTCTATAAGTTTGTGGATATACTTGAACTCCATTAAATTCTTTTGCAATATTTTCAGTAGTTCTTGTCTGAAAACTAACCCATTTTAATGAACTTAACATTTTTTCACTACCCATTGGTGTAGAATCTTGTGGAACAATTGCCACTACATACCTTGAAGGACCCGCAATTAAACTATCAACTAATGCTTTATAAATTCCCATATCTTGATATTGACCTACTTTAGTCATAACAAAACTATCATACATATTATTAACTCTTTGACGAATTAAAGACTGAATAGAGGTAGGATTTGAATAATCAAACATTCCATTTTTCGAGCTATTATTTCTTTGAGAAGGGGTGAAATTGTCAGCAGTAACGTCTTCAATTATTTCTGCATTAAATTTTTTTTGAGTAGAATTCATTATTACAAATATTTATTATATCTTTAATAAATATTTTTGAATTTTTTTTAATATTTCCAGTAATAATAACTATTACGTTGTTTTCTATTTAACTTAATTCCATTGGTTCGTTGTAATCCACTATCAATATCATATTTTGTTACCCAAATAGATAATTTATTATTATTATTAATAACATCATACTCTGTTCTAATACTATTAACAACATAATTAATTGTCATTTCTTGAAGAACTTTAATATCCATTCTACTATTTTCATACATACTATCCGCCACAGAACGAATCATATCATCTGGAACAATGATATTTTTACCTTCTGGATGAACACCTTCAAGTTTTCTTGTAATTTCAGTTGACATTAATCTCATTGATGATTGACTCATAAAAGCATTATAAGTATCTTGAGAACGAAAAAATAAATAACGATAATTAACATTAACATCTCCTAAACCTTTATAAATGTCTAATGAGTTATCAGTTACACTGGTAGGAGTATATTGATTAAAAGGTGAGTTAGACTCAATCCAAGTTTGAGTAAATGGATTAATAGATAAAGGATCTAATGTATTTTGAGAGGGGTTTAATACAATTGGTCTCTTATTATTCATTTTTATTTATATTTAATAAATACAAAACAAATAAATATAAGAAATAATTTTTTTAACTATAATTTAAAAAAGGGATTTACAAATTATAAAAAATGAATAATCCAAATGAAATATTTATCATCTTTATTAGTAAATATAGTTCAACTTGTAAAGAACTTAATGATTCTATAAATCATATCTTTCCATACTTTAACACTAAAATTATCGACATCGATAATCCTATTATTAGAAAGTCTATTATGAACGCAACTACAAATAAAATTACCAGCGTTCCTGCAGTAATGCTCTTTATGCCTCAAAGAAATGAAATTAAAATTTTTGAAAAAGAACAAGCCATTGAAAAAATTAATCAAGCAGTTGAAACTGTAAACGATTATATCGTTCAACAAGAACAAAAGAAAATTCAAGAACAACAAGCTAAAGCTCAAGAAATTCAAAATAATTATCCAACTGACACCTTTCAACAACCATCAAAAGAAAGATTTGCATCTGAAGGTGATGTATCTAGTTTAGATGATGTTTTAGGCGATGAAGAAGACCTTCCTCCACCACCTAAGAAAAATCCTCGTAGAAAGATTCAAAAGGGAGTTTATCCTTCAAACGAATATTCTCCTATCGATGAAGAAACTCAAATGTTAACTAGTCTTAAACCAATGCCTCCTAAAGGTGAAGGTCATACTGGTATGGCAAGAACTAGTCTTCCAGAATATAATATAGGAGATGATGATGTTGTTCGATCAGCTTCTGACCGTATGATGGGACCTGACTTTGAAAATCAGGAAGCTGCTATTATGCCTCCTTCAGCATTAAAAAATCCTAAGAAAGTTAAGATGAAGACTGGTAAGAAAGTTCAAATCGTAGAAGACTTGAGCGATTCATTAAACGAAGATGGATTTGGAAATTATGATGAACCAGAGAAACCAAGAGGTATGTCTTTAGTAGATATTTTAGGAGAAGGAGGAGGTTCAAATATTCCTATGGAAAGTAAAGAAACTTCAATTAAAAGTTCAGCAGTAAAAAATGCTGCTGAAGCTTTAATGAGACAACGTCAGCAACAAGAAGCACATATTCCACAAAATATGAGATAATCATTTATTTATAAATACGAATATTATTTCTATATAATTCTATAGTTAAATTTTCAGAATCTAACATCGCTTTACTAATCATCTTAATTATATTTCCTTTTGTTCTTATTACAGAATTTGAAAAAAGTCCTGTAGAAAATACAATAAGAGTTAAATCATATTCATCTGAATATCTTATTTTTTTTCAAAGACCCTGGGTATTTGAAATCTAGACATTGGAAAAAAATATTCTTTAGAACGACAACATAAATCACTTGAATAAATTATATGAAAATAAACAGTCATTTTTATATTATAAAAATATAAAAATGTTAACTTTGTAAATTATAAAGATTTATTAAAACATTTCTTTAATTGTTCCATCTTCTTCAATGATGATACCATTTGTATGTGGCCTATTTAAAATATCAACAACTTGTGATACAACATTTCCATCTGTATTAATAATATTATCTTTAAAATTAAATCTAGTTACTTTTGTTTCATAATCATAAGTTATAGTATTAATCCTTGATAAAGGAAGTAAATAATCCATTTTTTTATGACTAAAACATCCTTGATGTCTTATATTTTTAAAATAAAAAATTTTATCAGCTAATATAGTCCTCATTTTATATAATTATATATAAAATAATCTTTTAAACTATTTTTAAAGGTCAAGCTTATTTTAGTAATGGTTTTTGTTTATCTTGACCAGAAGTAAAATACCCATAAAATGAACATACTGTTGTATCGTATAACTGTTTTACTGTTTGTAATTTTGCTTTAACTCTTAACAAATCAGTATCATTCACTGCATCAGGATTATAATTACCATTATCATCAACCACGTGAAATGCTTTAATTGGAATACAATTAAAAGAATTAGTTTTTGCAACCATATCTAAATCATCAATAATAACAGTATTACAAGGATAAAATCCAGGTACCTTAAATAAATCCCAAAGAATACGAAGGTCTTTTACTCCTTTATATTCTGAATGACTTTTTTCAACGTGATAACGATAAAAGAAAACAGTTAACTGACGTTCTGGATGATCTTTATAAATAAAATTACGAACAATATCAATTGCATAATCTTTATCAGCTGCTGTGAAAACAGAAACATTAAAGTTTGCAAATAAAAAATCTAAAAATTCTTGTAAATGTGGTCTTGCATAAATTTTAAACATAGGAGGCCAATCAAAGTAATCTAATCCAGTATTTAGTGGAACTTTAATCTTATCTCTTGTTTCAATTGCATTAATAATGGTATTATCTAAATCAAGAATAACATTTAATTTACACTCGCTCATTTATTTGTATAAGTAAGAAAATAAAAACTTTTAAATATTTTATAAAATATACGTTGGAACTTTTGTTTTATCAATCTTTACAAAACTATATTGAAACTTTATCTTTTGTTTTATTCCTTTCTTTAATATTTCTACTACTTCTTCTTCTTCATCTCCTTCTGCTGACTGATTATCCTTTATAATGTAAACATCTCTCTCTCGTTTTTTATCAATGGTTATTTTGGGTTTTTTTGAACTTGTTTCAATGTCTTCGTATTTACGCTTCATAATCTAATTTAAAAAGATATCTATTTATATATAATTAATATGTTTAAAAATAATTTAAAAATCATTTTTGCCGCAACTTCTGAAGGATATTTCTCCGGTCCTAATAATACTCTTCCTTGGGACCCTAAAAAAGTTCCTACAGACCTTTCTATATTTAAATATGTAACAGTCGGAAAAGGTAATAACGCTATTGTTATGGGTCGTGACACTTATCTCTCTATTATTAACGGTCGTACTATCACCTATCTTAAAGACCGCATTAACATTGTTATCTCTTCTACTTTATATCAAGAAGATTATCCTGACGTAATTATCGTTAAAAGTATTAATGAAGCAATTAATAAAGCAAACGAAAAGAAAGTAGATGATATCTTTTTTATCGGTGGTAGAAATATTATTAAAGAAGTAATTACAAATTATTTTCCAAATCAAGTTTATTTTAATATTATCCATCGTAAAGAAGGTTTTAATGGAGATGGTCTTTCTAAACTTCACGATGATGTATATAATGTAATATTTACTAAATATACTCGTCCAGATGTTTCAACCCATTATGATAATCACGATGGACATTCTGTAACAGAATATAAATATACATTAGACAAAGACTTTACTGAAGAACTAAAATATCTTGATTTAGTTAATCGTGTTTTAACATCTGGTAAAAAAAGAACAGATAGAACTGGAACTGGAACTTTAAGTTTATTTGCTCAATCATTTGAAATGGATGTAAGTGAAAGATTTCCTATGTTAACTACTAAAAGAGTTTTTTGGAAAGGTGTTGTTGAAGAGTTATTATTCTTCATTTCAGGAAGTAGTGATACAAAGATTTTAGAAAATAAAGGTATTAATATTTGGAAAGGAAATACTTCGAGAGAATTCTTAGATAGTAGAAATTTATACCATTATAGAGAAGGTGAATATGGTCCTTCTTATGGTTATCAATGGAGACATTTTGGAAAAAAGTATGATGATTTAAAAGGTCAAGAACAAAAAGATAAATTAGGTGTATTTAAGAATGAATATCAAGGCGTCGATCAATTAAAAAATGCTATTCATTTAATTAAGACTGACCCGACTTCTAGAAGAATTTTAGTAACTGCTTGGAATCCTGAATGTTTAAGAATTGTCCCTTTGCCCGCTTGTCATTTACTATATCAATTTTACGTGGAGCCTGAAGAGAGAAAATTATCAATTTTAGTAAATATGAGAAGTTGTGATGTGTTTTTAGGACTTCCATTTAATATTGCAAGTTATGCTTTGTTATTGTATATTGTTGCTAGAATATGTGATTTGAAGCCTTCAAAGGTTACTTTTATGTTGGGCGATACTCATATTTATCAAAATCACGTAGAGCAATGTAAAGAACAATTAAGTAGGATGCCAAGAAGAATGCCAAAGTTGAAGATAGAAGAAATAAAGGAGATAGATGATTACACTCCAGAAGATTTTGTATTAGAAGAATATAATCCACATCCGACAATTAAAGCAGAAATGGCAGTTTAAAAAATTTTCTAATTAATAAATAAGAAAAATGGATAATCAGTTTTGTAAAGATTGTTTAATGGATTTATATATGACACCAGATAATCTTTGGGGATTTTGTATAAATTGTAAAAAATATCAATCAGGAGAACCTTTATATTATCGTTGTCAAGATATAACAGAAAATATTAAGTCAAGAATGGAAGAACGGACAAAACGGTTTGATATAGATAGTGTTAATAATAGTTTTTGTTAACAATATATTAAACTTATAAAAGAGCAAAAATATTAATGATTTAAAATTATTAATATTTATTATAAAAGATGGAATTAAGTATTAATCAGAAAGAGTATATTCAACTTATTATTAGTAATACAGTTGAAATTTTCAAAGTCTTTATGGCTTGTTTATTAAGCGTGTTTGTTCCACAGCATTGTCCCGAAACTGGAACAACTTGTACATTAAAAGATAATTTTAACAATTTGTCAATGTTTAATGAATTTGTTGTTGTGTTTAATTTTATTACTTTATTTATCTTTTTGAATTTATATCGTGTTCAAAATAAGAGAGAAACTTATATGATTAGTCATTTAGATATTAATCCTGAAATACCAGATAATGCTTTAGAAGAAAGTTTAAAAAATCATCAAAAGATTTTAGGAAGAATTTCAGGATTAAATCAAACTTTATATAATTGGACAGTTAGTTGTGTTACTTGTCATATTCTTAATACTATTTTTAGTGCAGTTTTAATCTTTTATTATTATTATGATGGATTTAAGAGTGTTACGACATTATTAACAAATTTTTTATTAGTATGTAGTAAGTTATATTTGTGTTATGATGTTAGTGATAGGTCATTAAGACCAAAGACAAAAGCATTAAGTTGTAATAAGAGTGAATATGCATCATATAATGACGTAGATAAAAAATATATTCAAAAGGTAGAATTAACTACACAATAAAATATTAATTAAATAATATAATTAATATTTTGATAGAAAATTTGTATGCAATAACTATTAATAAATTAACCTATTTTCATTATTTCTACTGTTGCATAAACTTCTTCATATCCAGAAGCCGTGCCAATGTTACCACCTCCATTTGTGGTCTGATTATTGGTAATTAAATGATCCAAAGAAAAAACAGTAATACCAGCAATTGTTACCATTCCATCTAAAAAAGTTTCTACATTAGCATTAATCAAACTAAAATCTCTTTGCCAATATCTTGAACTATCGCCTAATATAACGGCACCCAATCCCAATGTGTTGTTGTTTAGTGCCAATTTTGCCTGTATTGTAGTATTGGAACTGAAATTTAAAGGAAATGCTAACGCTCTAGCTCTGAACAAATATGTGCCCGCTGTTGGAACTGTAAAAGTCCAATCTGGTGCTCCGCCAAGCGTAACCGCCAAATTGCTGTTCACAACACTCGTAAATTGTCTTTTTTGTAAAATATTGGTGCCTGCAGCCCAAGATACATTAGAATTATTTCCAGCAGGTCGTGTTTCTTTAATAACAGATGTTGGAATTACAACTGACGGTGTTACCCAAGACAATGCTGTTGAAGTAGAAGAAAGTACTTGTCCAGAAGTTCCTACGCTATTAGCACTATCACGAATAGTAGTAAATTTAGCACTTCCATTAACATCAAGAGGATAAGCAGGTGTAGTTGTTCCTATACCAACATTAGCTCCTTTAATTCTCATTCTTTCTGTTAATGTGATAGCATTACCTACTGTTGCTGTGGAAGGAAAAGTAGAAAATGTCATTTCTTCTTTGAGAAGAGAAATTAAAGCACCTCCTCCAGCAAAACTTCCAATATTATCAGTATAAGGGGCGCTTATCTGTTGAACATTATTAATAAAATTTCCATCTCTTGATATAGAAAGAGATCCTGCACCTGCTCCAGGGTTCATAGCCATTCCATTAAATGAACCATTCATTATAAAATTACCACCACTAATATTAAGTTTGTCAGATGGTGTAGTCGTCCCTATACCAACATTACCAGTTTCTAATATAGTCATTTTTGCCGATGCAGGTGATCCGTTCCAAAATTGAATAGGAGAAGTTGCAGCACCAACACCAAAAGCTAAAGCACTTGACAACTGCCCACTGTAATTTGGAGTACTTAACCCCTGATGATTAGTGATATATGCTGTTTTAGATGCTGTTCTAACTGCTATACTTGATGAAAAAGCACCTTGATTATTAAACCATCCAACAATTTCATTTGTTGTGCCTGAACCTTCAACCTGCAATTTATAAACTGGATTATTTGTGTTTATACCTACATTACCTGAACTTTTTACATGACAAGTATTATTAACATTTATATCACCAGCATTATTTCCACTTATTGTTCCTGTTCCTACATATATTGTTCCTGTTGAAACATATAAATCTTTCCATGGTAATCCTGTTGAACCTAAACTATAACTAAATCCTGTCATTGGTAATATGTTTCCTCCAACCATTATATTACCATTATAAAATGCACCTGTATTATTAATTCCCCAAAGCGTTGCTCCTGTATTTGCATATATTTCATTTGTAGTTCCTGTGTAACATAATGGAATAGAATTAGTATAAGTTACTGTTTGTTGTCTAACAGGATTTACAAAAAATCCAGTTGTAGCAGGAGTGAAGGCAACTCCACTGGCATTTAAAGCGATACTATTATTTGCTTGACCAGTTTGACCTGCTAAATTTCCAATTGCAATAGAATTAAGTCCTTGTGTAAATTGTCCTGCTCCATATCCAATTGATATTGATCCAGTTCCTTGTCTTTGATTTCCTGCTCCAAATCCTATTGCAATAGCATTGGTTCCTTGACTAGCTTGTCCTGCGGTATAACCAATTGCAACAGAAGCACTTCCTTGAGTTTGAAAACCTGCTAAACTTCCTATTGCTACAGATCCTTCTCCTTGATTTTGTTCTCCAGAACGAGATCCTATTGCTACTGCAGTAATTCCTTGTCCAGTTAAACCTGATTGAAATCCTATAGATACAGATCTAGTACTTTGAAAAAACTGTCCTGAATTATGTCCAATCGCAACTGCACCAGATCCTTGACTATATTGTCCAGCAAAACTTCCAATAGATATAGAATTAGCAGATTGATTACTTTGACCTGATTGTAATCCTATTGCAACGGCATTTTCTCCTTGTGTTCCTTGTCCTGCTAAATATCCGATTGCTATTGCACCTGTACTTTGATTAGTTTGTCCAGCTTGATTTCCTATAGCAACAGCAACATTTCCTTGAGTATTTGCTCCTGCAAAATAACCAATTGCAATTGAAGATGAACCTTGATTAGTATATCCAGCATTTCTTCCTATTGCAATAGCATTTTGTCCTTGCTGAATACTTCCTACTTGATATCCTATTGCAATACAAGTTGTTCCTTGACTAAATTGTCCAGCAATATAACCAATAGCAATAGATTGTGGTCCTTGTGAACTTTGTCCTGCACTTTGACCTATTGCTATTCCATAAGCTGCTTGTGTAAATTGTCCAGCTTGTTGACCTATTGCAATAGCATTTTGTCCTTGAGTTCCTCCGCCTGCTAAATATCCTATTGCTACTGCAGCAACTCCTTGTAGAGTTTGACCTGCACCAAGTCCTATAGCAATTGCATTTGTTCCTTGTGTTCCTCTTCCTGCTTGATATCCTATTGCTATTGCTGCACTTCTTTGTTGAGTTAATCCAGCTTCTACTCCAAATGCCATTGCATTTTCTCCTTGCGTATATTGTCCTGCACTTACTCCTATTGCTATAGCTCTACTTCCTTGATTCATACTTCCTGCATCCATTCCTATTGCTACTGCATTAGTTCCTTGTCCGGTCATTCCTGCAAATCTTCCTAAGTTTATATCTTCGCTTCCTACAACCCAAGCACCAGTTCCATTCCAATAAAGATAATCTCCAAAGAAGGTTCCAGTAGCGACAGGTCCAGTTCCACCTTGGTAACCTTGATAACCTTGATATCCAGTTGGTCCTGTATCTCCTTGATAACCTTGATAACCTTGATATCCTTGATAACCTTGATAACCTTGATAACCTTGATAACCTTGATAACCTTGATAACCTTGGTAACCTTGATAACCTTGGTATCCTTGATATCCAGTTGATCCTGTATCTCCTTGATAACCTTGGTAACCTTGGTAACCTTGGTAACCTTGATAACCTTGATAACCTTGATAACCTTGATAACCTTGATAACCTTGATAACCTTGATAACCTTGATAACCTTGATAACCAGTTGGTCCTGTGTCTCCTTGATAACCTTGATAACCTTGATAACCTTGGTATCCTTGATATCCTTGATATCCTTGATAACCAGTTGAACCTGTATCTCCTTGGTAACCTTGATATCCTTGATAACCTTGGTATCCTTGATAACCTTGGTATCCTTGATAACCTTGGTATCCAGTTGATCCTGTATCTCCTTGGTAACCTTGATAACCAGTTGATCCTGTATCTCCTTGATAGCCTTGGTATCCAGTTGATCCTGTATCTCCTTGATAGCCTTGGTATCCAGTTGATCCTGTATCTCCTTGATAACCTTGATAACCTTGATAACCTGTTGGTCCTGTGTCTCCTTGATAACCTTGATATCCAGCTCCACCTCCGATACTTCCTGTATAACTGTATATTTCACTTGTAATAGTATCATATGCTAAAATATGAGAAGGAGCAGTTCCATCGATTCTTCTAATAGGATTAATATAAAGGCCTTGAGAACCAGCATTTAATGGAGTAGAATTGGCATTAATAATAATACTATTATCTGATTGAGAAGTTTGGCCTGCATATGGTCCTAAAGCAATTGAATATTGACCTTGAGAATTTTGTCCAGCTCCCTGTCCAATTGCTACTGAATAAGTTCCTTGAGAAGTATATCCTGCATTATTACCAATAGAAATAGAACCAGAAGATTGTCCTTGATATCCAGAAAAAACACCTAATGCGATTGAATTTACTCCTTGATTAAAGTTTCCTGCATTATATCCTATAGCAATTGCTCCAGAAGATTGTCTTTGATATCCTGACAAAACACCTATCGAAATAGTTCTTTCGCCTTGTTGAGTCCAACCTGATTGTGTACCTATTGCAACTGCACCAGAACCTTGTCTAAAGGAGCCTGCTTGAAATCCAATCGCAACTGCTGCTGAATTTTGTGATTGAAATCCAGATGCATTACCTATAGCTATAGATCTTTGACTTTGTTCTTGAAATCCAGATTGTAATCCTATAGCAATAGCTCTTTGTCCTTGATTTTCATATCCAGAAGCATATCCAATAGCAATACCAAAAGTTGCTTGATTAATTTGTCCAGAAGAAGTACCTATCGAGATAGTTCCAGATCCTTGATATAAAGCTCCTGCTCCTGCTCCAAGAGCTATTGCATCTCTACCTTGTTCTTGAAATGCTGCTTGTTCTCCTATAGCAATTGAATTTATTCCTTGAGAAAATACTGCAGTATTACTTCCTATAGCAATAGCACTTAATGATTGATTAGTTCTCCCAGCAAACGGACCTATTGCTACTGCATCATTTCCTTGAATATATTCTCCAGCACTTACACCAATAGCAACGCTATTAAATCCTTGCCCTGTATTACCTGCAGAATATCCTACTGATACTGCAGCATTTTTTTGATTATATTGTCCTGATAAAGCACCTATTGCAATAGAATAAAATGACTGGGTATATTGTCCAGCAGAACTTCCAATAGATACAGTAGAATGACCTTGTTCATATGATCCTGCAGAATATCCTAAAGAAACATTATTTGTTGCAGTACCGGTCATTCCTGCAAATTGACCAATATTTATCTTTGAACTTCCAACAATAAAAGCTCCAGTTCCATTCCAAAATAAATAATCACCCCAATAAGTTCCTGTTTCAGAAATACCTCCTGATCCAGTTCCAGCTATACCTTGATAACCTTGAACTCCTATAGTTCCTTGATATCCTTGGTCTCCTTGATATCCTTGATCTCCTTGATATCCTTGATCTCCTTGATATCCTTGATCTCCTTGATATCCTTGATATCCTTGATATCCTTGATATCCTTGATATCCTTGATATCCTTGTGGTCCAGTTGACCCTGTTTCCCCTTGATATCCCTGATAACCAGTTGCTCCTGTATCTCCTTGATAACCTTGATAGCCTTGATAACCTTGGTAACCTTGGTAACCTTGGTAACCTATAAAAGCAGCAGCTCCTGCTATACCTTGATAACCTTGAGAGCCAGTTGGTCCTGTATCTCCTTGAAACCCTGTAGTTCCTGTAAATCCTTGAAATCCTTGATAACCTTGTGCTCCAGTAGCACCTCCAACTGTTTCAGCAATAAGTTTAGCATTAGCTATGATAGATGGAGTTGCAGGATAATTAGAACCAGTACCAAAATATGCTGCATAAAGATCACTTGCTCCAGTTTGTGGCATAAATACAAATTCAACATAATCTCCTCCATTTAAATCAAAAATATAAGGGACGATTGGAGCTATTTCTCCGTTTGGTCCTGCTACAGTAAACATTGTATTAGTATCTGGCACATCTGTTCCATTAAGTCTTACCCAAATTGGGACTGTATGATTTCCTCCTCCAGTTTGGTCTAATTGAATTGAATAAGATATTTCATAAGTTCCTGTATGTTGAAATTTAATTTGAGAATAATGTTGAGAAGGTAAAGAAGGTCCTGTAGCTCCAGTTATTGATATACCAACAGAATAAGAAGTTCTATTATAAGCTAAAACTGTGGGTGTCATTACAGGAGCAGGTGGACTAGATACATATCCAGCATATTGAGTAGAGGTAGAATAAAAACTACCATAAATATTATTACTTAAATATGGAGGACCAATTTCTCCTTGATATCCTTGATATCCTTGAAAACCTCTATTGCCCTGAAATCCTCTTTCTCCTTGATAACCTTGATAACCAAGTCCAGTAGTACCTTGATAACCTTGATAACCTTGAAATCCAATTTCTCCTTGATAACCAGTTGGTCCTACTCTTCCTTGAAAACCTTGAAAACCTCTTTGACCTTGATAGCCAGTTTCTCCTTGATAGCCAGTTTCTCCTTGATACCCAGTTTCTCCTTGATAACCTTGATAACCTTGATATCCTGTTGGTCCACTAAATCCTTGATAACCTTGAATAGAAGGAAAAGGTCCAGTGGCTCCAGAATTAAGAACGATAAAATCAACATTTAATGTATTAAGTTTTAAAAAAGGGCCTGGATCGGGATATCCATTAAATGGATTATTTAGCTTTTGTCTATTATTGTATGTAAAGCTACTCATATTTATTTATTTCTGAAGAAAATAATTATAATTTTAAATAGGTAAAATATTATAAATTAAAGGATAAACTTTAATTTATATAAATGATTAAGCTTGGTATTATTTATAATGAGATTTTTTCAAATGAGATAGAGCTTCTTTATCGTCATTTTACTAAATTAAATTTTAATGTAGTTGTTATATCTTCTAATAATATTTCTATTAATGTTACAAATAAGTTAATATGTAATATTGAAAAAGAAAAAGATGAAATATATACTAATAATATTAGTGTGTTTTTAAATTTTGATGAAAAAAAATATATTATACCAAATTTTACTTTTTATAATTTAACTTCAATTCCAATTACAAATAAACAAAATAATATTGTATTAGAGTTTAATAATACGTCTATCTTAGAATTTAATAATAATGAAATAATAAATAGTGATAATTTTATTAAACAACTATTAATTAATAATTCTTCAATAAATATAATTGAATACAATAATGAAGCATATATTTTTAAAAATAATAAAGTAAGCGAAATAATAACAAAGAAAAAACAAATAAATAAACTCAAATATAAGTATGAAATTAATGTAAACGTATATTGTAGTTGGACTTCTTCAAAAGAAATAATTGGTGCTTTTAAACGATTTGCACAATCTTCTAAAGGCAACATTCATAGTTGGTCTTTTAAATCTCGTAAATTAAATATAACTTGCGATTTACCAAATCCTGATTTTAATTATGTTATGAATGCGTCCAATCAAGCACTTTCTACTAATACTATATTGTTTTGCATGGAACCACCTAATCAACCACATTTTGAAAATTATTATAATATTTCAAAACAAAATAATATTACGTTTTATGGAACTCATAAATATCATCAAAATATGGTTGATTGGCATTTAACAAAGAATATAATAGAACTATCAACTGAAACATTTAAGAAAGAACATAATAAAGTATTAAGTGTTATTGTGTCAGATTATTATAGAGATATAGGACATAAGCTTCGTATTGATTTTATTCGAGAGTTAGATAATAGAGCAAAAGAAGGTAAACTTCCCTTTGAACTTCATATTTATGGAAGATGTAAAAGTTTGAATTTTCATTGTTTTAAGAAAGAATTAAAAGATGGAAAAGATGAGGGCTTAATTCCTTATAAATATCATTTCAATGCTGAGAATATGAGTGTTGATAATTATGTAACTGAAAAATTTAATGATTCAATTTTAGCAGAATGTTTAATCTTTTATTGGGGATGTCCTAATTTAGAAACTTTATATGATAAAAATTCATTTGTTCGTCTTAGTTTATTAAAAGAAAATTATGAAAAAGAAATTAATAAAATCAATGAATTAATGAATACAAATGAATACGATAAACGTTTATCAAGTATTATTCAGACTAAACAAGATATAATTTATAATAGAAGTATGTTTGTAAGAATAAATAATGTAATTACATTATCTGATGTAATAGTTTATTTAACTATAAAGTTAAATGAAGATGATATAATAAGTCTTAAAAATTCTTGTTTTAAAACAATTGCTGGACTACAATTTGAACAAAATAATGTTCAAACTAAACTAAACATCATGAAGCATATTTTAACTACAACTCAAGATTGTATTTTAATAAATAAAGAAATGGATTATTCAAGTGTTTATAATAAGCTATCATTGGTTTGTTTAAATACATACGATATTGTATTTTTGACGGGTCAATCTGGAGATATATTTTCTGAAAATGTATGGATTAAATTAGAGGTATTAGAAGATATTTATATGAGTTTAGTTCAAATGTATAATCAGAGTATAAATCAAGATATATTTGAAAAAACATTTAATCAAAATTTGAGTATGTTAATTAAGATTAAAAAATATAATGTAAAAATTTTAAATTGAATTTTTTCAAATAATCTTTATCTATATTATATAAGATGAATAATAAGTGTTGTGTATGTCAAAAGAAAGTAAAAATAGATTATTATGAGTGTAAATATTGTGAAAATAAAAAGTTTTGTTCAAATCATAGATATCCGTTTTCTCATAATTGTATAAATAAAAAATTTGATGATCATAAAGAAAGAATATTAAAAGATAATCCGAAGCTTCAACAACAAAAAATTGAAGTAATTTAACAAGACCCAAGTTCTTGTAAAAAAAGTTAATTATAATTAAATATATTATAATTAACAAAAAATGTTAATTGATAAATTTTCAGGAATGTTTTATGGCATTCTTATTGGAGAAAATTTGGGTCATATAAATAAATTATCTAACCAATCTTGCTTCGGTAATAGATATATTGACTATATAACTCATACAAATAATATGTCTATTAATTTAAAATGTATGTTTGAACTTTGTGAATATGTTACTCAGAATAATTCTTACGATCGTTTTAAAATTCTTCAACATTATTTTGAACTTTTATCAAAAGAATTATATCTACAAGGAAACTTTAAAATTCTTTTTGATAATTTTAAATATTATTTTACATATGAAAATTTTATGATTCATTATAATAATATATTAGTTAAATTATATAGTAAAGAATTATTAAACAAAACAAATGAAGGGTTAATTAGATGTATTCCAATGATTTTATTTACAACTGATGAAATAATTAAAGATTGTTATATTACAAATCCAATTCAAGAATGTATAGATTGTAATGTATTTTTCATACAAATATTAAAAAGATGTTTGAATAACGAACCTATTGAGTTAAAAGATGAATGGACTAAAAATACAAATATAAAAAAACTTATTAAATTAGTTAATACAAATTTAGGTATGGATTTATCTTATAATCAAAATAATTGTTATAATACTCTTTATTGTATTTTATATGCATATGTTCATTTTAATATATTTGAAGATGCAATGGAATGGGTTATATCAAATAGTAGAGATGATGTAAATGAAAATGCGTGTATGGTAGGATGTATAATGGGAGCAAAGATAGGAAATAAAATGATGAATGAACATATTACATATTTTAATATGATGAAAATATTAAATAATAGAGAGACAAATAAATATATAAATAATTTAGAAAATTATGTAGATAAATTTACAGAAATTTATAAAAGTAAAAATTTAAATAAAATTTAAATAGTTTCTTTTTTATTATATAAAATGGCTGAAGAAACTAAAACTGTTCAATTAGCAAACAAAGATTTTGACATTGATATGAACTTAATTAAAAAAGGACTTAACGACAAAGTCTTAGTTGTCTTTTTTAATCCTGGCTGTGGTCACTGTGTTCATTTTAAACCAGTATACGAACAACTTGCTGAAATGTCTAAAAATGGTAAATTAGATACTTCTATTGCAACTGTAAATACTGGAGATAATAGAGATTTGATGCAAAGAATTAATGACCCAGAAATGTCTAATAAAAGAGATTTTCTTGTTCAAGGTGTTCCAACTATTGTAAGTTATCATAATGGACAATATTTTTCAAATTATGCTCCAGGACCAAAGGGTAGTCATCCTTATAGAAGTTTAGAAGATGTGATTGATTATGTATCTGGTATAGGAAGTGCTGAAATTACTTACAATAAGTAAAAAAAATAAAATGATTTTATATTTAAAATATAAAGTCATAAATATCTTATAAAAATGAGTTTAGAACGTTTTTCATTCTTTCCTTTTCAATGGTCTTGTGACCAACCTAAAGATTCCGATAACCTAATCATTCGTGCTTATGGCTGGAATATAGGTAATACAAGTGTTTGTTGTGTAATTGAAGATTTTACTATTCCTATTTGGATTGAACTTCCAAATAATATCGATTGGACAGAAGGTAGAATTACTACTTTAAAAGATAAATTAAAAAAAGTGTGTTATGGTAAAAATGCTCCTGTCTCTATTGATTTTAAAAAATTACAACGATTATATTTTGCTGATATAGTTAAACATAAAGAAAATAATACAACTTCTTATAAGCCTTTGTTATTTCCATTTTTACAATTAAATTTTAAAAATACTTTTGCAATTAAAACTTTTATGAAACTTGTAGCAGGTTATAAATTTATGGATAGAGTGGATGATGAAAAATTAAGAATTTCTGTTTTTAAAGCAGGTTCATTAGGAGATATTAAATTACAATTTCATTGTTATGAATCCTCAATTAGTCCGATTCTTAAATTATTTGCACTTCAAAATCTTCCTTCAAGTTCTTGGATTAATATTAAAGGAACAAAAATAAATGATGAAGAAAAACAAACTACAAAAAAACTTGAATATCGCGTATCATATCATAATATGATAGCTCTTACTCAAGAAGAATGTCTTAAACTTCCTATCGTTTATCCTAAAATTATTAGTTATGATCTCGAATGTTATAGTAGTAAATATCCTGCTTTTCCTTCCGCTACAGTTTGGGAAGATCCTGTTTTTCAAATTGGTGTGACTTATATGTCTCAAAAAGCAGATAAAAAGAAATATAAAAAATATTTATTAACGCTTTTTAATTGTGATAATATAAAAGATGTAGATAAAGATATGACTGGAGATGACCTTGTAGAGGTTAGATGTTTTAAAAATGAAAGAGAATTATATATGGGTTTTAAAAATCTTGTATTAGAACTTGATCCTGATGTCATTATCGGTTATAATATTTTTAAATTTGATATCACTTATATGGAAAATAGAAATAATTTATGGAATCAAGTTAACTGCACTTATAAAGATATGGGATGTATTCCTGGTAAAACAACCGCTGTTACTCCTATCAAATGGGAAAGTAAAGCTTATGGTAAACAAGAAATGAAATATCTTGATATTGAAGGTCGTTTAATGATTGATTTATTTCCTTATGTCGAGAGGTCTTTCAAGCTTAAAAATTATAAATTAAAAACTGTTTGTAATGAATTTTTAAAGACAAATAAAGATGATTTAGAAGCATCTGATATTTTTTCATTATATAAAGAACGAACTCCAAAAGCAATTGCTAAAATTGGTAAATATTGTATTCAAGATACTTGGGTTACACTTTTATTATATGAAAAATTATTAGTTTGGTTTGACCTTGTTGAATCTGCTACTACTAATGGTGTTCCAATGTTTTATCTTTATACTAAAGGTCAACAAATTAAAATGTATAGTCAAATGTTGAAATATTGTTATCATAATAATATTGTCATTCAATCTAAAGTTCTTGAGACAAAAGAGGGTGAAGAATATTCTGGTGCTTATGTTTCAGACCCTGTTCCTGGTGTTTATAATATGATTTTACCATTTGATTTTGCGAGTCTATATCCAAGTATTATTATTTCTCATAATGTAGATTATACTAAATTAGTTGTAGATGAAAGTATTCCAGATTGCGATTGTCACGTTTTTGATTGGATTGAACATAAGAATTGTAAACACGACCCTGAAGTGATTGAAAAAGAAAGAAAGAAAAAAGAACGAATGGATAAAGCTGTTATAAATTTAATGAAGAAAAATAAAAATCTTACATTAAAAGATGCTGAAGATGAAATCAAATCAAAACAAAAAATTCCAAAACCAAAGAAAATTATTTGTGGTCGTTTTAAATATCGTTTCTTAAAACAAGACGTATCTGGAAAAGGTGTCATTCCAACTCTTATTGATAATTTATTAAAGGCCAGAAAAGATACTCGTAAAATTATTGCTAAAAATGAAGATAAAATAAAAGAGTTAGGAGAAAGCAAAGAAGCATACAGATTAAAAGAAATTAATATGGTTCTTGACAAAAGACAACTTGCTTATAAAGTTAGCGCAAATAGTATGTATGGTGCTATGGGTGTGAAAGTTGGTTATCTTCCATTTTTACCAGGCGCGATGTGTGTTACGTCAAAAGGTAGAGAAAGTATTATGAAAGCTTCAGCATTTTTAGAAGAAGAATGTCAAGGTAAAGTTATTTATAACGATACTGATAGTGCTTATACAAACTTTCCTCATCTTGCTGGTCAACCAATGGAAGTCGTTTGGAATTATGCATTAGAAGTTGTTGAAAAAGTAAAAACAATCTTTCCGGCACCAATGAAATTAGAATTTGAAGAAAAAGCATATACAGAATTTTTAATATTGACAAAGAAACGTTATGCTGCGTTTGCTATGGAATTAGATAATCCAGCGAAAAAGTTATTGAAGAGAGGTATTGTATTGACTAGAAGAGATAATTGTAATTGGTTGAGAATGATATATGAAAAGATTATGTTAGATTTATTAAATAATGCTGATGAATATTCGTTATTAGATAAATTAGAAAATGATAAGAATAATCCTCATAAAGGTATTTTTAGAAGTGAAAAAGTAAGAAGTTTAGTAAATTCAATTATTGATATGGTTAATTCAATGTTTCAGCTTGAATTTGAAACAAAAGAATTTGTGATTACAAGAGGAATGAAACAATTAGCTCATAAAGGAAAGACTGACCCAGTTCATATTCATGTTGCAAAGAAAATGATAGCAAGAGGACAGCCAGTAGAAGATGGAGAAAGAATTGAGTATGTGTTGTTAGATAAAGAAGAGTTAAAATATAAAACAACTGATAAAGTATTATTAAAAGCAGAAGATGCAAATTATTATTCACAACATAAGGATATTTTGAAATTAGATTATTTAACATATTTACAAAGACAATGTGTAAATCCGGTAGATGAATTATTAAAGGTAGGAATTAAGTTAGATAATTTATTAGAAAAACAATTTGAATTAAGATTACAAAAGAAAAAGTATGTAAGTACATTACGAGAATTATTTAGTCCAAAGTTTGATATGATGGAATGAGTTAAATATTTTAATAGTTAAATTATTAAAATATTGAAATTTTAAAAAAGATAAATATAAAAGTTTTCTGATTAATAATAATAAATGAGTTCAAATTTAAATTATTATGTAACAATTGACTCAAATTATAGAGATAGGGAACAATACCCTTTAGAAACAGACTTTGGAGTTTCATTTGAAACAAAAGATCCTACTTTACAATATCCTCAAGGTGAACCTGTAGACACTACTCAATTTTTTCCAAGAATGACAATAGATAAAAATTTTGATAATTCTAATATAAGAGTATTAAATGGAAAAATTACATCTATTGCTTATGATAGTAATAAAGGAGAGACCTTATATGCTGGTATACAAGTCATTTCAGGACAAAGTAATAATTTTCTTATATATAATAATGATGAAATTATTTTTTCTCAATTTGAAGGAGTTAGTATTGCAGAGATTCCAGGAGCTATTTCAAACTTTCAAGCATTCAAAGACGAATTACAACTTCCATTTTTATTTAAATTAGATTCATCAAATAACTTTGTATGGCTTGTATTAGGTGCTTTATCAGAAATTGAACAACAAACTATTGCTCAATTAAATAAAACAGTTGATGTAAAAGTTGAAATAAATAATAGTAGTGATTATTTATTAGCATTTGATTATGTTATGAATTTAAGTTTTTTCAAGTTCACTTTCCAAAATAATATTACTACTTCAACTAATCTCGGATATAATATCGTAAGTCCGTATGGAAATGGTCTATCTGCTTATGCTGTAACTGCATTTACTACAGACGGATTTCAATTAGTTACTAACGGAAATCCATGGGGATATCATAATTTTTATACAACATCTAGAGTAAATGCTTTTTCTTATTCAGGAACAAACTGTAGCTCACCTTTTAATATGCTTTCTACTTCTCTTGAAAACAATACTACTAATTGTATAAAAAGCGACAAAGGTAACAGTATATATATCGGCGTAAACATCGATAATATAACTCCTTCATATTCATCTATTAATTTAGATGGTCCTGCTGGTTATACTGGTGCTACAAATACTCCTATATATTATCCTGATACAACTTTTCCAGCAAATAAATGGCAACCTTTATCTTTTACATATATAAATAGTAGCTATGATTTTTTTTCACCAACTCTTCCTCAAACAAATAATACAATATCTCAAAGTATAGTTATATGCAATACTACAAATTTAGATTCAAGTTATACTGGTACTTCTTTGTTATTTCCAATATTATTACAAAAAAGTTTACCAGTAAGAAATTTTTATGTTCCAGATTATGATTATAGTTTTCAACAATCTCAAGTATATCAAAGATTTTTTACATATGCTACCGGAACATATACAAGCGGACCATCCACTACTTACACTGGAAATGTTTGTTATACAAATATTGATAGAATTTTTACAGCTTCTTTTTATCCTCCTCAAGAATTCGCTTCTACTGTAGGAAGAATATTTTGTGACAATAAACCTTTTGGAGATAATGCAGCATCTATTGCTGTTTTACAATATACATTAGTTCCATTTCAAGGAACTTACAATATTACACAAGAACAAACGTATCAATTTATTCCTCCTGGAAGTGGTATTATGAATATTTTTGGAATATCTGCAATAAGATTTATGGCAATTAATAATTTATTATTTATGTCAAGAAGTGATACTGTAACTAATTGGCTGACCGCGTTAACATATGATACTACAACTTTTACATTTTCTGTTTATTCAAATTTAGTTACAATTTTTAATTTTGTATATGTAGGTGCTTATAATGACGAAGCAAATGGTTTAATGGTTGGTTGGGCTACTGATTATAGTGCACCAATCAATTTTTATAATATTAGTGGAGGAACATTTACTTTGGTTGGTACTTTAAATCCTAATCTTAATGGAAATAGAACTGGAATGAGAGTTTATGAAAGAAGAACTGGACCATTATCTTCAGAAGTTTCATATTATTTTACATTATCAATAGATGGTAATCAATATACTTATTCAATAAATGTAGCAGCTGGACCATCTTTTACATTTACATTAATAACTACTTGTGAAGGAAAAAATATATCTAACTCTGTTTGGTTTGATCATAAAAATTATAAAGAATATTTAATTACAAGTAATCCAGAATTATCTGTTTATTCCTTTTATAATAATATATTAGGAAAACAAGTTGGACAAAACAATCAAATAGAAGCTTTTAATAGTGTTTATTACGTTCCTCAAATATTAACTTCTGGAGATTTGTATGCAACAACAATAGAACCAAATACATTTGTTACATCTTGGGGAAGTTTATTACAAAATCCAGAGTTAGTTAGTTCTCATGTTTATCAAAATCCAAAAGTAACTATAACTTTACCAAAAGATATATTAGCAACCGCAACATTTCAATTAAATAATAGACTTTATGTTGTTTATGCTTATGATTTACCTATAACTTTTCCTGTTTATTTATATGTGTATGATATAACTGATATTAATAATTATATATTTATTGGAACAATATCTACTGATAGCACTGTTCTTCCAGTAGTCAGAATTAATGCTATAGGATTTAATAATACTGTATTTATATTATGTGAGTCAGATGTTACTAAATGTATTATATTTACTATAGATGCTATTGAATCATATACTTCTGAAGATATTGATATTGTTCCAATAAATCCAAAATATAGTAATTTTTTAATAGTTAACGATGAATTATATATTTATCAAGCAAAAGCAGTAGCTGCTGGAAATTTTGAATTAACAAAATACAAATATAACGGATCAACTTTTCCTGTAAATAGCACTGCTACATTATCATCAGGATATGCAAGTGTAACTGTTCATGAAGTTGCAGATTTATATTATTTTTTAACTAATCAATATAAAATTATAGTTTTGATTTCCGATGGGTCTAGTCCAACTTCTAATTATGACCTTTATTTTATCGATTTTAATGTATTAAGCAGTGTAACATATATTATAAATACGCCTTTACAGCAAGAAACTGCTGGAACTTTATTAACTGTGCAATTTAATGAAATTAATTATACAAATCAAATCTTTTTTAATTATGAATATTCACCTACCGTAAATTATATTGCTATTTATGAAGTTCCTGCTGAAATTGGTAATATTAGTTTAACAACATTATTAAATAGTAATATACCTGTACCGTTTGGAGGTATTCAAGCTAAATTTTCTACATTCTATAATATTGCATCTGATGAAATATTTTTAGTAGTACAAACACAAGGTGGTATAGTTATATATAACACAACAAATCCTTCTTCTATCTCATTTTTAGCACAACTTGATAATACTCTATATAATACTATTAATTCTATTATTACTACAGTTTTTAATACTGTATCTTATGCTATAGTTACCTATAAAAATGTACCTTTTGGTGCAGATGAACAATATTATTCTGATATTATACAAATCACAAATCCGATTTTTGCTCAAAATTATGCTGTTCCTACAAGAGTTGAAACTACAAATATTATTTATGGAAAAGGTCCATCAGCACTTATAAAAATAAATTATGAAGGACAAACTCAATGGATTAATGGAATTGGAGATGTATATCCTTATACAGGTCAGTTTGGGGAATTAGATGCTCAATATTGTAATATTGCAGGTCTTGAATTAAATAATTCTGAATTATCCATTGCTGCATCAACTTCTTGGGTTGCTAAACTTGCTGAAGTAAACTATCAAAAAACGTTTGAATCAAATCTTTTAACAAATGCATTTAATGCAACCTCCGCTATAAATGCTTGTGTAATAAAATTTAGAACAGACAATGGAAATGCTGAATATGCTCTACCAATAGAAGGTGTATTAAATACTTATATTACTAATATAGTAAATTTAAATGATAATTTTACAGTATCTCCAACTTTTAACGGAACTAATTTATATATCTATGTTCCACAAACATCAAGAACAACTAATTTAACATCTCTTTCTAATCCTATTACTATTCAAAAAACATTAACAAATATTACATATCAAGCAGCATCTGTAGTTTCATTAACTCAATCTGGAGTTTTATCTTGGACTTCAGTTATTCAATCACAAAATATAAATAGTTATGTATTTTCTTATACAATTGGCTCTGTTAATAACACTCTTACAATGTTAACAACAACTTTTAAAGATAATGTAAATATTTATGATAATTCTAATAATATATCTCAAGTTGTATATCCTTTTACACAAACTGCATCAAATAATTATATTATAAATATTCGTTATAATTCAACTGGAACGTATCTTGAAAGTGATTCAATAGAATCTCCAAATATACCTAGTTTAATTCCATTTGCAACATCTGGAAATAGTTCTATAAATAAAATCTTTTATTCAAATGCTATTACTACTTATTCTACAGGAACTCCTGACGCTTTATATTATAGAAATAAAGATGGAACTTTAGGTTATATTGATGAATTTGTTGGTCAAAATGTTTATTATGATAAAGAATATATCACTAGTCCTGGGGTTTATAATCGTTATATTCCTACTGGATGTATAGGTGTTAAAGTTAAATTATGGGGTGCTGGTGGGTCAACTCCTTCGAATCCTTTTACAAATAATTGGACTTCTTTTGGTGGAGGAGGTGGTTTTGCTGAACGTCAATTAAATTATCCAGAAGGAACACCTTTTAATATCAAAATTGGTCAAGCCGGAAATGGTAGTTCAAGTGTTTTAGCTAATGGTTTAACACAACTTGGTGGTGCTGGAGGTGATAGTTCTTATTGTCATTCTTATTTAGATGGAAATTGGAATTTAGAAGTTGTTGCTGGAGGCGGAGGTGGTGCTGGCGCTGGAGCTACTGGAACTATCTTTTTTTCAAATGGCTCTAATGGAGGTGCTGCTGGTTATGATGGTGTTAGAGGTTATACTAATATTATTCCATCTGTTACTTTTCCTGGAAAATTTGGTATTAACGGAGGTGGTGGTTTAGGAGGTGATATTGCTGGAATTCCTCCTTCGCAAAATGGTAAAAATGTTATTACTTATTCTCCTTCTTATCTTTCTACTTTAGGAACTGGAGGTTTTGCTTCTTATGATGGAACTCTTTCTCCTCCATACACCTTTTTATTTTCAGGCGGTGGTGGTGGAGCAGGTTATGGTGGTGGTGGAGCAGGTGATCCTGGTTCTATAAATGTAGGTTTAGATATATTACAAAGTTGCGGAGGTGGTGGCGGTGGAAATTATGGATCAAGAACTGTTACACGTTTTAGTACAGAAGCAAATTGGCTTCCTGCAAATAGCTCAGATATTGACTTTTATGATTTAAATCCATCAGCATTAATAGGAGTGTTTAATTATGCACAAGGAGGTTGGCCAACCTTAAATGCAGCATTACAATATAATCCTGTAGGAGGAAATGGTTTAGGTGTTGTATATTATTATTTTCAATCATCTACAGGATTAACAGGAGCTGCATATAATGTTCAGAGTGAAATATCTGTTTACGACTATGATTCAACATTTACTGACCAAAATCTTAAAAATTATTCTTCGTTAACTGTTTATAAAAATTCTTCTAATATAAATGATACATTTACCCCTTATGAAACAGGTGCTCAAACTGGAAGTTATACTAATTTTTATACATATATATTAGGAACAGGAGCAAATACGCCTCTTAATAAAAACTTTTTAATTCGTAATAATTATTTTAATGATGACGAATACACAATCGTATTAGACCAAAAAATTGATACTACAAAACTTACAAGAACTTATTCACTTATTAATTATGACCCTAATTCTATTTATTTTTATTCATCAAATATTAGTAGAACTCCTATTAATAGTGTTATTAGTATAACAGGAACAACACCTCCTACAAGTCCTCTTATTGTAGATTATACAAGTTCTCCAATAAATACTAGAGATCGTTATTATATTTTATGTCAAACGTCAACTGGAAGTTCTGAGACAATCACTGTTACAAGTATTGTTTCAACAGGAACTTCATATTATATTTATTATACAGGAACATATGATTGTACTGGTTCTTATGTGTATCTTTCTAAATTTAATAAAAGTGCATTATGGAATCTTCAATTTAATCCTTCTTCAATATACAGTCCAGTATATTATCAAGTTACACTTCAAAGATTAACTATTCCAAATCGTCCTATAAAGAATGGTCCAAATCCTGGAATAAGATATCTCACTGATTATCCTTATGTATTTTTACAAGTGTATAATACAGATGATAATGGAAACTTTGATCCTGAAAATATTAATAATATTTATACAAACAATCCAAATGGACCACCTGTAGGAGGGTATGACCAAAATCCTACTGCATATCCTAATAATAGTGTTTATACAATTGATATTGCAACTTCTCCAGGAGGTGAAGCAAACTTTTTATTCTTTAGTAGTGGATTTATTCCACGATTAAAGTTTACTCCAGGATTTAATAATATTAGACTTAGATTATTAGATCCAGATGGAGATGTCGTATTATTTGATAATACTCCTGTTAAAAGTAGCGATTCAGTGTTTTCAGGAGTTATTGACTCAAGTTTAATGAGAATGGTAGTTCAATTAGTATTTAGAAAAGTGAGTTAATTAAAATTAAATTTAAATATTATCATATTATTTAATTAAATAATATGACAACGTGTTTTTTAAAAACTTCTCAACCACAATTATATCAACCCAGAACTGAATACCCAGATTATGATATGCAAATTTTTGCTGAAAATCATATTCAAGTTTCAGGACAATCTATCATTTATTTAAAAACTTCTATAAAAATTACAAACGGTTCATCTCATCTTCCTTATATGATTATCCCTGACCCTTCTTTATATAATACTTCTATAAGATTTACTGGTTCTCCTATATATATTAATCAAGATGGATATTATTCTATTGTATTATATCTTATTAATACTTCACCTTATACTTATACAATAAAATATGGAACTCCTATAGCAAGAGTTACTTTACTTAATAATAAATTTAATTTAGTCATAGAACCATAAAAATTTTATTTAAATTTTAAAAATTAAAAAAACTATTAATAAATGACTATTTACACCCTTTTTATGGTTACTAACTATAAAACATTATATGAACCTAGAACTCAATATACTGGATATGATATGAATGTATATTCTACTTCTGATATTACAATTCAACCTAAACAAAAATCAGGAATACCTCTTGGAATATCTCTTCAAATGAATGACAATAGAGAAGCTGAACAAGCTCCTTTCATCATCACTCCTGAAATTAATTTATTAAAACAAGGTCTATCTTACGACCAAAATCCTCTTTATATTTATAATAAAGCTAATTATTGTCAACCTTCTATTGCAGTATTTAATAATACATCTAAGCCTATTATTATCTCTAAGTTTTCTTCTGTTGGTAAAATAACAAATAACACTGTATTTGACCTTATTATAATGTAAATTTAAAAAATATATTGTTATTATTTAAGAAATGTCTTTCTCCGTTCCAGGTTATCTTTATATTATGTTTAATGATTGTTATGAATATTATGGTAATCATTTTTATAAACTTGGTCGAACTCATAATCCAGTTCAACGTATGACCGGTTATCGAACCCCTTTTCTTGATAAATCTCAATATCTTTATATCTCTGAACGACGATTTGATAATAGTATTGCTGCAGAATACATTATGTTTTGTATTTTAAAAAAATATAAAGTTCATCCCAAAAGAGAATTTATCGTTCATGAATTAGATAAAATTATTGAAGTTATTCAAATTCTTGAATCAATGTCTTCTGAAGACATCCTCAAACTTTATAAAACATTAAAAGATACAACTTTTACAGCTTATTATATCAAACAATTTTTTAAAGAATTACCAAGTATTACTGAGAATGTTTATGAAGACTTGGATGAATTTTTTGATAAATTTAAATTTCGTCCAAAAAATCCTGAACTGTATTATAAGTTTGGTTACAGAGAAGATAAAAATGAATTAAAATTAAAAGAATTAGATAAAAAACTTCAAAGTCTTAAGATATCGTAACAAGTTAATTAACAAATTTTTATTAAAAATTATTTAATAAAAATTATTTAAACCAAAGTTTTTTCACTAATTTCTTAAATTCTTTAAAATCTTCTCCAAATAAACCTGATAATTTTTGTTTGAGTCTTTTATAAGTTCCAATTCTCATATTAATGAGATTATTAAAAGACGTAAAGTTATCTTTTGTTGTCTCATCTGTAAATTTTTCAGGATGAACATTTATATAATTACCAACTTCTTTTTTAGTTTCTTCAGAAGGGTCAAGTCCTAAACACATCATCATTAAACAATAACGATAACCATAAATATTTTTTACATGATTTACAGCTACCTCTATAAATTCTGCCTCAGTGAAATATATAGTTCTTCTTTTAATTGCTAAAGTCATTAATTCTTCTACTAAGTCATACTTAGGATTATGTTCGCAAGCAACAAGTATTACATCTCGTGTAATAGGAGCCTTTTCAAAATAATCTATCATTTCTTTATTATTTAATTTAATTGCATACCTTAACATTCCGCTTGTAGGTTTCATATTATAATAATCTTCATCAAATAAAGCACGAATTGCATTTTTTCTATATCCTTCATCGTTGTCTGTTGGTTTCATTAATACATATACTAAATAATCTATATAATTAACATCGACGTATCTTGGTTCTTCGGCTGTTCCAACATTTACTGTACCTTCTTCGTTTTTATCAATAACAAATTCTTTTATTGCAGCATATGTAATTCTTTTATTATCTACCCTAAATAAAGCAGGTTGTAATAATTCTCTTGGCATAATTCTTCCTGCAAACATTGATGCAAGTATTGGAGTGACCTCATTTAATGTTTGTTCATCTTCAGTTTCTATAGCATTTAAAAAACGCTGAGTTAATATCACATCAGAAGTATCTCCTGAATATACAGCATCAATAATCATATTTCTAACACCATCACTTATAACTTCTCTAGTAATTGGACTTTTGCTTTGTTTGCCTTTTCTTTTATCATCTAATAACATTTCAGCAAAAGTTTTAAGTTCAAAACAATGGTTTTTACTTCCTGCTTTAAAATAAACAATTTGTTGATTTTCTAAAAAATCTTCTAAAGTAATAGGGTCACTTTCATCTGTGCATTCTTCTTTTTTATATTTATCTATTTTATATGTTGTAATTTCTTGTTTCATCATACGAATACGTCTTCTTAATGGACTTTTCTTAACAACCTTTTTTTGTTTTTTATTACGAGTTGTTGGCATTTTATTATAAAATTAGAAAATAATATTTTAAAGAAAATAATGATAAGACTATAATAAATGAATGAGACAGAACAGTTAAAAGAACAAATCAAACAACTGACATCTGAAAATAATATTTTAAAAAGTAATTTTAACTTGTCTGTCAAATATTCAAATAAAAATAATTTATTAATTCAACGTCTTTCTGCTTGTCTTGCTTTTTTAAAATTCATTGATGATAAAAGCTGTATTATCGGTTCTATCATACGTAATTTTTTTGAATTTACATTAAATAATTCAGAGATAGGACTTGGTAGTAATATTGGAGATGTTTCTAAAAATGATGTAACCATATTATTAACGACAGATAGTCCAAAGAATCGTCAACATATTACAAGTAAATTTTTTATGATAATTAATAAGTTAAATTATTATGTTGATCAAAATAGAAATAATCAAATGGTTACAAAACCATATTTTTCAAATTATCAATATATTGGAATAAAATCAATGAATGATTTTGTTGATTTTAATAATTATACAATTCCACGTCAACAATTAATTTTTTCAAATGCATTTGATAATTTTATTATTAACTTTATTGCTTGGAAACCTTCCTTATCTTATACACCATCATTAGAATTATTATCATTAAATCATAAAGGATTTTCATTTTTAACATCAATTGATACGTTCTTTACCTATAATCTTACTATAATTTCAATGATAGAACAAATAGCACATAAACAAGTTTATATAAATCATTCATTAAGTAAACTTCAAGATAATGCTTTCCCAAACGATAAATCTGCTGTAACAAGAAACAATAAAGTAAATTATTTATTAAAGATGTTTTATATTATAAAAGATTATTATCTTCCTTATATGGAATGTAATTATACATTTAGTGGTAATGTTCCAAAGATTTTTATTGAAAAAATTGAAGATTGTTTAATAACAGGTTGTTCTGCTCCTTATCCTGTCTTTGTATTAAATTGTGGTCATATTATAAGTATGATGGGATATAAAGGATTAATAACAAAGGGAGAATCAGAGTTTTCAGAAGCTATTAAATGTCCGATGTGTAGAAAAGATTTATTGATAAAATTTGAAGAAGTTCAAAAAAGAGAATTTTCATATGATACAAGATTAGAAATGATAGATTTATCATTAGATAATAAACAGTTTAATACATTATTAATAAGCGATGATGCACAAAAGCATATGTGATTTTTTATAATAAATTTTTTAATATTTATTATAAAATAAAAGTAATGGATGGTCATTTAATAATTATATTTTTATTGTTTCTAATCATTAGTATATTAATGATTGAAAAATATGATGTTGAATATTTTAAACATTTTATTGGAGAACATATTCATTTTATGAGTAAAAATGAATTAATTGATTTTTTTAGATCAGACCCTGATGGATATTTTAAATCATTTAATCAAATTAACTTGAGAGCATATGGATATGATAATATAAATGAGTATATAAATGCATCAATTAAAGATGCTGATGATTTTAATGAAGAAGAAAAAAAATATTTAATAAAAGAAATGAAAAGAGCTGACGAATTTTTAAAAACATTTAATAAAATAAAACATTTTCCAGCAAAGAAGGTAGCGGACATCCCTTGGAAATTAGCAAAAACACGAAAAAATGTATATGAGAAAGGATATCCTCATACTCGTTTAGATGTAATTTTTATGCCTGCAGATATATTGATGGATAAAGATGTAATAAGAACGTTAGTTCATGAGAAAGTTCATATCTTTTCAAGATTATATCCAGATGATATGCAGAAGTGGAACGAACATAATGGATATAAACGATTTAATAAATTAACTAATTATCCATTAGCAAGAAATAATCCTGACGTTGACGGAATTGTATATTTAGATAAAAATGGAAAAGAAACATTAGCACAATATAGAAATCGTTATCCAATGAGTATAGAAGAAGCATTTTATCCATATGGACAAGATTATACAAGAGAACATCCAAACGAAGTATTAGCATATAAAGTAGATGCTTATATAAAGTAATCAAAAATAAATTAATATTAACATTAAAATATTAATTTATGAAACAACTTTCTTTTGTCTTCCTCTTTTTGGTTTTACTAAAGATTTATCATCTGTAGAAGGTAAAATATTTACAATATTTTGAGTCTTATTTGTATATATTTCATCTATAGTTAAGTTATCTTCATCTTCAGACTCATCACAACTTTTATTATTTGTATTTAAATTTAAGAAATCTTCGTCTGCTTCATCAGCAATCATTTCTAAACTCTTGATATAAACTGAAATTTCTCCAAGACCTCCTGCTTTCATCTTAATCTTTAACGGTAAGTCATCATTAAGATAAACGTGAATATTTCCGCTTTGTCCAGCACATTTACATAAAGTTGTAATATGAGCAGTTTTAAATGTTTTACTAAATAATGGACAATCACGATTATCATCATCATCTAGATTACCAACTTCTAATTTACGATCGTGACGGTCATCATCACATACAGAAAATTTAATATATTCTCCTTTAGATTGTATGAACATCGTATCTGAACTATGTTGTAAATTTTTAGTTCCTTGAAATTCTTTTCCAGACATTACTACAGGATTTTCATAACCTACGATTGGTTCCATAATTCTTGGTTGATATGATGAAATTCTAATATTAGTAGTTAATTTATTATTGTTATCAGGAGGTTCGACACATATACCTAAAGTCATTGTTTCGTCATCTAAATGTTCAGTTATAGTAATACAAATACTATCTTTTTTCTTAATATTTTTTAAAAGTTTATAAAATGTAGTGCTATTAATTAAAAAGTTAATGTCTTTAGTACATTTAAAATTGCTTCCAAAAGCTTCTTTAAACAGAGAAATTTCAATTAATTGATTATCTGGTTCATTTGCTTGAAATAAAAAAATACCTTTATCGTTAATAGTAAACTGAGAATGAGTTAAAGTATTTGCTAAAAGTTCACCGATAATTTTAATCACAAAAGCTTCCTTAGTTTTTGCTTTAAAAATTTGTCTTCCTTTATTTTCTGCCATTTTCTTTGATTATACTTTACTATTTTATTTTTTTAAATAGATTTAAGTTATTAGACTATATATTAATAGATGTCTACCAGCCTCGTTAGTATCGATATTGGTCTAAGAACCTTAAGTATTTATAAAGAATATTTTAATACAGATAAAGCAAAAAAATTTAAACTTCCTAAACAATGTTATAATAAATACGGAGAAGCAACCGATGAGATGAGACATTATGTAAATAATATAGGAACTTGTGGACATTCTGCTTTTATTGTAAAAACTGACCTTGGAGAACGTAAAGATTATTTTAGTGGTAAAGCTATAATGACACTTTTTATTTTTCTTGATGACCTTGATAGACAAGGTATTTTTGATGATGTTGATACAATTATTATTGAAAGACAACTTACAAAAAATAGTATTGCCACTGGTTTAATGTATCATATGCAGTCTTGGTTTATGATACAATATGGACTTTTCAAAAAGTTAATCTTATTTCCTGCAAAGAATAAAACAAGAGTTTTAGGTGCACCATTAAAAAAAGAAGATGATAATGGAAAGGTAATAAAGGTTGATAAATCATTTAGAAAAAAGTGGAGTACAATGAGAGCATATCAAATATTACAAGAAAGAGATGATCAAGTTACGACAAAATATATTTTTGAAGATAATAAAAGTAAGAAAGACGACCTTAGTGATGTGATAACTCAAGCTTTAGCGTATCAGATATTAAAGCTTAAAAAAATAAATTAATATTATAACAAAATGAGCGATTCTGATAGTAGTCAAAGTGAATATAGTGTTTCTGAAAAGAGCTACTCGAGTAAATTAAGTAGTTATAAATCTGACAATGAATCGGAAGAAGAAATGAATGAAATAGATGAAGCTATTGAATGTTTTTTATATTCAGAACACGACGAACATTCAGTAAGATATAAGAGTCTTACTAGATTAGAAAATGATATTGAATTTTTATCAGAAATTATTAAAGATGGTTGTGATGATTTAGAAGCTTTACATTGTAAAGAAGATACTTTAATGAAAGCTTTTATTTATAATATTTCAAAAAGAAATTATAATACAGATGTTATAGATAATGTGGCTAAATTATTTACACAAATTCCTAGTTATGATAAATATTATAGTTGAAAAAAGTTTAAAAACATAATGTCATATTATCAAGAATATGACATTAGTATATATTATTTGTCTTATCTTATCGTTAGTTTATGATATGAATATATTTTTTATTATTTCTTGTATAAGTTTATATTATAATTATGAATTTTATTGTCATATAAAAGAAGTTGAAAAACAAATTAACGAATTAGACCAATATATAAAAAAAATTAAAATGCGAGATTAATAGTTAACTAATAAAATACTTTATTAATTAACTTTTTTTTACAAGAACTTGGGTCTTGTTAAACTAAACCTAAAAATTCACGGCCAATTTTACTTGTAGCAAAAATACCAAACCCAGAGGCAATCTGTAGATAAAATATATTAGTCTTTTTAGTACAACATAGTAAATATACTGATAAAACTATAAAAAGTAAGGAAAACAGCCAAAACAATTGAGTAAACTTATCCATTATAATTATATATACGTAAAGATAAAAAAATAATATTCAGAGTTTTAAAATAAAAAACTTTTCTTTGGAACACCTGCTTGTTCGTTATCACTCTCTTCTTCTTCTGATTCAGATTTTTCTCCTTCACTTTCTTCTTTTCTTTGAACTTGTTTTTTCAAAGGAGCTTGAGGGACCTTTACTACAAGTTTCTTTTGAGGAGTAGCGATAAAAGGATTATCTGGTTTTTTCTCAATATAACTTAATAAAACAGAAACATCATTTGTTAAACGTTCTATTTCAGACTTCATAGCAAGATACATTTCTTTGGTAAAATCAAAAGAATTTGATTTTGTTGATAATAATTTAGAGGATTCATTAGACCTTGATAAAGTTTTCTTTTCTTCTTGTACGACTTCTTCTTTGCCTATTGGTTCTACTTGTTTTTTATTAATTTTATCAATAAGTTCTCTAAGTTCTTTTTCTTTTGCATTATAAAAAATCCATCCACCTTTTACTCCAGTGTCTTTATTGGTGATATGTTCGGCCCATTTTCCGCCACCAAGTTGATTGAGATTACCATAATAAGGTTTAGAATTGCCAAAAACAGCAATAGCTTTTTCAGAGTATCTAGAGACAGATAAAGACATTGTATATAATAATAATTTGTATATATTTAAATATATAAATTATTTGAAAAAATCACTTTAAAATTATTTTAAAATCACGATAAGATTTAATAACAAAATTCTCCCATCCTTTTTTTAATGTATTTATGTTTCTTTTTATATCTTCTTTATCTTCAAATTCTCTACGATTTACAAAATATTTAAGTTTATTATCGTAACAAATGTCTTTGATATTTGTTATTTCATTATTTTTAAATTCTACATCATCTGATTTATGAGTTTTAAATTCATTTAATGCAAGATTAATAATATTGATTAAATTTTTAGAGGAAGAGTCATTAAGTTTATATTTTAGAGATTGTTTCAATACAAAATTATGAATATATTGTTGTCTTATTTTTCTAGTCTTTATTTGTTTCCAGCTCTCATATTTAACATTATTATTAATATCATTACTATCTTTTTGTTCTTTCTTAAGGTCACTTAATGAATAAATACAACCGTTTGTTTTTAATATTTCAATTAAATCTTTAGCGATTGTTTCAGAGTCTTTATTTCTAAAATCATAAATAAATCCATTACGTTTATAAATAGAACTAACCGTATTATTAAATATAACAATATTTTTAGGACATTTTCCTCTGGACATATCATCAAAAAGTTTTTTCCAAAAAATATCAGTAATATATTCTTCGCATTGTTTAATCTCAGGATAGATTACATCTCTTATTCTTTTTTTATCATCCATTTATTATATATAGCAAATAATTCTATAAACCAATTAAAGAAATAAGTTTTTAATAATAAAGATGACAAAAGTTACAATCAAAGACGATGATATTATTCCTTATGGAATTGTAAAAGAAAAGTTGATAAATAAGACTATAGATATTGTAAATAAATCTTTAATAACTTTAACATTAATTTTAAAAAATACTGATAAATTACTATCTACATTAGATTCTGTAAAAAATATTTCTGATACTTTTATTATATTTAATAATACTACAAATAAAAGTGTAATAGAAGAATATTGTAATACTCATAATATCATTCTTCATATTAAAGAAAAATTAGGTGAAATTGATGATGATTATAAAACTCAATTATTAAAATTTGCTGATGAAGTATTAGTAGATAAAAATAATAAAAAAGAAGAAAAATATATATTAATGTTAGATGAAGGAGAAGAGTTAGAAAATCCACAAGAATTACTTAAGTTTGTAGAAGAAAATAAAAAAACTGCTCATTGTTATGCTTTACGATGTCAATATCCAGTAAAAGCTGGAATTATGTATGTAAAATTAATTAAATCTCATAAAGGATTGAAGATTAAAAATGGATTGATTAATTTAGTTCAAATGAAAGGACAACCAAGTAAAGAAGTGGTAACTTTAGAAAATATTATTATTAATATTCCTTGGAATAAAAAATTAATGGCACTTGTTATGATGGTTAAAAATGAACATTTAAGATTAGAACATTCATTTGATTCAGTAAAAGATTTTACTGATACTTTTATTATTTTAGATACAGGTTCTATTGATAACACTATTGATATTTGTAAACAATATTGTGAAAAAAATAAGATTAATTTACAATTAAAACAAAAGCCATTTGTTAATTTTGAAGTTTCAAGAAATGATTCATTAGATTGGGCTGATGAAGCATTAACTAAAAATGGAAAAAAAGAAGACAGATATCTTTTATTTTTAGATTGTAACGATGAATTAAAGAGTGGAACAGAATTAATGTTTTTTGTGCATACATATCAAGGACCAGCTACAGGATATTTCTTAAAACAACAATGGTGGTCTGGAAATAAATTTGATTCTTATTTTAATATTAGAATGGTAAAGGCACATAGAGGTTGGAGATATAAAGGAGTTGTTCACGAATATATTAAAACAAATATTAAAGAATATGATTTGAAAGAAAGATTAGAGCATATTATTTTGTTTCAAGATAGAACAAAAGATGATGATAAATCTATGAAACGTTTCCATAGAGATAAAGGAATGTTGTTTGATGCACATTTAAAAAATCCAGAAGATCCAAGAACTATATTTTATTTAGCACAAACTTGTGGATGTTTATCTCAAATTAACGAAGCATATAAATATTATTTATTAAGAATTAAATATGGAGGATTTCTTGAAGAAAATTATCAGGCATATATTCGTTTAGGAGAATTAGCAACTTCTTTAAGACATCCTTGGGAAGAAAGTCAAACTTGGTTTTTAAAGGCTTATGCTCATTCATCAAGAGTAGAACCATTACTTCACTTGGCAAGACGTTATATGGAATATAATTCATTTGGAGAAAGAAAGCCAGATTGGATGATGTGTTATATGTATACAAGTATGGCTTGTAAATTATGTTATCCAGTTAATCAAGTTTTATTTGTTGATAAAAAAGCATATACATTAGATCGTTGGAGATTACTTGCAAGAGCAGCATATCACGTTCAACAATATAAAGAAGGAAAGGAAGCTATAATTAAAGCTTTAATGTATGGCAAAGGAGCTGGTAAATTTGGATTATCAGATAACGGAGAACAAGGAAATATTGAATTAACATTAAAACAAAAATTAAATGAAATGAATGAAAATGGTAAGCCAAGCACTTGGCATTCGGATTTACAATTATTAGCAGATTATTTAAAGATGGATAGTGAAATAAATGTAGCAATTCAACAAGGAGCTGTTCCTAATTTTAAATCACTAACATATATTATTCATGATAAAGTAAAATTTACACCAGCAGCTGAAGGAGTTACTGATAATACATTTACATTAAGTGAAGTCTTAGGAGAAGCAGTAAAAATAGCAATTCAAAAGAAAAAGTAAATATTATAATTTATTAATAATAATTTTAATAAATTAGATTTTAATTGTTTTTAATACATAATCATAACTGTGTAATTTTATAAATTCTGTAGAATTAATATTTATTTGTTTACATTTTTCTTCATTTTGTAAAGCCCATTGATATCTTTCTTCTAAATCACTTAAATCTGATTTTACTGGAATATAATGAACCCATTCTTTCAAATCTTTATAATACCATTGTTCATAATGACTATCAACCTTAAAAACAACTGAATTAGAATAAAGTTTCCACCAAAGTGCACTCCAACTATTAACTTCTCCATCTATATCAATCATATATTTATATTGTAAAAAATCAGATTTAGAAGTATTATATGAAGATTGAGCATCTAACCAGTTAAGATTTTTATAAGTCTTATAATCGCAAAGCATTTTACGTTGACATCTTGGAGGATTTTGTTTATCATATGCATAATAACCTTTTCCATGTAATCCTCCTCTCCAAAATATTTTATTTATTTTTTGATGCCAAGATATTTTATCTATTTCATCAATCTCTTTAAGTAATGTTACATAACCTTTTGTTGAAATAAAATCAGCATCTGGTATCATAGTAGTATAAGGATCATTTTTATGACGTCCAAAAGCCAAAACTTTATCACAAAATATTGGAAACTCATTTTTAAGATTATATGGTTGAATAAATCGTCCTGGTTCATTAGCACTTCCAAATCCTTTACAAGGTTGTAAATTTTCTTTAGTTGCATTTATAAAGTTTGGATTATCTGATGGTTCAGAATGTTCTCTCCAAGCATCATATACTGTATAAAAATATTTAAAATTATTATAAGAGTTTGTTTTAATATAATCTGAAATAAAATTTAAAAAGAGTTGAATTCTAGGCGTATGAACAGTAAAAACAGGTGGATAAAGTTTTAATGACTTATTCAAAGAATTATAATCAATATAGCCTAATTCCTGAATTTCTTTTAATATATCTTCATATGAAAGATTTTCAGTCTTATTAAAAATTCTTTTCCATGCATTTTCAAGTAATTTTTTCATATCTTTTTCATTATTTTTATGATGTCCATAAGCACGATGCATTCCCATTGGATCAACACATAAAATTGTTTCCATTGAAAATTTATTTTTATCTTCTAATGTAGGAACTAAATTTAACATATTTTCATGAGTATATGAAAAAAACCCATCTTCGTTTTCATTACATTTATGAGATTTACATATTTCTAACATCTTTTTTCTATTTCTTAAAGATAATCCACCATTACATCCTTTATTAGGATTAAATGACCAAGCGGCTCCAATAAAATCAAATTTAAAAAATTCTTCAATGTTATCTTTAAGTAAAATGGTATCAGTTTGAAATAATAATAATCGTTTAACGTTATCATTAAAATTTTCATAAAATGAAGGACTTGTTAATAGCGCATTATATTCGGGTTCAGTCAAGTTATCTAAAGATAATACACATATTTGAATATTTAATTTTTCTTTAATTTTTAATAATGTTTGTAAATTTTTTTGACTTCCGTAAATACGACAAGACCATCCTTTTGGAGCTAAAAAATACATAAAATTATAAATAACATATGTTAACATTGGATGATCTCTTGGTTCAATCATAACAGCGACATTTTCAGAATCTGTTGAAATAGAAATATTTTTATCTATTTTTTCATAAAAGTTATGAAACCATTGTGTCCAATATTCAGGAAAATCTGACATTTATACAATTTGTTATACTTCTTTAAATAAAATATATTTAAAGAATTTTGTTTACTCTTACTCGGTTACATACAATCTCTTAAAAAAGCTTTATCAAATAATGAAATTCTCATACTTGTTTTAAGTTGTTTACTATTGCCATTTGGTTTACTTAATTTATAACTTTTTGGTTGATTAAGAAGTGGATGAGATGGCATTTCTCTTTCTTCTGATTGAGATTCAGAGGAAACAGGAGGAAGTTGAGGAACAATCTTCTTCTTTCTTCTACCTTTAACAACTTCTCTTGAAATATTATTAATAACTTCTTGAGTAACTTCTTGTTGTTGTTGTCTTTGTTTTTCTCTAAACTCTTTTACGGTAGGATCTTGACTTACGATTGCTTCTAAATTACGCTTGTATTCAGATATACGTTGTTCAGCATAATTTCTCATGCGTTGACTTTTTGTTACACCTAACATATTACTTATTATAAGGGATATATAATATTTTTAAATTAATATTTCTAATAATATTAATTTAAACAAGACTCAAGAAAAATACTTAAGTAATAAATAATCCATTATCTGACTCTTTAATCTTTAAACAATTAACCATCTTTTCTTTTCCTCTTAATGCTGATTTAATTCCATCCAATACCTTTACTGAATCAGAAATACCTGCTTGTTGAAGCACATTTAAAATATCATTTTCTCTTTCTACTTTCTTCTTCTTTTCTCTATGTTTCTTTTCTTTTGAAATAACCAACATATCCTTATAACGAAGCGCTTCACTATCTTTATCTTTTAAATATTCAAGAATATTTTCATCAAGCTCCTTCTTCCTTTCTTTTAAACGTTTGATTTGGTCAGAAAGACGCTTGATTTCAACGTTAATACTTTTCATTTCATTCATATCACCAGCAATTTGGGCAGCGGACATTTTTTAGTTCTTACTAAATATTTAGAAATTATTTTTTTAAATGAATTTTTTATTTTTTATTTTTTTAACAAATGAATTGGGTATTTATAATATCATATTTTTAATAATTTTATAAGGTAATATCTCTATTATTTTTAATAAAAATTTAAATATTTTACTTCTATATTTAATAATGGATTTATTAGATATATTGATATTACTCTTTAAATATAAGAGTCAAATTTCTAACATTATGCTATATTATAATATGTTTAATTATACTATATGGACCCTAAGAATAACTTCAAAAGTTCCTATATATATGTATAAAAAATTAAAATACAAGCCTATTGAAGAAATAAAAGAAGACTGGGAACTAATTAATGAAACTGAAAAATCAGACTTATAATTTTAATTATAATTTAAACATATACCTTTTTACATAAAAGAAAATGGAACAACCACCCTCCACTTTTAAGGCTGATGAAGAGAAGTCCAATGTCCAACGCACCAATAAAGAACCTCAATGTATGAAAGATAGACCTCTTCCAGACGCTCAACGTCAACCATTAAGCGATGAACAAACTAGTTGTGCAAAGTCTCAATTAATCAACAAAAACTTTGTTTCTTTAGATTATCCAAGAACTCTTAAATTTAGAGTAGATCCAAGAATCCCTTCTCAATCTATCGGTTTAGTTTCATTCATCCCTTCTAAAGGAGCTTCTCCAGATCCTGAAGGATGCTTTGGCGTATTAAAGCTTAGAGGTAATTTTCCAACCGTCGAAGAAGCAGATAATTGGTCTGAAAATCTTATTAGAAATTATGATAGTTTCGGTGTTATCGATATGGTTCATATTGGAAGAGATTTTCCAATTATGGTAGACAATGAAATTTACACTTCTACAACCAGAGAAATTGACGTTAGAAAGAAGGTAGATGATGTTACTAAGAGTCATCTTAAGGCAAAACAAGAAGAAGAAAGAAAAGAAATGAAGGAAATTCAAGAACGTCAACAAAAACTTCTTAATCCTTCTAATAATGAAGAAAAGGAACAATCTCTTGATGACCTTGATTATTACATTCAACTTAAGGTTAAGAAGGCTAATGCTGATATGGTCATTGATGAGGCTGATAAGAAGAAAGAAGAAGCAAGAACTGTTTCAGAAAATACTGCAAATGAACTTTCAGAACTTGACCAAAAGTTCCCTGATTATCAAAATGAATACATGCAAAGATATCAAAATGCTTTAGCGTCAGTTGGAGCTGACGCAAATAAGAACCCACTTATTGATTATATGAGAAAGCAAATTGATAAGAAGTAAAAAAGTTAATTAACTAATTTAAATTAATTAAATTAGTTAAACATATAATTCTTTATATTAAAGATGTCAAAGTCATTTGTTTCAAAAGTTACTCCAGAAAAGAAAAAACTTCGTGAACTTAAATTTAATATTTATATTACTGCTCAAATTACAGACATTAATTCTAATTATGTATGCATCATCCTTGATAAAAACTTTAATAAAACCATTTTATCTAAACGTATTAATGGCTCTTATGTTTTAGCTTTTATTCAAGGATTGACTGACGGTATTGATTCTATTTTATGTAACATTGAAGAAAAATATCATAATTATTGTCTAATTAATATTAAATCTGATAACAACTTTTTCTTAACATTAATTACTGAATGGATTAATAAATGGAAACATCAAGATTTTAAAAATCACGAATTTGGACCTCAGCTAAAGACATTATATACCTTGATTAATAAAATTAATTTTAAAACAAATTTAATTTATAAAACTTCCGACGAATACGCTTGGTTTCTTGATAAAAAAGTAAACGACTTTAAAGAATTAAATGATGATAAGTAAAAATGAAGAAATTTCCTAAACATTTAACTCCTGATTTTCTCTCTAAATTTTCTTCTTTCAATGACAAACGTCAATCTTATTATCTTAGAAAATTTATTTATGAATGGATGTTAACTCCTGCTTTTGAAACTCGTTGCTTTGACCTTCAAATACTCCCTAAATATTCTCAAGAAATTCTTGATGATGTATGTAAAGAACTTAATACATTAGGTTGGAAAACTAAACTTGCTTTTGCAAACTCTGCTTTATATGTTTATAAAGAAGACGAAAATCCCTGTCGTTGGGACTTTGAAGAAATGTGATTTTAAAAATAATCTATATTTTTAAAATGATTTAAATATTTATTTTCTAAATAAAGATAACCAATAAAAGATGAGTATTGAAAAACCTAATCACGCAGTTAGATTAAGTGTTCTTAATCCCGCTCTTAGAGAAAGAGTTGAGAAGTTTGATACTGGTAATGACGGTGAACTTGATATTAATGAAGCAATGCAAGGTCTTATCACTCTTCAAAAACAATCTAATAACTATAAGAAGATGATTTGGCTTTTAATTCCAGTTCTTTGTATGGTGTTAGCTGGTAGTTTTGGAACTACTATTTTAGCAATTAACTTGACAAAGGAAATTCATCAAAATTCAGGTATTCTTACTTCAAAGATGGATAATACTCCCATTAGAACTGTAAGTGCAGTTTCAAAAGATATGATGTTTTCTTCGTTATTTTCAAGTGATTATAATCAAATCACTAAGCTTCATTTTGGAAGCACAACTTTAAATGTTAATGAAATGTATCAAGTTACTTTGTCAGATGATACTAAGACTGTCTATGTTAATTCAGATATGCTTTATTTTGGATTAAATCAAACTGGAAGTTATTTGGTTAATTACAATCAAGGATTTGAGACCAATCTCATTGCTAAAATGTTATATCAAACTGTTAACAGTTCATTATTTGAATATTCTATGGTAGTAGACTATTATCGTTCTGTTCTTGGAGTTCAACCAACATTAGACAATATTTTAATATATACTTATGGTTATACTGTAACTACTACTAAGGTTCCCGAGGATTATTCAGTATCCGATAATACTAATTTATTGTCATCTAATTTAGTAAGTTCTACAAGCAGGATGGCACAATTAGAATCTGGATCAAATAAATGTTCTGAGTCAGAAGTTTACACACACAATTGTAAATCTCGTGATTGTTATGAATGCACTTTTCATAATGATGATCCATGCTGTGGAATGCGAAGTTCTTGGAGAACTTGTACAACTCTTCCCGATGCTGATTATCATTCAGATTGTAAAAAAGTTAATTAAAAAGTAAAGTTAATTTTATAACTAAATATTAATTATAAAATTATCAATCAACTAAAACTCAATATTTTTAAAATGATTTAAACATTTATTTTCTAAATAAAGATAACCAAGAAAAAGATGACTTTAGATAAATCTAAACATTCAGTTCGATTAAGCGTCCTTAATCCCGCTCTTAGAGAAAGAGTTGAAAAGTTTGATACTGGTAATGACGGTGAACTTGATATTAACGAAGCATTGCAAGGTCTTATCACTCTTCAAAAACAATCTAATAACTATAAGAAGATGATTTGGCTTTTAATTCCAGTTCTTTGTATGGTGTTAGCAGGTAGTTTTGGAACTACCCTTTTGGCAATTAACTTGACAAAGGAAATTAAAGCATCTACAATTGAGGGAAATATCCCTGTATTAAAAACAACTAATAGTGAAACTGTTTCAGTTTACAATACGATGGAACATACCCATTTTTCAGAATTTCAAGAGAGACAATCTTCAGAAATGAATTTATTACCCCAATTTATTCAAATTGATTCTCTTAAAATGAAAGCTTCTGGAGTTTTCCAAACTCAAAACGCTACCTATACTTTGACTGATTTTGGAACCTTTATAAGTGATGTAAATACAGGTCTCTCTTTTCAACCTCTTAATCATTTAGTAAATAATAAAATTGTTCAAGATATTGCTAACTATGTTAATGTTATTAAGGCTTTGGAAATTGAAGCTCGTGTTAATGCTACTATTGATATGTATGATAGTTTGTCTAGAGAAGCTGTTATGAAGTTAGATGCAGAGTTAGAACAGAACGAATTATCTATCAAGTTACAAACTGAAAATAACAAACATCTTTCAAAATTATCTAACGAAGAATTACTTAAAAAGGTATCAGACCTTCAATCTAAAATAGCTGTTGTCGAAAAGCCTTGTCAAGATAAATATTACACTTGTTCAAGAAGGTTTTTGGCATCACTTACTAACTGTAGAAATGAGTTGAATACTTGTTTAAGTAACACTCAGTTATATGTAAGTTATTCAAGTCAGCTTAAAGATATTTGGGGGTTGTGGAAGAATTTTTGTGTATCAAATTACATTCCAGAACATTATGAATGTCACGTTGGATTTTGTAATAATCAAGCTACTTGCGTTAAGTGTGTGAATGATTTTAGAGATTATTATTATGATATCTTTAGAGGAAATTGTCCTGAAACTGGACCTTAAATACATCAAATAAGTTTAAACGTAAAAGTTAATTTTATAAATAATATTTATAAAATTATTACATCTCATTTATTTTTAATAATTCTTTCATCGTTTCTCCTGTATTTTAGTTAGTCTCACTTTCAAAAACTAAATATTATTTATAAAATGATTTAAAAATTTATTTATGAAATAAAGTTAAGATATGAAGTATTTTTTAGTATTGGTATTATCAATTTGTTTTAATAATTATTCCTTATGTGATACTTGTATTAGTCCGTTAGGTCAATTTAAAGGTGAAATTCAATCTTCGTCGTATTTATGTATTGGTGCCTCATTTGCTTTGTCAAATACTAAAAATATATGCTGTGTGGTGGATCCAACTCCATTGCCCAAGGTTCAGAATATGACAAAATGGGATTTTTTTAAGGAAATCTTTGAAAATTCTGGAGATCAACAAAGAACTGAATATTTGTACGCTCATACTGATGCTGCATTGTCTATTGTTCTTCTTAATTCTCCTCTAGATAAAAGATGTCGTATCAAAGCTGCTTTCCTTGCTATTGCTGCTGCTGAGACAAATGGTTATCAAACATTTGATTCATTAGTATTTGATAATATTTTTAAACCAAGAGGAATATTAAGAGTTCGTAATTCTACTTCTTATACTACTATTAGTAAGTTAACTAACATTGACTATATAAAAACTCCTGAAAAAATGATATTTCCTAGTGATGCAATTAAATCTGCTTCTAAATTTTGGGAAGCTCATGGGTTATCAGTGGCAGTAGAAGATGGATATGCATATAATTATGAAAAAGTTGTAAATTATTTGAATAGTATGAATGGATCAGGAAGCTCTGTGTCATGGGAAGAAAAATTTAGAAGACTTGCTATTTCTAACAGAGCTCTTAAATGTATGTGGTAAATGTATAAGATTTTTATTATAATGAAGTATATAAATAATATTTATAAAATTATTATACTACTCCTTCTGCCATCTTAATATTAAATTTTCTTTTTACTTGTGATAACTCATCATTACTGCATCTTCTCCATCTGCATAATATTTTTGATGAATTCTTTCTTGTATAAATCCTAATCCTTCATATAATTTAATTGCTTCGTTACTTCTTCTAACTTGTAATATACACCTCTTACAAGACCCAACTGTCTTTAAAAATAATTTAATTAAATTTTTAGCAATACCTTTCTTTCTATGTTCTTCTTCTATTGCAATTGACATTAAAACAATCTCATCTGGCTTATTATCTAAAAAGTTTGGACAACCAAGCAAATAACCTACAATAACTCCATCTTTTTTACAAATAAAATTATATTTTGGAAAATTTTTAACAATATCAAACCACAAAGTATATTTATAATTCTCGGGAAGATATTTTTCATTTATTTTCTTAATGACACTTACATCGTTTTGTAAAGTATAACTATATTTATACATAATTTATATATAAATATACTTTTTTTATATCGGCTTTACTAAATTTAAATATTCATCTCTAAACACTTTATCCTCTAATACTCCTTTTGTTACATATTTATCTGGCAAAATATAAAATAATTGATTTGTATAATACCACTTTACTGCATACTTATTTAATTTCTTTTTATCTTCTGACGTAACACTCTTTAATGGAAGAATAAATACATCATCAATAATATTATTCCAAGGAATAGTTTGAGTATAAATCATATGCAAACGTCCACCTGCCCCTTTTAATATATCAATTGAACATTTATTAATATAATCATTTTTTGTCTTTAACACTAAAGATACTTGATTGTTTTTATCGTGAACGTTATAAATACTTTTTGATAATAATTGTTCAAGGTATTTAATTTCATAAGTATCCCATTCTTCATCACTCCATTTAATCTTTCCAAATTCTCTTTGTATATCTGTATCAGCTGACTGTTGCATATTCCAGCAAGGTGCTTCCACTAAAAATGGAACTGAATACATCACTCTATGATTCTCAGACGCAGTCTTCATCATAATCCAATCAATACCATTATAACCTCCATTCTCTGCTAAATGTCTTAATCCATTTTCTGCTCCTTTTCTACTTATAATATAACAAGCTGTGCTTCCCATATTTTCTTTTAATGCTCTTACACCATCCATAGAATAAGCTTCTGGTATTTTATGTTTAGAGTGAAAGTTAGTTTTATTATATTGTCCATAAGGATTTTGATGTAAAAACATAACTTCAAATTGGTCTTTATATTTATTAATTAGATAAATAACTTTATCACAAAAATCTTTTTGAACTACAATATCATCTTCAAGAACAATTGCATAATTACAATGTACATCTTCTAAAAATTGTTTCCAAATCTTAACGTGACTAACTACGCATCCAACTAAACCACATCGATAATCATAATCACTAGATTTAAATAATTTCATAATCTTATGAGTTGGTGTTTCAAACTTTCCATCAAACGCGTCCAATACTTCGAACGATAAAAGTTCATCATAATTATCTTTATAAAAATTTTGAAGTCTATCAAATCTACGGTTCAAATTAACAACAAACATTTTTAATTCAATATTATTTGTTGCAATATTATTTTTTGCAATATTATTTGTGGTAACTTGTTCTTGTTTAATAGATTTACTAAAAACATTTTCATCCTTTACTTTTTTAATTTCTTCTCCAAACTGTTTTTCTTCATTTAAATCATATGCATTAATCATATCTGTTTGACGCTCATATGTTCTTCTTCCAATATGTAAACAAGATACATTATCTAAGAAAATTGTTCTATATCCTTTTGCATAATAAAGATGAGCATATTCCATTTCAAAATGTTTTGCTTTTTCATTATATTTTCCAAGTTCTTTAAAAATACGAGTATGAGTAAGTCCAACTCTTAAACTATAATGTGGCCAATAATAACAATTTCCTGTTCCTAATTTTTTAACCTCATCTTCTAATTGTCTTCCTTGATAAAAATTATGAACAAAATATCTTTGTCCGTCATTTGTTCGTTTCATAGTTGAACCTTTTACTGTACTATATGTTGTTAAATCTTCTGAATAATTAACATTAACTAATGCTTGCCCATAAGATTTATCTTCTTTCAAAATATTTAATAATTTAGTGACATAATTATCTGGAAAGAAAAATTCCCAATCATCTTCAATGTTCATTACATAAGGAGTTTTAATCATATCCATTAATATATTTAACGAACGAGCGTGACCTTTATTTGTTTCATCTTTATAAATATATGTAATAAATGGAAATTCTTCTTTCATTTGATTTCTCATTTTTTCAGAACTATTATCATCAATAACAATCCAATCAAATAAATATTGTTTCAAATCTTTTACATATTTTAATATACTAATCATTGTCCTTCGAAATAAATCAAAACGTTTACACGTGGTCATTGTCACTGTTATTTTATTTGAAGGATCTGTTGGTTTGTTTTGACTCCATTTTATATATTCTTCTACGTCAGATTTGTTATATTCACAAAAAGGAGTTCTTCCATCATTTGTAATAAAGGCATAAATTAAATTATAAAGTTGATAAACAAGATAATAAGAATTTTCATTCAAATTACATTTAAAAAGATTTGTAAAGTTTTCATTTAATTCATTGATATTACGTTGAATAAAATATTTAAAAATATTATTAATATATGTCTTTTCTTCACCTACTGAAGCTTGCAACGAAGAAACAACAATATTACATTGTTTAGACACTTCTCTTAATGTATCTTGGAAATCCATCTTTGTCTCTAAACAATTGTATTTTTAAATGATTTATTTTATATTTTTTATTCAAATTTTATCTAAAAATGTCCCCTGCTAAAACTAAAAAGGAAATCGTATACTCTGAGTCAGAATCTGAAATCGAGTGTTCTGATATTGAAGACGATATCGAAGACGATATTGAAGACGATATCGAAGATGATGATGAAAATATAGAAGACGATGACGAAAAAGAAGAAAGAATTATAGACGACGACGATGAAGAAAGTGAAGAAGAAGATGAACTTATAAATGAAGAAGATGAGGATGATTATGAAGAAGAACAAGAAGAATTTGAAGAAGAAGTAATAGAAGAAGAGGTAGTTGAAGATATGCCAATAGAAGAAATAGAAGAAAGTTCAATGAATGTTCAAGAAGAACAAACAAAATATGTTAAGAAAAGAACATTAAAAATTAAATATTACGAAATTCCTTCAACTTATAAAAAATATAAAATAAACGATATTACAAATACAGCAAGAGAACAAGTTATAATTATGTTTGTGGATATATTAGGTAGTCAAAAAAATGCTGAAACATTTGAAAAATATATTTATCAATCAGTTGGAAATGACATTGAAAAGTTTGAAAATAAATTTAAATACATTGAAACAGCTCGTAATCTTATTGATTATTTTATAAATTTAAAATCAAAAAACAATCTTAAATTATCTGACATATTAGATATGATAAAAAATAATAAATTAAATTTTTCTTCTGACTTTTATGAAGAATACAAGGAAGAAATTAAGAAAGAATTGAAAAAATCACAAGTTCCTGTTGAAGTTGTTGAAGGATTATTTCCTTGTCCTAAATGTAAAACTGAAAACACTCAACATTATAGTGTTCAGACAAGACGGTCAGATGAACCTCCTACTATCTTCTTAGAATGTTTGAATAAATTTTGTTTACATAAATGGCGTATGGGTTAATAAAAAAAATATTTTTTTATATTTGTTTATTAATAAAATGGATAGACACTTGGTTTTTTATTATATTGGTATTTTTATAATATTCGCTACTCATCTTTATATGTTAGGATTTGTAGATGAAATGAAAAGAAAAGAAGTTATCGGACACTCTATAATAAATTTATTAGCAGCTTTAATGATAGCTTATTATTTTATGAATAAAGAAGGAATTATTTCTTTTTGAAGTTAACTTTATTAATAATATTAATAAAGTTATTTAAATAGATAGAACCACATTATATAATGAGAACTTTATTTGATAATTTAGATATGCATTCTTTTACAATGATTACTGTAAAATCATTTCTTGATAATTTAGATAATAATGAAATTAACGATATTACTAAATGCGGTTATGATGAAGATGATTATGACCAATATTTTTGGGATATTCTTAAAGAGCATATCATTAAAAAAAGAATGAAAGAAGAAAATATAAAAGAAACTTATAAATTATTAGAACAATTTCTTCCTGATGATATTATCAAATATCATATCAAAGATTATAGCTTAGAATCAGATTATAAATGGAGATTACATAATCTTGGATTAAAAATTGTAAAAAATGTTTATACATATAATATAATGTCAGATTATCCTCCCTCTTTAGTAGATAAAAATGATGATTCTGTTAATTTATTTGATCTAAGTAATCTTAATTATTATGAAGAAATTACCCAAATTAACTGTAAATTAGTTGTTTTATATTTAACAAAATACGGAATGATTCCATATAGAAGATTATGGTATTATGATTGTGAAGAAGATGTAGAAATTAATGATGAATATTTTGAAAATCAACGTGCATGTGAAAGACAATTTTATGATGCATGGGATTTAGCATTACATTCCATATTAGATGGAAAAATTTTATGTAGAATGTCAGTTAGAGATTTAACATTTCGTTTAGAATTTGATACAAATGATTTTTATGATGTAAAAATCTATGGTGTTTACAGAAGTAAATATCCTTACGTTTGGTTTGAAATACCTTCAACAAAAGAAGAAGAAAATGAAATTCGTCCATTTCGTATCAAGTTAATGGAAGATGATGATGTAGTATTTACATCAGATAAATATTATGTTTAAATAATAGTTGACATAACATATTCAGTTGGAGATCCTTTTAGAAATGTAAAGATAAAAACAATAGGAATAACAATTAATAAAGATAAAACAAAAATTCCAGTAGATGAACGTTTTGCATTGACTATTCCTTTCTTTTTATCATCTTCTAATTTTTTCTCGTTAGATGAGGCAATAATCATTGTAATCATAGAAAATAAAATATAAACAACCATAAATATAAACATTAAATTACGAGGAAGTAAAAACTTAATAACTGGTAACGCAAGAGTCATTAAAAAGACAAAAACTGAAAAAGCAATTAATCCTCCATTTTTAGATTTAGAAGCACCTGCCAATGTAACAATACTTAATATAAAAAGTATTAAAAAAATTACAGCTTGACCAGCTAATCCGGCCATTTTAAACATCGGCATATAAGGGGCTAATAAACTACCATACATAGCATTTTTAATTAAAGAAGACATTGATTTTTTATTATATTGATAATAAAAAATTTTTATTATTTACTTTCTCATTGATCTCTTTTTCTTTGTAGATCTTTTTGCTAAAGAACGTTTACATTCTGGATGAGATTTCTTTACTTGAGAATATGAAACAGCGACTGCTTGAGCTCTTGACACCCATCTACCTTTTTTCAGTTCTTTCATATTTTTTTTAATTTTAGTTTGAAGATAATCACGACATTTTGATTTAACAGCAGACCTTACTGTTCTTTTTTTAATTTGTTTACTACCTCTACGCTTACTACGTTTGCTACGTTTACTACTTTTAATACGCATACTACCACATTGCATTTTTATTAATTTTAATTAATAAAAAAGATAATAATTTTTTTAATTAACCAAACGTTGATTCAATATCATATTTAACATACAAAAATCCATCCTTATCTTTATGGTCTCTGTATATTATACTAATTAATTCAGTTTGTTTTGGTAATGTATTATTAATAAACATATAAAGACCTTGATCTGATTTTAATGTTAATCTTTTACGAATTGTAATAAATAATTGACCAATAGGCATATCAGCTGGAACAAGATATTTATGTTTATCTATATCCAATATTTTTGTATTAGCTCGTTGAACAATAACAGGGACGCGATCAGGAAATTTTCTACGAATACGAACACATTCTTCTAAACGTTTAGTAAGAGGAAGATTACAAAAGGTTTCTTCAAAGTTATTACTCATTATATAATATATCAAATAGAAAATAATTTTTTAAAACTCTTTTAAAACTGATATTTTACTAAACGAATTCATATCATCAATTACTAATATATCTTCTTTCTCATATTCATATTCTTTATTTAAATTTATTAATAAATTCCATCCTTTAATGTCATCTATAAAGATTGAACTATGAATACTTGTGAATATAGTTGGAATAGAATGTCTATTATCTGCAATAAAAATCATTGGACCAGCTTTATCAATTAATACATTATAAATATTATTTGTAATTACATCGCTTACATTTACATTTAATAATTTTGATTCTTCTTCTAATAGTTTATTTTTTGTCATATTAAATACATATAAATGTTCTTTGTTTATCTTTTCTTCTTGAAATGTATCTAACATATCGATTGATAATTTTTTAATTGGTTTTGAAATCCATATACTTAAATATTCAACAATATTTTTAATGTTCTTTTCATTTGAACTATAAATAATAAAAATAGGTCTTTTTAAATTATCTCTTGTTCTTGTAATAGAAAACTCAGTAATATTAGACACGACTTCATTAAGTCTAACTAATTCCTTTCTTGACATTTTTTTATATATTAATATTTTTTATTTAAATGTGTTAAAGACACAACTTCAATAAATTAAAATGAGTAATAATAAAACCTTCGCAAAAATTTTAGCTTTCTTAAATGAACTTAATAAAATGTTTGGAGATAAAAATCATAACATATTTAACTATTATAAAGTTTGTAAAAATACTCCTATCTCCAATCAAAAAGCCATTCAAAATCACGTCACATTATTTAGCAACTTTCTTCTTCCTAACAAAATTAATATCGTAAATAACGATTTTAATAACTTTAATCCAACCGATATTAAAATAAGTGATAAAACTTTTATTAATTTTAAAGATGTATTTACTCAAGCCAATAAAGAGTGGAGACCAGCAATCTTTAAACATCTTCAATATCTTCTTTATTTAATTCATCCTGAACAAGAAGTCAAACAAGCTCTTACTCCTCCTCAACAATCAAACAAACAAAATTCAGAGTCTTCAAAAGAAACTCAAGTTTTAAACGATTTTGTAGAAAAACTTCAAGATAACTTTAAAAATAACGATAATAAAAATCCAGTCGAACTTGGTCTTAACCTTCTAAAAGATGGAACTTTTATAAATATGTATCAAGACATCAATAAAAGCCTTCAAAATGGAGAATTAAAACTTGATAAACTTCTTGGTAGTGTTCAAAATATTATTGGTGAATTAACTCAAGAACTTCCAAAAGATTCTACTATGGCTCCAGCTTCTGATTTATTAAATAATATGTCAAGTATGTTATCTAATATTTCTTCAGATGGTAACATTCAAGACAATAGTAATCAAGTCCTTGGGTCTTGTAATCAAGATAATATTCCTGATTTATCTCAAATGATGGCAGGATTAACCTCAAATCCTATGATGTCATCTATGTTAAATTCTATGATGGGTTCTATGTCATCTAATCCTTCTCAAATTGATAATAATTTACTTGGTGGATTAGATATTAATAGTTTATTGTCTACTATGGGACCTATGATGAGTCAGATGATGGGTGGAAATAATCAAGCAGAAGGATTTGATATGAGTATGTTGACTGGATTATTAGGAGGAATGAATTTAAGCGAAGAAAAACAAGAATAAATAATTTTATTAAAAGAGACGTTAGATCTCTCATAATTTAATAAAATTAATTTTGATGAATGGTATAGAACATTAACATTGGTGTTACTTTTTCAAAAATATTTAAATCTATTAATTCAGTTATAGTGTTATCATTACACATAAAAAATTTATTTTGACGTTTAATAATCGCTATATAATGACCTCCTCCATAAGTTCCCATATGTAAAATACAAGAATTAAAATAATATTCTTGTTTAATATTTTTATGGTCATTTATAGAACTTAATTCAAAATTATCTAAAACTTCTATTGCTGGAACTTCTTTACAATTTACAATATAGATCGAAACAATAGGAGATAATATTGTTATATCTTTTCCTTCAAACATCATATCAAATGAGTTTTTAAAATTATCTTGATAAATCATTTGAAATGATAATAATGGTTCATATCTATCTTCTTTGTCAGATGTTTTAAAATGAAACTGTGTATAAAAAGTATCATAAATTATTGATTTTGTATAATTTTGAAATTTATACCAAGAATTAATATAAGAGATTGATTTAATTTCTTCTAAAAATTGTTCATTTAATTTAATTGATGTATCAATACAAAGTAAATCTGCAAGATATAAAAAAGCTTCTTGAGCATCTTGTGGAACACCTATTTGAAATTTCTCTCTTATAAGATGTATTAATCTTTGTATACTATTTACAATCATATTTACATCTGTTATTTCAATTCCTTTTTTTATTTCTTTAAATAATTGAATTGAAAGAGAATTATTAGGTAAAGTTTCAATTAAATCAATAAAAATACGATGATTAAATAAACATTGAAGTAAAGAATTTAACCAACAAGTATTTCCAATATTATGGAAACCGACAATAGTATTCAAGTCCTTGGGTCTTGTAATCAAGTCCTTGGGTCTTGTATTCATTTTATTTTAATTAATTAAAATAAAATCAAAGTTTAACTTTTAATTTGGACGAACAATTTCAAAAACAGCTTGAACTTGATTTCCTGGATCTGGAACAACTGGAAACCTATAACTTTCAAAATATGTATATTGATTATTTGGATAAAAGTCTAATATATCTCCAGTTGGAAGGTATATTGATATATGTAATGTATCATTTTCTCTAAATGAAATATTATGGGTCATAAAAGAACCTTGTAAAGTCAACCAAGTTGTATTTGCTAAAAATGTAACTGGAACCTTAAATAACGACTTTCTAGCAGTTGGATTATTACTTTCGATAGGAGAATTCCAAGTTTGTCCTTTCTCACTATATATTGAAACATATAAAAAAGGATAACTTTGTAAAGTTCCTCCATACCCTCCTCTTACCTTCGTATTAGGAACAATCAAATTAATTAATCTAACTTTTTCACAAAGTTCATTATTAAAAATTTCTGTTCCATTATAAACTAACGGACGAGCATTATCATATGAAAAATCTAAAATTTGATACGCCGTACCAATTGGTAAAATAGCAATCAATGCCTTCTCTAATGTTGCAACTTTAGTTACTCCGTTATATGATGTAATTCTTCTCCAAATAAAATTAATTGGATTTGGATTTGGAATAAAAATAAATTTATTTGTATAATAACCATCAACTGGACTTGCAGATGCTCCTAATATTACACTTGTTGTTGTTGGAGTAGCCGCAGTTAAAACATCTTGATATGCTCCGTTAATAAAGGGAACTGGAAATTGCTTTCTTATATAATATGGAGTAAGAGCTGGATATGCTACTGGAAATGCAGGAGCAACCGTTGCTATTTGTGTTGTATTATCATATGCTATAACTTCTCTAAACTCTGACCCTATATTTATTACACTACCTACATAAAAATTAACAATATTTGATGACAATACACTTAACGCTATTTGTGTTAAAGTAGAACCTCCTGATAATGCATCAGTTTCATATGGAAAGGCTAATAAAACAGGGTCAAATGCAGTTAATGGACTATTTCTAACAGCTCCATTAACAGGAATAACAAAATCTCCTACTTTAGGATATGTAATTCTATCTCTAAATGTTGAGTCAATATCAATATAACGGGTTACACTCATTTTTATTATATAAAGGTTTTTTTAAATTAAATTTCTTTTTATTTTTCTTATTAACAACACTTTTCTTCTCTAATTACTTCAAATATCGCTTGAATCTGTTTTCCTGGATTTGATAAAATTGGAAAATTATATGTTGGAAAATAAAACCACACTGGAGTTGGATCAAAATTTAAGATTGTTCCATCAGGCAAATATATTGTTATATGCAAATTATCATTCTCTCTAAACGATATATTTTGTTGCATCAAACTTCCTTCTAATGTAATCCATATATCTGAATTATTTGAATTAAACGTAATTGGAACCTTAAACAACGAATTCTTTGATAATGGATTATTTCCTTGAATTGGCTGATTCCATGTCTTTGATGACTCACTATATAACGATACATATACATATGGATAATTTAAGATTGTCCCTCCATTCGACCCCTCTATAGGAAGAACTGGAATTATCAAATTAATTAATTTAATCTTTTCACAAACCGCATTTCCAAACAATTCAGTACCATTATAAATTAATGGCTTGTTATTATCATATGAAAAATCTAATATCTCATACACAGAATTTGCCAATATATTCGCTGGTAAAGGTGGATATACATTTGCAACCTTTACTACTGGAGCTGCCCCCGTTGTATAATATTCTGTTATTCTTCTCCAAACATATAAAGAAGGGTCTGGAGCTGATCCTGCAGCTGGACCTCCAACAGACCCTGGAGGAAATGGAAAGAAAATATATTTATTAGTATATTCTCCTGTACGAAGTGAAGCTGCTGCTCCTAACTCTATTCTAGTCGTATATGGTGTATTAACTAATAAAGTATCTTGAAAATCTTGAGGGGTAGAAGGTGGTCCCACTACAGAACCCAATAAAGGATATGGTAAATTCTTTCTAATAGTATATGTATCAGATAATGCACCTCCTATATACATATCTACTGTTGCATTCTTTGTAGCTCCATTATAAGCAATAATCTTAGCAAACAATCCTCCAACTTCAATATATTGATTAATATAATAATTATTTACAGCTGAAGAATTAATTGACATTTGATAAACTGAAGGAGGACCTGCTATTACTGCTTGTAATTGACCAGTTTCAAATGGAAACGCTAATGATACAGGGTCTTGAGCAACTGTTATATTATCTGTTGGCTTTGAATTAACTTGTAAACCAAAATCACCAACTTTTGGATATCTTAATCTATCTCTATATGTAGAATCTATATCAATGTATTTTATAACACTCATTTATAATTATATTATCATTTTTTTAAAAATATATTTAAATTTTTTTTTAATTTAAGATTATATATTTATTTTTATATAAATGTCTCAAGAAATACCAAACAAACCTGAACTTACTATAGAAGTTCCTAGTCCTTCTAAAGAAAGCATTGAACTAAACATATCTTTATCTACTATCTCTGAAGAAACCACTCTAACTGATGTAAAAGTTAACGAAGTAAAAGTTGAAGTTGAAGAAACAAAAAAAGAAGTCTCTTTTCAAGACCAACATGACAATATCATTAAAGACGCAATTATCAATCTCTTTAAAAATAAAGATAAATTAAAAGTCGCAACAGCTCTTGACATCATCAGCATGATCATGGAAATTGCTGAAAAAATCTTCTTACATGACCCCATCGCAAAGAAAAATCTAGTATTAAGTATCATTGAAAGAATCTCTAAAGGTCTTGACGGAATTGAAGGAACATCTGACGATATCATCTCGGAAGAAACTATGAACACTATTCGAGTTTTACTTCAAAATAATTTAATTGAAGGAATTATTAACGGACTAATTAAAGTCAGCAAACAAGTCTTTAATTTTAATAAAACAAACAAAAAATGGTGTTGTTTTTAAAACAAGTTAAATATACTATATACATGAGAGAATTAGAATCAATACCATTAATAGCTACCTCGATAGCTGTTTTAGCAAGATTTATATTTATGTATTTGATATATACTAATCGTTCTCGTAATTCTTATTCTTTAATTTTTTGTATGTTATCTATTTGTTCAAGTTCAATGTGGACTTATTATTCTGTTGAAATCAACAATTTTCCAATTATGTTTAGATCATCTACAGAAATAGCTCTACTTTTTATCTCAGCAATATATATTATATATAACAAAACAACTGATTTAATTAAAGAACGTAAAACAAATAATCAAGTAGCACCAGAAGTTCTTATTTAAGTAATTTTTAAGTAAATAATTTTTTATAACTTTTTAACTTATCATATAAATTTTGTTTTAATTTAAATATTATTAAATTAAAACAACACAATCATTATTTTAATAGAAATGTCAAAAACTCTCACTAATATCACTGGTTTTAACTTTGACAATCCTGATATTAAAACTCTAATTATTAACACACAAGTCAAAGACTTTAAACTCTTCGAACAATTTATGGACATCTCCATCAACGATAACGGTCGTGATATCATCATCAAAGAACTATACAAAAGAGACCCTCTACTTCTCAACGAACTTTATAATAATAATATTGTCAGCTATATTGAAACTCCGACTGCCTCTCTTAAAAATAATCTTTATTATCTACTCAGACACCCTTTAATTGACTTTCTTAAAAAAATACAAATCCTTGAAACTATCATTACTTACGACTCTAAATCTCAATCCAAAACTTATGAAAATATGATTGATTTAATTTACGACGTCAGCTCTTACAATATCATCCAACAAAAAGAATTAAATGTTTCAACCACCGTTCTCTTTGATACCATTAAAAATATGATGAAGAAGCAATTTGTCAAACAAATCTTTGAAAAATTAACTGAAGAAGAAATTACTCAACAACGTCTCATTCAAAGTTTTACAAATATTTTTAATAGTCCATATCTCAACGAAGACTTCAAATATAAACTCTTTGACTCTCTTAAAAAAGATTCTAACATTATTCAAAATATTAAACTTGTCATTTCTAAACTACTTGTCCTTCACTCTTTTATTAATTATCAATATAATTTATACATCTGTCAATACTTGTTAGAAAATAATCACATCCAAAAGCAACATCTCCTTCATCTTGTTCAAATTGCGAAACGAGACCCTGGGTCTTGTAAAGAAGAAAATGAAAATTGTATCGCTGATATTGCCGACTTTTTAATTTCTGAAAAAATTGAAAATTATTCTTTAATTGATCTCAAAGAATTTAAACAAATTGGACTCCAACTTTTTGAAGGTATTAAATGGGATTCTTCAGTCAAACATAAAAATATTTATAATAATAAACAAAATATTCATTCTATCAACATTGATAAAACCATTAAACCCTTCTTTGATAAACTCATTAATATGGACTTTGGCGAACGTTTACCTGCAAACATTGACGACGACAAGATTCACGAACTTATTGAAGAGATATTGAAAATGTCTAGAAATATCATTGACAAAAATAATATGAAATTAGAGATGACTAAGATTGAAAGAACAATTCAACGTTTTATTTTAGATAATACCGTTTACACTGATAAGCTTGTCTCCTTATTACAACTCTTATTTAGAAGTTATTTATATATTATGATTACAAATGAAGGTAACGAAGAATTATTGAAGAGATTTGTAGAAGAGTTGTATGAGATGGCAGATACTTGTTCTACGGGACATTTGGTACGTTTAGCAAATATTTTCTCAGGATATGATGTTAATATGCATATGGATGTGGAAGATGAATTGAAAAGTTGTATCTTTCATCGGTTGACTATTATTATTAATAGTAAGTCGGAGGATGAGCAAGATAAAATTTATGATAATACAATGTCAGAGGATTTTATGAAGATATTATCAAAGGATTTAGTGGGGTTGATAAATGAGTTGGAGAAAGAGTATGTGGAATCAAAGATAATATCATCAACTGTATTGCAAGAGTTATTTAGAAGGTATATTGGGATGTTCCAAGTAGGACAAAAGATATAAAGAACAAATAAAAAATAAAGTTAATTTTATTATAAAAAATAATAAAATTATATTTAATAAATATTAAGCAGTTGATATCAAGCTATAAAAGTTAATTAATTACAATAATCCAGTTATTTTATGATTTAATTTACTAAAAAATTAGTAAATTTTAGTAAATTATGAAAAATTATTAATTTTTATAATTAAATATATACATATTAAGTGGTTGATATCGCCATATAAAAGTTAGTTAATTGCAATAATAAGTATTATAATTAATAGAAAAAGAAATGAATTTTCAGGGGTATAGAAAGGTTTTATAAAAATAGATTCAACACACACATTTTTATAAAAATTTTTACATTTTAAAAGTACAAAAAGTTAAAAATCTCTATATAAAAAACTTTGAGACCAAGAGTAAAAACTTCTTTTTTTTAATTAATTAAAAAATTACGAAAAATTACGTAATTTTTCGTAATTTAAACATAAAATATTTATCACTAAAATTAACTATCAAAAGTTAATTAATTACAACACTTTTTATTGTAATTAATAGAAAAATAAGTGATTTTTTGGGGTGGTTTATAGAGTTTTATATAATTCAATGAGTACACACACATGTCATAAAAAATTTCAATATTTTAAAAGTGTTTGCATGAAAAAATCGTCTATAAAAAACTTTCAGACCAAGAATTAAAAACTTCTTCTTTTTAATTGATTTAAGATTTTGTTATTTTTTACAAAATTTTGTAAAAAATATAAAATCTAAAATAATATATTTATTATTATATAAAATGAGCTTTGAATGCGAATATTGTAAAAAGAGTTTTTCTTCAATATCAAGTTTAAATTATCACAAAAAAACAGCAAAAAAATGTTTAAATATAAGAGAAGATATTGATAATATATCAACCTATGAATGTGAATATTGTAATAAAACTTTTTCACAAAAAAATAACTTTAAATTACATAGTAATAATTGTAAAACAAAATTAAAAACAAATGAAAAAGAAAGCATAACTGAACTTATAAAATTAAAAGATGAACTTATAAAATATGAAGAAGAACGAAATAAAGAAAAAAAATTATTAAAACAATTACAAGAAGAAAATGAAACAATTAAAAGAAATTACGAAGAAATCAAGCTTGAACTTTCTGAATGTAAAGGAAAATTACAATGTAAAGATGAAGAAATTAAACGTTTAGAAAAACTTGCTAAAAAACCAAGAACGACAAATTATAATAATAATTGTAACAATAAATATGAACTTAATTTAGCATTTGAAAAATTAACTCCATTTACTAAAGAAAATATAATTCATTCTTTAAGACAATGTTTACAAGCAAAATCATTAAAAGAAGGAGAAATCTCTTTTTCATCAGATTTAAATAATTCTTTAGAAAATAAAGTTATAGTAACAGATATGTCTCGGGGGAAAGCTATTGTAAAATTAGAATCTGGAAACAAAAAAAATACAACAACTAAAAAAGTTATAAAAGACGTGTTCAAATATGGCAAAAATGTGATATTAGAAAATTGTGAAATTGCCTTAGATGAACTCAAAGATGATAAAGATCATAATTTTAACAAAGAACACTGTAATCAAACTAAATATATTCATGATGTTAGAAATACGGTTAATCAAAGTATTAAAAATAAAAATACAGAAATAACAACAAATTTAGGTAATAGAGTTGATTTAATACTATAAAAATAACCCTTTTATTAAAAAATTTAATACTTTTTAATAAAACTTTAATAAAATGTATACATTTTTCTTGCTTCTTCTAACGTTGGCTGATACTTATTCAAATCTTTATTGACAATATTATGTAATTCCCAAGTAGCCTTGAATAATTCTTCTTTACTATTAGCACATCTATCAATATCAATTTTTCCTAAATTATCCGTTAAATGAAGTTGACACTTTTGACAAGGTAATATAAAACGTAAACAAGATAACATTGCCTTCAAATTATTATATACATCAATACAAGTTCCTTGAGCATATAACGGTGTCATATGAATAATAAACCAAATTGGATTACCCCAATCAGCTTTATCTAAATAAGAAGGATTATAAACTCTCATATAAAGTTCATTAAAAGGAACAATTGGAATGTGATGTCCAGCTTTATTAAATAAAGTTTTAATATAACCATCAAGAAGGTAAACCCAAGCGAATAAAGTAAAATCAGATTGCAAACAAAAATCAAAGAAACCTTGAGGATTTGTTTCAAGTTCATATTTAAAGTCTTTATAAGTATCAAAGAAAGAGTTCATAGAATTAACAATTGTATTAATAACATAAACATTAGGATTAATAAATTTTTTAAATTCATGAACAAAATTAGCATCAGGGAGAACTGAACTTACTGATTCGATAAAACATTTCATTGCCATTTTAGTATATTCATCTTTAGGATTATAAGTTCTAGCAAGGACAAAAAAAGCTTTCATATATGTATTAAGCCAAATATTATGATTAAGACTTTGTTTATTCATTGACATTTCTTTTTTTAATATAAAAAAAAGAAATTTTTAACATTAAATTAAATTATCTTTTTTGTTCGCGTTTCTTTTTAGGAACATACTTTTCTTCACTTTCATCTTCTATAATCACCTTCTTTCCGTCTGATTTTTTCTTTGGAATATATTTTTCTTCATTTTGTTCTTCTTGATCTATCTCTATTTTACAAGACCCAAGGACTTGATTACAAGACTCGGATGATTTCTTTTTACGAATATATTTTTCTTCTTCAATTTCAGGAGCTTCGTATGGTAGTTTAATATTTTCTTTTATAAAATTAATATCAATATTTGTTGATTTATCAAAATCAATATCTTTGTAGCGAAGATGATATTGTTTTCTACAAATTCTTTTATCTTCTTCATTTAAAGGAATCCATTCACCTTTTATTCCTTCTTTTGCTACGATATATTTTTCTGTTGCGCTTTGAAAGATGTAAGGAGTATCTTTAAAAACAAAGTTATTAAATTTATTTTTGCGAATGACAAACAAAAGTTCATTTTTTTCTTCATCTTGTTCTTCTTGAATAGTTTTCTTACAAGATTTATCTTGATTGGTAGATTTAGTATCTTGTTTGACTGGGGTTTCATCTTGTTTTCCACGATGACGTTTACAAAGAGAATTATTTCCATCTTTAATAACAGAACCGCATTCTTGACCTTTTCTAGGTCCAGAGCCAACTAAATAAGAGCATTTGTTAACAGACATATTAAATACTTTATTTTTATAAATAGATTTTAATTCTTTAACTAATTTGAAATAAATAGTATTAAAATATTCGTCTTCAAGTTGGTAATAAAAAATATCATTTTCACGAAAAAAAGAAACTATATTTTTATCAATTTTATGAATAAGATTATCGATGAGTTGAGAGTCCATATGTTATTTAGCAAGGCCTCGTTGAAAATACATTTAATTTAAATATTTCTTTAATTAAATAAATTTGAAAATATCATTTTATATTTTCGTCTTTTCTTTAATTAAAGAATAGAAGAAAATGGCATCGTATTTTGGAACAGACACTGGATATTCAAGTATTGCAAATAATTATTTATACTTGGAAGTTACCGATAGTGATAAAATTTATAATTATGATATCACAACTCAACAATTACGTCAGAATGGTATCCCTGAAAATTTATATGAAAATGGAAGTGTATTAGCAGATGTAACAATGAGAAATAATAATTGTTCATTAAATCTTTTAGATAGTTACACTCCAACACCTGAATCATCAAAATTTACAACTATTTATGATTTAGTTTCACTTTATCCTGAGCTTAGTGAATGTAAGAAATTAGTAGATAGTTCTGGTTTTGCAAGAGACCTTTCACAACACGGAGGTCCACATAAATATACTACTTTTTTTGCATTTACAAATGAAAATGCTGGATTAGCAGCTATATGGTTAAAGAGATTTAATACATTAGGTTATCAAAGAGAATTATTAAAAGCTCATACTTGTAATTTTGTAGCTGAACCAGTTTTATTTAAAGGTAAAAAGACAAAGATTTTTACAAGATCAGAAGGAAATGAACTTTATGTAGATGGTCAAGCTATCCCAATGTATTTTTATAGTGACGCTAAAGAATTAAATGGAGTAACTTATTCTCCTCCTATGTTAAAGGTTAATATTATAGCATTTTTAACTTGTGATAATGGAGCATTATATATTATAGACAGGCCATTTTATCCAAGAATTATTTTGTAAACTGAGGGACTTGTGAATAATGGTTTTGTAAAGTAATTTATATATGATATTTATATAAATTTCTAATTTAAACAAAATTAGGTTTATTAGTAATTAATGACCGAGTATATAAAAGATTTAACAGTAGAAAACTTAATAGTTGATTATGTATTCTTAAAAAAAAATGCTTCCGGTCCTTTTCCTTCTATTAAAGGTGACACTGGTGACCAAGGTTATCAAGGTTATCAAGGAAAAGACGGAGAACAAGGTTATCAAGGCGACCAAGGTGACCAAGGTTTTCCTGGTTTAAGAGGTTTTCAAGGTTTATTAGGACAACAAGGTTATCAAGGAGAACAAGGATTTCCTGGAATAAGAGGCTTTCAAGGATTAGTAGGTTATCAAGGAGAAATAGGTTATCAAGGAGAAATAGGCTATCAAGGAGAAATAGGTTATCAAGGAAAAGATGGTAAAAAAGGTTATCAAGGAATACAAGGAGAAAAAGGATATCAAGGAATACAAGGAGAAAGAGGCGAACAAGGAGATAAAGGTGAACAAGGAAATATTGGATATCAGGGATATCAAGGAAAAGAAGGAGAGAAAGGAGAACAAGGAAAACAAGGAAGAAAAGGAGATAAAGGAGAAAAAGGTTATCAAGGTGATATAGGAGAAAAAGGTTATCAAGGTATTAAAGGAGAAGAGGGATATCAAGGTTTAATAGGTTATCAAGGAGAAAAAGGTTATCAAGGAAAACAAGGAGAAAAAGGAGAGATAGGATATCAAGGAGATAGAGGAAATGATGGAAAAAACGGAGATAAAGGATATCAAGGATTGATAGGAGAAAGAGGATATCAAGGAATAATAGGAAAGAATGGAGAAAGAGGATATCAAGGAAGTATTGGATATCAGGGAAGTCAAGGTCAAATAGGTAGTCAAGGAAATATAGGATATAGAGGTATGCAAGGAGAAATAGGATATCAAGGTTTTAGAGGTTATCAAGGACAACAAGGAGAGATAGGATATGATGGAGACCAAGGAGAAACAGGACCGCAAGGATATCAAGGCAAACAAGGAAATATAGGATATCAAGGTAAACAAGGAATGATAGGATATCAAGGAGAAAAAGGATATCAAGGAATAATAGGCAAACAAGGAGAAAGAGGATATCAAGGAGAACAAGGAAGTCAGGGTCAAAAAGGTTATCAAGGCGAAAAGGGAGATATTGGAAAAAAAGGAGAGATAGGATATCAAGGAAAGGAAGGAGAGAAAGGATATCAGGGGATTAAAGGAGAAAAAGGAGAGAGAGGTTATCAAGGAAAAGAAGGAGAGAAAGGATATCAGGGAATTAAAGGAGAAAAAGGAGTTCAAGGTTATCAAGGAAAAGAAGGAGAAATAGGTTATCAAGGTTTTAGAGGATATCAAGGACTACAAGGAATTAAGGGTTATCAAGGTGAGAAAGGTGAAGTAGGTTATCAAGGAAGTATTGGATATCAAGGTGAGAAAGGCAATCAAGGAGAAGAGGGAATACAAGGTGAGAAAGGTATTAAAGGAGAGAGAGGAGAGAGAGGTGATATAGGAGATAGAGGAGATAGAGGAGAAAGAGGATATCAAGGATATCAAGGAAAAGATGGAGAGAAAGGAGAGAAAGGAATACAAGGAGAACAAGGTATAAAAGGTGATGTAGGAGAGATTGGATATCAAGGAGATAAAGGAGAGAGAGGATATCAAGGAAATATAGGAGAGATAGGAGAGAGGGGATATCAAGGAACATCTGGAGAAAGAGGATATCAAGGAAATATAGGAGAGATAGGAGAGAGGGGATATCAAGGAAAAGAAGGAGAAAGAGGATATCAAGGAATTAGAGGAGAAAAGGGAGATGTTGGTGCACAAGGAATAAAGGGAGAAAGAGGTTATCAAGGAGAAAGAGGATTTATAGGTATTCAAGGAGAAAGAGGTTATCAAGGAGTGCAAGGAAAACAAGGAGAGATAGGTGAGAGAGGTTATCAGGGAATTAAAGGAGAAATAGGATATCAAGGAGTACAAGGAGAGAAGGGAGAAATAGGATATGATGGAGAGCAAGGAGAAATAGGTTATCAAGGATTTCAAGGATTTCAAGGAATAAAAGGAGAGATGGGTTATCAAGGAGAGATAGGAATAAGAGGAGAAAAAGGAGAGAGAGGATTTCAAGGAGAAATAGGAGAAAAAGGTGATATAGGATATAGAGGATATCAAGGAGAAAGGGGAGAGCAAGGATTTCAAGGAAATATAGGATTACAAGGAGTGAGAGGATATCAAGGAGAACAAGGAGTGAAAGGAGAAAGAGGTTTTCAAGGACTGCAAGGAGAGAAGGGAGAGAGAGGATATCAAGGAGTGATAGGAAAGCAAGGAGAAAGAGGTTTAATAGGATATCAAGGAGAAGTAGGAAGAGAAGGAGAAAGGGGTTATCAAGGAGAGATAGGATTGAGAGGAGATAAGGGTTTAAGAGGAGATATTGGACCGCAAGGAGAGGTAGGAGAGAGAGGAAAAGATGGTAGTTTTTCATTAAAAGGAAATATGTTTGGAGATTATTTATATTGGAATGGAGTAGATTGGGTGTTAGGAGGAGATAATATAAGAATAGGAAGAAATGCAGGAAAGAATAATCAAAAATTAAATAGTTTATCTATAGGAAATGGAAGTGGAGAAAATAATCAAGGAAAAGGATGTATATCAATTGGTTTAAATTCAGGACAAAATAATCAAGGTAATTATAGTGTTGCTTTAGGATATAATTCAGGATATAATAATCAATCTCAGTATTGTGTTTCATTAGGAAATAATGCAGGAACAAATAATCAAGGAGTGTTAGGTGTGGCTATAGGAAATTATGCAGGAAATATGAGTCAAAAGAATGAGGCAATCTCTATAGGTAATTATGCAGGACAATCTGAGCAAAATAATGGAGCAATAGCGATAGGAAGTAACGCAGGACAACTTCAACAAGGAAAGATGAGTGTGTCGTTGGGATTTAATGCAGGAAAGAATAATCAGGGGGAATGTGCAGTAGCGATAGGAAGTAATGCAGGAATGAATAATCAAAGTAAAAATAGTATAATAATAAATGCGTCAGATAAAGAGTTAAATGGAAGTAGTCAGGGGTTGTATATAAATCCGATAAGAGGAGTTAATTATTATAATCCGTTAAATTATAATCCAATAACAAAGGAGGTGACGGTGTTAAATCAAGGAGAAATATTAAAACAAAAAGAAATAAAATTAAATTCAGAAGAGATTTATAAATTAATTCCAAAAACATATACAACAAAAGAAAATACAAGTGATCAAATAGGATATTTGATGGAAGATGTATTAAAAACAAATAAAGAGTTTATAAATTATTATAATGGAAATGTGATTGGAATAAATTACAATACTATAATAATAAGTTTAATTGAAGAAGTGAGAAAATTAAGAGAGAAAGTAGTTGTAGAAAAATAATATTATAAAATTATGATTTATAATATTAATTTATTTATTGATTTTAGTGAAAGTAAAGTTAGCTGCAACTTGCATTAACGAAGTATCAACCACATTTCCAGAGAAGATAGAATCAGAAGCTTTAGCAGTATTAGGAGTAGAATCAAAGTTAATGAGATTTCCATACATATCAACAAGACGCACATGAAGGTTATTATATCCAGGAGAAATGACAAGAATAGGAATATTAGAAGTATTAGATAATACTACAAAGTTTGTGTCAGAGTTGACAGAAACACCAGCAATAGGAATTTCAAAAAGAGTTTTAGTTCGTTGGTTAATTGCAGCAAAGTTTTGATTATTAGTAAAATAGTTGTTAGCGATACCGGTGTCAAATTGACCATTATCATCTTCATTATAAACTTCAAGATATATATATCTAAAGTCGTTTATAGTTCTTGTTCCAGATAAGAACGAAGAAGTGATACGTCTGTTAGGGATGACAAGAGAGTTTAATTTAAGATTATAATAAACTTTGTCGTAGATGGTTCCGGGAGAAAATTGGAGTGTATAAAAAGCGTTTCTATTAGTTTGAGTAAAATAGATGTAAGGTCCATAATAAACTCCAGGAGGAAGGTCTTGATTTAATGCTTGCGAAGGATTAGTGATATTCATTTGATACGCACCAGCAGAATAAGTGATGCTGTTAATAGGAATGTAGTTAAGTTCAGTTCCAGTAGCATACATAAGATAATATCCGGTAGAACTGGTGTTAATAGAAGTGAGTCCATAAAGAGCGGTGATAATGATAGGATTAGTAGGAGTTACAGTGTTATTATAAGAGATGATACCAGGAAGTTCAGAAGGAGAGATGCTGCCAGCCCAGTCAGTGTTTTGATAAGAAAGATTTTTACGAGTAATATTTTTAATATCAACAAGTTGATTAAGGATTAGAGTGTCTTTAGAATTTTCAATAAAGTTATGACGAATACTAAAATTTTTATTGAGAGTAGTAGTATCAGCAATTTGAGTGGTAGTTCCAGTATAACTATCAAATAAATTACCTTGAATAAAGAGATGATAATTAACAATAGATTCTGATGTAAAGTTAAAAGAATCTTGAAGAACAATTTTAGAGTAAGAAAGTCCATTGATATCAGTATAAGTAGGATTATATAAATATTGAATAAAAAGCCCGTTATAATTACCGGTAAAATATGTGTTTGTACCTGTAGCTAAAGTTCCATCTTTGTTATAAAGATAAATATAATTATTAGGGACAAGAGAATAAATATTAGGAAAAATTCCAATTCTATTGTTGATTGCAAAACTTTTAATATCAGAAACTTCTACGTTCATATTTGGAGGAAATTCAAATCTATTACTATTTAAATAGACTCCATTTAAGTCATAAGTATAAAATACTAAGGCTTGTTGTAGGACTGGGTCTATATTTGTATATGTAATTTGATTTTCAATATTTGTTGTATCAATTGAACGTAATTCATTTGTATTTGTAAGACCTATTACTTTAATAGTTTTAAGAGAAGTTGATTCGTCGATAGATAAATCATATAATCTTATATAAGAAGATTGTTGATTAGAAAATAATTTACAACTAAATGATAATTTTCCAGCAGGAGTGATAGTTATTAATGCAGATGTTTCAGAACTTGTATTAGTCAAATTTAATATAGAAGTAATAGGGTTAGTATAAGGAGTTACGCCGCTAATTTGAACATCATTTAATAACATAATAGGAGTGCTAAAATGAGTAACAAATGATATTAAATTTTTTGAAGAAATATAATTTAGACGTTCAAAAAATATATCAGAAGTTCCATAAGATGGCATTAACCAAACAAATTGTCCGTTTGTTGTAAGGTCTATTTTACAAATAAATCCATTATAACTTGGAAATGTACTAGTAATTCTATTTTTTAATATAAATTCATTTCCTCTATATGTATCAATAACATATTTCCAACCTCCGATGACATACATAAAATTTAAAGTATTATCAATAATAACATTATTAACATTAATATCTAATCCTCTTGTTGGAACAATGTTATATCCGCCTCCAAATTGGTCAAGCCATTGACTAATTCCTTCTGAATTAATTTTTTCAATAAATGCATTTCCAAGTAAAAGTCCCATAAGATAACCTTGTTCTACTTTTATAAAATCTTGTGTAGGAGAATAATAAGTTGCTGCAAAATCAGGATTAGTCATATCATAAACTTTATAACAACAAGAATTAGGAGTAGTACCTCCTATATTAAATGGAGTTGATATTACTAAAACAGCATAAACTTTTTGATTAAAATTTCCAATCTTTATATCAACACATCTTGCACCAACTACTCCAGTTACATCTATTGGAATAAGATTAGAACCTGGAACACTTGATATATTTGTATAGTCTCTATAAGCAAAATAATTGGTAAAAAGTGTAGAACTATAAGACCCATCAGATATAGGAGTTTGAGTTTGATAACCGTATATTTTTCCAGTTAATGGGTTTTGTGATAGTTTTAAGGGTCCAATGTTATTATTATAATTCCAAGGAGAGTTAGTAAATGGACTAGTAGGTATAATAAGTTGATTGGGTTGATAATTCCATCCTGGAATATAAGCAGTTCCTGTCGGACTTAATGGATTTGTAACATTCCAACAAGCAACATTACTATTTCCTATAGACCTTGAAAAAAGATATATAGATGAATCTGGATATCTAAATATTTCAAAAGATTGATAATGTCCTCCAAAATAATCTTGAACATAACTTGTATTATAAGGAGTAAATGTTCCAATAGGTCCAGTATTTGCATTGGTTATGTCTACTGCATAAACATTGGATAAAAATACTCCACCAGAATAATTATCTTGTAAATATTGAACAAAACACCAATTTGTATTGTCAGGATATTCTTGTTGTTTCATAGCTACCGGTTTCCAAGTTGCAAATGGAACTAAAGGACTTGTTGAAGGTCCTGGTAGTGATGTATTTGCAGTTTGATTTATTACATCATTTACAACATTATAACATTTTAAGACATCACTTTGCAATAAAATGTTACAACTTAAAATATTATTATATACAAATACATTCATATCCATTACAATATTTGGATATAATGCTCCATATGCAATATACTCATAAGTAGAAAGTAAAAAGTTAAAATTTAAATCCATTTTTGTTACAGCTAACCAAAAATGTCTTCCTGCACCAGGACTAGGCGCAGGTTGACCTGTTTTAAAAAATGCAATAAATACATAGATTGAATTATCATATCTAATAGTCTTAAATTTTGCTACATTTTGTAAATTAAATACATAATTATTTAACAGATAAGTATCTGGAGAAGCATTTATTGCAGAAAATGATGCTGCTGCACTTACTATATTAGATATTGTGCTAATATTGTCAATTATTATATTTTGTTGCACTAATGATACAATATTAATAGAATTATCTAATATAACTAAATCTAATGCTGGATATATACTATTTACAGAGTCAATAGTAGATGTATTTGTTTCATTTTTATAATATTGTTGACTTTTTAATGTAGTATCTTGTAACAACGGATTTGTAATATAAAATTTTATTTCTCCAAAACTACCAAAATCTTGTGTAACAAATCCTATTGTAGCTAAACTTGAATCATATTTTCCATATAAATCAGCAGAAATTATATTTGGAAATTGGGTTGTAATTAAAATAGGATTTGTAGGTGTTGATATATTATATACAGTTTTTTTACTATCAAATACATAAGTTGCTCCCAGATAATTTGGAATGATTTGACAAGGATTATACAACGCATTTAAATATGTTAAATTAGTAAAACCAGGATACTGTAATAAAACTGTATTTGTTCCATCTTCAAATCCTACTAATATATAAAGTTGTCCAGATACTTTATACATCTGAGGAATTGGTAAAGCACTTATTGATGAAAAAGTTGAACTTGTAGATCTTGAAACTTCTGTTAATGTTGGTGGAGGACCAGCGGTTAATGTATATAGAATAACTGTAACTTTACTATATAAATCTGCTACCATAACATATAAATTAGAACCATCTAAATACATTGATGGTTTTACATAATTAGTATCACTAATAAGATTTTCGTTAAAATTAAATATAGGATTTGTGCTTAATAATGTCTGAAATCCTCCTGCTATATTTGTTAAATCAATATAACTATATCTTAAACGAACCTGATTAAAAAATGGAGCTGGTCCTGGACTTAATCCAAGATATTCTGGAGTAACACATATCATATAATTTCCATATCGTATTGCATTTGAAAATTTAAAATTAGCATCTCCGTTATCATTTGCGGTTTGAATACCCCATGTAAATATACCTGTAGTAGTATCTATACCACTTAACACAAAATCATATATTAATCCATTAGTTCCTCTTGAAGCTGTCACTATATAATAATTTCCACTATATATTGTTCCAAACGAATTATTTCCAAACATAGGAAACATAGGATAAGCATAATTTGTATTTGGAAAAGGACCTGGCACTGTAACTACTGTATTATTATTAAGTTCTGTTAATACATTAGTTTGACCTGCCCTAGTAAATCTTAATGCTGTTATACTATATGTTCCTCCTACATAAGATATAGAAGGAATACTATAATACATTATAAGATAATCATTAGAAAAAGCATCAATTGGAGCTCCCCAAGTATAAACATTTTCTGAAAAATTATATAATCCAGTTGAATAAGTTAAAGTAGGCTCATATGGATTTATATTAGCAGATACATATAAATTTAACGCTGTGTCTATATTTATATTAAATCTTCCACTTGGCATTGTGCTTTTTAAATCACTATTAGATGTATATATGTGATATCCCCAACTATGACCATTTATAGTATAAACATCTCCTAATAAAGTAAATGCTGTAATTGCTAAAACAGAACCTCCATAAGGAGCAACACTTGTATCTTTTACTGTATAAAAGGTTCCAGGAGTTCCTGACCCAGGGTCTATTTTTACTTGCATTTCAACTGAATCATAATCAAATGCAAAAAATATATTATTATTTACATCAACTTCAAAAGAAGAACGTTGCGTTATATTATTTACACCTAAAGCATAAATAATCCAATTAAACGTATAAGTAGTTCCATCATAGTCCATACATAATAAATATGGAATATTTCCATCTACTGAATTGCATGGAATTGATATGTAAACAGTTGAACCATTATAAACTTCCATATTAGAAAATATTGTATTAGGTTCAGGAATTCCTAATCCGCAAGCTAAAAATTTATTTGTAGAAACTTTTTTAACATTAGTTATAGTACCATTTTTTATACGCAAATCTAATGTCTTAAAATCAGGATCTATCTGTAAAGGCGTAAAAAATGTATCTGATATATTTCCTGACGCTCCTGTTGCTGGAACTCCCAACACTTGTGTTCCTGTTGTATCATCTTTAAATTTTACTGAAAAATCAGTTGGAAAAGGATATTTTTGATCGTCGCGAAATTCACTATCGATTGTCACATAATACGATGGTGTCGTCATCTTTTAATATTAACAATATATTATTTTTAATATTAATTTAATTATTTTTTAACAATCTCTTCTTTATTTCTTTTAAATCCCTCATTTTCATTATATTCACATTCATCAATTATACATTTTTAAAAAAATATATTGATTATTTTAATAATCACTATATATTAAAACATAAATGTCTAATAATCTGACATTTACTTACTATAATAAACAAAAACTTAATAATCCGTTTAACGGAGTTCCTGATCCTGGACCCTTTTTAAGCTTAAATACTCTATATGTTGATTTTATCGTTCTTAACTCCGGAGCCACCGGACCTTTTCCTTCTATTCAAGGTTATCAAGGAAGTACTGGAGCAACCGGCTATCAAGGTTATCAAGGCTTCCAAGGATATCAAGGAGATACAGGATCAACTGGTTATCAAGGTTATCAAGGTTATCAAGGATATCAAGGCTATCAAGGATATCAAGGCTACCAAGGCTTTACTGGTTATCAAGGCGAACAAGGTTATCAAGGCTATCAAGGAACTACTGGTCTTGGATATCAAGGTTATCAAGGTTTCACAGGAGAGAGAGGTGCTCAAGGTAATATAGGTTATCAAGGTTATCAAGGTTATCAAGGTTCTAATGGCCTTGGTTATCAAGGCTATCAAGGCTATCAAGGTTACCAAGGCTATCAAGGTCATACTGGTCTTGGTTATCAAGGTGAAACTGGTTATCAAGGCTATCAAGGTGAAACTGGACCTCAAGGTGAAACTGGTTATCAAGGCTATCAAGGCTATCAAGGATATCAAGGTTATCAAGGTTATCAAGGTTATCAAGGTTATCAAGGTGAAACTGGTGCACCTGGACCAAGAGGATATCAAGGTGTTTTAGGAGCAACTGGCTACCAAGGTTATCAGGGCTACCAAGGTTATCAAGGTTATCAAGGCTATCAAGGTGATACAGGAGCAACTGGCTATCAAGGTTACCAAGGTTATCAAGGATATCAAGGTTACCAAGGTTACCAAGGTTATCAAGGCTACCAAGGTTATCAAGGTGATACAGGAGCAACTGGCTATCAAGGTTATCAAGGTTATCAAGGTTACCAAGGCTATCAAGGCTATCAAGGCTATCAAGGATATCAAGGTTATCAAGGTTATCAAGGTTATCAGGGAGATACAGGAGCAACAGGATATCAAGGATATCAAGGAT
>Ga0247834_1000130_pt1 | contig 134598 bp, 128 predicted proteins | sample LaCruzMarch2015__8_FD_187118 | JGI IMG/M metagenome (GOLD analysis project Ga0247834, IMG submission 187118) | Freshwater microbial communities from meromictic Lake La Cruz, Castile-La Mancha, Spain - LaCruzMarch2015_12m | ecosystem: Environmental > Aquatic > Freshwater > Lake | place: Spain...
AAAACCCATGAAGGAGATCATTCGGGTCGGCTGTCGTGAAGGAAGCGCAGACCGTATCAGTGCCAAACAGGCACCGAAGCTCTCGCCCAGCTCGTCAATATCTTCATCTCACCCGACAACGACGAGCGCGCGGAACAGAGCAAATGGTTCGAGCTTGCGCCCGACCCCAACGAAGGGCACAAGGACGTCTTCAAATCGGAGGTTTCCTGAGCGAAAAATCACCATGCCCTCACGCGGACGCCACCAGACGACCTCTAAGGAATGCAAGGCCGTGATGAAACGGATCGAGGCGTTGGAGGGCGTGGGTGGTGTGATCATCGGCCGCTCCTACGGCGGAAAATCCCTCGGCGGCGGCAGCGCCACAGGAGCGGTGCGCATCCAGCGCAAGGTTTCCGGCGGACTCAAGGCTGTGACACAGACCGAGAAAGGCGTGCAGGAAATTTTCATCCGCACGGAAGCCGGCGCGGAGGATGGCATCGCGGAAACGATACGGGGCTGGGAGTGAGGTGGGTCAGGGCCTACCTCGGTGCTTGGTAATCGTAGAGTTGGCGGCGCGCTTCACCCGCAGGGCGGAGGAGCCGACTTTCAGCCCGTTGAGCTGGCTGATCGCCTTGGTGGACTCGTCCATGTTGGGCATTTCCGCAAAGCCGAAACCTTTCGACTGGCCGGTCTTGGGATCCATCACAAGGGTGCAGGAGGTAACTTTCCCATGCTTGCGGAAAAGGTCGGTGATCTGCTCTTGGGAGAGGCTGCGGTCGATGTTTCGGATCAGGATTTGCACGGCTGGCCGGAAAGATGGAAAGTTTTGCGCAGCTTGGCGAGCGCCAAGAGGAATCAAACTCGCCAAGCCCGCGCCGATGTACAGACTTCGCCCATGACCATTTTCGATCGCGTCCGTGAAATCGCGCTGGTGAACAGTACCGTCAACATCCTTTCCTGGGATCAGGAAACGTATCTGCCCTCCGGCTCCGCCGATTACCGCTCCGAGCAACTCTCCTACCTCGCCACCCACGCGCATAAGCTCGCGACCTCCGCTGATTTCCTAAAAGCCCTCGCCGATGCCGAGCAAACGGACGACGGCAGCGATCCCGTCCGCACTGCGAACCTGCGCGAAATCCGCCGCGAGTCCGATCGCTCGGTGAAGATCCCGACGGATCTCGTCACCCGCGAGTCCACCGCACAATCCGCCGGTCACCATGCGTGGATCGCGGCGCGCAAGGCCTCTGACTTTTCCATCTTCGCACCGCATCTTGAGAAGCTCGTCGGCCTCGCTGCGGAAAAAGCGGATCTCTGGGGATTTGCGCACGAACCTTACGACGCGCTGCTCGAGGGATTCGAGCGTGGCACTTCCACCGCCGCCATCACGGAGCTTTTCGATGTGTTGCGGAAAGATCTCGCGCCTCTCTCCGCGCAGGCCGTCTCGAAAAGCCCACCCTCGGAACTCCCGCCCGGCCCTTATCCGGTGGAGATCCAGCAAACCTTCAATGCCATTGTCGCTGCGGAAATCGGCTTCGATTTCCACACCGGCCGTATCGACACCACAGCGCATCCTTTCTGCACTACGCTCGGCCCACGCGATGTGCGGCTGACGACGCGCTACATGATGTCGGATTTCACCTCATCGCTCTTCGGCGTCATGCACGAGGCCGGCCACGGCATGTATGAGCAAGGCCTGCCGGACGCCGACTTCGGCTTACCCTCCGGCTCTGCCGTCTCGCTCGGCATCCACGAATCGCAATCGCGGCTGTGGGAAAATCAGGTAGGGCGCTCACCGGAGTTCTGGGAGAAATTCTATCCCATCGCACAGGGACATTTCCCCCAGCTCAAGGGCTTCCCGTTGGAGAAATTCCTCAGTCACATCCATCGCGCCGAGTTCTCGCCGATCCGCGTGGAGGCGGATGAGTCCACCTACGACCTCCACATCATTCTGCGGTTCCGCATCGAGCGGATGCTGCTCAACCGCGAGATCACCATCGCTCAGGTTCCCTCCACATGGAATGACCTCTTCCGCGAATCCTTCGGCTTCACCCCGCCAGACGACGCGCAGGGCTGCCTGCAGGACATCCATTGGTCGATGGGCGGCATCGGCTACTTCCCCACCTACACGCTTGGCAACATCAATGCCGCCCAGCTTTTCAATGCCGCCACCGCCGTCCCGGAAATCAGCGCCGCCACCGCGAAAGCCGATTACGCCCCGCTTCTCGCCTGGCTGCGCGAAAACATCCACCGCCACGGCGGCGCGCTCGATCCGACTGCGCTCATGGAACAAGCCACCGGCAAACAGCCATCCACCGATGCCTATCTCCAGCATCTCAAATCCCGCTATCTCTGATTTTCATCTACCATGTTCATCGTAATTGAAGGAATCGACGGCACCGGTAAATCGACCCAGGCCAAACGGCTCGCGGAGCATTTCACCGCTATGGGCAGGACGGTGACACTCTCCCGCGAACCTACTGACGGCCCGTGGGGCACTTTGCTGCGGAACTCCGCGAATACCGGCCGCCTCTCGCCGGAGGAGGAGTTAGAAACTTTCCTCAAGGATCGCAGGCAGCACGTCGCCGAAAAAATCGCACCCGCCCTCGACGCTGGGCATGTGGTGATCCTCGACCGCTACTATTTCTCCACCATGGCCTACCAGGGCTCGCGCGGCTTCGATCCGGTGAAAATCCGCGAGGACAACGAAGCCTTTGCTCCCATCCCCGACCTGCTGCTGATCCTTGATCTCAATGTGGACACCGCCCTTTCACGCATCGGATCGCGGGGCGATACCGCGAACGAATTCGAACAACGGGCGAACCTCGAACGCTGCCGCCAGATTTTCCTTTCGCTGAAGGATGAACCCTTCGCTCGGCTGATCGACGCGAACCAGAGCGTGGATAAAGTCACGCAAAGTATCCTCGCCGCTCTCCCTTAAAGCGCAGGGTTTCCTTTAAACGTCTCCCAACCCATGCCGCGCCAAATCCTCCAGCCCATCATCTGCGCGGCCGCGGCGTTGCTCACATGGACGGTTTTGCCCGGCACGTTCATTGACCGCGGGCTCTTCTCGCTCACTGCGCGCACCTTCGCGGAGCCGCCGTTTTTCATAACTGAAAAAGGGGGAGTCGACAGCGCCCACACTCTCCACACATTCAAGCAGCAGGCCACAACACCCTCCGAGCCCCTAACGGACATCGTAATCACCGACGATCCCGACCGCGTTTTTCAAGCCTCCCCGCCCTCGCCGGTGGACTTCGCGATCATCCTGAAAAACCTGCGCCGCCTCGGTCGTGATTCCATCGCCATCGGAACGCCGCTCGCATGGTCGGAGACGGATGGTATTTCCCTGATGGCGCTCGACCAGCAGCTCGACGCGCTACGCTCGGTGGTCATGGCCGCACCCCTTTCGCGCGGCCCTATTGCCTCCCCGCTTCCTCCGGCATTTCGCCGCGCCTCGATCGCCGTTTCCGATATCCATGGAAATGCCCGCCATCTTCCTATCGTAAACCGCGTCTCCATCCCGGATGCGATGCTCGGCAACTCCAACTCGCTGGCCGGCTTCACGGCGCTGGAATCCGAGCCGGATGGAGAGTTTCCTTACCTGCTCGCGCGTTGGGACGACCGCGTGGTTTTCTCTTTCCCACTTCTCGCCGCGCTCGCGGATCACAAGGTGCTTGCCGAGCAGGTCGAGATCCGTTTGGGAAATTACATCTCGCTCGGTAAAGAGGGGCCATTCATCCCTATCGATGAATTCGGACGGCTCACTTTCAGGCCGCCTTCATCCACAAACTCCTCTTCCATCCCCGCAGAATCTCTCATCGACGCGCCGGACGATCTCCTAACAGGGCTCCGGGCAGGCACGCTGCTGATCCGCAACGGCATATCGGCGGTGGACGAAGCCTCGGCGCGATTTTCCGATTCTCTCGTCCCCACTGTTTCCCTGCTCGCTGATCCATCAGGCACCTTCGCATCAAGGGCTTACAACCGCATCCCATGGCCCTCGGAGTTGCTCCTCATCGCCTCTCTCCTCTCCCTGCTGCATGGTCTCGCGAATTTTCCGAAAATGGGCGGACGTCTGGCATTGACGATTCTCGCGGGGGTTATCTTCATCATTCATTTGAAGGTCGTCCCCGTCACCGGTACATGGCCGCCTACATTTCCCGCCCTTGCTGCGGTGCTCGCCGCTATCCCACTCACCGCATCGCGCAAAGCCGTTCCCGAGCGCAAGGAAATGGTCAAAACTGAGAAGATACCTCCAGCCGCGAGGTAGGGGTAAAATCATGACCCGAAAAATCCACTCTTCCACTGACCGCCGATTGCTGATCACTTTCCACTCCTTCCCATGAACCCCGCCGAAAAAGCCGACGCCCTCATCGAAGCCCTGCCTTACCTCCAAGCCTTCCGGTCGAAGAGCATACTCATCAAGATGGGCGGCTCCGCCATGGAGGATCCGGAACTCGTCGCCAACGTGATGCGCGATATCGTGTTCCTAGAGGTCGCCGGCATTAACCCCATCGTCGTCCACGGCGGCGGCAAGGCGATCTCCGCCGCGATGGAGAAATCCGGCATCGAGGCGAAGTTCATCAACGGCCTCCGCTACACCTGCGACGAGGCGATCGACATCGTTTCCCGCGTGCTTTCCAACGAGATCAATCCCGGCCTCGTCCGCATGATCCGCGAGCTCGGCGGCAAGGCCATCGGCATCCCCGGCACCGATATTTTCTTTGGTGAGAAAATGAAGGCCACCGATGCGAACGGCAACGCGGTGGATCTCGGCCGCGTCGGTGAGGTGATCGGCTGCCAGCTCGCGAACATGGACACCGCCCACAAGGCGGGCATCGTCCCGGTCATTTCCCCGCTCGCTTCCGAACTGGCCACCGGCAAGCCGCTCAACATCAACGCCGACCTCGCCGCCGCCGCCCTCGCCAAGGAACTGCGCGTCTCCAAGCTCGTCTATCTCTCCGATGTCCCCGGCTTGCTCAGCGACGCGAAGGATCCCTCCACCCTGATCAAATCCATCAACCGCGCCCAGGCCGAAGCTCTGATCGCCGACGGCACGATCTCCGGCGGCATGATCCCGAAAGTCCGCTCCGCCGTGGACGCACTCAACGCCGGCGTCCGCAAGGTCCACTTCGTCGATGGACGCCTGCCGCACGCCCTGCTGTTAGAAATTTTCACCGATGGCGGAATCGGCACCGAGGTGATCCGTTAGACCAGGTTCCTCACGATCCAGAAAACGATCACCACCACTGCGACCACCGTCGCACCCCAGCGTCCGGGATTTAGCCGGAAGGGCATGGGCTTTCCTCTCACCCATCCCATCACCTCGATGCCTAGCGCAACCATTGCCAGCGGCAGAAGGATCATGCCCACGGGATTGAAGGCAAACGCTTGTGCGAAGCGTCCGTGGAGCAGAGCGTAGGTGCCGCGAGTCATGCCACAACCCGGACATTCCAGCCCCGTGAGCTTGCGGAACGCACAGCCGGGCATCCAACCCGCCCCGCCCGTTTCCCGCAAGGCATAGGCCGCCCCTGCGAGAGCCAATACCCCCAGCGAGACCCACAGTGCGCGATCCTTATGCATCGCGTGCTAGGGACCCGATGCGGCGGCACCTGCTGCGATGAAGACCATGAAAATCAGGTAGAGTCCGATGCCCACAGCCCATGAAGCAACCCCGACGATCGCCCAGTTCTTCGCACTCTGCGAGGCAGCGGTCGCGCCCACGATATCTCCCCGTATCAGCAGCGAATCCACCTTGGCGGCGTAGACGATGGACACCACGCCGAACGGCAGGCAGCACAGCACGGTGACCACGATGGACTGCCAGAGATAGTTCGGAACAGAACCAGGTGCATATCCCGCGGGATACATGGGTGGCTGCTGCATGGGAACCGATCCCATGCCAACCGACGGAGGATTCGAAAAGCCGCCTGTGGATTGGAACTCCGGAACCTGCGCCAACGGTTTCCAATCCGGCATGCCTTCCTTCCAGACGAGGTCGGACGGCGACACCTCGCCGCCTCTTGCTTTTCCGGAAAGCTCTTCCGTGGAGAGCGGCCCCAACTGCATCCCGTTCTTTGAGTAATACCACATAGCGCGTGCATCATCGCAATCCAGATCGCCGCGTCAAGATCACCCACGCAGGAGAGTGTAGAGGAAGCCTTCCTAGACGGACTCCGTGATCAGGCTGATTACGCTCATAACTAGTCCAAACCCAGACATTACAAAGGAACTGATCATCCACACTTTGGCATTGTTCGACGCCACGGTGGCTCCGATATAATCTCCCTGTACACGCAGCCCTTCCACCTTCGCGGCACAGACGATGGCGACGATTCCAAACGGAAAGGCAAGGACGCAGCAAAATGGCAGACCGACCACGGTGGCCACCACCGATTGCCACATGTAGGTGGGGATAAAGGGAGCGATGTAATTCCCGTGGTAAGCGGGCGGCTGCGGCAACGGCACGCTGCCGCCCGGCTGATTTACAGGAAAGGAAAGCTCAGGCTTTGCCAGGTAAGCTTCCGAAGTGGCTGTAGCGGCCGGAATATTGGATTGCGTCTGTCCCAGGAGCTCCGGCACCCGCGAGAGCGGCAACCAATCAGTCATACCTTCCCGCCATACCAGATTGCCTCCATCGATCTCACCCCTGTGGATCTTCAGCAACAACTCGCTCTCCGGCACCGGCCCCTGCCTCAAACCCACTTTCGTGTAATACCACTGCGTCATCAACAGAAGTATTTCCCGCTGCACCGGGGGTCGTCAATAGCGGTAAACGGAGTAAGGCCATCCGAGTTGCGTTCACCCCACCATCCCCCTTGCGAGCAAACCGAAGACTGCCCGGTCTCAAATGTGATTTAGCGGGAACTGATCCCAAAGATGGGAACGCGGGTTTGAAACCCGCATGCCTATGGATAAGCGAAAGTGTTCAGCCTCGAAGGTCGGCTTCTTTCTCCCATCATGCGCTTGCGAGTCGCAGACTCGCGTTCCCAGTCCTTGAACTCAAATGTGATTTAGCGGGAACTGATCCCAAAGAACGAGGCACTGGGAACGCGGGTTTGAAACCCGCATGCCCATGAATAAGCGAAAGTGTTCAGCCTCGAAGGTCGGCTTCTTTCTCCCATCATGCGCTTGCGAGTCGCAGACTCGCGTTCCCAGCCCTGAAATTGCCGCGCATGCCCTGCACATGAAGGATCGGCTCTGTGTTCTCCGTGACCTCTGTGGTAAAAATTGCCATCGAATCGGGTTCTCGTTCCCTAGCTTGATGGCCCTGCAAGAAGTAGTAATTAGCCGACATTCTCCACGACCCCTCCGCCGAGCAGCCTGCCGCCATCGTAGAACGCCATGATCTGGCCGGGCACGAGGGCGCGCTGTCCTTTTTCGAAAATCAATCTGACCCTACCTCCTTCGAGCGCCTCCAGCTTCACCGGCTCAGCCTTGGCGCGGTAGCGGGGCTGCGCCTCGGCCCGTTTCAGCGAAGCGATCTCCTCATTGATTGAGGAGACAGTGCCGACGATGCATTCGCGCGAGTAAAGCCCCTCCGTATCCTCACGATCCCAGCCGATCACCAGTCGGTTCTCCGCCGCGCGTTTCCCAACGACCACATACGCCATGCCTTCCTTGGGGGATGCGACGCCATGGCCTTTCCTCTGGCCAATGGTGTAGAAATGAAGCCCGCGGTGGGTTCCCATCACCCGCCCCTCCGTATCGACGATCTCGCCCGGTTTGTCCGGGAGGTAGTGGGCGAGGAAGTCGCTCATTTTCACCTGCCCGAGGAAGCAGATGCCCTGCGAATCCTTTTTCTCCGCCACCGGTAGGCCGAACCTGTGCGCCGTTTCCCGCACCGCCGGCTTGAGCATCTCTCCGGTTGGAAACAAGGCGCGCTCCACCTGATAGGTGGTCATCAGCGATAGGAAATAGCTTTGATCTTTATTGGGATCCGCGCCACGTAGGATCGCCGCCTGACCGTTGGAAAGCGTGCGCCGTCTGGCGTAATGGCCCGTGCCCACCGCCTCAAAACCCTGGCTCAACGCGTAGTCGAGAAATACGCCGAATTTCATCTCGCGGTTGCACCAGACATCGGGGTTCGGTGTCAGGCCCTCCTCGTACCCGTTGACCAGATACTCGACGATTTTTTCCCGGTAGCTTTCGACGAGATCGATCACACGCAACTCGATCCCCAGTGTCTTCGCCACGGAAGCAGCATCCTCGATGTCCTGCTCCCACGGGCAATCGCCCGGGATGCCCTCCTCGTTCATCCAGTTCTTCATGTATCCGCCCACGACCTCATGCCCCTGTTCCACCAGAAGCGCCGCCGCCACCGCGCTGTCAACGCCGCCGGACAATCCCACCATCACCTTCGCCATGCCGCAGACTTACCTGCGGAGTCTCCGCGCTCAACTTGCAAAACAGGAATTTCCCGATAAAAAACGGCCTCCACCCGTTGAGTGGAAGCCGAGAGAAATCCGGTCGAGCGGATGGCTACAAAGGGGTTTCAATCAACCGGGAGACTGAGTCGTGGGGGTGGGGGGTGTGTAATTGTCAGGGAATGCGCTGTCCGGACGCTTCGGTGGCGGTGTTGGCTGTGTTGGGTTCACAATGGTATCGATCACGGTTCTGTCGCCGTTCGCCGCAGGAGAGCCATCGCCCCCGGGCAACTGGCCTGGTTCCATGATATAACCGGGAACAAGGTTTCCTTCGCGCTTCGCACCCACCTGATCGAGAGCGGTTTGGGTGATCTGAGCTCTGGCGCTGTCGTCAAGGGCATTAAAGCTCTTCTCGTCCATCAATCCGGAGGTCAAGACAAGCTTCTGGATGTTGATGACGACGGGACGTGGGAATCTGGCCGCATCGGTAGGCATCACGACCATGCTGCCGGGGGGAATGGCAATACGGTCGCCCTTGGCATTGCTCAGATTGGCGGTTCCCTCAAGGCAGATAAATTTCATCCACGCGCCCGGGTTGTATTCCATCATGGTGGTGGTCCCGGTGATAGCAGCCGTCACGGTGGCGGTGCGGATCGTGGCACCTCCCGCATTTTTCGGAACCTGCAGAAGAAAAGATCCTTGGGTGATCTCCATATCGCGCGAACCGGAACTGAATCGAAATGCCGAGTTCGCACCGATCCTCGTGATCGTCTTGTCGGGGAAAGTAAGCTCGGCGCGCGACTGCCTGCCTGTGAGCACGGTCGAACTGCCGGTGAGTCGATCACCCTCCTTGGCGGTGCGGGCTTCCTTCGAACTCTCGCTGATCCTGACGTCGTTGATTTTTTTCGTGAGGACCGCCGATTTGAGGGGGGCTGCTTGGGCGATGCCCGCGGCCATTGCCGCCGCTGTAAGTAATGCTGGAATTTTCATAATTTTATTTTTGATCGTTGTTCGCATATCAGAAAGACCAGTTGAGTCCGACACCCAATCCGGCCGACCATGATTCATAATCATTCAAAGCGGCTAATCCTGCGGTCGAATCGGAATTGTTCTTATCGAAACTGACCGACGCCATGGCCGTGACGTTCGGGCTGATCTGCCAGTTTAATTCCAGCATCGCGCCGAAGGTGAGATCCTCCCGGTCCCCCTGATCGTAATCGTAACCCGACACACGCGTGGACAAGACGGTGTATATGTTATCGACGATGGCATAGCGGTAAGCCAGATCCACCCCCAGTTCGTTGCGTTTGATGGCATCGGGGCGAACCGTCCATTCGTAGGCTCCGCTGAGACTGCCGGAAAGCTGGTGGCGCGGGATTGCCCAAAGGGTTTTCTGGAGACCCGTGCGGATCCGCTGGGCATTGTAGTCCCCGTCCTGCAGGGATCCGAAAGTGATTCTCTGGTATTCGAACCTGGCAAAAAAGACCGTGTCATCAAGGTCGGGAAGATTTTTGTAAACACCCGCCCTCAGGTTGAAATTCTCGTTCTCAGCGGAATCAGCGCGGTCATACCTGTAAACATCCTCGCCGACCCCTACGTCCGCGAACCAGCCGTGAGTGAGGTGAGGCCTCCATGAAAGGGACATCCGCGAGGCGGAAAGCCAGGAGGACTCATCGGTAGGGCCGCTCGCGCTGGGGGCGCTGTCCGTGCGCAGCACTGTTGTGCTGAAATAAAACAATACCGGTGCGCGCTCGGGGGTCTCTTGGAGGATTTCCTGAATCCCGAGATCGGAATCCGCCTCCGAATAGGGGATCTGGCCGAGACCCGTTGCAGAGCTCGGATCTTGATCATCTTCCGAATAGCTGGGAACCTGCCCGCCCATACCGAAAAACCGCTGGGTGGAGGTTAGGATATCTGCCTGCGCGGCAAGTGCGCCGAGAATGCTGATTGTGGTTATTTTAAATAGCATGGTTTGTTTACGGTTGTAGGGAAGTCCCCGGCAAGCTAGGTAACTCAACAGATGAGAGCAAGATTAAAAGCCATGGCCACCCGTCTTCGCACCGCAGGGCTGGCATTGGCGGGAGGGGCGTTGGTGGCTTGTGCCATGTTGATTCCCGCAATAACCGAAATAGGACTGAACCTAGACCGTAAACTGGGCGACAATTTTCTGTATAGCCCTGGAAATCCCGAACCGCGGGAGGAACTCGTATTCTTGGGTATCGATGAGGACAGCCTCACTATGCAGGGGCTGGATCCCGAAATGGTCGCAAACGATCCCAATCTCAGCAGGATGTCGGAGCGTTTCCCATGGGATCGCAGGATCTGGGCAGACACCTTGGAGAAACTTTTCTCAGCGGGAGCCAAGATTGTCGTGATCGACCTCGTTTTCTCGGAAGCCTCTGATCCGGAGGCGGACGCGGCGTTATCCGAGGTTTTGGCTAAATATGCGGACAAGGTGATCCTCGCCGCAAGCTTCGCGCCCATGTCCGCGGAGGGCACAGGCTTCATGCTGTTGGAGCCTTACCACGGCTTCCTCGAATCGGATCCGTCGCCTGATTATGGTTTCGTGAACTTCCGACCGGATAAAAGCGACGGACTGGTTCGCTACGCTTACTTTTCCAGTTCGCTAAGCGAGGAGAACGGCGACCCGGCGATTCCCGGAGAACCTCGGCTGGATTCCATCGCCGGAGCTGTTCTCAGAAAACTGGGCAAAGAAGTTCCCCACTCCCGGGCGCAGATTCGATTCGCCATTGAGGAGGACAAAGTCGATGACGCAACCGGGAATATGAGCGGGCGGGAGTTCCTCGGGACGCGCATCTACAAGCCGATTTCCATCAGGAACATCTTCATTCCCGATGAATGGGAAAACCGTTATGATTCCGGTCGATTTTTCAAAGACAAAGTGGTTTTGATCGGCCCCGCGTATCCTCGTTTTCAGGACAACCATCAGACTCCGGTAGGACAGATTTACGGCCCGCAGTTGCATTTGCAGGCCATTGGCAGCGGGTTGGGAGACACATACTCATTCCGACCGATCGGGGAGTGGCAGGCCGGGGCTGTCCTGATGGCGTTACTCGGCGCGATCACCGCTGCTTCTGTGGCTCTGTTTGTCAGGAAGCCAATCACCACCCTGATCTCAGTGGTGGCGACCATAGCCGTTGTGTTTGCTGCGGCTTTCGCCTACGCGCGTTTCGGTTCGGTCTGGATCGGCCCGACACCTTTTTCCGCCGCTTTATTCGTTGGCGCGGTCACGGGGCAGACATGGGATCTGCTGCGCGAAAGGCAGGAGCGGTCACGGCTCCACAACCAGTTCCGGCGCTTCGTTTCGCGGGATGTGGCGGACTCCCTGGTGAACGATCCCAGTATTTACCAGCACGCCGCGAAAGGGCGCAAACGGCGGGTGGTCGTGGTCTTTTCCGACATCCGCGGCTTCACCTCGCTTTCGGAGCAGATTTCTCCCGAAGAGCTTTTCTCGCTGCTCAACGAATACCTGACAGCTATGGTGAAAATCATTTTCGCCCACGGCGGCACCTTGGACAAATTCATCGGCGACGCGATTCTTGCTCACTGGGGTGCGCTGGACGACGGTGATGAAAAGAAATTCGCCGCCTCCGCGCTGGCGGCCGCGCAGGATATGATCAGGGAGCTGGAACGGCTCAATGCGGGATGGAAAACGCGTGGCCTTACGGAATTGGGAATCGGTGTCGGCTTGCATCTCGGCGAAGTCCTCGCGGGCGAGATCGGCTCCGAACAGCGCACGGAATTCGGGGTGATCGGCGACGCGGTAAACCTCGCCTCCCGTCTGGAAGGAATGACGAAAGCATTTTCCTGCCAATGGATGGGCAGCGGCCAGTTCATGACGGCGGCGGGCGGGCAGGACGCCTTGCGCAGGATCGCCCGCGTCCGCGTAAAAGGACGTGAAGAGCCGGTGGATCTTTGGACAGCCACTCCTTCCGAGGCCGCGCGCACCGCCTATGCCGACGCGCTCGCGCTTTTTGAAAAAGGCGATTTCCAGGCATCGTTCGATGCCTTGGAAGCCTACCTCGCCGAGTATCCGGCGGATAAGATCGCCTCGCACCTCCATCGCTATGCAAAGCAATTTAAGGAAGATCCGCCGGCAAACTGGGAGGGTGTCATCCGCTTCACGGAAAAATAAGAAAATACCGCCGACCGGACTCGAACCGGTACGCCATTACTGGCAACGGATTTTAAATCCGCAGTGTCTACCATTCCACCACGGCGGCGTTTCAGTGACGCGGCGATTAACCGTCGGCGGGTTCATCATGGCAAGGCGATTCCGGCCTTGCCTTACCCATACGAGTCCGGAGACAAGTCCCTGCGACATCGTCCGCACTATCCCAGGCATGAGGTATCGGGATCGGCTTGCAAATATCCTTGCCAAGCCCTTGCGTGGTGGATACTCCGTCCCACCCTTTAGGGTCGCCCCGACGGCGTGTGCCAATCGTTTCCATGAAGCTATCCCAACTGCTCGACATCGACCACATCCTTCTCGACATGAAGGCGACCGAGCACTGGCCGGCCATCGTGGAGCTGGTGGATTTTCTTGGCGAAACCGGGGATATTCCGAAATTCTGCCGCCAGGAGATTCTCGTTGCGCTTGAGGAGCGGGAAGCTCAGATCAGCACCGGCATCGGCTCGGGCGTCGCCATCCCGCACACATTCTCGGACAAGCTTGAGAATGTCGTGGCGGTGTTCGGAAGATCGAAGGTCGGCATCGATTTTGAAGCGCTCGACAACGCCCCCGTCCATTTCATCGTTCTTTTTATTGTGCCGCGAAAGGACTACCACCTGCACCTGCGCACGCTGGCCGCCATCGCGAAGATGTTTACGAACTGCGAAGTCCGCCGCAAACTAGCCGTCGCTGAATGCCGCGACGATATCCTAGAGATACTCGATCCCAAGCCGCTTCAGACAAAAGCTGAAACGCTGAAAAGCTGAAACGCTGAAATTTTATAAGCGCTTCACTAACAGCCCTAGTCTTCTTTTCAGTATCCCAGCATTTCAGTTTTTCAGCATTTACCCAAATGACCCTTCTCCAGAACCTTGAATCCCGGCTTTCCCGTGCTTTGGAGAATGTCCTCGGTGAGCCTTGCGCCGCAAACATGACGCCCGCCGCGGATCTCCGCTTTGGCGATTACCAGAGCAACTCCGCGATGGTGCTGGCAAAAAAGCAGAAGACAAATCCTCGCGCCCTCGCCGAGCAAATCATGGCAGCCGTGGAGATCGACGGCCTCGCCACGGCGAAGATCGACGGCCCGGGCTTTCTGAATTTCACCATCCTCCCGGAAGCTTACGCCGCCCACGCGGAGAGTCTGTTAGGCGATCCTAGGCTCGGCGCTCCCGAACCCGGAAAAGGAAAAACAGTCGTTGTTGATTTCTCCGGGCCGAACGTCGCGAAGCCCATGCACGTCGGCCATATTCGCTCGACGATCATCGGCGACTCGCTGTGCCGCATCGCACGTTTCCTCGGCTTCAAGGTCATTGCCGACAATCACATCGGCGACTGGGGTACGCAGTTCGGCATGATTCTCCACGGCTGGAAAACCACGCTCGATCACACCGCGCTTGAAGCTGATCCCATTTCCGAACTCGTCCGTGTGTATCGTGGTGTCAACGCCGCCGCGAAAGACGATCCCGCCGTGCTTATAACCTGCAAAGCCGAGCTCGTGAAACTCCAGGCCGGCGATCCCGAGAACCTCGCGATCTGGCAGCAATGCATCGATGTCTCCAAAGCCGGACTCCAGAAAATCTACGGCATCCTCGATGTGAGCTTCGATCACTGGTTGGGCGAAAGTTTTTACAACGGGATGCTGCCGGGTCTCGTCGATGAGTTCCTGGAAAAAGGACTTGCCCGGGAGAGTGACGGCGCGGTCTGCGTTTTTTCGTATGGATCGAAGCCCGCCGAGCAAGATCCTTTCCTCGTTCACAAGGAGAACGGCTGGACGGACAACCCGGCGATCATCCGCAAGGCCGACGGCGGTTTCCTCTACGCCACCACGGATCTCGCGACCATCCGCTACCGCATCGAGGAATGGAACGCGGATCAGATCTGGTATGTGGTCGGCATGCCGCAGCAGCTTCATTTCCGCCAGATTTTCGAGGCCGCCGCGCGCTGGGGTAAAACCTGCGACTTCCGCCACATCGCCTTCGGTTCCATCCTCGGCGAAGACCGCAAGATGATGAAAACCCGCTCCGGCGACAACGTCGGCCTCGTGGAGCTCCTGGATGAAGCCCGCGCCCGCGCCGCCGCGATCATCGGCGAAAAATCCGCGCACCTGAGCCCGGAGGAAGCCGCCGAAGTCGCGGATATCGTGGGCATCGGCGCGGTGAAATTCGCAGAACTTTCCCAGAACCGCCTCACCGATTATGTCTTCGCTTGGGACAGGATGCTCGCCCTACAAGGCGATACCGCCCCTTACCTCCAATACTCCCACGTCCGCATCCGCTCGATTTTCCGCAAGCTCGACGCCGATTTTTCCGCCAAAGACGCCAAGCTGACCCTTTCCGCTCCCGAGGAAATCCACCTCGCCCGCCTGCTTGCCCGTTTTGGCGAAGTCCTTCCGCTCGTCCTCGAAGATCACCGCCCGAACCTTCTCGCCAACTACCTCCTGGAGCTGGCGCGTGCGTTCCACTCCTTCTTCGAGGCCTGCACTGTGCTGAAATCCGACGAGCCCGTGAAATCCAGCCGCCTCGCCCTCTGTGAGCTGAGTTCACGCGTCCTAGAGAAAGGCCTCGGCCTGCTCGGTATCCACTGCCCGGAACGGATGTGAGCTTCGGATTTATCCGGTTTTTCTTGTTTATTCGGGATTGAATTTCCGGTTAGGTGAGCAAGGATAGCGCTTCATGGAACCCTTCTACGTCATCGGCCATAAAAATCCGGACACCGACGCCGTATGCTCGGCCATCGGGCATGCCGCGCTGCTGCGCGCCTCCGGCGATGAGCCGACCGCCATCGCCGCACGTTGCGGGGAGGTTTCCCAACGGACGAAGTGGGTTCTTGAAAAAGCGGGTATGGACGCACCGCTGTTGCTCACCGACGCCCGCACCACGTCGGGCATGATCTGTCGGCGAAAGGTCATCAGCGTGCAGCCTTCTGACACGTTCCTCACCGCCTACAACCGCATGCTCGCGGCCTCGATTCGTTGCGTGCCGGTCATCGATGAGAACGGCGCCGTGGCGGGCATGTTGCAATACATCAACCTCCTCAAGCTGCTCCTTCCCGATAACACGGAGGGTATCAGCGTGCGCACCGTCCATGCCTCCCTGAACAATCTAGCGGCCACCTTGGACGCGGAAAGCCACGGCGCGGAAATCTGTGATCGGGACGAGGAAGAGGATCTCATCCTGCTGGTCGGTGCCTCCTCGCAAGATACCGTGAAACTGCGCCTCGATCAGGCCGCTGCAGACGGCAATATCGGGCGTTTTCTCGTAATCTGCGGCGATCGCCCCATCGTGCAGCGGCTAGCCATTGAGAAAGGTGCACGAGCCTTGCTGGTGACCGGGAAAAATACGATATCAAAAGACATCCGGGACTTCGCGGTCGCGAAAGGAACTGTCCTGCTCGGCTGCCGTCAGGACACAGCCAGCGCTAACACGCTGATCCGTTGCTCGCGCACCGTTCGCCACGTGATGGAGACAAATTTCATTTCCGTAAATGAAAACGAACCCGTCTCGAAAATCCGTAAACAGCTTGTGACTGTCGATCAGGATCTCTTTCCTGTCATGGAGATAGGCACCAACCAGATGATGGGTGTCCTCGCGAAATCGGATCTCGTCGATCCACCGAAGATGCGTTTCGCCCTCGTGGATCACAATGAGTATGCCCAGGCGATCAGCGGCATCGAGGAGGCCACGATCACCGAGGTCATCGACCACCACCGCCTGTCGGGAAATCTCGTTTCCCGTGAGCCGATCCGCTACCTCAACGAACCCGTCGGATCCACCTGCACCCTCGTCGCCCGGAAATTTTTTCACCGCGATCTCATCCCCGCGCCCAACGTCGCGCTGTGCCTTTGTGGCGGCATCGTTTCCGACACCCTCTGCCTCACCTCGCCGACAACCACCAAGCTCGACCAGAGAATGCTGACATGGCTCAGCGGAATCGCGCGCGTGGACGCCAAGGAATTCGCGCAGGAGTTCTTTGCTGTGGGCTCTCTCATCGCAAACGGAACCACTGATGAGATCATCCACAGTGACCGCAAAGAATTCCACGAACAGGGGATGTTTATCAGCGTCTCGCAGGTCGAGGAGCGGGATCTCCACGGCTTCAAAGCCCGCCGCGAGGAACTTGAAGACGCCCTCCGAGCTCTCCAGTATGACAAAGGCTACGACATCGCGGTGCTTGTCGTTACGGATGTCGCACTGCTGAAAAGCATGGTGCTCGCCGTCGGTCCGGAGAACGTCATCGCCGCGCTGCCGTTCAACCGCATCGATGAAACACTTTACCTCGCGCCCGGCGTCGTTTCCCGGAAACGCCAGATTTTCCCCGGCATCTGCGATGCCATCGAGCACGCCGAGAGGATTTAATCTCCGATCACGCAGGGCACCAGGATCCCGTCGCTCATGCCGTGGATTTTCTTCTTGTCGGCGGGAACCAGCGTGGCGAGACAGCCACCGAATGTGGTTTCGCCGTCTCCGTCGGAAAAGAAATAAGGGCACAGCCGCGCACGCACGTCCATCATGCGGATCTTTCCGTCCTCATCGTAAACCGGATGCTCGAAGCGCCGCCCTTCGTGGAATTCCTGCATCAGCCACGGCTGCTCGGAGGATTGTTCCAATGCTTCGCCAAGACGCGCCTTCCAGTCCGCCGCCGACATGTCGTGACCGATGTAAACGCCCTTCGAACCCCACGCTGTCTCGTGGAAGCCGCTGATCTTTAGGACGAGATGCCTTTCCTTCTGGGAAAATTCCGCCACCTCATCCCAGGAGTGCGCGTTGAGTTTCGGCAACGCCGCATGGGGTGGAAGGGGTTCGGGATCCACCGCCCAGCCGAACGGGATCACCTCGCGGAGCCGCCGCAGATGGCTGCCGCGCAGGGATTTCTCCCAAACCTTCTTCAACGCGGGCGACCAGAATAGGGCCAGCCATAGCTTGTCCTCAAGGTGCGGCTTGAACGGCGGCGTCACGCTGATTTCCCCCTTCGCGGATCTCTCCGCAAGCTGGCGGAACCGGGGAATCGACTCCCAGTCGAAGAGCTCGAAAAACCGATAGATCGGTCGGCCGCATTCCTCATAATCTTCCGCGCCCTCGGTTTTCCAAGCGTCACCCAACCGCTCTGCAAGCCAATCCATTTCCGGCAGGTAATCCTTCGCCTCATCGGAAACGAGGATATCTCCGCCCTCAGGCAGCAGCGAGCGGAAGCCATCGACCATCCCGTCCGCGCCGCCCAGCACCTCGTAGCCCGCATCGGAGTAAACCTTCGAAAGCCATGCCGTGATACCGATCCCGCCCGGCACGCTGTCGAGTTCTGTAACCGCGAAGCGGCCCTTCGCCCATATTAGATCCGGCCGGATCACGCGTGGAAACTGCCCGGCCATGCCGCTCTCCCGTTGCAAGGCCGCCAGCCAGTCCGGTTTCCCCTCGTCCAGAAGCTCCGCCAACCAGGGCTGCTCCTTCCCCGCCGCCGATCTCCGGTAAAGCAGGTCGCAAGCCTGCTGGAACTTCGCCAGCGGATGCCCCATTGCGATCATCTCCCGCGCCTCACCCGCCGGAAGCCACAGCGGCTCCGGAGACCACTGCCACGCCCCTCCGCCGAACAGCCCGCTCGCAGGCAACGCGGATTTGAGTTTGGAAAGGGCAACAGGCACGCGCCGATCATCACCCCATTGCCAGAAAATGCAAAGCGCGAGTGGATCGCCGCCACCATTCAGTTCCCGCTCGTCTTTTTGTCGCGGGCGCGGCAGCTTCGCAGCAGATGAGCACATTCAGGGAATTGGGGATACCGGCGGGGTTGGTGAAAGGTTTGGAGGAAATGGGCATCGTCACCCCCACCGAGGTGCAGGCGAAGTCGATCCCTTTCCTGATGAAAAACGGCGGCGACTTCTGCGCGCAGGCACAGACCGGCACGGGCAAAACCGCTGCGTTTGGCTTGCCGCTGCTTACAAAGATCGACCCGAAGAAGCCCGTTATCCAAGGCCTCGTCATCGCGCCCACGCGGGAGCTGGCGAAGCAGATCGGCAAGCACTTGTTCCGCTACACGAAGTTTTCCGAGAAAATTTTCATCGAGGTCTTGGCGGGCGGCGAACCGATGGATGGCCAGATCGCGCGGCTGCAGCGACCCACTCACATCATTGTCGCCACGCCGGGTCGTTTGCTCGATTTGATCAAAAGGAAAGCACTCACTCTCGTGAACGTGAAGCACCTCGTGCTCGACGAGGCGGACGAAATGCTGAGCATGGGTTTCAAGAAAGAGCTCGTCGCCGTCTTCGGCCTCACGCGCGGGCGGCGCAGCACCTGGCTGTTTTCCGCGACCTTTCCCGACTCCATCCACGCCCTCGTCAAGGGCGCCATGCCCGGCCAGCCGGAAACTCTCCGCGTTGACAAGGCACACGTCGTCAACCGCGACATCGACCACCGCTACGCCGTCTGCGGGAAGGATGAGAAAAACGATTTCCTCGCCAACTTCCTCGCGGATCGGGAGGAGGAGCGCGGGCTAATTTTCGTCCGCACCAAGGCGGGAGCGGTCGCGCTCGGCAGGCAGTTGGAAAAGCTCGGCTTTCCCGTGGATGTCATCCAGGGCGATCTCTCACAGCGCGAGCGCGACAAGGTCATGCGCGGCTTCAAGGGCGGGCGCTCGCGCATCCTCATCGCCACCGACGTCGCCGCGCGGGGCATCGATGTCGAGGCGCTTTCCTTCGTCATTCACTACCAGCTCCCCGAGCAGCTCGAATACTACACTCATCGTAGCGGCCGTACGGCACGGGCGGGGAAAAAGGGAATTTCCGTCGCCCTCATCGATCCGCGGGAACGCAAGAAGATCGGTAAATTCGAGGAGGCGCTCGGCTTCACTTTCTCGGAGGTGAGTTGATTGAAGCCTGGGAACGCGAGTCTGTGACTCGCTAGCTAGTGGATGGAGAAATGCTGAGCTAATGGGCTTTCCTGTTACTTTTCCATTGGAGTGCGAGTCACAGACTCGCGTTCCCTGGGTGGCGGGTGCTTGGGAACGCGAGTCTGTGACTCGCCAGCCAGTGGATGGAAAATGCTGAGCTGATGGGCTTTCCTGTTGATTTGCCATTGGAATGCGAGTCACAGACTCGCGTTCCCAGGGGGGCCTGCGCTGCTCCATGGCCAGTCTTCAGGCTTTTTGCAGAGTCCGGCTTTTACGGGGTTGTCTCGGATGTATGCCCTTGCATTTGCAAGGTGGATCTCATCACGAATGTAGCGGTCGTGATAATCCCTCGCCCAGAAACTTCCTTGGGTTCCAAGCAAGCGGTTGATCTCCCGAGCACTGAATGTTTTCCAGGTTTTCACAAGATCGCCAAGCCTCGATCTTTCTGGGCAATGAACGAGGATGTGGACGTGGTTTGGCATGACGCACCATTCCAAGAGTCGGTAGCGGTCTCCGTCGAAATGCAGAAGAGCGCCTTGCAGGATTGATGCACATGATGGATTGCGCAAATGGCAGGCTCCGTGCCCGGCATCCTCAAACCGGGCTATGCGCTCCCTCAGAATTCTCTCCTGCTGCGGTTTTTCCATAGCTGTATCCTTTTCAAGTTCCCTTTTCCAACCATCGATCACGGACTTTGGCAGTGCATCGGCAAGACGGAACGTGACTGCTTGGATCAGTTCCGGAGAATCCAGATGCGGCAGGTATCCGCGCGAGTGCCAGCCTTTGTGTTTCGGTTCTTCCGGCATGATGGGGCTGGGAACGCGAGTCTGTGACTCGCAGGATGATGGATGGAGAAAGGGGTGGGCTTGGAGGAACTTCTTTTGCTCGCCATTGGAATGCGAGTCACAGACTCGCGTTCCCAGCAGGGGTCACCGAAAGACAAGACCGGTGATTCCTTTTAATAGCTCTAGGATCCGCTTGTGCGCTTCGTCGATTTCTTTCAGCACGAGAGTCCGTTCCGAGGCGCGGTAGTGGAAGCGGTAGGCGATGGATTTCCGGTCGGCGGCGATCTTCATTCCAGTGGGATCGCTGAAGAGATCGAAGCACTCGTAGGAGACGAGAAGGGGTTCCTTGGCTTTGACTAGCGTGGCTTCGATCGTGGCGTTGGGGGTGTCGATGGGGAGTTCCATCGCCGCATCGCGAGAGGAGCCGGGAAATTGCGGGAGGTCGGCGGCGTGGGCGGGGCCGGCGGTGAGCTTGCGGAGTTTTGCGAGGTCGAGTTCGGCGACGAAGGTGGGCGAACCGAGGTCGAGTTGCCTTTCTCGCGAGGGGGAGAGGCGAGCGAAGACGCCGATGGTCTGCTCACCGGCCTTGATCTCTGCGGAGAGGACAAATCCTTGGCGGTCTTTGGGTTTCAGGGTGATTTCTTGGTTGGGCAGGAGGGCGGAAAGGATGGCTTTGGCATCGTAGAGATCGGCTGCGCGGTCTTTCGCCGCCCATGAAGAGGGGTTGGTGTTTCCGGAAACGAGGATCGCGAGGCTTTCACTTTCCTGGTCGCGGGCCTTACCGCCGCCGGCGTTGCGGAAGACGCGGCCCATCTCGAAGAGGCGGATTGGCTTGGCTTGCTGGCGGGCGTTGCGTTCCGCGCTGGCAACGAGTCCCGGAACGATGCTGGGGCGCATGATCGCGTGATCCTCGCTGAGCGGGGATTTCACGCGGATGAGGTCGCCGTCCTGCATGGGACGAAGGGGATAAAGATCGGCGAGCTGGGATTCGGCGATGAGCTTGATCGTCTGGCACTCGTGGAGGCCGAGCGCCGCGAGGCGCTGGCGCAGGATCATATCCGCATCATAAGCGGCGTCCGTTTCACTGGTAGGGACGAAGGTGGCTCGGAGCCGGGAGGGGACGTTCGCGAGGCCGTGGACGCGGGTGATTTCCTCCGCGAGATCGATGTGGCGGGTGAGATCCTGGCGGAAAGAGGGGATCGCCCACTGACCTTCGGGAAGCTTCGTGAGGCCGAGGCGGGTGAGGATTTCCTCGGCGGCTTGGGTGGAAATGGAATTGCCGAGCAGGTGGTGGAGCCGGTTGAGATCGAGGGAGACGGGGGAGGGGGGGAGGGGGAGAGTCCCGGCGGTTTGGGTGATGCAGCCGTTCGCAGAACGGCTCTCCAGCAGGCTGATGGCGAGCGCGGCGGCGGGGAGGACAGATTGCGGATCGGCTCCGCGCTCGTAGCGGTAGGAGGAGTCCGAGGAAAGCACGGTGCGGCGCGAGCTGCGGCGGATGCCGGAGGGGGCGAAGTACGCCGCTTCCAGTAGTATCGAGGTGGTGCTTTCCGTGACACCACTTTCCAGTCCACCCATGATGCCCGCTAGGGCGAGTGCCGCGCCGGATGCATCGGAGATGAGTAGGTCGTCGGGCGTGAGGGTGTGGATGGATGTGTCGAGGGCGGTGAATTGCTCGCCGTCTACTGCGTGGCGGATTACGAGTGGGAGAGTGACTTTTGCGGCATCGAAGGCGTGCAACGGCTGGCCGGTTTCGTGGAGGACAAAGTTCGTGATATCGACAAGGTTGTTGATCGGGCGCAGACCAATGGCGGCGAGGCGCTCTTTCAGCCAGGTCGGGCTTTCGCCGACCTTCACGCCATCGATGCGGGTGGCGGAGTAGAACGGGCAGGCGTCGGCGGCTTCGAGCTTGATGAAATCGGGGGAGGCTGGGGTAGTGTTCGGTTCCGGGAGTTTTTCCGAGATCAGCGGGGTTTTCAGGAGAGTTGCTAACTCGCGAGCCATGCCGCGGTGGGATAGCAGGTCGGGGCGGTTCGGGGTGACCTCGAGTTCTAACAGCGTGTCGGAATCGAAGAGGGTTTTCACGGAAACCCCGATCGGCGAATTGGCGGGCAGGATCAGCAAGCCATCCTCGCCTTTCGGTAAGCCGATTTCTTCGGCGGCGGCGAGCATGCCTTTCGATTCCACGCCGCGCATTTTTGTCTCGCTGATGGTGAAACCACCAGGGAGCTGCGCGCCAGGCAAGCAGCACGGAACCTTGTCGCCGACCTTATAATTTTTCGCACCGCAGACGATCTGGCGGAGCTGGCCTTCACCGGCATCAACCTTGGTGACCTTCAGCTTATCCGCATCCGGGTGCTGGACGGCTTCCATGATCTGCGCGACCACGATTTTTTCAGAAGCAATGCCTTTCGTGACGATGCCCTCGACCTCAACGCCCGCGAAAGTGAAAAGATCGGAGATTTCGGAGATGGATCTCCCGGAAAGGTCGAGATGAGTGGTGAGCCAGTTTAGTGAAACGTTCATGTATAGGAAGATGGTTGAACCGCCAAGTTCGCCAAGTAAGAGAAGTTAGGATTCTTGGTAGTTATTGGCGATGCGTTTGATGCTGGATTTGAAATATGTGGTGTTAAAGTTGATGAGAAAACCGAGGGGTTTATTGGAGAGCTTCAGGTAGGTCATCAGCTGCGCCAGATGGATGGGGATAATCTGCTCGACGGCTTTCAGTTCGATGACAACGCAGTCGTTGATCAATAAATCCATCCGGTATCCGACATCAATGATGATGCCGTCGTAAAAAACGGGTTGGGCCTTCTGCTTCTCAATAACAAGACCCCGCTTCGTCAATTCATGCGCAAGGCATGCTTCGTAAGCGCTCTCAAGCAGCCCCGGCCCAAGCTCCTGATGCACTTTGAAAGAAGCATCTACTAAGATAGCAGCAATCTCATCAATCGTTTTCATCGTTCTGGAAACTTATCTTACTTGGCGAACTTGGCGGTGAACATCTTCACGCGAATTGGGAAAGGAAGCGGATGTCGTTTTCGATGAGGAGGCGGATGTCCTTGATGCCCCAGCGGATCATGGCGAGGCGGTCGAGGCCCATGCCGAAGGCGAAGCCGGTGACTTTCTCCGGATCGAGGGCGTTGTCCTTGCGGGTGGCGTTGATGGAGCCGAACACGGCGGGATCGACCATGCCGCAGCCCGCGACCTCAATCCAACGCGGGGCTTGGCCTTTCACTTGGAGTTTCACATCGATCTCAAAGGATGGCTCTGTGAAGGGGAAGAAGTGGGGGCGGAAGCGGACTTCGGTGGTCGTGCCGAACATTTCGTGGAGGAAATATTCGAGCGTGCCTTTGAGGTCGGGGAGGGTGACGTCGGTATCGACGAAAAGGCCTTCGAGCTGGTTGAAGACGGAGAGGTGGGTGGCATCGATTTCGTCGCGGCGGTAGGCGGAGCCGGGGGCGATGATGCGGATGGGCGGCGCGGAGGATTCCATCATGCGGATCTGGACGCTGGATGTGTGGGTGCGGAGGAGCTTGCCGGAATCGAAATAGAACGTGTCCTTCTCGTTGCGTGCGGGATGGTCGGCGGGGGTGTTGAGGGCGTCGAAGCAATGGTATTCGTCCTCGATCTCCGGGCCGTCGGCGAGGGCGAAGCCCATGCGGCGGAGGATGCGGATCGCCTCGTCGCGGATGAGAGTGAGCGGATGTAGGGAGCCGGTGTGCAGGGCGCGGGCGGGCAGGGTGAGATCGATCCCGGCGAGCGCGGCGTTGTCGGCGATTTCCTGGAGGGTTTTCTGTTTCCCCTCAAGGGCTTCGGTGATCGCGGCGCGGGCGGAGTTGAGGGATTGACCGAAGGCGGCTTTTTCCTCGTTGGGGATGTCCTTGATGAGCGCCCCGGCGAGGGAGAGGGTGCCTTTTTTCCCGAGAACGGCGACGCGGGCGTCGTCGAGGGATCGCACGTCGCTGGCGGCGGCGATGAGTTCGAGGGCGGCGGTCTGGATACTGGCGATTTGCTCGTTCATAGGCGGGTGGAGGGCATAGCGGAGCGGCGGGCGCGGGGCAAGAGTTTGGTGAAGGATCAAGAGTGAGTAATGAGAACATTGAGGTCTTCAGAATGAACTTTCCAAATAAGCTCCGTTTCTGGACTTTGCAGTGCGCGATGAACCCGTTGCTCAGGCAGGCTTAGGGATTCCGCCAAATTTTTATCGTCGAAGACATGTGCGCAGCACCCTGGACTGCTACAGCCTGCTGTAGCTATGGCCAATGCAGCCCTGCTGCGCGGCCGGCGGCATGGGCACGGGAAAAGCCCGATGAAACCCCTGCTAGCCCCGCGCGCAGCAGGCTGCATGGCGGAAGGCGGCAGCAGGCTGCCGCAGTCCAAGGACTTCGTCGGAAATCTCGTCCAAATGCACGTTTGTTTTTTGGCCGAGTCCCTAAGCCCAATCCGTGATTGCGGAGCGATGGGGCGGGGACTAGCTTGTGGCATGAGCCTTTTGCTGGGAGTGAACATCGATCATGTAGCGACGCTGCGGCAGGCGCGGTATGCGCTTTTGCCTGATTCGCCGAACGCCGAGCCGTGCGTGGTGGCGGCGGCGCTGGAGGCGAAGGCGGGTGGGGCGGATTCGATCACGGTGCATGTGCGAGGTGACAGGCGGCACATGCAGGATGCGGATGTGTTCCGGGTGAAAGCGGAGTGCGACCTGCCTCTGAACCTAGAGCTGGGGATCACGGAGGAAATGATGGATCTGGCATTCCGGCTGAAGCCTGAGTTCGCGTGCCTGGTGCCGGAGACGCGTGAGGAGGTGACAACCGAAGGTGGCTTGGCGGTGTGCGCTCTTTCCGGGACAGTCAGGGAGGCGGTGAAACGGCTCAAAGGCGCGGGGATCAAAGTGAGCCTGTTCATCGACCCGATCTTGGCGGATGTGGAGGAGGCGGCGCGTTCGGGCGCGGAGATGATCGAGCTGCACACGGGTGCTTTCGCGAACGCGGCCGATCCTACCGAGGAACTGGCGCGACTAGCCGCGGCGGCGGAGCTGGGGCACAAGCTGGGTCTGCAGGTGAACGCGGGTCACGGCATCAACTACCGCAACCTTCCCGTCCTTTTGAAAACACCGTTTCTCGCCGAACTGAACATCGGGCACAGCATCGTTTCCCGCGCGATGACGGTGGGCATGCGGCAGGCGGTGGCGGAGATGGCGGTCGGGATGAAAGGATACGGAGCATGATCATCCACGGGATCGGTATCGATGTGGTGGAGGTCGAGCGCATCGAGGCCGCGATCACTAATCTCGGCGATGCGTTTCTTGATCGGTTATTCACGGTGCGGGAGCGGGAATATTGTGGAAAGCAGAAGCGGCCTGCGTTGCATTATGCCGCGCGATTCGCGGCGAAGGAGGCGGTCTCGAAAGCGCTCGGCACGGGGATCGGCGGGCAGGCGGGTTGGCTGGATATCGAGGTGGAACGTGCGGAGTCCGGTGCGCCAAAGATGATTTTCACAGGCAGGGCGGCGGATTTCCTAGCCGCAGAGGGGATCGCGGAAGTCCAGGTGAGCCTGAGCCATGCGAAGGAATACGCGGCGGCGAACGCGGTGGCAGTGAGGCACTTGGTGTGATGGATTTTAGTTTTGATTCGCCCGGTGATTTTCCCTGTTCCGTTTTCTGGAAAGGGTCTTAGCATCCACGCATGGAAATGATGATCCGGGGTAGGAGGAACAGACGCAGCGCGGCGATCCGCGGGCTGGTGAGGGAGAACCGTGTTTTGGTGGAGGATCTGATCCTGCCGGTGTTTTTCCATGAGGATTCCGAGGATGTGGCGATCGCCTCGATGCCGGGTTGCACCCGCTGGTCGATGGCGGGCTTGTTGAAAGAGGTGAAATCGGCCTATGAAATGGGGATCCGCGCCGTGGTTCTTTTCCCAAAGATCGATGATGCGCTGAAAAGCCCGGATGCCGCCGAGTGCGCGAACGATGCGGGGCTGGTGCCAAAGGCGATCCGCGCGATCAAGGAGGCTTGTCCGGGGATCTGCGTGATCACAGATGTCGCGCTCGATCCCTACAACTCCGACGGACACGACGGCCTGGTGGTGCGTGACAAGAACGGTGAATTGAAAATTCTCAACGACGAGACCGTGGAAGTGTTGTGTCGCCAGGTACTCTGCCATGCGCGGGCGGGGGCGGATATCGTTGCGCCTTCCGACATGATGGACGGACGCATCGGCGCGATTCGTGAGGCGCTGGATGACGCGGGTTTCACGGAGACCGGCATCCTTGCTTACACGGCGAAATACGCGTCGGCGTTCTACGGGCCGTTTCGGGGAGCGTTGGATTCCGCGCCGAAGGAGGGCGATAAGAAAACCTACCAGATGGATCCGGGGAATGTGCGCGAGGCCATTCGCGAGCTGCTGATGGACGAGGAGGAGGGCGCGGACATGGTCATGGTGAAACCCGCCGGGCCGTATCTGGATGTGATTGCGAGGGTGCGCGATGAGACCACTTTGCCCATCGCCGCCTATCAGGTGAGCGGCGAGTATCTAATGATCAAGAGCGCTTGTGCGGGCGGCTGGCTCGATGAGAAAGCGGTGGTCATGGAAAGTTTACTGGGCATCAAGCGAGCGGGGGCGGACATGATCCTGACCTACTTTGCGAAGGACGCGGCCAAGTGGATACGGGAAGGCTTGGGCTAATGGATGTGCAAGGACTTGAGGATTTTTTTGGGGAGAATTTTTCGCATCGCGGCGAGGTCGGTGCTTCGGTGAGCGTTTGGAAAGACGGCGAGGAAATCATCGCGCTCTCGGATGGTTGGTGTGAGCGGGAGAGGCTGCGGAAATGGGATGTGCGGACGATGGTTCCGGTTTACTCCGCCACGAAAGGGCCGTCCGCCGCGACCTTGCTGCATGTCCTTTCCGGGAAAGGTCTGGATGAGGAGACGGCGGTCGGCGAAGTCTGGCGGAATTTTCCGCTGCCCGAGGCGAGCTTCGCGGAGTTGCTCTCTCACCAATGCGGCCTGGCGGCGCTGGATGGGGTGGCGGATGTGTTCGATCACCGCGCGGTGATCGAGGCAGTCGAGAGGCAGAAGCCCGAGTGGGAACCAGGCGAAGGGCATGGCTATCATCCGCGGACATTTGGATTTCTGTTAGATGAGTGTGTGAGGCGGTTTGTTGGCAGGAGTCTTGGGGAGGTCTGGAACGAGGATATTGCGGGGCCGGCGGGGATCGATTTTTGGATCGGCCTTCCGGAAAGTGAGTGGGGCAGGGTCGCAAAACTGATTCCGGGTAGGGCGAAGCCTTCGGTTTACGAGGAGGGTTTCTATGCTGCGTTCAACACGCAGGAAAGCCTCACACGGCGGGCGTTTTCCTCGCCGAGGGGCTTGCATGCCATTGCCGAGATGAACGAGCCGAAGGCATGGGCGGCGGGCTTGCCTGCGATGGGTGGGGTGGGGACGGCGCGGGGCTTGGCGAAGTTCTATCAGTTCGCCATCGGCGCGATGGACGGGCCCTTTTCCGATAAGGTAAGGCGCGCGCTCGCAGGCTTGCGGATTAGCGGGGATGACAAGGTGTTGTTGCGAGAAACCGCCTTCACTTGCGGCTTTCAGAAAGATCCGGTGGATGGGGTGGGGGATAAGAAGCGCAAGGTTTACGGGGAATCGCTGGCGGCTTTTGGTCATCCGGGCGCAGGAGGTAGCCACGGCTTCGGTGATCCGGTAGGTGGGTTATCTTTCGCCTATGTCATGAACCAGATGGAACTCAGTGTGATGCCCGGCGAGAGATGCGCGGGGCTGGTGGAGCGGTTGGGGTAATGCGTGGATAGCTTCGTGGAAGAGGGTCAACCACAGATGGACAGGATGAACCCGAAAACCGATATTCAATTTCAAAATCAGCGGTCTTTACCACAGAGACACAGAGAACACAGAGGTTTGGGAAAATGATGCGAAACACTTTATGATGTTGCTTCGAGAGCTCCGTGTTCTCTGTGTCTCTGTGGTCAAATTACTTGGAACCAATTTTCTATTTCGGATTTCGGGATGAACGCAGATGAACCACCGAAGTGAGTCACTCCGCGGGTATCGCGTCGCTAATCCTTTTCCCAAACATCTGCGTATATCCCGTTCATCTGTGGTTCGAATTTCCCAAACGCCCGATCACTTTGAAGCTTCGCAAAATACGCTGTCCAATCAACGGCGCATTGGGCAATTTCGCTGCCTATGATATCACTGGTCATCATCGTGGAGGTAGCGGAGGGAAAGGCGGATCTGTTTACGGAATACATCGCAGAGGAGGCGCGGGATGTGATGGCGAGCGAGTCGGGCTGTCGGTCGTTCGTGGTTTCGCGCAGCGTTGAGGAACCGCACACTTTCACCTTGGCTGAGGTTTACGATGACCAGGCGGCGCTGGATCAGCACAGGCTGACACCGCATTTCCTTCTTTTCCAGGAGCGGGTGAAGGAACACGGGCTGATCGCGAAGAAGTCGCCGGTGTGGGGCGAAGTGATTTTCCCGTGACGGCCTATCAGGCGCTTTCGTCGGCGATGGCTTTTGCGAGCGCGGCGGCGACGAAACCTGAGAAAAGCGGGTGGGGATGATTCGGTTTAGATAGGAACTCCGGGTGGAACTGCGCGCCGAGGTAGAAGGGGTGGTCGGCGAGCTCAACGATTTCCACGAGGCCTTCCTTGGCGGAGACCGATGAGATCACGAGGCCGCATTCCTGGAGCTTGTCCTGGTAATCGGAGTTTACCTCGTAGCGATGGCGGTGGCGCTCGTGGATGCGATCCACATTACCATAGAGGTCGGCGGCCTTGGTACCGGCGAAGAGGATGGACTCGCAGGAGCCGAGGCGCATCGTCGCGCCCATGTCCTCGATGCCTTTCTGCTCCTCTTGGAGGCAGATGACGGGGTGGGGTGTCGCCTTGTCGAACTCCGTGGAGTTCGCACCCGCAAGGCCGCACTTGTTGCGTGCGTATTCGATGGTGGCGATCTGCATGCCGAGGCAAATACCGAAATACGGGATCTTGTTCTCGCGGGCGTATTTCGCGGCGAGGATTTTCCCCTCGATCCCGCGATCCCCGAAACCGCCGGGGACTAGGATGCCATCGACGTCGCCGATGACCGCCTTCGCGCCGTGATCTTCGATCGCCTCCGCCTCGACGCGGACGATCTGCACTTTCGTATCGTGATGGGCACCGGCGTGGATCAGTGATTCGTAAATGGATTTGTAAGCGTCCTGAAGCTCGATGTATTTCCCGGCGACGGCGATGGTGACCTTGTGCTTGGGATGGATCACGCGTTGGACGAAATGTTCCCACTCATCCAGCTTCGGTGAGGGCGTATGGCCGAGGCCGATCTTGTCCACCACGAGGCGGTCGATCTTGTCCCGGCGGAGGTCGAGTGGGCACTCGTAAATGGTGTGGGCGACATCGCGGAAAGCGACGACGTTCTTTTTCTCGACGTTGCAGAACATCGCAATCTTCTTGCGGTTGTCCTCGTCGAGGTCGGTCTCGGTGCGGCAGATGATGATGTCCGGCTGTATGCCTAGCTCGCGGAGTTTCGCGACGGATTGCTGGGTGGGCTTGGTCTTCGCCTCGCCGGCGGCCTTGATGTAAGGCAGCAGGGTGACGTGGATGAAACAGACATTGTCCTTCCCTACTTCCAGCGCGAACTGGCGCAGAGCCTCGATGAAAAGCAGGCCTTCCATATCGCCGACCGTGCCGCCGATTTCTGTCATGAGGACATCGACGTGCGGATTGTCGCGCGTGACCTTGTACATCCGCTCCTTGATTTCATCGGTGACGTGGGGGATGAACTGGACGGTCTTGCCGAGATAATCCCCGCGCCTTTCACGCTTGATCACGGAGTCGAACACCTGACCGGAGGTGAGATTGTTCATTTGCGAGAGAACGCCGGAGGTGAAACGCTCGTAGTGGCCGAGGTCGAGGTCGGTCTCCGCGCCGTCGTCGAGCACATAGACCTCACCATGCTGGTAGGGCGACATCGTGCCGGGATCGACGTTCAGGTAGGGGTCGAATTTCTGCATCAGAACTTTCAGGCCGCGCGCTTCAAGCAGGGTGCCGATGGAGGCCGCGGCGAGGCCTTTGCCGAGTGAGGAGACGACGCCGCCGGTGACAAAAATGTATTTCATAAACTTCAAACTTTAAATTTTAAACTCTAAGGAAAACGGGAAAGGATGCGTTCGATTTCGAGCGCTTGTTCGGGGGTATCGACGCCGGGGAAGGTGTCGTTGGTGATGAGGACGCGGATGTTGGCTCCGTTTTCGAGGGCGCGGAGTTGTTCGAGGGACTCGGCCTGTTCGAGGGGTGAGGGCGGCCAGGTGACGAAGGTTTCCAGGAAATCGCGGCGGTAGCCGTAGATGCCTTTGTGGCGGAGGACTTGCAGGCCGGGAACAGGGTTGCGGAAAAAGGGTAGGGGCGAGCGGGAGAAATAGAGGGCGTGGCCGTTTTGTTTCAGGACGACTTTCACCACATTCGGATCGGAAACGGCGGGGTCGGCGGGATCGAGGGGATTCGCGGCGGTGACCATGTGCAGCTCCGGATCGTCGATAAGAGCCTGCGCGAGTTCGTCGATGAGGGCGGGGTCGATGAGCGGTTCGTCGCCCTGGATGTTGATGATGTGGGTGGCTTGCGGGATGGCTTGGATTGCTTCAGCGAGGCGGTCGGTTCCGGTCGGGTGATCCGGCGAGGTCATCACGGCCTTGCCTCCGAAAGCTTCCACCGCCGAGGCGATGCGTTCGTCATCGGTGGCGACGAGGATTTCCGAAAGCGTTTTCGCGGACTGGCAACGCTCCCATACGCGCTGGATCAACGGTTTCCCGGCGATGAGATACAGAGGCTTACCGGGGAAGCGTGTGGAGCCCCAGCGCGCGGGAAGGAGGCCGATGATGTGATGCTTTGAGGCTGGTTGGGACACGCAATGGAATAGGTTGCGCCACCCTACGGAGAGTCGTCGGGTATCGGCAAGAACGGTTTGGGAAAAAGTTACAAACAATCAGTCTCCACCACCACCGCAACCGCCGTCCCCGGCATCGCCTTCGGCTACGACGAGGGCATCCGCCTCAGCTACTGCACCACCCTCGACGTCCTCAACGAAGGCCTCACCCGCTTCGAACAATTCTGCAGGGAGCATTGATTTGGGTTTTCACAAAAAGGCGTTCAGCAAGATCATGCGGATCGCCTTTTTTGTTGGCGGGGGGTTGTCGGAGCCGCGTTCTCCAGAACGCGAGTCCTTCACACGCGCGTTCTGGAGAACGCGGCTCCGCAAAATTGATCGCTCGCCACTTAATCGCCCGGATGCGGATCACTCTTTTTAGATTTTTGGGGCCAGCTCAAACGATGGAACTACTTGGTTCACCCAATGGGTGAAATGGAAATACCGTGGCAAAATGTCCTGCAATATCCCAAAACACAAACTCTTCTCAGCGTTCCCTCTACGAACTCTGCTCTGCGTTGAAAATCTTCGTTTGAACTGCGGATTTCAGGATAAAAGCATCGGGATAGGATGTGGACGTATTATGAATCGATGCCACAGAAGCGGACGGCGCGGAGCGACCGTCCCTGCCCGTTTCACGAAATCAGGCTTAATCCCGTGCCATTCGCATCTGACCCCTATTTGAGACCCCTATTCGACAGGAGGAGTATCTGGCGATGTTGAAAAAAAGCGGGGTGGGGTATGACGAGCGGTATCTTTGGTGAGCGGGTTTTTGGCGACCCTCCGGGGCGCGAATCATGGGAATGACGAATCCGGGGGTTTCGCGTTGCTGCACCCCCGGCTACTTTCGGGCCGTCCCTGCCGGGACTCAGGACGCAGGCTCTTCCTGCGGTGGCGGCGGGGAGGTGGGGGAGATGGCGGGGGACGCACTTGGACCGCGGCAGCCTGCTGCCGCTTTCGGCCATGCAGCCCTGCTGCGAGCCGGACGGCATTGGCATCATGCGGCGCGATTACCCCCAGTCCAGGGTCGTCCCTGCCGGGACTCAGGATTCAGGCTCTTCCTGCGGTGGCTGCGTTTCCGCCGTTTCCTCCACGGTTTCCTCCACAATTTTTGGGGTCAGATGCGAATGGCTGCCAAAACGAGATCCCGTGGCCGTCTTCCCGTCTAGTAACTCGGAATCGTGGTTTCGACGAAAACAGTCTGCATACCCCCGAAGCGTGGCGAGCAGAGAGAAGCGAGTCAAGTTAGGCATTTTTTTGGACTCCGCTGCCGGCCACAGCCCGGGGCTAAAGGCTGCGCCCCGTCCGGGGCGGATGGATGGGCAATTCAGGAGGGACAGGATGTCCCTCCGACAAACTGGGACTGCAAGTCCCAGCCACGGGTCATTTTTTCTCCTTCTCGCCGCAGGCGCAGCGCCACTCGGGTTTTTCGCAGGGGCCGCATTGGGCGGTATCGTAATGAAGGCGGGCGGTGATGGCTTTGCCGGATTCGGTTTCCTTGTATTGCATGATGAGCCATTCGCCTTCCTTCGGGACGGGAATGGTGAAACCGGTTTCATCCTTGGCGACCTCCAGTTTCACCGGTGCCTGGCGGGTGCCGGCGGTGGCGGTGAGCGTCTGGGCGACGGCTTTTACGGGTTTCATGTCCTTGTCGAGGAGGGCGATGTGGAGTTTGCCGTCCTTTTCGGTGACTTCGCCGTGCATGGTTTCGTTGGTGCTTAATTCGAGGATGCGGCCTTTGTTGGGGCCGAGTTCGATGCCTTCGTGGGCTAGGGCTAGGCCGGCGCTGAGAGCGAGGATGAGGGTGGTCAGTTTGGTTTTCATATTCGTGTTGTTTGGTTTGTTTTATCGGGCGGCTTGAGCGTCCAGCCTGAGAGCTTTTTCCGCCGCTTTCCTACCGATGAGGAAAAAGACGGCGGGGGTGACCACGAGGTCGAGGAGGGTGGAGGAAATGAGGCCGCCGACGATGGCGACGGCGACGGGATGGAGGATTTCCTTGCCGGGTTGTCCGGGGGCGAGAACGAGCGGGATCAGGGCAATGCCCGCCGAAAGGGCGGGCATCAACACGGGGACGAGCCGCTCAAGAGTGCCGCGGGTGATCAGTGCGACGCCAAACGCCTCCCCTTCGTGGCGCATGAGGTGGAGGTAATGGGAGATCATCATGATGCCGTTTCGCGCCGCGACGCCGCCGACCGCGATGAAACCGACCAGGGTGGCGATGCTGATGTTATCAATTTTCCACCACGTGAAAGCGAGCGCGCCAGCAAGGGCGAGCGGGAGGTTGAGCATCACTTGCAGCGAGAGGGAGAGGCTTCGGAAATAGCCGGTTAGAAGGACGATGATGACGCCGGTGATGAGTCCGAACAGGATCAGGATGCGCTTCGAGGCCTCCTGGCGGGCGAGGTATTCGCCCTCGAAACGCAGCGTGTAGCCTTGCGGAACCTCGACCGTAGCCGCGACGGCTTTCTGCCAATTTTCCACTAGGGAATCGAGGTCGCGCTCGCCGGTGTTCGCGCGAGCCACCAACTGCCGCTCCACCTCCCGGACTTCCATTTCGGCGGCTTTGAGGTGGGTGGCGGAAATCTCTTTTTCCAAACCGAGCCTGCCGGTGACCGGGAAACGTTGGGAGAACCCGAGCTCCAGCATTCCCTCGCGGAAATCGGTATTTTGCCCGACTGAGGTTTCGAGTTCGGGATTTTTCAGGCGGCCTGCCTGTTTCATCCGTCCCATTGCCTCACCGATGCGCAGACGGGCGGCAGCGAGATCGGGATTCTGGGTGCGGACACGCTCCGTCACACCTGCGAGGGTGATGACGAGGGAAGGTTCCGCCATCAGGCGGGCATTGACCGTGAGAAGCGCGAAAAGCGCGAGAATGGAAAGAAACTGCATGGTTGGGAAAGTGTGTTGTCGGTGAAATCCCGGCATGTGGGTGAAACCACTCGGGGGAAAAGAGCTTACGGATCTCCCGTGCGAAAGGCGGCGCGAAAAACCGCGCGATCAGGGCACGAGGGGGCGCGGAAAGGCACGCCTCAGATCAACGGCGGCTTATCCAGCGCGAACACCGGCTCATCGGGAGCCAGCAGGCGGTCAGCGATGATTTCCACCAGGATGCATTGGAAACTGGTGGGAAGGGAAAGGGAATCCGAAGCCCGGTCGGCCGTCGGGAGCTGGCAGCAGGCATGATGGTGTGGCATGGTGCCGCCTTCATGATCGTGGCCGTGATCGTCGTCATGCGAATCCTCATGGTCGCCGTGGCTGGAATCGCAGTGGGAAGCGCATTCGTCGGTTAGTTCATGAAGTGATTCGTGAGCCGATGCGCATAACAACCCTGCGAAAACGCAGAACATGATTACGAAGCGGGCGCGGTTTTTCACTGCGACAAGGTTACCAAGAAACATGATTTCCGAAAGGGATTTTTTCGGGGAATGCCTGCCGCGGTATTACCTCATGAAAGCGAATTCCAAATAGAGATCCCAGAACGTATGTCGGGCACTTATCACCCGACCGGATGCCAGGTGGTCTTGAGCTCCACGAAATCGCGGATGTGGTAAAGCCCCTGCGCTTTTTCCGAAAGCCAGTCGCAGGGCTTTTCCGCGTCGATGAGCTTGGTGCGTTTCACGGATTCCGCGGCCCCGGTTTGGAGGGCTTTCCGCTCGTCGGCGGTCGTCACGGCGGAAATCCCGCGAATGTGCTCGTGAGTCGCGAAGGTAGGCAGGATGTCGGATCTTGATCCGGTTAGGAGGTTGATCACTCCGCCGGGGAGGTCGCTGGTGGCGAGCATCTCGCCGAGCAGGATGGCAGGATAGGGTTTCGTTTCGGAAGCGAGCGCGACGACCGCATTCCCGCTGGTGATGACCGGCAGGATCATTGAAAGTAATGCGAGCAGCGGCGCTTCGTCGGGTGCGGCGATGGCTACGACACCCATCGGCTCGGTGACGGAGAAATTGAAATGCGGCGAGGCTACCGGGTTCACGCTGCCTAACAGGGACTCATACTTGTCCGTCCATCCCGCGTAATGGACGGTGCGGTCGATGGCGGCGGCGACCTCGGCGGCGGCTTGTTTCCTTTCCGATGTGTTGGCGGGGAAATGCGCGTCGATCATCTCAGCGGAGCGCGCCTCCAACATCTCGGCCATGCGGTAGAGGATCTGTCCGCGGTTGTAGCCCGAGCGTTTTGACCAGCCTGAGCAGGCCTTGGCGGCCGCCTCGACGGCATTGCGCACGTCCTTGCGAGAACAGAGCGGGACATTCGCAAAGAACGCGCCGCCGCTGTCGCGGATTTCATAAGTGCGGTTGCTCTCGGAACGGATGAACGCGCCGCCGACGTAGCACTTCGGCGTCTTGGTGATGGACAATCGGGACATGATGTTAGGTCGATTTTGCCTGATTCGGTGGTGCTTGCGAGCGGGAAATGGTGGGTGTGATTTTTCCCGGTGTTTCATCCGGTAGGGCTGATCCGGCTCGGTCAGCCCATTTCCAAAATGAATCGCACCGCCCACTCTGGAGGGAGTGAAATCCCGGAACAAAATAGCGGCCTCCATGCGGTTTCACTACCTTTCCGGGATTACGGCTACTCCATTTTGGATCAGGGCTGACCGAGCCGGATCAGCCCTACCGGTATGGAATAAATCTCGCCGTGCGATAATCATGGACTGGAAAAAATCACACCTGAAATGGTAACTTTCAGAGAAACCGCCCGATCATGGGCCGGAGCTTCTCCGCAGTTTTCGATGGCCATGCGGAACGCGGGGTCATGATCGCGTTTTCAAGTGAGCGGTGCTCGTCCCAATCGGGAATATCCGGCAGATCTGCGGCGAGCGAGCGGATGATGTCCTTGGCGAGGGTGGCGTTCGCGTGGAGGTTGGCAATGACAGAGGCGACATCCACGGCGGCCTCGTCCTCTTTCCAGCAATCGTAGTCGGTGACCAGGGCGAGGGTGGCCATCGCGATCTCCGCTTCGCGGCAGAGGCGGGCTTCGCCGGCGTTGGTCATGCCGATGAGATCGAATCCGAGCGCGCGGTGCATGTGGGACTCAGCGCGGGTGGAGAAAGCGGGGCCGTTCATGCAGACATAGGTGCCGCCGTTGTGGAGTTTATCGGTGTGCTTCGCGGCGGCCGCGAGGAGGTGATGGCGCATTTTCGAACTGTAAGGATCCGCGAAGCCGACATGTGCCGCGATTCCGTTGCCGAAAAAAGTGTGCTCCTGCCTGCGCCCGGTCTTGTCCATAAGTTGGTCGGGGACGACCACATCACGCGGCGCGAGTTCCTCTTTCAGGGAGCCGACGGCGGTGATGGAAACCACCCAACGCACATTCAGCGAACGCAGCGCCCAGATGTTCGCGCGGTGGTTGATTTCGCTGGCGAGCAGCCGGTGCCCGATCCCATGGCGGGGTAGGAAAAACACGGTGCGCCCGGAAAGCCGGCCTTCGATGATGCGGTCGGACGGATCTCCAAAGGGCGTTTTCATATCATGGCGCTCGACGAGTTCGAGGGAATCGATTTCGTAAAGGCCGCTGCCTCCGATGATGGCGAGGGATGGTGGGTTCATGGTAGAGAAGGGTTGAATCTAAAGTTCACGGCTCTGGCGTTCCAGCGTTTCGATGAAAAGCGCCTCCACCTTGTTCCGCGCCCACGGCGTCTTGCGCAGGAAGGTGAGGGTGGATTTCACGGAAGGATCGGTCGCAAAGCAGCGGATGCGGATGCGGTCGGCAAGTTCGTCCCAGCCGTATTCCTCGACGAGGCGGGTGACGATAGTTTCCAGGGTGTAGCCGTGGAGGGGGTCTTTGGGGTGGGAGTTCATGGAAGAAGTGCCGAGTGATCAGTGGGCAGTGATCAGTGGGAGAAGGTTCAGCGAAGCTCGCGGATCTTGAGGTTGCGGAATTGGATGGGCGATCCTTCGGATTCGAGGCAGAGGTGGCCGGTGCATGCGATGGTCTGTTTCTCGTCATCGAACTTCCAAGTGTCCTCCGAGCCGGTGATTTTCGCTGTGGGGATTTCGGCGTTAGCGAGAAGCGAGAAGCAGAAATAGACGGGCAGCAGGTATTTCATTCGTGGAAACTAGGGGGAAATGAAGGTGGGGCAATCCGATTTATCCTGCCCGGCGCAGCCTTTTGAGTGCGGTGAGCATCAACGCTTTTGTATGCTTATGCGAGAAACAGCTTTGATCGGGAAAGCACTTAAAGCACCGGTAATCAGGCCTGAGCGTGAACAAAAGCGGCGAATCATCGCACGCAGTCAAAAGCCCTGCAGCCCACTAAATGGAAAGTTCCATGAAGGCCTCGACCGCCCTCGACGGATCATCGGCGCGCATCAGGGTCTCGCCGACGAGGATGGCGTTGGCTCCGGCTTGCAGGGCGCGGAGGGCGTCCTCGTGAGTCTTGATGCCGCTTTCAGAAACGAGGATCACATCGTCCGGCACCTCCTCGGCGAGGCGCTCGGTGGTGGCCATATCGACCACGAAGGTCTTGAGGTTGCGGTTGTTGATGCCGATCAGATCCGCGCCGAGATCGATGGCCCGCTCCATTTCCGGGAGGTCGTGGACTTCCACGAGGACATCGAGCTGGAAGGATTTCGCCTCGTCATAGAGGCGGCGCAGGAGGTCGTCGTCGAGGGCGGCGACGATCAGCAGGATTGCATCCGCACCGGCGATCACCGCCTCGTGGATCTGCGTTTCGTGGATCGTGAAATCCTTGCGCAGCAGGGGGACGGTGGCGAACTCGGAGATTTTCGTGAGGTAGGAAAGCGAGCCCTGGAAATATTTCTCATCGGTCAGGATGGAGAGGCAGGAAGCGCCGCCGTCGATGTAGCGCCCGGCCTGGCGGATGGGGTCGAAATCCGGATCGATGAGTCCCACGGAGGGCGAGGCCTTTTTCACCTCGGCAATGAGGCCGAGACGGGAGGGGCCGCAGTCGAGGGCGGCGCGGAAGCCCCGGAATTCGTCACGCTGAAGGGCGGCGGCGCGGAGCATGGCGGCGCGAGGCAGCAGGGCCTGCACCTCAAGGTGTTTCGTGGCGATGATTTCGGCGAGTTTGTCGGACATGGCGCGGGCGGGGATAGTTAGGTTCCACAGAGCTCGCTGTGGAGCAATTTTTTCCGCGAAATTTTGGCAAAATTCTCTTGATCGGTTCCGGCGGTAAGGTAACAAGTCCGCACGCGCACAACGTCGCGGGCGTAGCTCAGTGGTAGAGCGCCACCTTGCCAAGGTGGATGTCGTGAGTTCGAATCTCATCGCCCGCTCCATTTTCCAACCACCGGTTTCCGGTGGTTTTTTTGTGGGGTGTGACACCAGAATTTAGAATTATTGAACCGCAGATGGACGCAGATTCACGCAGATGGAAGAGAAGAGTGCAAAATCGCCGGTAGAATGACGCTTTTTTTATTTTCCTATCTGCGTCCATTAACGTCCATCTGCGGTTGAATTCCTTGCCTTTACGACCGCCGATTTCGCAAACGTGGTCGTCCTTCCTGTTGAGGTGATAGGGCTTGCGATCAGGGGCGCGATGCGGCGATGTTTCCGGCCTATGCATTTGTGGTCGAAACTTTCAGGGGCGAAATGGGCGGACGCGTGGGAGGAACGTTTCGCGGGGAATCCGAATTTCGTGATCGAGTATGTGAAGGGCGGGAAGTCGGTGCGACTCCAGGTTTACTGCGCCAGCAAGGCCGAGGCGGATGCGATTTTCTCCCAGTTCGGTGGATCGGTCAGGAAAATGAGGGACGCGGATTGGAACAAGACGCCGGAGCCGCCGAAGCCGCTGAAAGTGCGCGATGCCTTCCTGGTGACAGCGGAAACGGATGCGAAAAAGCTCGCCGCGCTCCGCAAGGAACATGGCAAGCGCGAGATCATCGTGATCCCGCCGGAGATGGCATTCGGCACGGGAGACCACGCCACCACCTCGACCTGCATGCGGTTCCTGGTGGATATTTCCCGCGAGCGGAAAGGGACGGAGTGGACGGTGGCCGATCTCGGGACGGGGACAGGCTTGCTCGCCATCGCGGCCGCCAAGATCGGTGCCAGCGAGGTCTGGGGCTGCGATTTCGATCCCTTCGCCGTCGCGGTGGCGAAACGCAACACGGAGCGCAACGCCACGCCGGATGTGGTGATGGTCGAGCAGGATGTGCTCAAATGGAAGCCGCGCAAGAAAGGCTACGATGTGGTGCTCGCGAACCTTTTCTCCACCATCCTGATCGAGGCTTGGCCGGTCATCGCGAAATCGATGGGCAAGCGCTGCGATCTCGTCGTTTCCGGAATCTTGGCAACGCAGGCATGGGAAGTGTTCGAAGCCGCCGCGAAGCAGGGCATCGGATTCAAGAAAATTATCAGAAAAGGCAAATGGGTCACCGCACGGGGCGGGTGGTTCGATGACATCAAGGGCTGAAGGATCCATCAAAAAATCCCGAGATCGAAGCCTCCAGCACTAGGCCCATCGAAGTGACGCGCCACAAAATCCCGCCACACCTCGCGGCTTTCTGGTGAGAGAGTAGCGGTGATTTTCGCTACGCAATCCGAACACATCAGCAAGGGAAGCGCCCCCTCTATGAACGATCCGTCTTGGCGAAATTGCGCAGAGATCGCGAAACCGTCGGGTAGGAAACTCGGGATCTGGCAGGCCACGCAACGGTCGAGCCGCTTCTCTGGGTTTTCCAGCGCCATCCAATCGAGCATCCTTTGTTCCCAGTCAATCTCGTTTTCCAGAAACGCGCGGATCGCCGCTTTCGATTCCTCGCTGAATTTCCCGGAAACCAGATCACGGCATTCCTCGCAGACGGCGTATTCCATCACGCACTCCTCGCGGTGGTAGTGCTTGTTCACGACCCATGTCTCGGAAAACTCCAGCGGATGGGTGCACACCTTGCAGGTGTCGAAGGGTGCATCGGTCTCCACGGATTCGAACCATTTCATCAACTCCGGCATGGGACGAGGGTAGGGGATGCGCCGCCGGATGGCAACCGGTCTATGGTTACGGAGGCTCTTCGATCAGTCCGCGGATTTCCTGCCACTTCGCTAAGGAGCGTTTCAGGTGATCCTCGGGCGCACCGGGCTTACATTTCACTCCATAACCTCGCAAACGGCTTTGGGATTGGTGGCGGCGACCTTGAGAAGTGTCCGGGCGGCTCCGCTCGGGCGGCTGACGTGTTGCTCCCACTTGTGAAGGGTGCGAACGCTCACGCCCATGAGGCTGGCGAACTTTGTTTGGCTGATGCCCATAGCGCTGCGGATCGCGGCCGGATCGGGATTCGCGGAGTGGATATGACGGGCGGGAGGTGTCTCGCCTTTAGCGACTAGGTAAGCCACCAGATCCTCGGCGATGTCCTTGAGCTGCGCGACGACCTCCTCCGGAGTATCGCCATGGCAGCAATCGCCGACAAGTCCGGGAACCGAGCCGACAAAAGCCTGATCCTCATCGCTCCAACGGACACTGAGAGAGTATTGTCGCGCAAGGCGGTTTGGTTCAGATGGAGATGGCTTTTTCATGGTTGGGATTCGTTGATTTTGTCCGCGATGTGGCGTTCCAGATAAGGTTTGGCGTCATCGCCGTCTTGTCCGGGGATAATGGCGGGGATTTTCACGGAGGGATGGGCGAATTTCCGATGACTTCCCTTGCCTCCGGGCACGTGCTTGAAACCCGCTTTCCGGAGGTCTTTGAGAAGATCGCGGATTTTCCGTGGCACACGCGGAACTATACCCTAAATGGGCAGTGTGGCAATCGGATTCCTTGAGGAATCTCAAAAAGGAACCCGGCATGTGATGCGCCCTGTCGTTTCCATCGGCGGGCGGCAGGTAGATAAAGCCCACCGCCGGAAGGAATTGCCGAATGACCTTTGCCTGTTAGCTTGGGGCGCGTGATCGAAGTTATTTTCAACCGGGGGATTCATCTGCCAGAGGTGGATTTCTGGCTGGATCCCTGGGATGCGAAGGAATCCGCCTTCGTTTCCCACGCGCATGCCGATCATTTCGCAAGGCATGGCAAGGCGCTTTGCTCGACATTGACCGCCAAACTGCTGCGGGCGCGTTTCAACATGGCGGAGGCGCGGCTGGAGAGCATGGACTTCGGGCAAATGATCGACCGCGACGGCTTCCGGCTGCGGATGCTGCCTGCGGGACATATCGCCGGTTCCGCGATGCTGCATGTGACCCGGAAAAAGGACGGTGCGACCCTCCTTTACACCGGCGATTTCAAGGCGCGGCGTGGACGCACCACCGAACCGGTCAATTTCATCCAAGCAGACACCCTGATCATGGAGACTACTTTCGGTCTCCCGCATCTCGTTTTCCCCAGTGCGATGGAAGTGGACGCCGCGGTGCTGCGCTTCGTGCAGGATGCGTTGGCGGATGGGGAAACGCCCGTGCTTTTCGGATATTCGCTCGGAAAAGCGCAGGAGGCGCTGGCGCTGCTGGCGGAGAATGGCATCCCCGCGCTTTCCCATCCCAAGGTCGCTGAAATGACGGAGGTCTGCCGCGCCGCGGGGATCTGGCTGCCGGAGCCGCGGATTTTCGAGGGGTTTGCGATCGAAGGGCATGTCGTGATCGCGCCCCCCAACGCGGTTTCCGCAAAACTGCTGCGGGGCCTGAAAAGCAAGCGCACTGCCATGCTCACCGGCTGGGCGCTTCAGGCCGGTTCGCTTTACCGGTATCGCGTCGATGAGGTGATCCCGATGTCTGACCACGCGGATCACGCCGGGCTAAATGAATGTGTGACCCGAGTTCGCCCGAAGCGGGTGCTCACGGTGCATGGTTACGCCAAGGAATTCGCCGCCGAGCTGCGCGCCAAGGGAATCGATGCCTGGTGCGCGATGGGCGGGGATCAGCTCGAGCTTTCGTTGGGGAAATCGCAATCCTCCGCGGTCGGAGTTACAACCCCGAGGCACAGCCGTCCCATCTGCCAAATTGCCGATTTCTCCGATATCTGCCGCCTGATCGGGGAAACCAGTAGCCGCCGCGCGAAGATTGATTACCTCGTGGGCTACCTGCGCGGACTCAATGGGGATGACCTCGCAGTGGCGACACGCTGGCTCACCGGAGAAGCTCTCCCAAGACGCGCTGGGAGACGATCTTTGAATGTGGGAAGTGCCACGATCAAACGGGCGTTGGTCTCCGTGCCAGGCGTGAAACCCGAGCGCTTCCAGGAAATCTCCACCACCCAAAATGACATCGCGCGCACCGCCAGAATCATTTTACAAGAAGTTATCTTATCTCCAAAGCCACTGGAAATTAGTGACTTACGTTCATTTTTCATGAATCTTGATAAGTTGGAAGGATCACTTGATAAGGTCGATCTTTTATCGAAACGCTTGTTTGATCTACATCCCTCGGAGGGCGAACTTGTGATCAAGTTGTTAACAGGTGACCTCCGGATTGGATTGAAGGAAGGCCTGGTCGAGGAAGCGGTTTCGCAATCGTTTCAAACGAACGATTCAGACATCAGGCAAGCGAATATGCTGACCGGGGATCTGGGGCATACGGCGCTTTTGGCAAAGGAAGGACGGCTGTCGGAGGCAACCCTGACGCCTCTGGTGCCGATCCGCTGCATGCTGGCCTCGCCGCTGGAACGGGAGGAATCGGACGACAGGCCGAAGTTCGCGGATCTGCCATTTTCGCCGCCGTTCTGGCTGGAGCCGAAATACGATGGGATCCGGGCGCAGCTCCACAAGATCGGTGGTGAGGTGGGTTTGTTTTCGCGCGATCTCCGGCCGCTCGACAAGGAGTTCCCGGAGCTGGTTGCGGCGGCGGCGGCGATGTGGGGGGATTTTGTTTTGGATGGCGAGCTGATTGCCTACGCGGAGGGGCGCAAGCTGGGCTTTGCGGATCTGCAGAAGCGGCTCGGTCGTCGCAAGGTGGAGGGCGACCTTTTCATGGAGGCGGCGGAAGGTGCGGCTCATGTGCCGCTGCGATACGTCGCGTTTGATCTGCTATGGGTCGATGGGGAGAGCCTGCTGGGGGCGAGCTTGCGAGAGCGGCGAGAGCGGCTGGAGGAAATTCCGCTGGAGGGCATGTTCGGACGCATCGAGGTGTTCCATGCGGAAAATGCGGGGGAGGTGGAGTCGCTTTTTAAATCCGCCCTTCAGCAGGATCACGAGGGACTGATCGCCAAGGATCGGGCCAGCTTTTACTCGCCCGGCAAGCGCGGGAAATCATGGATCAAGCTCAAGGGCGTGATGCCGACTCTGGATTGCGTGGTGACCTACGCCGAGCAAGGCCACGGGCGGCGCGCGGATGTGCTTTCCGATTACACCTTTTCCGTGCGCGATGAGACGAGCGGCGAGCTGAAAGTTTTGGGCAAAGCCTACTCCGGCCTCACGGACGCGGAGATCGAGGAACTCACCGATCATTTCCGGAAACACACGCTCGAAAAGGGACGGCGCAAGCACCGCGTGGAGCCTAACGTGGTGCTGGAAATCGCTTTCGACTCGATCCGCCGTTCGCCCCGCCACGACTCCGGCCTCGCGCTGCGCTTCCCCCGTATCAAGACGATACGCCGCGACAAGACCCTCGCAGACATCGATACACTCCAAACGGCGGAGAACCTTCTGAAACGTTGATCAGCGGGTGCCATCGAAATCATGCTCGGCCTGCGGGGGCCCTGACTCAGGAAACTTGGCGTTGATGTATGACGGCCGGGGAGATGCGTGAGGAAACCCAGAAAGCTCCCAAGTTATCCTGCGATCACACCGTCCATGCGGATGTCGTGGTTGTCCATAACCACCTCGTTGACTAGCTGATGGGCGAAGCAAATCCCGAGCCGAATGGCGTCCCCGCGCGCTTCGGCGAGCACCTTATCGTAAAATCCTTTCCCACGGCCGATCCTGCCGCCTCGTGTATCAAACCCGAGACCAGGGCAGAGAAATAGGTCGATCTCATCGGTGAAAACGAGAGGCTGAGATATGGTTGGCTCGAGGATTCCGTAGGCTCCGCGAAGCAGATCCTGGTTTAAATTCCTGACATGATGGAAAGTGAGCAGGTCGCCCGTTACTTTGGGAAAAACCCAGTCCCTCTTTGTATCGCTTACCAGCGCGAGCAGATCCACCTCGCCGGGCATCGGTGCGAAGAGCGCCACCACCCGGATCTGCGGATGATCGTCGAGGTATTCCGCCACTTGCCTGACTATACCGGACGAATCCCCTAATTTCCCCGCGATCCTTTGCCTTAGCTTCTCGCGCAGCGCCTCTTTCCGCAACGGCATGGTCATATCACCCGCGTGGTCAGTTGCGAGTAGATCATCGGGATTTGTCCCTTGCCAGTCGGTCATCTTATCCCATCTTCTAGGGGTGTGCTGAAAATTTTGCAATTCCCGATGTTCGCGGCGCTCGCGCTTGCCCCGCTGTGCATGGCGGAAGATCCGAAATTCGTGTGGGAGCCGCTACAGATTAAGGTCAGCGCTTTCACCCGAGATCTGGTAATGCTTGATGCCGAGCGCGACGAGTATGCCACGAACCTCGCCGCCTATGCCGCCAGCACGATCGCCACGGATGGCGCGTCGATGGCTTCGGTGAAACAGGGGCGGCGCATCCTCGCGCTTGCGCTGCATCTTTCCCCCCGCAACAAGCAGGCGGTCGTCATTCAGTTTCAGCTCGCGAAAGGCATCGTCCCAGAAAAAGCGGATGGTGGATACAGCCCGCAGGTTCTCGCCCGCCTGCTGCTCACGCGCGGGCAGCTCCTGCTCCAGCAGGCGGAAGGGGAAAATCGCATCCTTGCCCGCTATCTCATCCAGCTCGCCGCCGAGATCGACCCACGCAACGAGGACGCCGTTTACGCCTGCGAAATGATCCGACTCGACACCGGCTCGCCCGATTGGACGCCGATCACCGATCCGGGCGAGGAAAAAAAAGACAGTCTGCCTTAGTCCCGCCAAACAAAGCCGCCCTTGAAAGCTGTGAATGAAGAATCACAGCGATCCAGAGCCTTCGGCGCACTCTACTTGGTTGTCAGATTTTTGCGCACGAACTTTTGGCAAATGGTCTAACAGCGACAGTGCTGGGGATGTTTGGGGCGGGATCTTGGGTGGAAGCAGCGCCTGCGCCATCGTTCTTTGCGAAATTTCATCGCCACGGGGCGGGGAGCGCGGGATAGCATCCGGGCATGGAAAGCACAGGAGGAAGAGGCGGATTTTTTCCAAAGAAACGGGTGCCGCGCAATGCGGCTGGGAATCCCAAGGAAAAGGGCTGGGACGGCGTGGCGGGCTGGTATGACAAGCTCGTCGGGGCGGACGGCTCCGACTACCACCAGAACGTGATCCTGCCCGCCGCGATGGATCTGCTGACCGTACGTGAGGGAGAGGCGGTGCTTGATCTCTGTTGCGGGCAGGGTGTGCTGGTGCGGCACCTGCTCGCCGCCGGCGCAGGGCGGGTGCTCGGTGTCGATGCCAGCGGGAAACTCATCGGTGCGGCCCGCCAGCGCTACGGCGGCGAGAAAAAAGCCACTTTCCTCCGTGCCGACGCCTGCGCTCCGGGCGATTGGGCGGATGGTTCCTTCGACGCTGCCGCTTGCGTGATGGCCGTTCACGATGTGCCGGATGTGGATGGGCTGATGCGCAATATCGCCGCCGCGCTCAAGCCCGGCGGACGGGCGGCGATCGTGATGATGCATCCCTGTTTCCGCATCCCCAAGGAAAGCCACTGGGGCTGGGACGCGGATCAGAAAGTCCAATACCGTCGCCTCGACCGCTATGGCAAAGCCCTTGAAATCGGCATCCAGACAAGGCCGGGACTCGGCACCGACGAGGGCACCGTTTTTTACCACAGGCCGCTCGCCGATCTCATCAGCGCCATGGGAAAGGCCAACCTCGGCGTGACGAAATGCACTGAGCTTTTCTCGCACCGCCGCTCACAGGTCGGCCCCTTCAGCAAAGCCGAGCACCGCGCCGCCGAGGAATTTCCCCTGTTCTTGGGGCTTGCGGCCGTGAAAATCTGAGGGCGCCGATCAATCGCAAGGCGAAGCGATCCTACTATCGAGACTTTCTAACAGAGTGCAGTCGCGTTAAACATCTCGAAGTGAGTGATTTCTGGAAACTGAGCGGATAGGGACTTCGCGTAGAGCTACGCATTGCCGTTGACGTTTGGGTCTTGTGGGAAGAAGACTGAATCCATGTTCATTGATCATATCAGGATATTGGCGAAAGCGGGCGACGGCGGCGATGGCGCAGTCTCATTTCGTCGTGAGAAATTTGTCCCGCGCGGTGGCCCCGATGGTGGAGATGGCGGTAATGGCGGGAAAGTGATCCTAGTGGTGGACAACTCCACCGATACGCTGCGGCAATACCACTTCGACCCCAAGCTCATCGCCGAGGACGGCAAACCCGGCGGGAAGCACAAGAAGACCGGCAAAACCGGCAAGAACAAGATCGGCAAGGTGCCGCCGGGAACCGTGGTTTACAAAACGGACGCCGCGACGGTGAACGAGGCGGTCGAGTTTGAGCGCAGCGATGAGGGCATCGACCTAGAGCCGATCGCCGATCTCATCGAGGAAGGGCAGACCTTCGTGCTCTGTGAAAACGGCGTGGGCGGGGAGGGGAATTTCAAGTTCCGCACCGCCACGAACCAGACGCCGACCGAACACACGCTCGGCACGCCGGGCCAGCAGGCGGTGTATTACCTGGAGCTTCGCCGCATCGCGGACGCGGGGTTGGTCGGTTTTCCAAATGCGGGGAAATCCACCCTCCTAGGCGCAATCTCCGCCGCGAAGCCCAAGGTCGGATCCTACCCTTTCACCACTCTGCAGCCAATGATCGGGGTGGTAGAGTTCGGCGGATACCGTCGCTGCACGGTCGCGGATATTCCCGGGCTGATCGAAGGGGCGCATGAGAACCGCGGCCTCGGCCATGAGTTCCTGCGCCACATCACGCGCTGCCGGGTGCTGTTGTTTGTGTTGGATATGGCGGGCAGCGAGGGACGCGATCCGATCAGCGATCTGGAAATCCTGCGGAAAGAGATCAAGGAATACGACGAGGATCTCGCGAAGTTTCCGTGGAAGGTGATCGCCAACAAAATGGATCTCGAAGGCTCGGCAGAAAACCTAGAGATGTTTAAAAGCCGTTTCCCGAAAGTGGAGGTCATCGCGATCTCCGCCAATACGGGCGCGGGTCTCGATGACCTCAAAGTGATGCTCGACAGCGAGGTTTCCCACAAAGCGAAGAAATGAACGCGGAGCCGGTCTTTGTTTACGGAACACTGAGGCGCGGCGGCTCGAACCATTTCCGCATGGATGGCGCTGAGTTTGTGGGTGGGGGCGGGATTGCGGGGAAGATTTTCCGGATCGACTGGTATCCGGGGCTGGTTTGCGGTGGGGAAAGCGCGGTGAAGGGCGAGCTTTACCGGGTCAGCGAGGAGCATTTGCGGGCGCTGGATGTGTTCGAGGGGATCGTTCCCGGAGAAGGCGAGTCGCGCGAATACCGGCGGGTGAAGGTCGAGGTGACTTTGGATTCCGGGGAAAAGGAAAGCGCGTGGGCGTGGGAATGGATCGGCGATCTTAGCTCCGCTGTGGCGCTGGATACGGGGGATTGGTTGGGATACGAACCGAACCCTTCGTGAAGAAATGGAGCACGGCATCATACCGCCTGAAGTGCTGCTGGGAGCTTACGCGCAGGGCGTTTTCCCGATGGCCGAGGACGGAGAGATCCAGTGGTTTTCGCCGACGCAACGCGGGATCATTCCGTTGGATGAGGGTTTCCATATCCCGCGCGGCCTGAAAAAAGCGCTGCGTAAAAAACCTTTCGAGATCCGCTTCGACACCGCGTTCCGGGAAGTGATGATTGGATGCGCGGAACGTGACGGGACGTGGATCGACGGCGTGATCATCGAAAGCTACTGTGCCCTCCACGAGCTCGGCCACGCCCACTCGGTGGAGTGCTGGGACGCGGACGGCTTGCAGGGCGGGCTTTACGGTGTCGCATTAGGAAAAGCGTTTTTTGGCGAAAGCATGTTTTCCCGGAAAACCGATGCATCAAAGATCGCCCTCGTGGCGTTGGTTGAAAGGCTTCGGGAGCGCGGCTTTGGACTACTAGATACGCAGTGGATGACAGATCACCTCAGGACTTTCGGCGGGATCGAGATCGGGCGGGAGGAGTATCTGCGGACACTCGGGAAAATGATGATTACGGTGGTTTAGCAGCTCACGACTTCAGATAAATACCAACCCGTCCTCGACATTTTACGGGGGTCTTGTTACATCGCACATTCCTAGACGCGCACTGCGCCCGTAGCTCAGCTGGATAGAGCATCCGCCTTCTAAGCGGACGGTCAGTGGTTCGAATCCACTCGGGCGCGCCCTGCGAGGTTTATTGATGGCGTTTGTAGGCACTCTCCGCATTGTCAGGATTACCAGCTGGTTACTTGCTTGTGCTAGCGGGTAGGGGGTGTTTTTCTTCCGCATGCCCAAGCCTTATCCGACGATCATCCCCGGTCTCCGCAGTCCCTCCGAAACGGTGGGAGGTATCGTTTACTTTGGACGCATGCTCGACAAGATCCGGCTACATCAGGAAGGCAAGCTGCCTGAGGATTGGGCGTCTATGCTTGGGGACAGCCATGCGGGCAGTTTCGATACTCGCTGCTGCTCTTTTCTCCACATCAGCTACGCCGATCTCATGGACGAGACGCTGAAGGGTGGCGGCGATGATGCGGTGCTCGAATGGGCATTCTCAAAAGGCCGCAAGCCCAGCGTTGACGAGATCGAGGTCTGGAACGGCTTCATGATGAAACGCGGTTGGCGCGACTCCGCCTCGCAGCGGCTGAAGGAACGCCTGAAGGAAATCGGCCTGGAATCGGGCACCGTGGAGACGATGTTCGAGTTCATTGATTTGGATGAAGGGCGGCATTAAGGCACCGTGCGGAAAAGCTCTTTGAGGTAGCCGGGTGTGAGGATTTCCGGCGTGATGACGGGTTCCTTGTCGGGGATCAGGAGGACATTGACGGGGATCGCGGAGCGACCGAGTTCCTGGAGCTTCGCCTCGATAGCGGGGCTCGCGGCGGTCTTGTCGGCTTTCAGGAAAACAATGCCTTTTTTCTTGGCGAGGGCGATCACCTCATCGGTATAAGCCACTTTCTTATTCACTTGGCAGGTGAGACACCATTGCGCGGTAAAGTCGATGTAAACGGGGGTGCCTTCGGAAAGGAGTTTCTCGACGGTTTCCTCAGACCAAGGTTGCCAGATGTTCTGTTTATCCTTGGGCAGCGCCATGACGGTGCCCGAGACGGCGAAGAGGGCGGTGAAGGCGAGGGCGAGGGCACGGACTTTCCCTGACTTATGGGGAAGATACCAACGGCCATAAATCCAGGAGCCCGCCGCGATGAGACTGAGACCAAGCAGCGGGGCGAGCAGGTTTTCCTGACCGATCAGGCCGGAGTAAACCCATAGAAGATAGCCTGCTGTGGCGAAGAGGAGGAAGGACATCGCCTGTTTGAAAGACTCCATCCATGCGCCGGGGCGGGGGAGTTTCTCCACAAGATGGGGCATCAGCGAAAGTGTTAGATAGGGCGCGGCCAGCCCCAACGCCATCGCGCCGAAGGCCGGGAAAAACTGGTAGGCGGGCAGAGCCATGGCCGCTCCGATCGCGACGCCGAGGAAGGGTGCGGAGCAGGGAGTCGCGACGATCGTGGCCAGCACCCCGGAGAAAAAGGATCCCGAGTGGCCGGTCTTGCTCTGCCACTTGCCGCCAACCGAGGTGGCCGAGGCACCGATCTCGAAAAGCCCGAACATGTTCAGGCCGAGGATGAACATGAGGAGAAGTAGCACCACAACCACCCACGGATCCTGGAGTTGGTAGCCCCAGCCTTTCAGCTCGGTGCCATTTTTCAGGGCGGCGGCGCGGATCGCGAAAAGGATGCCGCTGAGTGCTGCGAAGGAGGCGAGCACGCCGAGCGCGAAGGTGACCCCGTGAAGCGCAATGGACCGGCGGTTTTCCCCTGCCTGCTGGACGAAGCCCATGATTTTCAATCCGATCACCGGAAAAACGCAGGGCATAAGATTGAGGATCAGTCCGCCGAGGAACATGCCGCCGAGGATGGGAAGGAGTTTGGAAAACGGCACAGCCTCGGCAGGTGGTGCGGAGATTCGCGTTTCGGGAATCATTTGGATGGAGGAACCCACCAAGATCCCCGAAACCTTGTTTCCCTGCGGAATGGGATCATCGAGCATATCGGTTAGTTTACGCTTCAGGGTGATCTGCACGCCGTTGTTGTCCGCCACGGCCTTACCGCCATCCGAAAGGGGATTGAGGTAAGGTTGGTTGGGAATGAATTCCGTGGGTGGCGCGTCCATATCTGGGATTTGGAGCGTGATCACACCGGGTGAAGACTTCGTTGTTCCGGCACTGATTCCCGCAGGCGAGGGGTGTGCCTTCGGAATCTTGAGGCGCGCCGCACGGAAGAGTTCGGTTGAGCCAGCATCGGCCGTTACCGTTTCGGCCACTGGCAAGTTGATCGTGAACTTGGCCTTCTCATCGATGCATGACCTCTCGCAAATCTGCCATTTCGCGGCGGCACTGAAGGTAAAGGTGTCGCCCGGGGAGAGTGAGGCGGGCGGGGTGATCTCGATGAGGAAAACAGGAGATCCGTTGTAAACGAAGCTCTTGCCGTTAAAGCCGTCTTTCACTTCGGGGACGGGCCATTGGATGGCGCCCGCTTTTGCACCGGACGGCAGTTTCCACTCGATGGAAGGAGGCAATTCGACGCCGCCTGAATTCAGGTAGTAGCTGTGCCATTTTTCCGGATGCTCCAACTTGAGGGCGATGCGGAAAGGCTCGCCGGGCGCCACCGCTGTCACCTCGGGGATGAGGCTGGAGAGGGAAGCGGGCTTTTCCGCATGGAGAAGCGCGGTGGTGGCGAGGAGGGCGATTAGGAAACGCATGCCCTTATGAGAAACCGCACCGGGGTTTCATCCAATAAAAATGAAAGACCGCGGGTAAAAGATCCCGGCGTAGTTTCGGTCTGCCACGGTCTATCAGATACGCGGCTTCGCATAAGGTAGGCGGACGGGCGTGCCGAGTTCGAAATAGGTATCCAGTGCGGTGGAGGCCAGCGAACCCAGCGCGGAGAGGTCGATGGAACCGTCCTCACCGAAATGATCCTCCGGCAACTGCGCGAGGATGACTTTTCCGACGATCAGCAGCGTGCCGTTCGAAGCGATGGAAACTGTTTCCTCCAGCGTGAGGGCGAAGCGCAGCAGCGACTCCGCGACAAACGGCGCGGCCACGCCATCCTCAAAATGCGGCGTCAAGCCCGTAGCGGTAAACTCCGAAGTCTCGCGCGGATAGCGGGCGGAGCAATGGTGCGCCGCTTCCAGAATCTCGGAGTGGACGTGGTTGATCGTGTAGGAACCGGTCGCGAGGATATTGGAAAGCGTGTGCCGCTCGACGAGATCCGGGCGCGAGACTAGGCCGATCAACGCCGGGTTTGAGCCGAGGTGGGTGACGGTGGAAAACGGCGCCAAGTTCGTGCGCCCCTCCGCATCGATGCTGCCTACGAGGCAAAACGGCTTCGGCCCCGGCAGGGAGTTTGCGAAACGGACACGGGCGAGCTTGTCCATGGCTTCGATGTCGGAGAGGTGGATGGATTTCATGCGGCGGCGGATGGTAGCATCGGAATGGTAAAAGATAGGGAAAAGCATCCTTGGATGCAGAAAAAATTCTGTAAAACATCCTCTCAAGCCCGCGTAATACGAAAACACATGAGACCAATAAGCGCACGCCTCCTTCTCCTCGGAGCCACTTTGTCCTCCGCCGTGCTGCACGCCGAGGTGAAGCCCAATGTCCTTTTCACCGACGGAGCCGTTCTCCAGCGCGGGCAGAACGTCCCGGTCTGGGGCACCGCGAACGATGGGGAGAAGGTCACCGTCGAGTTCGCCGGGCAAACGGCCACCACCACCGCGCAGGGCGGTAAGTGGAAGTTGGAGCTCAAACCCCTCAAAGCCGGCGGCCCGTTCTCGATGAAAATTTCCGGCGACAACGAGGTCACGGTGAACAACCTGCTGGTCGGCGAGGTCTGGGTGGCGTCCGGTCAATCCAACATGGAATGGACGATCAACCGATTCTCCCAACTCGAGGCGGAAAAGCCCAAGGCGAATTTCCCGCAGATCCGCATGTTCACCGTCACTACAGTGACCTCTCTCACGCCGCTGGATGAGGTGCAGGGAAAATGGCAGGAATCCTCGCCGGAGACGGTGGGCGACTTCTCGGCGGTGGCCTTTTTTTTCGCCCGCGATCTCCAAGCGAAGCTCGGCGTGCCGGTCGGCATCATTAGCACCTCATGGGGCGGCACGCCCGCGCAGGCATGGACGAGCGCTGAGGGCTTCGAAGGGCAGCCGGAGCTGAAAGACTATGCCGACCAACTGAAAGCCGCCGTAATTCCGGAGCATGGCCCGCACCATTTACCGGCCGCGCTCTACAACGCCATGATCGCCCCCGTCATTCCCTACGGAATAAAAGGTGTGATCTGGTATCAGGGCGAGTCGAACGCCGGGCAATCCAAGCAATACCAAACTCTTTTCCCCGCCATGATTGCGGACTGGCGCGCGAAATGGAAGCTGGGTGATTTCCCGTTCCTCTACGTCCAGATCGCACCCTACAAAGACCAGCCGCCCGAGATCCGCGAGGCGCAGTTCCTCACCCTCGCCAAATCCAAGAACACGGCGATGACTGTGACGACCGATTGCGGCGATGCGAACGACATCCACCCAAAACAGAAGGAACCCGTCGGCCACCGCCTGTCGCTGGCCGCGCGCGCCTTGGCATACGGTGAGAAGATCGTGTATTCGGGACCGCTCTATCAGGAGATGAAGGCAGCGGGTGGCAAGGCATGGATCAGCTTCAGCCATGTCGGCGGCGGACTCGTCGCGAAGGATGGTGGACTGAAAGGCTTCACCCTCGCCGGCGCAGACGGGAAATTTGTTCCCGCGAAAGCAGTGATAGAGGGCGACAAGGTCGTGGTCTCCGCCGAGGGCGTGGCCGATCCGAAGGCTGTCCGCTACGGATGGAAAAACGTGCCGGATGTGAACCTTTTCAACAAGGAAGGTCTGCCCGCCTCGCCGTTCCGTACGGACGTCCCATAAATACTCAATGGGTCTCGGGGCGCATCCGGTAATGGATGCCCTCGATGGCTTGTCTTGCACCCGGATCACCGGGATGAGTCTTCAGATACCGACTGAAGTTTTCCAACGCTTCCTCCAGCCTGTCCACCTCAACGAGCAGCATGCCCTGCTCGTAAACGGCGAGCATGAGATCGGGCTCGGCGGCGACGGCCTTGGTCAGCGCGGAGAGCGCTTCGTCTTTTTCCTCCCGGAGGCGCAGGACGTGGCCCAGCGCGTAGTTTGCCCGGCCATCACTAGGAGCGAGGGAAACGGCCTTTCTCGCCGCGGTGAGCGCTTCGTCGGATTTGCCGCTTTCCATCAAGGCCAGGGCGTATCCGGAGTGAATCTCCGTCCTTTCGCCGCCAGTTTCCAAGGCAGATTCGTAATGGGCGATCACGGCTGTTAGATCGCCAGAAGAGGCCGCTTCCGATGCTTTGAGTAGAAAGCCGTCTGCTTCGCCGAGTCCGATTTGCTCGAGCTTCTCCGTGGCTTTCCGGGCCTCCTCGTGGCGACCGAGGGCGTTCAGCACGATGACATAGAGCTGCCACGTTTCCGCATCCTTCGGGTTTTCGGTGAGCGAGTTTTCGGTGGCGCTGAGAGCTTCGTCCAGGCGACCGGCCTGGATGGCGTCCACGGCGGCGTTGTAGTATTCGATGCTTGGTGCGGGCATGGCCGCGAAGGTAGGGGTGCACTGACGGATTCCAAGGCAGAAAGGAACAAGAGTGGGTTTGTGGGAAAGATTCATTCAACCACAGATGGACAGGATGAACGCAGATGAACTAAGAGGATTTAGTTTCGCAGTTTTATCCTCTTCATCTGCGTCCATCCTGTTTATCTGTGGTTGAATTTCTTAAATGTGGGCGGGCTGATGAACATGAAAGTTACGGCTTGTCTGGACGGATCCGGGCGGTTCCTCTTTGCTTTCCCTACACGTGAGCCAGAAACCTTCCCCAACACCGCCTGCTGACCTTGAGATTAAGGACGCGCAACTCATCTTCAACCGGATCTGGAAAGAACTGGAGGATTCATTCGGCGTGGAAAACCTGCGTTTCCCCAAGGAATTGATTCTGCTCGGCGGCGCGCCGGGTTCGGGCAAGGGGACGAATACGAACTTCATCCGCGAGGTGCGCGGGATCAAGGCCCCTCCCATTGTCATCAGCCAGCTTCTCGATTCCCCGGAAGCGCGCAAAATCAAGGCAGGTGGCGGCATGGTCGGCGATGAGGAGGTGCTGCGGCTGCTTTTCCACGAACTGCTCAAACCCGAGTTCCGCGACAGCGCGGTGCTCGATGGCTTTCCACGCACCAACGTGCAGGTGGAGTGTCTCAAGATGCTCTACGACCGCATGGTCATGCTGCGCAGGCAGTTTTCCGACACCCCGCAGGCGCATCATTTCCGCCAGCCGGTTTTCCACATCATGGTGCTCTTTGTGGATGAGGTGGAAAGCATCGCCCGCCAGCTCAGGCGCGGTCAGGAAACGCTCGCCCACAACGCGGAGGTGCGACACGCCGGGGTGGGGGAGCTGGAGGAGGAGAGGGCCACGGACTTCGATCCCGAACTCGCCCGCAACCGCTACCGCACTTTTAAGGAAAAGACCTACGACGCGCTCGTCTCACTGAAACAAATTTTCCACTACCATTTCATCAACGCTCAGGCACCCGTCGAGGAAGTGCGGCGGAACATCATCCGCGAGCTCGATTACCAGAGCTCGCTGGAACTCGATCCACGCACCTACGACACCCTCCGCCACATCCCGCTGGCGGATGAGATCGTCCTCCAAGCGCGGCAGGAACTCGTGAACCGCCTCGACGGATACCAAGTGCAGCACCGTGAACTGCTCCAGGCGGTAGTTCACTTCGTCCAAGAAAAGATGATGCCGGTCATCATGCGCTACGCCGTCACCGGCCGCGCCACGATCAACACCGAGGAAACCCTTTTCCACGACACTCTTGCCGTGGCCATGCTCATCGATATCTTCTCCGAGCGGGGCTTTCAGGCCATGGTCGATATCCACCGCCTAGAGATCCCGGAAAAGGTCGATCTCACCACCGGCGAGATCACCACCCGCCACAAGCGCGTCTATCGCATGACGGTTTTCTTCAGCGGATCGAAGATCAGGAGAGGTTGAGCAGAAATTCGAACCACAACCGAAGCGAAGCGGAGATTGCCGGACTGGAAACTTCCCATCCTTCCGGCAAATGGACGCGGATGGACACGGATGATGAACTGGATTTCGAAAAGGAAAGCAGTATTGGGTGAGCTTTGGTGCCTGCGTTGCCAAGAGCATTCTCCTACAAAGTCTTATCCGCGTTTCTCCGCGTCCATCCGTGGTTCTCTTCTCCTCAAAAACAAGTTTCCGCTAGCCAGCGGAAAAGCCCACAGCTTAGATGTGCGCCCGACTACACTTCCATAAATGAAAGCACCTATCACCGTATCCATCACGGGAGCCGCCGGCCAGATCGGCTATGCCATCCTTTTCCGCATCGCCTCAGGTTTCGTCTTTGGCGAAGACCAGCCCGTCAACCTCCGCCTGATCGAGATCGAGCCGGGCCTACCTGCGCTGAAAGGCGTGGTGATGGAGCTGGATGACTGTGCGTTCCCGCTGCTGCGCGAGGTGGTGGCGACGACGGATCTCGACGAGGGTTTCATGGGCGCAAACTGGGCGCTTTTGATCGGCTCCGTGCCGCGTAAGGCAGGGATGGAGCGCGCGGATCTGCTGGGTATCAACGGCAAGATTTTCACCGGCCAAGGCCAGGCCATCGCCCGCTCGGCAGCGAAGGATGTGCGCGTGCTAGTGGTCGGAAATCCCTGCAACACCAACGCCCTGATCGCGATGAACAACGCGGAAGGCGTGCCGAACAACCGCTTTTTCGCGATGACACGCCTAGATGAGAACCGCGCCAAAAGCCAGCTCGCGGCGAAGGCCGGCGTGCATTGCTCGGATGTGACCAATCTCTGCATCTGGGGCAACCACTCCGCCACCCAATATCCCGATTTCACCAACGCGAAGATCAAGGGCAAACCGGTCACCGATTTCATCAGCGACACCGCATGGCTCGAGGGCGAGTTCATCAAGACCGTCCAGCAGCGCGGTGCGGCCATCATCGCGGCCCGCGGAGCCTCCTCCGCCGCTTCCGCAGCCAACGCCGCGATGGATACCGTGAAAAGCCTCATCACCCCGACCCCGGAAGGCGATTGGCATTCCGTCGCCATCTGCTCGGACGGCTCCTACGGCATCGCCAAAGGCATCATGGCCTCCATGCCTATCCGCACCAAGGCCGACGGCACATGGGAAATCGTGCAGGGCGTGCCGGTCAGCGAGTTCTCGCAAACCAAGATCGACGCCACGATCAACGAGCTTCTTGAGGAAAGGGACGCCGTGAAGGATCTCATCCCGGGCTAGCCTTGGCGAAGCCGACCCGTGGTTAAAAATTGATCCAGGCCGCGCCTCGATCGTTTTTCAACGGCGGGATTTAGGTTTAAGGGCGGCTTTCTTTGGCGGCTCGACGGGTTGCTATCGGGCTACTTCGTTTTTCCATCACGAACCCAAAAAGCGGCGGATAAGAACCGCCGCAGTCAAAAGCCTCCGGCGGTAGCGATCTGTGCACGGACTTTTGGCAAATGGTCGAACCTTTCGGATGAGCCGTAGAATCGACGCAAACCTCTGTAAATTCACGTCCCTGTGCGGTTCATTTTCCCATGAAGGATTCCAGGTTCAAGCAGGCATCACGTCGAAAATCTCCGCCAAAAGAATCTTGCCAAAGCCTCTTGGAGAGTTACCCTCAGGGAGAATGATTCGGCTTGTAAAAACCCGCAATGGAATCCGCCAGCAGGCTATTTTGGCGCGTTCTTCTTCTCTGCTCACTGCTTTGCCTGCCGTCATGCCAGTCCGTAGCGTTGTTGAGTTTCGGCTTGCTACCGCTCAACCCCCATTCTCGGCACTTTTTACTTCTTCCTTGCCCCTTCTCACCCGTAACCTCTATTTGCCCGCATCCGGGCTTTGTTGCCTCCTTTGCCTAGGCTACCTCCTACGCCAAGGCTTCGGCGGACAAGACGGCGGTCAGGGAGGTTTCGTCAGCCAGGCCCTTCCGGCCCAATGACCCTTTCAGGTGCCTCCCGGCAATCGCCATTTTTTAGTTGCCGACTACCTAATAGTATCTACAATGAACTTACAAAGTTATGAAAAAAAGCACCAACAACCGAGTTTTTGATCGATTGAGGAGCCAAGCGGGATTCGCTCTTGTGGTGACCCTCTCGCTGATGGTGCTCATTACCCTTTTGGCTGTAGCTCTGCTTTCACTCTCGAGCATTGAATTACGGCGATCCTCTACCTCCTCAGAAATGCAGCGTGCCCGGAGTAACGCCCGCATGGGTCTCATGCTGGCTATCGGCCAACTCCAGAATCAACTCGGCCCCGATCGCCGCATCAATGCCCCCGCCAGCCAGATTCCCAACAATGCTGATCCTGAAGAAACCTCCTCTGCTCCCGGGAATCAGCATTGGCTGGGCGTTTACGATTCATGGGACTCTACCCTGAGCACAACCCGCCCGTCACCTAACTTCCGATCATGGCTGATTTCCGGCAGTAACTCACAAATCATCAATCGTGGATTACCGACAACTCAACTCACCCCTGGCCTAGGCGTGGCCAAACTAGATGGCTCCGCACGCATTAACGTGCCGAAACTCACCATCCGCTCAATACCGACAGCCGAGCCAGATGGTGCCTGTGCTTGGTGGATCGGGGATGAAAATTCCAAGGCCCTGATCCGTCACACTCCCGAACAAAACACTCTGGCCAATGCCTACGCCAATAGCCAAGCAGCGCCGGGAAACTCCTTCGGCCTTAATCCCGATCTATCCCCTCCGGATCCGGACAAGCCAAAGCTCCAGCCAGATTCCGAGAAGCTTAAGTTGATTGCATCTCCCTACACCCTGGATCTAGTGGCAGATAAACCCGGACTTTCCGACAAGCTTCAACACGACTTCACTACCACTTCACTCGGCCTCGCCACGGATGTCGCACGCGGCGGACTCAAACGGGATCTCTCGCTGTTTCTCGACCATCCCATCTCAAAACCCGTCGTCACGCCGCTGGCCAGCTCCCCTCTACGAAAGCGCCTCGATCCTGACGGTCTGAACGACATCACCTGGGAAGAACTCTGGCTATACCACAATATCTGGCGAGCTCTCGAACCACCGGCAATCGGCCTCGCCAGCATGTCTGGTGGCGACCTTACCAATGCACAGATCCTCCAAACCCCGGCTGGCGTCGGCGCAGACTCGGTCACCGCTTTCCGAAGGGATCCTTTCTCCATGTACAAAATTCCTAACCTAATCCGTAAGCAGTGGGCAATCTCTGTCTGGGCTAAGGAAAATGGTAACTCCGCATCCAATCCAACCCAGAAAAAATATAAGCTCTTCTGGGTCATGGACACCATCCTTACATACTGGAATCCCTACGATGTTCCCATTGCTTTGCATCCCGATGCGTTTATGTCGCTAAAAACTTTCAATATCCCCTACACGCTCAAGATTTCAAGAGTTACAAGTGCAGGCGAAGAGATAATTGTCAACAAAAGTATAAATAGTGAATATGGTGGATTATTTGAAACTCTTTATGGCACCGTGGTCGTTGGCAACGGACCTAATTCTTATCCTTCTGTGTCTGGCACTGCAGATCCTTTGGTGCTCATGCCGGGCGAGGTGCTCATCATGTCAGAGGGTCCGGGTGCTGGTGATCCGCCTGACTCATTACTAGATGGTAAAATCGCCATGAAAGCGGGATGGAACGTGGGACGCGGACGGAAAAGACAAATCACCTATCTTACTAGCGGCATCGAAATTAATGATAGCACGGACTACAAATACTATCTAGAGCCTAATGCTGATGCCTTCGAAAGAGATGGAACTAATTTTGTCCCAGTCTGGCAAGCATTATTTTATGGTCATGGGGCAGGAACACGCAATGCGTCTGGTCAACCTATACCCGATAACATGATTGAACAAATTGGTATGCGTATCGTGAAGTTGAATAATGAAACTGCTAGGAATCATCCAAACATCTTCCCTTCATTCAATGGCCTTCTTCTCAGTCCAAGATCAATGACAGGCAACGGTAAATACCCTATCCTCATATTTTCCCATCAGGTAAAAACTGAAGATAGCCCCACATCGTGGACACGCTTTTTCAACCCGCACTACATGACTGCGGGACTTACCAAACTCGATGGACCGGAACTCGCGATGAGCGGTCATGAAATCGTTGTCAAGAACTTAGAAGGATCACTAGCCGATATGCCGCAACTCAGCGGTAACGGTAACAATAAACGTGGTCTTTTCGGCGGATCCTTCACCAACAATACCCGCGGCCAAGACACCGTCATCGTCCAATCTATTCCGCGCGAGCCACCGCTCTCACTCGGAGCCTTTCAACATGCCATCGCCAATGGAATCAAAACCCGGATGAATAAAGACCTAACAGGAGTAAATGGGCTTATACCCTTTTACGATGCATCGAATTCTAGTGCAACTAATACATTCCCGATAAGCAGACCTGAAATCAGCCACGCGATATCCAACTCTTACGCTCTCCCGGTTCTCTTACCGAATCAAGCCTCGAGTGCCGCCTCCTCGAATCCCTTCTATACCGATCATTCCTATCACTCCAACCGATTTTTGTGGGATTCATGGTTTCTATCCGGGATCGTCCAGCAACAGTCCCCACACCATGTGGATAAGCGAACCGCCAGTCAGGTCTTTGAAAAATTCATCGCGACCGATAATCCAGAAGCCCTGCCCAATCGTGCGATCAAACCATGGATTGATCGTTCCACCGACCCCATGAGCAAACTTTTCTCCGGCACAGGGACCAGTACAGAGACCAAAAGTGATGCCCATGAGATTGCCTCATCCATGCTAATGATAGAAGGCGCTTTCAACGTCAACTCGACTTCCGTAGAAGCATGGAAATCCATGCTCGCCTCGCTTGATGGAGCATTTATGCCGGTCGAAGGCGATACTAACAGACCCGGTGCCGTCGTGGCAAAAGAAGCGAATGAGGTTGCCGTCAATCACCTACTCACTGCCTTTGGGGGCGGTAGCCCTGATAGCGCCGCTTTCAAGGAAAGTGTTCTCACCACTGCGGCTGATAAGGCCCAATGGCGTGGCTATCGTAGTCTTTCTAACGATGAAGTCGATGCCCTCGCTAAAGCACTTGTCGTCGAAATCCGTAAACGTGGTCCCTTCCTTTCGCTCGCAGATTTCGTCAACCGCCGCGTCGGCAATGACAAAGAAGCGGCTTTACGCGGCCCGCTCCAAGCCGCGCTCGATGAAACGGTGAATCAGAAAATCCTTGGCTCGGCAGCACGCACAGCGGACTATCCTGCCGCCGCAGGATTTGTATTTCCTGAGGCGGCGACCATCTCCAAAACCCTGATTGGTCCAGCCCATGTCAAGCAGGCGGATATCCTGACCCCCATAGGTCCACGCCTCACCGTTCGTTCAGATTCCTTCCGCATTCGCGCTTATGGCGAAGCACGCGACAAGAACAACAACATCACTGCCCAAGCATGGTGCGAGGCGACTGTCCAACGCACGCCGGACTACCTCGACCCCGCAGACCCTTCCCATGCCGCCGTAAACATCACCGGACGGTCGATCCCCTTTCTCGAAAAGCCTGTCAACAAATCCTTTGGTCGCCGTTTCATCACCACCTCTTTCCGTTGGATCAATCCTTCCGAAATCAATTCCTGATCAATCATCATGAGTAAATTCCTTATCTTCCTCAGTTTCCTTTTCGCAACCAATCTTGTCGCCCAAGAAGAAGAGATACCTGCCAAGAAGTCTGGCATTCAAATCCGTGCCATCGCCTTCAATCTATTCGAGAACATTGATGCGGTAGAACTCCGCCGCGAGGAACAGATTCTAACCCAGTTACAACTTCCTACCGGCCAACTCCGTACCAGTGTTTCCGTCTCCGCGAGACAGTTTACTTGCGGTGTCGCCGAGGAGAAAGGTTTTCGTGTGCTTGGAAACGTTATCCTCCCCGAAATAGGTCGGAATTTCATCCTCGTGTTCGTGCCTACCAAAACAGGATACCGTATCTTCCCTGTCAGATCCGACGATCCCGCATTCAAGGGCAACGACATCCTGCTTTTCAATTTCACCAAATCCACGATCGGAGTCATGCTCGGCACCGCGAAACAAAAGATTAAATCGCTCAAGTCCGCACAGATCAGTCCGGGGATCGCGCCGGAAGATACTTTCTATCAGGCGCTTTTTACTTACCAAAAAGATGAAAAAGGCGGCCCTTTCATCCCATTCAACAATACGAATTGGCCCGTCAACTCGAACACCAAACATATGGTCTTTGTCCATCAAGACATCACCACGGGAGAGTTCACCTATCGCTCGGTCACCGAACTGGCCGCCCCCTGAACCGGTATCGGCTTATCGTGGCAGTCTTTCGCGGAGAACCCCTACGGCGCCGCCGTCCTGCGTCTCCACGGAACTCACATTCTCACCCCACCGCCGCCAGAATTTCAGAAATCTCCGCGAGGCGGCCTAGTCCCTGGTAACCGCAGGCGAGGTCGCCCTCGGCGGGGCCGATGAATCTGCAGCCGTCCTGCTTGAGCAAGGCGATGTTGCGTTGAGTCGCGGGGTGGAGCCACATTTTCCCGTTCATGGCGGGAGCGATGAGAACACGGGTGGGGCGGGGGAGGGCGAGATAGATCGAGCCGAGCGGATCGGGCGCGAGGCCGTGGGCGAAATGGGCGAGGCAGTTTGCGGAGGCTGGCGCGACGAGAAGCAGATCGGCACTGTCGGCAAGCTCGATGTGACCGGGTTTCCATGAGTCCTTCTCGTCCTCCAGCGAAACGAGCACTGGATGGCGGGTGAGGGTCTGGAGGGTGAGGGGAGTGATGAACTCACACGCCGAGCGCGACATGACGGCGTGAACCTCATGCCCCGCTTTCACAAGCTGGGAGGCGAGGTCGGCGGCCTTGTAGGCGGCGATGGATCCGGTAATGCCGAGGACGATTTTCATAAACTTTAAATTTTAAACTCTAAACTCCAAGGGGTGATCTGCGGCACTGAAGGTTGAAAGGGAATAGCAAACATAAGGAAAGAGAACTCTTCCTTGGGATTTATAGTTTAAAGTTTGAAGTTTTTCAGCGCAGCATCATGGATGCCTTTTTTACTGCGGTGGCGAGAGCGTCGATGTCCTCCATGGTGTTGTAGAGGGCGAAGGAGGCGCGGGTGGTGCCGGTGATGCCGAAGCGTGCCATGAGGGGTTGGCAGCAGTGATGGCCGGTGCGGACGGCGACGCCCATCTGGTCGATGAGCGTGCCGAGATCGTAGTGGTGGACGCCTTCGATGGCGAAGGAAAGCGCCCCGATCCGGTCGGGCGGACCGTAGAGGCGGATGCCGGGGATTTCGGAAAGGGCTGTTGCCGCTACGGAAATGAGTTCCTGCTCGTGATCGTGGATCGCTTCGAGGCCGATGGCGTTCACATAATCCAACGCGGCGGCGAGGGCGATGGCTCCCTCGATGTTCGGGGTTCCGGCTTCGTATTTGAAAGGGGGATCGTTGTAAGTGGTGCCTTCGAAAGTGACCTGCTTGATCATCTCTCCGCCGCCCTTCCATGGTGGAAGGGACTTTAAGAGATCGAGCCTGCCCCACAGCACGCCGATGCCGGTGGGCGCATAGACCTTGTGGCCGGAAAAGGCGAGGAAATCAGCTCCGAGTTCGCGGACATCGATCGCCATGTGGGGGATGGCCTGTGCGGCATCGATCAGGACGATGGCTCCGTATTTCTTTGCGGCGGCGGTCATTTCCCGGACGGGATTCACCGTGCCAAATGCGTTGGAAATCCAGGTGAGGGCGAGGATTTTTGTTTTCGCGGATAGGAGAGCGGCGAAGGCGGTTTGGTCGATGACTCCGTTTTCATCACAGGGGATCACAACGATTTTCGCCCCGGTTCTCTCCGCGAGCATCTGCCAAGGGACGATGTTCGAGTGGTGCTCGAGGGCGGAGATGAGGATCTCTTCGCCGGGGGAGAGGGGGAGAATGTCGGAGACCAGGTTGATACTGTCCGTTGTGCCCGAGGTGAAAATGATCTCGTCGGGCGAGTTCGCGTTTAGGTGGGCGGCCACCGTTTCGCGTGCCGCTTCGTGGGCGGCGGTGGCGGCGCGGGCGAGGAAATGGGTGCCGCGGTGGATGTTCGAGTTCACCGCCTCGTAATAATGCCGTGAGGTATCCAGCACGGCGCGGGGCTTCTGCGAGGTAGCCGCGTTATCTAAGTAAACGAGCGGACGACCGTTGATGGTTTCACGGAGGATGGGGAAGTCGTCGCGAAGGGAAGTGGGGAGCATGGGATAGAAAGAGTCTCACACGAAGGCACGAAGGCACGAAGGTGATTAGGTTGGGATTTGGTTGATGAGTAATTTGGAATGGGTGAAGTCTTGCGGTCCGTTGACGATACGCTTTACTCCTTCCTTAAAAGTGGCTGCACCGAAGTTCATGAGCAGGCCGAGCGGCAGATTGAGGAGGCGAAGATAGGTGAGCACTTGTTTTGAGTGGACTGGAGAAAGTTGGCTTAGGGATTTAAGTTCGATCAGCAACGCATCCTCGACAATCAAATCGGCGCGGAATCCCTCCTCGAAATCCAGGCCGAAAACCCTGATGGGTACAGGAAACTGGCGTTTTACCGCCAAACCCTCGTCCTCCAGCATTTTCTGCATCACCACCTCGTAAACACTTTCAAGCAACCCCGGCCCTAGTTCTTTGTGAAGCCGGAAACCACAATCCACCACGATCCGCGCCAACTCTTCCTTATCCCTTCGTGGCTTCGTGGCTTCGTGTGAGTTTTGTTTCATCGATTTTCGCTCAGGAAATTTTTTCGACGGCGGCTTCGAGCGAGGGGATGTCCTCAACTGAAACTACGGTAGCGTCGGGAGCGATTTTCGCAACCAGTCCGGCAAGAACCTTTCCGGGGCCAATCTCGATGAAGAGCGTGTGGCCCTGGGCGACGAGATGCTGGATGGATTCGATCCAACGCACGGAACCGGTGACCTGGGAGGTCAGGGTCGAGCGGATTTCATCCACCGAGGAAACGGGGCGTGCGGTGAAATTCGCCACCACGGGGATGGATGGCGTGGTAATGGCGGTTCCGGCGAGCTCGGCGGCGAGTTTTTCCTGGGCGGCGGCCATCAGGCGGGAGTGGTAGGCGCCCGCGACATTGAGCTTGATCGCGCGGCGGATGCCGAAGTCCTTGGCCTGCGCCACGGCGGCATCGATATTCGCGCTGGCTCCGGAAAGCACGATCTGGCCGGGGGCATTAAGGTTCGCGACATCGACATCCGTGGCGGCGGCGAGCTCGCGGATTTTTTCCTCCTCACCACCGATCAGAGCGGCCATGGCTCCATCGGTCGCCTTGCAGGATTCCTCCATGAAAGTGCCGCGCTGGGAGACGAGCTTCAGGCCGTCGATGAAAGAGAAAGTCCCGGCGGCCGCGTGGGCGGTGAATTCGCCGAGTGAGAGTCCGGCGGCGGCGGCGGGCTGGAAGTTTGGCAGTCGCTCTTTCAGCAAAGCGAGCCCGATCAGGCCGTGGAGGTAAAGGGCGGGCTGGCAGCGCGAGGTGGCGGTCAGGCTTTCCTCCGGACCATCGAACATGATCGATGTAAGGGAGTAGCCGAGCGTTTCATCGGCCTGGCGGGCGAGAGCGCGGGCGGTCGCGGAGGACTCGATCCAATCGCGGGCCATGCCGGTTTTCTGTGCGCCTTGTCCGGAGAAGAGGATAACGGGTTGGGTCATGGCCGTTTCTAAAGTCAGGAGCGCGAAAGGTTAAACCCTAAACTGCAAACTCCAGAAATTGCTTCCTGAACGGCGGGGGCGGTGCATCTTGGCGGAGTGAGCGAGGCAATGATCGAAACGCATGACCTGCACCGGGGATACCGGATCGGAAAGAAATCCATTGAGGTGCTGCACGGGGTGAACCTGAGCATCGCCAAAGGCGAAAAAGTATTCCTATGCGGGCCAAGCGGCGCGGGGAAGACGACTTTGCTCTATACGCTCGCGGGACTTGAAAAACCGGAGCGGGGGATTGTGCGCATCGCCGGAACCGATCTCTATTCGCTGGGGCGGAAGGCACAGGCAAAATTCCGCAACCAGTCGATCGGCTACGTTTTCCAAAACTACCATCTCCTGCCCGAGCTGACCGCTGTGGAGAACGTGGCGGTGCCTGGAGCGATCGCTGGAATCAACCGCACGGAAGAGGCGCTGATCGCGCTGGAGCGGGTGGGTCTTAAGGAACGGGCCGATCACCTGCCCGCCGAAATGTCCGGCGGTGAGCAGCAACGGGTGGCGATCGCTAGGGCGATTGTGAACCAGCCAGCGGTGCTTTTCGCGGACGAACCCACCGGTAACCTTGATTCAAATACGAGTAAGGAAATTATGGAAATACTTCTGAAACTCGCTGATGAACATGGAGTTACGTTGATTGTTGTGACCCATGATCAAGATCTCGCGAAGGTGGGGGATCGGACGCTGATCATTAAAGACGGGCAGATCATCGAATGATTTGTGGCGGCGGATTGCATCCGCCACGCCCAACAAAATCTGAGAAAGGCAGGGCGGATTCAATCCGCCGCCACGGCTACTCGAAGTATTTCTTCAGAGCGCGCTGCTCTTCGGGGGCGAGTGAGTCGCGCCAGACGCGGTCACCGCCTTTGCCCTGGGCGGCGGCGCCACCTGCGGCGGCTTTCGACGAGGATTCGTCCACGCTATGCTTGCCGTCTTGGAGCTGGAGTAAATCGCCGGGGATGGCGCGAGAGAGATCTTCGGCGTTGAGCCCGGTGAGTTCGCCGACATCAAGGGGATCTTTGCCTCCGCGCAGCACGTCAGGATCGTGACCGGGGCCACGGTTGACCCCGCCGGCGCCGGCGCCTTCGCCTTCCTCACCGTCACCCTGGCCTTCTCCTTTGCCTTCACCTTCTCCAAGGAGTTGGTCTTCCCAGTCGCCTTCGCCCTGGCCACCTTGGAGATCCTCATTTTTTTCCAGCGAATCTTTGAGCTTTTTCATACCCTCCTTGAGCTGCTTCATCTGGTCGGGGTTGAGTTTTCCGAGATCGTTGGGATCGAGTTTGGAAAGCTGGTCGAGGAGTTCCGGATTGGGTTTCATGGCTCCATTCTGGAGTCCTTCGAGCGCCTGTTCAAATTGCTCGGCGAGTTTCTGTTTCTGCTGGGCGTTGAGTTTTTCGGCATTTTCCGCGAGGGCTTCAAGGGCGCTTCCGGCCTCGGAAAGCTCGCGATCCAGCTTCTCCATGTTGGAATTGTGCGATTCTTCCAGGCTGTCAGTAGCCTCCAGCGAGGCATGGCTGAACCATTCCTCTTCCTCCTGCGCGCGGAGTTCTTCCAAACGCTTTTCCACCTCATCGATGTATTCCTCATCAACCATTGCGTCCTCGGCGAGCTGTTCGAGCTGGGAGTCGATCTGTGACCAGGCCTGCGGTTGGCTGGACGGGGCGGGGGGTAGGGGCTGCCTTGCACCGATGGGAACCAGCAGACCAACAGCCAGCAGAGCGACCGCTGCGAGAGGGGGGGCGAGGGTTTTCGGGAGATGCCATTTGAGGCTGTCCGTGAGGCGTTGTGGCGGTTCAGGCCATGGGGAAACCCCGGCATTCGCTGCAGAAAGCGCGGAATGGAGACCGGCTCCGGCTTCGATCCTTACGAGAGCTTGTTCCGGTTTCTCAAACCGCCGCGCGGCGAGGATAAGTGCAATGACAGAAGTGCCCACCAGACAAGCCGCCAGTGAGACCCCGATCAGCCACAATGGAATTTCCGAAAACTCGCGCCGCAGAATCAACGTGGCAACAGCTCCGAGAGCGGAAACGACCAGCAAGGGCGCGGAAAGCGTCTGCAAGAACCATCCGAGGTTGATCCTACGTGAAAGCGCGGAAGATTGGTTCCGCCAGTATTTGCGATTCGTGTCGTCGCTTGTCATACGGACATGATATGCGTTTTGCGGTTGCTTGCGATGGGAATCTTTCGCTGGGCTGGCAGCCATAATCTAAATGACTTTGGATTACATATATTGTAACAAGTTGTAAATGACCTGAGGGCGAGGGGTGGAATCGGAACCCCTCCGTGTCGACTACGGCAAGCGGGATTCTAGAACAGGATTGCTTTCTCAGCCGCGCGTAAATGACTGATGTTCCGGCTTTGCAAAAGCCGATTTCAGACGAATATCCGGTTGTTTATGACTCACGCTTTGAAACAACCGCTCATCCTCCTCGCCCTCGCCCTGCTCCATCCTATTTCCGCCCAGGAAAAGCCCGCCGATGAGGCGAAAAAGCCGGATGCCAAGGAAGAAGCCGCCGGGAAATCAGGGCAGGTTTCGATCCAGTCCAAGGTTACCATCGCCGGGCAATCCGTTCCTTACACCGCTACGACCGGAAAGCTGGCTCTACGCGACGACAAGGGAAATGCGAAAGCCTCCGTCTTCCACATCACTTACACCCGTGATGGGATCAAGGACACGAAAGACAGGCCGGTGATGTTCGCTTTCAACGGTGGGCCTGGTTCGTCGTCCGTCTGGTTGCACCTTGGGATGCTGGGGCCGAAGCGTATCGATTTTCCCGGCGACGGCACACAGCCCGTGAATCCCCCTGCCCGGCTGATTGATAACGATATGAGCCTGCTTGATGTCTGCGACCTTGTCTTCATCGACCCAGTCTCCACCGGCTACAGTCGTGCGGAAAAGGACGGCAATCCCAAGGATTACCACGGGCTGCAACAGGACATTGATTCGGTGGGCGATTTCATCCGCATCTGGATCACCGAGAACAAGCGCTGGGCTTCGCCGAAATATCTGTGTGGCGAGTCCTACGGTGGCATCCGCGCCGCGGGGCTGGCCCAACATCTGCAGGATCGATATGGGATGAGCCTCAACGGCGTGATTTTGCTCTCATCCCTGCTGGATTACCGCACCCTCATCGGCGCGCAGGGCAGCCAGCTATCCGACCAGGTTTTCCTGCCCACCTTCGCCACCACGGCTCATTTCCATAAAAAAATCGAGGGCGACCGCGAGGAAATCCTGCGGGAGGCGCGTGACTTTGCGTTCGGCGAATACGGGGTGGCCTTGATGAAAGGCAACGCAATACCCAAAGCGGAAAAGGAAGCGGTTGCGGCGAAGCTTTCCAAGCTCACGGGGATACCGGCGGAGACGTGGATACGGAAAAGCCTGAGGATTGATCCCTTCGAGTTTCGCAAGGAATTGCTGCGCGAGGAAGGCAAGGTCATCGGGCGTTTCGATGCGCGGGTAGCCAGGTCATCGACGGATCCGAACGCGACTTCCGCGGAATACGATCCCTCCTACTCACTGGCGATCGGTGCGTTCTCGACCGCGATGCTCGCCTATCTCGGCGACGAACTTGGCTGGAAGGAAGACTCGCATTACGAAGTCCTTACCGGAAAAGTCAGCCCGTGGAGTTTCGGCTCGGACAACCGCATCGTGAATCTCACGGGCAGGATCTCCGCCGCGCTGCGCGATAATCCCAAGCTGCGTGTTCTGGTGATGGGCGCGTATATGGATCTGGCCACACCGCCGGAAGGAGTCCCCTACTCCCTCAGGCAGGAACTGGATCTGCCCGAAGACCTGCGCAAGCAATTCACCTTCACCTACTACGATGCCGGACACATGTTCTACATCAACCCACCGGATCTCGCGAAAGGGCGCGATGATCTGCTCGAGTTCCTGAAACCTTAGGCTAAGCCCACATGCGGTGTTCACTTAGCCATGTTCGCAAAGGCCATTTGGCAGAGGCCGATGAATGATTCCTCCACGAGGCTGGGTTCGCGCTGGTTGGAGTGGAAAACGCCCCACTCCCGATGAAGCTGCGGACCGGGTATTTCCACCGCGATGAGGGTCCCGTCCTCGACATCGCGAGCGGCGACCCATGAAGCGACGATGCCGACGGCTGTGCCGAGTTTCGCCATCTGCATGATCGCCTGCATGTCCCCGATCACCAGTGGGCTCCGGATCTTTCCTGCCATCTTTTCCATCCATTCCTCGATCATTCGGTGGGTGTCAGTAGCCTTGGCATAAATGATGAATTGCTGGGCGGCGAGCGTGCTGGAGATGTCAACGCCTTTTGCTGCCCAAGGGTGGAAGGTTGAAACGACGAAGCAGAGCCGGTCGGTGAACATGGCCCTGTATCCTTCCGCATCGTGATGTTTCGGCTTGATGCCCACCACGAGATCCAGTGCGCCTTTCTCAAGCTTTTCTAGTAGATCCACCGTCTCGCCGGACTCGACGCACGGCTCGCACCGCGGGAAGCAATCGCGAAACTCCCGGAGGACACCGGGCACCATGAAATGGCAAAGGCTGTGTGGCGCACCAACCCTGATGGTGGTTTGCCCCCAGCGCCGCAGACCATCGAGTTCACGGGTAACTTCCTCCAGTTCCTGGATCACGCGTTTCGTCCGCCTGAGAAGAATGTCGCCCTCGGCGGTGACAGATACCCGTTTGCCGTTGCGGTCGAGGAGCCGGTAGCCGAGTTGATCCTCAAGTGACCGAAGCGAGTGGCTGACGGCGGACTGTGTGACAAAAAGCTTACGCGCAGCCAGCGTGAAGCTGCCCTCCTCAACGACGGCAACCAGCGCCCTCAATTGCCGCAAGTCAGGTACCCAATCCATAATCAGCGGCTTAATTCATTGTCCATAAACGGATTAAGCACCGCATGTGCCAAAGGTCGAAAATTGGCACTCGATCCGCTTATGTCCGCACATGCCCTACCCTATTCGTCTCGGATATGTGCCGATTATCGATTGCGCTCCTTTGGCAGTCGCACAAGAAGCGGGGATCTTCGAGCGCTACGGGCTGAACGTCAGGCTGCAACGGGAGCTGGGATGGGCGACGGTGCGCGATAGCCTTTTTTATGGTGATCTAGACGCAGCGCAAGCCATCGCCGGCATCGCCTTCGCACTCGGTTACGGGCTGTCAGATCTGCGGTGTGAGGTAGGTGTGCCCCTGATCCTGAATCTACATGGCAACGCGATCACCCTTTCCACCAGGCTTCCCCATGCGGAGATCGGCGATGGGGCGGGACTCAAAAAGTTTCTAAAGAATCATTGGAAGAGCAACCGCCCCTTCACCCTTGCCACCACCCACCGGCTCTCTTCGCACAGTGTCCTACTTCATGCGTGGCTCACGCGTCACGGTCTGTTGGACACTGATATTGAGATCATCACTCTCCCTCCTCCCCTCATGGCAGACAACCTCAAGTCGGGAATCATCGACGGGTATTGTGCCGATGAGCCGTATAATACCGTGGCGATACTCGGTGGCGATGGCTGGTCTCCGGCCACCTCAGTGGATATTTCCTACGGTCATCCGGGAAATGTGCTGCTCGTTTCCGGAGGTTTCTTGCAAGAGCGGAAAGCCGATGCCGTTAAGCTAACCGCCGCTCTTCTGGAGAGTTGTCGGATGTGCCAGGATCCGGCATTCCGCGAGGATCTGATCGCGATCCTTGCGAAGCGCGATTTCACCGGTGAGGCGGATGAAATCCTACGCAACAGCCTAGGTGGGGATTTTTTCAACGGTGTGGGAAAAGCTTCGAGTCCGGCGTTTCACATTTTTCATGGAGAAGGCGCAAACCGTCCCTCCACCGACAAAGCGTCATGGACACTGGCTGGCCTGCGCAGCGCGGGCAACCTGCCGGAGATTTCGTGCGGTTCGCTTTCGCGCCTTTACCGCGAGGACATCTACATGGCCGCCGTTGCCAGCGGCCAGTAGTCACAGGGGTTATTTTTCCAGCGGATGCTCCTTCAGCAGGGCGTCCATCTGATAGAAACCTTTCATATCCTTGGTAGCCTCACGAACTTTCGCAACCTGCTCCGGGGTGATGGCGCTGGCCTTGTTGCCGTAGGTGTTGCGGACGTAAGTGAGGACGGCCGCCATTTCCTTGTCATTGATGATGCCACCGAAGGGAGTCATCGGCACCTGGCCGTCGTACTTTTTCCCGTGGAGTTCGAAGGGACCCATCACGCCGTGAAGGGTCAGTTTGATCAGGCGCTCGGGATTGCCGTGGACGAAGATGCTGTCATGCAGAGGTGGAAAAGCGGGGTCGAGACCCTTGCCGTCCTTCTGGTGGCAGGTGGCGCAGTGGCCGTCGCGGAAATAGACCTCGTGGCCTGCTTTGAAGGCTTCTTTTTCGACAGAGGTCAGATATTCCGGGATGGGCGGCAAGGGGTTTTCCACTTCCTCTTTTTGCGCCTTGCCCTGCAGCCTTGCGGCGGCGGCTTCGGCGGGGGCTTTGCTCCATCCGTCCGTGCCTTTGGCCTGCGCAATGGTCACGACCTCCAGCGCCTCGAGCTTATCATACCATGTGGCGGCGATGACCGCTTCCAGCCTCACGCGTCCGTGCTCGTCGGTAGCTGCCTTTTTCAGTAGGTCGAGGGAGTCGGGAAATTTATCGAAGTTGTAGCGGAGCACACGCACGGAGGCGGAACGAACGCGGTGGTCGGCATGGGTGATGAGCTTGCGGAGCAGGTCGGTATCCACGGCGTTCATGCCCCATGTGACCCAGAGAGCCTCAAGCTGCTGGTGGGCATGGTTCGGATCTTGTGCATCGAGCGAGGCGACCCATTTCTGCACGGCGGGGATTACCTTGTCCACCGGATGCTCGCGCAGTTCGCGGCGGCTGCGGTAACGGCTGCGGTATTCGGGGAGCTTGAGGTTTTCAAGAAGAGTGGCGATGGGTGCGCCATCCACGGCGGCGGGTTTCACCAGCGGACGTGCGGGATAGGTGATGCGGTAGATGCGTCCGTGGACGTGGTCGCGAAGTGGGTCACGGGCGTTATGCTGCATGTGGCCAATGAGGACGTTATGCCAGTCGATTACGTAAAGCGATCCGTCTGGGGCAAACTCGAAATCAGCAGGGCGGAAGTTTCCATCCGAGGATTGCAACAGGTTGTGCCGGAAGCTGGTCTTGTAGCCGGTGCCGTCGTCGGCGATCGAGTGCTGCTTGATACCGAGGAAACCGATGCAGTTCCCGATCAGCGCATCGCCCTGCACCTCGTCGGGGAAATGACGGGAGGAAACGAACTCAAGGCCGGAGGTCGGGCGCACCGATTGTCCTTTCGGAACGAGATCGGCAGTGGCGGGGGCTTTCGCGCCATAAGGTGGTTTGAGCGAGACGGGCAGCGCCCAGTTCCATGGTGGGCCGGAGGTGTGGATGAGGAAATCCTGACCCCAATCATCAAAAGCGAAGCCCCATGGGTTCGGGATATTCATCTGGATCGTGCGCTCCAGCTTGGTTTTCTGCGGGCAGAAACGGTAGAAGCCGCCATCCACCCCGCGCACCGGGCCATAAGAGGTTTCCACGTTGGAGTGGAGGAAAACACCCTCGCATAACATGAATGCGCCGGAGGGATCGGCGGCGTAGGCGCTGATTGCGTGGTGGGTGTCGTGCGAGTCGAAACCGGTCAGCACCACCTCGCGGACATCCGCCTTGTCGTCGCCGTCCGTATCCCCGAGGAAAACCAAGTGCGGTTCTTGCGAGACATACACGCCGCCGGGTACGAATTCAAACCCGATGGGCAGGTGGAGCTTGTCTGCGAAGACCGTTTCCTTGTCGGCCTTGCCGTCGCCGTTCGTGTCTTCGTAGATAAGCAGCTTGTCATCCGGCAGCGGATCACCGGGACGGTAATGCGGGTAGGTCGGCATGGTAGCAACCCATAGGCGGCCTTTGTTATCGAAGGAAATCTGCATCGGGTTTGCGAGGTTCGGGAATTCCTTTTCGGAGGCGAAAAGCTTCGCTTGGTATCCCTCGGGAGTGGTGAGCGTCTTTTCCGCCTCCTCGCCGTATTTATATTCGGTGGTGCCGTTCTTATTGCTCGGCTGGTAGTTGGTTTGCACGGGCGGCAGGGCGTGAGTCGCCTTGTCCGCGTCGGCGAGATCGAAGGATTTCCCGCTCACCAGCGCCCATGTCGCCTGATCGCGCAGATCGATCATCTGGCGGATTTTCTTTTTCTCATCGGGGTAGTTCTTGGGGCCGAAGGGATTGTAGCGGCGGCCATCGACGTGGACGCCGTTGAGCATGCCGAAATCGTTGAACCAGAACCACTCCTTATCCGCGATGGCGGCGAGGACATCCTTCGATGATGCTTTCGTTTTCACAGGCGCATCGCCGTAGATCGCTTTCACAAGCATTTCGGCGAGCAGGCGGTATCCGTCGTCGTTCGGCAGGAAACCGTTGCGGGTAAAGGTTTTTTTGAGGGTCGGGTAGAGGTCGTGGGTCGGTTTGTAAACGTCCACAAATTCGACACCCGTAGTCTTCGCCACCTCGGCCATCGCCTGGGTGTAGAGCGCGAGGTTTGAGTTCTCCGAGCGGCCATCGGGCAGATCGCGGGATTTCGACAGGTTTTCATAAGCGATGGGCGAGACCAGCACAATGCGCGGTGCGGCTTTACCGCTGTATTTCTGCGCCTGCGTGTGCTTGATCCATGCGTCCAACTCGCCCTTGAAATTCGTGATCCCCGCCGGGCCGTCGAAGGATTCGTTGTAGCCAAAAAAGGCAATCAGCGTGTCGGGCTTGAGATCCGCGAGCCATTGGTCGGGTGTCGGGTGGAAACCATCGCCCGCGTGCGTCTGGTGCTGCGGGTGGAATTTTCCAGCTCCGGGAAACGCCCACTGCGAGTTGCGTGACGGATGAGGGCGGAAGCCCGGCGTATCGCCGGGACGGCACATGTTACGTAGATACAGGCTTTTTTCTGGGTGCGCCATCTGGAGTCGCGCCTCAAGATAAGGATGATCCGCCATGCGCTCACCTAGGCCATTGCCGATTAGGACGATGCGTTCACCTTGCACGGGTGCTTTCGGCTGAGCCGTAAGAATGGTCAGGGGCACGAAAGCCAGGACGGGTAGAAGAAGGTGGCGTATCATTGGTTTTGAATTCGGTTTGGCTTGGATATCCCCTTTTTTACGGGCGGCCTGTGTCGCGTCGATCATAAAAATTTCAGGAATTGTGGACTTCCTTCGGGAACCTCGCGGGTGTAGGAAAAGGGATGAAATCCGCGTTCCCCCACATTTTCACAGCGGTTCTCGTTTTAGCAGGATGCAGCACCTCCCCCACGGATTCGATGGCGATGCGCGGCACATCACGTATCCAAGTGCAGTCCCCTGGTAAGCAGGTCGCAGTCCCCTCCCCTAGCCCGCCACGCCTTCCCCTATCCACCGTCTTCAAGGGTGAGGCGAAGTTCCACGCCATCGTCGCCAAGGCCGGGCGAGAAAACTGGCGCAAGCTGCCCATCGGTGAGCGCACGGCTAGAGTCGCTCGGGAAATGGCGGGCGTCCCTTACGTGAACTACACGCTTGAGGTGGATGACAGGATCGAGTCCCCGGTCGTGAACTTCGGCGGCATGGACTGCTGGACGTATTACGAGAACGCCCTCGCGATCGCCCGTATGATCGCCTACAAGCCGGGTCCCTACAAGCCGCAGGACATGCTCCATATGGTGGAGTTGGAGCGTTACCGAGACGGGAAATGCACCGGTAATTACCTCTCCCGGATGCACCACCTTGAGGAAGTTTTCCACGACAACCAGCGCCGCGGCTATGCCCAGAACATCACCTCGCGCATCCCTGGAGCTATCCGCCTCCAGCGCGAGATCCGAGAGATGACAGTTCAGTGGAAAAGCTACCGTTACCTGAAAAGCAACCCTGCCTTGATCGAGCCGATGGGACGCATCGAGGCGCAGGTCTCCAAACTCCCCGTTTATCACATCCCCAGGGACAAGGTGCGCGCGGCGGAGAACTACCTTGCCAACGGCGATATCGTCGCCATCACCACAAACTGCAAATACGGCTACACCTCCCACGTTGGCCTCATCATTCGGCTCAAGGGCCGCGCCTATTTCACCCACGCCACCTCGGATCGGGACAAGGGTCGCATGACGATCATCGATCGCCCGATCACCGACTACATCAATGGCAACGCGAAGCATGCCGGCATCATCGTTTGTCGCCCCTTCGACATCCCGTCCTCGCCGCTGTGGCACAAAAACGTGGCCGGCCAGTGATTGGAAATCTCCTTTTGAACATCATTACCTGCACACCACAAATTTCCCCGCAACATCAGGCGCAAGCCGGGGTTTGATTACAGATGTTTCTCACCGGAAACCCACCTTTCGCCCATCCGATGGAGGAAACCCAAGCAACGACACCGGACGACACCGACTTGGGCATCGACCACGCCCTGATGGCCCGTGTGGCGGAGGGTGATCACCGCGCCTTCCGGCAGCTCGTCGAGCGTCACCAGGACAGCGTCGTCGGCACGGTCACCAAGATGCTCGGAAATACCAGTGACTCGGAGGACATCGCCCAGATGGTTTTCATCCGCGTCTGGAAGCACGCCCGCCGCTACAAGCCGGATAACAAGTTCACCACCTACCTCTACACCATCGTCCGGAACCTCGTTTACAATGAGTCCCGCCGCCGCACCCGCAAGCGCACCGTTTCCGCCGACCAGCGCGAGGACGAGCACCACCTCCAATACCCCGCCGACCCCGCCGCCCAGCCCGATGCTACCCTGTTAGACACCGAGCTCCGCGCCGCGATCGACACCGCGATCGAGTCGCTCCCGGAAAACCAGCGCCTCGCCGTTGTTCTTCGCCGCTACGAGAACCTCCCCTACGAGGAAATCGCCGAAGTCCTCGCCACCTCCGTCCCCTCCGTGAAAAGCCTGCTGTTCCGCGCGCGAACCACGCTCAGGGAATCGCTTTCCAAATACATGGATGCTTAGGTATGCCCCACGCGGTAGCGCATGGAGGGGCGGGTAAAAAATTCGCCCCTGTCCATGAAGCGTAAATGGATAGTGCGAAAGCACTCAGCATCGGCCTTTCCATGATCATCGGCGGATTCCGATCCGCCGCTCCATGCCTAGAGCAAGGCCCGGCACTCCTGCCCGATCTCCGCAAGGCGTTCTTTTTCCGCCTCGCTGAATTCATACGGCTCGGTTTTCCCAACCCCGAGCGTCCCCAGCACCACCCCTTCTTCCGAAAGGATCGGCACGGCCAGCGATCCGGAAACTCCCGTCTTGCGTGCGTCCTCCTTCGCCACCCCGCCGAGATCCTGCTGGAGATTGCAAAGCTCGACGGGTGCCTTCGTCTCCGCCGCCACTCCGGCGATGCCTTTCCCAAATGGGATCAAAGAGATCTTTTCCAACAGAAACTCGGGCACCCCCGCCATCGCTACCAGATGCAGCCACACCCCTTCCGAACGGTGCAAGGTGCCCGTCTGACACCCGAATTCCGCCATCGTTTGCCGCAGTGCTTGTTCCGCTTTCTTCATTGCGGGAAATTGAAACGGTTCCGACGACCTGTCCATCGGCAAACGCTCTGATGACAAATCTTACAAACTAACTTTCGCGCGCTTAGAGGGGTTGGCAAAAGTCCTTTTCCGAAACGGAGAGTCTGGATGGGATGGGATTCGTGCCGCTGGCGCGGGTGTTTAGCTGTGGTTCCGGCCAATGAGTGAGCATTCCTACGCTGTTCTTCACTCTCGGATGAATGTCGTTCGCAGCGGAGTGCTTCCGATATCTCCGGTGATGAAGATGAGGTGTTGCATACGGGTGATGATTAGCGGCTAGCTCCAAACATTTTACCCACCCGGAAAGCCCTTGCTTCCGCCGGGCTTCTCCTCAAATCTTCCCGCGATGTCCCATGACCCCATAGATGTCCGCTACGTGGCCAAGCTCGCCCGCTTGGATCTGACCGAGGCAGAGGTCGCCGTTTTTCAATCCCAGCTCGAGGCGATCCTCGGCCATGTGGAATCCCTCTCCGCCATCGACCTGCCGGGCGACATCACCGCTACAGACACCCAGCTCGGCCCGCTGCGGGATGACCAGCCCCACACAAGCCTGCTACCCGAGGCCGTCCTGCTCAACGCCCCCGACCAAGCCCAATCCCAGATCCGTGTCCCCAAAGTCGTCGCCGACGCCTGACCTTTTCAGCATTTACCCACCATGTCCCTCACCAGCCTGCGCCGCCGATATCTGGACGGCGAAACGACCCCCACGGAAGCCCTCTCGCAGCTCGCGGAGGAAATCGCGACCCGTGATCCAAAGACCGGAGCCTACCTTTCGCATGATCTCCATCTCGCCCTGAAAGACGCCTCCGTGGCGGATCTTTCGAAGCCCCTCGGCGGGCTACCGATCGGCATCAAAGATAACATCAACACCATCGGCCAGCCCTGCACCTGCGGTTCCCGGTTTCTCGCGAAAAACTACACATCTCCCTACGATGCTACGGTTATCCGGAAACTAAAAGAGGCCGGAGCCATCCCTTTCGGACGGATGAACATGGACGAGTTTGCGATGGGCTCCGCGACGGAAAACTCCGCCCTACAAATCACCCGCAACCCGCATGACCACGACCGGATTCCGGGCGGCTCCTCGGGTGGCTCCGCCGCTGCGGTAGCGGATGGCACTGCCTTCGCCGCGCTCGGTTCCGACACCGGCGGCTCGATCCGCCAACCCGCCTCGCATTGCGGGGTCGTGGGCCTGAAACCGACCTATGGCCGCGTTTCCCGCTTCGGCCTCGTCGCTTTCGCCTCGTCCCTGGATCAGATTGGGCCGCTCACCCGCACGGTGGACGACGCGGCGCTGATCCTCCAGACCATCGCCGGGCACGATCCGCAGGACAGCACCTCGCTGGACGTGCCGGTTCCCGATTACTCGGCGGAGATCGACCTCGGCGTGAAAGGCGTGCGGATCGGGATTCCCAAGGAATACTTCGGCGAGGGCATTCATCCCGGCGTCCGGGAAAACGTGGAAAGCCGCATCAAACAACTCGAAGGCCTCGGCGCGGTCATTGTGCCCATTTCCCTGCCTCACACGGAGCACGCAGTGGCCACCTATTATGTCATTGCCCCGGCGGAGGCCTCCTCGAACCTCTCGCGCTTCGACGGGATTCGTTACGGCAATCGCGCGCCGAACCCCGCCAACATCATCGATCTCTACCACCAGTCGCGCGAGCTCGGCTTCGGCTCCGAGGTGAGACGCCGCATCATCCTTGGCACCTACGTGCTCTCCTCGGGTTACTACGACGCCTATTACACCCGCGCTCAGAAAGTCCGCGCCCTGATCACTCGTGACTTCAAACAGGCCTTCGAAACGGTGGACGCGATCCTTTCCCCCGTTGCACCGACCCCCGCCCGGAAAATCGGCTCCTGCGCCGAGGATCCATTCCAAGATTACCTCGCCGACATTTTCACGATCCCCGCCAACCTCGCCGGCATCCCCGCCATGTCCATCCCCTGCGGCACCACCTCCTTCGATGGATCAGACAATCTCCCTGTTGGCCTCCAGATCCTTGCTCCCCACCTTGGCGAAGCCATGATGCTCCGCGTCGCAAAATCCGCGGAAGGCCTGGCTTAACCAGATTTCAGCATTTCAGTTTTTCAGCATTTCAGCTTTTACCCAATGATCCTCGGCTACTGCACGAATATCCACCCCGCCGAAACATGGCTCGAAACCATGGAGGCGTTGCGGACACATGTGATGGGCGTGCGGGATCGGCTTTTGGAAACGGGAGATCATCCGGTGGGAAGGCCCTATCCCATCGGACTCCGTCTCTCGGCACTAGCGGCGAAGGAATTGCTGGAAAGCGACAGACTGGCGAGATTTAAAGACTGGCTGGCGGAGAATGATTCCTACGTATTCACGATCAACGGCTTTCCCTACGGCTCCTTTCACGGCACACGAGTAAAGGAAAAGGTGTTCCAGCCCGATTGGACAAGCCCCGATCGAGTGAACTACACCCAAGATCTTTTCCGCATCCTCGCGGAAATCGCGCCCGCTTCCGGCGGCGGCTCGGTCTCCACCCTGCCCGGCTCGCACAAAACCTTCCACGCCGATGAATCCGCGATCCGCACAAACCTGATCGAGATCGCCCATTTCATCGAAGACCTATCGCAGAAATATCAGATCGACCTCCACCTCGGCCTGGAGCCCGAGCCGCTCGGTCACTTCGAGAACACGGCGGAAACGCTGGCCTTTTTCGAGCGACTCCACTTTCAGGCACAATCCCCCGTGATCCTCACCAACCGGATCGGGCTGAACTTCGATTCCTGCCACTTCGCCATTGAGTTCGACGAAGCCGCGCCCTCGCTGGACGCCCTCGCCGCTGCCGGGATCCGGCTTTCGAAAATCCATCTCTCCAACGCACTCTCGCTCCATCCGGGGAACCCCGCCGCCATCGACGCGATCCGGGGTTTCGACGAACCAACCTATTTCCACCAAGTGATCGCAAGGCGACCGGATGCCACGCTTGCCCGTTTCCTCGATCTCCCGGCCTTCCTCGCGGCGGTCGATGGCGGGGAGATTTCACCTGCGGAGTTCGCGGAAGCCCGCGTCCATTTCCACATCCCGCTCGACGCACAGCCCGCGCCGCCGCTTTCCTCCACACACAATCACGTCGCGGAAACCCTCACCTGGTGCCAGCGCCATCCCGCCGCCTGCCACCATTTCGAGATCGAGACCTACACCTGGGGCGTCCTCCCTGGAAAGCTCCAGCGCCCCGTCGTCGAACAGATCGCCTCCGAATACCGCTGGGTGCTCTCACAACTGCGGAATCCGCATCAAACTCCTGCACCCAAAGATAATTCAACCAGAGATGGACGGGATGGACACAGATAAAGAGGATGGATGCCGCTGGAAAATGGGGAAGCATAACCTCAGAAACCTCACCAATTCCCACTCTCTTCCATTCTTCTCTTCCATCTGCGTGAATCTGCGTCCATTTGTGGTTGGACTTTCTTCCTCTTTATCTCCAACTAACCAAAAACTGAACACTCTATGAACGACATCAAAATCACACTCCACACCACCGCCGGCGACATCGCCGCTACGATCTACGCCTCCAAGGTGCCTCTGACCTCGGCGAATTTCCTAAATCTCGCCCAGCGCGGCTACTACGATGGTATCGCCTTCCACCGCGTCATCGAGGGCTTCATGCTCCAGGGCGGTGACCCGACCGAGACCGGTCGCGGCGGCCCGGGCTATAAGTTCGCCGACGAATTCCACCCCGAGCTGCGCCACCGCAGCCCCGGCGTTTTCTCTATGGCGAATGCCGGCCCCGGCACGAATGGCTCCCAGTTCTTCATCACCACTACCGCCACGCCATTCCTCGACAACCGCCACTCTGTTTTTGGGCAAGTCACTGATGGTCTGCACGTTGTGGATAAAGTTACCGGAAAAAACAATACGGGAGAACGGGGCTGCAAGTTCAACGGAGTCGGCGATAAGATCACCTCGATTACCATCCACGACGATCTTACTGACCTCCTCGCGGATCAGAAAGACCACGTCGAGCACTGGAACTCTATCTTGGACAAAGCCTGATCCAAGCGAACGTTTAAAATGCAATGAGCGCTCCGCGTGTGATCGTTCTGATGGGTGTCGCCGCAGCTGGTAAGACCACCGTTGGAACGCTTCTCGCCGAGCGGCTGGGCTGGCCGTTTCACGACGCGGATGATTTCCACCCGCCCGCGAACATCGCGAAGATGGCGGGTGGCGTCGCGCTGGATGACAGTGACCGCGAGCCTTGGCTGATGAGGCTTAGGAAGGAGGTGATCGACCCGGCGCTTTCCGGAGATCCGGCGGTTCTCGCCTGCTCCGCGCTAAAAGCTTCCTACCGAAAAACCCTCGGCATCGGCGAAGCCGGCATCAATGCTGTTTTTCTCGATTGCGATCCCGCTACCCTCACGGGGCGGATGGCGGCGCGGGCGGGGCATTACATGAAACCGGAAATGCTCGCGAGCCAATTGGAGGCGCTGGAAGTCCCCTCGCCTGCCGAGGCGTTTCATGTGACAGCCACATTTTCAGCCGATGAGATCGTTGATCTGATCGTCGATGCCACGCTTCTTCCTTGAGGTTTAAGGTTTGAAATTTAGGGTTTCCTGCATGTTCCTTGACGTAAAGAATCTCACCACTCGTTTCCACACCCGCAACGGGATCGTCCACGCGGTGGAGGACGTTTCGTTCTCCCTTGAGAAAGGCGAGACGCTGGGAATCGTCGGCGAGTCGGGCTCGGGAAAATCCGTCACCTGCTACTCGCTGCTCGGGCTGCTGCCCATGCCTCCCGGGAGAATTGAACGCGGGACAGCGATGTTCGGCGGCATCGATCTCCTGAAGGCGCCGGAAAAGGAGCTGCTGAAAATCCGAGGCAAGCGGATCTCGATGATTTTCCAGGATCCAATGACCTCGCTGAACCCCTTCATGCGCATCCGCGAGCAGCTCACCGAGCCGTTGGAGCTGCACGAGAACCTGCGCGGTAAAGAGGCTCTCACCCGCGCCATCGACGCGCTTGCCGAGGTGGGTATCCCCGATCCTGAGCAGCGGATCAATTCTTACCCCCACGAGTTTTCCGGCGGGATGCGGCAGCGGGTGATGATCGCCATGGCACTCATCACGAAGCCCGAGCTGCTCATCTGCGACGAGCCGACCACCGCTCTCGATGTCACCGTGCAGAAGCAGGTGCTCGATCTCATCCGCGACCGCCAGCGCGACCTTGGCACGGCGGTAATTTTCATCACCCACGATCTCGCGGTGGTCTCGGAAATGTGCGACACGATTAACGTGATGTATGCGGGGCGCATCGTGGAGAGTGCCGCGCGTGCTGACCTTTTCAGTAAGCCGCTGCACGCCTACACGCGTTCGCTTTTGAAATCGATTCCCGCAGCCCAGCCAAAGGGTCAGCCGCTCATCACCATCCCCGGCCTACCGCCGAACCTCACCCAGCCGCCCAAAGGCTGCGCCTTCCAGCCCCGCAACCTCATAGGCGACGCGAAACTCTGCCTCACCGATCACGCGCCAGAGCTCGCCGAGATCCTGCCGGGACATTTTGCACAGAATTGCCCGGGCTGCCTGGCGAGCTGAGAACTACTCACGAAAATCATGCGAACCCGGCGCCATATCCACGGCCTAATCCACCTCCTTCCTCTCGCATGTTTCACACTCCCATCCGCCACTGAAAATGAAAGCCCGCCTTTCATTCACGCAATAGCACCCATATCACAGCCTTGAATCTGACTTCTCTGGAACATCCCTTTCAACGGTCTGTCAGTGGCCGAGGGCGGGGTGACGACCGATGTGCTCCTTTCCGTTCCGGAGACTGAAAAAATGATCCGGGAAATAATGTGGGAAGTGGTGGCGGCGGCGCGGGCGCAGGACATACCGCTCGACGGAGCGCTGCTGGAAACGAACAGCAAACGCACCCGCCCGATGGGAGCTTACCGGCCTTCCACAATGATCGATTTCACGGAAGGTCGCGAGCTGGAACTCGTCCCGATCTGTGAGGAACCGATGCGCCGTGCGAAGACCGCAGGCGTGGCTATCCCCGCCTTGGAGAAACTTTTAGGTAACATGAAAGCCCAACTCACGAAAAGAGGCTGACCACGAGGATCATTGCTGTTGCTGTTGCTGTTCCTCTTGTTGACGACGCATCTGCTCCTCCTGCTGGCGACGCATCTGCTCCTCCTGCTGGCGGCGTTGTTCCTCCTGCTGCTGGCGGCGTTGTTCCTCCTGTTGCTGGCGGCGCATTTCCTCCTGTTGCTGGCGGCGTTGTTCCTCCTGTTGCTGGCGGGCACGTTCCTGCTGCTCCTGTTGCTGGCGTATTTCCTCCTGCTGCTGGCGGGCACGTTCCTGCTGTTCCTGTTGTTGGCGTATTTCCTCCTGCTGCTGGCGGGCACGTTCCTGCTGCTCCTGTTGCTGGCGTATTTCCTCCTGCTGCTGGCGGGCACGTTCCTGCTGCTCCTGTTGCTGGCGGATTTCCTCCTGTTGCTGGCGGGCACGTTCCTGCTGCTCCTGTTGCTGGCGGATTTCCTCCTGCTGTTGGCGGGCACGTTCCTGCTGCTCCTGTTGCTGGCGGATTTCCTCCTGCTGCTGTCGGGCACGCTCCTGCTGCTCCTGTTGTTGGCGACGGGCTTCTTCGGCCTGATCACGCTCCGGCATCACTGGGCGTTCTGGCTCAGGTTGTTGGGGCTGCTCCGGCGCGGGAGGCTCCGGGGCTACCGGGACTTCAGGCTGCACCGGACGTTCTGGCAATTCTGGTGCAACAGGCTGTAAGGGCTGCTCCGGCGCTGGAGGCTCGGGGTTTCCAGGAATTTCCGGTTGCACCGGGCGTTCTGGCATTTCTGGTTCAACAGATGGCACGGGAACGGACGGTGGCTGGGCGGGCGGTTCGATCGCGGGCGGCTCTACGACAGGCTTATCAACACCAGGAGGTGGTGTAGGATCAGGACGTTGAGGACGCTCAGGTATGCCAGGGCGCTCAGGACGCTCTGGGTCAGTTATCGGAGCTGGCAAAGTGGGAATCTCCGCGACGGGATCTTGGTTATCACCCGGAATGGTGGGCGGTTCGGGAAGGGTCGGGATCGGATCTCTACCATCAGGTCTTCCGGGGCGTCCCGGACGATCGGGGCGGTCGGTAGGCCTGTCCGGAATTTCCGCCACGGGCTGCTCCAGTGGCACCTCGGGAATCGTGCCTGGGATCGTCTCCGGCTGCGGCTTAGTGATAGGGTTGCGCTCCGCTTCCGCTGCTTTCTCCGCTTCCACAGCCTCCCTACGGCTCTGTTCGATCTGATCTATCCGCTCTCTCTCGAAGTTTTCTCGCCCACCCGCATCCACAACAACCTGTTCTGCTTGGCGGATTTCCTCGGCGCGACGGTCACGGAATTCATCGCGCACCTCCGCAGGAAGTTCGTTCGGCCTGTCGATGGTGACATCACCGAGATCCCGATTGATGTTTGCGGGACGCAACGCCTGGTTCCAGCTTGCATCCATGCGCGGCGCTATGACCTGCAGCTCGTTGCCATGGAAATGCGAGCCAAGCTGGCGGCCACCGCGTCCGAAGTCCGGGTTCAGGTCAGTGCGGAGATGATGGATGGGAAACGGCCTACCGATCCGATCACATACATTGCGATATCCGGGACCACCGACGAAGACCCGGTTGCCCGTGACTTGGTAATAGGTGATGTTCGTGGTGTTGCTGTAAATCACCGTATTCTGCGCGGGAGGCAGGCAGTAAGCTTGGATGTTGTTTCCAAAATTCCGGTAGCTTACGAAGGAGAAATTCGAGCTACTGATCCCGAAGCTTACCTCTACCGAGGAATCCCACGCGCGGCCGCGCCATGCGAGCGTTTCGGGCGGCAAGGGCGCCCAGCCAATGTGTCCGCGGCTTTCACGCCATGTCACCCAGGCCGGTGCCCACTCACTGCCGGGCACCCACACCCAGCCAACACCGCGCAACTGCGCCCAACGCCCGTAGTGATAGCAGGCCCAGCCGAATGGCTCACTGGAAACCCATGTCCAGCCCTGATTCGTGAACGCCCAGCGCCCGCGCGTGTATGGCCTCCATGAAACGTCCCGCACAACCGTGGGCTGATACACATAGCCGTAATTCCTAGTTTTAAACCACGATCCGTAAGCTCCTAGAGGCTCATAGAAATTCCGGAAATCCCCCGTCGGCCCGCGGACGAAATCCTTCTGGCTAACGGGCAGCGCCTTGAGCGGCTGTCGTCCAGCCAAGTCCAACTCGCGCTGGCTGAGCTTTCCCTCAAGACCCGTCAGTTGCCGTTCCTTCTGATCGAGATTTCCCTGCGCTTCGGAAATCCTGCGTTCCCGCTCCGCGAGCTCCGCGCTCCGCTTCTCCAGCTCCGCATCTAGCACGGCCTTGTCCGCGTTCCTCGCCTCCTCCATCGCCATGCGATCCTGCTCGATCAGCGTCCGCTCCCGCTCGATCGCGTCCCTCTCTGTAAGAAGTTTCTGCTCAGCGAGCTCCGACTCAAGCTGCCTCTGCCGCTCCTCGGCCTCCGCCGCTTTCTTTTCAAGCTGGCTGAGCTTCGAGTCCTCTTCGTTGGTGGGCTTGTCGCAGGAAATGAGGAAGAGTAATAAACTCGCGACGAATAACGGAAATGTGTGGATTTTCATAAGTATGCCGATCTGGTGGCTGGGGTCTTTGACAAAGATAAGGCGGTTCTGATTCAAAATCCTTTTGTGAAAAAATCACCCTACCGCACATCGATAACAAAGTCGATATGCGCTGGCGTTCCTTCCGCGCCAGCAGCGGGCTTGCGGGAGACTTTCACGCCAAAGGCCCCCTCGATCGCGCGGCGCTCCATTTCGATCGCATGGGGATGCTTTGCATACACTCGAGCCAACGGATGGTGAAACTCGCGGAGAGTGATGACACCCGTCTCAGGATCATGCAGACAGCTGATAAAAAGCCCTTCCTGCGTGCGAATCTTAGCAAAAAGCTGCGCCTTGTATAGCAGGGTCGTACCTCTGCTCAGTTTCCCTTTCCACTCCTCCTCTCGCTCTTGAAAATGCTGGAAAAGCAACCGGTCAGGGGCGGTCTCGCCAAATGTGCGCTGAATCTGGACGAGGATATCCAGCGTGAAACTTTCCGGGATACCAGGGAAAATACCTTCTGCCTTTTCCGAAAGCCGATAGAAAATCTCCGGCCTGCCGATTTCCGTGCGGGGGATGCGCGATCGCCTCAGGTAGCCGAGCTTGGTGAGATCCTCACAATGCTGCTTCACCGTCATGTAGCTGGAGTCGAGCCGTCGCGACAGCTCGCTCACCGCCAGCCCCCCGGATACCTTCAGCTCGGCAAGCGTGCCGAGCCATTGCGGCTTGAGCAGATCATGGAAAGCAGGGTGAAACATGGGTTTGTCCGGCGGAAACAACCCAGTCATCCTAGCCGGAGGTTTTTACTTGTCGAGTGGGCACATCGGGCGAGTTATCTAAACACAAAAGAGCAGCGCTCGCGAAAGCATGACCAGAGGACACCCCGAGGATTCGCTCCGCGTTGAAATGGTGCTGCCCTCCGCTCGCATGACGGCTATGGACATAATGGCGCGCTAGACTGAGGAATACCAAAATCCGCCCTCGACAGCATGACCGATGCGCTTCCACTTTCTCTCCCACCATGTCTCCACCCAGCCCTTTTTCCGCCCGCAAAGACAAAGCCCAGATCGAGGAGTCTGGCGAGTTCGCGCCCAAGTTCGATGCCGACGGACTGATCCCCGCGATAGCCATTGATTCCGTCACCAGTGAGCCGCTGATGCTCGCCTACATGAACGCCGAATCGCTGCGGCTGTCCTTGGAATACGGCGAGGCGGTCTATTGGTCTCGCTCGCGTTCGGAAATCTGGCATAAGGGAAAAACCTCCGGCCACACCCAGAAAATCGTCGAGATACGAACCGACTGCGACCAGGACGCGCTCGTCATCGTGGTCGCACAGATCGGCGCGGGTGCCTGCCACACCGGCCGCACCTCCTGTTTCTACCGCAAAGTCATCCCCGGAACCCCGGCCGCGCTCGCTTTCACCCAGTCGGATCTATCGTTCGATCCCTCCTCCGTGTATGGGAAAAAGACCACGTAAACACCCTCGGAAAATCTCAGCATTTCAGCTTTTCAGTATTTCAGCGTTTATTTCCCAAATTTCACCCTTGCAAAAGGAGTGGGAAAGCCCTAACCGTCTCGCCCCCTGTTTGCCTTTATGGCATCTCGCGGGTCTCATACACACTTTCCACTACCACTACCAAGACCATGGACATCATCAAAAAAATCGAGCAGGAGCAACTCAAGGAGGATGTTGCGTCATTCAACGTCGGAGACACCGTCAAGGTGCACTGCCGGGTGGTCGAGGGCGGCAAGGAGCGCGTTCAGATCTTCGCAGGTCTCGTGATTGCCAAGGGAGGCTCCGGCATTAACTCCGCTTTCACTGTCCGTAAAATCTCCTACGGCGAGGGCGTCGAGCGCGTTTTCCCGCTGCACACCCCGCGTATCGCCAAAATCGAGGTCACCAACAAAGGCAAAGTCCGCCGCGCCAAGCTCCATTACCTCCGCGACCGGGTCGGCAAGCGCGCCCTTCTCGTCAAGAGCGCCAGCTGATCCTTCGGCGCGTTACCGTTTCCAAAAACCCCACCGGCGTGAATCCGGCGGGGTTTTTTCTTTGTTGCCTTGCCCGTTCGCCGCCGCTGCCTAGATTCGCTCACATCCAACCATGCGAATCCCGATCCTAGCTGTGATCCCACTCTGCCTGCTCACCCTCGTCCTGTTATGGTGGATGGGCACGCGCGACATGGATTTCCTAACCCCGCCGTCCGAAGCGACGCTCAGCCAGATCCGCGCCGAAGCCCTTGCCTCCCTGCCGGCCTCACGCCTGGAGGACGATGCGATCTCCATCAAAGTCCCGCCGCCTGATGACGCGGACACCCTTCCGGATCTCACCGCCCTGCTTGATCCCGTCGATCTCGGCGACATCAAATCCGCTCCCGTATTGGACACCTACTCGGATCGGGCGCCGGAGGGTTCCGCAAAACTCCTCGCTCTCGCTGCCGCCCTCGAACAGGCAGCCGCTTTCCAGCGCGCGCTCCTCGCCTATGAGCGGGTGCTCGATCTCGCGGAATCCGATCCCGAGCAAATCCAATCCGCCATCTCAGCGATCCACCGGCTCAAGCCCAAGCTGCCCGATTGGAACACCGATCCCGATGTAGCGGCACAGGTCGTCATCCATATCGGCACCGGCGGGAGGTTTTCCGAAATCCTGCCTGCCATCATGGTAAATATGACACGCGATCTCAATACCGCCTCCTCCGGCATCGTCAGGTTCTCCCATGAACTCCACATCGGCCGCACGCTTCAGAGCACAGATACTCCCACGCCCGTCGCGCTATGGATCACCGGCTCCAGCGATAACGCACCTTCCACGGATGTTCTCTCCTTCACCACCGATGATACGGAAGCCCTCAGCAATGACCTCCTGAAAACCACGTTCAACCTTGTCCGCGGCCACCTCTCCAAAACTACCTCCTACAACCCCGCTCCCGAGGCGCTGGACGATCCGCTGAGGGCATTGGAGTCGCACATCACCCGCCTGCTATGGAACGAGTTTAGCAAGACACTGAGCCCAAAACCTTAGAAAAAAAGTAGCGCTCAAAGTGGATTCTATCACCCAAGCCACACTCGGAGCCGCGGTCGGCGAAGCGCTCCTCGGAAAAAAGCTCGGCAACCGCGCCGTCGCATGGGGACTGCTGTTTGGCACCCTTCCCGATCTTGATGTGATTTTCTCCCCGTTCCTCGACAACGCCCGGCAACTCGAATTCCACCGCGGAGCGAGCCATTCACTGCTGCTTATGGTCATCGCCTCGCTCGCACTGGCCAAGCCGCTGGCAAAGCTCTGGATAAAGGAAAAGATATCCCCCACCCGCGCGGGCTGGTTCGTCTTCCTCGTATGGTCAACCCACGTTCTCATCGACTGCTTCACCGTCTATGGCACCTCCGTCCTCTGGCCGTTTTCCGATACGCGCCTGGCTTTCAATAACCTCTTCATCATCGATCCGCTCTACACCTTGCCGCTGCTCGTCGCTCTCGTATGGCTCTGTTTTTGCCGCGCCAAAAAGCTCCAGAAAAAACGCACCCGCCTGCTGGCATGGGGACTAGGAATCAGCTCAGGATACGTCGCCCTTACCTTCGGTTTGAAATTTTTGATATCCTCCGCATTCGATGCCGACCTCGCCCGCCGCGCAGTCACTTACGAACGCCGCATGGAGGCACCCACCGCGTTCAATACCCTCCTTTGGCGCTCCGTCGTGGATCGCGGCGACGAACTCTGGGTCGGTTACCGCTCCGTTTTCGAAAGCCCCTCCGCTCCCGTTCGCTGGACGATCTACCCGCGCTGCGCCGAATCTCTCGCGGGTCTGGAAAAGGAACGGGAGGTCGCGACCATAAAATGGTTCTCGCGCGGCTGGTGGATCGCCCGCCCCCACGCCGAGGGCGTCTGGATCGCCGACATGCGCTTTGGCGAAACCCGCACCTACGAAGACAAGCCCGGCATGGTCGATTCCCGCATCATGTTCTCCTGGTCTTTCCTGCCCGGCGGGGAAGGCGACCGGCTCCGTCCCGAACGCCCCAATGTCCGCAACGCCAAGGAATCCCTGAAACGCATCGCCCGCCGCATCTTCACCCGTGATGGCTGGGAAGCGAACCCTCGCCTCGCCGGCGTCCCAGGCACCTTGCCCGAGTTTCTGCCCGTGGCGGAGTGATTCCGGCGGCGTTGTCAGCAGCGTGAAACATGTTACACATAAGCCATGAAAACGATCACCGTGAGAGACGTCCGCCAACGCTGGCCGGAAGCCGAGCGATCCCTCGCGGAGGAGGGCGAGATCGTGATCACCCGCGACGGTAAACCGGTCGCTCGGCTGCTACCGGTGGAGGAGGATGACCAGGAAGATCGGAATGGAGAAGATTTGAAAAGCGATTCTAAACCCTGAGCTGAATTTTGATTGATATCGATACAAGCAAGAACTCGCCTTCGAGGTCGTGATGCCGGGCGTGGACTGAGCCAACGGTCTTCCTGATCGTGGCACGCGGGTTGCTTAACTCCGTGTGAAGGTTTCTTCATTTGTTCATAACGGACAACGGAGCCAAGACCTATTGCGAACCACTGAAGACTTATGAAAACACACAACCATTGGATGAAAGGGCTGCTCGCTTGCGGCGTCATGGCGTTGCTGGGCGCCACCCAGGTCGGTGCCAAACCGCTGAAAATCGCTTACTCCGACTGGCCGGGCTGGATCGCCTGGGAGATCGGAATCAAGAAGGGTTGGTTCAAGGAAGCAGGCGTCGAGGTCGAGTTTGCATGGATGGATTACGTCGAGTCCATGGACGCGTATGTGGCGGGAAAAGTGGATGCCGTGACCATGACCAACGGCGACGCCCTTGTCACCGGTGCAACTGGCAAACCTTCGGTGGGCATCATCATCAACGATTTCTCCAACGGCAATGACATGATCGTAGCGGCTCCGGGCATCAACTCCATAAAAGACCTGGAAGGTAAAAAAGTAGGCGTCGAGGAGGGCTTCGTTTGCCACTTATTGCTGCTTACCGGTCTTGAAAAAAACGGCATGGATCCCTCGAAGGTAACCATCGTCAACACCCCCACCAACGAGACGCCGCAGGTATTCCAGGCGAAGGCGGTGGATGCGATCGGCGCATGGCAGCCAAACTCCGGGCAGGCCCTGAAAGCAGTTCCCGGCTCCAAGCCTGTGTTCACTTCGGCGGATGCTCCTGGCATCATCTACGATCTCCTTTACGTCTCCCCCGAGAGCCTCGACACCCGCAAGGAGGATTGGGCGAAGGTCGTGACCGTATGGTATCGCATCGCCGAGTTTATCCGCAACGAGGAGAACTTAGATGAAACGCTGGAGATCCTTTCCGGCCGCGTCGGCATCAAGCCCGAAGAATACGAAGCCTTCTTGAAAGGCACCTACATTCTGACCTTGGACGAGGCGCTGAAGCGTTGGGAAAACAAGGAAGGGCTTGGCTCGGTCTATGGCTCCACGAAGTTCGTGGACGCTTTCAACCTCAAGTTCGAGGTCTATGAGAAATCCCAAGACGCGGAAAAATACCTCAACCCAAGCTTCACCAAAGCCTACGCGGAATCCCTGAAATCCGAGTGATCCACCCAAGGCATGCCCGCGCCCCGCATATTCACCGGCTGGTTCCGCATCCGCAGGGATCTGTCACCGGGGCGCAGACTATGCCTGACGATCATATCTTTCTGCCTGCCTGCGATGATCTGGTGCGTAGTGTCCTACGTTCCTTTCATCTGGCATCCGGATGTGAAAATCACGGTCGCTGCCTCGCGTGAGGGTTCCGCCACAGTGCTTACCGCTGGAGACCATCTACCGAAGGATTATTTCCCGAAATATGTGGACGACGTCCGCCAGGAAAACGCCTCCACCCGTGAAGGCTCCAAGCGCAAGAACCAGAAGCTGCTGCGCCAACTCGCGCCGGTTGGGATCGACGCAGGTTGGATCAACGATAGGGAGGCACAGGACGACGCGAAAATCTACCTCCTCTGGCGCGACCTCGCCACCGGCCAGCGCAAGCTACCAACCCTCAACGAGGAGAACATGGGGATCGTCCGGAAAAACTGGGAAATCCTCTCCACCTCCTCCCCCGTCTTCAGTTACAAGAGCCTTCCCGAAGAGCCGCTGTTCAAGCTCCTTCCGCAAGGCATCCCGGCGAACCCTTCCTACCTCCCCGCCCCGCATGAGGTGATCGAGACGGGTTGGAAACTTTTCACCCAGCCGCCCCGCAACGACGGCACGACCATAGGCGAGCGTTACCGCAGCTCCCTTGGCATCATTTTCTCCGGCTTCCTCTGGGCCTGCTTGCTCGGTGTGCCCATCGGAATCCTTTGCGGTGCCTACAGTTTTTTCTCCACCTTGTTCGAGCCGTTCACCGATTTCTTCCGCTACATGCCCGCCCCCACGTTCAGCACCCTGCTGGTGGCCGTGCTCGCCGCCGGGGACTCACCAAAAATCGCCCTCGTTTTCATCGGAACACTGCCGCACATGATCCTGATGATCTCGAAAACCACACGCCTGTTAGATCCCTCCCTGCTGGAGGCCGCGCAGACGTTGGGTGCGAAACCTCGCCAACTCATCGGCCGTGTCGTCCTCCCCGGCATCATGCCAAACCTCTACAACGACCTCCGCATCCTTCTCGGCTGGGCGTGGACATGGCTGGTCATCGCGGAACTCATCGGCGTGAAAAGCGGCCTCACCGAGGTCATCGAAACACAGGGACGCTTCCGGAATTTCGACCAGGTATTCCCTATCATCATCCTTATCGGCCTCACCGGTTTCGTGACCGATCAGATCCTCGCCCTCTTCCACGGCATCCTTTTCCCATGGGCCGGCAGCTCGGCGCGCATCACCCGCGCCGTCGCGGATTTTTTGACCTGGCCCGTGCGCACAGTAGCCGCCGGGGCGAAGGAGCGCATCGTCATCGACGAGCTAGCCCGCGAAGAACGCCGCGCGCAGTGAAATCCAAGCACCTCTTGATGACTAATTTCTCATCCTAACGAATTCCAGCTTACCACATCCTTTCCGCGCTTGCGGCGACATTCTTCTTCGCGCAGGCCCAGCAAAGCCCCGCCCTCCCCAACGATCCGCCGGACCGCAGCGCGGCTCCTGCGCCGAAAGCTAGGCAGTGTTCAAACCCGCCGAGGTGCTTGAGATAACCGTCACCCGCCGCCGACCCTCTCATTTTCCAGAAAATCCACCGCCGCCGCCAGCAGCTCACGCCTCCTCGGCGAACCCGATGCGAGGATCAGTCTCATCCGGCGAACGCGTTCGATGCCACCCCTTTCACCCCCAGCCCGCGGATGCGGAACAAACGCCCCGCATGCTCTTCCTCCACGGTCTTGTGAATGCCAGTGGTCACGAAAAGGTCATCCAACCCCGCACCGCCGAAGGCGCAGGAGGTTGTCTCTAGACAAGGCAGATCGATTTTCCGCAGTTCCTTCCCACTGCGCGGATCAAAACAACAGACACACGCGCCGTGGCAGAACGCGACCCAGAGATTGCCCTCCGCATCGATGGCCATGCCGTCCGGCGAGGCCTCATGATGCGCGGTGGAAACGACGCTCCGCTCATTCGTCAGCAGCCCGTCCGCGTATTCGAAAGCGAGCACCTCCTTGCGCGGGGTATCGATGTAATAACAGGTTTTTCCGTCCGCCGACCACGCGATGCCGTTCGAGTTCGTGACCGGGCCGTAGGCTTCATGCAGGCTCAGATCGGGATCAAGGCGGTAGAGCTTCGCGTCGCCGGTCTTTTTCACGAGGCTGATCGTGCCCGCGAAAAATCGCCCGTCCGGCGAGCACTTGCCGTCGTTGAAACGGTTGTCCGCCTTGTCAGGCTCGGGATCCGCGATGGCCGCGATGTTGCCGGTTTTATCATCGAGGAAATAGATCCCGTCGTCCCCCGCGAACACCAACCCGCCGCCCTCACGCGGCACCACCGTCCCCACCCGCTGGCCGACATCCCACGAAGTTTCCTCCCCCGTCTCCGGCGCGAAACGGTGCACGCGGCGGCCCTCGATATCCACGTAGTAAAGGAAGCCCTTCCACCATACAGCCCCCTCGCCCCACAACGATTTCACCGTCCCGACAACCTCAATGCTGATCATGCCCGGAAACTAGGAACCACTGCGACGGGTGGCGATGCAAAAAATGAGGCATCCCCATGCCACATCCGCATTGGACTCCCGCCCCGGGATGTTCCACTCTCCGCGCGTGCCGTTTTCCGCCGACTATCCCCGCCTCCTCTCGAACCCCACACCCTTGGTGCGGCGGTTCATGAGCTTGCTGGAGGATAAAGTGCCGCTGGAAGCCCTCGCGCAGCGCAGTCAGCGGGTAACGCGGCAGCATTTCGGGAAAACGATGCGGCTGTTCGCCCCGCTCTATGTGTCCAACGAATGCGTGAACAACTGCTCCTACTGCGGCTTCTCGCGAGACGCCGCGATCCTTCGTACTACTCTCACCGTAGATCAGGTCGTCACCGAGGCGAGACACCTGCACGCGCAGGGTTTCCGCAACCTCCTGCTCGTCGCCGGGGAACATCCGAAATTCGTTTCCGAAGGCTACCTACAGAAATGCCTCGACGCGCTGATCCCACTTTTCCCAACCCTGGCGCTGGAGGTCGGCCCGATGGAGGACGATCAATACACGGAACTCGTCAACCACGGCGCAGAAGGGCTGATCGTGTATCAGGAAACCTACCACCGCGAAACCTATCAAACGCTCCACACCGCGGGGCCGAAGAAGAATTTCGACTGGCGGCTGGACTGCCCGGAGCGCGCCTACGCGGGCGGATTCCGGCGCATCGGGATTGGCGCGCTATTCGGCTTGGCAGATTGGAAACACGAGGCGCTATCGCTCGCCGCGCACCTGGAATATCTTTACCGGCATTGCTGGAAGGCCCAGTTCTCCGTCGCTTTCCCGCGCATGAGACCCTACGCCGGGAACTACCAATACCAGCCAGATCCGAACCGCTATTTGCCCAACGCCGCGCTGCTGCGCCTCGTCACCGCGTTCCGGATCACCTTTCCGCAGGTCGCCATCGTGCTCTCCACTCGCGAGCCCGCTCCTCTCCGTGATGCCATGGCTCCGCTGGGAGTGACTCACATGTCGGCCGGCGCCCGCACCGAACCGGGGGGCTACACCGGAGCCGGCTCCGACGACCTCCACCTGACCGTGAAAGGCCGCCGCGTGGAGCTTTCCGAAAAATCTGGGAAGGAAAAAGCCACCGAGCAATTCCAGATCCACGACACCCGCAGTCCCGCCCAGGTCGCGGAAATGCTCCGCCACCAGGACATCGATCCGGTGTGGAAGGATTTCGACCAGGCGCTGGTGAAGGCGTAGCGGTGAGCTTCGGTCGCCAGTCGCCGATGGTCGGTATTGCCGCAGAAGCACTACCACTCCCCGATTCTATCTGGATTCTTGACAAGTCTCACCTATCGTGGGAATTTCCCACCATGAAAATCACCACTGTCGATACGAAGCGCCGCCTCGTTCTGGCCGGAGCCACTCCCGGTGAATCCTACAGCGTGCGGGAAGCCGCACCGGGTCATTACGAACTCGCCAAAGTCATCCCCGCGCCCCGCCCGAAACCCACCGCCGAGGAGATGGATGCCTTGCTCGCCTCCGCTCCACTCACCCCGAAAATGGATTGGGAAGAACTCCGCCGCCTCACCCGCGAGCCATGACCCTCCTCGACACCAATATCCTGATCTACGGATTCAACCCAAGCTCACCCCTGCACCTGTGGGCATGGGGAATCATCCGCAGCACCGTGCAGGGCGAGGGCGCAGCAATCAATCCCGTGATCCTCGCCGAATATCTGATCGGGGAACTAGAGCCGGATACCGTCATCACCCGCCTCACCGCCTTCGGTATCTCCATCCTCGATCTCCCTTTCCTGGCAGCCCCGCGTTGCGCGGAAGCCTACGCCGATTATTTAGAAAACCGCCGCCAACAGCCCGTCCCTCCCGCTCCGAAATCCCCGCTCCCCGATTTCTTCATCGGTGCCCATGCAGGAGTCCTCAACCTGGCTCTCGCTACCGCCGATGCCGCCCGCTACCGCACCTATTTTCCCGAAGTGAAGCTCATCACTCCGCCGGAGACGGATCAAGGCTGACACTACGTCTTGCTTTCCTAAAAGTCAGTCCGGGAAAAGACCATCTAAGAACGGTGACCGGAATCGCTACAATGTTTGGATATATAGCTCAAGTTAGGCGTGTTCATGAGCTCCGCTGGTTGGAGGCGAATTGAAAACCCGCGCTCCCAGCAGGCTCAGGAATCGTCCCGGATCAGGTGATTCGGGAAATCCTCCACGCGCTCGCAGGCGATCTGCTCCATCACTTGTTGGAGCTGGCGCTTGAGCATGAAGATTGTATGCTCGCCGCCCTTGTTACCCATGGCGCAGACCCCATACATGAAGCTCCGCCCCATGAAGGCAAACTTCGCGCCGGTTGCCAGCGCACAGGCCACATCGGGGCCGGAGCGCACGCCGCTGTCGATCATCAGAGTTGTTTTATCGCCTACCGTGCGCACCAGTTCAGCCAGTGGCTTGATGGTAGATTGCCCGGCATCAAGCTGGCGACCACCGTGGTTGGAGACGATCATGCCATCGACTCCGCAAACAATCGCCATCTCGGCATCTTCGGTGGTGACGATGCCCTTGATGACGAGCTTGCCGGGCCAACGGTCGCGCAGGCGCTTGATCTTCTCGGCATTGAGCCGTCCGCTGAAGGTCTTGTTCATGAACAACCCGAGGTGCTTCATGCTGAGGCCTTTCGGAATATAGGGCTTCATGGTCTGGAACTCGGGTGCGCCCGCGAAGAGCTGGGAGAACGACCATGTGGGATGGGTCATCATCTGGAAAACGTTTCGCATTGTCATGCGCGGCGGGATCGAAAGGCCATTGCGAATTTCCTTGGGGCGGTATCCGAAGGTCGGTGTATCGGCGAGGATCACAAGGGTCGGGAAACCGGCGACCTCGGCGCGCTTAAGAAGTTTGTCACGGAGATCCTCCTCGACGGGATGGTAAAGCTGGAACCATGCGTTACCCTCGGTGAGTTCAGCCACTTTCTCGATACTCGCCGTCCCCACGGTACTGAGGACAAAGGGTATGTTTGCCTTGAAGGCGGCTTTTGCTAAAATCTCCGTGGCAAGTGGCCACATCAGCCCCTGCAGGCCGATGGGCGCAATCCCGAACGGCGCATCATAAGTATGACCGAACAATTCGGTTTTCTGCGAGGCACCAGCGTAATCACGTAGGTAATAGGGCCTCAGCTGCACCTCCCGGATCTCAGCCATGTTGCGCTGCAGGTTGATTTCCGAGAAACAACCGCCCTCTAGGTAATCGAAGGCGAAACCGGGCATCCGGCGCTTCGCCCTCAGGCGCAAGTGCTCGATGGATGGCAGCGATGAATTAAAGGAATCTTGCATGGGTTGGGGTATTGGCGGAGAGCGTTATTACAGGTTACCCTGCCGGGGAAGACTGATTTGACGGTTCGTTTGGTAATCGGAGAGTGATCTGCAGGGATGATCTGCTGCTGCTCGCTAGCGAGGTGTTGAGCTCTTCGGAAATCTTCCTTGAAATTTGGAGTTTGAATATTGAAATTTTACATCCCGGGAATACCCAGGCCACCGGTGAGCTTCTTCATCTCGGCGGCGGCCTGCGACTTGCCTTTCTCGATCGCTTCCTGAACGCCTTTTAGCACAAGGTCTTCAAGAAACTCGACATCGGTAGGATCGACGACGGCGGGATCGATTTTGATCTCCAACACATCGCCCGCGCAGGTGGCGCGGACTTTCACCTTGTCGCCGCCGACGGAGACCGCGACCTCACGCGCGGCCAGCTCTTCCTGTTTCTTTGCCAGTCCGGCCTGCATCTGCTGGGCCTGTTGCATCAGTTTCTGTATGTTCATGATTTTGTGTGGGTTCAGTTTTTGATGAATTCCGCCTCGAATTTCACCAAGGCCGTCTGGATGAGCGGATCCTTGTAAAAGGTATCCTCCTGCACGGGTTCCTCTGCTTTCGGTGCGGGTATGGCGGGTTCCGTTTTCGGTGTGGCGGCGGGCGCGGGGATGTCTTCCTCGTCATCGGCACCTTCGATCAGCGCGTCGAAGGCAGCGAGGGTATCGTCCTGTTTTTTCGGAGCGGCGGGCTGGGGAGCGGGTGCAGCGACCGGGGCTGGCATTTCCTGAACCAGCGGCGCGGCGGGCGCGGGCGCTGGTGAATGGATGACTTGGGAAAGGTGATCCGCGCCTTTCGTGAGCACGCTGATCACATCGGTGATGCGGACTTCGGAAAGCGTCTGGATGGCTTTGATCATCCCGAGCTCGAAATGCAGGCGCTTGTTCGTAGCCCATTTCATGCGGCCTTCCGTTTCCGCGAAGACATCGATAGCTGCGAGAATGCGCTCCGGAGCGTATTCGTCGGCGTCGTCCATGAGATTTTTCCAAAGGGCTTCCGGGATACCTTCGCCGTCGGCGGTGGGATCGAGTTTCGCGACGAGCAACCCGCGCAGGCAGCCGATCAACTCGCCAAGGAGTTGGGAAAGCTCGCGGCCGCTTTCCGCCTCATTTTGGATGAGCTTGAGCGCGGCGGGCGTATCGCGGGAAAGCATCTTCGAAGTCAGCGCGGCGACCTTTTCCCGCGAGGTGAAACCGAAGACATCGAGCACGTTCTCCTCATTGATCGTCTCGCCGCAGAACGCGACGAGCTGGTCGAGCATGGATTGCGCATCACGCATCCCGCCGTCCGCACCCTTGGCGATCGCCCATGCGGCGGTGGCGTCGAGCGTGATGCCTTCCTCTTTCGCGATGTGGAGGAGGTGATCCGCGATGGTCTGGGTGGGGATGGGGCGGAGGTCGAAACGTTGGCAGCGGGAAAGGATGGTGGGCAGGATTTTCTGCACCTCGGTGGTGGCGAAAATGAATTTCACATGTTCGGGCGGCTCCTCCAAGGTTTTCAGCAGCGCATTGAACGCCGCGTTCGAGAGCATGTGCACTTCGTCGATGTAGTAGATCTTGTATTGCCCGCGGGCCGGGGCGTATTTCACGGATTCACGGAGATCGCGCACCTGCTCGACGCCGTTGTTCGAGGCACCGTCGATTTCCAGCACATCCAAGGAGCGCCCTTCTGCGATCTCGCGGCAGACGTCTTCCTCGGGGTCGAAGTCGATCTTCGGGCCGTCGGTACAGTTCAGTGCTTTCGCGAGGATGCGGGCGGTGGAGGTTTTTCCTGTGCCGCGCGGGCCGACGAATAGATAGGCGTGCGCGAGGCGTTTTTGCTCGATCGCATTGCGTAGCGTGCGGACGACATGATCCTGCCCGAGCACATCGGCGAAGGTCTTGGGACGGTACTTTCTGGCGAAAACCTGATAGCTCATGGCGCGAAGCATAGAGTGCTTGCGGCGTTTGTCCAAAACAGATCTGCGAGAAGCCGGAAAGCAAAGTCCTAGATGCCGGGCGGCGAGGACATCACGCGAAAAGATCCTTGATGACCTTCGCAGGCTCGACGCCAGTTAGGCGCTGGTCGAGGCCTTGGAACTTGTAGGACAGCATTTCATGCTGGATGCCGAGGGCGTAGAGGATGGTGGCGTGGAGATCACGGATGTGGACGGGGTTTTGCGTGATGTTGTAGCTCATCTCGTCGGTTTCCCCATAGACCTGACCGCCCTTGATGCCGCCGCCGGCCATCCAGATGCTGAAACAGCGCGGATGGTGGTCACGGCCGTAGTTGTCGTCGGTGAGCGCGCCCTGCGAATAAACCGTGCGCCCGAACTCGCCGCCCCAGATCACGAGAGTGTCTTCCAACATCCCGCGCATTTTCAGATCCTGAATCAGGCCGTAGCAGCCCTGGTCCACGTCCTTGCACTGGGAGGCGATATCGCGCGGCAGGCTGCCGTGCTGATCCCAGCCGCGGTGGAAAATCTGAACGAAGCGAACGCCCCTTTCCAAGAGCCTGCGAGCCATGAGGGCGGAGTTCGCGAAAGAGCCGCGGGTCTTGCTTTCGTCGCCGTAGAGTTGGTAGGTGTGCTCGGCTTCGCCGGAAAGATCGGCGAGCTCGGGCACCGAAGATTGCATCCGGTAGGCCATCTCGTATTGCTGGACGCGGTTCTGGATCTCGGGATCACCGATGGCGTCGTATGACTTCATGTTGAGCTTGCCGAGGCCGTCGAGCATCTTGCGGCGCATTTCCTTGGAGACGCCTGGATTGTCCTTGAGGAAAAGGACGGGATCGCCCAGCGAGCGGAGCGAAACGCCGGCGTGCTTGCCGGGCAGATACGCGGAACCCCAGAGCCTGTTGGAGATCGCCTGCACGTTCGCGTAGGGCGAGGTGTGCTTGGCATGCAGAACTACGAAGGCGGGCAGATCATTGTTCATCGAACCCAGGCCGTAGGACAACCACGAACCCATGGAGGCCTTGCCGTTGACCATGGAGCCGGTGCAGATGAGCTGGTTGGCTGGCTCGTGGTTGATCGCATCGGTGTGCATCGACTTGATGACGCAGAGGTCATCCGCCATTTTCCCGTGCCATGGCAGAAAGTCGCTGATCCAAGTGCCAGACTGGCCGTGCTGGGCGAACTTGACGCGGGCGGGCGCGATCGGGAAGGCAGCCTGTCCCGAGGTCATGCCGGTGAGGCGCTGGCCTTCTTTCGCGAGATAGTCCTTGAGATCTTCCTTGTAGCGTTTCACGAGCTCCGGCTTGTAGTCGAAGGTCTCGAACTGCGAGGGCGCGCCAATCAGGGAGATGTAGATCGCGCGTTTCGCCTTCGGGGCGAACTGCGGGAAAGCAACGCCACCCGCAGGCTGGCTGGCGGCAAAACTATTCTCGCCGAGCAAAGAGGCCATCGCAGCCACGCCGAGGCCGGTGCCGGATTTCCGGAAGAACTGGCGGCGGGTGTAGGCTTGGTTGTAAATGTCTACTGGATTCATCGTAGTTTAGCGGGTTACAGTTTCATCGAGGTTGAAGATCTGGCTGGCGATGAGCGACCAGGCGGCGAGTTCAGGAGCGGGGATTGTTTCCGGGGCTTTGCTTTCCCCGGTGGAAATGGCGATTCGCGCCTCCTCGGGTTTAGCGGTGTAGTGGACTAGAGCGGCATCGAGGGTCTCTTTCACGACCGCTTTCTCCGCCGAATCGAGTTTCCTCGCCAGCAGTCGCTGGGTAATGAGTTCTAGGCGAGTATCGAAGTCTTTTTGCTCGGTCAGTGCCTTGCTGGCAAGGTTACGCGAGGTCTCGACGAATTGCGGATCGTTCATCAGCGCGAGTGCCTGGAGCGGTGTGTTCGAGCGGGGGCGCTGGAGGCATAAAGTTTCACGCGTCGGCGCGTCGAGGATCTCCATGGTGGGCGGTGCGGCGGTGCGTTTCCAGAACGTGTAGATGGAGCGACGGTAGAGCGCCTCACCGGTGTCCTGCTTGTAGTTCTTGGTGTTCGACTGCGGCATGGCGACGGCCTCCCAGATGCCTTCAGGTTGGTAAGGCTTGACGGGCGCGCCGCCGACCTTGGGCGAAAGCGTTCCGGAAGCGGCCAGCGAGAGATCGCGGATCTGCTCGGCATCGAGGCGCACGCGGGGGCCGCGGGAGATGAGTCGGTTGGCATAGTCTTTCTCCAGTTTCTCCGGGCTCACACTTCCTGATTGGCGGTAGGCTTTGGAAGTGGCGATGATTTTCGCCATGTGGCGGTAATCCCAGCCGCTGGAAACGAACTCGGCGGCGAGCCAATCGAGAAGCTTTGGATGTGTGGGGCGCCCGCCCATGATGCCGAAGTCGCCAGCGCTTTCTACGATGCCGACTCCGAAGAAGTTCGACCACAGGCGGTTCATCGTGACGCGGGCTGGGAGGGGATTTTTCGGATCGTTGAGCCACTTCGCGAGGCCGAGACGATTTTTCGGAGCACCCTCGGGCATCGGCGGCAGCATCGCCGGAGTATCGGGAAATACCTTTTCGCCCTTTGATGCGTAGGCTCCGCGAACAAGAATATGGGCGAACGGCTCCTCTTTCTTTTCCTCGAAGACCAGCGAGGACGAGCCGCGCCCACGCAGGACGGCCTGCTCCGTCATCAGTTTATCCTTCTCACGCAGCATTTCCAAGGCAGGTGCGTCCACGGAAGTGAAGTAATGCTCCGCCAGCGCGGTGTTCTGCGCGGGAGTGCGCTGGTTCTCCGGGATCGCCGCCCAGACACCGATCATCATTTTGTTGGCGAGGCTGGAAATCTCCGCTTCGGTGAGATTTTTCCGGTAGAAACGGATATCCTGAAGCGCGACGTTTCCTGTGAGCTTGGATTCGCCGCCTTCGCGCGAACCGAGGCGCAGCGGCACCGTTGTTTCGAGAGTTCCACCGACCGATTGCGGATCCGCTCCACCGCCGGTGCGTTTTCCATCCACATAAATCGACATCGTTTGGTGGCCTGCACGCGTGCCGTCGAAGACGATCATCACGTGGTGCCATGTGCCGGGGGTCAGTGCGGTGGGGGAAATCAATTTGTTCGCGGATTTGTCCCAGGAGTCGATGATATGTGCGCCCGGGCGGCCGTCTTGCAGGTAGAGATCCCAGCCCCGGAAGCCGTTCGCGGGATCCACTTTCGCGATGACCGATCCGGAGACATGGTTGACACTTTTGTCATCGATCCTGATAAACCCGCCATAGCTGATCTGATCACCACGCGCGAAGTTCCCAATGTCACCCAGCGGGATGTCCGAGCCTGTTACAGTGATCGCCTTGCCCAGCGGGCCGTCAACGCGTTTCGGCGCAGCGGGCCACTCCTGCGGTTTGCCGTCCACCGTTCCTTTGATATTCCCTTCGCTTTCCGTGAGCGGGAGATGGATCGCGAGCGTCGAATCCGTCTCCTGCGTCTCCACCTGTCCTGCCGTGACGAGCCAGTTCTTGAAATCCGCATCCGCCGCCTTACGCCGCGCCGCAATGCGACCATCGATCGCTTTGATCGATGCGTCCAGCCCTGCCCATTTCTCCCTGTCTTCAGCTAGCGGAACGAAAATGGAAGGCGCGTGTTGCGCGTTATTTCCATCCAGCGCGGACATCGTGTTGTTCCGGAAAAACGCGGTGAACTGGTAGAACTCCTTTTGAGAAAAGGGATCGAATTTGTGGTCGTGGCAGGAAGCACAGCTCGCCGAGAGGCCGAGCCAGATGCCACTCATGGTGTCCACGCGGTCGGTGGCGTAGATCGCGTCGTATTCCTCGGGGATGGCACCGCCTTCACCTGTCGTGGCGAGGCTACGCAGGAAACCGGTCGCCACGTGTTGGTCTAGGGTTCGGTCGGGCAGCAGGTCTCCGGCGAGCTGTTCGGTGGTGAACTGATCCCACTTCATATTCTTGTGGAAAGCCTGCACCACCCAATCGCGGTATGGCCAGATGGCGCGGTAGTTGTCGATGTGTATGCCGTGGGTATCGGCGTAGCGCGCGGCGTCCAGCCAATGCCGGGCGAAGTGCTCCGCGCTCGGGATCGAGGCGAGCATGCGGTCGGCCTCAGCGGAGACGGCGGCTTCCACGTCCTTTTCGTAGGCGGTCACGAAAGTATCCGTCTGAGCGGGTTCCGGCGGCAGGCCGGTGAGATCCAGTGAAAGCCTGCGGTGAAATCTCCGCGCGTCGTCAGCAGCGTTCGGCTCCAAGCCAGCCTCGGCGAGTTTTTCGAAAATGAAGCCATCGACCGCCTTGTCGGACCACTTGTTTTTCGGAGCTTCCGGACGGCTCACCGCCTGATAAGACCAGTGGCCTTCGTATTCCGCGCCTTGCTCAACCCATTTCTCCAGCAGCGCGATCTCCCGCGCGCCCATCGTCTTGTGACTCTCCGGCGGCGGCATCACCTCGGATATATCCTTGGATTTGATCACCCGGATCAGCTCGGACTCTTCCGGCTTACCCTTGATCATCACTGTCGCGCCAAAATCACGCATCTTGAAAGCATCCGCCTCGATATCGAGCCGCAGTGGCTCCTTGTCCGGCCGGCGGGTGCCGGCATCCGGGCCGTGGCAATGGTAGCAATACTCCGAGAGGATGGGCTGGATATGCTCATTGAAGGAGATTGTTTCCGGTAGCACTCCCGTGACCTGTGCGCCCGAGTCTTTCGACACCGCTTCCGATTCGCTCAGTGAAACAACGGTCTTTTCCTTGCACCCGGCTGACAGGAGCAAGACAAGTGTGGTAAGCGGATAGAGATATTTCATGAGGATCAATTTGATTGCTTTACAGGATTTGAATAGGCTTGCGACAAGCACCACTCTTTACCTGCGGACAGACACATTATCGAAACGTTGTGTTTTTTTATATTTTATTACAAGACAACGAAATAGATAGAGAAAATTACCTTATTGGCTCCCACGGCGATCCAGCTAGGGAGAAAGTCGAACGTGCGAATCTTTTGAGTCCCGGCAGGGACGGCCCGAGAGTAGCCGGGGGTGGAGTGAAACGGGAACCCCCGGACATATCGCGCATGCATTTACGGGCAAGGGAGAGACTCCGCCACACAATCCTCTCCCGTCGCAGCCCGCCAAGGGCATGGTAGGTTTCCGGCTTCCCCCTTCGCTCTCCGAGCTACGGAGGACAGGTCGTCGATGCGCGTGAGGAGCGGACTTTACCGCTCGCCGCATTTCTCCAACGACCCGAGAACCCCGCATTCCGCTGCGCTGCATACGGGGCTACGATCTGGACACACCTCCGGTGTTCAAGACGTCAATCTTTTCCCTAGCTGGATGACCCTGTATTGGCTCCCACAAAAACCGGAACTTCGCATGAAGGAGGTAGAGCGCTAGGTTTTTTCAAACCTCACCCTATCGCTTGCCGAAGACAGCTGAAGGGAAAATAAGCGGAATCTACAGGATGGTGGCTTCCGCGAGGCTCACCATTCGCCGTGGAACACTCTTTCCCGCTTGACGAGCCGGGGAGTGGCTCTGATTCTGCGAACTCTTCCGCAGGGTGTTTACTTGCGGCCTGATCGAAGACCGCGCGTGCGGAGCACCAGAGGGGCCGGATAAGCCTTCCGGATTTTTCGTCAATTTTCCACACAACCCCTTTGTTTTCAACCACTTCCAAAACCAACTTTCATGTTTAAAAGATTTTTTGGAAACCTGTTTTCCAACGACATCGGGATCGATCTCGGCACCGCAAACACCCTCATCAATGTAAAGGATCACGGCATCGTGCTCCGCGAGCCCTCCGTGGTGGCTGTAAAAGCCGGCACGAACGAGGTGCTGGCCGTCGGTGATGACGCGAAACGCATGCTGGGACGCACGCCCGGCAACATCGTCGCGATCCGCCCGCTCAAGGACGGGGTGATCGCCGACTTCGAGGTCACTGAGGCGATGCTACGCCATTTCATCCGCAAGGTAAACAAGGGCCGCCGCAACAACCCGCGCGTCCTCATCGCCATCCCCTCCGGCATCACCGAAGTGGAGCGCCGCGCCGTCCGCGAATCCGCCGAGCAGGCGGGTGCCCGCGAAGTGTATCTCATCGAGGAACCCATGGCTGCCGCGATCGGTGTCGGACTGCCGGTGCAGGAGGCATCCGGAAACATGATCGTCGATATCGGCGGTGGCACTACCGAGGTCGCACTGATCTCGCTTTCCGGTATCGTTTACGCGCGCTCCGTCCGCACCGCCGGAGACGAACTGGACGAGGCGATCATCCAATACATGAAACGCGCCTACAACCTGATGATCGGGGAGCGCACTTCCGAAGATATCAAAATCCGACTTGGTTCCGCGGCACCCCTTCCCAAGGAACTGACCATGGAGGTGAAAGGTCGCGATCTTGTCGCAGGTCTGCCGAAGACCATCACGATCACATCCCAAGAAATCCGTGAGGCAATGTCCGATCCTCTCGGCACCATCGTGGATGCCGTTCGAACCACCCTTGAGCGCTGCCCTCCCGAACTCGCCGCCGACCTCGTAGATCGCGGCATCGTCCTCGCCGGCGGCGGCGCCCTCCTCAAGGGGCTGGACCGTCTTCTCCGGGAAGAAACTGGCCTACCTGTCCATGTCGCCGAGGATCCCCTCAGCGCGGTCGCGGAAGGCACCGGCAAGGCGCTACAGGAGCTCGCCCTCCTTAAGCGTGTAACCAATACGGAACGTTGAGCCCCGGAACTCCGCGAACCGGAGACTCCAACGGCCATGAAACCGCTTAACCTAATCGCTTTGCTTCTGTTCCTCGCGGGGGCGATGTGGGCGCTCACCCGCAGTGAGCCGGTCGTGCGGGAGATCCAGGTCGCCTATTTTAAGGCGATCTCGCCCACCCTGAAATCGGGTTCCTCACTGGAAACGAAAGCCCGTAATCTTCTCCGCGAAACGAAACATTCCAAGGAGCTGGAAGCCGAGCTTTCCACCATCCGAGGCGAGATCGGCAGGCTGCGCATCATCGAGTCCCGCTTCAAGGAACTGGAGCGCGAAAACGCCGAACTGCGCCATGCCCTGGATTTCAAAAAAGCCACGCACTTTGATGTCGTAGCTGCGAATGTCATCCGCCGCCATCCCACCACTTGGTGGCAGACGGCGGAGATCGACGCGGGAGAAGATCGCGGCATCGGCATCCAGCTGTCCGTCCTTTCCAACGACGGTCTCGTCGGCCTCATCGACCGCCCGTTCAAGAACCGTTCCTCCGTCCTGCTCGTCACCGATGAGAAATGCCAGGTCTCTGTCCGCATCGAGGGATCGCCGGAGGTGGGTATCCTCAGCGGCCAGCGCGGCGAGTTCGACAACAACCCCACACTCCGCCTCCGCTTCCTTTCGAAAAACGCATCCCTCCAACCTGGCCAGCGCGTGTTCACTACCGGCCGCGGCGGAATCTTTCAACCCAATATCCTAGTTGGAACCCTCATTTCGGTTGAAAGAGGCTCACTTGACTCCGAAGCCCTGGTCAGACCCGCCGTGGATCTGAGTGAACTGAGTACGGTTTTTGTAGTACTTTCCGAGAACCATTGAAACCCACCACCTTGCTACGCTTCAACTTCAGCGCCGTTTTCCTTCTGCTCGCCGCCTTCCTGGTGCAGCAATTCGTGCCTGCGTTCACCGGTCTTAGCCATGCCCGCATCCTGATCGTCCACCTGGTTTTCCTCTGCGCCGCGGTATCCGTCGCAACGCCGACCATGCTGCTGTTAGCTTTCATCGGCGGTATCCTCTGGGACGCCCACTGTTCGCTGGCGCCCATGCTGGTTGATCCCGAAATTTACACCCATCCCACCGAATCGCTGCGCTTCGGATACTCCATCCTGCTTTTCGCGGGAATGGGCTTTCTCATGCAAGGTTTGAGCCCCCTGTTCCGGAAAGGGAAATGGCAGTTCTCGGCGCTCCTCACCGGCGTTGCCACTTTCCTCTACCTCGCTGCCGACTACGCGCTCATCTCCTTCGTGCGCGGGGATTTCGTAATGAGCCGGTCCATCCTGCGCCTCATGTCCTACACGGCGCTGCTTACCATGCTTTTTTCCCCTCTCGTATTCTGGCTTCTCTACCGCCTTGCCATGGTTTTCGACCACTCCCTCTATCCCGAGGCTGGGAAAAACAAACGCCGATCCTTCTGAACCGTGGAACCCCACTTCCGATTACGACTCTACCTGCTAACGGCCCTCATTCTTGTCGGCTTCGGCACCCTGTTGTCGCGCCTCCATGAGTTCCAGATCGAGCGGCAGGACGAGTTCCAGGCGCTCGTCCCCGGGAACCGTACCGTGACCGTCCGCGAACCCGGCATCCGCGGCGAGATCACCGACCGCAACGGCATCCCCCTCGCCCGCAACCTCCGCAACTACGTAGTTTCCTTTGACCTCGACGAGATTGCCCGGGTTTACCGCCTGCAGAACGCGGACACCCCCACGCTCGACCGCCTCACGATGCAGGGCGGGTTACCGCGCGCAAAGAAGGAGAAGGATATCGTCGCGATCGTAAACGAATGGACGATCAAGCCACTGCAGGAAATCGGCCTCGCGAAAAACTACAATGCCTCGGCGCTGCGCACGCATTACCTCACCCACGGCGGCCTCGTCCCTTTCACCTACCGCGCGGATCTCACCTACGAGGATTTCGCCCGCCTAGCGGAACACAACCTGGAGTTCCCCGGCGTCACGCTCAGCATCCGCCCCCAACGCCAATACACTTACGGTTCGCTAGCATCCCATGTCCTCGGATATCTCAAGCAGTGGGAAAAAGGCGATATCTCCTCCGCAGAGAAACGCTCCTTCGATCACTACATCGGCGATGAAAAGGGCATCGCCGGCATAGAAGCCACCATGGACGAACACCTGCGCGGTCCCGAAGGCAGCAAGACCATCCTAAAGGATGAGAAAGGCCGCACCGTCGGCATACTCGATTACACCAAGCCGGGAACTGGGGCGCGCGTTCAACTCTCCATCGATGCCCGTGTCCAATACCTGTTAGAAAATACTCTGCGCCGTGCGGGACGCGCCGCAGGGGTTGTAATGAATGTCAATAACGGCGAGGTGTTGGCGATGGCCTCTGTTCCGGATTACGATCCGAATGCTTTTATCCCCTCCATCTCCCGCGAGAAACTGATCGAATACGAAGCAAACACACAGCTCTCCCCTTTCACCAACCGCACCATCGCACCCTTCGAACCCGGTTCTACCATGAAAGTCCCCACCGCCATCGCCGGCGCGCTGCAGGGCATCGCGGGCCGCACGTTTTCCTGCGATGGCTTCGTCCCGTTCGGCAACCATAAGATCGGTTGCTGGATCTACAACAAGAACGGCGGGCGCCACGGCTCGCTGCGCCTGCCCGAGGCGATCCAACAATCCTGCAACCCGTATTTCAACAAGATGGCGAATGCCATGGGCTGGAAGGCGATGGTGGACGGCTGCTCGCTGGTCGGCTTCGGCAAGAAAACCGGAGTCGAGCTTCCCAATGAGGATACCGGTATCCTCCCCGGCTCCCGCTCATGGCGTGCCGCACGCCCCGGCGCGGTGATGACGCCCGCACTCACCGCCATGATGTCCATCGGCCAGGGTGATATGCTCGCCACCCCGCTGCAGATGGCGGCCATGGTTTCGACCGTTGCCAACGGCGGGAAATACTTCCAGCCGCGTCTAGTAAAAAAAGTGACCGCTGACGACGGCAAAGTCCTCGTTCCCGACATCCCGAAACTTGAGGTCGATCTCCTGCAATCCGGCCTCAAGGAAACCGACCTCATCCTGATCCGCGAAGGCATGCGGAAAGCTGTCAATGAGGCGGGTGGCACCGCCGGAAAAGTCCGTATGGAGGATATCGTAGTAGCCGCCAAAACAGGAACTTCACAGACCACCGACAACGGCAAGAAATCCAACAACTCCTGGATCATCTCTTTCGCGCCCTTCGACAAGCCGCGCTACGCGGTCGTGATCCTCGTCCAAGCCGGCGGCTCGGGTGGTGCCGTCTGCGGTCCACTTGTGAATACAGTCTATACCGGGCTTTTCGCCAAGGAAAACGGCATGCGCCTGCCGCTCAAGCCCCAGACGGAATACAAGGGGCACCTCGACCGCATCGAAGCCATTGAGCCCCTCAAGGACATCCTCGCCTCCATCGAGGCTTCCGAAATCGCCAATGGCGAAACAACCGCCGCCAACCCCGACGACGAACTCGGCGAGACCGGTGAAGAGGTCGGTGAAGTCCTTCCCGACACTCCCCTCGGCCTAACGCCCGCCTCCATCTCTCCACAACCCACCATCACACCGGAAATCGACCGCGAGGGACAAGTGATCCCGCGCGCCACCCCCATCAGCGAGTGACCCGAATTTCCGGAAAACGAAAACCATAACACAACTTCCAACCAACACCCACAAACGTGATTCAGAAAATTAAAAGAATGTTAGGCATCGGCGCCGCCGATCCATCGCAAGGCAACACCATCATCGTCAACGTCGAGAAACTCGAACGCCGTGTCGCACTCCTTGAGGACGGTGTCCTCGAGGAATACACCGTGGAGCGGGAAGGCGACCAGAACATCGTCGGCGGCATCTTCAAGGGGCGCGTGAAAAATATCGAGCAAGGCCTTAAAGCCATGTTCGTTGACATCGGCCTCGACAAGAACGCGTTCCTCCACTTCTGGGACGCCATCCCCGCCGCCCTAGACGGAGGACTCGAGGAAATTGAGCGCGAGGGTAAGAAAAAGGCTCAGAAAAAAATCAGCTCCAAGGACATCCCGGACATCTACCCGATCGGATCGGAAATCGTGATCCAGGTTTCCAAGGGACCCATCGGAACCAAGGGACCGCGCGTGACCACTAACATATCCCTAGCCGGACGTTACCTCGTCCTCATGCCCTTCACCGAGCAGTTCGGGATTTCACGAAAAATCGAAGATCCGAAGGAGCGCCAGCGCCTCCGCCAAATCGTCCAGAAACTCTCCGTCCCGGAGGGTATGGGGATCATCATGCGCACCGTAGCCCAAGGCACGCGCGCCCGGCACTTCGTCCGCGATCTCGCCATGCTCCTTGAGCAGTGGGACAACATCGACCAGCGACGCGCGAACAACCCGGCTCCCTGCTGCATTTTCCAAGAACCCAACCTCATCGAGCGCACCGCCCGCGATTTCCTCACCGAAGAGGTGGATCAGGTGCTCTGCGACGACGCGGAAACCACCGAATTGATCCGCGAGATCGCCGGGAAAATCTCCCGCCGTGCGAAACGCCGCATCCATCATCTGCCTACCGCCTCGCAGCCCATCTTCGAGCGGGTAAATATCCAGAAACAGATCGACGAAGCATTCTCCCGCCAAGTTTGGCTGAAATGCGGCGGCTACATTGTCATCGATGAAACGGAAGCCCTCATCTCCGTGGACGTGAACACCGGACGCAACCGCGGCTCCAAGGATGTCGACAAGATGATCCTGCAGACCAACGTCGAGGCCGCCGAGGAGGTCGCCCGCCAGCTCCGCCTCCGCAACATCGGCGGACTTGTGGTCGTCGACTTCATCGATATGCGCCACCGCCGCGATCAGATGGCCGTTTACAAGGCGATGAAAGACCGTGTCAAAAAGGACAAGGCCAAGACCCAGATCCTCCAGATCTCAGCCATCGGCCTCATGGAAATGACACGCCAGCGCCTCAACGAATCCCTGCGCGATTCGATGTATGAACCCTGCCCGTATTGCCAAGGCCGTGGCCGCGTCAAAACCCCGATGACCATGTCCATCGAGATCCAGCGCCGACTAAACACGGTGATCCAGAGCCATCGCGACCAAGTCGGCGACATCATCGTGATCGTGAACTCTGATGTTCTCAACCGCTTCAAGCGGGAGGACGCGAAAGTCCTCGTGGAACTCGAGCGCTCCCTCTCCGGTCGCCTCATTTTCCGCTCGGACCCGACGCTCAACCGAGAACGCTTTGCTATCCTCGACGCCGCCACCGAGAAGACGCTCGAGCAGGGGTGATCCGAATGTGGCTGGGACTTGCCGTCCCAGTCCGTCGCGGGGACATCCTCTCCCTGCGTTTGCTTTTCGCGAGGACGGCTTTGGGTTTGACCAAATCGCTCATGTGGTATCCGATTACCACGTGAGTCAAACAAGCACATTGAAGCGTACCAGCATTTCGCTGGATCAGGTAACACTGGGTGCGCTCGAATTGCTCGCGACGAAATGGAACACTTCAAAATCCGAAGTGATCCGCCGGGCGGTTCGTAAGTTCAAAGAAGATGAGGCGATGAAAGCCTGCCGCATGACTCCCATCCAGGCCATGGAATGGTTGCAGGAAAACGGTATTACCCAAGAACAAGCCGACAACATGAAGGAGGAAATCCGTCTGGAGAGACTGGCTAAAAAATATTGGTGGGAATGACCATTCATTTGGACACAAACCTTCTTGTCGAAGTTGGATTGAGCGGATCCGAAATGAGAGCCTCCCTGATCGCATGGCTGAGGAAGGGGAACTACTTCGCCGCCTCCACCAAAGCCTGGTCTGAATTCTGTAACGGCTCTATTGCGGAATATCAGATGAAGATCACAGAGGCGGCGCTTGATGATCTTATCCTGGATTTCAACAAGCCGATGGCCGAAACCGCATCGGCTTTGTTCAACAAGTCCGGACGTCGCTGCGGCTCCCATGCGGATTGCATGATCGCAGCCTGTGCCATCATTTCCGAAGCTCCGCTATCAACCCTGAATCTCAAGGATTTCGAACGCTTCATCCCCTTCGGACTCCGCCTCCATTCCTTCTAACATCCGCGCGGCACGCACGCTGCTCTTTCCCGAATATCCAATTTTCAATCCCCAATTTTCAATTTCTTTCCCCATGTCCCGCAAAACGAAGCTCATCATCACCCTCGGCCCCGCCACCCAAGAACAAGAAATGATCGGCCGCCTCATCGACGGCGGTGTGAATGTTTTCCGACTGAACATGAGTCATGCCAAGCATGAGTGGGCGGCGCAAATGGCGAAGTTTGTCCGCGCGGAATCCGAAAAACGGAACGCCCACATCGCGGTCCTCTTCGATCTCACCGGCCCCTCGATCCGCACGGGGGAACTTGAAAAGGCCTATGACCTGAAAGAGGGCGACAAGGTGGAGTTCCGCCGTGAGGGCACCAAAGCCTCCGTCCCGCTCTCCACCACGGTCAACTACCCCGGCCTGATGGGCGATGTAAAAGCCGGCAACACCCTGGTAGTGGACAACGGCGCCCTGCTCATGCGCATCGAGAAAGTGGAGGAGGATCGAGTAATCTGCCATGTCCTCACACCCGGCACGATGGGCTCACGCCGCCATATCAATCTCCCCGGCGTGCGCCTCAATCTTCCGGCACTCACGGAAAAGGATCACAAGGATCTGGCACTCGCCGTAGAGTGCGGGGCGGACTACATCGCCGGTTCCTTCGTCCGCGATGCCGCCCACGTGAACGAACTCCGCCACGCAATGGAAGGTCTCGGCGGGGAATCACAGATTGTGGCGAAAATCGAGGACCAGGAGGCTGTTCGTAATATCGACTCCATCATCCGCACGGCGGATGTGATCATGATCGCCCGCGGCGACCTCGGCATTGAGGTCGATTTCGAGGATCTCCCCATCCTTCAGCGCCGCATCGTGAAGCGCTGCCATGAACTCGGGAAGCGCGTGATCGTCGCCACCCAGCTCCTGGAATCGATGATCACCAATCCCACTCCGACCCGCGCAGAGGTCACGGATGTCATGAACGCCGCCTATGAGGAGGCGGATTGCCTGATGCTCTCCGGCGAGACATCGGTCGGCCGCTACCCCGAGCGCTGCGTCGAGGCGCTGGTGCGCATCGCCTCCCGCATCGAGCGCTCGGGTGGACACGGCTTCGGCCAGAATGTGATCCTCAGCGACGAGCGGCAAAAAACCGCCCGCGCCGCAGTCACCCTGGTGGACTCACTGCCGGATGCCCGCCTCGTCGTCCTCACCCGGCGCGGGATATTGGCCAACCAGATCGCCATGATGCGCCCCCGGACAAGCGCGTTCTACGCATTCACACCCAAGGAAGCGGTGTGCCGCCAGCTCTCACTGACCCGCGGCATCCGCGCTTTCCGCATGCCCTACGCAGCGAACATCGAGGTAACCGTCCAGCGCGCCACCGAACATCTACGTAAACTCGACCTCGTCCGCACCGGCACGCCTATCGTGGTTGTTTCCGATATCCTTTCCGATCATTTCGCCGCGAATTCAATCCTGCTGCACCACGGGTAGCGGTCTTCAGTTCGCCACGAGATTCATGATCTTACCTGGCACATAGATGATCTTACGAATCGTTTTCCCATCGATGTGCTCCTTCACCTTCGGAGAGGCGAGGGCGAGTTCCTTGGCCGATTCCTCGGGCGCGTCCATCGCCATCCAGATGCGGTCGCGGAGCTTGCCGTTGACCTGCACGACCAGCTCACACTCGGTGCGGATCAGCGCCTGCTCATCATAGGTCGGCCACTCCATTTCAGAAAGTAGAGCACGCCCGCCGAGCCGCTCATGGATCTCCTCGGTGATGTGTGGAGCGAAGGGATTCAAAAGCGCGAGGAATCGGATGAACTCAGCCTTCGGCACGAACTCCGCCTGGGTGAAAGCGTTCGTGCAGATCATCATCTGCGAGATCGCGGTGTTGAAACTGAGTTTCTCGATATCCTCGCCGACTTTCTTGATGGTCTCGTTGATGACGCGGATCAGCTCCTTATCGGCACACTCCGTATCCTGAATTTTCGGAGAAACGCCGCCTTCTTCGGTGATAGAAAGTCTCCACACCCGGGCAAGAAAACGGGAAACGCCCTCCACGCCATTCATCTGCCAGGGTTTCACCTGCTCCAGCGGCCCCATGAACATCTCGTAGAGGCGCAGGGAATCCGCGCCGTAAGCGGAGACGACATCATCAGGATTCACCACGTTGCCGCGCGATTTTGACATCTTCTGCCCGTCCTCACCCATGATGAGGCCTTGATTCACCAGCTTCTGGAACGGCTCCGGCGTGCGGACATGGCCGAGATCGAACAACAGCTTGTGCCAGAACCGCGCGTAAAGGAGATGCAGCACGGCGTGCTCCGTGCCGCCGACGTAGAGATCCACCATTCCTGATTGAGGATTGTTGATTGATGATTGAGTATTGGAAGACCAATACTCCTCCGCTTCGCGGGAAATGAACCTTTGCGAATTACTAGGATCGCAGTAGCGGAGGTAATACCAGCAGGAGCCCGCCCACTGCGGCATCGTGTTTGTCTCGCGGACGGAGCCATCAGGCAGTTCCACCCAGCCGCGCGCTTTTGAGAGGATGGGTTCCGGCGAACCGGAGGGCTTGTAGTCATCCAATGGCGGCGCAAGCAGCGGAAGCTCGCTGTCCGGAATCGCCTGGTGCTTGCCATCTATCCAAACGATGGGAAACGGCTCGCCCCAGTAGCGTTGACGGGAAAACAACCAGTCGCGGAGCTTGAACTGGACGCGGCGCTTGCCTTGTCCGTTCGCCTCCAGCCAATCGATCATCTTCGCCTTCGCCTCGGCGGTGGGCAGGCCGTCGAGGAAGCCAGAGTTCACGGCGATGCCGTGCGCCTCGAGGAGCGTGGGCGTCTCGCCCACATTTTGAAACCGGGTAGGCGGAACGCCCACGCTCCTTGTCCAAAGCACGAAAGCGCCTTCACGGAGTTTCGCTCGAACCGGATTTTGAGAGATGTAACTCAGAATGTTTGCCCGGTGATTTGAATCCCTCACGATCCGATCCCAGTAATCCTTCTGCCAAATCTCTCCCTCACTTCCGCGCAATTTGTTGATCTCCTTCGCGGTGAAGCTTTTCCAGGAATGAATCACATCTTCCAGTCGGTGCTCGGGGGAAAGCCGGAACAGCACATGAACATGATTGGGCATGACGACGAACGATTCCAACTGGTAGCGATCACCGTCGAAATACTTGAAAGCTCCCTCTACGATACGGGAAACGGAGTCGTCTTTGAGGATGCAATCACCGCTTCCCGCGTCCAACCATGCATCGACCGAATTGGAAAAGCGTACGTGGTATTCGTCTTCGGTTTCCGGTTCCCATGGCTCCGGGTGGCTAGCGATCCATGCGTCCCGCTCAATCCGCCATGCATCGAGCTTTTCCTTGGGAAGGCTGTCGGCTAAGCGCCATGTAGCGAAGATGAGTTTTCCTTCCTGTTGCCAGTGAGGCAGCTCAAAGGTGGTGTGTTTTTGGATTTCTTTATCGGGATTAAGATAGGGAGAAGAAGTGGGCGAGACGCCCACGCTCCCTGAAACTACGGCCTTAATCGGCAAATCGAACTTCTTCGCAAACTCGAAATCCCGCTCATCATGCGCCGGAACCGCCATGATCGCACCGGTGCCGTAGCCCATCATCACGTAGTCCGCGATCCAGATCGGGATCTGCTCGCCGTTGACCGGATTGATGGCGAAAGCGCCGGTGAAGACGCCGGACTTGTCCTTGTTCAGATCACCGCGATCCAGATCGGATTTCGAGGAAATGGCTTTCTGATAATCTTCCACGGCTTGCTTTTGTGCGGCGGTGGTGATTTCGGAAACGAAAGGATGCTCGGGGGCGAGCACCATGTAGGTTGCGCCGAAGAGAGTGTCGGGACGGGTGGTGAAGACTGTAACGATCCTTGGGCTATCGACGCGAGACGCGTCTGAGACGGACTGCGGCGAGACGCCGCAGCCACTGATCTGGAATTTCACCTCCGCCCCTTCGCTGCGCCCGATCCAATTCTTCTGCAGCAGCTTGATCCCTTCCGGCCAGTCGAGCGTGTCGAGTTCGTCGATAAGGCGCTGGGCGTATTTCGTGATGCGCAGCATCCATTGACGCAGCGGCCGGCGCTCGACCGTGTGACCTTTGGATTTCCATTCCTCGACCTCCTCGTTGGCGAGGACAGTGCCGAGATCCGGCGACCACCAGACGGGCGTATCGGCCACGAAGGCGAGGCGGACGTTGTCGATCTCGTCGCGGTTCCAGCCTTTCTCCTCCAACTCGGAAACCGGGCGGGCCTTATTGGTTTCCTCGCAGAAATACGAGTTGTAGATCTGGAGGAAAATCCATTGCGTCCAGCGCACGTATCCGGGATCGGTGGTGGCGATCTCGCGATCCCAGTCGTAGCCGAAACCGAGGGATTTCAACTGGCGGCGGAAGTTCTCGATGTTCGCGGCGGTGGTGATCGCGGGATGCTGGCCGGTCTTGATCGCGTATTGTTCGGCGGGTAGACCGAAGGAATCGTAGCCCATCGGATGGAGGACGTTGAAGCCCTTCATCCGCTTATAGCGGCCGATGATGTCGGTGGCGGTGTAGCCCTCGGGGTGGCCGACGTGAAGGCCTGCGCCGCTGGGATAAGGGAACATATCGAGCACGTAGTATTTCGGCTTGGAAGCATCGAAGCCCTCCTCGCCCGGATTCGGTGTGCGGAAGGTTTTTTCGGAGTCCCAGCGTGATTGCCACTTGGGCTCGAACTCATCGAAGGGGAACGGTTTGCGTGTTTCGGACATGGTCGGAGGTGGGCGGGGAACGTGGCGGGTGCCCGCGCGGATGAAAAGAAAAACCCTGCCTCGCGGATTTGCGGGGCAGGGTTGGGGAAAAGAGGGTGAGGGTTACTCCTTTTTCGCGAGCAGCCCCTTGAGAAGATCCACATAGCTCTTCGCGTCGCCCTTGTGATTCCCCAGATCTTTTTCGGAGAGCTTCTTGCCCTCGGCATCGATCAGGAAAATGGTCGGATAGCCCTCGATCTTGAACTCCTTGTCGAGCTTCTTGTTCTGGGCTTTCACCTCGGCGCTCTGCTCCTTTTTCTTCGGGAAATCCACTTCCATGAGGATCAGGTTCTCCTTCGCATAGGCCTTGAACTCGTCCTTGGAGAAAATCTCCTTCTCGATCTTGATGCACCAGCCGCACCAGTCGGTGCCGGTGAAATTGATCAGGATGGGCTTGTTCTCTTCCTTGGCCTGCTTCTTGGCGGCTTCGTAATCGTGCAGCCAGCCGGACTCGGCGGCCATGGCTGCGGTGGAAATCGCCACAAGGGATGCTACGGTGATGAGGAAACGTTTCATGATTTCGTTTGTTCGGAGTTGAATGATTTAATCGAGATCCTTTTTCTCAAGCGCTTCTTTCAGGTGCGCTAGGAAAGCCTCCACATTGGGATACTCGGAGGCGAAAAAACGATCAAACTCCTTACCTCCCGCATTGAGTAGGATCACCGTCGGGAAACCCTCGATATTATACTTTTCAGCATACGGCTGGTTTTTTTCGGCGAGCGCCTTGTCGGCCTTCGGGAAATCGAGGTGGACGAGGACGAAATTTTTGGAAGCCGCTTTGAAGAACTCCTCTTTCGAGAAAACATTCTTCTTCATCTCGATGCAGGGCGGGCACCAATCCGAGCCGGTGAACTCGAGCATCACGGATTTACCTTCCTTTTTCGCGAGGGCGATCGCCGCATCTACATCGGTCTGCCACCCTTCGGGGGCTTTCGCGAACGCGGTGGAAACGAGGGCGGCGACACTACATGTCACAAGGGCTAGGTGGGTGATTGCTTTCATCATGGCTGTTAACGCCTTTCAGGAGGTATTTATTCTAAATTTCTTGGCAAATCGTGAAAAACAGGGAAATCCATCCCCATGCCGATACAGCCGCTCCTGATCCTAGCTACGAGGAACGCCCACAAGACAGAGGAGATCCGGCACATCCTCGGCGACCGCTTCGAGGTGCTTGATGTTACCTCATTTCCCGATCTACCCGAGATTGAGGAAACCGGAACTACCTTCCTGGAAAACGCCCGGCTCAAGGCACTCGGTATCAGCCGAAGGATCAAGGGCTGGGTGCTCGCGGATGATTCTGGTCTGGAGGTGGACGCTCTAGGCGGCGCGCCCGGCGTGTGGTCATCCAGCTACGGCGGAGAGGAAGGGAACCACGCGAAAAACAACGAGCGGCTGATGAGGGAGATGGCGGGCAAAGAGGAACGCTCTGCCCGTTTCCGCTGCACGCTGGTGCTCGCTAAGGACGGCGAGGAAAAAGCCGTTTTCACCGGAACCGTCGAGGGACGCATCGCCGAATCACCCTCAGGCAACGGCGGCTTCGGATACGACCCGCTTTTTATCCCCACAGGCCATTCCAACACCATGGCCGATCTGGGGGCCACCGTGAAATCAACCCTGAGCCACCGCGCGGTGGCGATCCGCGCATTCGCCGCCGAAGTCGAAAAAATGGATTTAATTCACTGATAAAAACAGTTTGGGTATCTTTATGAAATTTTGTATCATCCTGCCCATGAAACGATTCCTCATCCTCGCGCTCATCCTGCCACTGGCCGCGTGTTTCTCTTCCTGTTCCAACCAAGTGAAGGCGAAGCATCCGGTATCATACCGGTTCGAGCATGGTCGCACGGCGATGATCAAAAACGGCGTCGCTTACGCACCAAGACGCGCCCCCGCCGCCGTGAAAAAAGCGATCGCGGCTGGCAACCGCCTGCAATCCAAGCCCTACAAATGGGGCGGCGGCCACGCCCACGATCACGATAGCGGATACGATTGCTCGGGAACGGTTTCCTACGTCCTGCGCGAGGCGGGATTACTCAAGGGTTCCATGCCCTCGAGCGGATATTTTAACTACGGCAAAAAGGGCGAAGGCGACTGGATCACCGTTTATGTCCGCAGAGGCCATGTCTTTATGACCGTCGCGGGGCTGCGCCTAGACACCGGCTGGGGAGCCGATCGCTCCGGCCCGCGCTGGCTCACCCAGACGCGCCCCGGCAAGGGCCATGTGATGCGCCATCCTGCAGGGCTTTAGTTTCCACAAAGTTCTTCGCGGAGTTTGTGGAAATTCCCGACGACTTTTTCCGCCAGGGAGAAATCTAGCCCCGCCGTCACACGGTTCGGTACAATCCATGTCCTCATCCCAGCCGCATGGGCTGCGAGCAGTCCGTTGTGCGAATCCTCGATCACTAGGCAACCGCCCGGCGCAACCCCGAGTCTCCCGGCAGCAGCGAGATAAAGATCTGGAGCAGGCTTGATCCGAGGTGCGTCCCCCTTGCAGATGACATCCGCGAAAAATCCCCGGAGTTCCAGCTTTTCCAACCAGCCATCCACCCACCCATGAGAGGAACTGGAAACCACCGCCTGCAGGATACCCCGCTCCTTGATCTCACCCAATAACTCCAGCACCCCGTCCATCGGCCCCTCTTTCTCCAAATCCGCCCGAATCTCCACCTGCCGTGCCGCGTCCATCTCCTCCCAGTCGATCCCGAGTTTCGTGAGATCTTCAAGGTGCGCTTTCGGTGACCATGCGTCAAAGTCCGAACCGATGCAGCGTGTATACAGCGATAGCGGCAGGTCATGCCCATGGCGTTGGAACGTCCGCAGCCAGGCCTGATAGATCGCCCACTCGGTATCGACTAGAATCCCATCGAAATCGAACAGCACAGCAGAGGGCAACATGTCTCCTCGATCATTCAAGTTGACCGGTCCTGCAAGATTCAAATGGTTCAGTTTACAAAAATATCAATTTTACCGATTTTGTTTGGCTACCCATGTCAAAATGGGCACGCTCCAAGTGCACCGCATTTCCAAAACCATTCATTTCGATGAACATCCGCAGCTTCGTTGGCGCTTCCTCCGCCCTACTTCTCGCCTGGCTCGGCGCGACCTATCTCCACGAGATCCCACCGGATCGCTATCCGAAGCTGGATCGCACATCGATTTCTGCTACGTCTGCCGACAAAGTGGATCAGGCCGATGGTAACACGGAGGACCTGGGTTTCGCCCATCGTTAATCGAGCCAATCGTTCATACAGCCATGCCCGAAGAACCCATACCGACTGAGAAGAAGCCATTCAAAATCGAGCTGGAACCCGGCACCTACTGGTGGTGTTCCTGCGGACGCACCAGTCATAGTCCTTTTTGCGACGGCTCACACAAGGGCACCGGGCTGCAGCCCAAAAAACTCGAAATTTCCGTGAAATCCAGCGTCAGCCTCTGTCAGTGCAAAGCCTCGAAAAACCCGCCTTTCTGCGACGGCTCACACCGCGACCTGTAACTGTGAAACGCCCCGGTGCTCCGCTCCTCGTTGACACCGCGACGATGCGAAAGTAGCATGCCACCGCATGAATCTTGTAATGTTCAGCCTAAGCAGCCTTGCCATCATAGCTTGCGTTAGCTGCGGATCGCTCGAAAATTCCAAGGATTGGAAAGGATCGGTCAACCATCAGGTGAACCAGCTTGGATACCGGAACTGGATCGTGATTTCCGAGGCTTCGTTTCCTGCCCACAACCGCCCGGGAATGCGCCAGGTGGTTTCCGATGCGGAAGTGCCCGAGGTCGTGGACTACGTCCTCAACGCGCTCGAACAAACCCAACATGTCCGCCCCCACATCTATCTGACCCGCGAGATGCGCTCGGTGGAAAATGATTTCGCCCCCGGCATTGACTCCATGCGAGAGAGGATAAGGGTTTCGCTGCACGGTCATGAACCGAGCGAACTCGACCAGCAATCGCTCATCACCCTTTTGGAATCGGCGAACCAAAGTTACGACGTACTGGTGATCCGAACGCCGACCGCACTTCCCTACACCTCGGTCTTCCTTGAGCTGCAGCCCGGTTACTGGGACGCGGAGTCGGAGGATCGCCTGCGTGAAAGAATCACCCGCGAGCGTCTGGAAAGACTCGCCCACCCGCTTCACTAGCCGCAGACTTCGCGCGTGACCCGCAACGAAGCCCTAAAAATCGAACGCGAAGCCGCATGGATCGGCGACGCTGTGCTCGCACTTTTCGCCCGCGAATTCGTGCTCAGCGAGCGCGGCTGTATGGACGGCGTCTGGTTCACCCATCTCACCTCCAACGAGTTCCTCAGCGCCTTCGGAAACCCGACAAGCGTCGAGGCAAGAATCGGTGAAATTTACCGCGCCGAAGGTCTCGCCGCCGCGCATGCCCACATCGCGACGGAATTTCTGCCGCTTTTCAGAAAGCAGATCACGAAGAAAATAAAATGACCGACTAGAATGTCGGCGCAGCCACGGTGGCTTTGTCCCGCTCCTCGATGCGCCGGCGTAGGATGCGGTCCGCCGTTTCCGTGACCATCTGGGAAAGCAGCAGCCAAAGGTGCGATCCCTCCCGGTAATCAGCCGGCGCGATGTGTTTCACCCGTCCCGCGTGGGTGCAGAGATCGAAGCATTTCCGGAACGAACGCCCGGTCTTGTCCTCGGGATTGTAAACTGCAATGCCATGGCCGCCGTTGCGATTCACCACCGTGAAGCACGGCACATCCGTCGGCCCGTCGCCGACATAGACCATGTTCTCGAAGGGGATTGGGCGCTGGTCGGCCGGCATGTGATCGTTCACATCCTGGTCGTAGCGGAGCATGCCCTTATTGATGCGGAAAAGGAACTGGGTCTTCGTAGTGTGCGAGATCACCCGTTTCGGGAAACTGATCAGCCCCTCCGCGTCCTCGCCGAACTCGCAGCCGAACATTTCCCTCACGTAGGGCTTGAGCCGCGAGCCGTCGAGCAGCGCCTTCAGCCCGGAGGAAATGATGTAATGCTCGACCTTGATCCCTGCCAGCTCGTGTTCCGGCCGCAGCGCCGCCTTGGGCAGGGCTTCGAAAAGCTCGGGCACACCCGGGAAAAAACTCAGCCCCGCGCCGAGTTCGGTGAGCATCGCGTTCGTCACACGATCCATCCCGAGGTAGTCGAGCAGGCATTTCATGTAGGCCAGCTCGCCATCCCACTTCTGGTCATGGACAAGGCTATTGCATTTTTTCCAGAACTGCGCCGGATCGATCCCAAACTTCGGGAACACCACGTCGTCCTGCATGTATCTCGGGCTCAGCGTCTGATCGTAGTCATACACCAGTGCGATCGTGTTTTGCGTGGCTGCCATAAGTGCGAAGAGGCAACCAAGCTCAACACCGACCGACAAGGCGCAATTTTTTTACAAAATCAGTGCACTGCTGCATTGACAAGCCCACCCAACTTCCTAAAGTCTCGCCCCCGCGGCCAAGCAGGACGCGATTTACTAACACGATTACGCCATGAGCTTCCGTACCTATCAGCCGACCAAACGCACCCGCAAGCAGCAGCACGGTTTCCGCGCACGCATGGCCACAAAAGCCGGCCGCGACTGCATCAAACGCCGCCGCCAGAAAGGCCGCAAGCGCCTGATTCCTAAGGGAGCCGAGCTTCACTTCAAGCGCCACATCACGCAACACGGCACCTGATCCAGAGCACGGGTTTTCCACCCCTCGCCCCAGCCGCTCACTCCATACGAGGATTCCCCATGAGGTTCCCGAGAAAGTGCAGCGTCACCCATCACGCGGATTTTATCCGCATCCGAAAAACCGGCCACGCGAAAGCAGGCCGGTTTGTCATTGTCAGCACCTTGGCCGATCCCGCGCTGCCCTCCCTACGCGCCGCCTTCGTCACCAGCAAGCGCGCCGCGAAAAAGGCTCACGACCGCAACCTCATCCGCCGACGCCTCCGCTCTTACCTTCAGGCACACGCTCCAGCCCTCTCCGATCCGAAACGATACATCGTCACCATCGCCCGCCCCGGCGCGGCGCAAGCATCCAACGCCGACCTTGAGGCCGACTGGCTCCGTCAATGCCACCGACTGAAGCTGATGCCTTAAGCCGCATCCGCGTCTCTTGACCATTGACCGCCAGCTCTCCAAAGCCTAAGCAGCCCCTCCCGATTCGCCTTTCCAAGCGTCTCATACCCATCCCTTTCCAATACCATGTACGACCGTAAAACCTGGATAGTCCTCGCGCTCTGCGGAGTCCTGATCGCCCTCAACATCTATTTCTCCTCGCAAAACCCACCGGTGCCGCCCGTCAAGCCGCCGACCAACGATATCCCCGCGCTCGTGGAAGGCCAAGCTCCTGCGGAACTCAGTGTAGAGAGCCCGCCGCCACCCACCGAAGAAGAGCTCATCATCCTGGAAAACGAAAAGGTCGTCTTCACGCTCACCAACATCGGTGCCGGCATCAAACATGCGGAACTCAAGGATCAGAAAAACGTCGGGGAAACATCCCGCGTTCGCATCAACCTTCACGGATCCGGCCCCATCGCGGGATTTGTGGATTCCAAGGAAGCCCTCGACACCACACCTTTCGCCTACAAACAGGATCTCTCCGTCTCCGGCAAGACAGCGGTGTACATCGCGAAACTGCCCAGCGGTATCGTCGCCAAGAAGACCTTCACCCTTGAGACGAAAACAATCCCCGGCGCTCCCTATTTCCTCAACCTCACCCTCGAATTCGAAAATACCACCCCCGCCTATTTCGATCTTTCGGAATACGGGCTCTTTCTCGGCTCCGCTGCTCCTCTCTATCAGGCCGAGCGCCCCACCCATACCGGCTTCTTCTGGTATGAGGGCGGCGAGATGCACTTCAAGTCCGCCACAGCTTTCAACGGTGGCTGGTTCTCCTCCGAGAAATCAATCATCCGAAGCGATCCGGGTGAGGAGGTCAAATACGCCGGCGTGACCGACCAGTTCTTCTCCACGGTGATCCGCCCAGAAAAACCCGCCGCCACCCGCGTCTGGGGAAAACCGAAACAAGTGGTGCTCAAGGCAAACGACAAGGCCGTATCCGCCGTCCGCGCCGCCATTTCCCTTCCATCCGTCAACCTCACGCCCGACACCCCGATCACCCTCAAATACCGCATCTTCACCGGCCCCAAGGCGAACACCATGCTCCGAAAGCTGGAGAACACCAAGGCCGCCGGAGATGGCTGGGGCGACATGATGCAATACGGCTGGTTCGGTTTCGTCTCCCGCCCTCTCAACTGGCTTCTCAACACCCTGCACATCGGCCTCGACAAACTCTCCACCGAGCAGTCTTGGGGGCTCGCCATCATCTTCCTGACCATTATCGTCCGTATCTTCATCTGGCCGCTCCATGCGAAATCAACCCACACGATGAAACGCATGTCCAAGCTCCAGCCGAAAATGGCGGAGCTAAAGGAGAAATACGCCGACGACCCCAACAAGCTCAACACCGAGATGATGGGACTCTACCGAAAATATGGCATCAATCCCCTTGGCGGTTGCCTCCCGATGTTCATCCAGATCCCCATTTTCTTCGGCTTCTTCCGCATGCTCGATTACGCCGTCGAACTCCGCAACCAGCCCTTCCTCTGGGTGGACGATCTTTCCCAGCCAGATACCCTCACTCATTGGCTCGGCATCCCCATCAACATCCTCCCCGTAGTCATGGCCGGCACCAGCGTCATCCAGATGGCCATGATGCCCAAGACCGGCGACAAGATGCAGCAGCGCATCATGATGATGATGCCGCTGATGTTCTTTTTCTTCTGCTACAACTACGCCTCCGCCCTCGCTCTCTACTGGACCACCCAGAATATCTTCTCCATCGGCCAGACATGGCTGATGAACAAAATCCCCGAGCCGGAACTCGTCGCCCGCAAGGACGGCGGCAAGAAATCATGGGTCCAGCGCATGGCCGAGAAACAGGCCGAGATGCAGAAGCTCCAGAAGGAGCGTGGCAAATCCGGCGGAATGAGAAACGTCACCCCGGAGCCTCCCAAGAAAAAAGGCCCGCCCCGCACGGGTGGTTGAACCGTGGCGGCGGATTGCATCCGCCATGCCATTCAAAGGCATCATGTGGATTGATTGATTTACTAGGCATGGCGGATGCAATCCGCCGCCACAACTCACAAAATCCCCCCCGGCACATACCCCGCTGCAGCCGGCCATTTCGCCTCCAGCTTACCGACTTCCCCGGAGAAATATCTCACCTGAGCCTTCGCAGCGCCGACCTCCTGGTCACCCTTTCGTAAGATTTCGCCGAGCTCTTCACGGGAAAGCCCGAGCCTGCCGTCCTCGGCCAAGCGGTCTAACAGATTTTTTTTCTCCACCGCGCCCGTGCGTAGATCCGCGACGGTCGCCACAGCGTGCTCCTTGATGACCTTGTGCGCTGTTTCCCGGCCAACTCCGCGTTTCACGGCCTCCATCATCACCGTGGTGGTCATCAGGAAAGGCAGGTAGCGCGCGGTCTCAGCCGCGATCACCGCCTCGTAGGCATCCATCTGGCCGAGAATCGTGAGATAGGTCTCAAACATCCCGTCGATCGCATAAAAAGAATCGGGCAGCATCACCCGGCGCACTACGGAGCAGCTCACATCGCCCTCATTCCATTGATCTCCGGCCAGCCCCGCGGCCATCGCGAGATAGCCTTTGAGGATCACATGGAAACCGTTCACCCGCTCACAGGAGCGCGAGTTCATCTTGTGCGGCATCGCGCTCGAACCCGTCTGCCCCGGCGCAAAGCCTTCGCTAGCCGTCTCATGCCCTGCCATCAGCCGCAGGGTCTTGCAGAACGACGACGGCCCGCTGGCAAGCTCCGTCAAAACCGAAACCACACGCAGATCCAGCGAACGCGGATACACCTGCCCCACGTTCCGCCACTGCTGAGGGATGCCGAGGTGAGCCACGATCCTACCCTCCAGCTCCGCCACCTTGGCCGCATCCCCTCCAAACAACGAAAGCTGATCCATCTGCGTCCCCACCGCCCCCTTCAGCCCGCGCACCGCGTAACCCGCGATCACATCCTCCAGCATCATGAAACCGGAAAGCAGCTCCTCGCCAAACATCGCGATCCGTTTCCCCAAGGTCGTCGGCTGTGCCGCCACGTTGTGCGTCCGCGCCGTCAGCGTCACATCCTCCCACCGCTCCGCCAGCTCCCGCATCCCGCGCAGCGCGGCGACGGTCTTGTCCCGCACCAGCAAAAGCCCGCGGAAAACCTGAAGCTGCTCCACGTTCTCAGTGAGGTCGCGCGAGGTCAAACCCTTGTGGATTTCCTCGAAACCGGCCAGCCCGTTAAACTCCTCGATCCGCGCCTTCACGTCATGCCGCGTCACCCGCTCCCGCGCCATGATCGAGCCGATATCCACCTGCGACTTCACCGCCTCATACGCCGCGATCGCCTCCCCGGAAATCTCCAGCCCCAGATCCCGCTGCGCCTTCATCACCGCGATCCAATACTCCCTCTCCAGCACGATCCGCCCCTCCGCGGACCAGATGCCATTCATTGCCGCGGACGAATATCTCTCTGCCAATACGTTCGGAATCATAACTGCCCGAATGGAGCGCCCGCCACCCGCCCCCTGTCGAACAAAAAAAGCCCCGGGCGTTTCCTCATGATTCCTGCATTAACAAGAAAACCTGTCGATCTGAAATAAGCCCCCCCAGAGGCGCGCTGCCCGCAACCAACTTAAGGCTCCCACATCGAAATGATTCCCTCCGCCAACTTTGAATCACCTCACACGAAGCCACGACGGGATATCATTTCATCCACTGGACCCAACTTCGTGCCTTCGTGGCTTCGTGTGAGATCCATTTTCGCCATTTCTGCGCCATCACCTTCCCCACCTCACACCTCGCCTTTGCTAACCCGCAACGGGAGCACTTTTTTCACCGGTAAATGGTGCGGCATGATGGCGGAGAAAAGATGCACGATGGGGAATGCCACTAGCGCAAGGATCACCGCGGAGACCATCATGCCGAGAAAAAAGCTCGCCGCGTTTACCTCACCAATCTCCGGGATCTTGAAATACACCTTGGCCAGGAATCCAGGCATCGGAAATCCGAGAGTGTTGCGCATCCATGTCCCAAGCCAGACCTGCGCCGCGCCAATCGGCACGTTCGTAAATAGGTTCGAAACCCAGCAAGCGGCCATCGCGAAGGGCACGTTCACCTTAAACCGCATCGCCAGCACCGCCGCGAAGATCATCTGGAAGGGAAGAAACAGGATCATCGAGAAAAACAGCCCGATGGACAACCCGGCGGCCACGGAGTCCCGGCAGGGGATCCAAAGGTGCCTGTCCATCAGCGGTTTCGTAAGCCTCCTCCACCAAGGCCTATCCCTCATCCTCTTGTGACGCAGCATCCGGAAGGACGACCTCACTATCTTCAAATATCGTTCCTTCATCGTTGTCCGGAACGAATCATCGCATCCCTTCTCGATCAATCAACCGCCAATCTCCTCTTCCTTGTCTTGCCCTCCGCCGCCCACCCCTCCAGCATCCGCCCGGAAAATCATCTTATGGAAATCTGGCAAGCCATCCTCCTCGGCCTCATTGAAGGCATCACCGAATATCTCCCCGTCTCATCCACCGGTCATCTCATCGTCGCCCAGCGCCTCATGGGCATCGGCACGGTCACGGAAATCGATAAACTCGCCGCCGACACCTTCGCGATCTGCATCCAAGGTGGTGCCATCCTCGCCGTCCTTGGCCTCTACTACAAACACGTCCTGAAAATGCTCATGGGTATCCTCGGCCGCGATCCCGAAGGTCTCAAGCTCGCCATCGCCATCCTCGCCGGCTTCCTCCCCGCCGCCGTGCTAGGCCTACTTCTCAACGACATCATCGAGGAAAAACTGTTTGGCATGTGGCCCGTCATCTTCGCATGGATCGTAGGCGGCTTCGGCATCCTCTGGACGGTGAATTACCGCCGCAAAAATCCCCCGCGCGGCAACGGACGCGACATCCTCAAGCTCGCCTGGCAATCCGCCCTTTTCATCGGCTTCCTGCAATGCATTGCCATGTGGCCCGGTACCTCCCGCTCGCTGATGACCATCTGCGGCGGACTCATCGTCGGACTCTCGGTGAAATCCGCTGTCGAATACTCCTTCCTCCTCGGTGTCCTCACCCTCACCGCCGCCACCGCCAAAAAAGCCATCTGGGGAATCAACGGTGCCGGCCCAGCCTACGAGGCATGGTTCGGCGGATCCCATCTGATGTGGGACACCTACGGCCCCGCCCCCCTCGCCGTCGGTATCCTCGCTGCCACGATCTCCGCCGCCTTCGCCGTGAAATGGCTCGTCACCTACCTCCAGTCCCACGGCCTCCAGATCTTTGGCTACTACCGCATCGCCATCGGCCTCATCGTCGGCACCCTCGTACTAACAGACACCCTCTGATCCGCTTTCTTCCTTAGAGTTTAAAATTTAAAGTTTAGAATTTTAAAAATGCACCCCCTCCTCGCCCCCAACTTCCAGCCCCGCTGGTCCACCTTCACCGCGGAATCCATCGAGCCCTCCATCCGCCAAGCCCTTGCCGAAGCACAGCAAGCCATTGATACCATTTCCAACCAAGCCCCGGATCTGGCCACCTACTCATCGAGCTTCCTCGCCCTCGAAAACGCCACCGAATCCCTCTCCCGCGGCTGGGGCCGCCTCCAGCACCTCGATTCCGTCTGCGACAACCCCGCCCAGCGCGAGGCCATCAACAAGCTCCTCCCCGAGGTCACCGATTTCTACTCCTCCCTATCCCTCAACCCACGCCTCTTCGCCGTGCTCAACACCGTCGCCCGTGGCGGCGGATTTCATCCGCCCAGCCAAGACCTCATCGTCCAACGTCATATTTCGGAAACTATCGCCGATTTCCTCAACTCCGGAGCCGACCTGCCGGATGATAAGAAAGCCCGCATCGCCGCCATCGACTCCGAGCTTTCCAAGATCACCAAGAAGTATTCGGAAAATGTCCTCGACGCCACCAACGCGTGGGAACTCGTCATCACCGATGAATCAAAACTCGCGGGCCTACCCGATTCCGCGAAAGCCTCTGCCGCCGCGAACGCCCGCGCGAAAGGCATCGAAGCACCCGCATGGCGTTTCACCCTCCACCAGCCTTCCATGTCTCCCATCATGCAGCACGCTCACGATGAGGAACTCCGAAAAACCGTCTGGCAGGCCTCCGTCACCGTCGGTTCGGAAGCCCCCTACGACAACTCGGATCTGGTTTGGAAAATCATCGAACTCCGCAAAGAAAAAGCCGAAATCCTAGGCCACCGAAACTTCGCCGATCTTACCCTCCAGCGCCGCATGGCCCGCAACGGCGAAACCGCCCTCAACTTCGTCGAAAGCATCCACGCCAAGATCCGCGACACTTTCCTCGCCGACGCACAGCAGCTTTCCGAATACAAAGCCGCCAAAACCCACACCGCCCCCGAGCCATTGGAACCATGGGAAATGGCCTACTACGCGGAGATGCAACGCAAGGAACACTACGACATCGACGACGAAGATCTGCGCCCCTACTTCCCCGTGAACCACGTCATGGAAGGCATGTTCGGCATCGCCACAAAAATCTTCGGTATCACCATTTCGCAGCAGGAAACGATCTATCTGGATCCAATCCAAAATCCACAATCCACAATCATCAATCAACCATCTAGGCCGCAGGCCGAAACCTGGCACCCCGAAGTCACCTTCTACGAAATCCAGGATTCGAAAACCGGCTCCCACCTCGGTTCCTTCTACGCCGATTGGCATCCGCGCGAATCGAAGCGCGGCGGCGCATGGATGAACTCCCTCCACACCGGCGAACTCGGCGAGCCGCACCTCGGCCTCATCATCGGCAACATGTCCCCGCCGGTCGGCGACACCCCCGCCCTCCTCACCCACCGCGAGGTCGAAACCATCTTCCACGAGTTCGGCCACCTGCTCCACGGCCTGCTTTCCCACGTCCCCGTAAAATCCCTCGCGGGCACTAATGTCGCTTGGGATTTCGTCGAGCTGCCCTCCCAGATCATGGAGAATTTCTGCTGGGAAAGGGAATCACTCGATCTCTTCGCCCGCCATTACCTCACCGGCGAGCCGATCCCCGAAGAGCTTTTCCAAAAAATGGTCGCCGCGAAAAACTACATGTCCGCCACCGTCTTCATGCGCCAGATGGCCCTCGGGAAGCTCGACCTCGAGCTCCACCTCCATCCCGAAAAATACCTCGGACGAGATCTCGCCGAAGTGGATCGCGAAATCCTCGCCAACTACCGCGGCCCCTCGAAAACCCAAGGCCCGTCCATGGCGCTGCGCTTCAATCACCTCTTCAGCTCCCCCACCGGCTATGCCGCCGGCTACTACTCCTACAAGTGGGCCGAAGTCCTCGACGCCGACGCCTTCACCCGCTTCCAGAAAGAAGGCATCCTCAACCCCGAAACCGGCATGGCCTTCCGTGAGCACATCCTGAGCAAAGGCAACTCCGCCCCGCCCGAAGTCCTCTACGAAAACTTCATGTCCCGCCCCGCCGATCCCTCCGCCCTCCTCGCCCGCGCGGGCTTGGCCTGAGATCTCCCGATTCGGAAACATCCTGCTGGAACGCGCCACTAGCATCGATTAACATTCATCCCATGTCACAGATTCTGGAATTACGCAAAGCAGCCAGCGCCCTATCCACCCAGGAGCGCGCCGAGTTGGCGGCATTCCTGTTGGGTTCCCTCGATGAGGTGCACCATTGGGTGGATGACGATGAAGCCGCCCGCCGCTCCGAAGAGATGGATGCGGGAAAAGTCCGCGGATTGACACGCGAGGAATTCAACCGTGCCTGCGGACACTGAAAACACCGAATGGATCACCTCTTCCATCCGATCGCAGCAAGAGAGGCGCGTGAGATCGAGGGCGGCTATGCAAGGATATCGGATGATCTGGCGAAACGTTTCTGGTCTGAGTTGAATGATGCGATTGATGAAGTCTTCGAGCGCCCGGAACAACAGCACTTCGATCCATCCGGATACAGGCGGCGCAACCTCAAGAAATTTCCCTACCACATGCTTTTTGAAGTGAGGATGGACTGCATCCGCATCATGGTGATCCGGCACCACAACCGGAACCCTTCTTTCGGCATGAGAAGGCGTTAGGAACCGGCCACACCGATCCACGCAAAATATCACCAATGACATCTCCCAAAAAAATCCTCATCGCCTGCGGTGGCACCGGCGGCCACCTGTTTCCCGGCATCGCTGTAGCCGAAGCTCTCCTCGCGCAAGGCCACGAGCCGTTGCTGCTCATTTCCCAGAAGAAAATCGACTCCCAGGCGTCCGCGAAATACCCGCACCTGAATTTCAAGATCGTCCCAGCGATCGCGAAACCCGCGACGCTCTCCCCGAAGATGATCCCCTTTCTCTGGGCGCTCCACCAATCGATCCAGGCCTCGAAAAAAATCATCCGCGAATTCGGAGCCGATGCCGTGCTCGGCATGGGTGGCTTCACCTCGCTTCCGCCCGTTTACGCCGGATACAAACTCGGGAAAAAAACCTTCGTCCACGATTCCAACGCCCGCCCCGGCCGCGCGAACGTGCTCACCTCCCGCTTCTGCGACAAGGTCTTCATCGGCCTCCAGCCCGCCGCCGCGTTTTTCAAAAAGCCCACGCTTCTAACAGGAACCCCCGCCCGCCCGGAAATTCACAAGCTCCCGTCCCGCACCGAAGCCGCCGAACGTTTCGGACTCGATCCCGCGAAGCCTACCCTCCTCGTCACCGGCGGTTCGCAGGGCGCGCTCGGCCTCAACCAGCTCGTCGCCAACGCCGCCCCGCTCCTTCCGGAAAACATCCAGATCCTCCACATCGCCGGCCCGAACGACCTCCCGCGCATCCAGGCCGAGCATCCCCTCCAGCGCCCCGGCTACCAGCTCATCGGCTTCTGCGACCAGATGCCCTCCGCCTACGCGCTCGCCGATCTTGTCATCACCCGCTCCGGTGCCTCCACTCTCACGGAAATTTCCCTCGCCGGCCTCCCCTCCATCCTCGTCCCCTACCCCTACGCCGCGGACGACCACCAGACCGCCAACGCGAAAGTCTTCTCGGAAGCCGGTGCCGCGAAGCTCATCCAGCAAAAAGACCTCACCCCAGAATCGCTCGCCAAGCTCCTCACCGAACTCCTCACCAACCCCGGCGCCCTCAAGCTCATGTCCGAGGCCTCCCGCTCTCTCGCCATCCCCGATGCCGCGGAAAAAGTCACCACCTCAATGATGAAGAACCAAGGCAACTGATGCAGCGAGAGGAGTAGCTGACACCTGTCTGCCATACCCCGCCCCTTCAACATCCTCCTTGCACTCCATCACTGAAACCAGTGAAGAAAAAACTTCTCGGCAATCGCCGCCACACATAAAGCTGTGCCGCCGCTGGTGATGAACTTACGCCCATGAAAAAATCCGACAAAGAATTTCTTTTCAACCTCCTCGAAACCCCCTCCCCCACCGGCTTCGAAATGCCCGGCCAACGCGTCTGGGCGAAATACGTGAAGCCCTTCGCCGCTTCCGTCGAGTGCGACGCCTACGGCTCCACCTGGGCCACCCTTCCCGGGAAATCAAAAAAAATCGTGATGCTGGAGGCCCACGCCGATGAGATCGGTTACATCATCAAGCACATCGACGACAAAGGCTTCCTCCGCATCGACCGTGTCGGAGGCTCCGATGCCGCCACCGGCCGCGGCCGCCGTGTGCGCATCCTCGGCGACAAGGGCGAGGTCTCTGGCATCATTGGCAACACGGCGATCCACCTCCGCCGCGACGAATCCGGCAGCGAGAAAGCCCCGGCCGTGCACGACCTCTGGGTCGATATCGGCGCTTCCAACGCGAAGGAAGTCGCCGCGCTCGGACTGCGCGTGGGACATCCCATGGTCTATGTGGACGGTCCTTCGGAACTCGCCCACAAGCGCCTGATCGGCCGCGCGTTGGACAACCGTCTCGGCTCCTACATCATCGCGCAGGTGATGAAACGCATCGCCGAATCCGGCAAGAAACCCGCCGTCACCCTCGTCTGCCTCAACGCGATCCAGGAGGAGATCGGCGGCCACGGCGCGATGATGGCCACCTACCGCCTCAAGCCCGATGTCTGCCTTTGCCTCGACGTCACCCACGCCACCGACACCCCCGGCATCGAGGCCGCGAAGTTCGGCCTCGTGAAGCTTGGCGGCGGCCCCTCCATCACCCACGGCACCTGCAACCACCCTCTCATCGTCAAGCGGCTCATCGAGCTTTCCGAAAAAGAAAAAATCGACCTACAGCACGAGTCGTCGAGCCGCTTCTCCGGCACCGACACCGACAAGATTTTTCACTCCCGCGAAGGCATTCCCTCCTCGCTCGTTTCACTGCCGCTGCGCTGCATGCATTCCGTGGTGGAAACCGCCCACCTCGATGACATCGAAAGCACGATCCGCCTCCTCCAAGCCTTCGTGCTCTCACTGAAAGAATCGGACACGTTCCATCAGTCGTTGGCTTAGACCGGTCGAAACGGCCCCTTTCAGGAAATCATCCCGAGCACTCCGGCGACCGTGTAGCAGAATACCACGATGAGCGCGAGGAGGAAGATTTTGATCGATAACTCGATAGATGAACGTGTCATTGCGGCGCGGTATTAGCCTTTACGGTGCCATCCCGCCAAGCAAAAACCTGATCACATTCATGAAAAGCCAACGCCTCGTTTTCGAAACCCACGGAAAGCCCGCCGATGTGCTGCGCATAGAAACGTTCGATATTCCACCCCTAGAAAACGACGAAGTCCTTCTCGCGATCCATGCCGCCCCCATCAATCCAGCCGATCTGAATTTCATCGAAGGCACCTACGGCATCAAACCCGCCATGCCTGCCCAAGCCGGAATGGAATGCGCCGCCACCGTTATCGAGAGCCGCTCGGGGAAATTTTCGCCCGGCGATCAGGTGATCCCCAACGAGCGGATCGGCGCATGGGCTACGCATATCGTCACGACAGGCGAAAACCTGATCCGCATCCCCGCAGGCATCGATCCCCTGCAGGCCGCCATGCTGAAAGTGAACCCCGCCACCGCCTGGCTGCTGCTCCACCATTTCGAAAACCTGCGGGAAGGCGATTGGGTCGCCCTCAACGCGGCGAACTCCGGTGTCGGCCAATGCGTGGTCCAGCTCGCCGCCGCGCTGGGCATCCGCACCCTCTGCTTTCTCAGAAATGAGGAACTCGCCGCCGGACTCATTTCCCTAGGAGCCGGCGCGGTGTTCGGGGACTCGCCCGAAGGCTACGAACAAGCCCGCGAAATGCTCGGCGGCGGGAAGTCTAAACTGGCGTTCAATGCCGTTGGCGGAGACAGCGCCCTGCGCCTGTTGAAGCTGCTCGCCAACGGCGGCACCCACATTACCTATGGAGCTATGGGTAGAAAACCCCTCACCATTCCCAACGGCCCGCTCATCTTTGGAGACATACGTTTCCGGGGGCTGTGGGTATCGGGATGGATGGAGAAATCACCGCGGGAGGAGGTAGAGGCGATCTACGCGGAACTCGCTGGGCGCCTTCTCGCTGGAACACTCAGGCAAGCGGTGGATTGCGTTTTCCCTTTGGAAAACTATCGTGAGGCGTTAGCCCGGCTGGATGCCGCCGATCGGCGCGGTAAAATCTTGTTCGGCCAGCAATCCTGATTCCATGATGCCATCCGCCGCAACCATCCTGTAACCCGCTGGCTCGGCGATGCGCCGACCGCATCCCCGCCTCCGTCTACATCGGCGATGTCGGAGCCATACTCACCCATTTCTCAAAAAATCCATGAACCCGCACACACTGCAAAGCCCCGACGCGATGATGGCCTTGGGCGCGGATTTCGCCGCAAAGGCGGGCCCGGGCGCTGTCTTCGCTCTCGTGGGGAACCTAGGCGCAGGGAAAACGCACTGGACGAAAGGCTTCGTCGCAGCCATCGACCCTAACGCCGCCGTCACCAGCCCCACTTTCGCCATCCTTAACGAATATCGCGGCGGCGAATGTCCGGTGTTTCACTTCGATTTTCACCGCCTGAAATCAGCCGACGAACTCATCGCCCTCGGCTGGGACGAATACCTGGACGAAAACGGAATCGTGATCTGCGAATGGGCAGACCTATTTCCCGCAATCATGCCGGACGGGACGGAGTGGCTGGAAATTTGCCATCAGGCGGATGGAACGCGGATGCTGCGCGGAATCGAAAAACCGTCCCAGTGAATCGCTTCCGTCAATATCACGGACCAAACGGATCCGAAGCGGTGGAAACAAGCGCCTTGCTCGTGTTCTGAATGGTTCTCACCGTGGCCGGCGGCACCGATTTAATCATGGTCTGGACGGATCTAACCGTGCTCATCGGGATTCCACAGGAGCCAAGCGATCCGCACATCACGATCAAGACACCCAACGTTTTCAGGATTTTCATCCGCGTCAGTTTCAAGATCAGCACCTAACCGTCAAGGAAACGTTTCGGCCCTGTCGGCGACTGAGCAAAAGTGGATTTATTTGTCTGAGCAAAAGTGGACAGGTTTTCCTGATATTCTTGTTAGGCTAAAGGCGGTATTCCGCGAGAATGTCAGGCCATTGGGGTGTTTGTGGTGTGG